>Ga0257122_1000023_pt1 | contig 184645 bp, 136 predicted proteins | sample SI106_120metaG_FD_190146 | JGI IMG/M metagenome (GOLD analysis project Ga0257122, IMG submission 190146) | Marine microbial communities from Saanich Inlet, British Columbia, Canada - SI106_120 | ecosystem: Environmental > Aquatic > Marine > Inlet | place: Canada: British Columbia | collected... | reverse complement strand
CCCAGAATATTCATGAAGGGGCCGGCTAAAAGAATAGCAATTTTCTGCAACAGGTTTTTTCTTTGAAAGCCGCGTTCTCCAGGGTCTGGTCGGCCATCTTCCTCACTCCACCCATCTTCTTGGGCGAGAAGAACAAATCCTCCGATGGGAAAAATTCTAATCGAGTACTCTGTTTCCCCCACAATCCGTGCCCAGAGCTTTTGAGAGCCCATTCCAATAGCGAAGGCGTCCACCCGCACATCACACAGTCTAGCAACCACAAAATGTCCCAGTTCATGGATAAAGGCGACGAATCCGATAACCACGAGGAACAGAACCGTCTTGTATATGAAATCTAGAAGAACTTCCATCTCTATGCCTTAGTTTCTATCATCATAAAACCATTTTCATGAAGAACCAATGAGGTTCAAGGAAGGAATCCAGATAGATGCGGCCTGATCAAGATCCTGTGATTGCGGGAAAGCTATGAAAAAGGAATAGAATTAGTATCAGGGCAAAGCCAGCGCCGTAGAGCCACTTCAGATAATTCTCAAATTCATCATCGATGACATCCCCCTGCTTTCCAAAGAAAGTTCGGGAGAAAAGATTCACCCCTTGCCTCAAGGAAAGCGAAAGGATATGAAAACCCGCGGAGCGTGGAAGAGGGAATAGATTTAGTAGTCCCACAGCAATACTCAGCATAGAAATTAGTTTGAGCAACTCATTTCCACTCAATTCTGAAAAATCAAGTCCAAACCTGGCTATCTCTAAAACTACATTTAACTCCAGGGGCATATTCCCAAGCTGGAAAAAGTTTACAATCATATTCCAGACTTCTAACAAAAACTCCTGACAGAGAACCTTCGTATAACCAAACGCCAGTATTAACGCCTTACCTGTTGCGGGATAAACCGTTTTTTCTTCCAGAGAATAAGGTTTAATCCCGACTCCAATACGGCCAAGTTCATTAGGGGTCACAAGAATTTCAAATTGTTTTCGCGCGGTGGAAATCTCCACCTTCAAATCTCTGAGATCAACCTTTTGAAGAAGTTCAAGTGCTGGTTCCCTTGCGTAAAATGTTGATGGCTTTTCCTCGCCTTTTGTAAAGATCCTGATGTAATTGCGTCCTTCGTAACTCTCATCGAGATACTTCATCAAATCCTGCAATTCATGAAAGGTTCTATAGCCAATTCTCCTCTCTACGAGTATTGGGATCTCCTCTTTAGGATGATTAGCGATTAGTCCTTGCCCCATTTCAAACCGGGTAACTTCTTCACCCGCCACCCTTAAGATTACATCCCCTCGTTCAAACCCGGCCTTACGGGCGGGCGAGTCTTCATGCGTATTTACTACCTGCATAGTAAAAGAAGTATCTCCATACCAAACAAAGGAACACGCCAGTAGAATCATTGCGGTAAAGACCTGAAAAACTGGTCCGCCTGCCAGGGCTAAGATCCTGGGTAGAAATCCAGCAACGGGTTCCTTATCTTCCTCTCCCCCTAAGTTTTCTCCAAAAAATCGGATGGAACCTCCGAGGGGAAAACGTGTAATAAGAAACTGGCCGCTGCCCACTTTGGCTTGCCAAAGGACGCTGGAACCTATGCCCAATACAAACTTCTTGAGAGATAGCTGGAGTGTTTTGGCAAAAATCAGGCGGCCAAGGAGATGGGATAAAACAACCGCATCAAAAACGATGAAAAACCAAAGTATCCGTTCTATAAGAGAAAAAATATCGTCCATCAGGTTTCTGGTATCACGAGAGTTAAAAATACTATGGAGCCGGCAACCACCGAGTCGAACCTGTCAAGAACACCACCGTGACCAGGAAAAATCATGCCTGAGTCTTTGACTTGAAATGAACGCTTTAAAAAGGACTCCATTAAATCACCAGCCTGCCCGGCAAGGCCAATTATCAGAGCTAAGAAAACTAGAGAGGCTGGGTCAGGGTCTGGAAACCAGGAATGGAGAAGTCCCACAATAATGCAGGCGGTAATCAAACCAACCAATGCCCCCTCCCATGTTTTCTTAGGACTCAACTGGGTACTTAGCGGCCGCCTACCAAAGAGTCTACCACCAAGGTATGCAAAAGTATCCTGTAACCACATGATCAAGAACAAGAAAAATAACCAACTCTTTGCTGGCGTAAAGGCCTCGGCTATATACAACATAGGGGTATAAAAGACTCCTACATAACCAAATAGCAGAAAAGAACTGGAGAATTCCCTGAAATATTCTTCTTTGCAGTCTTCACGAAAATCAGAGATACCAAATGCAAAAAAAAGAAACAGAGAAAACAACAGACCCGATAGCAAAATTGTCAGAGAACCGCTGTAGATGTAGACCGCGCAACTTCCTATCCAGATGAGAGAACAAATTGGGAATGTCATTCCCATGTAGGGTGCCGGATTCATTCCACGAGCCTCGGAAAAGCCTATTCCCATTAAGAGCAGCCAAAGACACTGAAAAGTCAGGTGCCCATACCAGATTGAGGCTACAATTAGCCCAACAATAACCGCACCTGTAAACGCTCTAAGGATCATGCTCCACCAAATCTCCGCTGTCTTCCCTGGTAATCAAGGATGGCTTCAAAGAGATGAATCCTTCGAAAATCTGGCCAATGAACCGGTGTAAAATGAAATTCAGAATAAGCGCATTCCCATAGTAGAAAATTGGAAAGCCTTTGCTCACCACTTGTACGAATCAAGAGCTCTGGATCAGTCATATAGCTGGTATGAAGATAGCTAGAAAGAACTTCTTCATCGATCTCATCCGGGCTAATTTCCCCGTGTTTTACCTGAACACTTAATTCGCGAATCGCTCTTAAAAGATCCCATCGACCTGAATAATTCATAGCTAGCGTCATACAGATGGTCTCGTTTTTGGCAGTTCTGACGGCGGCGGTGTCAAATTCATGCTTCAGCTCCTCTCCCATGGCAGCCAGATCCCCGATGATTCGAATCCTCACGCCCTGCTTAACTAACCGATCAATGTACTTATTCAAAGAACTTGAAAACAGTTTCATCAGTGAGCGGACTTCGCTCTGGGAGCGACTCCAATTCTCTGTGGAAAACGCGTAAAAGGTAACAAATTTCACGGGAATCTTTCCACATACCTCTACAACCTCATAGACAGAATCAACACCCTTTTTGTGTCCAAAAGTTCGTAGCCCCCCCCGATCTTTCGCCCATCTGCCATTTCCATCCATAATGATTGCGATATGGCCAGGACATGAATTCCAGTCTATACGCGAAAATATCTGCTCTTCTTGAGCAGATAAACTAAAATTTGATCGGATTTCTTCGACAGAAACCGCTCCCATTCTGTCTCCAGCTCCACGGAAACAAAGCTACCCAATCTGCTTTGTCAGGAAAATTTAAGTAGACAATAAAACAAAAAATTTAGAATGTCGTTCTTTCAGTATTATTCAATACGGTGGATCACGCAAGTACTTCAAACCATGGAATTGAGAATTCCAGGGTTATCTGAACTAAGGAAAGTTGAATTCTAGATTTCGAGAATATCTTTTTCTTTGGATTGCAGGATATTCTCAACCTTGAGAATGTACTGGTCCGTCAAGTCCTGCACTGATTTCTGATGTCCCTTGGATTCATCTTCAGTGATTACCTTATCTCTCTCTAGTTTCTTTAGCTGAGTATTTGCGTCGCGCCTGGCATTACGAATGGATACCTTCGCATCCTCTGACCTGGTACGGGCTAACTTAACCATATCTTTGCGGCGGTCTTCCGTCATTTCCGGCATGATGAGACGGATATAGTCGCCATCATTAGCAGGGGTAATTCCAAGATCAGAAGCCAAAATCGCCTTCTCAATAGGTGCCAGCATCTGCTTGTCCCATGGCTGAATTGCCAGGATTCTAGGTTCAGGAACCGACAAAGACGCAACTGCTTTGAGAGGAGTCATGACACCATAACTTTCCACCTTGATCTTATCTACTAATATGGGAGTAGCTCGTCCTGTTCTCAAACTTTGTAAGGCTGAAATAAAGGACTCAATCGTCTTTTCCGTCTTTTCTTCCATTTCAAAAAGAATTTCATCAATTGGCATAATTGCCCCTCTTTTGTGTTCACTCCCTGGGAGTTTACGATATCAAAGTACCAATTTCCTCTCCCTCTGCCAATCTCAAAATGGGATTCCCATCCATAATGTCAACGACCCGAATAGGAATTTTATTCTCCTGACATAGAGTGATCGCGGTTAAATCCATAACCGCTAAACGTTTTTCTAATACGGTTTGGTAATTTAGATGACGATATTTTTTAGCTCCTGGATTAGTCACCGGGTCCTTATCGTAGACTCCATCTACTTTGGTACCCTTGATCAGGAGATCCGCTCCAATTTCAGCGGCACGCAATGCGGCAGCTGAATCTGTTGTAAAAAAAGGATTTCCAGTTCCACCGCAGAATATAACCACATTTCCGGAGGACAAATATTCTCGGGCTTTAAATACGCTAAATCCCTCTACAAAGGACCCCACCTCGAAAGCTGACTGAACTTGCACGGACAGTCCCAGGGAAGTAAAAACTCCCCTCAGAGCCAGGGCATTCATCACCGTCGCCAGCATCCCCATCAGATCTCCAGAATTCCGATCCAATCCTTCGGACATTCCCTGGACTCCTCGGAAGAGATTTCCTCCGCCCACTACAAGCCCTATTTCGATCTCCTGATGAACAGCGTCCCTAATCTGCTGACCAATACTTTTTAGAATTTCACTCTTGAAGCCATGCCCCTGGTTACCACCAAGGGCCTCACCGCTCAATTTTAGTAAGATTCGCTTCATTCTCCGAGTTCGGAGAGGACTCAACGCGCTGTAGCGAGTACTTCGCCGGCGAAGTCGTCCTGCCGTTTTTCAATTCCTTCTCCACGTACAAATCTGCTGAAAGCCGCAATCTCAATTTCTGTCTCCAGGCTCTTGCCAACAGACTGCACCAATTCCTTGATTTTCACCTTTCCGTCTTTTACGAAAGGCTGTTCAAGTAAACAGTTCTCCTGGAAGAATTTATTCAGCTTTCCAAGGGAAATTTTTTCCAAAATTTCTTCCTTTTTACCTTCTTGCCGAAGCTGCTCTTTGTATATTTCAATTTCTTTGGCAACTATCGCTTCAGGAATGTCATTCCGGCTCAAATATTGCGGGGCTGATGCGGCCACATGCATGGCAAGATCCGAATAGAGTTCCACCATTTTTTCGTGGGAGCAGACATCTTGTCTACCAACTTTTAGATCCAGTAAGACCCCGATCCCACCACCGGAATGGATATAGGAATTCACCACTCCCTGTTCCCTGGTGAAAGTCTGAAATCTTCTGACCTCAATCTTTTCACCTGTCACTGAGATTTTCTCATTGATAAAGGATTCAACGGAGCCATCAGGTAGATCAATTGCCAATAAAGCTGCCGGGTCTTCTGGGAGCTTTTCAAGAATGATAGTACCCAGTTTTTCAGTGAGATCACGAAATTGATCTGTCTTAGCAACAAAATCAGTTTCACAATTTATTTCGAGCAGAACACCAGCGGTCTGAGAGTTGTTCACGACGGCATGAACCAGCCCCTCGGCCGCAACCCTGCCTGCCTTTTTACCTGCAGCAGCCAGTCCCTTCTTGCGAAGAAAAACCATCGCCGCTTCGATATCACCCTCAGCACTTGCTAATGCATTTTTGCAAGCAAGCATCCCAGCCCCTGATTTCTCTCTTAATACCCTTACATCTGCGAGATTCACACTCATGGTCTATCCTTTTTTCAAGAAAACCCGGACTAGCTGACCGCGACTTCTTCTTTTTCCTGGGTTGCTCGACTAAGCTCCTTACCTTCCACGATAGCATCGGTAAGATAGTTAACAATTAGTTTAATGGAACGAATCGCATCATCGTTTCCCGGAATTACAAACTGGATCGGGCTCGGGTCACAATTGGAATCTGTAATAGCGACGATTGGAATTTTGAGCTTGACGCACTCATCCACCGCCAGATGTTCCCTGCTAGGGTCCACAAGAAACACAATGTCCGGAGTGCCGTCCATTTCACGGATTCCATTCAAGTTCCTCGACAAATTCTTCAGCTCACGCATTCTTCTAGCGCGCTCTTTTTTCCCCAGCAGCTCCATATCCCCGACTTCAATCATTCTCTCCAATTTCTTGAGATGATTGATTCTTTGCCGAATGGTATTAAAATTTGTCAACGTACCGCCAAGCCAACGGTGATTCACATAATGAACTCCAGCTCTTTCTGCAGCCTCACGAACGATTTCCTGCGCTTGACGTTTTGTCGAAACGAAGAGAATATTGCCGCCTTGTTCAGCTACTTTCTTGATTCGATCACAGGCCTTCAAAATCAGCTTAACGGTCTTTTGAAGGTCAAGAATGTGAATTTCATTTCTCTTGGTATAAATATAGGGAGCCATTCTCGGATCCCATTTGCGAGTTTGATGACCAAAATGTACTCCTGCTTCCAGAAGATTTTTAATTGAAACTGTACTTAACATGAAAGGAACTCCTATTTGGTTTGAATCCTCTTCAGACGTTTCAAGCGAATTCCTGGGAATCACCGAGCTCGAAGCCAATATCTGAAGATTCTACTATGAAATTTTAGGCCGACATGATAGGAAAGTTACTCCCTAAAGTCAAATATCAGGGCTACTTTGAAGCCAACATGAGGTGGGTTGATCCACTAATTCTCGGTGATCGATGAAATCGGGCACGGCTCATGGACATAATATCCAGGCAAAAGGCATTTTTTATGAATAATCAGAGAAAAATGTTTACTCTTGACTGCATGAGTTTATTAGCCTTCTCAAGGGAATCTAGAGTTTGATCTTCAGTTCCGAGAATTAAGAGGTGAATTGCTCTGCCCGCTCTCTCTTCAATCCACTCTTCGCATGCCTGATACTGGCGATTCTGGCAGGTTGCTCCAAGGAAAAACTTCCATCCCTGGTGGCTTCTCGCCAGGACAGTTCGAGATCTATAGTCTTTGGGTCCCTTTTCAACCTGGACCAGGGTGAATTTGTAAGCGGAGCAGTGATTCAAGCCAATCCTGGATTCATCCAGGTTGAATCGGATACGGAAGGTAATTTTTTCTTCGATTCCCTGGGACGCGGACAGTTTCAACTCATCGCCCGGGAGGGACAATATTCGGCCTCCATTGAGGTGGATACGATAAGTACGGATGTTGTCAGTGTGGATCTCACTTTTGGTACCACATCAAGAGGAGCTGAAGATTTCAGTTTTCGGGAGGGCAGTAATTTCCTGTCCAAGAAGCTGCTCAATAACCAGGCTCCAGAGTTTTATGAGGGTATCCTCCAAAATGCTCCTCGCAGCTTCCTTGAGATCGAATCCATGGATTGGAATCCACGAGTACCAGAGGAGATTCTCTTTAGCGCAAAGGAACCCTTACTACCTTTTAAGATCTATAAGTACCAACTCTCAACCCAAATACTGGAGGTTCTCGTTGAGGATGCGATCCTTGATACAACGGATCCAACCTATTCTCCCGACGGAAAGCGATTTGCCTTTTTGCAGGATGGTGAAATTTCTATCGCATTTGTAGATAGCGCGGATACTACAAGGTCAAAACTCATCCGAGACAAGGCGTTGATCCTGAAAGACTCCACTGGTCGAACGGTCTTGAAAATCGATCAGAGAAATGAACAAAATTCTGCCCCAACAACCTTACCGATTGTACCTGGATTCTCTGAATCAGGAGGTGCCCTGGGTCTTCGAGACCCTGCAACTGGAGCCCCCCTTCCCTTCACCGATCCCCTGACCGGTCTACCGATTAACGACCCACTTACAGGTTTACCGGCAAAGATTCCCGTGGTCTTCGCAGAAGCTGCTTTTTATCGCAATCAACTCAATGAATATTTCAACTTTGTCTGTGTAAACTCGACTCCTGCCTTTCCCTGTATCAACCAGTTTCTGCATTTTTTTGACCAGGGTGTCTTTGATGATAATGTGGCCTTCAATTCCAATGCAGGTGTCTCTTTTGGGTATTCCTCTCCAAATTATTCTAATACTGGTTTTTTTGACGCTTTGAATTCACCGGCGGAGTGTGAAATGATATTTTCTGCTCCTCGCTGGTCAGGCTCTGGACAGCAGGTAGCCTTCCTGGCTCGTCCCAGCGGATGCACAACAGCTCGTCCGACAGTCTGCAAACGGAGTTGTGATGAGAGCTCCAATGAGCTATTTGTGGCTCCGGTAGATGTAAACAGAGACAACCTTCTGGGACGCAACCTGGTACTGAGCCAGGCCGATTTCGAGCGCCTGGATAAACTTACTGTAATTCAGGTCACAAATGATGTTTTTGAGGACCTTAACCCTTCCTGGGACCCACAATCAGGTGTTCTACTCTATGAAAAAGCAAAGGTTCTCAGCACTGGAGATAAGAGGTTTTTTCTTTATAGCTCCAATCCCACACCGGGAGGGTTTCTCACTCGTCTACTCCTAAGAAATGGAGAAGTGGAGCATCATGCGCAGGTATCTCCAGATGGGAAGAGAATTCTTTGGGTCTCTAAAGAATTTCATGAACAAAATCCTCGTACCTTTTCCCAGGTCTTTCTTGGAAACTGGACAGGAGTCATTCGTGATGACCAACTGGTGACCTTCTACTCGCGGGAATCCTCCCTGGCTCAGCCACGATTTTATAAGCTTCTCCCCTCCGCTTTCGGGCCTGAAATCCTCAACTGAGCAGAGACGCGATCCGTCTACAACCCTCAAGAACCCGGGGACAATGGGATTCCAGCCAGTTCAGATCAGGAATCCATTGATGATCCTCTTTTGCAATGGTGTCTAAAACGGTTTCTCCATCAAAATCCACAAGAGAAATCCTCAGATTTAGCTCTGCTCCATCCCTTCCGAACTCTTCTCCAGGGAGGGACGCAACCAATTTTTTATTCAGGAGATACTCACAAATCTCTCTACCCGACGAGAGCCCTAAAGACTCCAATTGACTTTGATGTTCGCAGAAGCCAGGAAAGAGGTAAAAGGAGCCGACGGCAGGCGAAACTCGTAGTCCAGCGCCCTTTAAAATTTGAAAGCATTGATCACTCAATGCGGCTAAAATACGGCGGGTATCCTGGCGATACCTTTCAAGTTCCCCGCTATCCTCAAACGCCCTCAAAGCCGCGTACTGGACTGGGGCACAAACAGAGCTAAAAGTTTCACTCGCCACAGCACAGACAGCACGATACAAATCTTTCAACCTGGAAGGGAAAATCCCATATCCGAGTCTCCATCCGCCCGCACCACACCACTTTGAAAGTCCGGAAGTCATAATTGTTCCTTCTGGATAAAACCTGGAAATAGAGGTGTGTGAGCCCTCAAAGTTCGTTTCTGCATAGATTTCATCGGATAGGACGATAGCCTTGTGCCTGGCACAGACCCTCGCCAATTCTTCCAGCTCTGAGGCCGAATATCCGCCTCCATGAGGATTATTGGGATAGTTTAAGATGAGCAGAGCAGGAACAGATCCTTCAGATGCTAAGCTAAGAGAATTATCCAGGTCTTTAGGATCAATTTTCCAGTTGTTTTCCTGATGTGTATGGATCTTGAGAATCTTTTTATCAAGAATCTTTGCCTGGGGTTCATAGGTGACCCAGCAGGGAGTATTGAGAACCAGGGGACCAGAATGACAAAGCTGCGTGAGAAAAATGATCTCTTTGGATCCAGGACCTATGATTACCCTGTCCTCACAAAGACTAACACCTTCACGACTTTGATGAAAGCGGGCGATGAGATGCCTGAGTTCCTTCAGCCCGCTGGTGGAAAGGTAATCTTTTCGATGTACTTCAGATGCCAGAGCTCTCTGTATGGAACTGGGAACAGGAAAAGGAGATTGACCTAATCCCAAGTTAATGAGATCACCCCCAGCTTGACTTAATTCTCGGTAAACTTCTTGAATTCTCAGGGTGGAGGATTGCCCCAGTGATTTTAACCGTGTATTGACTTCCATCTCTTCAGCATATTAGAAGAGATTCTCATAGGCAATTCTGGCTTCTCGATACGCGCTAAAGGATAAAGAATCTGCAAGATCCTGTTCTTCCCACTTGTAAGATAGATTGATCTTCTTTCCGCCATTGGAGCTAATTGGAAGAGCCAATTTCAGATCCAGAATTTTCCCCCTGCTACTTTTTTGAGCCGCTGTGGCCTGGGAGCGCCAGGCTGTGTATCGGGCAAAGGCACGATTTGAACCCAGGATTGAGAAAGAAAGTTGGGCTCCTCCCTGTCTTCGCAAATCTCTTAAACCAAGTAAATCGGTCTTGCGCTCCTCTGAGTAAAAAATTTCTGGCGAAAGATCCTGGCCAAACCAGAGGTAGTACCCTCGGGCACTAATATTCCACTGCGTCTCTAGATCAGATCCTGGAGATAGAGCTCGGTCTCTTTGATATCGATGCCTGTACCAGGCTTCCAATTGCCCACTGGACCCACTCTTAAGTACCCTGGTCCAATGAGTACGGGAAACGAATAGTCTCGATAAATCGGTCGCATCCTCCTGACTTTCATAATAGCGGTAAAAGCCATGTAAACCTTGCCTGCCTAGAATGGAATTCAAGTGCAGTCCAAAGGAGGGTCTCAATACATCCAGGGCACTCTGGGTAGGATCCGATGAATTGCTCATCCAATGCCCTTCCACATCCCATTCACCCCAATTTTCGGCAAAGGAAAACCGCCCCTGCCATTGGGTGGTGTCTTCCAGGTCAAGACCGGATGGAGAAAAGAAATCCTTTCCAAATCTTGAGTAGTGGAGAAAAGCCAAATCTCCACGGTACTTATAGTCCAGTCGAAGATCCGCAGCGAAGGAAGATTGGTACAGGTCACGGGTCCGGTCTCCATAACTAGAGAGTACTTCAGTGCTCAGTCTCAAATTTTCCGCGAGAAGGGCATCATGCCCGAAGCTAAGCAGCCTCGACTCCCTTCCCCTGGACGCATCTAATTCCCTGGCCACCTGGTAACCTATGGAAACAGAGCGCTCATTTCCTAGCTTTTTCTCTACTTTTACACCCGATACTGCCAGAGTGTCGGTTTCCATCCCAAAAAGAGTCTCTATGGGAAGGAGTACAGCCCCTACATAGAGGTCTGTAGAAAAATGGGAACCGAGCCAGGTTCGATTTTGATGAACTAATCCTCGAAGTTCTCGATCCAAAAGAATTTCTGAGCCATCCACAAAAGAATCTCCAAGAAAAAACCGCGAATTTTGACCGCGCCACTCCAAAGCCATATATTCCAGTTGTGCCCGATCATCAACTCTCAGGGATTGATCTCCTCCATCTATGACTAACTCACCGTAAAAATCCGTGGCACCCGGAAGATGAAAACCCCGAAATCTATGCCTGATCCTTCCAAATTCCCCCTCTTCCTTGAGTGCGTCAACATCAAAACCAGTGGTTCGCACGGACGATGCTTCGACTTCTTGTGAATATCGGAAACTCCGCCCCATGCGACGATCATAGTACGCTTCCAGTTTACCCTCAGAAATTCTCCTGGCGAGTTCGATATCTACTTGCTTGAGAAATCCAAGATCAACGATTCTTTCGTAGGAATGTAATACAGGTTCCTCTGATGAGAAGATTTTCATCAGACTCTGATATTGGGCTTCGCTTCTAACCTTACCAAGAACAAATCGCTTGAGTATCAGTCTTCTCTCTCCATCATCACCAAGCGGAAGCAAACCACGAGGGGAATCGGGCTGTGAGGGAGCCTCAAGCCTGAGTCTGAGCTTACGCTCATCATCAAGCATGCGAAACACCTCCATTTTTTCTGTCTGGGATAGAAAGGGAATCCTGGACACTACATCTTTTGCTTCTTTTTCCGACAAATCCAGTTCCAGGATGCGGCCAACAATATTCTCGTGTTCAGATGACTTTGCTCTAGCATAGAGATAAGTCCGCGCTTCCTGACCAAAGAACGATTTTTTCTGAGATTGAGCAGCGAGCTGGTTTGTCAGAGCCAGGCAGCAGACTGCCAGGAACCAAAATATTCGTCTAACGAACGATTCAAATAGGAAGGGGGGACTCATACCCGGTGATCGACACTGAGGAAAATGAAAGGCGGACACAACCATTTTAGACCGAAAAGCCACTAGTCTGCCCGGCCAGCCGAACAAACTAAAATCCTGCGGATTCAGTATGAATCAAAGATTCATTAGTTTTTCGGTGCATCCTGTACAAATGATTTCCGGACATCCTGTTTGCTACTCAGTATATCGGGTTTTCCAGTGTATGGATTAATGCTCTGAAAAAGGGAGATTAGCTCTTTATAGGCCCAGGGTCACAGAATAGAAGGATCCCCAGTTTCCCTGAACATCCCTTGCATGGACGTAAATCCGCTGAGCTCGGAATAAGGGAGGAAGTATGATTTGACCCTCTTCACCGCGCTCATCAAATCGGCCATCCAGGGCACTCAGACTCAATCCCGAACCATCGCGGCCTGTTCGATCAATGAAATACTCCATAGCGCTCACATTTGAGAGCTGATCGGAAACTCTGAGATCTATGGTCGCTGGCGTCTTATTAGGTAAGCTGACAAATAGGGGACCGGTTATTCGAGGCCCATCCCTATCAAGACGACGCTTTTGCAAAGTATGCAGAAAAGGTAGATCCCCGCGCATCGAGTACGGATAAACACCAGGACCTTCTTTACGCTCAAAGACGACCTGAAATCTTCCTTTACGCCTCACCGGTTCCGGACTGAGGGAATCGGCGATGATGGAACCCCAGCTAAAGTCGGCTACTAGAAAGTTCCGATTCTCCCGGTATCGATACAAAATCATGTCCAGCTTCTGAAAATTTCGATTGGAAAACTCCTGCATCAGATCCTCAAGAACGGAGACAGAAAAGGTACTGGTTTCCCGAAGCGAGGATGCCAACTCCACAGCATTTTTGGAATTGAATGAAGAAATGAGATGATCGGTCCATTGAAGTACTAATTCGCGATTTCCGCGAGACTGGAAGAAAAAGATGATCTCATCATGTACCACATCATAAAACTTCTCCAAATCCCGAAGTCGAAAGATGACTTCATAAATTTGATCTTCTGGATCCAGCTTTAGAACGAATCCCCCTTTATAAGCAAGATCAAAAAACTCCTTTCCACCATTCAGGGACACCTGTAAAACCTGGTGAGGCAGGAAGTTCTCAATGTACCCCTCCATCCTGATTTGACCCAGGATCAGATCTGCGGGAGAAAAGGATTGATAGCTTTCCCATTCCGAAGATTTCAGACCATTGAGAGAAAGGTTCTTCAAGGTTGGGGGAGATGATTTGTGGAGATCTTTTAAGCTTTTAAAATAAGGGGAGGGGTTCCATGGCTGCCCCTGCGAATACCAGGAGTATAAAAAACGATTCTGAGTTCCTCCTATGAATTCTTTACTGGCAACTTTCTCATCCCGAACTGAAATGGATTCACCTGGATTGAGAACATATTCAAGGGAGTTGTAAAGGAAATGCAGGCTACCGTCGGTACAAAATACCTGCAGTCTGGCCGCTGCGCTATCGTAGATTACAAGACCATGACCTTTCCGAATCTCAATACTTCCGAAAGGAGTGATTACCTCGGTGACCCAGGCTTTACTTCGTCCCTGCCCATCTACTCTAAGAAATGCGCTCCCCCGCAGAAGCTTTACCTGAAATACCCTTAGCTCTCTTATTGTCCTTAGCTCCAAGGAAGTGCTGTCTCTGGCTTTGACCTGCATTCCCGGCTCAAGATGCAAGTGCATGGATCCATCATAAGAGGTTTCAACCAGAGAACCCTGTAGTATCGTTCGATCCATACCTGAATCTGTTTTGGCTCCCTGGATTCTAAGGGTACCCTGGGCGGATAGCACTCTCCCAATCCGGCTTTCGGAAGTGATAGGAAGGGTGAAATAATTCGTTGTCAGGAAAAAGGTCAGGCTCAAAAGAGCGAGACCAAAACGAAAGATCATACCTCGAAACTCAAGCCTTCGTAGGCTGCATTGATGATGACTCCGGTTCCATTGGCCGCATCCTGGGCATCCTTCAGCATATCCCTCACCTTATCATCAGTATGTGCAGGATCATGGTGAATCATGAGCATCTGTTTAGCTGCAGCTTTAATGGAGAGATTTAAACCTGCCCTCCAGGTTGAATGCCCCCAATTGACTCGGGTCTGGTATTCATCAGGAGTATATTGACAATCATATGCCAGAACAGACGCGTCCCGGGCCAGCTCCAGGGGTTCCGCATCCACGTCCTCGTCGCTATCTGAGGTATGCTCAATATCAGTGAGATAAGTAAATACCCTGCCCTTATCAGTAAACCTGAGACCTATCACCCCATTTGGATGAAATAGTGGGGCGTATTCCACTGTAAAGTCTTTGGATAGTTCTATTTTCCCTCTTTCACCGAGCCTATGAAAGTTCAGGGTGGCTCCCATCACAGCAAGAGGAACGGGGAAATTAGGGGCACACATCAGACGACCATCCAAGATATCCTTAGCACTCTCAGATCCTTTATCCTGTCCATAGATCTCAATGGTATTGCCAGGGATAAACGCTGGAACAAAAAAGGGAAATCCAATGCAATGGTCCCAGTGATAATGAGTCAAGAAAAGGTGCATGGTTGTCGGAAGCTCATTGAGAAGACTGGTTCCCAGGTCGCGGATCCCGGTGCCTGCGTCGATCACGCAGCGTATACCGTCGCTGGAGACAATCTCTACGCAAGTGGTGTTTCCGCCAAAATACGAGTAATAGGAACCCGAAATCGGTACGGAACCTCTCGTTCCCCAAATTGTGACTTTCATCGCTCTTCTTTCCAATAACGTGAAGAATCTACATGACACTTCCGCACCGGGTTTTTCTATGTGTCGTCACGAGCATACCCCTACTTTACAGATGGAATCCAGGTTTGTTGGAAGAATTTCCAAAGATCCTCTAGGAGGCTTCTAGCGTAGAATCACAAATTTCAGGGTGCGGGAGTCTGAGAATTTGCGGGAATCCTGAACCCGAACCCGCAAAAAGTAGACCCCATTGGCTGGTTCCACTTCAAAGAGCGAGAAGATTTCCTGCTCAAAAAACTGCGAATCGGGTTCAAGGCTTCGAGAAGACAAGAGCTGGGATGCCGAGTCATAAAGCGACAAATTCAGGGCCTGTAATGATACAGAAGCGCGCAATCTAAATTTACCAAGATTTCGCACGGGATTTGGTATCACCACCGCTTCTTGGATTCGAACAGGCCCCGCCGCAATCACAGACAGACTTTTTAAACTCTTGTTTCCGGCATAATCCTCAACTTCCAGCTCCACTTGTTGAGCCCGTCTCGGGGGAAATTCCCGGATAGGAATACTCCATCGAGTAGAGTCACATTTTAGCTGGAATTCTCGATCCTGAGATTTCGCCCTTGCCCGAGAGCAGTTCAAACCTACTCCCCCATCCAGGAAATGACCCGACAGGTCTGACCTGAGCTCAAGAAGTTCATCCTCACTCTGATCAATCTCAATTTCAGGTGCTTCAAGATCTTCGACCCATACAAGACGAGAGGGATTTCGAGAGTAAAACTGAACCGATTCCCCATCCCTCCTCTGATCTACAACCTTCCGTGTCCCATCAGGGTCCAACCGCATGATTCCATACCGCCTGGATCGATCCAGGGGATAACTGCCAAGCTTTACCTCAAGAGGTACTTTTGAAGATAACTCTGTACGGGGGAAAGCATTGAAGACTGGCATTAAACCAACGGGCTGAGAGTCCATTGTATAAAAGGGGAAAATAGCCAGGGATGTATTTCTAAGAATTTTAGACTTGGAAGTGGATAGCCGCTGAACCTGAAAGGGAAGAATACGGGTCATGCGGTTTCCCTGCAGATCACCTGCGGTGATTTCTATTCTGAGGGTTCCTGAAAGATCAAGATCAAGAGGAAAGGTACCATGAAAAAAGGAGGGCCCGAGGCGATTGAGCTGGACATTCACGATCTGATCATCAGAGCTTAGATTGGGTGGATCCTTGAGTTGCCGTACCTGCATGAAGGGAATCTCGGCTATCTCCTCGATAGTTCCACCTTTAGCTTGCAAACCCTTGGCTACAAAAATCAATTCCGTATCACGGATGGGATTGGAGAAAATCTTAAACTCGAAAAATGGCCCCAGGTCCAATTCAAACTCATAAGAAAAGTCATCTCCAATGTTACCTGCCAGATCTCGAATCTTCTCTACGAGAATCCTCCCCAGCCCATTAAAGTCACTATCTTCTTCCAGGGGTAAAACCCGAAACATTCCTGTGTACTGATTTCTATCCAGCTCTACCAGGACCAATTCAATGGGTGAGAAAGTTTCTACAATGCTTTGACCAAGAGAATTCACAAATTGCTTTGCACCTGGTTGGAAGAAAACCCGGGCTGGCTGATTTTTGTCGATCTCTTCGGAAAAACTGATATGGACACGAACTTGTGATTCAAGAATTCGTCCCTGCAAATCTGGAGAAATCACCGGTCTGGTAACCACCACGTCAGAAACAGAGGGTTTCTTGCGATCTAGAATGAAGGAACGTCTCTGTTCCGAGCCACTCAAGTTCTGTATCCCATCTACTGCATCCACTTTCCATACCGTTTTCCCATCCGGTAAAAAATCCACATTCAAACTTGCCTCTATGGTACCGAACGGAAATTTTTGGAGGTGGCGGTTGCCTCCTGAGTCCGTGATTTCCAGTATATAGTCGCTAGCCTGTTCTACCGGTCTCCAGCGAAACTTCATGATCCCGCCCTGCGAGTGGAAACCTTCTGCGGGTTCCAGGGGAACTGGGACTTTGAGGGCATCTGTCTGTAGTCCTACATCCTTAATCACCCTGCCCCTGTTTCCTGCTTTATCAAAGGCCTGAACCATGATCCTGACCGGACCTTTGAAATCGTGAAACCTTCTCTCAAACGAGTAGGTAAAACGTCGGTTGGATGGAAACTGATCTGGATTACGATCTAGAGTTACCTGGGTAAACTCTAAAAGTGGGGGGAAGGTGGCTGACCCAAGCTCATTCACACTCTCTATCTGGATTTCCACAGTCCTGATACCCAAACCCTTCGTACTGCCAAACCCTTCCAGAAAGTCAGAGCGGGTAGCGATATCCTGGGCAGTTCCTGAGAGCTTTATCACGGAGGAGCTAATCCAGGACTCACTGAGAACATCAACAGAGACAACCGGTGCGATGGTGTCATAGAGAAAAAGTGCGGTTGAAATTTCTCCGCTATTCGAACTCATGTCTACCGGACTGATTTCCATTCTATAAAGGCCGTCAAAGCTCCCGTCAGTAGGCAAACCCATGGGTTCTAACGAAGTATTGTCAACGCCTAACTCATAGAGAACCCTGGTCGCGGCGGGTCCGCCATAGAGGGGGGTCTCCTGGGTCAAGTCACCACGAAATTTGATCCTTCCGGAATTAATAGGCCCTGCCGGCTGGGAACCCAACGGCTCTATTAGCTCAAGACTTATCGAGGTGGAGGGCAATGCTGAATTTGAAAGTATCTCAGTTTGAATTCCAGAACCAAAAAATCCATTGGCCGCCTTTAGCTCGTACACAGGGGCAGAGATTGCCCGTAGAGGGCCGCGTACCACACTTCCATGCCTCGGAGTTCGAAGATCCTGTAGCGAAAATCCTGCGGGTACAGGAAAATTGAGCCCATCCATAACCTTGGGCTTGATGGTATCGTAGATGAATCGAAAGGTATCTGTATCGGAGAGATTGGTAGCAAGATCCTGAATCTGAATCTGTGCCACCAGAATTCCGTCATCTTCGCCTGCTGGACTAAGATCATCATTCAAGACAAATTCCACTGAAGATGTAGAGATAACTTTTGGACCCGACAGCTTGTACTTTTGAGGCTTTCGCAAAAAATTGAGAAGTTCTGCTTTCGTGGAACTCAGAACCAGCTCGGGGGTCAGACTTTCTTCTACTGCAACAGAAAAAAACGGAAGATCATTCTTTCGTGGAAGAGTCTGAAAATTGAAAAATGATCCTGGTAGCGGGAAGCGATCCACAATTAGTCTCGAACTCGGAATCTCGGTATCCAGCTGCAGGACAATAGTCTCTACAAAACTATTACCAGCCCGATCTTTCATTCTTATCTCAATCAAATAGGTACCGTCCTGGTTCATCTCCCCGGGGTCAGCATAAAAATCCACTGTTCTGGGATCAAAAACTTCAGTACGACCGCTGATCTGCCTTGATGGGGTCTCTTCCAGGGGCCCAAAGGCCGTGATCGTTGAAGAGAATGGATCAGGACCAGAGCCCTTCTCTTTGGTGCGGGGGTCTTCCTGCATCACCATTCTTAGAGGTGTGGGTGCGGTATTGACTACACTGCCGTCAGCAGGAGTCACGAACTGGCGCAAGAGTACGGGCGGCAGGGTATCCACAAAGAAAGCGCGAGGTTCCCTAAAAGCTGGGACAATGGAATTACCAGCGGGATCACTTCCACCGCTGACGACAATTTCCACTGGCCCATCTAATAATCCGTCGAGGGCCGGTTGAACCACATATTGATACTCAAATTCAAAACCTTCGGCCAATACCGCGGTGAGTCCAACTTCAACTCCATAGGCACCCTGCTGAGTCACAAAGCATCGGGGAGGTTTGGCAAGGAATTCATCCACAAGGATTTGAATGCTGACGGTATCGCCGGAGCGGGAAAAAACAGGACGATCCAATTCCACCGGACTTCGATTAATTTTAAGCTCTTTTACCGCGGGTGCAAGGCGGTCATACTTCAAAATTACCTTGCTTTGGGAGCCAATACCCACATTTCCAGCCGGGTCTCTGGCAATTAGATCAACGGTGTATTCTCCGTCGGATACAAACCCAAGGTCCAATACCGTGCGAAACTCTGTTCCTACCGCGCCAATACGTTTACCCGGCCTGACCAGAAAGGAATCGGAGGTATTGATGTCAACAGAGCCATCCCTCTCAAGAGTTCCATCGATGGTGAGGCTGGGAGCATTCGTGGCAAAAAGCACTTGTTCGGTCAGGATTGTGGGAGCTGCCGGTGGCTTTAGGTCTAGAATGACCACCCCCAGATCGTGGGCAGGTGAGGCTTCTTCAATTCGTGGATCAACGGGATTAGTAGTAAAGACGACCGCTTGTATGGATAAAACCACGTTTTCGAAGGGCTGAAAAGTATCGCTGGGTATGGAGATATCCTTGTCAAAACTCTCCCCTTCCCTGAGACCTGTTAACTGCTCTTCCAAAAAGAAAGAATTCTGTGAGTATTTGGATGCTACCGAAAACTCGATTCTATGAGGTTTTTGATCGTCACATACGGCTCCTAATACGCTTAATGCCTGACTTCGACGTAAAAAGCCAAAGTCCCGAGGCTCCATGATCAGCAGGTTAAAGCAGGGCTGCAACGCTAGCCGTTCTACATCAATGCTCTGGGCTGTGAGGTTTCCAGCCTTATCTTCTACATTAATCGCATAAGTAGTCGTTGTGAATGCCAGGGCTCCCAGGCTGGGATCCCTGGGAAGTTCAACTCCTGCAATGATCAACCTGCCGTCATTTTGAGCTAATCGGGTTACCTCGTTACCAGTACGAGTATTGAGAACCCGCACACGCGCGAAAGGGGTATCGGATTCCACTATCAGTCCGAAACTCGCCAGATTCGTCGGACCAAAGGCTGTTCCCACAGGAGGAGGAGTTCCCTGAAAAGTGGTTGTGATTCCACCGGAAGATATATTGGGTGGTGTGTCATCATGGATGATTCTCAAGAGATTAGACTCAGCTTGAAAGCCCGTAGAAGGGGCCAGAGGATCCAAGGATGCCGCCTTGAGCTGAAATAGATTTAAGCTATTGGTTTCAACGCTAATCGCTTCCTCCGAATAACTGCCGGCTCCGTCTTTGGTGACACTGGTCAGGATCTGGCCATTTCGAAAGATGGAAACCTGCATCTGGGAAGCGTTACCGTGCAGGGTATAGAACAGCTTTACGGTCGGCAAACGGGTGTACAGCTTCACCTCGGAATCCTGGGTTTCAATGTGATTGAATCGAATCCCTGTAGCATCGAATTCCAAGTCTCTGACTATAGGCAGTGAAACAGTACTCGTCGTGGCCTCACCTCCTGTGCTGGAAGTTTCTACGATTCTAAGGAAAAAATCGTTGGTACCCTCAGCAAGAGGAACCCTCAATATAATGTCCTGGCTACCTCCTTCATGGACAATATCCTTCTTCTCAGCAATCACTTGTGTCAAATCCGAATTTTGGAATCCTCTGAGCGTATAGATTCCTTCATTGGCATTCAATCGCAGCAATAGCTCGACCACCGAACCGATCTTCTGGAAGGAATTCGTGGGAGGGATCTCCGGCCGAGTTCCAAGGAAGGAGAACTCATCGATCTGGGCACCGACGAGTAAAACAGATAAATAACTAAACCAAAACAGTCTGAGAAAGATTCTCGACACAGAATAGCCCTGGGTCCCCAAGCTAAGAAGCCTTAGACTTGCCTGAAGATACCGGAATTCCTTTCATACAAAAAAAGCTCAGAATAAAGGACTTTTGTGCGCTGATTATAGCAAATGAGAAGAGAAGATGGAAACTAAGAGGCGGACGTGCGAAGGACTTTTCCAATTGCTGAAAAAATACCACTGGAGATTCTAATTCTAGAAATAATAATTAAAGTCTTAATTTTTTGGTGTGCTAGACAACCCAGCGATAAGCTTCAGAAGATCCAAAAAAAAAACCGGGAGACCTGATTACCTCAAGACCCCCGGTTTTTTGCTTTAGCTTTCTAACTTACGAATCGCTGTTGGCCTGTAAAACGGAGAGCAATGAATCCGCTTTCGTACTTTCATCAATGGAAATTTCAAAGTTTCCTTCAAGCTGCTCATCCTCAGAATCAGAGGTTATGAGAGTTTCCTTATCGTCGAATTCGTACTTCAGGTCCCTATCAAATCCAGTACCTGCGGGAATGAGATTCCCCATGATAATGTTTTCCTTCAGACCGGAAAGATTATCAATCTTAGATCGAATCGCCGCATTGGTTAGAACCTTGGTAGTCTCTTGGAAGGAAGCCGCCGACAGGAAGCTGTCAGTGGTTAAACTAGCCTTTGAGATTCCCTGGATCACACTCATTGCAGTTGCTGGTTTAAAGCTCTGGGCAACAAGGGATTCATTGGTTTTCTTAAATTCAAATGCGTTTATGATCTCACCGGCCAAATACGGAGAATCTCCCGATGTAGTAATCTTCACCTTGGAGACCATTCTTCTCAAGATAGTCTCGACGTGCTTGTCATTGATGGTCACACCCTGGGTTCGGTATACATACTGAACTTCATTGAGGAGATATCTCTGAGCGTCAAAAATACCGATCTTCTCGCTCAGAACCCTTACATCAACGTCTCCCTGGGTCAATCGATCACCCTGACAAACATATTCACCATCTACGATAATCAAATCTTCCAGAGAACCTGACACGATCTGCTTCTCAGAACCTCGTTCATTCTCGATTACCATATGGTTTCCACGAACACGAACTATACCGGTACGATTGGCCACAAGTGATTCCAATTTCGGTTTTCGAACCTCAAAGAGGTTGTTGACCCTTGGAAGACCCTGGACAATATCAGTCGTCTTTTTACTTCCCCCGGTCCACTTGGCAATAATATCGCCCGGGTTCACTTCAGAATTTTCCTTAATAAATACTTCAGCGCCATCCGGAACATTGTGCATTTCCCCAACTTGTACGAGAAACTTATCAATCACAGATCGAACTTTCTCGGTTTTTGTCAGGGCGTGAACCAGCTTCACCGTACCGTCAGCATCAGTAACCAGGCGGGCAAGTTTGTCGCCTTTGCGAACCTTACCTTCAGCTACCAGAATTTCCATCTGGTCCGTGACACCATATTTTTTCTCACTAACTTCCTCTCGAGTAAAGCGGATTCCCTCTTCCATCTGCTCGAAATGGCTGAATTCCAGCCACTCTGTTACAGGTTCTCCTTTTTCGACTCTTTGACCGTTCTTCACACACAGGGTTAACCCGGTAGAGAGAAAGTAATCTTTACCCGAATAAATCACGATGGTTTGAACCAGCTCTTCTCCGGTCCTCTTGTTGTAGCGAGTGATGTAATTCACCTTACCGCCAATATCGGCGATGATGGGCTGGAAAGATTGAATGATCTTGGTCCCAACTACGATCTCCTGACCCTCTTCGACGAGAAGATCAGTTCCGCGCGGAGTAACATACTCCCGGGATGTATCATCATTGGTAACGACGACCTTGCATCCACCTGATTCAATGGATACTTCTACTTTGCCCACACGCTCACGCATCTCATACAGCTTTGCGGCTATCTCACTGGTGATTTCTGTTCCGGCCGGTACCGCCTCACCAGGCTCCCCTTCCGGACCCATTAGCTCGGCGGAGATATCCTCCACCACAACTGAGCCAACGATTTCTTCAGGTTTAAGATTCTCTTCAAGCAAGATGCTCTTGCGCTCGTAATGATCACGGATAGATACCGAGCCATCAATCTCACTCACGAAAGGAATCGGACCGGTAAGCTTTTGGCCTTCCTCCACGTCATCCCCCGAGTTAAGCATGACATTGTCAAACTTTAGCTGAGCTCCCTCTGGAATGATGTATTCCCTCTCATCTTTTATCAAGACCCTACGTCGATCTACAGTTTTGTTAGAAGCAGACCTGTAAGAAATAATCTTGACGATTCCACAGGTTTCGGCCAGAAAACGAATCTTGGAGTTTGCGTCATCCTGATCAACATCCATGGAACCACTCATGTAGTATTCATGAGAATCCTTCTTCGTGAGAGTGAGATTCTTACGACCGGAATACTTCGCTTCTCCATCGAATTCAGCCAGGATCATACTAAGCTCATCGCCCTTTTTAACCTGATCCCCGGATTTAACCTTAAGTACAACCCCGGTATCTCCCGGAAGACCAACAGGCTTGGTAGCCGATGATTTGACTCCTTTAGGAGCTTCATAACTCCTATCCTCAGAATCTGTGGAAGCGATAAAAATCATACCGCTCTCAGAAATCACCCTTTGGTTTTTAATCTTGATGTCGCGGAACTCGGCAAAACCTTTGGAAGTAGCAATTGCCACGGTTTTTTCAGTTTCAAATTGGTATAAGTTGTCTCCTGCGGCGATGGAATCCCCATCCTTGAGCATCATGGAACTGCCCGAAGGAATCAGGTAATCGTCCAGAATCTCACCCTGCTCATCTATAATCTCAACATGACCATCACCGGTCACTACAATTCCGTCTTTCTCCTGTACGTCCTTGAAGCGAATAGTACCGGTATATCCTGAGATGTATTGATTAGGGTTATACTCCACCAGAACCTGGCTACTGCCCACAAAGTCCCCATCATCAACACGTAAAACAGCACCGCGGGGAAGGTTGTAATCGGAGCGCTTTCTATGCTCATCAATGATGCTAAGCACACCTCCGGTAACAATCTTCTTTACACTCTGATCGAAATCGTCATTCTCACCGGCGTCATTTCCAGTATCGATTTGGAAACGTGTCCTCTCGACCTTATTCTCAAAATGAAGGTTTTTGAATGACACATGACCCGCCGACTTGGCTTTGACAACAACCCTGCTGGCTTCAGCAATTCCCCCGGTATGGAAGGTTCTCATCGTTAACTGCGTACCCGGCTCTCCAATGGACTGAGCAGCAATCACTCCTACAGCTGCACCCAAAGATACTTCCTGATTCATCGAAAGATCGATGGAATAGCATTTGCGACACACGCCCCAGGCTACCTTACAGGTTAATGGGGACCTGATTATGATTTCCGGATAGACTCGAATTTCTTCTACCGAAGAGGCCTTGAGCTGCTTGATCAATAGGTCAGTCACCGGCTTATCAGGACCGCAGACCACCTTATTATCCTTCATATCAACGACACATTCGTCGGTAAAAATCCCAGTTCCAGACTTAAGCTCCTTGATCTTAACCACGATGGAAGCTTTCGCAATCTCTCGGGCAATTTTGCGATCGATCACGGTCCCGGATTCAAATATGATTTTCCCGGAAATTGGCTCTTTAACAGGCTCTAATAAGGTTCGCGCATAGATTCGATCTTCGATTGGAATGAGAATCTCATCCACAATCAAGTTGTTTGGAGTCCTTTGATCCCGCAAGGGCTGTACCAGTAAACCTTCATCCACTCCACAGTCCTCAATACTGACAATTACATCCTGGGCGACATCGACCAGGCGCCTGGTAAGATAACCGGAGTCAGCAGTACGAAGCGCGGTGTCCACCAGACCTTTTCGGGCTCCGTAGGTGGAAATGAAGTAATCGGTCATGGTTAGACCTTCTCGAAAGGACGCTTTAATGGGAACGTGCATGATATCCCCATGAGGATTGGACATTAAGCCCCTCATCCCGGCTAATTGCTTCATTTGCTGAACATTACCCCGGGCTCCAGATATCGCCATCGTGTAAACGGGATTAAACAAGCCTTCATCCCACTTACCCTTGTAGTGCTTGAGCATGTCGTCGGTGACCTCTTCAGTGGCATTAATCCACAAATCGATCTCAGCCTTTTTACGCTCCTCAAGATTGATCTCTTTGCGCTCAAACCGCTCAGAAATCTTCCTTGCTCGTTCTTCAGCAACCGAAATGATGTTCTTCTTTCTAGGGGGAACTTCCAGGTCATATAGGGAAATTGTAAGACCTGAAGTAGTCGCATAGCGAAAACCTAGATTTTTAAGGGCATCAAGGAGTCTACCGGTTTTGGTAGTACCGCATTTCTCAAAGCAGTCCTCGATGAGAACCATCAACTTTTTCTTATCGAAGTGGGCATTATGAAAGCCCAACTCATCCGGTACGATTTCATTGAAGATGAGTCTCCCGATCGTGGTATCCAAATACTTTTCAGACAAGTCCATCCTTGTGCTGATGGGATCTCTCACAATCACTGAATCATGCAGTGTATGAAAGCCATTTTCAAAGGCCATCAAGGCATCCTGTGCGGTTGCATAAACTCTCATCTTGAAGATTGGAACTTCTTTGATCTTATTCTTCTTGATGAGCTTTAGATCTTCCTCATCGATCTTGTGCCCCACCTTAAACAGGAGATGATCTTTAGTATCCATCAAATCCTCTGCCAAAACTGCGAACCGGGGACCGGTCTGAACCATTTGTTCCAAGGAGAGCCCGGTCTGGCTCTTCTTCAAAGTAATTGGAATCAAAGCCGTTTTAGTCGGTTCCATTTTATGGGTGAGATAAAATGCCCCGATGGACATATCCTGTGACGGTGATGCCACAGCTCTGCCGGAAGCGGCGGAGAGAATATTATAAGAAGAGAGCATGAGTACACGTGCCTCAACCTGAGCCTCCAATAAGAGCGGAATATGAACTGCCATCTGGTCACCGTCAAAATCGGCGTTGAAAGCCCCGCAAACCAAGGGATGAAGCTGAATGGCATTCCCTTTTACGAGCACAGGCTCAAAAGCTTGAATCCCTAAACGGTGGAGTGTGGGAGCGCGGTTTAAAAGGACGGGATGATCTTTGACGATTTCTTCCAATACCTTCCAAACTGTAGCATCTTCTTTTTCAATGAGCTTCTTCCCGGACTTAATGTTATGAGCAAAACCATACTCCACAAGTTTATTCATGATGAAGGGCTTAAAAAGCTCAATGGCCATTTTTTGGGGAAGACCACATTCGTGAAGTTTTAAGCTGGGACCAACCACAATGACAGATCGTCCCGAATAATCTACGCGCTTGCCCAGAAGATTCTGGCGAAATCTTCCTTGCTTCCCTTTGAGCATATCATTGAGGGATTTAAGTGGGCGATTTCCTGAACCAGTGACCAATCGACCTCTTCGACCGTTATCAATCAATGCATTCACAGCCTCTTGAAGCATTCTCTTTTCGTTCTTAATAATGATTTCAGGAGCATTGAGCTTCATTAATCTTTTAAGACGATTATTTCGATTTATCACTCGCCGGTAAAGGTCATTTAGATCGGAAGTAGCAAACCTGCCTCCATCCAGTTGAACCATGGGGCGCAGATCGGGAGGAATGACTGGCAGGACGCTAAGAATCATCCATTCAGGACGATTCTTTGAGTTCAAAAAGGTCTCTGCCACCTGGAGCCTTGCGATTGTGTTCATCTTTTTTGAACCGGTATCCTCGCGCAGCTTACGCTTTAGGTCATCTACAAGTCTGACAAGGTCAAGCTGCCTTAGGAGTTCACGTACAGCTTCCCCTCCGGTACCCGCTTGATACATGTCGCCATAGCGAGACTGGTAGCCCCGATGCTCCTGCTCCGAAAGAATCTGATTCTTAAGTAGCGGCAGGGATCCCGGATCGATGACGATGTAGGAATTGAAATAAAGAACCTTCTCGAAATCCCTGGCGGTGATATCGAGCAATAAGGCGATGTAATTAGGTGTGCCTTTGGAATACCAAATATGAGCCACTGGGGTCACCAATTCGATATGACCCATACGTTCACGTCTGACACTGCTTCGGGTAACCTCTACACCACACCTCTCGCAGACCAGCCCTTTATATCGAATACTCTTGTACTTACCGCAAAAGCATTCCCAGTCCTTGGTTGGACCAAAGATTTTTTCGCAAAACAATCCGTCTCGCTCTGGTCTATGTGTCCTGTAATTGATGGTCTCTGGTTTCTTGACCACCCCTTTGGACCACTGGCGAATATGATCTGGCGAAGCAATACTGATCTGGATGGAATGAAGTTCTTTTATCCCTTTCACTCGCTGTCCTCCTTAATCTTTCAGGCGTCCTGGTTGAACTCAATATTGAGTCCCAGGCTTTTCAATTCAGAAACAATTACCTTGAAAGATTCCGGTATATTCGGCGTCATCAGGTTGTTTCCCTTTACAATGGTCTCATACACAACTACTCGGCCCTCGACATCGTCAGATTTGATCGTCAAGAGCTCTCTTAAGACATGGGCTGCACCATAGGCCTCCAATGCCCAAACTTCCATTTCCCCGAACCGCTGGCCACCAAACTGTGCTTTTCCACCAAGCGGCTGCTGGGTTACCAGGGAGTAAGGACCTGTAGAACGGGCATGGATTTTGTCTTCCACGAGATGGATCAGCTTCAGCATATACATGAAACCGATCATGATATCCGACTCGTAGGCTTCACCAGTTTCTCCATCATGGAGTTTTATTCGTCCGGTTTCAGGAAGGTTCGCCTCCCTCAACTTTTTGCCAATAAATCCATCATTAGCGATGCTGTTATCCGTATTGAAAGCACTTGTCGCATAAGCTTCTCCGAGGATTTTCCCTGCCCAGCCCAGATGGGTTTCCATCACCTGACCAAGATTCATGCGGGAAGGTACTCCCAGGGGATTGAGAATAATATCCACTGAAGAACCATCCGCTAAAAAGGGCATATCTCGAACCGGGAATATCTTAGAAACAACTCCTTTGTTTCCGTGGCGACCCGCCATCTTATCCCCTTCACTAATGACACGCTTCTGGGCTAGAAATACCCTGACCAGCTTATTCACGCCATAAGGCAATTCGTCACCGTTTTCGCGAGAAAAAGTCATCACTTCAATAACCTTGCCCCGCTCCCCGTGAGGAACGATTAATGAGGTGTTCCTTACTTCCTTAGCCTTTTCACCAAAAATAGCTCGCAGGAGTTTATCTTCGGCTGTTAGCTCGGTTTCCCCTTTGGGTGTGATCTTGCCAACGAGAATGTCACCCGGTCGCACTTCAGCACCCACGGCAATGATGCCTTCCTCATCTAAATGAGCAAGAGCTTCTTCACTGATGCTGGGAATGTCACAAGTGATTTCCTCAGGACCCAATTTCGTATCTCTTGCTTCAATTTCCAGAGAATTAATATGTACTGAGGTAAATACGTCCTCTACAACCAGACGTTCTGAGATTACGATAGCATCCTCAAAATTGTAGCCGCGGAATGGCATAAAAGCACAAAGAACGTTCTTGCCAAGGGATAGTTCACCCTGCTGAGTACCAGGTCCGTCCGCTATGACCTGCCCCTTTTCCACCTCATCACCAACATTCACACATGGTTTTTGGTTTACGCAAGTTCCCTGGTTGGAACGGGCAAATTTACCAAGCCAATAAACATCCTTATGCTCTTTCCGACCGGTAATTTCTCCGTCACAGCGCGAATGAAGCAGGTCAATATCCCTCTCCGACAAGGTATGACCCTTTTTGAAAAGTACTTTACCGGACTTTTCCTTCACATCCTCCAGCAATTCATAATCAATACTGTGGATATAGGAGTTGGGAGTAAAAGATCCTACACAATCATCATCACTGATTCTTCGAACAATAATCTTCGAGGCATCGGAATATTCCACAAGTCCATTGTAATCAGAGGAAACACAAACTCCCGAATTGACGGCCGCGTACCCCTCCATTCCAGTACCTACAATGGGGGCCTCTGTTTGAACCAGAGGAACAGCCTGACGCTGCATGTTTGTACCCATCAAAGCCCGGTTTGCGTCGTCATGCTCAATGAAGGGAATCAGGGAAGCGGCTATAGAAATCATCTGAAGAGGGGAAATATGAATCAATTCCGCCTGATCAGCCGGCAAAAGTGCAAAGTCTTGCTCACCTTCCACATATTGTTTCACCGGGAAAATAGTTTTAACAGGCTTCTGAGATTGATAAAGTTTCTGGTTATAGGTTACAACCCGAAACTTCTCTTCTTGCAAAGCATCGTAAAACTGGAATTCTTCTCCCACTTTCCCATCCGCATACTCGCGTAGAGGGGTAACCAGAAACCCATACTGGTCAATTCTGGCATTGATTGCCATGGAACCGATCAAACCAGCGTTTGGACCCTCTGGGGTTTCAATGGGGCATATCCGTCCAAAGTGAGTAGGGTGTACGTCTCGCACTTCATAACCAGCTCTCTCTCTCTTCAACCCTCCTGGCCCTAATGCTGAAAGCCGTCGCTTGTGGGTGAGTTCAGAAAGAGGATTTACCTGGTCCATAAACTGCGACAATTGAGAGGAACCAAAAAACTCTTCAATGGCTGACCCAATGGGCCTGGTATTGATTAAGAGCTGGGGTGTCAGATTATTGATGTCCTGAATGGTCATTCTCTCGCGGATTACACGATCCATTCTGGCGAGAGAAATTCTAAACTGGTTCTGCAGTAATTCACCAACTCTTCGAACCCGCCTGTGACCCAGGTGATCAATATCATCTACATAGCCAACACCTACGGAAAGATCCACGATGTATTTCATCGTATTGAGGATATCCTCCGCATCCAGAGTCACATCCTTATACAAGCATACATGGGCTTTGGGTACCTCTTCCCCCTGAGAATCCAGGTCTACCTGTTTCAGGTCATCTTTACGATCATTCAATCGAAAAATAGTTTCATTATCCAACGGGGTACCATCTGTGATAATGGTTTCACCACTCTCCCGATCAATGATGTCCCCACATACGGAAACACCTTCGTGGGAGTTCTGACTCAATCCTTCGCCTTCATCCAGGAAGACCAGGTAAGAAATCTTAGACCGACGGATGTTTAATTCAACCCCGTCAACGGTCTCGATTCTAACCCCGGGAACCTTGCCCACTATCATGGCTGTAACCATTTTTGGAGTGAGAATTTCTCCAGCCTTTACCAGCGGTTTTTTGGAACCGGGAAGAATTACATCATCCAGGGCCTTCTGACCTACGAGCTTCTCGCCAAGTCCCATCTTCTGATTAAACTTGTAGCGGCCTACAGCACCCAGATCATAGCGCTTGGAACTGCCGTAGAGACTATCTAAGAGAGTTTTGGCATTTTCATAAATGAAGGGTTCTCCAGGGCGTAGTTTTCGATAGATCTCTTCCAGCGACTTTTCAGGTGAGTCGGTCTTATCAACCTTGAGGGTATTCTGAATATATTTAAGAGTTCCCCCATGATCGATTTCCCTCACCATGTCTTCTTCTGAATAACCCAAGACCCTGAGGAACTGCGTTACGGGTACCTTTCGTTTTCTATCAATTCTTACATGGAAGAGATCTTTCATGACGTCGAGGTCATACTCCAGCCAGGCACCACGATACGGCACAACTTTGGCCAAAAATAGTTTCTTTACTCGACTATATTCGTAGTAAACCCCTGGTGATCGATGCAGCTGGGATACCACAACGCGTTCCGCGCCGTTAATAATGAAGGTACCCCTTTTCGTAATCAGAGGCATATTTACAACGAATAATTCCTGTTCCTTAATCTCACCAGAGATTTTATTAATAAGACGGATCCTCATATTTAAAGGAATTCCATAGGTGAGATCTCGCTTTTGGCAATCCTCGGGAGAAAAACGCAGGCGATAGGTCCGTTTTCGAAATTTGTAGAAACTTCCCGCCTTGGAACAGGCAGGACACTCTTCCATCAAACAAGTTTGGGGCCTGTCTGGACTCAGGGACGGACAACCCTTGGCAGGCGGATGTCCCAGGTTATACTCGATGAACTCCAGAATAATGTTCTCGGTAAAGTCACGAATAGGGAAGGTCTCCAGGAAAACTTCCTGAAGCCCGGTTCGCTTCCTCTCGTGCGGATCGGAATCCCCCTGCATAAAATCGTAATAAGAGTCCAATTGTATGGACAGCAGGTTAGGAATATTAAAGTGTTTATTACCCAGGTCATTGATGAAGATCCGGTCGTTTGCACCCATGCAAGCATCCTCTCGATAGAAATCTCTACAAAACTCCCTGCAACCAGGGATGTTTTAAGGCAAAGTAAAATAAGAAAACGTCGCAAGACCCTCTCCCGAAAGGAGGGGTCTTGCTGTTTAATTTGAATCCAGAAAACTAGGAAAGCTCAACAACGGCACCATCGGCTTCGAGCTTTTCCTTAAGTTTTTCGGCTTCGTCTTTACTTAGCTTCTCTTTAACTGCTTTGGGAGCTGATTCAACCAATTCCTTGGCTTCTTTCAGTCCCAGGCCGGTAGCCTCTCTCACGGCTTTGATGATCTTAATCTTCGCGGATCCCGGATCCTTAAGAATTACATCAAACTCGGTCTTTTCTTCAGCGACTTCCGCTCCACCCGCAACGGCTACACCCGCAACAGGAGCAACTGCCATAGGAGCAGCTGCGGATACACCAAACTTATCTTCTAAGGCCTTCACCAATTCGGAAAGCTCTAATACGGTCATACTTTCAATTGCTTGAATAAGCTGTGCTTGTTCCATGATCACCCTTTCTTCACTCAGATGCGTTTTGCTTATTTTCCTCAACCCTTTTTAAGACATTGAGCAGATTTGTGATATTTCCTGAAAGAGCCGTAACCAGTGCCCGCATAGGAGCTTGCAAAGTTCCTAGTAATTGAGCCCTGAGTTCATCTTTCCCTGGCAAGGTAGAAATAACCTTCAGTTTGGCAGGATCCAAGAATTCTCCATCAAGAGTTCCCCCTTGAATGGAAATGGAATCTTCATGATCCTTGGCAAACTCAATTAACCCTTTCAAATCTTCTACAAAATTCTCACCACCGAACAAAAACGAGTTCGGTCCGACGAGAAGCTTCTCTAATTTTTCATCTATGTTTTCCCCGAGGGATTTTTTTGCCAGGGTATTTTTAAAGACCCTTAACGTTCCGCCGCTGTTTCGAATAGATCTTCGCAGGCTAACTACATCGTGGGCACCAAGACCTTCATTTCGAGCCACTACCAGCAATGGAGCACCCTGATAGAGAGCCCCGAAGTCTTCAATCTCCTGCTTTTTTTGCTCGCGATTCATCTTGGTCTCCTCAAGCCCCCATAGAGCTTCGTATGGTGTCTACTTCTGTTCGCAGTGCGGAAGTCTCCACGCGGACGCCCGGTCCCATTGTTGGGGATAATGTAACGCTCTTCAGATAAATCCCCTTAGAAGAAGCTGGCTTAGCCTTTATCAGGGCTTCCATGACTACAGCAATGTTCTCCACGAGCTGGGATTCCTTAAAGGAGCGCTTGCCTACTGGTAAGTGGACCAGTCCATACTTATCTACACGATATTCCAAACGTCCAGCGCGTAGCTCCTTAATAGCAAATCCCAGGTTTTGGGTCACTGTCCCCACCTTGGGATTGGGCATCAGACCCCGTGGTCCCAGAATTTTTCCGAGCTTACCTACAAAGCGCATCATATCCGGGGTAGTTACGACTACTTCAAAGTCCAGCCAGCCCTTGGAGATCTGATTCACCAGATCCTCTCCTCCGACCGTATCGGCTCCGGCTTCTTTAGCCTCTTCTTCCTTTTCTGGGGAAACAATGGCTACAATGCGTATGGTTTTCCCGGTACCATGGGGAGGTATTACGGTACCACGCACCATCTGATCAGCATGCCGGGGGTCTACCCCCAGGGCCACATCAAGATTGATGGTTTCATCGAATTTTGCGAAAGAGGCTTTCTTAACCAGATCGACGGCGTCATTTAGCCCATGCTGGGCCTTGTGCTCATACTGGTCTACAGCCTGGCGATAAGCTTTTGATCTCTTGCTTCCCATGCTAACCCTCCACCTCAATACCCATACTTCTTGCTGTACCTGCAATCATTGAAACAGCTGCATCCAGGGAAAAGGCATTCAAATCATTCTCTTTCAATTTCGCGATCTCTTCTAGCTGAGCCCTGGTCACCGTACCTACTTTAGTCTCGATGGAATTAGGTGATCCCTTATCCAGTTTAGCCGCCTTTTTCAACAGCACTGGCGCGGGAGGTGATTTGACGATAAACTCGAAACTTCTATCGCTGTATACCGTGATAACTACTGGAAGAGTTGTCCCCATCTGATCTTTAGTTTTCTCATTAAACTGCTGACAAAACTGCATGATGTTGACACCCTTGGACCCAAGGGCCGGCCCTACGGGAGGTGCCGGATTTGCTTGCCCAGCGGTCACCTGCAGCTTGATTAGTCCAATTACTTCCTTAGCCATTTCTTATCCCTTCCCGTCTAAACCTCTTCAACCTCTGCGAATCCTAGTTCTACAGGGGTTTCCCTTCCAAAGATATGGACCATGACCCTTAGCTTTTTCTTTTCCAAATTGACTTCCTCTATATTTCCGATGAAATCTGCAAAGGGACCATCCATGATCTTTACACTCTGCCCCATTTTAAAGGCTGCGTAGGTAACAGGAGCGGCATTTCCAACACCCATTTGATGAAGGATGGATTCTACTTCCTTTTCAGATAGAGGAGTCGGGTGCTTTGCCTGACCCACAAAGCCGGTAATCCCAGGTGTATTTCTCACCACTGCCCAACTTCGATCATTGAGATCCATCCGCACAAGAACGTATCCAGGATAAATCTGCTTCTTGACAGTTTTTTTCTTTCCTTTGGGAGTCTCTACTTCGGTTTCCTGCTCAGGGACCAATACCTCGAAAACCTGATCCTGCATCCCCATCACCTTTACACGGTGCTCAAGATTAGCTTTAACCTTGGTTTCCGTACTCACGTTCGTGTGAACGAGGTACCATTCCCCAGAATGAGTATCAACCATCATTCTAAATGACTCCTTCAATGTCAGTCGCCGAACAAAATATCGGTGACGACCTTTCCAAAACTTGTGTCTGCTAACCAGAGGAAGACACCGGTTATGAAACTCATAACAATGACCACCCATGTAGACTTAATTACTTTGTCTAAACTAGGCCACACAACCCTTCCACGGGTAGGATGAACCTCTCTCCAGACCTCTTCTAAAAATCCTTTAATACTTCCCATTAGAATTATTCTCTCGTAAACAGGGCGAGGGTGACTCGAACACCCAACACCTGGATTTGGAATCCAGTGCTCTAACCATTGGAGCTACCGCCCTACAAGACCAATGAAACCTGTCAGCCTTACTTGACCTCACGATGGAGGGTATGCCTCCGAAGTCTTTTACAGTACTTCTTAATTTCGAGGCGCTCAGGAGAGTTTTTCTTGTTCTTGGTAGTGGAATAGTTCCGATCACCCGTTTCAGTACATGCAAGAATTATTTGCTTACGCATAATCAGGACCCTTCACGCGACACGCGTCAAAACAGATGGGACATGGTATCAGCCCTCTATAGCCATGTCAACCGGAATTTAGGAGTATTTTATTGGACCTTCTCAGGAGGGACAGGATTGACTTTTGAAACGGGATACAACTTACCATCCCGCCCGGTTTTAAAGACCCGATGATCCATCACTACACGCTCTTCACATTTCAACTCAACGGGTAAATATCCCAATTCGAAGAGTTTCGGTTTAATCTCTTCAAATGTCTTGTTTCCACCATAGTCAGCTCGATAAAACTCGACAGCCCGCCTTGCCAGACGGAGTGTATTGGGACACGGGCCCTTTTTGGACTCCCCGCCGCCTACTCTTGGAAAATTATCAAAGGCAGCGCCGCCTTCAAATGCTTTCACAAAGGATTGAATCTTTTCTCGATTCTGAACCAGTGCCACACCAAGGTGAGCACCTACGCCGAGAATGAACCTGGGCATTGTCTCCAAGAGGAGTTTCTCTGGGGAGCCAGGCTGATCTAACCTTAGAGTAACTGATCCCCCAGAGGACAACACTTCCACCTTTTCCAGTACCGAAAGAATAGACCCGGAAAGCAGAGGCCCCCGAGCAAACTGCCAAAAATCCAGCATAGACCCGCCTGTAGATGGAGTAGACGCATGCCTCAGGGTTCCAATGACCCAGTCCCGTAGACTCGTCAGAGCCCCGGATACCAGACTCACGCTGTGAGCGGGGATAGAGCCATCCAGACGGCACTCTTGAACAGAACAATAGGTGCCCAGGCTCTTTAAGGGCTGAAGAAAGGTAAGTAGACGGGGATCCCTCTTCTCCAACTGCCTTAAGAGGTCATTGTAAACTCTCAAATCAATCCAACCCCTTGGGCTCTGAAAACTACCCGCGTACTTAAGCGCTTTATCCTGGGAAAGCCGGGAGTACACAATCAACCTGGAGGAACTGAGAAAAACAGACATTCCCTGGAATGAGTAAGTGTTTTTTTCAGTCTCGGAAACTGTCCAACCACCGATCTCAAGAGCCTCCTTAATAGAATTTTGCTCAAACTCCCCTTTAATAAGAAGCAGCCAGGAACGGTTTGAGGAGCTAACCCACCCCCATTGGAGAGAATTTATACTTCCGCCCAGGTCATACCCACCCCTGGCCCGGAAGGAATCTCTTAAGCTATTTTCCAGCTCTCTAATATAAGTACGCTTTTGCTCGGTAGCAGGAGGTTGAGAGGAAAGACCCCGGTCCAGAAGCCCGATGAATTGATTCCTCAATTCAATTAATTCCCTTCCAATAGACAATTCCACCTCGAAGGAGGCAGCCCTTATTAGGAATGAAGCCTGAAATAACAGTAATTGAAAAAGAACTCTACCTTGCAACTTACACTTTAGATTCATGAATAGACCCATTACTATCCCTCGCCACCTTCATCTTTTCCCTTATCCATGGACCCCACTAGATTTTTTAGGCCCTTACGGGTATCACTGACCCACAAATCCCTGTAAAAACCCCGCTCCTCACTGAGGAACTCATTGCGATTCTCTACCAGTTCCAGGGTTTTATTAGCGACCTTTAGCTGCTTTCTTAGCTCACGAGCCTCAGACTCCAGGTATCCAATGGAAAAAGACCCTTTCCTGCGCTTAGAAAGAGAACGGAAGCAATTTGAGAGTACCTCTAGAGCCTGATTTTCCCATTCATTCTTACGCATCCAACTCTCAACTCCGGCCCTCGCCTTTTCAAGTTTCATCTTGAGGTCTGAGATTCCCAGAAGATCTTTCCAGCTATCTACTACAATACCCATTTTTTTCGACCGCAAAAGACTGGAAAGCTCCATCCCCTCAGAATAGATTACAGGCAATCCGCAATATAGATATTCTACCGTACGGGTGGTCACCGCAAGCTCCCTTTCCCGGTTAAACCAATATAAGTCAAGAGCCGCAAAGGCCTCTGAATAGGTCTTAACGATTGATTGATGGGGAATCCCTTCCGAACCTGGGGACTTCAATCCTACACCTGTTTCCCCGGCCCTACTTACGCGCGGGTCATAATAAAATGATTCCAGGGCCAACCCCTGGCTACCCAGGAACTTATGCAGTTCCTCTTCATGGTCAGTCAGAACCCAGGGCCATTTTCCTCCGCCAGCAACCAATGAATCCCTGTTTGGGACCTCTTGGCGGTCATACCATCCAGGATCTAATACCATCGGAACCTTGAGGATTCGATCTTCTTCGCAGGGCAGACCAGCCATCATCCCCCAGCCTAAAAAATAATATAACTGCCTATCACCGGGGACAAAGAAGAAATCCGCATTATGGAGACAATGAACTTTTGCCATGAGCTGTGCCGGATCGCGATACGACTTGTACCAATTCTCCCAGAATAGAGAACCGTGCAAATCACAAATCACCGGAAAGTTAAGCTGGGGTAAGCCATCCAGCAGTGCCCACTGCTCCACAATTAAAATATCTGGGGCAATTTCTTCCAGAATGGGAAGAAAGTTTCCATTGGCGAAAAGCTTTTCGCCTTCAACTGCGGGAACATCCGACTCAGGACGAAGAATGATAGTCTCATTCCCAAGCTTCTGGCATAAGTAGCGCAGACCGCCTACCCGAAGAGCCCCTCCGGAAAGAGGGAAAGAACGGTTTAGATGTTCCAGCGTCAAGAGACAGACAAGACTCATTTACTAGCCCATACTACCCTTCTATTCAGGGAAACGAAAGGCCCCGTTACCTCAAACTTAAGAATTTCATCAAGACCCAAGATGCAACTCGTGGAGGTTATTTTCCAAAGATGGACAAATGTAGCAAAATAAATACTAGTTTTGTAATTTTTCATTTGACTTTTGGATATCTTGTCCCTTATACTAATTGTCCTAATTTTTTAGCTACTTGGCAGTGCAAGGGGGGAACCACATTATGCTAAGGATCGGAACAGTAGTTGTACATCCCACTCATGGAAAAGGGGTGCTCAGAGAAATCAAAGAAATGGCCATCTTAGGTGAAACCACGAAGTACTATGTTTTTCACTTCACTAACAATGATCTTGACTCGGTTATGATACCCGTAGGTAAGCTCGGCGAAGTTGGTGTGCGGGAACCTGTAGAGCGTGAAACTCTTGATGAGGCTCTGGATTATTTATCTTCCAACCTCACAGACGTACCTGATCCCAGGAGTAATTTCCATAGAATTCACAAGGAATATATGGAAAGAATTGCCAGGGGCGATATTCTTGAAGTCGCGAAGGTTTACAAGGCACTTTGCCACAAAGGTGATTCAAGAGAATTGGGTTTGAAGGATAAGCTTCTTTTTGAAAAAACCGAACAACTTTTGGTCGGGGAAATCGAGGCAACCTGCAAACTTTCACCTGAACGCAGTAAGGAAATCCTACTCTCCCACGTAAACGTACATTAATTTACCCGAGACTTGGATGTGAGATCTTATCTCAGCTCCGGCAAAATCAACCTGGGGCTGAGTGTTGGTCCGCTCAGGGAGGATGGATTCCATCCCCTCCAAACGATTTTTATTCGAATTTCCCTCTTTGATCGGCTATTAATCGCTAAATCAGATCAGCTCAAGCTGACCTGTAGCCAGCCAGGAGTTCCCGTTGATGGGGAAAATCTTCTACTCAAAGCCTATCATGCTTATTATAAGAATCAGTCAGATCCCCCACCGCTAAGAATTCACCTGGAGAAAAAAATTCCCATGGGCGCTGGCCTGGGGGGAGGGTCCTCAAACGCCGCTGAACTTCTCAAAGTTCTCAGTGTGGACCAATTGGATGAAATTACTATAGAGCACTTGCGCGAAATTGCACTCAGTCTAGGTTCAGACGTTCCTTTTTTTCTAGAATCCGAACCGTGCTACGCTGAAGGCCGCGGCGAAGTGCTCAGCCCGATTCCCCCGCTCCCCTCACTGCCTCTTCTCCTTGCCGGTACTCAAACTCACCTCAGTACGGCTGAGGTCTATTCAAGATTTGATACCATACCGGCCTCTGAGCATAAAGACTTCCCACTACAGGAGATTCAGCAAGATCTTCACTCCACGGGAGGAAAAAACTTGTCCGAACTGGTACGAAACGACCTGCAGCCCATTGTAGAGTCTAATTGGCCTGAAATGCTGGTAGTACGGGAGAAACTGGAGAATTCCGGTGCCCATTACGTTTCCATGTCAGGGAGTGGTTTCGCATATTACGGCATCTACCCGTCAGTGCGGTTGCGAGACCATGCTCTACAATCCCTGAGAAATACCTTACCCTTTGTCCAGCCGGTCGAGACCTTCTAAGAGCTATTTACCAGGAGTACCTTTTGAATTTGCCTGAACCACCAAGAAAAGTCATTGTCCTGGGAGTTACAGGGTCTGTGGGCACATGCGCCTTGAACATCATCCGATCAAATCCAAGAAAATTTGAACTGGTAGGAGCGGCAGCCAATACCTCTTCTTCGAAGCTTTTAGAGATTCAGAGAGAATTTTCTCCAGGCTTCCTTCACCTGATGGACTCCGCTGCCTTTGAAAACTCCCGCGGAGAATTTCCTGATGATCTTCTATACCAGGGCATGAATTCCCTTGTAGAACTGATCCAATCGACTGATTGTGACCTGATCCTCGCAGCTATGGTAGGAAATATTGGACTTTTACCCGTCCTGGCAGCCCTGGAGACTGGTCTCACGGTTGCCCTGGCCAACAAGGAGACACTGGTTGCCGGAGGTCATCTTGTAAAAGAAGCCCTCGAAAAGAATCCTGGCAGCTGCTTAATTCCTGTGGATTCAGAGCATAGCGCCATCTTCCAATGTCTCCAGGGGCAGAATCCAAAACATCTGTCACGAATACTCCTTACGGCCTCAGGGGGTACCTTTCGAACCACCTCCTTCGAAGACATGAAATCAATTACTCCACAACAGGCGCTTCAACACCCAAACTGGGACATGGGAGCAAAAATTACGATTGACTCATCCACTTTAATGAACAAAGGGCTGGAGGTCATTGAGGCCTACCATTTGTTTGAGATTCCTTTTGATCAAATTGAGGTCGTCGTGCATCCCCAGAGCATCATCCATTCCATGGTCGAATTCCACGACCGCTCATTCCTGGCTCACCTTGGGGTTCCTGACATGACAATCCCCACAGCCTATGCCCTTTCCTACCCCGCAAGAATAAATCTTCCACAGGTTTCAACCCTGGACTTTGCAAGCCTGGGTTCCCTAACCTTTGAGCCTCCGGATTTAAAGAGATTTCCCTGTCTCACCCTGGCCTATGAGTCGGGAAAGCGCGGAGGATTGTATCCCGCGGTTCTTAACGCCGCAAACGAAGTTGCTGTGGCATCGTTTCTATCCAACCAGATTAAATTTCTAGGAATTCCACGGTTATTAGAATCCGTCTTGGATAGATTCAATCCAGGTGAGTTTCACAATCTTGAGGCGGTCCTTGACGCAGATGACTGGGCACGAAAACGCGCCTTAGAACTCTGTGACGCTCAGACAGGTTCGGTGAGTTCATGATCAGAATCGGACAGGGTTTTGATGCGCACAGATTTTGTGATGGGCGTGATCTCAAATTGGGGGGGATTAAGATTGAGCATCCCAGGGGGCTGGAAGGCCATTCGGACGCGGATGTACTACTCCATGCAGTGGCCGACGCATTACTAGGAGCCATGGGAGCGGATGATTTAGGAACTCACTTTCCACCTGGTGAAGAACACACACGTAACATTGACAGCCAGGAGATGATCCTTTATACCTTAAGACTCTTAAGTAAACATCGATTTAAGGTTGTTAATATCGATGCAACTCTCATCTGTCAGGAACCAAAGATTAAACCCTATAGTGCCCGGATTCGAGAGAATATCGCAAGGCTTTGCTCAGTTCAGAGTACAGAGGTATCTCTCAAGGGTAAAACCACTGAGGGTATGGGATTTACAGGACGTAGAGAGGGTATTGCAGCAATAGTTGTCGTACTGATCGAAGGAATCGAGGGAGTAAATGAGCCACGAACTGGCATTGGATGAAAAGGGAGAACAGGGAAACCCGCTCAAAGAAACGGAAAGTTTTGAGGTGCAAAAGCCTAATGAGCTAAAGGTGCTAAGCCCCCGGTATAAGCTCCTGGACGAAATTTACACCCCTCACGACATGAAAAAGCTCGAGATGGAAGATCTCGAGAAATTAGCGCAGGAAATTCGAAATTTTCTCATTCTCAATCTCTCCCGTACAGGTGGTCACCTCGCCCCAAATTTGGGAATCGTGGAAATCACCCTGGCTTTGCACAAAGTATTTAGTTTTCCCCGGGATGAGTTAATTTTTGATGTGGGGCACCAGGCCTATGTCCACAAGATTCTCACGGGTCGTAAAGATCTCTTTAGCACTCTTCGTAAATACCGAGGTCTTTCTGGATTTTCCCATCGTGATGAGTCGGTGTATGATCTCTTCACCACTGGCCATGGAGGCGCTTCTCTTTCCTCAGCACTCGGAAAAGCACTGGCGCGAGATCTCTCCGGATTAGATCACCACGTGATCCCTGTTATAGGCGATGGTGCACTTACTGAAGGGATGGCCCTTGAGGCCCTGAACCATATGGGGCATCAAAAGTCCCGCGTCATCGTGGTGCTCAATGATAATGGCATGTCTATCGCCCCGAATGTGGGCGGATTTTCAAGGTACTTTGACAAACTTCGCAGTGAGCCCCACTTTCGTTCCTCAAAGGAGTACCTGAAGCACCTCGTCAAAGATATTCCGTTCTACGGAAATCGCCTCTATACGATTATGTCCAAAATGAAAAACAGTTTTAAATATCTCCTTACCCCGGGGATTTTGTTTGAGGAACTGGGAATTCGTTACATGGGACCGGTAGACGGCCATAACATTGGGGCATTGGTAGAGCTGCTAAATGAGGCTAAGGAGGTCACCAAACCTGTAATCCTCCACCTGAAAACAACGAAAGGAAAAGGCTTCACCGCAGCCGAAGACACCACCTCAGCCGGAGCCCAGTGGCATGGCGGCGGACCCTTTGATCCGGTCCGAGAGACTTTCATAAAAAAACCCAGTCCCCCTGCCTATAGCAAGATCTTTGGACAGCATCTGGCCTCAATGGCTGAAGAGGATGAAAAAATTTGTGCTATCACTGCAGCTATGCCAGACGGCACCGGTCTCACTCCATTTAAGGAAAGGCATCCCTCCAGGTTTTTTGATGTAGCCATGGCAGAGCAGCACGGCGTTACCCTGGGGGCAGGAATGGCCCATTCAGGCTTAACCCCCTTCGTAGCCATCTATTCCACATTTCTGCAGCGAGCCTTCGATCAGATCATCCATGATGTCTGCTTACAGAATTTACCGGTGCGCTTCTGTTTGGACCGCGCCGGACTTGTGGGAGCTGACGGCCCTACCCACCATGGGGTCTTTGACTATGCGTACCTGCGCTGCTTACCGAATCTCATTTCTATGGCCCCGGCGGATGAACAAGAATTCGTCTCCATGTTAAATACCATGGCTGCTTATCGCGAGGGTCCTATCTCAGTTCGATACCCCCGAGGCTCCGGACCTGGAAAGGATATTTCCCAGGCCGATCAAAGAATCGAAATCGGCAAAGGAATTCTGATTGAGGAAGGTAAGGATCTGACCATTGTGGCTATAGGAAGTATGGTGGAGACCTCTCGCCAAATTGTAGAACTTCTCAAGAAAGTTGGAATTGAAGCAGGTCTTATCAACGCTCGATTTGTAAAACCATTGGATGAAGAAATGATTCTGGAGCAGGCCTCAAGAACAGGTAAACTGGTCACAATAGAGGAAGGAACTGTCAAGGGCGGTTTTGGATCTGGAGTGCTGGAGCTTCTCCATGAAAGAGGCGTAAAGGCCAGCGTTCTACAGGTCGGAATTCCCGATGAATTTATCTTTCATGGCAGCGTTTCGGAACTTTACCAAGAAGTTGGGTTGGATCCTTCCACAATTTTTGAGACAATCTGGAAGTGGATCCAAAACGAAGTGAAAGAGGAATGATCAATGCCGCAAAGTTCAATAGCTGATGTCCCCAATTTTCAAGAACTAGAGGAAACCGTCTATCGCAAGATAGTACGCCAGCTAGAACACCAAAAGGGTGCCATAGGGCTATTACATCTCCAGCTCAAAGCAAGGGGCGCCGAGGATGTATCCAAGCTCATTGAGGAAAAAGACAAAATCATCATGAGCCTGCAATCCCAGGTAGAAACCAAGCCCGATTCCCCTGGTTCTACTACAGATGAATTAGAAGGCGAAGTTTTAGAACTTCAGGAAAAACTCCGCAATAAGAACCAGGAAATACGCCAGATCAAAACCAAATACAACGATCATCTTCATGAACTAAACGATAAGATTGAAACTTATGAAACCGTTCTTGGTGAGGGCGGTAGTGCTGAAATGCTGACCCCCACCATTGGTTCCGAAGCCCTGGAGGCAGCCAGATCTACTATCAAAGGATTAGAGGAGGATCTCAAAAACTCCCTCGAGCAACTTGAATTCTACAAGAATCAAAGTGTCCAGAGCCGTGAAGAACTCCATGGGCTGGAACGAGAGTCGACGGAAGCATCTCCGCAAAAAATCGCCGAGCTTGAGGCCGAATTAGAAGAAAAAGATGGCCTGATTAAATCTCTGCGAGAATCCAGTTTAAGCTCACTCCCAGCAGAGGGTACCGATGACACCATCCTGGTGGAAAATGAAACTCTGCGAAATAGAATTGAGATGTTGGAATCAGAACTCAAATCCCTGACCAGATCCGCGTCCTCACGTGCATCAAAGGATGCCACAGTGGAATTGCTTGATTCCATACTTGACCTGTACCAGGGTTGTGCAAATCTTGCCCGTTCCCAGGAACCGGACTCACCAGTCAGTATCCTCCAAAACTCAGTCTTGGAGTTGAGTTCACAGTTTGGCCTGGAACCTTTTGAATCCCTCGGAGAATCATTTGATCCTAACAAACATCATTGTATTGACGCAGTTTATTCCACCCACTCTGTGCACGACACAGTCTTCAGGGAGACCGTGCCAGGATTTCTACGAATGGGCAAAGTTTTTCGAAAGGCCAGTGTAATTGTCTCAAAGAATCCCGTGCATTGTCATAACTGCGGTACAGAAGGAACTGAACATTCTCAGTTTTGTGCTCAATGCGGGACCAAACTCTTAATGGATTCACATGGAGAGAATGAACCGATTTTCGTAGACGATGAAGAGAACGCCCATGCATATATCGATCTTGGCGAGTCTTACCTGAGGAAGAGAGAATTTCAGTTCGCTCATGATGCTTTTAAGAAGGCTCACACCCTCTACCCCGATTCGGTTCAGGCCATCGTCGGACTGGCTCGTGTCTGTGAAAGCAGGGGACAATACGAAGAGGCACTGACTCTTTTGGAGAAACTATCCGCATGTCCAGGAATGTTGGAGCGACGCAAAGAATACAAAGATCGAATTGAAAAGAAGCAAAGAATTTTACAAGATCTACAGGAACTCTAGTACCAGGTTTCTTTAGCTATCCCAAAACGAGAGAATTAATGCAAGCCCGTCATCCTATCTGCAGACCCAACCAGGGCGCTCTCCCGAAAACCCGGAGCGGTTCAACTTCCAAATCAATGAAAGGGAAGGCTCCATCACTACTGCTCTCTACTTCGGTTCATCGTGAACCGAGAGCTGAAACGTGATGGTAGATTGGGTGATCAGAAGTAGTGCATAGTCGGGGATCGCGACGCAGGGCTATGCAGCGCATAGGTCAAGGAGTGATCGTCGAGTAGGCGCTGCTTATGGGCACACAAATCACCATCAAAGTTTCGGTTCTCGGTTCACATAAGTTAAAATGGAAGAGGCAGTGACAGGAGTCCTTCATGCTTAATCTCATTTCAAATGCCGTTCGAAAAGGTGCTTCGGATCTTCATATCAAGACTGGAGATGTAATCAGGGCCCGCATAAACGGAACCTTGGAAGCTATTTCAAATGAACGACTCACGCCCCAGCAAGTTCAGGCAATTGCTCAAAAGATCATAGTCGATCCCCATGTTCGCGACGACATCAGCAGTCTCAAGGAATACGACTGCTCTTATGGAATCCCAAAGGTAGGACGCTTCCGCGTTAGTATTTTTCGCCAACGTGGATCCTTTATGATCGTCATGCGGGTCATTGCCTTTGGGATCCCTACAGTGGAATCTCTTCTCTTACCCCCTATCTTAAAAACGCTGGCAGATCATGAAAGGGGGCTCACCCTGATTACAGGTGTCACAGGAAGCGGTAAATCCTCCACCCTGGCAGCCCTGATTCAGGAAATGAATGAGAAACACAATCGACACGTCATTACCCTGGAAGACCCCATAGAATTTCTCTACCGTGACAATAAGTGTTCCATCACTCAGCGTGAAATCGGAAACGATACCAATAACTTTCATGATGGGCTTCGAGCAGCACTGCGTCAGGATCCTGATGTAATTCTAATCGGTGAGATGCGAGATGCTGAAACCATTGATACCGCTTTGAAAGCAGCCGAAACCGGTCACCTGGTGTTATCCACTGCTCACACCCCTGATGCCGCTAAAACCATTGGTAGATTGATTTCAGTGTTTCCTGCCGAAGAGCAGGATATTGTCCGGATCCGAATGGCAGACAATCTTAATGCTATTGCCTCCCAGAGGCTTGTTCCCCGTAAAGGTATGGATTCCCGTGTAGCTGCCGTGGAAATCATGCTCAATACCAAGGTCATCAAAGACTGTATTCTTGATCCAAATAAGACTGATCTGATCCCCAAGTACATCGCGGAAGGTAAAAATCAGTATGGTACACAGACCTTCTCCCAGCATCTTTTGGAGCTTGTAAAGGCTGGATTAGTCGATGAAAGCTATGCTCGCAGAGCCAGTTCTAATGCGGATGATTTCGGTGTAGAACTAGCTCTTGGAGAGAGTTCCGCTTATCATGAATATGAGGACCCTGAATATAGCGGCAATATTTTCGCCGACTGAGGGAAAGCTTATGAACTCACCAGCAACAGGTCAAACTCCGACTGCGTCGTGGCAGCATTTCCCAAATCAACGACGCTTACAGGTACTATATCTACTTCCCTATATCTGGGAAACAAAGGGATTTTCAGGTACCGAAAACCCCCACCTCTCCAATATCTTAAGTTCTTTGGAAAAGTTCCATGAGTTCCTTGTACAGGGCTTTGACATCGAAGTCTGCTGGATAGAAACCGGCAATCATCTCACCCGTGAGTATCTTGATCCCACCAGCTTTAAGATCACTCCCGTATCCATGGATCGAACCAAAGACCTTTTTCTCAATCGAGAGGTTGATTTGATCGTCGCTTGCGGCTGGGAGGTTTTGGATCTGGTTCATAATGATAAGATTCCCACGATCCTCTATTCAGGTTTCCTTCCTTCGCCACTCAATTCAGCTCGATCTATGAAGTATCAAAAAATCCTCTTTACCACTCCAGGTCAGGTTGATTTTTTCATCACCCAGGATCCCGCCGAATTAGAGTTCTTTGAAAAATACCAGGAAATTCTTGGAATAAAAAAACTACAAGCTTCTCTTCTGACTACCCAAAAGAACTCTACAGTTTCTGCCTCCCTGGCTAAAAATAAGGAATTTCAGCAATTTTTGCAGGAACCAGAAGTTACCCCAAAGAGCCAGTCTCTGATCTCCAAGCTTGACGATTCCTACCGGAAGAACCTCGATGAAGTCCGTAATGATCTGGTAGAACAGCGCGAAAGCGAGCTTCTGTGGATGCGCAAGGCCTTTACGCAGGAAATCGAAAAGCTTATAGCGGATATTGAGGGGTTGAGAAAAAGAGCAGATGGTTTAGAACGTGAAGGCGGGGCTCAGCTCAAAGGGCAACTTTCGGTTTTGCAAGAACAAAAAACTCAGCTTGAGGCTCAAGAAAAGAGTGCATTAGAGAAGATTTCCCAACTTCAGACTGCTTTGGAAGAAAAACCCCAGGAGGTGCCTGGCAGTACCGTACAGGTGGAAGAGCTCAACCGTACCATTCATGATCTCCAGATGAGACTCCAGCGCTATCGCTCACAAATTCCGTTTGTCATGATGCAATGGGCTTACGACTTCGTGATTACCTACCTGGTTCGACTTCCCCTTGCTGTAATGCTCCTTGGATATCACATTGGTTCCTCCCTGCTCCATCGCTATCTGATGTCGCGGAGACCCAGTTGATCCCGCTTCATCATACAGATCCCAAGTTAAATAGTCTCTGGACCCAAAGGTTTAGTGACGGCGACCGCCATTGGACACAAATGGTTTCTCCCAGTGAAGAGACCACCATCGTGATCCATCGCTACAACTTCTTTCAGGTTGGGACTCTGGTAAAAGAAAACTTTCCAGAAATTGACTCTCCCCCCGCTAATTTTTCCGTGGTTCCAACATCTGATATTTTCCATCGATACCTGGATTATTTGCATGATTCCAGAAAAGTTCTTCAATCCAAAATGTTTCACGCGGATACTTTTTTCTTGTTTCTTCTCTGGAAAATCCAGTTCTCCGGGCTCAGTCAAGAGAAGGCCCTGGATCTGATCTCAGGAATTTCAGGCCAACCCTTTGGTCCTCCTGCCCTGAGCCTTATCAATCAGAGTTCAGGTTTGAATTCACAGGTGACTCGCGGCCGCAAAAATCTTGAGATTTATAGCGAGGGAATGAAAGAGTCTCTTCTCCCCGAAATTCCCAGGGAGCGCAAAGAGATGCTCGTACAGGGACGACACTTGAATTCTGGTTCTCTTAATCCGGACCTGATGCGGAAATATTCCCAAATTTATGTTTTTGGAGAGCTCCCTGCAAAGATGGCTATCGCCGAGGGAGTCTGCCATGTGCAGGAGTTTCTTAGCGCCGAGGAGCTTTTAGAGTCGGGGATGAAGGCGATTAACCTTGGCATTGGCAGGGTCAATTATTTTCTCTCCGCTAATGAAGTGAGTGTAAGAGGAAAGCATGTCTGGCAAGCGCTGAAAGACCTGGGACTGAAAGGCTCCATGCATCACGTGGATTGGCCCCCCTTTTATGATCCTCCCTTTTTAGCGGGTTTTGTTCAGGGGGTCTATGACTCCACTCCCTCAACTCTCCGGTTCCTGCACTTTTATTTCCATGAAGTCATTGGGACCATGATCGCCGTGAAACACCTCGACCTCTCCCATCCGAACTGGTTTGGGGATACAAAGCCAAGAATTCACCAAAAAATCCTTCGCGACACCCAGGAATCCGTAAAAGAGATCGATCAGTTAAGAGCTGGCCATCACGCTCTTCTCATCTCGCCCTATAACTTCTTCCGGGTAGGAAGCATCGTGGAGGAAATCTACGGAAACGCTGTCAATGATTTCGATGTAATTGAACAGAGGGATTTGACCAACTCCCTGATGGAATTCCTTCTTCAAGTTCAATCGAGGGAGCCCTCCTTTCACCTGGAATTCGCTGATTCCAGCATCTTGGAGATCCTGCGAATCGTCTCCAGGTCTAAAGACAGTTTTAAGGGTGAAACTCATGCCAAGGAGAGCCAATGGATCTACTTTCTGCGCCTCCTGGGAATCCTTTCTGACCACGCCTTTGTGGGACCGCACACAGTCCATATAGATGTCACCTCAAAATGCAATACAAAGTGCACATTTTGCGGCTATCACACCCCGCTAATCTCTGATCGACCCTGGGCTGAAAACGGGTGGGATGAGCTTTCAGTAGATTTTGAACTCTTCACACACATGGTAGAAGATCTCCAAAAATCCCATACAACCGAAGATATCCTGCTCACCGGGGGCGGTGAACCGCTCATGCACCCCAAAATCATGGAAATGATTGAAATGATCAAATCCAAAGATATGCATATCATCCTGTTTACCAATGGATTACTCCTTTATGAGAAAAACTCGCACCAACTTGTGGACCTTGGTGTAGACAAAATCTACTGGAGTGTCCAGTCAGCATCTACGCCTACCTGGATCATTCAGCATCCTGGCTCCAATGAAAAGACTTTTCCCAGGGTAGTGAACCAGATGAGAGAACTGCTTGAGTATCGCAATTCTTCCGCTAAGAAAGATCCTGTCATCGTCTCCGTCAACGTTTTGTCCGGTGTAAATGTCCATGAAGTTTTGGACATGGTAGATCTGGCCGTTGACCTGGGGGTCGATGAGCTTCGTTTTCAAATCATGCATTATGGAAACGAGCAAACCGATCACATGATGCTAACCAGTGCTCAGATCCGGCACCTTTATTCACTCCTTCCTGAGATCCGAGACCGGGCTCACAAGGGAGGCATCACCCTCCTTGAAAATTTCGAATTCCAACTTACCCAGCTACTCGACTTTCATGAAAAGGACTCTGATCTTAAGTCCTGCGACTGGGCCTATAATCTCTACAACAACACCGGTTGCTTCGTGGGCTACTTCTTTTCCCGAACCTGGGTGGATGGGCGCATGAGCTTTTGCTGCCATGATCGAGTGGCCGGAGATCTCAAACAAGGCGGGTTTAAAAAGAATTGGTTTTCCGATGAATACGAAAATTACCGCTATGTTGCCAAACATTTCGATGATGAAAATAACGTGGATATGAATGACGGACATAAGGGCGGCTGGCTTCTGGCGGATGATTGTTCCTGGTGTGGAAACTACGAGTTTATGAACCGAGCTAACCTCACTCTGGAGCGAACAGGCCTCAAAGTGTACCTGGACGTAGGCCTCGGGCGTCTTTATCATGATAAGAAGGAGGATACAAAAGATCTCGAATCCTCTAATATTCTCCTGGGCACCGATTCTTTCAAACCCAGGGAGTTCCTTGATTTTGGCGGTGTATAGGTATTTTTGAAACTTTGGTTGAGAATATGATCCCACTAGTTCTAGGTCATGATCGACTATTACACCAGGGTCGTCTTCGTAAAAGCGGCCTATCTTCTTCCTATATTTGGAAAGAAACTCCGCTGACCGAGCTATCCATTGGAATTTACAAGGAGAACTTTTTTCAGATCGGAAAAATCCTGAAATCCCTTGCGGTCCAGGTTCCTATCGAAGATTTCAAGGTTTCACCAGCTGATTCCATCCTTGACCGCTGGATCATCTACCACCGTAATCTTCAGAAAATCAGCCAGGGTACCGGTATTGAGTTTGTTTACCTGGATCATCGACTCCTGGAAATCTTAGCCCGTATCCAGAATCGAGTCCCAAGCAGGGGGCAGGGAGATGCCCTGCGGGCATTGGGCGCTGTGTGTAACTACGCGTTTATAGGTCCCAAGCGCCTTCTCGTTGACCCCAATGTAAACTGTGATCTTGACTGTATTTACTGCAGGCTACATTCCGGTCTTCGTGAGGATGAAAAGAAAAGCTACCTGAAAGAGACAGGTCTTAAGGAGGAAAGCCATTTAGATTGGAATCTTCTTAATGCCAAGCTTGATGATGCCAAAAATCTTGGTATCGAGGAAATCTGTATTGTAGGCGGAGGAGAGCCCACCCTGTACCCCCATTTTCGGGATCTCGTAGCCAAGGCACGCAAGCTAGGATTAGTCGTCAACTTTTCCACTAATGGACTGGGTCTGGACCAAGAATTCGCAAAATTCCTGGTGGATCAGGACGTCAATCGAATCACAATTTCTGTTTCCGGAATTGATGACTCTACTTACAAGATCATTCATCCATCCATGCCGAAGGGAACCTACCCTGCCTTGAGGGAGAAAATTCGCAAATTGAATCTATTCAAGGAGGAACGCAGAAGAGACCCATCCAATGAATCCTATATGCAGACAGACATCCTGCAGGTGGTTCATGCGTTCAACTACAAACATATGCTTCGTATGGTAGTAGATGCCAAAGAATTGCATGCTGACAGGGTCTGGTTTCAGCTCTTACACATGAATGAATTCTCCAGATTTCTGCGTCTCTCAGAAGAGCAGATTAAAGAGGCGCGGTTTCTTTTACGAGAAGCTAAGCGATTGGGAGATTCACTGGGTGTTGAAATAGCGGATTATATGGATCTACAGGTTGAGCATGCCCACGCTGACGGAACCTGGTCAAAAAATGTATTTGATCAGTATGGCTGCCTTGTGGGATGGTATTTTTCCTATCTCGATGTGGAGGGAGCGATTAGCTTCTGCTGCGGAGATAAAATTATTGACCAGGTTCATAACCGCAACCTGGTAGAGCTATGGAATTCTGGTACCTATGCCAAATGGAGAGACATAGCAAAAGATTATGATTGGTCCAGAAATATCAAAGGAACCAATAACAATTACCTGCTCAATGATTTTTGCCATAACTGTGACAACCATAACTTCAACTCAGAAATGGTAGAGCTTTTAAAGCTCTATGACCTGCTTCCCTACCTGGGCGGCCGATACGAAGTAAACCAGAGAAAATTCGCGGATCCTGAGGTTCTACGGGAGCTCAATACTTCCCATGACCGGGTGGAAAACTCACATCAGATTCCGGGCTGGTATTTTAATATCTCCCTGACCAATTCCTGCCAATTTCGATGTCAGTTTTGTGATACATGGAAAATGGACGCAGGAAAAGAGATGAAAACCTCTCAGTGGATTGAAGTGCTGGAGAGGTCCTTCCCCCTGTTCTCCAACGCCAGGGTAAATTTTGCGGGAGGTGAACCCCTTTTAAGGCGCGATCTTGCCGATCTCATCGGCTATCTGTCCGGCCGTGGAGTTTACACATCAATCGCTACCAATGCCGGAGCTATGACTGAAAAGAGGGCTTATGAGCTGGCTCGCTCAGGTGTAAAGGTAATTGGGCTGAGCATCGACGGACTGGAAGAAACTCACGATAGACTTCGCGGAGTACCGGGCTCTTATCAAAAGATCATGCAGTCCATTGAATGGATTCGTGAGCACAATACGGAATGCGAGATCAACTTGCTGACAATCATACTCAAAGATAATGTTGGTGAAATCCCTCAACTCGTGGAACTGGCCAATAGCCACCCGGGAATCACCCATATCCACTTTCAAGCCTTATCCAATCTTGGTCCCTACAAGCCGGATTGGTTTCAAGAAGAGCCCTTATGGCCTGATACTGATGAGGTCCTCAAGCTCTTAAACTGGTTGATTAAGAATCAAAAAGGCGAAATGCGAAAACGGAAGCGCCCTGTTACTATTTCCAATCCAACCGAGCAGCTAGAGGCGATGAAAGACTACTTTCAGAATCCATCCACCGAGAAAGAAACCCAGTGCACCATCGATTCCACGGGTTATACCCTCGACGCGCATGGAAATCTCTATTACTGTCCCTTTAAAGAGCCGATTGGAAACATACTGTCCTCATCCCTCGAACAGGTACTTTCCGAAGAGAAAGTTAATCCCCGCATCAAAGAAATCCGCTCCTGCCCAGATTTATCCTGTCACCTGAGAACCAACTGCTGCTTCGAGTCTGAGAGTATTCCTTCCAAATACCTTGATGGTTAAGCTACTCCATTGCGATTTGCAGGACTTCAGTTAGAGGGGTTTTCAACTCTACAACCCCTGATCATCTATAGGACCGCAACTGCAGGAACCACAGTCTTTTTCACAGCGATCAAGGTGGTTTTTTGTACCCACTTTTCTGGCCAGGAATTGAATCGCGATCCACCCTGAGCATAAGAGTGCGAAAAACAAAATAGCCAAAAGGTGCTTCAAAACCCCTCCCCTTACCCTGAACTAAAGAGTCCTGCGAAACCCATGAAGGACATGGACAGAATTCCAGCTATGATTAGATTGAGGGCGGTACCCTCTACTGCTTCGGGAATATCCAGAACCTTTGTTTCCTCACGGATGCCAGCCATAATCACCAGGGCCAGCGTAACCCCTACTCCAGCGCCGAGTGCATAGACCAATCCCTGCCCCAGTCCATATCCCTTATTTGTTGAGAACAATGCCAATCCCAGGATCGCGCAATTGGTCGTGATGAGCGGGAGAAAAATTCCAAGTGCCTTAAATAGCTCGGGACTGAGCTTTTTGATCGCCATTTCTACAAACTGAACTGTACTGGCTATGACGATGATGAAGCAAATCAGCCTCAGGTAGGGTGCATGAGACAAAACGAATTCATTGAGAACCCAGGCACAAATCGCCGTGATCAGCATCACGAAAATATTAGCGAGACCCATTCTCAGAGCTGTATCAAGGCGTCCCGATACCCCAAAAAAAGGACACAGACCTAAAAAGTAGGAGAGCGTGAAGTTGTTCACCAAAACAGCTGAGGTAAAGATCCACAACAGCTCACCCATCTTGATGTCCCCCGGGTTTTCGCTCTTCGCGCTCAGGGTTTCTAATGCGCTTGAACCAGCTGAAAAAGAGAAGTAGAAATCCAAGCGCAAAAAATCCGCCTGGCGGCAGAATCATGATGATCCAGGGTTCAAATTCAGGCCCAAAAACAGAAATTCCAAAGAGAGAACCACTCCCCAAAATTTCACGCACCGCCCCCAGTAAAAACAGGGCCAGTAGAAATCCAACCCCCATTCCAGAAGCATCCGCGATGGATGGGCCCAGGCGATTCTTATAAGCAAAGGCCTCCTGTCTTCCAAGAATCAAGCAATTCACAACAATCAGGGCGATAAAGGCTCCCAATTCCTTATGAATCACTGGAAAAAATGCCTGGAGGGTAAAATCCGCCACGGTGACAAAGGTAGCGATGATGATAATGAATGCAGTAATTCGAACCTGCTTTGGGATGAGTTTTCGCAGGCTCGAGACCAAAATACTGGAACAAAAGAGAACAAAAAAAGTGGCCAGTCCCATAGCAATACCATTAATTGCGCTATTGGTGACGGCAAGAACAGGACACATCCCCAGCACAGCGATAAATACTGGATTCTGCTCCCAGATTCCTTTGGAGAACTCTACCTTTAGAGATGTTTTTTCACTCATTTTCGTCCGTCCACTCCTCAATGGGTTCTCTCCACTTTGCCACGGCCTTATTCAGTAACCTCACAATCGCCTTGGAAGAAATTGTCGCTCCGGTAATCGCTTCTACCTCGTTCTTGGCACTCTTTTTCCCCGTTTTTACGGAAACGATCTCCGGTTCGACGGCAAGACTAAGAAAGTTGGCCCTGAAGTTTTGATCCTTGATGATCTTATCCCCGAGACCAGGAGTCTCCTTACTCTCCAGGATCTCCAGACCAATGACTTCCCGAAGTTTTGGGTTGTACCCGAGAAGAACTCCGATGAGATCCTGGAAACCGGGCTCTGATGCCGGGATGGCTATTCCCAGGAACTTAGAGTTTTCATCGTAGCCCGCAAAGAGAGTTCTGCCCTCCCCTCCCTCACCTGGTGAATCTGATTCTCTGAGCACTAGCTTGCCCCCGACAAACACCAGCGTTTTGAATGCCTTACAGCCTGGTAGCACCTGAAAAATTGCCTTTCGCAGAGCTTCAGCTTTATTAGCCTGAATCCTTGGAAGAGTGCCAAGGTAGACGGCTACCAGAATAAGACCGGAGAAAAATCCAGCAATTCCGAGGGTGAAGACAAGCTTGTAAGGGGAAGCCTTTGGAGGTACGGCAATAGCTGGTTCACTGTTCATAACTCAAGTCCCGTACACCCTTTGTTGTGAGACTCTTTGGATCAGTGGCACCACCGAATTCATCAGCAGAATCGCATACATCATACCCTCAGGCAAGCCACCGAAAACCCGAATTAAAACCGTCAGAAATCCAACACCCAATCCAAAAAACCAGCAGCCTTTCGGTGTCAGCGGTGAGGTAACCAGATCTGTCGCCATAAAGAAAGTACCCAGGAGCAGCCCCCCGGAAAGAATCATAAAAATCGGAGAAGGATATAGGTCCGGTTTGATCAGATGAAGAATTCCTGAGAAGAGAATCACGGAAAGGAAAATACCCGCAGGAATTCTCCATTGGATAATCCCACGGACCAGAAGATAAAGCCCGGACAGCAAAATAAGCACCGCACAGGTTTCCCCGAGCGATCCACTGGTGTTTCCAATCAAGAGACTCCAAAGCTCCGTACCTTCCTTCTCAAACTTCATCTTTGAGAGCGGTGTCGCTGAAGTGATCACATCCATGGAGGATGCCTTCATCAAAGGAAGTGCAAGGGTACTGCTGGAGAGACTGAAAAAGTCCTTCGCAGGTTCGCTAAAAGTCGTGATTGCCGTTGGAAATGCAGCCTGAAGGAAGGCCCTTCCCAGGAGCGCCGGATTGAAAATATTTTGCCCCAATCCTCCCCACAGGATTTTACCCACACCAATTGCTACCACTCCCCCGAGGGCAACCATCCATAAAGACATATTGGGGGGCAATGTGAGGCCCAAAAGTAATCCTGTTATGAGTGCACTGCCGTCTCGAAGTGACTCGCCTTTCATCCCGTTTGGTTCAGAGGGAAAATACCATTCTGTTAGAAGGCAGGAGAACACGGCGGTACTTAACACCAACACTGAGCTCAGACCAAAGAAGTAAATTGATGCCGCGATGGGAGGTATCAAGGCATAGACTACCTGCCACATCAGCCATGGAGTATCCTGCTCGCTTCTGAGAAATGGAGCTGTGGAGAGAGTCAATCTCATCCTGGGTGCACTCATTCCTTGGCCTTTTTCTCCCGGACATAGGACTTTGCCATTCGAAAGCTCTGTACCAGGGGTATGCCAGAGGGACACGCAAAGGAACAGCTGGCACACTCCATGCAATCCATCAGGCTTGCGTCAACCATCTCCTCAAAGCGGCTCTTACGGGCCAGAAGACCAAGCTGGGAGGGATTTAAAAATGCTGGGCAGGCTTCGATACAGCGAGCGCATCGAACGCACTTGTAAGTCTTGAGTTCATGTACCTCTCGATCTGTCAGTGCCAGAATTCCCGAGGTTCCCTTGGTGATAGGCACATCGAGACTTTTTTGCACCATTCCCATCATAGGTCCCCCCAGAATGATGCGCGAGGTCTCATCTACAAGCCCCCCACAAGCATCTAACACATCCCTGATGGGAGTGCCCACTGGAACCCTCATATTGGCCGGGCGGCGAATCCCGGGACCCGTTACGGTAAGAACTCTTTCGATGAGCGGCTTCTGGGACTGGAAATAGTCAGCGATCGCCACGGTTGTGGAAACGTTGGAAACCACTACATCCATATCGATGGGTAGCTTTCCCGAGGGCACTTCCTTGCGAAGGATCGCAGTGATCAACATCTTTTCAGCTCCCTGGGGATACTTCACTTCCAGGGGAACAACCTCAACATCGTATTCCTGCTCTGCAGCTTTTTGCTTTAAAATTTCAATGGCATCCAGTTTATTGAGCTCAATTCCAATATAAGCTTTCTGAGCGCCCAGGAACTTGGCCAGGAGTCGCGTCCCGTACAGAAGACTGTTTGCGTTCTCCAGCATCACACGATGATCGGCGGTTAGAAAGGGCTCACATTCACAACCGTTGAGAATGAGAAATCTACAATTCTTGCCTTCAGGAACCGCGATTTTAACGTGGGTAGGAAAGGCCGCTCCGCCAAGACCCACAATCCCGGCACCCTGCACCAGGGAAATGAATTGCGGCGTACTCATATTGAGCCAGTCGAGCTCACCTCGCTGCTGAAATTTTTGTGATGAAAAGGGATCAGCTTCAATCACAATAGAAGGACGAGCCTCGCCGCAAGGGTGGTCGCGCAGCTCAACGGTTTTCACAACACCACTGACCGGCGAGTGATAAGCCACCGATACATAACCTCCCGGTGAGGCGATCCGGTCTCCCCGTTGCACTTTTTGCCCTTTTTCCACCTCAGCGACTGCGGGAGCCCCGATATGCTGTGAGAGGGGAATTACATACTCGGGAACAAACTCCATTCGCTCAATAGGGAGTTCACAGGTGAAGCTTTTATAGTCTTCCGGGTGAATCCCATGGCTGAAGGTACCTGGCCTGCCATCATCTTTTGGATCTGAAAAAAGCATGCTAGACCCCCTCCTCCCGGCTAGTTGAACCTGGTCCGGATTCAGCACCTGAACTCAGCTCCAAAAGCCGCTGCGCCAGTCTGCTCTTGGCCTGGGAAAAAGATTCCCTCTCCAAAGCGTTGAGCTTCGCTTCATAATCCAACCTCAGGGCATCTCTCTCCCTTTCCAGCTGATCATCATACTCCGCTTTCAGATTCTCTCTGAGCTGCTCTCTTAGAGGAGTCAGGTATCCACCTGTCTCCCGTGCCATTCTCCACACATCCAGGGTTCTCTCGCTGGCTCGAACCATCTCCTTTGAAACAGCCAACCTGATTACCGACCCTTGCGGTCCTGGAAGAGTAATGATGGGTGTGTGGCCTGGACGTTTGTCCAGCTCATAATCGAGGTACAAATGCAGTTCAACCTGGTCTGCAGCACACTCTCCAAGTACCTTGAAATATCGTTGGAACCTGGCTTGCACCGCCGCCAAATGAGCCAGGGTGACACCTTCGATTTTCAGTTTAGAAGTCCCGTCATGAATTCCCAGCTCCATCGAGGAAAAATCATTTTCTGGATCGGGATTTCTTGAATAGTCAAACTTCTGACTTAAACCACCCTCCTTGGCTGGATCAAAGATCAGGTTCGGGGAGTAGCGGGCAAAATGTGCGAGCTCATTCACTGACTTCCAGCTCAATCCAGAGCCATCAAACTCCCCTGGATTAGAATCGAATAACTGGATGAGAGCCGGACCTGGATAGCGAATGGCGCTTAAAATACCCGTGGCAGCATATTGGGAATCTGCCATTGATCCCTGGAATACAAAACCACCCAGGGATGTCCCCATCAGGGATAGTTCCGAAAGTCCAGCCGGAACACCATCCTCATCTGAGATACCAACGCGAAGATCATCGAGAACCACAAGCTTTACCGGCAATTCATCTTGCAAAAGTTTGCATGCTGAAGATATCCCTTTCTCTCTGAGGGAAGATGAGGAGCATACGACCAGGGGAACTGGGAAAGCCGCTTGCTCAGATTGGATTAGCTCATCGAAGCCAAGAGAAGCAATTTCCTGCTCGTGTATCAAAGGATCATAGTTGTTTTTAGCCTCCAACCTGGCTCTTCTCAACACCCTTATGTTATCGAGATACCCACGAATCTCGCCGAGAATGAGTCCCCGAGAAACCTCTAATCCATCATCTTCCCAATCCACGTATACTGGAAAACAAAAGGGATTATCCGGAAACTCCTGGCCAAATCTAAAAGCGTTGGATCCTTCCAGAATCATCTGAAACCTGGATCTCCCCACGCCGGTAGGACCCTCCTGAAGAATCCAGCGTAGTTTTTTAAGTTCCTCAAGCAGGTGGATTCTGCGCCTGAGAACCTTCAGATTCAGGATCTCTCCCCCTGGATGTGCTCCGATCTTACTCAGCAGATCCGATAGATCCAGGTGCTCAACTTTTGTACTATCCAGAACTTCAGAGAGGGATGCCAGATCGCCCGAAGGAAGGTTTTCTGCCATCGAGGTTCGTACCATCGTTGAGATTGACTCGGTCAGCTCTAGTGACTCTTTGAGAAGTTGAGCTACGGCAGGCTGTACACAAGATTCAAGGATAGAGGCAAGCAATCGCACAAGTCGTCGAAAGGACCACTCTCTCTTCGAGGGATCTCCGCCGAGTACGGGTAAGGAAAAGCTGCGACTCAGAGATACCGCTCCAAAGGAATCATATTCTGGATTTTCAAAGACTTCCGAAATGACGTCTCCGGCAGTATCTGGAAGAGTTTCCCAGAGTCTTAATGCATGGGTGGCCGAATCTATAGAAGCATCGGAGCGTGAAATCTGCGAGATAGCTCCCTCTTCGCAGCTCTCTGTGCAGGCACCGCATCCTGTACATGCCCAGGGATCGGCAAAGAGGGAAAACAGCTTCCCGCTGCCTTTGTTTCGATCTTCTGGATTATCGAAGAACCAATCTGTCCTGGAAACAGGCCAGTGGTCCAATATCTCTGTGATCGATCCAACTTCAGCTTCTAATTCCTGTCCTTTGTCTCCTTCGATCTTTAGTTGTTCGCATAAGTTTGTGAAGGCCTCGGGAAGAAAGTCCGCCACCGATTGAATCTTAGAATCAGTCTTGCGAATCGCTCGGGAGGCAAACTGACCCAGATTTTTCAGTTGCGGGCTAAGTACTCCGCGGGCTGTCCCCTTCGAAGAAGCGATATCCAAGGCTGATCGTAAGGTTTCCTCTATGGAAAGAACCCTGGGCCTGAGAGCCGTAGTCGGACAGACTTGAAGGCAGTCAGAGCATCCCGTACAAGCTTGAGGATCAACAGTCGCATACTCATTACTGAGGAATCCCGTCGGTCTCACACTGGAAGCAGCCGCCGGAATGCTTCGAATGGACTGCAGGGGGTCTGGACTCAGGTCAGAATTTTCAGGACCTGCATAGTCACAACCCACCCGTTCATAAAAACCGGATAGCCTACTATAGGCTGGTCCTTTGTCTTTGTAATGACGGATGGTGAAGGGCGCTTCAAATTCCAAGATTTCATCAGTACATGAGGAAGGGTCAGTCTCGAGTGAATTTCCCCTACGGGAAGAAAGAATTCTGCTATGAAGATCCGGGTAAGACCTCGAAACAGATTGCGCAAGGATCTCTCTTTTGGGTAATGAGGTGTCGGAGCCTGAGAATTCGATCCCCTGGACAAATACCGCCTTTGCGTCCCGCGAGCGCATGTTCTCCAAAATGAGCTCAAAGCCCTCTACTGAAAGCTTGTTTCGCTCTGTACAAATTCTACCTTCAAGAATTCTGGGCGTATCCTTTGGCCTGAGTTCGGGAAAAGAGGAGTGCGAATATCTACTATGAATAGACTCTTCGACCCCCTTTGACACCGCCATTCGAACATCTCTGGCTAGCTGGGAAACTCCAGCAGGGGAAGGTTCTAATGATTCGAGAATGGTGATTGCCTTCTTGCCCCGTAAATACCCTACCAATTCCGCGCCTGGAAAGGGCCGGATCATCCTCACCCCTATGACTCCAACTCGATTCTTTCTTGAGCGGCAGCTCTCTACCAACTCAAGAACCCTGGGTGTCAGCGCTCCCTTTGTGATAATCAGTTCGGTTGCATCTTCGGTGTAGCAGGTCTGTAGCGCAGAGTAACTTCTGTAAAACAGCCGAGAAAATTCAGCAAAGGCCCTCACACTAAGATCTGTAAGATGATCATAGAAGAAGGCTGACGAGCTGAACTGCTCCAGTGACTCCAGTGCCGGGGGCTTGCGAACATTGTTAAGACATGGCTGGTCGGGATCCATCCAGCGTGGGACTCTACGCCTTTTCCTACTGAAGACCATTTCTTGAGAGGGTGTAGGGGCGTCGATGTATTCATGGGAAGCGCCCAGGTATTCTCGAACCTGCTCAGTGGTGGGCAGGTTGAATTCCCTCGAAGCGGTCGTAAGACTCTCTTCGGTTCCTAAAACACCGGGTACCAGCGAGAGTTCACTCAATCGTCGAGTAATTAAACTCAGATCTAGTGACTCCTGAAGAGTCGAGCCAAGAAACTGGAAGCAGCCTGTATCGGCAATAAGTTGGAAGGGGCAGCTACCGTTAGAGCCTCCATAGGGCCCGACCCCCGGGGCAGATCTTTGCCAATGAAGCACTAAGGGTATGTGCATGGCGCAAGCGGATGAGAGTTGCTCTACTAAGGGAAATAACTCATTTCCACGGCAAAATATTCCCACCCTGAGACCTGCCAGGGCCATTCCCAGGCCGTGGGAAAAAAAATGCTCCCCTCCTGGACCCTGAAGGAGTTGCCGTCCAAAAGTATTTACACTTTGCTCCTGGTAGCGCTCAGATGAACTAATTCCATCAGCAACCCGGCCTCCCAGCTTGCGCAGAATTTCAAAGTCACTGCTCTCTTGAAGATCCAGTGACTGTAATAAACTGTCTGTACCAGGGGTCATGAGGCCTCCTCATCAATCCAGGGTACTTCTACACCACCCAGGCTTTCATTCTCTTTTGGCACCGGTAGAAATTGTCCTCCTTCAATCCAGCGAATCGCTCCAGTGGGACACCGGCTGGTAACCTCTGCTGTGAGTTGATCGTTTTGGCTATAATCAATAAGGGGAAGGTTTCTATCCATCTTCATCAGCCCCGCAGGAGCATCGGCAACACATAATCCACATCCCGTGCAGGCAACGGAACAAAGATCAGTCGCGTCTTCACCTTCAAGCAAGGATTTGCACTGAACTACAAGCTTGTATGATAGGGGCAGGATCATGAATAAATCCTTTGGGCAGGCCGTGACACAGTCTCCACAAGCTGTACAAAGAGACTCCTCCACAACAGGTAAACCATTCGGGTTCATGGAAATCGCGTCAAACTCGCAGGCCACCTCACAATCCGCAAGTCCAAGGCAGCCCCAGGAGCATCCCTTATTCCCACCAGTAACCACCGTGGCTGCGCGGCAATTTTGAAAACCTTCATATTCAGCTCTATCCAGGGCCTCGGCTTTCCCGCCAGCACACAGAAGTCGAGCGACTCGTTTTTCAATCGTCCCGGCATCCACTCCCAGAAAAGACGCGATCTGATCAATTCGATCAGGTGGACTGACGGTGCACTGGGAGGGAAGTTTAGCTCCCTCTACCAACTCTTCTGAAAATGCCCGACAGCCTGGTGAACCACAAGCCCCGCAGTTTGTTCCCGGGAGCAGTTCCTCGACCATATCAAGTCGTGGATCTTCCTCTACATGGAGTTTAATATTGGCAATAGCCAGAATAGTACCAAAGGTGACTCCCAACCCGGTCAAGATGCCCACCGCAACCATCACTTCAGCCATGAGAAATTCCTCAGAGAAAGGGTTCTGCTCGCTTTCTGAGAGCATCCAGGTTCGGTTCATCGGCATTTAGCGGAAAACCAGGGTGGATAAGCTTTGCCGAACACTTCTCGGCAGCCAGTACCAAGTGCTCATAGGGTCCTGCTTGAGGATCCGCGATAAAGGCTTGTTTATCCGCGTTATACTGAAACATCTTTGGGTTGATCCCTGTACACTCATTGCAGGTTGTGCAGCGAAAGGTCTCAATCCATGGCTCTTGTGATAGCTCGATCTCTTCTTCCTGGGGTACTTCAGCAACGGCCTCCTGAGATGGAGTCACTGAAATCTCAGGCAAGGTCTGCGCCGGTCGGGTCGAAACAGCGGCTACAGACGCGATAGGAATATCCTCCATGTTGAGGAGAATCCCTGCCAGGCGTTCCATAGCACCCTTAGCAGCCTCGCTGGCGACGAACTCAAGTTCGGCCAGATGCTGTTCCTTCAGAGTTTCTATTTCAGCCCGGGCTTTTTGTTCAGCCAGCTCTCTGGCCTTTTGAGCCGCCACGCTGGCATGATAGCTCCTGGCTCCACCAAGGTCCTGTAGTCGATGCCAGGAATCCAGGGTATTCTGAGTGGCAAAAACCATCGAATGAGACACCAGAATTCGGACCATATTTCCTTCCTGATCAACCATCCAGAAATAAGGAAGCTTGTGGGGCAACTGGTCCGAAGATAGCGATAAATAATCAGTGAGGGATACCAGATCATCAGATTCCATCCAGGATGGAACAGGCATGAACTCGCCATTTTGGCGTCTATCCAGGGAACAGAAGTCAGCCCAGGTAAAAGTCCCACTCATGGATTTCTTTTGATCCTCCTCATCAAGGACTTCAAATTCATAGGTAGGCCAATCAAGCTCCATTTGCGGACTTTGAGTGATATCAAACCGCGAACCCCACATACTTCCACGACGTGGATTGAAGGAAAATGACGGATGAGCTCGACTTTCACTCGCGGCCCCACAGATCACAAAGGGATGAAACTGTTCACAGGAAATGGAGTGGGGAAAAAACAGGCAAAATACGCTGGGAAGCGCGGATTGAATCCCTTCAGAATAACCTTTTTCCAGATCAGTTGGTTGCGCTACAGACGACTGCATCACATAGGCCCTGCGATGAGAAACAGCCAATTCCGCCAGGTCCAATGCTGATCTTGAGCTGATGTGACGCTTAAACAAGATTACCTGAATTTGCCTCCCGGAAACCAGAAGGTCTGAAAATGATCCTGTTGAACCCGGACACAGTGCGTCTTCATCATCAACTATCACAACCCTGGGACATAAAGACAATTCTTCAGTTGAGAATGATCTCCAATCGAAATAGGAGAGAAAGCCGCCATGAAGTTCGCTTCGATACTGATCCTCAACTTCCAGTCTCGCCAGCCTCAGGCTCCCAAATAACCTGGCAAGATCACCCATCTGATCATCAAAAACTGTCATTGCCTTGGTGCAAATATCGGCACCCGTAAATTCAACGGTAGTTCCCATCATTTCAAGGTTCTCAGGTTTCAATCCATCCCAATCAAAGGTGCTCCTGCGTACTACCAGTTGAACCTGGGCCCTGGAGACAAACTCCCCTGATAAACTAAGATCTTCCTGGATCTTGGTGATTCTTTCCCGACGTTCAGCGGACATAGGCTCACTTGATGATTGAGCCAGAACGCTTGAAAGCATGGCAGGATTTATAAAGGCCGATCCCATACCAAGGGAAGCATCTACACTGCTCTCTTTCCTGGAACCATCCGACTTGCCCTCCTCAACCGCTAACAGGTCATCAATCTTGGCAGAAAGGTTCTTGATCTCCTCCAAGAGCTTTTCTCTCTTACTCTCCTGTTCCCTTGCCAGCGTCAGGTAGAACAGCCACAAGGCTGAGCCCTTGGTGAAAGACTGTAATTGACCGGAATCCGGAAGTGTCTCAAGTAACGCGGCGCAGTCCCTTTTTAATTCAAGTCCTTCATCACCCTCGATTGATAACCTGGATTCCAGGGAATCAAGTGCCTCCTTAACCAGGGTGTGGAAATCGTTGAAAGATCCCGGGCTAGAGCACCTTTCTTTCAAGTAGCTCTCCACATAACCAATGTTTTGCTTTAGAGCCATCGAGCGCGCGGGATCGGGAGAGATTTCCAGCAGAGCCTCCTGGAGGAGGTCATAGATAGGAGAGCAGAGTTTCTCAGAGCTACACTGGGAGATGTCAGCGGTCCACAGGGGATACGCGTATCGTAGGGGTTGGCCGGAAACAAAGGGTCTGAGGGGTATGGGTAAAAACAAAGAACCGGATCGATTCAGGCCGCCTCCCTCTGAAGTTCTAAAAAAATTCACTGCCCTGTGTAGAAAATCACTGGTTTTAGACGGCTCCACGGAGCTACATTTCACCATTCGGGGGACAGGTATTTCTGAAGGGATATTCACCGACTCTAGAGAAGCCTGGGACTCAGATAACGAATTATCTAACTCTTTTGAATCCGTTGACCCTTGTGCTCCAGGGCTTTCCTTCAACTTCATCTGCTGCTCCTCCACAGCTACACCGAATACCGATCAAATTCCCGGTTGAGTACCGAGAGTCGTTCATCTGGACTCACCGCCAGGTTATGAGCCCCATATTCGTTATAGCGCGGTCGGCTACGATCCTGAAATAATAGACCGATGGGAATGGTATCCTCTATTCCCGCTATTTCCCTGGCCTTATCTATATCAGAGGGATCATGCTCGATGACTTTTGGGTAAGCGTCGGCAATTTTTTCATCAAGAGGAATACCCTTGTCGTGTTTGAGTAGAAGTGTCGCTCCCAGGTCCGTAACTTCTGAATCAAAGCGGCCTTTGTTCATGACTGGACAGCGCTGCATGATTCTGACAAAGGAGAAGCCCGGATGTTCGTAGGCCGCCATCAGGGTGGAAAAAACATGAGCCGGGTTCCAGTCCACAGTCTGGGCGACAAAGGACACATTGGATACTCCCAGGGTTGTTGAAAGCGGATTGAGCGGTGGTAGAAACGATCCCTTTGGATTCGTATTTGAGACCTGACCGACACGTGATGTTGGCGAAGTCTGCTTCTTAGTCAGTCCGTAGATTTCGTTGTCTAATAACATGACCGTCATATCCATGTTGTAACGAATCGCGTGAATCCAATGCCCAGCCCCTATGGAACAACAGTCCCCGTCACCGGTAGCTACAAACACATCTAAATCGGGACGCCTGAATTTCACACCGCAAGCCACTGGAAATGCTCTCCCGTGAAGACCATGAAATCCATAGACATTCATGTAGTGAGGGAACCTGCTAGAGCACCCAATTCCGGAAACCACCACCGTCTTTTCCGGAGGTAACTGTTTTTCGCGGCAGACTCTCTGCACCGCTGTAAGTACGGCATGGTCCCCACACCCAGGGCACCATCTTGCAAGGCTGCCTTCGTAATCTTCCATGGAGTAATACCGTTCAGGAACCTCCAAAAAACAATCCGCCTTAAGACCAAACATCGCTATCTCCTTATTACATGATTTTTTCCAGTATTGGGAAACCGGCCGCGAACCGAAGTCAGCCGGAAACCTCCATCCCATTGAGGGGCTTCTGATTTTCCTTTGAGTTCCCTTCTGAAAGCGAAAGGGTCTGCTTGACCATGTCAAGAATCAACCGTGGACTCATGGGCTGACCATGAACATTGGAGAAATAATCGACGTCACAAAGGGTCTTTGCCCTCAGGTACCAGGCAAGTTGTGAATATCGTCTACTCTCCGAGTCCACCAGCTCGTCCGTCACCTCATCACCATAATTAATTTCCACGGTACGAACCTGATTGAATCCCTGAAAAATTTCCTTCAGACCAGGTTCGAGAGGACTCATAAAACGAAGATGGATAGAGGAAACTTTGCCGCCAAGCTGCCTGGCCTTTTCCACGGCTTCGTCAATCGCTCCAAGGGTAGAACCCCAGCCCACCAGAAGCAGGTCACCCTGGGCTTCACCATTAATCTTTGGAGGCTTGAGGCTCTTTTGAAAAGTCGCCAGCTTGATGCTTCTTCTGGAGCAGCCCCTCTGGTTTGAAGCCGGGTCATAAGCAACACGTGAGAATTCATCGTGGGCAAGTCCCGTTAGAATATACTCTCCCCCTCGCTGCCCGGGAACCGGGCGCCTTGAGAGTCCTGTCGTTTCATTCCATTCATAGGGGCGGACATCCTTTTTCCAGGGACTCTGATCGATAGGCCCAGCCAGCCACTCCCGTGAGGGAACGGGGCGGGGAAAGGGCTGTACACCGGTTGCTAAATTCGCGTCCGTGAGGAGAATAACCGGAATTCGAAATTCCTCAGCGAGTTTTCTGGCCGTGATGACAAAGTGAAAGCATTCCTCGATGCTTGAAGCCGCCAGCACGATTCTGGGAGCGTCCCCATGCTGTCCGTACAGGGACTGCATCAGATCTCCCTGCTCTACCTTCGTAGGTAATCCAGTGGATGGCCCACCACGCTGCACATTTACGATTACTAGCGGAACCTCACACATCACAGCTAATCCTATGAACTCAGATTTTAGAGACATTCCGGGACCTGAAGTTACAGTCAAAGCGGTTTTTCCCGCATAAGAGCACCCGATGGCAAAACCTATGGCTGCGATCTCATCCTCTGCCTGGTGAATGATGCCACCAGCACTGGTAAATACATCCGCGAGATAGTGGGAGGCTGAAGTGGCAGGAGTGATTGGATACATGGAGCACACTTCAATTCCCGCTGCAATTGCGCCCATTCCAACGGCTTCATTACCGTTCATTACAACGAGATTACGGTCTTCAGTCGCTGCTGGAACTTCGAAGGAAAGCCCCAGGTTTGCCCTGGACCAGGCGAAGCCGCCTTCGAGAAGTTTGATATTGTTATCAATTACTTGCTGGGACTTCTTCATGAAGATTCTACGCACCTGGTTAAATGCGGTTTCCATATCCCGACCATAAATTGCTGAGAGCATTCCCAGAACCCACATGTTCTTACCCTTACTCGCATCAGTCACGATCTTGAGACATTCCTCTTCCATAGGAATCTCACAAACTTCAAAACCCCTCTTCTTTAGATCCGCCAGGGCTGTTTCGTAGCTCTCCCGGATTTCATCCACATCGCTTTGTGCCCATTTGTCCTCCAGAAGGATAATCGTACCGGGACGATAGGCATTTTGATCAATTCGGCCGTAGAGTACCTGCTCATTAAACGCCACCACCAGATCAGCCTGATCACCCATGTTGGTCATGGGAGTAGATCCTATTCTAATGCGAATTCCGGAGGCTCCGGCCTTAGAACGTGCCGGAGGTTGAATCTCAGCGGGTATGATTTCTACCGTCCATACACCATTGCCCATCTTTGCGCTAAGGGCTCCGAAACTCTGCCCTGCCTTTTGAGCCCCTTCCCCGGAATCGCTTACGATCTCAACAATATGCTCGTCAACGACCAGGGGTTTTAGTGCCTTATCTGCCATCGCAAACTCCTTCTCAGGGCAATATGACTTACGGATAAAACTTTAAGGGAATAGATAAAGTAGCCCGCGACCTGCCCACACCAACTCAGGTTATTCCTGACAAGGGAGCAAGCCTCGTGCCAATCGAATCCAAAGGGCTGCCTTTATCTCAAGATCTTTCCTAGAGCGAGAACCGGTGATTAATCGGACTTCCTGTCCAAAATTGTCATTTTGTCATCGAATGGTTCAAAGCCGGGCTTAAGATGTCATCGAGGTCCGAGATATCTAAGATTCCTGTAACGGATTTCGCACCGCTCCGCTCTTCCATTTTGGGTCGTCCTGAGCTAGACTTGCAACCTTTGGAATCAGGGTGACTACTGGATTACCCCACAAAATGAAAAGGACCCTGCCCGGGAGAGCGACAAGGGAGAACCATGCAAGCCATTAACGACCTGAACATCTGTATTGCCACCGCCAATGGTACCGGTAGCGCCTCAGCTAATAACCTGCTTTTCAAATCAATCTTTAAGATGGGAATACCATGCTCCTCAAAAAATATGTTTCCATCCAATATTCAGGGACTTCCCACCTGGTATCAGGTTCGTGCCAACTCAGATGGTTATGGCGGTCGAAAGGATGTAATCGACGTGATGGTTGCCTTCAATGAAACCACCATTGCTGAAGATGTTCATAAAGTGCGTCCAGGTGGAGTGCTCATCTATGACAACAGTACAGAGATACCCGAGGATCTGAAGCGCGATGACCTGACATGTATTGGGGTCCCTGCCGTGAATCTGATCAAGGAAAAAGTCAAGGCAGGACCGCTTCGAATCAAGCAGAGGAACATGGTATATGTTGGCGTAATTGCCCAACTCTTCGGTATTGACCTGAGTGTTGTAGGAGAGGTCCTGGCAGATACCTTTGGTAAAAAGCCACAGGTCATTGAGTCAAACCAGGCCTGCATCCAGGCAGGTTACGATTATGTGGAACAGCAAAACTTCTCTCAGGAAGTAGCAAGGCTCGAATCTATTGAGAACGGCAATCTTGGTAAAATCATCACCGAAGGGAACACGGCATCCGCACTCGGGGCTGTTTACGGAGGAGCCACCGTGGTCGCCTGGTATCCCATCACCCCGTCTACATCCCTGGCTGATGCCATGGAGCACTACCTGCCCAGGCTGCGCCTCGACGCGGACAAAAAGGCAACCTTTGCGGTAATCCAGGCCGAAGACGAAATCGCCGCTGCCGGGATGGTAGTTGGAGCGGGATGGGCTGGCTCCAGATCAATGACAACCACCTCTGGCCCCGGGCTTTCCCTTATGAATGAAATGATCGGATTGGCCTATTTTGGAGAAGTTCCCTCGGTTTTCTTCATCGTTCAGAGGGGAGGGCCTTCCACAGGGCTCCCAACCAGGACCCAACAGTCTGATCTCATCTCAATGTACTATTGTTCCCATGGAGATACCCGCCATATAGTCCTCCTTCCTCATGACATGAGATCCAGTTTTGAGTTGGGCCAGAAGAGCTTCAACCTGGCAGAAAAATTCCAAACTCCGGTGTTTGTGGCAAGTGACCTGGACCTGGGTATGAACCTGTGGACATCCGAGCCATTTGAATTTTGCAATGAGCCCATCCACAGGGGAAAGGTTTTGAATGAGCAGGATTTGAGAAATAAGGGAGAGCAGTTTCAAAGATTCCTGGATGAAGACGGTGACGGTATTGCTTCAAGAACCATCCCGGGCAATTCCCTGGACTCCGCTGGCTATTTTACCAGTGGTGCACTACAAGACTCAGCTGGCAAACGCTCCGAAGATAACGAGGTTTACCGTCAGAACCTTGATCGTTTGAAGCTTAAATTGGAAACAGCTCGTAGAGAGGTTCCCAGGCCCGTAATTGAATCTACTCCGGGAGTATCTGCTGGCGTGATTAGCTTTGGATCCAGTTTTGAATCTACCCGAGAGGCCCGGGACCGATTGACCTCCTCTGGTTATCCAACAGACCACTTGTTACTCAGGGCTCTTCCGCTTGGCGAGGAAGTAAAGAAATTCATTGAGGACCATGATGTTGTATATCTCGTGGAACAAAATCGTGACGGCCAAATGCTAAGTATTCTGTTAAGTGAATGGCCAGAGCTCAATACGAGACTTCGAAGTGTCCGCATCTACGATGGCCTTCCGGTAGCAGCCGGTGAAATTGTCCATTGTATTAACCGCTACCGAGAACTTCATTAGGAGAAGACCATGGCAGAACCAAAACTCAATCGATTAAATCTCGCTGAGAAAGACTACCAGGGAGTCCCTTCTACCATGTGCCAGGGTTGCGGCCATGATGCAATTTCCGCCTCCTTGCGCCGGGCCTTTCACCAGAGTAATATTGATCCCAAGTCAGTAATCAAGCTTAGTGGCATTGGCTGTTCTTCCAAAACCCCAGCCTACTTCCTTAAACAATCCTTTGGCTTTAATTCCGTTCACGGGCGCATGTCGGCTGTGGCAACCGGGGCTCAGGTCTCCAACCATAAAATGACTGCCCTGGGAGTCTCTGGAGACGGAGACACTGCCGCCATCGGGCTTGGTAACTTCTGCCACATGATGCGGCGTAATGTAAACATTACTTACATCATCGAGAACAATGGAGTCTACGGTCTAACCAAGGGCCAGCTTTCCGCCACCGCTGACCAGGGGACCATTATGAAAGGCGGAAAATTTAACAACCTCAAAGGCATTGACCTTTGTGAACTGGCCATGTCCCTTGGTGCTACCTATATAGGACGAAGTTTCTCCGGTGATCGTAAACAGCTAGCCCCGCTTCTTCAAGGTGCCCTTGCTCATAAAGGCACCGCTGTTCTGGATGTTCTCAGTCCCTGTGTCACCTTTAATAATCACGAAGGGTCCACTAAGAGTTTGAAAAATATCAGGCTCAATCTAGATCCGATCCACGACATAGATTTTATTCCCCCTGCAGATGACATCACGGTGGAATACGAAGAAGGCTGTGAAGAAGATGTAGCTCTACATGATGGATCTATTGTAACCCTCAGAAAACTGAAAAAGGACTACGACCCAACAAACAGAATCCAGGCATTCAGTGAACTTCAACATTCAATCGCGGAAGGAAGATTCCTCACAGGCCTGATTTTCTATGACCCAAATCGTAAAGATTTCGCAGAAGAGCTAGCACTGGGAGAAACACCCCTATCAGCCCTGGGAGTAAACGACCTGACCCTTTCCCGAGAATCCCTGGAAGCCATAAACAAAGAACTAATGAAGTAAGGCGAAAGCTGAACTTCAGGAGACTTGCTCTACCAGGCATCCGAGAATAGCCCTCTAGATGCACCATCAAGTATTCCCAAAACAGAAGTAAGTCGAGCTCGGGAAATTTCGGAGCCCCTGGGCGAGCGAAAAACACAAGACCTGTGCAGACGACGAAGTACGTGGCATCGTAACGTTCGAGGAGCGATGCACCACCAGGTATTTCCAAAATAAAAGTAAGTCGAGCTCGGGAAATTTCGAAGCCCCTGGGCGAGCGAAAAGCTCGAGACCTGTGAAGACGACGAAGTACGTGGCACCGTCACGTTCGAGGAGGATGAGCAGAGTATCGTGCTTTACAGCCGCCCAGGGGCTCCGAAATTTCCCGAGTTCGGCTTACAATCCTACCAGTAGTTTTCGAAGTGGATGTTCCCGACGAACTTTCTGTGATCCATTCGGAAACCTTTCTTTTCTAAGACCTCGATAACACCTTTACGATCAGGATAGGTTCGTTCATCAGTCTCTTTGTCTACTTCAGGAACCCCGATCATATCGGGATTTCCACAGAGGAAAACTTCAGTGCTCCCAGAATCAAGAGGACCTCCAATGACTTCCTCAATTCTCTCAGAACCCAGAAAATCCTGGATATATACCTTGTTGTTGATCGTCTCTGGTTCACGGGTTGAGAGAGGTGCATAAGTATAGTTGGGATAACGATCTTCCAGCTGACGATGAAGATCTAGATAACCCAGGTCCTGGTTGTAGCGGCAGCATATCAAGGACACAATATTCCCATCAAAACCCTGGTTAAGAAGCGTGTGAATCATATGATTATGAGGTGCCTCTCCCGTTCCGGTAGACCCAAAGATGACAGTCTTTGTTGTGCTCGGAAAAGAATCCAGTGTAAAACTGCCCACAATTCCTTTCCCAACATTGAGCCGGTCCCCCTCCTTTAGGGTAAAGAGGCGCGGTGTTAAGACCGGCGCAGGATTTTCATTATCGGGGCGCACAAGAACCACATAGAATTCTAGAAAATCCCGGAAGCCCATTGGAAAAAGTTGGCCCTCATCATTTAGAATGGGGTGAGAAATGGAATAAGGCCGCTTGGCAACCTTGCTCATCTTCTTTTCGTCCACATCATCCTGTCCACAGTCTGCGAGACGAGCTTCCCAATATCCAAGCCCAAGGGCTATGTACTGGCCTGCCTTGTATTCGGGAAAAGGAATATCTCGCTCAACCCTGAAAATCATCAGATCTTCATGGGCCTTTCGAATTTGAGTTACAGTGCCGTTATAGTGTTTTTCTCGAAGGGATTTGATATCGAGTTCAGCAGATTCCATATTGCTCATATTTCAACCTCTACATTTGCAGGAAAAGGAAAATAGATCCTTGGCTCAGTTTTAAGGGAAACAGTATAGAGCAGAGAACGGGAATTCCTCAAACCCCTTGAACAATTCCCATCCTCTTTAAAATCCGGTATCTTGACCATATGCGATCTTTCTACATTCGACTCACTCTGAGAGCACTCCTATGCCTTGTACCCATAGTCTCGTGCTGGGGCTGGGCGAATCACCACATCATCACGCGTACATCCCTCATGGCTGTTCCCGATCTCCAAACTAAGACAGTTGTTTTTGAAAGGCTGGATGTCAAAAAAGTTCTCAAGGGACTCAATCTCAATTCAATCCAGGAATTATGCGAAAAACTGCAAATCAAAAAACAATACCGTTTCGAAACCAGGATTGGAGAAACTCCCGGGCAGCCTGTTTTGCTCTTGGAAGTATTAGCTAAGTACTCAGATGAACCGGATTGGGGAATGGATAGAGAGCTTTTTGAAGAGGACCAATATCCAGAACTATACGGCATTGATATCGCCCTGATGGGGGGTAAGAAGGGTACAGCCTCCCAATTCTTCCGCCATGCTTACCTTCCCTTTGATTTACTCAGTCCAGTGCTCTCCCTTAAAGCTCCCTATATTTTTTCGAGCATGGGAGCCGCGCCGAGTCGTGGAGCGCTCTTCGTGAAGCTTTCACAATTGGCAAAGCAGAATAATTCCCCATATTGGGCAGCGAGATTTCTGGGCTGTTCCCTTCATTATGTAGCCGATGTCTCCCAACCATTTCATACCACCCAAACCCCCACCAAACAGTATCTTTGGAAGTCACTGCCCGCACTACTGGGAGGAAACATCGTCCATACCATTACCAAAGTCATCTCCTATTATCATTGGGCATATGAAAGAGCTATCGGCGCCATACTCGATGGGAGAATCGGGACATCTGAGCAGCAAGTCCGCTTCCTAAATGCCTTGAAAAATCCAAGTAAAGATGGAGATTTCAATTATAAGGGCATGAATGCGGCTGTGAAAAAAACTGCTCAGTATGCCCTCAGAAACTCGGGTGTAAGTGGAAAGGAAAGCATTCTCTTTTTTCCTGAGATCCCTGGTTCTATCGTCGATTTCAATCCTATTAAATTCATGGATGAGAATTGGTGGAGAGACGTAGATAAGCGATTTAAGAAACAAAGTCCGGTTCTAGATCATTATCTCAATACCGTCGAAGCGCAATTCCAATACCTTGGAGCCGTCATCCGAACTGTGACGCGAGAAGAACTCTGAGTGAATAAATTCGCTACGTTCCAGAAATCTTGATTGGATGATTGCTACCTTGAATTGAGGCTTCCTGCATAGAGACTTCAAGACACTCAAATACTATACTGGGCTACTTCCCAATTATATTTGTACTTTCTGCTCGGTTCTTTTTGCGTTGATTCGATTTAGTTTTGGAGATAGACCATGATGGATAGTTGGATTCCCATGATCATTGGACCTGTGGCAGCGCTCCTTGGCGGCGGCCTTGGATTCTGGTTTGCAAGACACCAGGCTTCCAGAGAAATTACTCGATTGGAGGAGACTTTTTCCCTCGAAAGAAAGAATCTGGAAGAGAAGCTCGTTGGCTTTGAGAAGAATCTAAGGGAAAACGAAGTAGAACTGGAGCAGCAGCGTAACGAAAATTCAAATTTCAGAGAAGCAAATGCCAGGCTCACGGGCTTATCTGATCACGTGAATTCTGAATTGATCCCTGGGCTTAAGCAAGAAAGGGAAAAGCTCACGACGGATCTTGAGGAAAAACAAGAAGAATTAACTCAGCTTAAAGTAACCGTCTCCTCACTCAAGACCACCCTGGACGAAGAGCGCGAACAAAACCAGGACAAGTTAAAGCTCCTGGAAGAAGCAAAAGAGCAGCTCAAGGATCAATTTAAGAATCTTGCCAATGAAATCTTTGAGAAGAATTCAGAAAAATTCAAAATTCAGAGTAAGGATAGCCTCGATAGCATCATTGGTCCTTTCAAGGAAAAGCTCGCCGAGTTTCATAACACCGTTCAGGTAACACATAAAGAAGGCTCCAAAGAGCGTCATACCCTCGAACTTCAATTAAAGAATCTCAAGACACTTAATGAGCGGCTTAGCGAAGACGCCAACAATCTTACCAGTGCTCTCAAGGGGGAGAGTAAGACCCGGGGAATCTGGGGTGAGATGATTTTGGAAAAAGTCCTGGAAAACAGTGGTCTACATAAGGGCAGGGAATATGAGACCCAGGTAAGTGTTAGGGACGAAGAGGGCTCCCGACATCTTCCTGACGTCATCATTCATTTACCCGAAGAAAAAGACCTGGTAGTTGATTCTAAGGTCTCGCTCAATGCCTGGGAGCGGTTATGTTCAGCAGAGGATGAGCCTGAGCGCGAGAAGGCTCTTAAAGAGCATATTCTTTCTCTGCGTACTCATATCAAGCAGCTTAGTGTGAAAAGCTACGAAGAGTTAGAGGCAATTCGAACCCTTGACTATGTCTTGATGTTCATCCCCATCGAGACCGCATTCCTGACAGCCATGGAGCATGAACCGGGGCTCTTTGATGAAGCCTTTAAAAAGAGAATTGTGATTGTGACTCCTTCAACGCTCATGGTGACCCTCAGAACCATCGAGAATATCTGGCGATATGAACAGCAGAACCAAAACGCGAAGGAAATTGCCCGACAGGCTGGTGGACTCTATGACAAGCTTGAAGGATTTGTGCAGTCCATGCAGGACGTGGGGAAATCCATAGGAAAAGCTGATAGTGCATGGCAAAAGGCTTTTTCACAGCTAAATACCGGTAAAGGGAGCCTGATAAGCAGAGCTCAAAAACTAAAAGAGCTGGGAGTCAAGACAAAGAAGGATCTTCCGCCTGAGCTAGTGGAGCAAGCAGAGGCCTCCGATGAGATGAGTCAACCAGTCCAGGAAATACAACTCGCCATCCCAACAGATCAAGAGCCAGATTCAACCCCAATGCTAGAACAAAGCTCCGAACAACAACTTCAGGACCCAGGATAAAGAGAAAAGAAAAACGAGGCGCAAAGCGACAAGAAGTCAGAAAGTGAATCGAGGTCTGGAAATTTCGGAGCTGTGGGGTGGTCAGAGACGAGCATGGTGGTGATTCGTGACGAAGAGCGTAGCATCGGCTACGTTCGAGGAGGGAACCTCCAGCAGGCGAAGTCTATGGCCACCCCACAGCTCCGAAATTTCCAGACCTCGGTTCACCCCCTTAACAGTTTTTTAGGTCGCAGGGTTCCCCGGCTCTTTCCACTTCCAGGGTCACGTGCTGAACATCGCGTTCCATGAGAATCTGCTTGGCTTGAATTTTTAGCCTGGGTATCTCTGACTCCAAACATTGTTTTGCGACCACGAGATGTAAAGTGAAAACATGATAGGAACCGTCAAGAGACCAGACATGGAGGTCATGGAGATCTTCTACACCTTCCAGTGCCCGAAGTTCTATTTCTATGGCCTTTAAATCAAGACTGTCAGGTATGGACTGAAGAAATACGGATAAGGTGGTTTTCAGATTGCGAATGACATTCACAAGAATCACAAGGGAGAAAAAAACGGAAAATAAGGGATCGAGAACGGGCAATTCCCAAAAGAACATGATGACGCACATGAGCAAGATCGCAATCCATCCAAAAAGATCTTCCAGCAGGTGCCACATGACCACCTTTTCATTGAGAGTCTTTCCTTGCTTCAAGCGTAGAGCCGCGATCCCGTTAAAAAAAATACCCAACAGAGCAAGTCCGAATACTCCTGGAATATAGATTGCTTCAGGAGCAAAGATTCTTGGAACCGATTCTATTAAGATGAAGATAGAACCGGTTATGAGTACAACGCAGTTGATCAAAGCTGATAGTAGTGAGAACCTTTTGTACCCGTAAGAAAAGCTCTGATCTCTCTTTTTGTGAGACACTCCTTCCATATACCAGGACATACCCAGGGCAATGGTATCTCCCAGGTCATGTATGGCATCTGCCAGAACAGCCATGCTGTTACAAAGAAGTCCCCCGGCAAACTCAATGATCGTGAAAGCAAAATTTAAAAGAAAAGCTATCTTTACATTGTGGGAGGAAGCAGATTTAGGACAATGAGAATGATCGTGGCCCATGATCAACTCAGAAGAATTTCAAATCCTTGGAGTTCCCGAATAAGACCGATACATTATCGCTCGATGATTGGGGTCTTCGTAGAATTCCTTGCGATTCATCTTTTTAGGAACATCCAGTACTGACTGGCCGATGGCAACCCTGACTCCAGGAAAAATCGTGCCCTTCACCCTTACAAAATGTACTGTAAAGCGGGATTTCATTTCATTGAGCCTTTGGATTTCCTTGTTAATTTCCTCCAGGTCTCGGTGAAAACTCTGCTGACTCTCCACTAATTCAACCAGTATTTTCTTATGCACCGCTTCGTTGAGGGTCAGGGAATCCTCCTGGAGTTTAAGTCGGCGCATGGCTCGCTGAATTAGATCAATCTGTTTTTCTCTTTCACGCTTCTTGGCGAAGACTTTCTTAAGTCGCCGATGTACCAACTCTTTTTGGCCCATATGGATCGAAGTGTTCACTCCAAAATTAGAGCCCATATTATGAACTTCGAGGTGCTTTCCTACAAAGATCTGGCCTCCAATGAGAGCGCCCTTGCCCTTTACCTTTAGATCTCCAGAGGTGTAGACCGTAGCGTTGAGAAGTTCCTTGTCGATGTTAAGATCCCCCATGACCTCAAGCATTCCTGTATTACAGTGACCCAAGAAACAATCCCCTCCCGCTTTAATCAAGCCCTTCTTTCCCCCGGTAAAGCCTCCTCGAACATTGATATTTCCCTTGGAAAATATACGGGCTCCCTCTACCGCACCTTTAACATTTACATCTCCGTCGGCTTCGATAATGAATCCGGGCATTACGTTTCCAAAGATTTCCACATCACCGGAAAACTTGATGTCACCGACGCTCAGATCCACATCTCCATCAACAGCGAAGATAGGTATAACGGTAATAACCCCTGATACATCAAGGTTGGGTCTACCATCAACCATGGAATAAAGTCTTCCCTGGTCATCCATGGTGGTATTTTTCCCCGGCACCAGGGCATTATCCTCAACTCGTTTACAATTAATTGCCCTCGCTTTTAAGTCAAGACCATTGACCCCTGTAACCAGGGGAATCTTTTCAGCGATCATTCGTCCTCTACGGACATAATGAGCAATTTTCGATCTCTTCTTGGGGACAGATTGATCATTGCTTCTCGGGGATTTTTTCTGTTCGAAGTAATAATGAACCAGGGCGTCCTGTCCTTCGATGGGCGCAGTTCCCTTCGCAATCAAATGGCCCGTCACGACCATTCCCGCATTTGCCCTTGTTATTGCTGCTTCCACTGCTTCCCATGATATCCCGGAACGGATTCCGCGGCGGGTAAGCATTGCTTCTACGGTCTCACGATCAATACTAAAACCAGCATGAGGAATGATGGTCATGTGGGCCTCAAGATGATCAGGAGAAATGGTCAGAAATACCTGGTGTTCCTTAAGATGATCAGGAGAAATGGTCAGAAATACCTGGTGTTCCTTAAGATGTTCCTTTGGCCTGGATTCCCTTTCGGGGGTCTTTGCCTCACCGTCCGAAGACTCCTTTTCCGGCTCTTTCTCCTTTTCAGCTTCCTCCTCCTCTTCTAAAAACTCAGCGCCCTGATCGCCCCGATCCTGGGCAACCTCCGCATCCTTTCGAATTTCATTGATGAGATGTCGATCTTCGGTGGAGAGAAGTCCGGTTTTATCAAGAAGTTGCTCTAATTTATCAAAATAAGTTGAATCTTCTGACATGACCACTAAAGATACACTATTGGGGACCTGGATCATAAGCATGATCAAAGAGATGCATTCAACCTCAATAAGTCTTAAAATGGAATTACCGATAGTCTATTGAGAAACAAAGCATCTTCAAGGAGATGAAGTTAACTCCAAAACATGAAAAAGAAAAATCTCCATAATGAGGCTTTAAAACCCGGTATGGTCCTGGGGTCCCCCGTGTATGCAGATAACGGGAATTTTGAGCTCTCATTGGGAACTGTCCTTACAAGTGAATTCATTGTCAGGCTGCAGGGCTTTGGAATTTCTCCTATTCGAGTATTTGACGATCCTGAAGTGACTGCAATCATCAAGGATGCAGACCTTGGAGATGACTCTAAGCTGGTTCGAAAATTTATCCCTTCAGGGAAGTATCTCTATCTTCATGGAGATATTGGTGAAAAAGTGTATTTGTTGCTCAGTGGTGAACTCGACATGATTTATGTCCACCCCGATAAACTTCCCACAAAGTTGTACACCTGGGAAAAGCTGAGAATAATCATGGCAAAGGGACGACGAATCTCTTCGATTATCAAGCCCAACTCAGTTTTTGGTGAGCTTGGGCCCTTACTTTCAAAGCCCAGGTTAGTCAGTGTAAAGGCGACTGAAAACTGCTTAGTAGCCCTGATTCCAGCAGATACCACGGAACTCCATCAGACTATGCTGCTCTACCCCGGATTTGGCCTGAGCGTGGCCATTGGTTTAGCCAGGCAAATGCAGGACCGCATTCGAAAAATCAGCAAATACAACACCCTCATTCAAAGACTGGAACCGGTGGTCAAAGAATTCCCGCTCATCTACCTGACCATCGCTGAAAAGCTAAAAAATCGAGTGATTCAGACCAAGAGCGAAAACCTTGAACTGCTCCATGAACAGATGAAGCACTCTTCTCTTTATTCCAGAACTTCACGCTTTCAAAAGGAAGGTACGGTTCTCAGGGATTTTTTCCCCCACTCAGCTCCTTCTTTTAAGAGATTTAACCATGAAATTTTCAAGGGATTTGAAATCAAGGATGTTCCCGAAGGGTCGGTGATTTGTGAACCAGGCAGCCCGGCGAATAAAATCTACGTGCTCAGGTCAGGCGCTGTTGGGATATACCAGGATCGAAAAGCACTAATCAAGTACCGCCGCAAGGGCGATACCCTCGGGACGGTAAGCGCGCTTCTTGGATACGGCTCTAAGAATAAAACCTTTGAAAAGCGTAAGCTGAAGATTAAAACGATCACTCGATGTCGGTACATTGAAATTGATGCCCGATATATGAAAGACAGCGCTTCGGAAAATCCTGATCTAATTCTTCATATTTCCCGTGGTCTGGCAGATAGACTGGCCAATACCAATTCTGAGCTTCTCGAATCACTGACCAATATTGAGAAATTTGTAGGCCGGCTCCGGTATGGTGATTCTTCAATGCTTGGGGAAATTGGCACCACCTTAGATCTATGCCATGGTGATCCCTTGACCCAGGAGTTTTGCAAGGATGAAATCGAAACCCTGGAAAGAATGAGAGAGACCCTTGAGACTATAGAAGTCAATATTGAGGAGATCCTCTCATCCACACATATGGGTGCTACCTATTATCCTCATTAGGAAACTATCCAGTGGCCCTAGTCTCAAGCGATACACTTGAACCCGGTATGGTATTGAAATCTACCCTGAAAACCAGGGGAGAATTTCAACTTTGTTCCGGGACAATTCTTACCGAGGAATTGATCCGTAAGGTCCGAAATTTCGCCGTAAATAAGGTCGATATATTCACCGAGCCGGCCATGAGGGAGTTGGGACTCAGGGCAATTGCCAGAGGACCGGCATCACTTCCCCGCAGAGTTTTTCCAAAAGGTGAGTTTTTATTTTTGCAAGGCGACCCGGCCCAGGAAATCTTTCTCCTCCTCGAAGGGCAATTAGAGGTGCTCTATATCTTTGAGGAACAGATCTCCAAAGTTGAAAACGTGAGTGAAAGAAAATCCATTATTCGGTCACAGGGGAGAAAGGTTACCACTCTTCAGAGGAAAAATTCTGTTTTTGGAGAGATGGGCCCCCTCCTAAAGCAGCCTCGAACGGCAAGCATGAAGGCTTTGGAACATTCGGTGGTCGCCGTGATTCCTGCAGGGGGGGAGGGGCTCTATAACACCATTCTTGAAAATCCAAACCTGGGGCTTAGTATGGCCCTTGGTCTGGCAACTCGTATGGAAGACACCATCCAGAACATCCAGAAATACAATGGGATTGTTCAGCAACTGGAACCGATAGTGGAGGAATTTCCAGTACTCTTCACGAATATTGCTGAAAAGCTTAAGGAAAGAGTGATCGCCACGAGGAGTGAAAACCTTGAACAGCTTCATGAACAAATCAAGCAGTCCACACTCTATCTTCGAACCGCCAGGTTTCAGAAACAGAGTGCTGTTCTCAAGGATATAATGCCCCCGGAATCTATAACCCGACATTCCTGTGATGAAAGAGTATTTTTTAGTGGAAAGCTAAAGTCGGTCCACAGAGGTGAAATCATCTCGGCACCGGGCTCCAAAGCTGACCGCATCTATGTTCTTTATTCTGGAGCTATAGGTATCTTTCTGGGAAAGAACAAGCTCATTGAATACCGCAGGGTGGGAGATGCCCTGGGTACAGTTCGCGCACTCCTGGGCTTCTCGGACCCAAATGGTAAGTTTGAAGACCGAAACATGACTCTCAAGGCGACAGGACCTACGAAATATTTGGAAATCGACGCATCAAAGCTAGGCCAATTGACCCGCACAAATCCTGCCCTGATATTGCATTTGTCTCGCGGTCTCGCTGAGCGTTTAGCCTACACCAATGATGAACTGCTGAACTCGTTAAGCAATATAGAAACTTATATCAGACGGCTCACTCGATCCAAAGACTCAATTCTCGATGAAATTGAAACTTCCCTGGCACACTGCCTTAGAAAAGCCGAAACTGCCCAGTTATGTGTTCCCGAAATTCGAGCTCTGAACAAAATGAGAGGAACTCTGGAGAAGGTGGAAGATAACTTTGATCGAATGATGCGTTCTTCCAGATCAGGAAATCTCTGAGAAATTTAACGGTATTGGGACCGGGATCTAACAAATTCGAAACGAAATACCTTGGCTGCTCCCATTTTTTCTTCGAAAAAGAACCGGATACAATCACTGCCCAGGTTGTACTTGATCTCTTCCCTCAGGGGATCCATCTGAAAATTCGCCAAAAACCGATCTCTCTCCTGCTCATCTAAAGATCCCACCTGCACTAAAGCCTCAAATACAGCATCCTTCAAGATCATAACAGGAGCTTCTTTGAAGCATTTGCAGAGGATGTCACCAATAATAGGAATCTGTACTACCGGATCTCGGAAACTGATTTGCTCAGGTACCTTCATATGACGTGGAAGTGCGTTTCGGCACATATCCACCGTGTGTCGATTTGATCCCAGGCTGATGAAGCGCATCGATCGATAAATATCTGACTGGGACATCACTTTCTGCTCTTCGCTGAAGGTCAATATCCTGGTTTTTGAGAGTTCGGGAAGATAGGGAGTGATCTTTCGAGCAAGGGTCATTAAACCTTCGACCCGTATACCTACTTCAGCTTCTACTTCCGGCCAGTTGCTTCCTGTGATACTACCAAAGCGTATTATTGACAAAATAACTCCCCTAAAAGTTTCGCGGACTGATTTTACGTAGACTGGGCCAGGATTTCAAGCAGGATTTATTTTAAAACTCCCTCATTTTTACTACGCCCCGAATCCATGACCAGGAACAAGGATTATGTTAGTATCTTGGCCGAATCAAATCCACCTGGACCATTCTTACCTGACACGGAGCGACAGCCATGTTTTCTGAGGTTCTTAAAATGCGTAAAGGATTCTTAAACCCAATCTTGTTTCTTCTGGGACTCACCATCAATTGTTTTGGAGCTGACATTGTCTGGTGGCACGCCATGGGAGGAACCCTCGGAGAAAAGGTAAACGAGATCGCATCACGGTTCAATAAGTCCCAATCAGAACATTCCATCAAACCCATCTATAAAGGTAACTACACCGAGACCATGACCGGAGCAGTGGCAGCCTTTAGAGCCAAAAAACATCCCCACATGGTACAGGTCTTTGAGGTGGGGACAGCCACTATGATGGCAGCCAAAGGAGCTATTTATCCCGCTTACCAGGTCATGAAGGATGCTGGAATCCCCCTGAATCCTTCCGCCTATCTACAGGCTGTAACCGCCTATTACACCGATGCCAAGGGGAATTTGCTCTCCATGCCCTTCAACAGTTCCACCCCGGTTCTCTATTACAATAAGGAAGCCTTTAGACTTGCAGGTCTGGATCCAGACCGCGGTCCTCGTACCTGGAATGAATTTGAAGACTATGCCAAGAAAATTCAAAAGGTCGGTTATCCTTGTGGATTTACCACCGGTTGGCAATCCTGGACCCAGCTTGAAAATTACTCCGCCTGGCACGATCTGGCCTTCGCTTCCCTGGGAAATGGATTTAACGGTCTGAATTCCAGCCTGCTGATCAACAGCCCTGAGCATATCAAGCATGTGGAAACCCTGGCCCGGTGGCAGAAAAGCCGCATTTTTGACTATGGCGGCAGACGGTCAGACGCTGCTCCCAAGTTTTATAACGGAGAATGCGCCATGTATATCAATTCTTCCGCCTCCTATTCTCCAATCCGTGAGAATGTGCGCACCTTCCAGTTTGGAGTATCCATGCTTCCTTACTGGGAAGGAGCCAAGGGTGCTCCTCAAAATTCCATCATTGGAGGAGCTTCCCTGTGGGTCCTGAGAGGACATAAACCCGAAGATTATAAGGCGGTCGCCAGCTTCTTTAGCTTTCTTACCAGTGCTGAGGTCCAGGCGGATTGGCACCAGTTCACCGGATATCTCCCCATCACACACACAGCCTATGAATTGAGTAGAGAACAGGGATTTTATAAGAAGAATCCCGGAACCGAAACCGCCATCCTACAACTCACTCACAAGAAGCCTACAGTACGCTCAAAGGGCATCAGACTGGGAAATTTTGTGCAAGTTAGAGATGTGATTAATGAAGAGCTGGAAGCCGTCTGGGGCGGACAGAAATCAGCGAGTAAGGGTCTGAATTCGGCTGTGAAGAGATCAGAGATTCTGCTTCGTAAATTCGAGAGGGCAAACAGCCGCTAAACGCTCATTCGAGAACTCCATGGTTAAGGATTCCGCCGCATTTCGACATAGGTTCCTTCCCTACCTACTCGTGGCCCCGCAGGTCACGATTACCCTGGTTTTTTTCATCTGGCCCGCTGCCCAGGCTCTCTACCAGTCTTTTCTGATAGAAGATGCTTTTGGACTATCAACGGAATTCGTCTGGTTCGAAAACTTCCAGTTTTTACTCAGTGATCCCGGCTACCTGCATTCCTTCAAAGTCACCATGGTTTTCGCTTCCTGTACCACATTTTTGTCCATGGGCGCGTCTTTGCTGCTTGCTGTAATGGCGGATCGAGTTATTCGCGGAGCAATGATCTACAAGACCTTTCTCATCTGGCCCTATGCGGTAGCTCCTGCAATCGCGGGTGTTTTGTGGTACTTTCTTTTCAATCCATCCATAGGGATACTGGCCTATGTTATCCAATCAGCAGGTTACGATTGGAATCACTATCTACAGGGATCAGATGCGATGATTCTGGTCATAATGGCGGCTGCCTGGAAGCAAATCAGCTATAACTTTCTCTTTTTTCTTGCTGGTTTGCAGTCGATACCCCGCTCTCTACTGGAAGCTGCTGCCATTGATGGTGCCAGTCCCTTTAAGAGATTCTGGACCGTAGTATTCCCGCTATTGTCACCCACTACTTTTTTCCTCCTGGTTGTCAATGTGGTTTATGCCTTTTTTGATACCTTTGGAATCATCCATGCCACAACTTCCGGCGGTCCCGCCGGGGCAACGGAAATTCTGGTCTATAAGGTTTTTAATGATGGTTTTATCGGGCTGGATCTCGGTGGTTCGGCGGCTCAATCCGTCCTTTTAATGTTCATGGTAGGGATTTTTACCATTCTCCAATTTCGCTATGTGGAAAAGAAGGTCGAATACTGATGGTAGAAAACCGGCCAATCTTACGTTTTCTATCCCACCTGATTTTGATCCTTGGGGTTCTATGCGTGTTTTTACCCATCTGGATTGCATTTGTAGCCTCTACCCACGCCCCTCATGAACTCTTAAGTGCGCCAATACCCTGGCTGCCGGGTGATCAGTTTATCCAGAATTACTCGGAAGTACTTCAAGAAGGTGTTAGCGGTTCCGACTCCATTTCTGTTGCGAAGATGCTGTTTAACAGCATGATCATGGCCCTTTCCATCGCCATCGGAAAAATCTCCATTTCCATCCTGGCGGCCTATGCCATCGTATATTTTCAATTTCCCTTTCGAATGACGGTATTTTGGATTGTTTTCATGACTTTGATGCTCCCGGTTGAAGTCCGTATCGTACCTACCTTCTCCGTGATCGCAAGCCTGGGACTGTTAAACTCCTACGCTGGCTTAAGCATCCCTCTCATTGCCAGTGCTACAGCTACTTTTCTATTCCGTCAATTCTTTATGACTATACCCAAAGAGCTCGTAGAAGCCGCAAAAATGGATCGTGCCGGTCCACTCAAGTTTTTCCGCGATATTCTTCTACCTCTATCCCGTACCAACCTGGCCGCGCTTTTCGTGATTCTCTTCACCTATGGGTGGAACCAGTACCTGTGGCCCCTGCTAGTGACTTCTGATGAATCCTACGCGACCATTGTGGTCAGCATTCAAAAAATGATGACGGCAGCGGAGTCAGAGCCCCAATGGCACCTCATCATGGCCACTTCGGTTCTGGCAATGATACCTCCCGTTCTGGTGGTTATTTTTATGCAGAAAGCGTTCGTCAAGGGACTCGTGGATACGGAGAAATAGCAGAAAGGAATCCAATGGCTACCGTACAGTTTGAACATGTTCGCAAGGTCTACCCAGGGGATGTAGAAGCCATCAAGGGTGTAGACGTCGAGATCAAAGATGGTGAGTTTATCGTCATCGTGGGTCCATCGGGATGTGGAAAATCAACTCTGTTGAGAATGGTCGCCGGTCTGGAAACCATCAGCAGTGGAAATATTCGGATTGATACCAAAGTGGTAAATCATCTTGAGCCTGGGGAACGTGACATCGCTATGGTGTTTCAGAATTACGCGCTCTATCCCCACATGAGTGTCTTTGAGAATATGGCCTACGGACTCAGAAACCAGGGAGTCCCCAGACCTGAAATCAAACAGAGAGTCTTTGAGGTCAGCCAGATCCTGGAGCTAACAGATCTACTCTATAGAAGGCCGAGGGCTCTGTCTGGGGGACAAAGGCAGCGGGTAGCGATGGGCAGGGCAATTGTACGCGAACCAAAGGCCTTTCTCTTTGACGAACCCCTCTCCAACCTGGATGCTAAGCTCAGAGTTCAAATGCGCCTGGAAATCAAACAGCTGCAAAGAAGATTGGGAACCACCTCCATTTATGTCACCCACGATCAGGTTGAAGCCATGACGCTTGCCGACAGACTCATTGTGATGAACCAGGGAGTCGCTGAACATATAGGTACGCCCATGGATGTATATGAGCGCCCATCCACCATGTTTGTAGCTAGCTTCATAGGCTCTCCCTCCATGAATTTTCTGCGGGCAACCGTTTCGGACGATCTGAGCTCTATACACCTGGACGGCGGACATACACTCAGGCTTCCCGAAAAGCCAACCCGCCTGGGTCAGCAGAGATCTGTAACCCTGGGGATAAGGCCGGAGCACATTGAGATCAGCGAGTATGAAGCTGAATCCATTCCCTTTGAAGTTGGGATGGTAGAAACGCTTGGGTCCGACAGCCTGCTATACGGCAAGATCCAGGGTGAAGATGAACTGCTCACGATCCGAGTTCCGGGAAGATATGAATTCAAGCCCGATGAAACCCTAAATCTGAAGTTAAATGCAGAAAATTTCCATCTATTCGACGGAAATTCCCAAAAAAGAATTCAGTGAATTCCCTGGGTAGTCTGAGTTTTTTGGACAAGCATGATCAACAACCTCCACAGTTCACGCCACGATTTGATCTCGGTATCTAGAATTGTATTTTAGAAGCCGCGTTGCCCCCGGGTCCTGACGCCTCCGAAGTAAAGCTCTATGCACGGGGGCCCCATCTACGGCCCCACCCGGCTCTAAGCCTCGAAGGGGTGTTGTATTAGATGAACTGTCCTATCCAACCAAAACATGAGCTCTCAATGTGAAATATCGAACAAGGCATACGCCAATCCCTCTGCAGTCTGCCATGCTATATTAAGGTGTTTAGGTACGAAGTAGATCCATCTAAAACCTTCGATATCCAATAGAATTGGTTTCTCAAAGAGCAGAATCGGTATACAAATGGGCAATTGTATTTTCAATTCTGATTTTTGCTTCAATGCTCGTTGAACCAGACTGGTATAAAAGCACCTTTTCAATTTCTTCCCATAGCCTTTTCGAACATGACATCGTTCGAATACACTCATTGTCGATTGCTTCTTTTAGGTCTGCGTATCAGTGGATAAACGGGCTTGAAGGGGGTGCTTGGGTCATTCTTGGTTTTTTAGTGCTACGGCGTGGCAAATGGTTGAATATTACAGCCATTGAGGGATACTATTTTTCCGCGTTTCTCTTATTCGGGATTAGCGACTTTATTGAAATGAATTCCTATCCAATCTGGCTAGGTGTCTGGAAAGTCGTAAACGTCTTCGTGTTACTCTTACTCCGTAGCTGGGTAATTCGGACAAAATACCCAGACTCAAAGGTCTACTGAGGAAATAGAAATTGAGGCTATTCAAGGATAGCACTTCAGCAAGAAGGCTACCGCGAAACTCGTAGCGGATATACTCCGTTTGCTCTTCCTCTAGGATGAAGATCTTTGACAGGGAAGGGTCATACTAAGAATTTATCACCACCGAGGATCAGATCCGGGTGGGGCCGTAGATGGGGTCCCCGTGCATAGAGCGTTGCTTCGGATACAAGTTGTGTTACAGGGCAAATACACAGCAAACCACTTAACCGGCCGCAGGCGTAGACTGCGCCCGGGTTGTTCATGATGCCCCTTCCTTGATAGTCCGAACTCAGCGGCAGGAACGGGGTGTTCGGAGGCGTCAGGACCCGGAGGCAACGCGGTTTATCCTATTACAAGATACATGCGTAACGTGCTCTCAAGGTTGGTATAAGATTAGTTCCCGCTATGAAAGCGGGCCCCTTGGATACCGCGATCAAGTCGCGGTATGACCTGTGGATGACCTCGGAGTCTGAATTCCCTGGTCGAGGTGGGTACGCTTATCCCATGAGGGGTAATTCGTAGATTCTCTTGTTGATTACCCTTGAGACCGCGTTTACCAGGGCGGGTACTACTGCTGGTACCCCTGGTTCTCCACATCCTGCGGGGGGGTGCGCATTATCTATGATCTCGACTTCGATTTGGGGCATTTCGTGGGCTCGAACCATCTGGTAATCATGGAAATTATTTTGCACGACCGCACCCTCGTGAAGATCAATTTTTCCATAATAGACCGCTGACATTGCAAATACTGCTGCACCCTCCATCTGAGCTTTGACCGTGTCAGGATTCACATACTGACCAAGGTCAATCGTCAGCTGAATCTTCTTGATTTTCAAATCCTCAAGTTTAGTACCCTCAGCCTCTACCACAGCGGCTACATAAGAACCGAAGCTATGGTGGCAGGCAAAGCCGAGTTTCTGTGTTGAAACGCGCTCATTCCATTCGCTGAAATCCCTCACTTTTTTGATTACCGTTTTCATTCGGTCAACGGAATATCCACCAACCTCATCTCCGGATTTCAATAATGATAGATGATACTCAATTGGGTCTTGTCGAAGGGATTGAGCTATCTCATCCACGAAGCAATTTATCGCGAAGGCATGAAAAACATTACAAACCGCTCTTAACCAGCCTATTCTCACGGGACTCTTCACGACCCCGGTTAAAACTTGCTTATTAGGAACGCTATAAAGGTTATTGGTGGCACCCATCCCAAGTTCCCAGGAGGCTGGGGTAGTGGAAGCCGGATTGAAAACTGTCATGATCGTTGGAAAGACACTTCTGTGTACCCAGGTTTGAATTTTAGTATCGATAAGGCTGGCGGTAAGTTGCTGGGCACAGGCGGCATGGTAAAACCCATGTTTTACCTCGTCCTCTCTTTGCCAGACCAGTTTTACAGGACGCTGAACTTTTTTGGCCGCCTGAACTGCCTCAAGAACAAAATCAGGCTGACTCTTGCGGCCAAATCCACCACCCAAAAAGGTCACATTGATCGTGACCTTTTCTTCTTCGATATTCAAAAAAGATGCTACCGCTTTTCTAATTCTCTGGGGGTCCTGGACGGGAGCCCACACTTCACAGCCTTTAGAGCTGACCCTGGCTGTTGCTACCAATGGTTCCATAGGCGAATGGGCTAAAAAGGGAGTAAAGTACTTCTTTGAAATGAAATCTTTCGTTTTAAACTTGGATACACTTCCCTTTGAACTTACAACCTGATCCGCAGCTTCAAGAGCTGAATCCAATTGAGCTCTAAATCCCTTAGAATCCGTACTGTGAAATTGGGCGTCCTCCCATTCAATCTTCACTCTTTTTAACGCTTCAAAACATACATGGGTAGATTCCCCTACCACGCAAACCGCCGCATTGGAATTGATAGAATAGGCAACAGCTTCGAAGCTAAAAACATCCAGGACTCCTGGTATTTTTCTGACTTCTTTTGAGTCAAAACTCTTTAGACTGCCAAAGGGGTTTGGAGAGCGCTTGAGAGCCGCGTAAACCATTCCCTCCAACCTTACATCCATTCCATAAATAGATTTACCGGAAATCATATCCGGTACATCTAAAAGGAGCTGCTTTTTGCCCAGAATTTTGAAATCAGAAGGATTCTTAAGCTCGGCATTGGCTGGTGAAGAGACTTTGGAAGCCAAGTCTAATAGCTGGCCATACTCAATCTTTGATTTTTGGTAAAAGACCGTGCCATTAGAAGTCTTAAGCTCGGAAGGTTTACATTTAAAATGTAAGGCCGCTGCCTTGACGAAAATACTTCGGACGTTGGCCCCCACCTGACGCAGCCTGGTCCAATTGGCTCGAATGCTCTTAGAACCATCCGTATTTTGATCCCCAAACTTTTGGTCTCCCTGGGCCTGGACAATTTGAATTTGATCAAGGTCTACATCCAGCTCCTCAGCAATCAGGCTTACTATGGCTGTGCGAGTTCCCTGCCCCATCTCAGAGCGATGACATACAATCTTGATGGGTCCTTTTTCAGAAAAACTCAGAAATAAGTGAGGACTGAAGTTTGAAGCTGTAACAGCTTTTGACTCGATGAAATTCACACCAAATATCAACCCTGTAGAGACAATACCGGTAAGCCTGAGAAAATCACGACGAGAAACAAGGTTTAGATCACTCATGATTTCCCTCTTTGTTTTTTACGGTTTCTATCGCATCTAAAATTCTTTGGTAGGTACCGCACCGACAAATATTTCCACTCATACCAAATCTTACGGCTTCCTTGTCTAAGTCAGGACTGGCGGTTAAAAGGGCAGTAGCATTCATCAGTTGTCCCGGTTGGCAATACCCGCACTGGGGAACATTTCCCTCTATCCAGGCACGTTTCAATTCTTGAAATTTTGGATGGTTTCCAATTCCTTCAATCGTGGTAATTTTCTGATCTTTGATAGAACCGAGGGCGACAGAGCAAGAGCGAATGGCAACACCATTGAGATGAACTGTGCAGGCACCGCATAGTCCCTTCCCACACCCGAACTTAGTGCCTGTCAAACCCAAATGATCCCGCAGAACCCACAAGAGAGGAGTGGTTTTATCTACACTCAGCTCAAGTTGTTCGCGATTTAAGGTAAAGGAAGTTTTTTCCATTCATTTCTCCCTACACTCAAGAAAAATTCAGAGCATGCTGGTCTTGAACTTAACCGATAGCCCTTCATGGACTCCTGACTACTTTGATTTCACTAGCCCGACTTTAGCCATCCAAGGGCCCCTTTGAGAAGCTTAGGGATAGCCTTGACCTTCTGGCTTGATCTCGGATTTCTCCAAGAGATTAGCCCCCTGAGGAGATTAAACTTCCAATCTGTATAAGGAAACCACCATATGGGCTTTAGTAGCGGAAATCCTATCAAATCGTAGTGAATGTGGCGCATTTGCACAAGGGAAAGCAGACCTTCCTCACCATGTACCGGTGCTCCATATCCAGATGTCTTTACCCCGAACCACGGCGTTTCGGGTACGGCATGGGTATAGATGCAATCGTTGATCAGGATGGTACCTGCCTCAAGCCTCAAAGAAAGATCGCGGGCACGACTCTCATCCTTACTCCAAACAGAACTAAGTAGTCCATAGGCTGAATCATTGGCCATTTGCACAGCCTCATCCTCACTCTGAAAAGTCCTTAAACCTACAATAGGACCAAAACTCTCTTCCTTCCATACCCTTTCTGAGCCATCACAGAGAACGAGCGTAGGTTGAAGACTGGTACCTTCCTCAGATAACTCTCCACCTGTGAGAATCTTCTCCCGGTTTTCCTGTAATTCAGCTAACTGGTCTTCATATACCAATCTCTGTCTCTCAGCAATGATTCTTCCCAGGTCTGTAGCTTCAGAAGTCAGGCTTGTATTCTTCTGCCTCAAATTTTGCAGACCTTGCTTGAAACGAGTCAAGAACTCATCTGAAATTGACTCATGAACCAGGATTCTCTCTACACTTGCGCAGGCCTGTCCTGAGTTCATCATGCTACCCCAGCAGGCTCCGGCAACCGCAAAGTCAAGGTCAGCATCTGCACAAATGATCATCGCGTCCTTACCTCCCAATTCGAGAGAACAAGGCTTGAGGACTTGTGCACAAGCAGCACCAATCTTGCGTCCAGTCTCGACAGATCCTGTGAACAAAATCTTATCCACCGAAGAAGAAACCAATGCTCTTCCTGTATCCACAGCACCTTCAAAAACTTGAACCAGATTTTCTGGAAGTGGGCTCTTTGCAAAAAACTCCTTTATCCAGTGAGAGATCTTAGGAGTGCATTCAGATGGTTTCAATATGACGCTATTTCCTGCAAATAGAGCCGTCAGAGTTTCTCCCATGGGAATTGAAAATGGAAAATTCCAGGGAGATATGATCCCTACAACGCCAAGGGGCAGAAAGACTTTTTTGGAAACTTTATGCGGAACCATGGTACTGATGCCGATTCTTCGCGGTTTTAGGATTCTGGCGCTGTTTTTGGAGTAATAGCGCAGTAATTCAATGACAGAGAGCAGTTCTGAAGAAAGGGCTTCCAGACGAGGTTTACCAGTGTCTTCCAGAATCACAACCATCAGATCATCCGCACGATCTTCGAGTTGCCTTCCCAATTCTAAGAGGGTTCTGCCTCGCTCTTTGTGAGTAAGAGTTCCCCAGTGTCTTTGGGAATCTCTACCCAGTTGTATCGCTTTTTCAATCTCGGTACTAGTGACTTCCTGATCTCTCATCAGTCTGTTAGACCCGGAATCAACCCCAGAGCTCTTGGCTCTTTGGCTGATTCGCTTCCCAGTTTTTCCGCAGAGTATCAGCCATCTGTTCAATGGTCGGGAATAGTTGCTTAACTTGCCCCCAATCCCCGCTAATGGCAGACTCACGGATAGTATCCAATAACTCTATGGCTGATTCTTCGCCAAAAATTTTGAAGTTATACCTTAAAGAGTACAGTCCTCTTCGTAATTCGGTGAGATTTCCTGAACCTATGGATCTCTGGACCAGGTTCATGTATTTGGGGATAGATTCCTGCAGATAAACCCGCTGAATGCGGTCAACCACATTGGGTTCCAGCCCCAAGAACATCTTTTGTTTTTCCATTCGCACCTGGGGAGACATCCCTACTGTTAAATCCACCTTTTTGGAGACTTTCTCCGAGGCTATAAGGGTACCAGAACCACAGGGATAATCGCGAATCCAACGTTTTAAAGCCTTCTCAAGGCGTACTCATTCTGATTGGTTTTGTGAGGAAATCATCCATTCCTGCGGAAAGACATTTTTCTCTCTCCCCTTTCATGGCATGCGCCGTTAATGCAACTATGGGAGTACTCTTACCCTGGGTTTTTTGGAAACTTCGGACATCGCGTGTGACTTCAAGTCCATCCTTCTCCGGTAATAAACAATCCATCAAAATTAAATCGTAGTCTGATTCTTCAAGACGAGCCAGGGCTTCTCTTCCATCTCCTGCCTGATCCGCTATACAGCCGAGGTTCAAAAGCATGGCTTCCCCTACTTCCTGATTGGCGGGATCATCTTCCACCAGTAAAACCCGGGGTGTTTTTGGCCATTTTGGCGGTGCATCATCAAGAGTGGTCAAATCAAGAAGTTCGGGCACAGCATTTGTGTCTTCGTCCACCGGAAGGGAAAGTTCAAACCAGAAACAAGAGCCTGTGGGAAGCATTCGCTCATAGTTCATAACCCCTTCCATACGACCGATCAGCTGACCACATATTGCCAAACCTAATCCAGTTCCTCCCAGGTTTCGTGACACGGAACCATGTGCTTGTGTAAAAGCCTTGAATACCTCCTTGCGCTTTGATTCGGGAATTCCTATCCCCGTATCTGTCACTGAAACACGAAATCTCTGGTTGTTTTTGCGGCACTCCTTGAGACTTAATTTTAAAGACACTGATCCTTGTTCTGTGAACTTGATCGAGTTACTTAAGAGGTTAGTGACAACCTGCTGTATTCGACTGGCATCTCCGCACAGCCATGAGCTATTCTTGTCGAGCCCTTCGGCGTAGAGTTCAATTCCCTTTTCTGATGCTTTATCTCTGAAAAGGTCTACGGCATCCATCAGGATAGTTTGCAACCTAAATGAGCTGGATTCAATATCCAGATGCCCGGCTTCAATTCTTGAAAAATCAAGAATATCATTGATGACAGTGAGCAGGGTGTTTCCTGATTTCATCACGGTTTCCAGGCGGCCTCGCTGCTTAGAATCCAGACTTGAATGAAGTAAAATCTCGGTGAGTCCAATGATGGAATTTAGTGGAGTGCGGACTTCATGACTCATAGCGGCCAGAAATTCACTTTTCATACGGTCGGATCGCTCGGCCACTTCCTTAGCCATCTCCAATTTTTCCACCCGTGCCCGGTCCGTAATATCATGGTAGGAAGAACGACAATAGAGAAGCTTCTTATCCCGATCATATACCGCGTTGGCATCTAAACTCACATCAATCGGTTGACCGTCTCTTCGGCAAAGCCGCAGGACCACACCATGAAGCTCCTCTTTTTCCAAAAATTCCTCCAAAACCTCTCTGGCTTTCTTCAGACAAGAGGGATCATAGAAATCAAAGACCGGTCTTCCGAGAACCTCATTGCGGGTACGCTGTAAGTTCTTTAGATAAGTGTTATTACATTCCAGGATAGAGCCCGTATAGGGATCCACTGACACCTTCATGTCAGGGGAATTATCGTAAAGGTCCAAATATTTGGATTCAGCCCGTTTTCGTTGGTCCACCTCCCGCTGAAGCCTTTCATTAAGTTCACTGAGCTCAACAGTTCTTTCCTGTACCATTCCCTCCAGGTTCGATTGATGGCTGGCAAGTTCCTCAGCCATTTTTCTTAAATCAGAAACATCTTCGTGTACAGCAATCCAAACAGGACCCAATTCAGGATGATCACAATGGGAGGTGTGGACCCGACACCAGAAGGCCGATCCATTTTTTCTTTGCCCCCTGACCTCTCCCTTCCATTGCCCCTTGAGACGAATTTCACGGCCAACCTCTTCGCGTAGCTCTTCAGGGTTCGCTGAATCGGAAACCATAAGAACATCCACGGACTTACCCAGTAGTTCATCGCGACTAAATCCAAACATTCTCTCGAAGGCCTGGTTGGTATAAGCGATTCTTCTATCACCCAATCGGATGATACAAACACCGGCAGCGAGATACTCGACAATCTGTGATTGAAAGCGGAGGGAATCAGCCGTCTGGATGTCCGAATCCGATTTTTGGATCATGACCAGGTAATGAATCTTTGCGTCCGCGCCTACGGATAAGTAACTGGTTCTCAGCTTTACCTGGCACAGCGTGGAGTGCGCACTGAGCATCTTCACATTCCAATTCCTGGGCCTTCCGTATCGCTGTACTTCCTCGAAGTGCTGTTGAAGAGACTCAGGATCTTCCGAATCCAGGAATTGAAGAAGCGATTGTCCCACCAATTCACCTCGGGGAAGACCAATCATCGCACCGGCCCGATAATTTGCCTCAAGAATTTTTCCGGTTTTTTCCAAAACCAGAAACCCTAGCGGCGCAAAATCGTAGTAGTGTTGAAAGCGATCCAATGCACCTAGATGCAAAGGTGTGGTGCCACTTTCGCTAGTACCCAAAAACTCAGTTTGAGGGGTCATATTAGAATCTAATATATACATAAATCCTGAATATCAAAAGGAAAATGTACTATAATGAAGGGAAGTTGAAGAGCTGTCCAATTGGAAAGTTATGGAATCTGATCCAGAAGATGAGGATATAACGGGGGAGGAAGCTCCTATTCGAATCCTGGTCACCGAAGATGATCCTGGCGACTCTTTATTTCTCAGGGAAGTGCTGAGCGCTTCTTTCGATCAAGGTCAGTTCCCCTCTTTTGACATGATCATCAAGGACACCATGAAGAATTCTTTGGAGTTCCTTAAATTTCAGAGACCGGACCTGATCATTCTTGATCTAACCCTTCCTGACTGCAGAGGATTTGAAACTTTTCAAAGCGTCCACTATATGGTTCCCAACTCTCCCATTGTGGTGATGACTTCAGACGAGAGAGAGGAATTGGGTCTCCGTTCCGTCAGGGCTGGAGCTCAGGATTACCTGATCAAAGGACAGATCGACCCTAAGGCACTTCCCAGAACCCTTCGATTCGCAGTAGAACGGCAAAAGATTCGCAACAAAACAATCAAGTATGAATTATAGGACCCCAGGCCACAAACTGAGAAATCCTGCCCCTACGTGCTCAACAATGACATCTTAGCCAAGACCTTCACCAGGCTAGCGCCCAGGGTTTGAGCAGAATTATGATCCCAATTTGAATCCTGGGATGGATTTCCTTTATTTTCCTTGAAGGGCATTTCCAGGGTAAGGGATGAACAGCCAAAAGTCTCACAGATATAGTTTGCCGCGATCCTGAGATCTGCATTACCAGGCTCGTCGGGGACATAGCCGATTTTTTGCTGAAAATCAGGATTTTCATTCTCGTAAAGACTACGAAACTCCGCTTCCATTCCTGCTATGCGGGAGGAATAGTGGGGAACTCCTTCACAACCGGCGGCAAAGCAATATGGAAGATCTTCATCACCGTGAATATCCAGGAAAAAATCAACTCCCGTGGCATGAATTCTATTACGAACCCAGTAAACTTCGGGACTGCGAGCAAGAGTTGGATTCATCCATTCACGATTGAGATTTGCTCCCCTTGCATTCGTTCGAAGATTCCCTAAAATCGCCCCGTCTGGATTCATGTTGGGAACCACATAGATCACCGCCCTTTGCCTGAGTTCCTCAGCAATCCCGCCTTCTTCCAAAAGTCTATCCAAAACTCCCTTGGCGAACCATTCTCCCATGGTCTCACCAGGATGCTGGCGACAGATGATCCATACTTTTTTCATTACAGGTGACGGGGTTCCAATCATTAAAAGGCTAAGGGTCCTTCCCTCAGCGCTGAGACCCAGTTCTTCCTGACGGCAGTGAGTTGAGATCTGGGAACGAGCCAGAAGTTGCTGGTGGCGATCATAGGAAAAAGGAGGGAAATAAGAAAAATACATGACATCATGATCAGGGCGATGCTGTATGGAAAGGACCTGCCCATCAAACAGCGTCCTGACCCGAAACCATTTTTGAAGATCGTAGGATGCAAAGGCCTCGTATCCCTTCCAACCGTCAGGGTAGGAGGATTTCACCGCATTCATGATTTTCAGATTTAGACTCAAACTCTTACAATTAGAAACCTGAAAAGAGAACCATTGGAACAGGGAGGCTCTGATATCGTCACGAATTTCCAGACGTACATCCCCCGGATCCTGAGAATCCAGTACTTTAATATTTCCACCGTCAAACCGGTCCGTAATTATCAAGGCCATAATTGATTGAGGAAGATGCCTGAATAGTGAATAATATTCCTCAGATTATTATCTCATACCGAAAAGCAGTCGGTTTGCCCGGAGAGCCGAACAAACCAGAATCCTTTGGATTCCGTATGAATTAAAGATTCATTAAATTTTCGGTGAATCCTGCAAAATAACAATCAGACATTTTGTTATTGTTTAGCATATCAGCCAAACCATCAATCATGTGATAGAGATGACAGAAAAAAAGGTAATCCTAATCACTGGGACTAGTTCAGGGCTGGGGCTTGCCTTGACCCAGAGATTGAAAGCATCCCAACACCAGATCATCGCTACTGCTCGCCCCGCCTCTATTGAAAGGCTGGCGGAAACAGGGATACAGCCTTGAGGCATATCTTCGCAGAAGACCTTTGGAAAACATCCATTGAGCAACAAGGAATCCGCTGTTGTCCTAATAAAAGCGCAAAATGTAAATTCATCCCTTTGCATTTAGAAACTGATCCTTATAATAGTGATCTCAAATCAATTCCCATAGGTTCCAAAGCGGGCTTTCAGTCCGTCTCTGAGTTGGAGGAAAAATGAAAAATCTAGGCATTGGAATACTCTTCGCACTCGTTGCACCGCTTGCGTTTAGCGCGGACTCTATCGTTGAAGTCCCTAATAGTGCGGTCAATCAAAGAATCTTAAAACAACTGGATCTCGACTATGACTGTATGGGCAGCGATGAAAAAAATCTTCGCTTCCTTCTTAACGAAGATGCCAGAGAGAAATTTTCCAAAAGAAAGTTTTTCAAGACCCAGCTCTTCCAGCACAGCATCACGGTCGTTGAAGATGTTCAAACCCTTACTGAGGACATCACCAAGAAAAAAGACCTCGGGATCTATCACACTTTTGAGGAGATGGAGCAGGAACTACAAGTGGTTGCGCAGACTCAATCAGGACTCGCTTCACTAAAGGTTGGGGCTCAGTCCCATGAAGGCCGCCCCATCTATGTTTTGGAAATCACTGCCAAGGCATCCGAGCGGGAAAAGGTTAACTTCCTGGTAACCGGAACCCACCACGCCAGGGAATGGATCAGCACGGAAGTACCGCTGGCCTTCATCAAGCACCTTACCGAGGGTTATGGGCAAGATCCTGTAGTCACGGAACTTCTCGACACAAGTGTGATCGTAGTCGTTCCTATGTTAAACCCTGACGGTGGTGTTCATTCCCGTACCAAGAGCACCATGTGGCGCAAGAATAGGCGCAAGCCCGAAGGAAATTGGAGAACAGGTGTAGATAATAATCGAAACTACCCTTATCACTTTGGGGGAGCAGGAGCATCTGGCTATAGCGGTTCCCAGACCTACCACGGACCTGAAGCGCTTTCTGAAATTGAAAATCAACTCGTTGTACAGCTCACCGAAGAATATGGATTCAAGGCTGGAGTCTCCTTTCACTCCTATTCTGAACTCGTTCTGTGGCCCTGGGGCTATACATCAAAAATCCAATCCAAGGATCATGAGATCTTCGCACGGTTTGGAAATGAAATGGGCAAAATCATGAAGTATAAGCCCATGCAGGCTTCCAAACTATACCCCGCATCAGGAGTTTTTGATGACACCATGTATGCCAATTATGGGGTCCTGGCTTATACCATTGAGCTGGGTACCCAATTTGTCCCCCGGGAAGACGATGTCGCCGGGATTCAGGCTAAGAGCATCGAAGCCCTTAGATACCTGTTTACCAACGCGAGAAATCCATTTGGGAATACACAGAACACACCGGTCAGAAAGGCGCAAAGGATTCTGGAGCGTCTGGTCTACCACCTGGAAGATCCTAATAACAAAGTGGAGATCTCCAGGGATCATGAAGAACTCTCGAAGTTTGATTCTGAGCTTCTTGGTAAAGCGATGAACGGATTAAAGATGCATCCTGCTCTTCAGGATACAGTTGTACAAGGAATGACTCGTCATCGTCGTCACCAAAAACTGCATTCAGCCAATTGATTCATAGAACAAACTTAATCAACACTACTTGAATGAAAAGAGTCCAAATGAAAAATAAAGTATATGCTGCGCTACTAACGCTCCTGATCCTCCCGCTTGGCTGGGCTGAATCGGTAATTGAAATTCCTAATAATGCCGTGAACCAACGAATCCTAAAAGAATTGGATCTGGATCATGACTGTATGGGAAATAACCGGGATTCTCTTCACTTTCTTCTTGATGAAGATGCCCAGGAAAAACTCTCTAAAAGAAAGTTTTTCAAGACTCAGCTCTTCAAGCACAGTACAACCGCGGTGGAAAATGTTCTCTCCCAGTTTGATCAATTTCCTCTCGATCAGGACCTTGGTATTTATCACACTTTTGAGGAGATGGAAGCAGAGCTTCAAGTTACCGCCGAGAGTCACCCCAGCCTGGTAACCCTTACCGTAGGGGCTATTTCTCACGAAGGACGACCCATTTATGTCCTCGATATCACGGGCAGCGGCTGCGGTACCGACAAGGTAAATTTCCTGATCACGGGAACCCATCACGCCAGAGAATGGATCTCAACAGAGGTACCTCTGGCTTTTATTGAACACCTTGTGGCTGGTTATGGAAACGATGAACTCATCACCAACCTTCTGGACACAAGTCATATCGTAATTGTCCCAATGCTCAACCCTGACGGGGGTGTGTATTCACGAACCCAGGAACGAATGTGGAGAAAGAACCGCCGCAAACCAGAAGGACAATATTCCACGGGTATAGACAACAACCGTAACTACCCTTACCAATGGGGAGGCTCTGGTTCATCCTCCTGGGGCGGTTCCCAAACTTATCGTGGTCCTGAGCCAACTTCTGAAATTGAGACTCAACTTGTTATCAGCCTCCAAGAGCAATATGGTTTCAAAACCGCCGTCTCTTTTCATTCTTACTCTGAATTGGTCCTCTGGCCCTGGGGTTATACCTCTTCTATCCAGGCAGCGGATCATGACATCTTTGCCCTGTATGGAAATGAAATGGGCGAAATCATGGATTACCAACCCATGCAGGCATCCAATCTCTATCCTGCGGCTGGAATTTTCGACGACACCCTCTATGCAACTTATGGTGTACTGGCCTACACCATTGAGCTAGGTACACAATTCGTTCCTCACGAACAACAGGTCCCAATTATCGAGCAGAAATCCATCAACGCGCTGCGCTATTTATTCACTACCGCCCGCGATCCCTTTGGCGGGAATCAGAACACACCCGTGAGAAAAACCATGCGTTTTCTTGAACAACTTGTTTATCACATAGAAAACCATAAGCAGAGTCAGGAAACAGCTCCGGTCTATGACAAACTCATGAACTTCGATGAAGATTTGCGCCTGCAGGCGATGGACAAGCTGAAAATGCATCCCGCTATGCGTGAAAAAATCAATGATGGGATCAGCTACCACTTACGTTACAAGAAACTTCATCAATGATGGAGGGTCCTCCAGGACCTAGAAGTGAGGATTCAGAGGGCAGTAGTCCTTTTTAGCGAGGTTCTGGACTGCATTTGAGAGCCAGTGCAGGGTAGCAGTTGCTAGGAAGGTGGATGCTCTCCGAAGATCCCGCCTTTTTCCAACTCATTGAGTTCGGTCTGGCTAAATCCACATCTGGTTAAAGCTTCTTTAGCTCCCCTACCCTTGGCAGGCCCTATATTGCGATAAGACGCCGGGGTTTTGGAATAGCGTACTGGATGAGCTACCTGCTTCTGAAGCTTTTCTTCACCTGGCACCTCCACTAGTGTGCCGCGTGCCTTAAGGTGGGGTTGCTGCAGTGATTCTGAGATCTTTAACACCGGCTCAACACAAGCATCCGAATCCTTAAAAATCTCTATCCATTCCCCTAGTGTCTTCTCAGCGATCCTACGGGTCAGCAGGATTTGTCGCCCCCTGTCATTCAAGCTTAAGAGGGTGGGTTCACCCAGTCCCTCTGCCAGTGCCTCCAGGAAGACAGGTTCTAAAGATCCCACACTCAGAAATCGCTGGTCACGGGTAGCATAGATGCCATAGTGACTGCCTCCATTGAGAAGATCTTCCTGGGGTAGCGGCTCTTCTCCAGTTTGCAGGTATTGAGCTACCTGGAAAAGAGAAGCGAATAAAGCTCCATCCAGCATGGACACGTCCAGGTACTGGCCTTCCCCGGTTCGAGTTCGATGATGAATGGCACTTAAAATCGAACTGAGAATAAATAGAGTTCCACCCATCAGGTCAGCCCAGGGTACTCCGTCAATAGGGGGTCCATGTTCCTTCGTGCCCCCAAAAGAAAGGATACCTGCTAAAGCTTGAAGATTGATGTCATGGGTTCCTCTGTCGCTACGGGGACTTGTCTGCCCAAAGCCAGTGCAAGAGCAATAGACCAGGGCTGGATTCAACTGACTCAACGTTTCATAGTCCAATCCCAACCGCTTCATCACCCCGGGTCGAAAACCCTCTAGAATTACATCATATTCCCTGACAAGCCGATGAATCACCGTTTTTGAACTTGAATTCCTGAGATCCAGGCAAAGGCTTTGCTTGTTGCGAAACAAAGTTTGAAATCCATGCGGTTTCAGTTCCCGAATCAAATCCCTGCGTTTTGGAGATTCCACCCATAAAACCTCAGCGCCAAGGTCCGCCAGGATCAGTGTGGCGCAGGGACCCGGCAAAAGAGTCGAGAAATCCAAGATCTTCAGATCCTGAAGAGGTCCTACACCCATTTTCAAGAGTTGAGGGGAAAAACCGATCTATCTTGGAGTATCTCCGGAGGAGAAAACCGGGATCCATAACGGGTACTTAGCTCCCGGGCACGAGCTATAAACTTCTCAACCCCGTAGCTGTGCACATATCTAAAAACCCCTCCCTGAAATGGAGCAAAGCCCCAGCCGAGGATGCTTCCGATATTCCCGTCCGCCTGGGTTAAAAGAATTCCTTCTTCCAGGCAGCGCAGGGCTTCGATGCTTTGAACAAAAAGGAAACGCTCTTGCATCTCAATTCTGGATTGAGCAGACTCCGCCTTAACAAAATGTTCTTCAATGCCGCTCCATAGAGATTTGGTTCGGGATTCTCCATATTCATAGAAACCTTTGGAATTCTTCTTCCCAAGGCGCCCCCACTCGTGAACCATCTTACCAACCACTGCCCTGCCGGGATGTTCCGGCATCGTTTTACCTTCTGCTTCCAGATCTTTTTGAGTTTGCGTGATGATTCGATCCATGAGCTCTAAGCTGACTTCATCCGATAGAGCAAGCGGGCCTACCGGCATACCGGCATCAAGAGCGAAGGACTCCACTCGTGCCGGATCCTCCCCTTCCGCAATCATGGAGATTCCTTCCAAAACATAGGTTTGGAAAACCCTTGAGGTATAGAAACCTCTTCCATCCCTGACCACAATAGGTACCTTGGAAATCTGTAAAACCAGGTCAAATGCGGCCGCAAGAGTTGAATCAGAAGTATTCTTTCCCAGGATGATTTCTACAAGCTGCATCTTCTCAACAGGAGAGAAAAAATGAAGCCCGATAAAGCTCTCTTCCCTGCCTGTATACGAAGCCAATCCTGAAATAGGAAGGGTTGAAGTATTGGAGGCGATGACAGCTTCTGGCGGAAGGATCTCATCGACTTCTTTAAGTATCTTTTCTTTAAGGGCACGGTCCTCAAACACCGCTTCCACCACCATTTCACATTCGCTTAGAGCAACGATCTCCTCCACGGGATGAATCAGTCCCAGCAGAGCTTCAGCCTGTGAAGACTCCATCCTTCCCTGCTTGACCCTTTTCTCAACCTGCTTGCGGGAAAAATCCTTTCCCTTTTGTGCTGATTCAAGATCCCGGTCCTTAAGATAAACGGTAATGCCTCTCAAGGCTGCTGCGTAGGCAATTCCAGCTCCCATCATTCCGGCACCCAGAACTCCTATTTTCGAGAACCTGCGGACAGGAACATCCGAAGGCCGCCTCTGACCTTTCTTAATCTGGTTCATCTCTATCCAGAAGGTCTGAATCATATTTTTGGCCTGGGTGGAAATAATACAGCTCACCAAATGCCTGGTTTCCAGCCGGGTAGCGGTATCAAAATCAACCAGGGAACCCTCGTGAACCGCCGCCATAACCTTTTTCAGGGCTTCATAGTTTCCCCGAGATTTCAGGTTTACATATGAAGGCGCTACAGCCCAGTACTGCTGCATCTCTGTAGATCGGGGGTCAGCCTCCAGAAAGCTTGAAGATGGAGAATCCCATACCTGGGCGCTCTCGGGATTCGACTCAATAAAATGCATGGCAAGTTTTTCCATCTCTTCACCAGAAGATGCCACCTCATCAATCAGCCCTGCTTTTAGAGCATCCGAGGGGCGGAAGGTCTTGCCTTCAACGAGTATGGGCAGAGCTGCCTGAATACCAATGATGCGCGGGAGTCTTTGAGTACCTCCGGCACCCGGGATCAGCCCAAAGTTTACTTCAGGACACCCGATACGAATCGAGGAAGAGTCCAGAGAAATGCGGTGATGGCAGGTAAGGGCAACTTCGTATCCCCCACCAAGGGCACTGCCTTCGATAAGGGCCACAACGGGCTTGCCCAGGGTCTCAAGTTTTCGAAGACCATCCTTAAATTCAGTGAGCCATTCCATAACTTCATCAGGCTTCTGTGCCTCAAGCATCATGGTAAGGTCCGCACCAGCCAGAAAATCCTTCTTTGCGGATCGTACCAGTATTCCCTTAAATGACTTTTCCTTATCGATTTCCCCAAGAACTTCACTGAAACGACTGGTAAATTCACGATCCAGCAGGTTGGCAGACTTTCCGGGAGCGTCTAAAACCAGATTTAAAATGTCTCCATCTCTTTGAAGATTGATGCACATACTTCCCCCTCACACCCTCTCGATGATCGTTGCTACACCCATTCCGCCGCCAACACAAAGGGTACAAAGTCCCAATGTCTGATCTCTTCTCTCCAGCTCATCGAGAAGGGTAGATAAGATCATGGCCCCGGTAGCACCCAGGGGATGACCCATGGCAATGGCTCCGCCGTTCACATTGATTTTCTCAGGATTGATTCCCATGGCTCTTTGAAATTTGAGGACCACCGCCGCAAAAGCTTCATTTACTTCCACCAGGTCGAGATCACCGGGAGTTAAACCGGCAAACTTCAGCGCCTTTTTGGCAGCCGGTGCCGGACCTTCAAGCATGATGGTCGGTTCGGTACAGACCCAGGACATCGCCCTGACTTTGGCACGGGGTTTCCAGCCATATTTTTGACCTATATCTTCAGAGCCGATTAACACACCGGCAGCTCCGTCCACAATCCCTGAGGAGTTGCCCGGGTGATGAACATGGTTAATCCCCCGGGCCTGGGGATAAACACGCAGCGCAGTGGCATCAAACCCCATCGCCCCCATTTTAATAAAGGAAGGACGAAGGGCAGAGAGTGTTTCAAGATTTGCGTCAGCACGCACAAGTTCATCGTGGGAGAGGATTTCCACTCCGTTTTGATCTAGGACTGGGACAATGGTTTTCTCGAAAGCGCTTTCTTTCCAGGCTTTCGCAGCAAGCTGGTGAGAACGCACCGCAAACTGATCTAGAACCTCCCGGGGAAATCCTTCCAGGGTAGCGATTAAATCAGCTGATACACCCTGGGGGATATAACCAGTGGCTTCATTCACCAGGGGATTCTGAAACCAGTCGCCGCCGTCAGAACCCATAGTCACCCGTGACATGGACTCAACCCCACCGGCAACTAGCAACTCCTCTACACCACACTGAATCTTCATAAAAGCCTGGTTACAGGCCTCAAGACCAGACGCGCAAAATCGGTTAAGAGTCACCCCGGAAACAGAATCGGACCAACCCGCGTAAAGAGAAGCTGTTTTGGCAATATTGGAACCCTGGTCACCCACAGCAGTTACACAGCCAAGGATCACATCTCCCACCTCAGCAGTATTTAAATCGTTTCGCGACTCAAGAGCCCGTAAAACCGTAGCCACCAGCTCAATGGGCTTAACCTCATACAAAGCCCCCGTAGATTTACCTCTCCCCCGCGGAGTCCTCACAGCATCAAAAATAAAAGCATCTCTCACAACGCACCTCCCATGTCTGCATTCTACTCCTTGAATAGAGGAGAAGAAAGGACCGCAAAGAGATAGGGGCTAGTTGAAATAAAACATCTAAGGGCTTGTAATTCAGGGTCGTGCTCTCCAGTTCCCCAATATTCTAGGCTATAATTCCTAAAATTCGATTCATACCTTCAGCACTTAGATGTCTACATTTGATCCTCTATCTCATCCAGCCCCTGGCCGCCTTCCCCGTTTTGTTCCCTTTGGCGCGAATCTTCAAGCCCTGGTTGGCGGATTTTTGAGCCAGTTTGGCTGGGCTTTCTTTACCCTGGGAATGATTTTCTTTTGGATCTTTGAGGGGATTCCCGCTTTTCACTCCCTTGCCTTTTTTACTAATAATTTGAAAACCGGCCCCGGGATCATCACAGGCTGCCAGGAAACCTTCTCCAGGGAAAATAATGCCAGGATTTCACGTTTTGATTATTCTTTCACTCAAGATAATCAAGAGTGGCAGGGGTCTTCCTATTCCACGAAACTCTGTTTGGACAAGATGATTAAGCAGGAGGTGATCATTGAGACTATCGACGGAAATCCTGCCCAATCTCGTATTCAGGATATGCGTACCTCACCCTCTTCACTCTGGGTGGTATTTATGATAGCCCTTTTTCCATTAATTGGTCTGATTTGCATTATTCGCTCGATTCGCTCCGGTCTTAAGAGCATCCGGCTGATGAAATTTGGAATGGCGGCCAGGGGTTGCCTTATCAGTTCCACCCCTACCCTGTCCAAGAGGAATGGCAGAGTTGTCATGGCTCTGACATTTGAATTCTTAACTCAGCGAGGGGACAAAACCGAAACTGTAATCAAGAATCTAGAGAATTTAGAAGTTGGGGAGGAAAGAGTCCTATTTTATGACACACTAAACCCAGGGAGATCCTGTCTGCTGGACGATTGGCCCATGAAAGGAAATATGAACAATCGGGGTGATTTCATGGCACCGCCAATCTCTCAAAATTTTAAATACCTGCTCCTCCCCTTCGGCGCTATCATTTCCAATTCAATAGGGTATTATTTTGCCTTTCTGCACTAAAGCAATTTAAATCTATACGTGGCCATTGCATACCAAATGACCAAATACTGATGCGGTCCCGACTCGAAATGGATTTTCTACCCATCCGGGATATGAGACCGGGCCGTGATCTACCTTGACATAAAATAGGAGCGCTTTTCAGGGTCAAAGCGCTCAATTGAATATCGGAGCATAGTGCGAGGCATTCTACCCGCGTTCTTCTCGAGGAATTTCTCAAGCGGTTCGATCTTGATTTTACCCATTTCTCTGAGCATCCATCCTACTACCTTGTGCATCAGATCGTGTTTGTCATCCAAGAGCTGTTTTGACAGTTGCAAAATGTCCTTGAAATCACCGGCCCTGATGAATGGGAAAGTACTCAAAACAGCAATCCTACGCTCCCAGATGGTTTGAGATTTAGCCATCCGATAGATGATATCTCGTTCTGTGGGGCGATCTAGCAGATGCTGACCAAGGATCTTTGGTGCTGATAGATCGACTAAATCCCAGTTGTTTACCCCGTCCAGATGTGAAAGATAAAAATCTACGATTTCCTTACGATCATTTTCATCCTTGCTCTTGGAAAATTGATTTACAAGAATCAATAGTCCGGTGAGACGGCATTCATGAAGAGGGCTCGTGACCAGCTGTGCTACCTCCACAGGAGCAAGTTTGGAAAACTTCCGTGCAATGAGCCTTTGTTCAGGAACTCTCACCCCTATGAATTGATCACCCTCGCCATATTGACCAGGACCGGTTTTAAAAAATCGAGATAAATGAGCCGCTTTCTCAGCACTGCCAAGAGCAGTTAGAGCCTTTACCACATTCTGTGCATTCACAAAACCTCACAGATTGAAGATTTTCTAAAGGCGTATAAAGAAGAATCCACCCCCAGGCTACGGAGCCTGGGGGTGGATTTCCTTAAACTACCATTTACCTGCGTCTGAATTACCGCTGTCTGAATCGTCGTAGAATCGATTTGATTTCGATCCTGGGCAAGCAGAATCATCAATTCCGACTTTCTCACGAATCAACATGGATTTAACGCTATCGGTAGGACCGCATTTCCCATCCCTGGGAGTGAATCTCCAAATAACCTGTCGTACTCCATTACGAGTATTTCGAATGACTAACCCGTCCTTGCGAATCTGGTTTTCTATGGAGGAACTCTTACTCACTCTCCCGGATTTCGCATCAATGGCAACACCCTTACGAACGCTGTCATACTTGCGAGTTCCCAGGGAAGTTTTCACGCTATTACCACTGGTACCGGAGGAACTGTCGCCCCAATCACCTGCTGAGTTACTAGAAGATCCGGGTTTGTCGTCCCAGTTTCCAGAAGGGTTCGAGGGCTTATCGTCCCAGTTTCCAGAGGGATTGGATGGCTTATCATCCCAGTCACCAGAGGGGTTGGAACCTCCGGGCCTGTCACCCCAATCACCAGCAGGATCTTCAACACCACCGTACCCTGGCTTCAGATCGGTCTGTGGAGCCGGGTAGTAATAACCCTTATTGGCTAATTCTTGAATCATTGCCTTGGCATAGCTCAAAGCAATATTGGAGTTCCGTGCACTTCTTGATTCGGTATAGTCCAAAATCTCATCGATTCTTCGATTAAACTTACGAGATCCACCCACTCGCTTCAGTTTATACAACATATCCGTAACACCTTCTGCTGAGCGCATAGATGCTGCTGTACGTGCCAAACTCTTAGCCTCGTCAGCCAGTTTGTCTGTCTGGAAAAAAGGCTCCTGATATCCAAAACTTGCTTTGTGTGGCGGAATTTCATAGGAAGGTACACCGAAATTTGCCAGATCCTGTCTCTTTGGAGATTTTGCAATTTTCAGCCATTTGGCGTCAGGATTTGCAGCATCATCCAACTGTGTCGCATAAATCACCTTGATATCAAAGTTGGGATCCGGGTTCAGTCCCAGGGACCTCCAGCTTCGCTTTGTTCCAGGGTGAGAAACTTTAGCGCTGATCGTCAGGCTCTGTGCAACGTGCGGCAGATCTACAAAAAAGGACTCCTGTGGCTTCAGGACGACTGAATTACCAAGATTTTCCTCCAGGGTGATGGGTTCATCTATACCTCTACCTGATGGCACAGGAGTGTATCTGATTTTATAGGATTTGAGCGTAAAGGTGGTGTTGTCAATGGAGCCTCCACGATTCTTAGGGACAATGAATCCGACCCTATAGATGTGCTTGGCTGTAGCACCCTTCTTATAGTTAACACTGTAGGTTCCCCTTTTAGTACTCAGATTTGAATCTGAAAGACTACTTCGAGTCCCCTGCTTTTCCCAACGGAAATATTCGTAGCTGCCGTCTTTGCGAAGACCACGAAGTTTGTCCTTCATAGAATTCAGCGCCGCACAGGAGCCAGCGTATGGATTTAAACAATCTTGAATGGCATTGGCGAACGCTTCTTCATCGATTGCGAATGAAGTAAGTGTCATGACCCCACTGAGTGCCAGCAGGCCTACACCTCGTAGAAAAGATTTAATAGTCATTTTGATTCCTCAATACAGGTAAAGAATTTAATACCGGAATTCTTAGTAACGCCCGTTTTCTCGCTGCCAGGCTGCTAAAACATCGTCATGGGCCGAATATGTCGTGGTGGCTGAAGCAAGCTTGCGAGCGTCCCATCGACTTAGTTCACGTGCCCTGATGATGGTATAGCGAACCAGAATTTCGTTATGCATACTATTTTGGGTAGTTGCTTTGGCGACTCGAATGACTTCAAACACCATCAAGCGGCTCATATTGGCCTTCACATAACGCTTAAGAATCTGGTTGTGCGTTTCATGCTGACTGGATGATCCAGCGATGCGAATAATTTCGGAGACTGTCAGGCGACGAAAATTTGGCTTACAAAATTCAATGATGCACTGATTGTGAGCCGAGTGCTTTGTGGTGGCCTTGGCCAGCCTGATTACATCTGAAGTTGTTAAATGCCTGTGGTTTTCTTTGACGTAGTTAATGAGGATATAGTTGTGTTCCTCGTGATCATATTGTCTCTTGGCATAGCGAATCACTTCTCTGACAGTCATGCCATAGGTGTCATCATGGTAGGAGTCTGTTGGCATTTGGCCGTCTCCACCAGGCTTAACCTTGAGCTGGTCTGCTACCTTGCCCTCCATCTTGAGCATATCTTTCTTAATGATGGGAAGCTTGTCTGGTTTACTTGCCAAAATAGTTTTTTCTTCCTGGGTATCAAGGATGGCTTCCGCAGCAAAAGCGCTAAAAACCAGAGCTGATGCACCCATGACCATAAATAAAAGGATTTTTTTCATGTCTTTCTTCTCCTGAATCAGAAACAAAACAAAAGTATCTTCAATCCTGAAGGTACGCCATGTAACCCTACGGGGCTACTAAAAAATTGTTTCCGATATTGGACTCGTAAATAGGGGCTTATGTGAAAAAAAGTTCTGCAGCCAGGATCGGCAAGGGATTCTAGCTGTTAAAAATATAATTGATCGCCATGTCATGGCCTGCTTTTAGTTGTCTTGATGCTATGCCCGTCTCTCCAACTTTTTCCAGCAGGGGAAAAAGTTGGGAAGGAAGCCACTCCCAGGCTCCACTTTCTAATTTGGTCAGGGTTTCTCGTTCATCGAATGAGATTCTTTCGTTGACGATCGAGTCATCACGAAGCTTCTGCCTTAAGAGATGGCAGCCCTTTTCAATGACTTCCTTAGACTCATTACTGTGTCTACGTTTCTGCCAATTCACCAGGTAAATGAGACCCCTCAGAAAATCATATTCATAAAACCGTGGAGAACAGAGTCTCAGAAAGGACTCATCCATCAAATCATCACTGGAGGATTTATAGATCAGTCGATGCTTGATGAGATAATGCGCACCCTTATCAACAAATCCTTCCTCCTCTGGTGTGAGCCCATTGGGGGAAAAGTATAAAATTGCCTCCAAAGGAGGAAGACTGGATACAATGGAACTCTTCTTAGACTTTGTATAGGCCTGCTCATCACAGTTCAGCCCGCCATCTGGTAGCTGATATTCCAAAAACCAGGGGCGTAGCCATGGCAGCCTTTTATCTACCGCAATTCCATAGGCAGATAATGCCTGATAAAGAGTCCCTAAAGCACAGTGACAGGGGATCTGACGATAGGGATCTACTCCGCTGGGAATGTCTTTCTCAACTAAAGGGAATGTCTTGATGTAGTGGGAATCAACTTTTTCAACAAGATGATTAAGTATCCTCTCTGGTACAAGATGAACCATCCCCATCTCATACAGAGTCATAATCCTCCACCATGGCGTATCCCATTTTGGCCAGTAGGGATCGTTGTCTATCGCTCTAAACGCCTCATCTGACGCCAGATAGCCAAGAGTCTCATTTAGTTCATTTTGATAATCCATAAGACTCTCCTTGTTATCCATTCAACGTACCTGGAGATCCCTGCTGGCGATTGGGAGGTTTCTTCTCCAAACTCAAAAAATAGGGAACCGGCTAAGTAATTTCTTATAACCAGCAGCGTTGGCGCCTCCTTTAAATGTATAGGTATGGTAATTGATTTTGAAAGATGGGACTATAAGTAAATGTCTGCTAAGGCGAACTTATCTTGGGAGCAAATTTGGCAAGGTGCCGCGCCTCGCTTTGACCAATCAGAACCCAATCTACTCTTGTTGGAATACCTGAAAGACATTGAGCCTTCCAGTACAGACGAAACCTGGTTTCTACCTCTTTGTGGACGCAGTATTGATATTGATTTCCTACTGCGGACCGGACGGAAAGTTGTGATGAATGATTTCTGTCAGGACCCGGTGATTTCGGTATTCCAGAGGTGCAAAATTGAATACAGTCTTCGAAAAGAACAGGGATTTCTATGTCTGGATTCAGAGAAATTATTCGGTTACGTGGGTGACTTTTTCAGGATTAGCAAGTACTGGGTTTCCAGGTGCAATCACTCCTATGACAGGGCTGGAATGGTTATCTTTGATAAGCCCCAAAGAGAAGAGTATGCCAGGACACTGGCAAACCTACATAACTCAGGACATCAATACCTTTTGGTGGGTTTTGATTATCAATCTGAAGAAATAGACTCGAAGGCCAACTATCCTTTACCTCTGCCGTTTAAAGAAGTAGTGGATCTCTTTTCCAAAGACTATTTGATAGAAGCTAAATCTTCCTACACATCAGAGCAGCCTTTCTTGCACACCCTTTATTTAATGACCAAAAAGTAGGCCAGGGGAACCTGGGGACTCGCCAGAACCCTTTTTTTGCTAAAACAATTCCGCTCCGTGGCGCATTGTGGGGTACTTGAGATCTTTGATCAGATCTTCTTTCATTCTTTGAGTGTCTCCGTAATATGAGACTCTTCCAATATCTATGAAGTCACTTGTGAGTGGACTCTTTGTCCTAAATATACGGGACACCAGTTCACACATGGATGCGGCAAAATAGAAAATCCAAAGAGGCATTCTGAAAGGACGGGAACAATGCCATTGCTCGGATGCGAAATCAAGAAACTCCTGTAGAGTCTGAACACCGTCGTCTCCTATATTATAGATACCGCATACACCCGAATTCTTAGTGGCCATTTTTAGCGCTTCAAGAAAATCATCTTTGGAGATCAGGTGAATGTGGGTAGGCTGTCGCCAAACCCATAACAACCTTCGTTTGGCGAGCCATCGGGCGGCGTCAGGCATCAAGATTCCCCTTCCATATACCATGCCAACCCTTAGCACCACGCTGTCGGGAAACATCGACAGCAACAGACGTTCTTCTTCCAGCCTTGTGGAAGCATGGACAGAAACAGGGGTTCGATCGAGCCTGTCGGTTGATGGACTTTGAGGGGACGTATAACCTTCCACATGCGGAAAGCTAATTAGAATTATTTTGTTTACGCCTGATTTCTGGGCGACTTCCAGCAGGTTTTTGAAAAACCCCAGGTTTGTTTGCGGTAGGAATTGTTCAGGATTGGCCTGGAACAAAACTCCGGCATAATGGATGATTTCATCCACTCCTTCAAGGATTTCTCCCAGGGTTTCTTTCTTTCCGAGGTCACATTGAAATTCACGAACTCTATGGGATTGCTCCAATTCCCGGTGAAGTGAATTTTTGTGGGTCATCAGGTTCAATTCATAGTCAGTATTTTCAAGGACATAATGAGCACTAAGTCCCCCCAGGTTTCCCGCAGCACCGGTGATACACACTCGCTTTGACTTAGTACTCATGATTGACGACCTACTTTAGCCTCTTTAGAAAACAAACCTTACGTTCAACTTCTTCGAAGCCTAATGCCGTGTGGGCAGCTATGCTACCAGTATTTTCCAATTCAGCATCGCTAGCCAATTCGTTAAATCCATTCTCTTTTGCCCATTCTTCAGCAGCTTCCATCAATAATTTTCCAAAACCCTGGCTTCTCAGGTCTTCATCCACGTACCAGCCTTCGATATACGGCACTGTGGAATTCTTACTCCCTTCAGCGTAGTTCCTGATGTTTAGTTCAAGAAATCCAGCCAGGATTCCAGCACTTCTTTCAAGCACGAGAACTTCGACGACATCAATGGCTTTTCCACAGAAAAAGCTGGTGACATCAAAAAGATGAACCTGAAGTGAGTCAGGCCACAGAGAATTTCTCAACCGGACCCATTCCTTCTCATCACCAGTATGTATTTTTCGAACCCTCATAGATGGAATTCCCAAACCATACGAAACCAGTGTAAAAGGATAGCACCTGGCAAATGTCCAGGATAATTTGGCGTAGAAATTTCTAAGGAATTAGAGATTGGGCTCGAAAAATTTTGTTCATTCCTTTCATGAAATTTACCTTCCCACCCCTTGATGGGTGCCTTACATAATGAACTTCCTGCTTTGAAATAGTCTCCCTGAGAGAAGTTTCTCCCAATCTTCCGACTCCAATGAAGACACCTGGTTTGAATATTTCCACGATCAATTTCAAAAATCTCTGCCCCTCCTTTAACTCTTTGCCTAAAGGTTTTCTATTTGAATCTGGATTTCCTTTTTGATGGGGATGAAAGGGAAAGGCATTCCACAAAACAGCACCGAGTCTTTGGTTGATCAGGTAATCGTAAACCACCCTCGCCGATTGCTCGCTCTCAGTAGTTCTGAGTATTACCTCAGATCTCAAACTCTGCATGACGGGATGTGCAGAAGTCTGGATGAGATGAGGGCTCGTGAATGGGATTCCCGTAAGTTTACAGCCCCGGTGCCCTGGAGCCTCTCCGACTAGTAAGATAGGAGGGTTTTGAACTCTAAGTAGATCAAGATACTTCTTGAGATTTTCCAGTTTGTATAAGTCCAGGTAGGGATTACATACCAGTGAATCTGATTTTCTGTTGGCCAGTAGCCGAAGTAGCTCTTGTTGAATTGGGCATGCAGCACAATCCAAGGGATCTGAGATAAACTTAGCGGATCTCGGCAGCATTTCAAAAAACGCCTTTGGACTGTAAATATGGCAAAAACTGACTTTGTTTTGAAGTCCAGCTTAACTCAGATCTTTTTACGTTCATTTGCCCTGGCTGTTCTGTTGCCGGTTTTTTTCGTGATCAATAGTGGCCATGATGCCTATCTTCAAACAAAAGAACTACTCCCTCGAGAGGTATTTGCAAAGCAAAACCAAAGGGTTCGAAACCTGGAGCGAGTTTACTCCAAGTATCTAAGTCAGCTTCAAAGGCTAGGTATCGAATTTTACAAGAAATTGGGCACCAGGAAGTATCGGTTCAAAGGATCCAAAAATTCCAATCTCTGGTTCAATGAAACTCAGGATTTTTTCCACAAATTGGCTTCTCATCCCCACGCCCTACAATATCGATTGTCTTATCACAAACATGCCAACCTGTACCGCAGCTTCGTCCATGAAAAGTTCGTCGTAGATTCTAAAATTCCCAACGAGTGGAGCCATCCTTTTAAAGCTCAGGTTTTCGTGATGGAAAAATCCTTCTTTCCCCCGGGCCATTTCACTTTTTCGGACTTGTTTCCGGACGCAAAAACAATGGGTTTCAGTAACGACCAGCAGCGTATGCAATATCTACAGAAACGGGGACTATGGAATATTTTCAGAGCCTTACCTCTGCATCCAGTCTTCCAGTCCACCCAGAATCCCCTGATTAATCTCCTCTGGAAGGACGCGACTTTCTTCTCTCAGCAATTCATGCGCCTGGTGGTATTCGGCCATGACTTTATTGGTCAGGAAGTTGACTCCTCAAAATTGCTGGAATTTCTGCACAAGATGCGCGGACGTTACTTCCCGATGAAGATCGGGACCAACTATGACACCTGTTTCGATTTCTATCCGACTGATTTTGAGTATTCAAAATATCGAAATCTGACTGAGGGACTGGTCCAGCCTACTGAAGCACCGACTGCGGTGTACATCGGCGTTGTTGATAAACCGGCCGCAACGAAAATGTTCCTAGAATTTTTTCGTGAAAAAAAGGTCCACAGCTACTTTGCAGAGATCGTAGAAGAGCTGCGCCAATTCAAACGGAAACTGCGCTCAAGTCAGACTTCCCTGGAATTTGTGAAATACACACTTAAAGATGACTTCAATCCAGTCACCAAATTCCTCCTGCCAGTCAGTTTTTTTCCTGACAGAGGAACCCAGAATTGGGAGAACCAACCCTATAGCGGTGATTTCAAAGGGAAAGATCATCATCTTGAGATTTTTCAGCTGATGAGAATCTACAACCGAAAAACTGGGGAATACCAATTTGAAAAAGAAGAGCTTCTAAATCTATTGAATCAAACTCTGTCCGAATCAGGGTCAATCATCACTCCCGGCATCAACCATTTGATCCAGGCGATGGACAAACTAAAGAAACCCTTTCACTTCACTTACATCTCGCCAGAGACTTCAAAAAAAATGCTGGGAACCATTTATCCCTCCAGAGTATTTGATAATTTCTGCTACTTCTTGTCTCAACCAGAAGAGTTTTTACTGGCACCGGAAAGAAGAAAGAATCAGGCATTGATCCTCGGCCCAATTGCCCTGATTCTTTGTATTCTCTGGTTTATCGGCAGAAAGATGTCGCAGCGAATTGTGAACCCCATAACCAGGTTAACTACGAATATCGCTCATTTGGTTCGTGGTGAATATTATCGAAAAGTGGAGGTGTCTCTGCACAATGAAATTGGGGCTCTTGGATTTCATTTCAACGAGATGGCTGCCAACATTCAAAACAGGTTGTTTCAGATCAAAACAGTTCACGGCCTGAATTTGCGAATGAACCTGGGATTCTCTCGTCACCAGCTACTTTCCCATATTCTTGAAGAACTGGGGAACTACTACCAGGCAGAGGCGGGAATCCTGGGTTTTTTTGAACAGGAATACCCTCGCTCGATCTCTGAGTATTCAGTTTACAGTCCGCCTGGGAATTCCTGGAATCCTCCATCCAACCTGTTGGAAGCCCTTATTGAAAATCTAATTCCCACAACTGCTGTGGATACAGTGGTTTTTCTCAATGAACACCAGCTTAAGGAGATGTGTCTCCCCTTTCGTAATGCTGTGATCTACAGGGTCTTTGAGAAGGTAGAGGAGCATAAGCTGGTGAGCGTCCGAGGGTTGCTGCTTCTGGCCAACGTCAATGAATGGATTCAAAGAGAGGGATTGGAGGTCCTGGGAGGACAGGCTAAGACCGTAGTATTGAAGACCTACCTGGATGAATTGAATCAAGATGTTCAACAGGGACAGGAAATCCAGAGAGGTTTAATCCCTCGAACAGTCCCAGCCGCCCAGGGTCTTCTAGATCTTGGAACCTCTTACTCTGCGGCGAGGGGACTTGCCGGAGACTATTTTGACTTCTTACCTTTTTCTGACCAAAGATACCTGGGATTCACGATTGCCGATGTGGCTGGAAAAGGAGTCGGACCAGCTCTTTTTGGTGCCAGCGCCAAGGCATCCATGAAACTGCTCAGCCAAAATCCCGATCAAACAGGCCCAACTCTGGAAAGACTCAATGCCCTGCTATATAGGGATGAGCAGTCGCACTTATTTCTCACGATGTTTTATTGCGTAATCGATTTTAAAAATCTCAAACTGTACTATTCCTCCGCCGGCCATAACAAAATGTTGTTGTTAAAGGAGAACGGACTACTTCAACATCTCAATGCCCGGGGAATTCCCATTGGAATCTTTTCCGAATCCAGCTATGAGACCAGGTGTCAGGATCTAGAACCCGGTGACTCCCTTATTTTTTATACAGACGGTGTCACAGAACTGGAGGATATCCATAGACACCTCTTTGGTTTGAATCGACTTGAAGATTTTTGTAGGGAAAACCGAAAGGTTCCAGCCAAAAAATGGGTAGAACTCCTCGACTCAAAATTGGAGGAACATAGGAACGGTTTATACCCATCCGATGACATCACCTTTGTTTTGATGCAGATCATCAACCCCCTTTCACCCGACGTACAGCGTAACCAGGAGTGTTGAATTGGGAAACCATGATAGAGACATAGAACCACGGAACTTTCCCGGGAGGCTTTCTACCCAGTTTAAGAGCTGGTTCTCCATGGCCCTGGTCCTGCCCCTCATCCTGCTGCTCTATTTTGGGGTTACCGACTACCGTAATCGTGAAAGACTCCAAATTCATAAGGCCTCTGAAAACATGGTCTTCCAAAGTCTGGAATTGGAGAATTTTTTCCTGGATCGTTTCATCCCTGTCTACCAGCAAAGTTTATTGGATGTCGTCAATGCGCTTCCTAACGATTTTTTAAGAGATCAGGACCACTCCTACTGGAAAAAACTTTATCCCATTCTGGGGCTACCCCCCCCCCGCCAGTATTAGAGAAGAGCGTATCAACAGTGTAGTTCACATGCCCTTTGTGGTCCTGGATAGAAATCTCGGGTATGTGGAAAGAGATTTATTTGATGTTTTGGCGGGCAGCGAACTTATAGATAGCACTAACAACCTTGAGATTCAGAAGCTGAAAAAGGACCTCACTGAAAAGGCCACACTAAGACGCAGTTTATTCTCCAGGCTGAATTCCAGTGCAAGGATTACTCGGGAGGAATTTGAACAATTGAGGACTCTATTCAAGCCAGTTGAAATCCTTAATTCTCTTCAAAAAGAAATATCAAAATCCACAATTCTCTCCCCATTTCTTACCCTGGAAGAAAAGTCCCTGGTGCGCAATGCCATCCAGGAAGTTCTCAAGGAAAGGATGAGGCTCTACAACCTGGTGTTGCTCTTAAGAGGCATGGATAAGAGTCCTAATTCCTTCGCTGCGGATGCCGTAAAGGAGCTTAAGGAGGGCTTAATCCGCTTTTATCCAGGTAAAAAAATGCCCTCGCACTGTTGGAGAGCTCTGGGGGCAATCCAGGCAGGTCAAAGTCTCACCCACAAGGATTGGGAGAGTCTCATAGAGGCGGTTGATTTCTATAACTTTCCCCTGTCCAAGATTCAAGCTGTCAGGGAAGAAGTCTGGAGAAACCAGGGAAAGGACTTTGTTTTCAAAGATGCGAATTTAGAAGGTTCGTTTGTACAAAACCCTACCCAGGGTCTCTTTATGAGAGATGAGGAAGAGCTTCCAAAACCCTATGTCAGGTATGGCAAGAAAGCAGTATTACTGAGCGACCTGGGGGTGGATGCCCTCACCCTGGAGCGCAGAAAATTCCTCCCGCATGAAGACATCATGCAATTTTTTGGTACTCGATGGAGAAAGCTAAATGTCATTGGCCAGGATGTCAGCTGTCATTTTAGCACCCGTCCAGTAGGGCACTCCCTGGAGGATTACCATCGGGGTTTCGACACCCCCCCCTCCGCCGTAATTACCGTTTTCTTAAAGGAAATGTTGCTAGCAAACCTGTTCGAGGAACTCTTCTCACGAGACCTATCCGCCATAGAGCGCGATAACATCGATAGCTATGTGGAACGAAACTTTCCAGGGGTATTACCGCCCATCAAATCCCTGTACCGTGAATTGTTTGAAATCAAGTATCACTCCAAACAACAAGTGCAAGAAGCCAGTCAAATGTTTACTTCTTCTCAAACATGGCTGGAAGAATTTAAGAACTACTTCTGGTTCCTACCAAGAAATACCGAATATAACACCGCCAAAATGAGTCACTGGCAGCTAAGCTCTACCAGCAGAATGCTTCCCAGGACTGCCGGCCTTAAAATACTGGTTGAGGAAGGTGTCGTCAAAGCATCCAGCACTACTCTGGCGGAGATAAAACAGTGGGCGATTGGGGATACCTCAGAACCATTCCTATTCTCTTATACTCATGATTCTCAGGAGTACCTGGGTTCCCTGATCGGCTCCAGAGTCATGTATAACCACGTTTTTTTCATTTCCCTGGATCGTAGCCTGGTGTTTGCTTATAGCAGGATTTTATTGGTCATACTTCCGTTAATACTTTCTCTCACTTTGATTCTAACCCTATTTCTGAGTCGAAGGCTCGTTACCAGGGTGGTCAAACCTATACAGGAACTGACCATAGATGTTCAACGTTTTTCAGACGGCAGTCTCCTGGATTATCGCCGAGCTATCACACGGGATGATGAAATCGGACAGATGTTCTTTTTTTTCAAGTCAATGGTGCAGAACATCAATGCAAAAGTCAGGGAAGAGTCCTTTATCAACCGCCTCAATGACCTGGTTGTCCAGGGGCATCCCATCGAAGCACAGGTTCAGTTTTCCATCCACAAGCTAGCGGAGAGCTGCGAGGCGGATTTTGGGTACATAGGTTTCTATGAAAATACTTCAAAAGAAAAGCTGATCGTCTCCGCATCCCACTGTAGTGTTTACCGGCCTGCCCAGGAACTTGCCGAGTTAAAATCTGAACTTCGCAAGAGAATACTGACTTCAAGCGGACAGGATTTCTTAGCATTTGATCCGTCAGAGGCCAGGGGTCTGGGCTTCCAAAACTTGATCGTACATTCTATCAAAACTTTACCGCTTGATCTCTCGGAGTCTTTAAAGAAAGAGGAGGAATTCCAATTCCCTTCTCAGATCCCAGGGACCGACATTGAGGGCTTTTTCATACTTGGAAACTTTCCTGAAGAGGCGTTGGATGATGAAAAACGCGAATTCCTAAGAAGTTTCTGCTCTCAAATGGTAACGGTAGTTTCCAAGTCTCACCTCGATGAAATGAACATGGATAACATTGAAGGACAGGCGATTCAGGTGGGCCTAATGCCAACCCAGGTACCCAAAGGCAAAGGCCCTTTGGAAATCGCATTCTCCTTCGAGGCAGCCAAGTACCTGGGAGGAGACTTTTTTGATTTTATTCCCTTTGATGATCTTCCAAAATTAGGCCTGGCGATAGCTGACGTTTCAGGAAAAGGTATTGGCCCATCCTTGTTTGGAATCACCTGCAAATCCATGCTGCAGATCCTGGCTCAGAAATCAAAAGAGACCAATGTCACCATGATAGAACTCAATGATATTCTTTATCGTGAAAAGCCCCATCAGGAACTCTTCTCAACAATGTTCTACTGTATTTATGATTGGGATCGAATGACTCTGACTTATACCTCTGCTGGTCACAACAACATGTTATTGCTGCGACACGACGCTGTTAAGGTCGAGTACCTTGGGGCCAAGGACCCACCGCTGGCGATGATCTCCCCATTTTCCTACCAAAAGAGAGAAATCAGCATGAGTATCGGTGATTGGTTATTACTCTACACCGACGGTATTACCGAATTGAGAAATCCCCTGGGGAGCTTTTTTGAACTGAAGGGCTTGGAAGAGTTTCTGGTGCGGAATCGAAGAAAAGGGATTACAGAATTCAAGTCTGATTTGATGCTGGAATTGGATCATTTTCGAAAGGGAAGATTACCCGAAGACGACATAACCTTTATTGCTATCAAGGTCGGCTCTGAGAGGCACCCCTTAGAGCCCTTGAAGTCGGTATTTACTTGAACCGGGAAGATAACATGAAAGAAGACAACTCATACGCAATTGAAAGTATGGTTGATCGGGCAGAGCATCAACCCGACTCCGGGATCCTTTGTGTTACCTTTAGTGATCAGCTCAGTAGTGCCAGACTCAGGGACTTTCGGGATTTTTTTCGGGAAGAATTTGAAAGAGGGCATTATAAACTGGTTTTGAACCTGGAAAAAGTTGATATAATTCTTTCGGCTCACATCGGTATTTTGTGGTCACAGCGGCAAATCGCGCAGCAGCATGGGGGAGATCTTAAGTTCGTCGGTCTTTCAAAGATGATTTATGCAGCATTTGACGCTATCAGTCTGATCACATTTATCGATGTATTTGATACGGTGGAAGAAGCCATCGAGGCTTTTGGGAGAAATGGTGGAAGAGAATAAACTGTTGGAGATAGAGGATCTCATCGCGTATCGCAAAGTCCTCGAAGAGGAGCAAGTGGTCTGCATTCGATTCAACTCTTCCTTGAAACAGGGAAATCTTCCTGGATTACGAGGATTATTCCTGAGAGAATTTCAGGAAGAGCATTACCGTATTGTCCTTGATATGAAGCTGGTAGAACTATTGACCTCAGCTCACCTGGGTTTGATCTGGTCCCAAAAGCGCGAAGCCGTGAAACATGGTGGAGACATCTACTTCGCGGCTCCGGGGAAATTGGTCATGGAGGCCTTCGAAGCGATTAGCTTAACCTCCATGATGAAAATCTTTGATTCCGTGGAAGACGCACTGGCGGCGTTTGCTCAGGAATCTGAAGACAGCCCTTCCTGAGTCCAAATTTGTTCAAAGTTTTCAGGGATTAAACTCCTTTCCAGCAACCTGCCCTCCTTAAGGCGAAGCTGCTTACCAGGATAACTAAGAATGGGAGGCTCTTTGCGGGGAGTAATCTTAATCGCACCTGCGTAGACTCTAATCGTACTAATGTTCTTATTCTTAACGCTAAGAGCACCCGCTCGGGAATTAAGAATTCCCCACCCTAGCTCCACAGTCAATAAGGCCAGGGATTGACGGAAGTCAAAGTGCATTTCCCCTTCGCTGCATTGGAATCGCACCGAATCTGTCATTCCCGAGGTATCGGTCTCGAATTGGAAATTGTCTATTTCGGTCTCCCTTCCCAGTTTGATCCTCCACCCGGACTCTTTGCTTCCCACCACTACGAAGCTATCCCTTCCCGTTCTCAAACTACTCCCCTGCGGGAGTACGGCCCCAGGTGTGACTGGCTGCCACGGGTCCAAAACATGCTTCTTCCAGAAAACATCACCTTGCAAATGCTGAATCTTGACGCTGGCCTTAGTCAGTGTGGCTACTTGATTCAACACCTTCGTTTCAGCTTCATTAAAACTTCCTTGATAAATATTAAAACCAAGAGTTAGCACAACAAGGCTCAGGAATCCTGCCAGAAAACGAGAGAGAGACGGTGATAAGGTGAGATTAGAAAAGGTGCCCGTTTCTTCGGCTTGAGAAGGAGCCTCTCTTGATTCCTCGTGATCCACAACACTAGCCTGTGACAAACCCGCTTCTTCCTCCCCTGGCCTTGGACGAAAACCAACATCTGCCTTCAATTCCGGCAGGTAAATTTTATCTTGTTTTGAATCCTCTTGAAATTGCTTTGTCGCGGCCGGTTCTCCTGGCAGAGGCTGTGCAAAATCTTCACGAGCCCGAATGGTTTCAGCAACATCTCGTGGATCTTTGTTGGGAAACTTACACCATTCCTCATAATGGGCCGGTCCATCAAAGACTCTTTGCGAGTCGAAAAATCGCTCTGCCAACTGCTCTGTTGTCCAAAACCCACCCTCATTCCGACTGGTAAAGCACTGAATAGCAATTGTGCGCAATTCAACTGGCAGGTTTGAGGCAGAAAGATCTGGTGGTAAGCTGAGATCAGATCTAAAACATATACAGAGTATAGCTCCGAGGGCATAGAGATCGATTTCAACTCCGAAGGAGCCTTTTTCAATGTGATCAGATGAGCAATAGCCGGGATAGCTGGGTAGACCCCCGGCTGGGAGATGGGCGATTGTGAGGGGATCAGGAAATAAAGCAAGCTGTAGAATTTTCAGTCGCCCTGATTCCTCCACCCAGACACACCGGGGATTGAGCATACCGTGCAGAAATCCAAGTTCGTGGATTTTCTGAATTGCAGATACGAGTTGGAGAAAGACATGGACTTTAACACCGTCAGCCCTGGGTTGATCAAAGTACTGATCCAGACTCTTACCCCGGAAAAAACGAAATACCAGAAACAGCGCTTTTCGATCTGAAAAGAAGTCTGTCATCGTTGGTAAATTCTCATGACAAACTGTGGAAATTAACTGCGTGGATTGTTTTAGATCCAGCAGAACTTCCGGGCTGGGATACCTTAGCTCCTGAATGAGAACTTTCCGGGTACTGGTCCGATCTATTCCTTCATGGAGCAACAAATGAGAATCGCGCAGAATTATCTTTTCGAATTTATATCTGCGGTGTGTGTTAACAGCCATTGAACAACAACGTATTCCTATGCAAAGTTTACATTCATTCCAAACCTAATGAGGCATGCTGGTATCGTTCAAAATCCATTCCGGATATCGTTCTCCCACAGCCTTATACGGCAACGAAAAGCTTCCTACGAGGGTCATTCGGTCACGACTCAATGGGTTAGATTCTGCTCCTGACTGCACGGTTGCACGGGTGTGATCACCGATCAAAGTCAACTTGAAACTCAACAGGTCCGTTCCCCGAAGATTCCCCATGCTGAGGGATTCAAGTTTGACCGGTTCAAACAGAAAATGAACATCTATCAATCGTCTCTGGGATACCATGATATTGTTGCGTTTCAGGGCAAATTCCTCAGGATGAAATGTGTATATCACCTGGAAGGTTTTGATAACTTCGTCTGTGCTAGACTCAGGAGAATACCGATAAAAGGAGAGCTCCTTGCCTCCATTTCCTATTAACAATGGATGCTGATCATCATAGATAAGTGTTTTGAGATCATCCATGAGCCTTTGATAACAAATATAGCTGGTTTGCAAAGATTCTGACTTGTTGGAGGTTCTTCTGCTCAAGGCCAATCCCGAACTCTGAAGCATATAGAGGCTTATCAAAAAGACCAGAAGTATAAGAACCAGTACCAGTATCTCAACCAGGGTAACTCCCGAAATACTTCGAAGATTTTTCTTTACGTACATCACTTCTCTCAAAGATTGTATTGCTGAACAAGGGATAGATTACGCCTCATAACGATTCTTTCGAGTTGATATTCACGCCAGGGCTGTTGGGGTCCTGGAAATTTCCAGCGAATCAAGACTCTGAGTTTTCCAAGCCCATCGGTGCCTAAAACTGAGAATACACACTTTTCTTCCCACCCATCTGGGTCTAATCTGCGTTTGTACTCCTCGGGAAGAGGTGACATGCTGTTGGCAACCTCTACGATATTGGAGGAGGGGGTAGGAGATAGGCTTAGAGTCGTCAGTTCCTCAAAAGCATAACCTGCGTAAGCATCTAAAATGCTGACAGCTCGGATATGCGCGAAAACATAATACTCGTTAAATGAGGATTTGGTGCTGCTGGACTGGAGCATCTGCATCACCGGAAACAAGCAAAGTACCAGGATAGTAATCGCTAATAGAATTTCAGCGAGCGTGAAGCCCCGTGGACCCATTGCACGTTTATACATAGTACCTACATCCATCACTTTCAGGCGTATTCCCACACCTCGAAAGGAATCTTGAATCAATCTCCCACTCGATGAAAGCTCTTAGCTATGGCCCTGGGTCCAAATCCAACATAGTAATAACTCTTCTTGGCATTGGAGTCGCTATCGGGTGAGGTCGTGCCGGAAGCGATACGGGGATCGTAGCTCAATACACCCTTCAAGTCTTCGGGATTTATCACCCTGTCCAAAACCAGATTTCCATCTATTCGCAGATCCGTCCCCGCGATTTCCATCTCAGACATAGGGCCTAGTGAAGCCTGTATGGAGCCGCCTAACTTCATTTTTCCGTAACTGATAAAGGTCAAAAGGTCCTGAGGGGGAGATTTGACCGAGATATTTTGAAGAACCACTTTACCGCTCGTGACAACCACAAGCTTACCTTCAAATTGAGGAATCGAATGCACTCTTAGAGTCTTGGTTGGATTCTTTACGAAAACCACTCCATTGGTGGGAGTGTAGCGTGTGATTAGCTCTTCAAATGCTTTGCTCAGATCCAGCTGTTTTTCTTCGTCCAAAACATAAAAAGCTTTTTTTTCCCAAAAGGACTTTTCCCTGGATTTGTATTTGTAAAAGTACTTTACGATTTTTGATTTTTGATCACCGGTCGCGATTTGAAAGGTGTCCTGAAAGCCCCGATAGACATTGAGTCTTTCTGTATGCTTCTTTGAGAGCTCCACCATTGAAAGTGTCATGGGTTTGATCAAAATGATGCACTTTTGCAGATTCTTTTTAATATCTTTCTTCAGTGATAGTAGCAAACAGGCATCGAGAGCAAGATTAGCTACTTTAGCATTTACAAGAGCCTGTTGAATTCCAGCACTGATTAGTCGAACCCTCTTTTGTAAATGGAGTTGATCCAGGTCAAGAGCCTCAGCCTGAGAATAGAGCACCATATCCCTGGGAAACAGGAAAGGGACGGTGGAAGGCAGGGCTTCCAGAGGAGGTTGTGTAAAGAGCTGTTCTAATTGGTCGTAGGGAATGTTTTCAGCTGTCTCAGGAGGCCATTCCTTTTTCATGGATTCCAAAATGTCCACATAGGCTTGCCTAATTCCCGGCAGGCGGGTGGATAAATCATCAATGGAAGACTGAATTTTGTTGTTGTCGCTTTGATCTCCTTCGGATGGATTTAGAATCCCACGATAATCGTGAAGATAGAAACTAAGCTGATCGAAAGGTCTTGGCGGACCAATTAAAACCGTCTTAAATTCATGCCGCGAATCTAGTCGTCGATGAACTCTTCGGCCGAAACCTGCACGGGCAGTCACTATAGCTGAGAGTTTAAGGGTACCGAATTTCTCATAGGGAAGTTTACCGTAGGATTTCTGAAACAAGACTTCTGCCTGCACAGACTCATTGTGCAGAAGATAGTCCATGAAACTATAATTCTCGATGATTTCCCTGGTTCGCGGAACTGGTATGGTAAACCCAAATCCTTCGCTGGAAGTAGCCTGATCGCGAAAAAGCGAAAAAAGCTCGTCTCCTGGCTGATTGACTCGTTGTGAAATATAGGCCAAACTTTCATCAATGGCAGATTGTGCGGTAAAGGAGGCGTTGTCCCCTAATGTTGAAGCTCCAACATCCAGAGTCACTCTCTCCACAAGACGGTAATTGTATATCCCCAGGATGGCTAAAGAAGCCAGAACGATAACCAATAATGTAAGGAATATCCCACCTCTTGAATTTAGTCGAACTCTGCTGTGTCCAGTCATTGCAGGTTCATCCAGTTGGCACTACGGAGCACACTCCCCAGGGGAAATCCTAAGAGATAATCCCAAAATTCGGGACCCTGGTCTTCAAAAGAGGACTTCATCGGTATTTTCGAGGGGTACATTCTGAGCGCTGCCGGGGAGAATCAGAGGGGGACCAATGGGAGGTACACGGCTTTGATTTAATCCAATGACCAAAGGGGTAACTTTGATTAGAAATTGGATTGTGATGGCTCCTACCGATTTAACCATTCCACCGCCGTGCACAAAACAGAAGTTTAAGGTAAAAACCAGGAGTAGACAGATGATAATCTTCTTCATGGAAACCATCTTGAACTAGAATCGAGGTCCTTCTCCGCCGCTGCAAAATGAAGGGACTACATTTGAAAAACAATTGTTTTCCAGGTTATCCTCAGAGCTGAGCCTGTAGTCTGAGCTCGGCTGTAATCGTACCTTAAACCATATTGTAGCATACAATTTAGAGTTCCTAGCTCTAAGACTCATAGATCCGAAATCAAAAAAATGTCGAGCCCGACTTTCATTCTTGAGGACTTGAAAAGTGAAGATCCTACCGTACGACGAATCTCAATTCTAGATCTTGCTCTGGATGTCGAAAGCGACAGATCCTGGACTCTTGAAATTCTAAATTCTACCTTCCATCAGGAAAGTGATCTCCAGTTAAAAATACTGATAAGAAAAATCCAGAATTCCCTGAACTGGAATCCCGCCCATATCCACTCAACTCTAAGTGATCAGAAGCGCCTAAGAATACAAAAGGCACTGGATAGTAAGGAATATGAAGTCCTAAAGCGTGCTTCGTTCTATATCCTGCACCACACTTTGGATGAGTTCATTCCTTCTCTTCAGAGGATAGCAAAGCAGCAGGCAAACCCTTACTTTAAGGTCTGCTTGATACATTTGTATTCCCGCTGTTTCATTCGCTACCTTTCTAAACTTCTGCCATTCTTGGAATCTGAAAAACCTGTATTGGTCCACTCTACGGTGGACTGCCTGAGTAAGATTGGCCTGGTAGGAAGCCGCAGACTTTATCCCACGATTCTGGAGTTGGCACATCATCCTGACCCGCGCTTATCGAAATTGTCTCTTCGGGTTCTAGAGAGCCTGGGTGCCGCGCAAAATGCCTTTTTGTTCAAGGCTGCAATCCAGAGCAGACCAGAAGCGTCGAATTCCTATCACCTTACTCTCCAGCAACTGGAACAGGAGATTAAGGAAGCTATTTTGCACCATCTTCAGAAAGACACAAGTGAACCCTCTCCGAAGAACCTGCCGACACAGGATCCAATCCAAAGCGGGGGCAATACCCATCTATCTTCGCTATTTTTACAGTCAAATTCCATTGAGATTCAAAACATTATTCTCGCCCATGAAGAGCTGGACCAGCAGTCCTCTCTACTGACACTTTTACATACTGATGTAGTCCCAGAAATCATGGGATCCGTTTTCAAATTCTTCATCAATTCCCCTCAGCCTTCGGTACGCGCATGTGCCCTCTCGTCTCTGGCTGCTATCAGCCCTACCGGGGACCGCAGTTTTTTTCTACCCTATCTCAAGGATGAAGATCCAGCATGTGTAGGCCACGCCGTAATTGCCCTGAGCGATGATGACGATTACCGCTCCTTGTATTTCGATGAGGTTTCGACAGTATTACACTCTAAAGCTATTAGCGATGATGAGTTGGAAAACCGCTCTGCTTTGCATCTAATTACCCTCTTGCAAGATGATCATCTCCTCGAATTACTGGAATTCCTTTTGTATAGCAAACAAAAAGAGTTCCGAGAAGAGATGCTTTCTCAACTCAATAGCTGGGCTCTCGTTTCTGAGGAAGTGAGAGCTATGGTAGAGAGCGTCAGGCTGGAGCAGGACAAATTTGACCTATGGGACCTACCGGAACAGGGTTTGGCAGGATTGGAACTGAAAGCGGCAGACTCGGAAAATGCTTCCCAAACCCATTCAAAGTTAGAAATGGAGCTACCGAAGGAACGCTTCAAACGTGTAATCGCTGTAAATACTATATTGCTAACTCAGGATTCATCTTACCAAAGCCGAATCAATGATCTATTGCACGATGAGACCGATGTAAATATCAGATATCGGCTCCAGCGGGCAGCTACAGAGCTCGAAACAAGGACAAGCGAGCCTGATTCCTCCCATAACTCTGATAACGCTCAGATTACAAAGGCGTTGGATAGCAAGAGTGTCAATACCCTCAAAAAAGCGTTTAAATTCATCGCTCAACATAGAATTGAGACCTTTTTTCCTCGGATGCTAGAGGTATCCAGGCAACAGGAAAATCCCTTCTTCAAACAAACTCTGATTTATTGTATTTCTAATTTTGGAACCAGGTATTACCGCACTTTGCTGGATTTCCTGAGAGATCCTGACCATGAGGTAGTCCTTGATTCTATTCAAGCTACGGTAGCAACAACAGGGATTGACAACTGGGAAGTCTTTCCGGAGTTTGTTCGTCTCACCTATCATCCCCATATACCCATCTCAAGTCTTGCAAAGGAGTACGTCTCTACCCTGGATAAAGAAATCCTTGTGCACTTAATGGAATCCCTAATCCGGTCTGAAAACAGCGATCAACGCTATAGCGCGATCTATGCCATACAGGCATTATTAATCCCGTTTCTTGAACCTCTGTTGAAAGAAGTCACACAAGATCGGGATCCGTATGTGGCGGATTGTGCCCGAGTTCACTTTAAGAATTTTTGTGAATCTTTGGAGATCATTGATAAACCAGGGGATAAACCTTCAAAGCAAAAAGGAGATCAATCTGGGGAGTCGTTTAAAGAAATCCTCAATAATCTTGAGAAAAAGACAGAGACTTTCGAACTCCTCGAAGGGCTAAAGAAACTTGAAGAAGCTGGAGTAATCGTTCATAGAAGGATAGAAGCATTACAGTCATACTGTACCAATCAGTGTGAGGAGGTTCGCTGTGCAGCTCTGAAAGCCCTGGGCCGAATCTGGCCCAATGAGGACCGTTCCTGGTTTGGGAATTATTTGGAAGATGAAAGCGCGAAGGTGGCTGGATGCGCTTTGTTGAACCTGTACCGCGATCAGAAGTCCTATTCACAGAGTAGTGATCTGGTGACCAAAACACTAAAGCGGCTTATCACATCTCCCCTTCCTCTAGATAATATTCTCGGAATCCAGTGCATAGCAGTTCTAAAAGATAATCAATTCTTGGAGTTGTTAATCTTCAGCCTCTACAACCTGGTAGATCGTTCGGAACAACTGCGAAATCTGGCAATCGATGTCATAGAGGAATTCTGTTCCATTTCCAAAGATGCTGAGCGGGTGATGGAACAATACAGAAGCGATCAAGGTTCTTTTGATCAGTGGCAGGAGGAGATGGGAACCGAGGATCTAAACTCTAAACATTTTGAGGATGAATTGCTCCGTACTTTCAGGAGTCCACAAGATTCAAAAAAGATTGAAATGATTCGCCACATTCTGAAAGGAGAAATCTCTTTTCGGCCTGAAATCCTTCTCCCGCTGCTCTATGAAGAACTTGAAAAGAACCCTGAACCAGAAATACTAGTAGATCTGATCAAGGTGATAGAGCTTATCCCTGAGAAAGAACATTGGGAAGCTCTGTCTCCTTTCCTGACACATGAAAACCCCTGTGTCGTAGCTCAAACGGTAGAAAGTTTGTGCCAGCTTGAGGATGAGCGGGTTCTTGACCCCGTCGAAGATCTGATCAATGGAGATTTATGCCAGGATGACCAATATCTCAAAGTAGTAGGTGCCATGAAGTTTTTGAGAAAGAAAAACCCCTTACTGGCTTATGAGTTTTTAGAAAAGCTTGGACTGGGAAATGAGAGTACCAGGGAGTACTTTGTTGAGTTTCTGCCTTCCTTTTCCTCGAGTCAAGATCGCTTAATCCACTACTTGTTGGAACTTCTAGCGCAAGACATGACATTAAATGTAACCAGGGCAGTCGTAGCTCATTTAGAGAAGGCTCCTCCCCGAAAGATAGTGCCCAGAGTGCTGAAGGTATTTCTGGGAAGTCAAAATGAACATGCGACACTGGAAATATACAAATACTTGAGCATGTACGCATCCCGATGGAACCTGGATGCGGTTAAGACACTGGCCAGAGATGCTGAGAATCCGGAGAAGCGAGAACTCTTATACGCGTTGCTGGAATCCATTCAAACAAGGTGTTCAGGGAAACAACCTGGGCTCGTCGATGAACAATGATTCAACCAAAACTATCCTGAGTATCCATCAGCATCCATTAGCGGTACCTTTCCCCTCACAAAAATCCCGCTTCCCCGCCCTATTTCTTTGCCTTCTGAGTTGTAGACGATTGACTCCGCAATAAACTGAAGGTTGTTTCTACTCACGACTTTGCCTATTGAACGTAGCCTTCCGGTTGAGACAGGTCTTGTAAGATATGTCGTAAAGGAGGTTGTAAGTACGAAGACCTCAGTCTCCAGAGAATTGACCGCAAAAAAGGCCGCGTCATCAAGCATTTTGAAATACACGGAACCGTGTACTCCCCCTGCAGAATGGTGGTGCTTGGTTGATACATCAATTTCTATGGTTGCCTCGGCCTCCCGCACTTTCATTTTTGGCCTATAGAACTCATTGATGGGTGCCGCTGCATACATTCTTTCTAAAGCTTGAAAATGTTCTTCTTGATTCATGGATTCAAATCCGATCAAACCGAAAATTCATAACCGGTGTTTAGCAGCACTCTACGACCCACTGATGATGGTCAAGGCAAGAAAGGGAATGAGATGAAAGATCAAAAACCCTATCTTGAACAATCCTAGAAATGAGTAAATCACCATATCCCAGGTTTCTCGTGGGAAAGGAAACCACATTCTCTGGGTTCGATAGACCAAATCAGGAATGAGTACAACGACTACACTCCAAAACAGCAATAAGCTGCCACTCAATATCGTACACCACATGAAAAACTTGGTTAGAGTCTGTATATCCATGCTCTCTCCCTTTTGTCTTTATCTTTACAAGTGCGTATCCTACACAGTAGTTAGCCTGCGCTCTACCTTGAATTTCATCCTCGAATTCACACCTGGCAGGCAATGCAAGCGATGACTCAAGGGAAAGAGTTCCTGTGTCCCTTATGGCTTGATCATTTACCCCCGAGCAGCTCTAGAATGTTTCCGGCCGGGTCTTGAAACTGGAACCAGAATACATTGTCTTGCATTTCAACAGGGCTTTCCTGGTACAACTTGACTCCATCTGCTTTCATAGCCTCAAATAAACGAGACGCTGAATCGATTTCCATCATGGTACAGGACCGGGTATGATCGGCAGATTGCTCTGTGCGCTTGAACCCTCCCCCTATCCACATCTCGGTATCGCCAGTCGTTCCATAAATTTGGTCTCCACTCATATCGAATTTCTTTTTGAATCCAAAGAACTTTGTGTAGAACTCTACGGCGGGTTGTAGTTCCTCTACATAGATCAGCTGAAAACTTAGAGATTTAATTTTTGCGACAGACATGACTTCCTTTCCTTTCCAAATTATTCACCTTCCATACCAGCGGGACTCAATTGTGCAATCCAAGCAGCCATTTTCATCTTCTTGACGAGACATCGGGAACAACTGGCCTACCTCACGCGATAATCGCTAATAAAAAGACTGGAATTTAGCTTAGTCAAAACCGGCCTTAGTGTCTATTCGCCCCTCCTATTGTGGGACTACTGGTAAGGCACATTGATCTAATTCTCATGGCAGCAATCTGATTTTTAGCCGATTCATAGGTTGTCTCCGTAGGAGACTCAACCAGAAAAAAAGTGGAAATATCGGAAACAATCGAATGAATTCTTTTATCCATTTGCTATTTGCTCTGTGTCTAGCGCACACAATCTCAGCCTCCACAAACTATGATTGGATTCCCTTTTTGCGTACCTTCGGAAAGAGCTTTGGAGATATTCCTGGAAAGGGACAGGCAAGCTCGGTTTTACCCCTTTCTGATGGAGGTGCGGTGGTGGCGGGATATGTTTGGAATCCCGACCAGAAAAGAGGAACCCGAGCCTTGATCATTCGGGTAGATAAATCTGGAAAGGTCCTGTGGGAAAGATACCTGGGTGATCAATCCACATCCTATGCGGCAGTTTCCATCGAAGGAGATCTACAACGAGGGTTTTTCATTGGTGGTGAGACATCCTCTCCAGGACAGTATTCCTCTGACTTTTGGGCAATACATTTGGACGCTGACGGCATCACTAAGTTTGAGGGCAGTTTCGGAGGAGCGGGTGAAGATACCCTTCGAGACATCGTACTCTCAGATTCGGGAGACTGGTACCTGGTTGGCACTACCGTTCCGATTTCTACAGGATCATCTTCTTCCCATGGCTGGGTGATAAAGCTCAGTAGAGAGGGTCGGAAGATCTGGTCCAAGGTCCTCGGAGACAATGAAGGGGTTGAACTAATAGCCGCTACAGCCACCAGTGACAAGGGTATTATCCTTAGTGGACTGAGCAGAGAAAGTTTTATCCAAAGAAAGACGGATGGTTACCTTGCCAAACTTAACTCCGCTGGAGAGATTCTCTGGGAGAAAACAACAGGCGCTAAGCTTCAAGATCGAATACTCTCCGTGATGGAAGACGAAGGCGGGGCAGTCTTGTTTGCTGGGGTCAAGGACTCCTCAAGTGAATTTCCTGGTCTTGGGTGGGTCCAAAAACTTGATGGGAATGGGGACCTCATTTTTGAGAGAACCTTTGGATTTCGACAAATTCTCTCCATTAAACCCGTTAAAGGGAAAGGCTACGTAGTCTCAGGGATCACTTATAAAACAGCACGCGGTGATGAGGATGTTCATAGTGCGTGGATGGCATTTCTCGATCCAGACGGATGGATGAAATGGGAGAGAATCCTGGGTGGGCGCGGATCTGATCAGGCTTATGAAGTTCGAGCGGTGGATGATATTGGCTATTTTCTATGCGGAGCTACGTCTTCCTTTGGATTGAGTTCTCAGCAACTTCTCCTCATCAAACTGGACCCCCTGGGAAGATCAAGCCTGGAAGAAATTTGGGCAGAGGATTACGCCCTCGCAAAGAGTCGGGGCACAATAGATGATTTTGAGACCTTTCTCTCTATTCATCCCGGTTCCCCCCAGGCCGACATTGCCCACTCCCAGATTTTTGAACTGGAAGAAGCTCAATTGATTCTTCTACGTCAAGATCCGAATCAGGAGTCTCTGCAGAAATTTCTATCAAATCGACCGGATACGAAACACGCCAGAAAAGTACACTTTCGAATTCAAGAACTGGACCACCTTGATAAAGCCATGGGTAAAGATCGAATCTCGGCGTATCAAGGGTTTCTCAATAACTACCCTGAATCCGAATTTGTCACTAAGATTAAGCGCAGAATTCTGAATCTACGGTTAGATCAAGCTATAAGAAATGGTTCTCTTCCTGATCTGGAGACTCTCCTTTCAGAGGCAAAAGAAGAGAAGTTCAAACGACGGTGCAAAAAGGCAGTGTATCAATACTATAAGAAGCTTGATCGAATTGAGGGTTTTGAAGTTTTTCTAGCTCGCTACCCTGCTAATCCAAATGTTTATCTGGCAAGAGAACGACTCTATTATCTCCTCTATCTCGAGGCCTTGGAAGGCAGTGTTGAAAAACAGGAAGAATTCCTGGTGCGGGTCAAGGAGGACAGATATTTGGACTCCATCTTGAAATTGATTTTCGCAAGGGTCAGGCGTGCCAAAGCACTGGCAGGATATCTTAGTTTTGCAAGAAAATATCCCGATTCCATCATTGGAAGACGAGCCCTGGAACTTGTTAAATCCGAGATATATGACAGAGCGAGAAACAAGGGACAGTTGCTTTACCTGGAAATCTACCAAAACTTATTCCCACATTCAGAGCAATTTTCTGAGGCTCAGCGACAGGCGTTCCTCGTCGAGCAACGAGAATTGGACCTCAGGGCTCAAAAAATCTCCATTCCTAATTCACCCCACTATGAGGAAATAGCCAGAAACCTGAGAAAGAGTGCTAATGAGGCTTTGGCCAGATCTGATCCTTGGGTTGCAGTAAGAAAATGGACTCTATTAAGGGACACCCCTCCTTACTCTCATACAAGATCAGCACTTAGCCTTGATTCTGAAGCTTTTTTTGAATTTAAAAAACCTAAAACCGACCTGCCTACTCATCTACAGCTCAAGGCTTTTGATGAAGGACTGATGAAGGAATTCAATAGACCGGGGAAAGTGCGAAATTCACTAGTTGAACTCTTCAATATGAAAGAAGAGAGAAAAATCTGTACTGAAACCGGAGCCTGGCTTTGTAAGACAGAACGATTTTGGCTCATGATGCAAAAAATGGATCCCGGTGTATCTTCCATTCTTGCAAAAACACAGCAAGACAAAGTGCCTACATATGAATGGCCCGGGAATCGACAGCCAGAGCCGCCTCTCGAAATGCCTCGCTAAGCGTGGGGTGGGCATGACAGGTCCGGGCAATATCCTCAGCAGAAGCTCTATATTCCATAGCTAACACAGCTTCCGCGATGAGTTCGCTTACTCTTGGGCCGATCATGTGGACACCCAGAATTTCATCCTTCTTTTTTTCCGCGATCACTTTAACAAAGCCCCTGGTTTCACCCAGGGCTCTTGCTCTTCCTGTAGCCTGAAAAGGAAACTTGGCTGTTTTTATTTCAAACCCTTTCTCCAGAGCTTCTTCTTCGGTCAATCCAACTCCGGCTACTTCAGGATGGGTATAAACAACGGAGGGAACTCGTGAATAATCGTGATGTACAGCCATTCCAGCCATACCCTCGACACAAGCCACTCCATCCTCTTCTGCCTTATGAGCCAGCATGGGGCCTTCGATAAGATCTCCTATCGCATAAATCCCATTTACATTGGTTTGAAAATGGGAATCGACTTTGACGAAGCCCCGCTCATCCTTTTCTATTCCCGCTTCCTGAAGACCCAAACCTTCACTAAAAGGACGCCTGCCAACCGCGACCAGAACTGTGTCACAATCGATTTCCAGATTTGTGGATTTACCCGTTGCCTGAACTTTAAGGGAACAATCGTCTACATAGGACACTGACTCTACCTTGGTCTGCAGATGTATCTCGATTCCCTCCTTCTTTAGGATCTGGAGCATTAGCTTGGAGCAGTCTCGATCCATACCTGGCAGCAGCCTGTCAAGAAACTCGATCACGGTCACCTTCGCACCGAGCCGATGCCAGACCGAACCCAACTCCAATCCGATTACCCCTCCCCCTATTACAACCAAATGTCCCGGAACTTCGGGAAAACTAAGAGCGCCTGTAGAAGAAACTATGCGCTTTTCATCGATTGGAAAGGCAGGAATACTCACTGGAACCGAGCCGGTTGCCAGAAGAATCTTCTTAGTTTTTAAAAGAGTCTCCTTGCCCTGGGAGTCAATGATTGAGACGGTATCCGCTGATTTGACACTACCCAGACCCATAAAGGACGAGACCTTATTCTTTTTGAACAGACCCTGGATTCCCATAGTCAGGCTCTTCACAATCTCGACTTTGCGTTTCATCATTCGATCTAAGTCCAACATTGCATTAACCTTGATGCCATGAGACTCAAACTCCTGTTGTGACATCTGGAAAAGTTCGGAGGAATCCAAAAGAGCCTTACTAGGAATACAGCCCACATTGAGACAGGTGCCGCCCAGACTCTTTTCCTTTTCAACACAGGCTACTTTCATCCCGAGTTGAGCAGCTCGAATCGCTGCTACATAGCCTCCCGGACCAGCGCCAATTACTACGAGATCAAATTCTTCAGTCATGATTTTTCCTTAGTGAAAAATTCAGGAATCCTCTTACTTCCATTAGTTCCTTTGCTTTCTATACTTCCAACATTACTCTAACTGGATTCTCAATGCAGTCCTTGATGGTGACTAGAAATTGTACAGCCTCTTTTCCGTCAATCACACGATGGTCGTAGGACAGGGCAACATACATCATCGGTCTAATCACGATTTCATTTCCCACTACGACTGCCCGTTTTTCAGTCTTGTGCATCCCTAATATTGCTGTCTGGGGTGGATTTAGAATGGGTGTTGAGAGAAGAGAACCAAAAACTCCTCCATTGGTTATGGTGAAGGTACCTCCACTCATATCATCGATCCCCAGGGCTCCATCCCGGCCCTTTTTAGCAAGCCGGCCAATTTCCTTTTCAACCTCCGCCAAACTAAGGCTTCCCGCTTCTCTTATCACGGGAACAACAAGCCCCTTTCCCGTGCTTACGGCAACTCCAATATCCTGGTAGGATTTATATACGAGAGTGTCTTCGCGCCATTCCGCATTGACATCTGGCACTCGGCGCAGAGCCTCAACCGCCGCCTTCACAAAAAAACCCATGAAGCCCAGCTTGATTCCATGCCTCTTTTCAAAGGTCTCCTTGTATTCTTGCCTCAATCTCAAAATCTCACTCATGTCCACTTCATTAAAAGTGGTCAGAATAGCAGCCGTGTTCTGAACTTCCTTGAGGCGTTGCGCAATCTTCCGTCGTATCCTGGGAATAGGAACCGGATTTTCCTTTCGTTGTCCAAAGGCTAAAGAACTCGGCTCTCTTGTTTCGGGTTCAGCCGGAACAGCGGCGGGCTGGGGAGTCCTGGGTAATGCCGCCGCTTTGGTCGGCTCTGGCTCCGCTAAAGTTTGGGTTTGGGGAGTAGATGTCCCCAGGCCGTCCAAAACATCACCTTTGGTAATTCTTCCATCTTTACCGGTCCCTTCCAAAGAGGAAGGATCTAACTTGGATTCCTCTAACATTTTACGGGCCGCGGGACTTGCTATCCTGGTCTCCTCTACTTCGGTCTTAGCAGGGGCTGATTCTTCAATAGCCTGGACGGAAACCTCCTGGGGCTTTACGCCAGAAACCTCAACTCCCGCGACTTCCATAATTTTTCCAAGAAGCGCTCCAACTTTAACGACCTGGTTCTCTCCCACAAGGATCTTTAGCTGGCCGGTGAATTCGGCAGAAATCTCCAGGGTGGCTTTATCGGTTTCTACTTCAAGCAGGACATCATCCTTGGATACAATTTCGCCCTCTTTCTTGTGCCACACCGCTATTTCAGCTTCGGTAACAGACTCACCGGGGCTGGGTAGCAAGATTTCGTGTTCCATCTAAATTCCTCCACCAGGCAACAACACCTGTAACAATGGTTTAGCCTGAACTCGGTCCAAAGGCTCGAGTTACCAGGTCTTTCTGTTCCTCTTTATGGATAACCGGACTTCCCGTACAGGGACTGGAGCCTTCACCTCGACCGATGTAGACGGGCTCCTTTTGCAATTCCTGTAAAACGGCCTGCAATCGCGGCTGTAGAAAGTGCCAGGCACCCATATTCTGCCGTTCTTCCTGGACAAAATACACCTCTTCAAGATTCGGATAACTGCCCAAAACGTTCCTCAAGGTCTTGAAAGGAAAGGGGTAGATTTGTTCCAGGCGAACCAGTTCGATATCATCGATTTTGTTTTCATCCCGGTATGCTAACAGGTCGTAATAGACTCTCCCTGAACAAAGCAAAGCCCGCCGAACCTTTTGGGTAGACAACGACCCAGAGTCTGACCCAACTATCACTTTAAGAAAGACTTTGTCACTGAAAAAATCCGATCTTACTGAGTTGCAGGTTCGCAGTCTCAATAATGATTTTGGCGTCATCAGAATCAAGGGCTTTCTATCTTTTTTCAGAACTTGTCTGCGCAGAACATGGAAGTAATTAGCTGGAGTGGTCGTGTTGCAAACTCTCAGGTTATAGTCTGAGCAAAGTCCCAGGTAACGCTCTATTCGGGCACTGGAATGCTCGGGCCCCTGCCCCTCGTATCCATGGGGCAACAGCAGTACCAATCCATTCTTGGATTGCCACTTTGACTCCCCGCTTACAATGAAAACGTCAAACAAGCTCTGTGCTCCATTTGCAAAATCACCAAATTGAGCTTCCCACATTACCAGGGTCTCTGGACTTGCAAGGGCAAAACCGTATTCGAATCCCAGAACCGCTATTTCCGAGAGCATGGAATTAAAAACACAGATCTGTCTCTGACCTCTTTGGATGTGGTTCAAGGGAATGTATTCATCCCCTGTTTTTTGATCAAAGGCGACCATATTTCTCTGCGAAAAAGTCCCTCGCCTCGAGTCCTGGCCGCTGAGACGAACCCTGTATTCCTCAAGGAGCAGAGTTCCAAAACACAAGGATTCGGCAAGTGACCAATCAATTCGATCATTCTGCCAATTTTCACTCCTCTGAGAGATGAATTTTCGTATTTTCGGATGAGCATTGAATTCTTCTGGAATTTTGGAGATCCCTTGAATCACCCTGGTTAGAAGCTCTTCAGGTACGCCAGTCTTACGCTTCTCATGATCTTCTGCCCACACCTTATGCCAACCCGGTTCGACGGTCTCAGAGGTACAGGCGATCTTCCCGGCTGTTACCAGTTCATATTTTTTTTCTAGTTCTTCATTAAATTCCCTTTCCAGGGTATCAATGCTCGATGGATCTACTTTCCCTTCTGTGAGCAACTGGGAACGGTACATTTCATGAGACGATGGATGGGAACGAATCCGCTCATACATGAGGGGTTGGGTAAAGGCGGGTTCATCTCCTTCATTGTGGCCATAACGACGATAGCCAACCAGGTTGATCGCCACATCCTTCTTGAATTTCTGCCTATACTGAACCGCCAGTCGAACAGCTCGAATGGAAGCCTCGGGATCATCTGCATTCACATGAAAGACAGGTACATTGATCATTCGAAAGAGATCGGTCGCATAGCGTGTAGACCTCGATTCATGGGGCCAGGCTGTAAAGCCTATTTGATTATCCGCAACGATATGAACTGTACCGCCCACCGAATACCCTCGTAACATGGATAGCTGCAAAACCTCCATGTTGATACCCTGGCCGGCAAATGCTGCGTCACCATGAATTAAGACCGGAATTACTTGTTCCTTATGATCATCTTCAAGGACTTTCTGACGGTGGTAGACCTTTCCAATGATAATGGGATTCACCAATTCAAGATGGGAAGGATTAGGATTGAGAAGGACGGAAACCTTATGACCACGAAAGGTCACCAGGTCGTTATAATACCCGAGGTGATATTTCACATCTCCATCGCCCCGGACCTGGTTCATTTCTCCTCTGAATTCCGAGAAAATCATCTCCACTGGTTTTCCCAAAAGGTTTGTCAGCACATTGAGCCGTCCCCTGTGAGCCATTCCCAACATGATTTCCTTGGCACCTGTCTCACCAAGTTCATCAACCAGAGAATGAAGAAGCGGATTTAACGCGTCTAAACCCTCAAGAGAAAATCTCTTTTGGCCCACAAATTTTCGGTGCAGGAATTGCTCAAATCCTGCCGCCGCGTGAAGGTTTTCATAAATCCAGATCTTTTCTTCTGCGGAGATCTCTTTTTGAGGCTCTTCAGTATGCTGTTGCAGCCAATGAAACTCGTCAGCGTCCTGAACAATTCCGACATATTCCACAGCCATGGTTCCACAATAAATAGGTTCCAACCGATCAATAATCTCCTGAAGTGTACTCCGATCAGGACCAGGGAGATTCCCTGAATAGAAAACCTGGGATAATGCCGACTCTGGAAGACCATGCTCAGACAATTGTAGAAACTGGTTTGAATCGGGGTCCTGGATAGGGTTAATTCCAGCGCTAAGATGACCATATTTTCGGTAAGCACTGATAAGTTCAAATACTCTTTCCTGCTGATCCTCCAGGTTCTTTCCTTGAATATTGGCTGAACGATACTCAAAATCCTGAAGAAACTCCGTGGGAAGCACTTCCTTTTTTACTTCTCCACTACGGGGGTCGATACTGATTTCCGTACGAGCCGCGTCAAATCCACTGAAGAAATATCGCAAACTAGGCTCTACTGACTGAGGGTCCTTCTGGTACCTGAGGTACATACTCTCCAGGTATTCAAGATTCGAAGGATTTAAAAAATCTGGCTGACTCACGGAAAACCTCCCTGTGAGGTACCGATTGGAAATTCGATGCTAACGAGAATGCCCGGTACCTGTCCTGCCCTAGTATAGCCCGGCCATTCTTTTAGGGCCAGAGCTCTAAGCCTGGAGTCTCTTTGGGCAGTCGGGGTGAAAGTGGATTCTCTCCAGAAAGCATAGTGTGTGCAAAATCGTCTTCATTCACTGAGAAAGCCTTCTTCGCCTGGGGAACCCCTTTGAAGAATAAAACAAAGTCCAGCGGTCTATCTTCTTCCTTTCGAGACTTAATGAATGAATTCGCTATATTGACTGGCGGGAGGGTCATCCTTCCCATAATCTTGGTTAACTGTAGATTTAGATGGGATCCGTAAGCACGATAAATGACTTCACTGCAGATAATCTTATCAGCACTAAATAGATCGAATTCAAAATCATAAGGTTTTCCCAGGTAATTGAGTGCTCTCCAGATCGCTTGCTTCTTCACCGAAAGCGGTACTCTCGGTCTCAGTACGGCAATTGAGTCCAAATTGAGGCGCTTTTCCTGGGTAGTCATGGAAACTCCTTTTGTCAGCGCATCGACGAAATAATGAGTCGGGGTATCTCCAAACTTCCCCTCTGTTTCTGCCATAATCTTCTGAAATTTGGGATTCCCCAATAGTCCCAGTTCGTGAATCTGCTTTCGGGTGCCTACATACATCACGACGTGAGGCCAGTAACCAGGTAAGACTATGTTTGTCAGGTAAAAATGTCTCCTCTCCAGGACCAGGTCTCCCGGCTGCAATTGGAAGAGGAGCTCATCCACGAGTTCTGGAGTTATCAACGGAGCGGATTTTCTATATTGAAATTCACTGATCCAGGTCGAGATGGTAGCCGCGAGATAATAATAGGGTTTGTAGAAGAAATCCTTGATCGGTTTCAGGAACACTTCAAACCTGTTTTTCCACAAAATGGAAGAATTCTCTCGAAAAAAGAAAAAACCATCCTGGATGATCTGGTGCACCCAGAGCAGCTCCTTGTACCGACGAAGCCTTGGATAAAGCTGCCTATAATCCACCAGGGCATTTTGCAGGATTTCCTGGGTCCCCTTCTTACCTATATGATTCATCATTGAATATAAGAGGTCGTATTTGAGTCCCCAGGCAGGGTCACCTTCATTGAATTTTCGCCAGGCAAGAGTATGATTTCTGGAGAGAACAATGACTCTTCCTACCATGTGATGAAGAAGTATGGAGGAACTGAATGAAAGCAAGAGGGAGCGTTCCCGATCGGCCTCTTTTTCGACTCCCAGAGGACTTTCATAACGAGCCATTAGCCGAAGGAGAATGGAACGGTAATTGAGAAATTCCAGCCAGGCACCTCGCAATCGATCCTCCTCTTCTGGCGAATATAGATTGTCAGGCTGTTTGAACCCAATCAGCTCAGGCAATGAATCAACCAGAATTTTCATATCATTATTGATATCGCGAACCAGCTGTATATCGCTTTTGAGCCTTTCCTTTGAAAATCGCGGTAGTACTTTATCAATAACAGGTAATTCTGGAGGATTCGTGTCCCCACCATATAGCTGTGAAAAAATCCTCATCTGATCATATTGGGAAGAATCCGCATGGATAGGCGGAATTGAAAAGATGAAAAGAGAGAATATGAGAAGCCGCTTCATAGTCAAAGGAAAGGAGTAGTTCTATCAATTATACGAATTTATAGAGGAGAGGTTGCAAAGGAAGCCCCTGAAGCCAGGAGACAGAAGGGACTCAGTTCAATTCATATACCAGGTGCAGGGTCCCCTGGTCGTTGAGCTTTTTACAACTCTTTAGCCGGAAATTCTCAAGAGCCTTCCAGGGCTCTCCTTCTCCAAGAAAAGAGATTCCGCCTCCCAGGATCAGGGGCTCAACCGTTAAGGAGATCTCTTTGACGAGGTTATTTAGAAGGGCATATCGATATACCTGGGCACCGCCAAATAGGGCGATATTAGTGGCTTCACATTCCTTGAGAACCTGCTCTATATCACTGGTATCCGGGTTAAAATAGATCAGGTTGTCATTCTCACTCCTTAAATTGGACTTTGTAAATACCAGACACCTTTTGTCCGACATCATTTCTTTTGATACCTCGTACGTGACCCTTCCAAGGACGAAGAGGTCGTGGGTATCCAAAGCCTTTTTAAGAAGTTTCTTGTCTTCTTCACTAGACCATCTGACGGAATCAGATTGGTTTATAGCGATGCGGCCATCCAGGCTGACTACGGCATAAAGTCTTAGAAGCGGCTTCATAGCAATCTCGAGGTTTCTAATCAAGGAATGAGAAAGGTACCTTGTGTGCTTGCAAAGGTAATTCTGCGCATTATATGTTGGTTAGGTTCATTTCTTCCCTATGGTTCCAAGGAGGTTCCCATGGCTCGTGAAGTCGTAGGCGGTCTCATCCAGATGAGCAATCCCATCAACGATGAAAACGTACCCGTAACTGAAGTAGCACAAGCAATGCTTGAAAAACATATTCCCATGATTGAAGATGCCGGAAAAAAAGGGGTCCAAGTCCTCTGTCTTCAGGAAGTCTTCAATGGGCCTTATTTCTGTCCAGGACAGGATAAGCGCTGGTATGGTCTGGCAGAGTCCTGCCCAGGTCCCACCACAGAAGAATTATCCCGATACGCGAAAAAATATGAAATGGTTATCGTTGTACCCATCTACGAAAGAGAGATGGCGGGGGTCTATTACAACACAGCAGCGGTGATTGACGCGGATGGTACCTACCTTGGTAAATATCGCAAAAATCATATTCCGCAAACCTCCGGATTTTGGGAAAAATTCTTTTTCAAACCAGGCAACCTTGGATATCCAGTTTTCCAGACGCAGTATTGTAAAGTGGGTGTCTATATTTGTTATGACCGCCATTTTCCGGAAGGTGCCCGTCTATTGGGTCTCAATGGAGCGGAAATCGTTTTCAATCCCTCCGCCACAGTAGCAGGTCTTTCCCAGTATCTGTGGAAAATTGAACAACCCGCACATGCGGTTGCCAATGGATATTTCATGGGCTGCATTAACCGTGTTGGTACGGAAGCGCCCTGGAATATTGGAAAATTCTACGGTACCAGTTACTTTGTGGACCCCCGGGGAAATTTCCTTTCCGAGGGAAGCGAAGATGAAGATGAATTGATCACTGCTGTGATGGATCTTGATATGATCGAAGAAGTTCGCCAGGTCTGGCAGTTCTATCGTGATCGGCGTCCCGATAGTTACTCGGACATGACAGAGCAACTTCCTTGATTGAAGCTTGATACTCATAGGAAACCACACATGAAGCCAACTGGAGGTCCAGAATGAATTCGAATGAAGTGATTTCCAAGCACAAGGAATTTTTATTTCCCTGTGTAGCGAATTACTATGAGGAACCGATCGTCATCACTCGTGCCAAAGGAACCCAGGTAGAAGATCTTGATGGAAATCAATACCTGGATTTTTTCGGCGGTATTCTTACTGTTTCGCTGGAACATTGCCAGGAGGAAGTGGTAAGAGCCGTGCAGGATCAGATGGAAACGCTGGGACATACCTCAGCCCTTTATCCGACTGAGAACCAGGTGGATGTGGCAGAAACGCTGGCCAGAATTTCACCTGGATCCCTGAAGAAGTCCTTTTTCACTTCGTCAGGAACCGAGGCCGATGAAACAGCGATTCTTCTGGCCAAGATTCATACTGGGCAGAGTGAAATTATCGCTCTGCGACACTGTTACTCCGGCAGGTCCCTCCTGGCTATCAACCTGACGGCCCATTCCAATTGGAGGCTCCAGGGTTCCCAGGTACCAGGTATCAAGCATTCCCTATCACCCTATTGTTACCGCTGTCCTATGGGGTTGGAATACCCTTCCTGCGGAGTTCGCTGTGCCAAGGATCTGGAAGAATTAATTCAAACTGAGACCAATGGAAGCCCAGCAGCATTCATCGCTGAACCCATCCAGGGAGTAGGAGGCTTTATTACCCCCCCGAAAGAGTATTTTGAAATTGCGGTGGGGATCGTCAGAAAATACGGCGGCTTATTTATTTGTGACGAAGTACAAACAGGATTCGGCCGAACCGGTGATAAATGGTTCGGCATCGAGCATTATGGAGTGGAGCCCGATATCATGTCCATGGCCAAGGGAATTGCCAATGGAATGCCGGTGGGAGCCACCATCGCAAAAGAAGAAATCGCCAATAGTTTTACCGGTTTATCGCTAGCGACCTATGGAGGAAACCCAGTATCCATGGCGGCTACCAAGGCCACGATTGGAGTCATGGAACGCGAAGACATCCCTGGTAGAGCAGCTCACCTGGGCAAAATTCTTCGGGAGCACCTGGAAACCATGAAAGAAAAGTACTCCTCCATCGGCGATGTCCGGGGAATGGGTCTTATGCAGGCACTCGAGTTTGTCAAGGATCGAGACAGCAGGGAACCCGATCCCGCAATCACCAATGCCTTTCTGGAAGCGGCAAAGAAGAATAAACTCCTTCTTGGAAAAGGTGGCCGATATGGGAATACCATTAGGATCGCGCCACCGATGCTAATTTCGGAATCAGACCTAAGAGAAGGCTGTCGCCTGATAGATCAGGCTCTTTCGGAAATCAGTTAGTTTTAGGAACTCAAGAATTCCTTGTAGATTATGTCTGATAATAATTTGATCAATGATGATCTTGCCCCGGTTCGTGAAGAGGACAAGACCTGGTCCCTTTGGCACATAGCCGCCCTGTGGGTCGGGATGGCGGTCTGTATTCCAACCTATACCCTGGCTAGCGGCATGGTAGACCAGGGCTGGTCCTGGAAAGCAGCCGTTGCCGCTGTAACCCTGGGCAATGTAGTGGTCCTCATTCCAATGCTTCTTAATGCCCATGCCGGCACTCGCTACGGCATTCCCTTTCCTGTCCTCTTACGGTCTTCCTTTGGAGTGATCGGTGCCAATATTCCCGCCATGATGCGGGCATTTGTCGCCTGTGGATGGTTTGGTATCCAGACTTGGATAGGAGGTAGCGCGATCTACCTGATGCTAAATGCCATTAGCGGCGACAGCATGGCTCACTTTCTTCCGAATCTCATGCCTGGTTTTGTTGGAATCAATACAGGTCAATTTTTCTGTTTTATGATTTTCTGGACAATCAATGTTGTGATCATCTATAGGGGCATGGAATCCATAAAATTCATGGAGTCCTGGGGAGCACCCTTGTTAATCCTCATGGGTTTGGCTTTATTGGGATGGGCCTGGTACAACCTTGGCTCACTGGCATCTCTGCTCGCTGAACATACAGTGGTTACGCGTACAGCATCGGAAGCTATCCTGGGTTCCGGCATTACGGTTGGGGTCGCATTTTGGGGAACTCTTGCTCTCAATATTCCTGATTTTTCGCGCTATGCCAAGTCACAGAGAGACCAGGTAATTGGACAGACCATCGGCCTGGTCCCAACCATGGCCGCATTTTGTTTTATCGGGGCAGTGGTGACCAATGCCTCGGCTATTATCCTGGGGGAACGAATCGCGGATCCAGTAAAGCTCATTGCCAATATGGGCGGCGGAGCGTTTATCACATTCATAACCATGCTTGGGCTTGCTATTGCCACCTTAACCACCAACCTGGCCGCGAATGTTGTGGGTCCCGCTAATGATTTTTCCAATCTCTCTCCCAAAAATATTTCCTTTCGCAAAGGAGCTATGATCACCGCGGCAGTGGGAATTCTGATCATGCCTTGGAAACTCATGACAAACTTTGGTGATTATCTCTTCACCTGGCTCATTGGATATGGAGCCATGCTGGGTTCGGTCGGAGGGATCATGATCGCGGATTATTTTTTCATTCGTAAAATGCGCCTGAACCTTGAGGCCCTTTATAAACGAAATGACATCTACGAATATTCATCAGGGTTCAATGTAGTCGCAATCATCGCTTTGGTAGTAGGAATCGCACCAAATGTCCCTGGTTTTTTAATGCAGTTGGATATAATTCAGGACAGTAGTTTCTGGGGCGGAATTTATGACCGGGCCTGGTTTGTGGCTTTTCTGCTGTCAGCAGTAACCTATTACTTTGGTATGAAACTCAGCGGGTCTAAAACTTCCCAACAGGAAGTACCGAGTTAAACAGGAGGAACAACAATGGCGCTCAAAGAGACCGCTCCCAAGTTAACTGAAGAACAGTATGAAGATAACTTCAAGGATATGTACCCCGCGTTGACAAAGGCCGAGGCTTATCTCGAGTCCAGCCGATGCCTGTACTGCTATGAGGCTCCCTGTACCGTTGCCTGCCCTGCAGACATCGATGTACCGGCTTTCATTAAGAAAATTGCCACGGGTAACGTCAAAGGCTCGGCAAGAGAAATCCTGGTTGCCAATCCCATGGGACACTCTTGTGCCCGCACCTGTCCGGTAGAGGTGTTGTGTGAAGGTGCCTGTGTTATGAATGATCTTCAGCGGCAACCCATTGATATTGATCGGCTTCAGCGTTTTGCTACCGACTACGCTCTGGAAAAAAAGCTAAAACTTTTCGAGCCTGGTGCAGATACCGGCAAGAGAGTCGCCATTATAGGAGGAGGACCTGCCGGGCTTTCCTGTGCTCAATACCTTCGATTTCAGGGTCATGCTGTTACAGTGTTCGAGGCTAAACCTCTTCCAGGGGGACTCAACACTTATGGAATGGCTGACTACAAAATGAAAGTCCAGCTTTCCCTGGATGAAGTTCAAATGATCCTGGATCTCGGCGTGGACCTCAAGGTCAACACCCGCTTCGGTGATGACATTAGTTTTGAAGAATTGGATCAGGAATTCGATGCTGTTTTCTTTGGAATTGGACTGGGATCAACAAGAAAGATGGCAATTCCTGGTGAGAACCTCAAGGGAGTAGTAGAAGCCCTGGACTTCATAGAAGCTCTTAAGATTGGATCCTATCAAGATGTTGAAATGGGTCGCAACGTCATCGTTGTGGGGGCGGGTAACACCGCTATCGACTGTGTCACCCAGGCCAAGCGACTGGGGGCCGAAAGCTCAACAATTGTCTACCGCAGATCCCGCGAAGAAATGCCGGCCTATGACTACGAATATGAAATTGGGAAAAAGGATGCCTGTGAATTTCGCTGGTTGACCTCACCCGTTCGAGTTGTCGGGACAGATTACGTAGAGGGATTGGAGTGCGTGAAAATGGAGTTGGGAGACCCTGACAGCTCCGGACGCAGGGTCCCACAACCCATAGAGGGTAGCGAACATATCCTGGAAGCTGACATGATCATCTATGCCACCGGTCAGGAAGCCTGGAAAGATGCCATTGGTAAAATTCCAGGTGTTGTGATGGATGGGAAGAGAATCCAGATCGACAAGGAAACAGCGCAAACTGGTAATCCCAAGGTCTTTGCTGGCGGTGACTGCACCAACGGTGGACATGACCTCGTTAACGCAGCCGCAGCGGGAAAACTAGCTGCACAGGGAATTAATGACTTTTTAGCATCCCACTAACACAATACTTTCTCAGGAATTTGGGAAGGGAGATAACATGGCGGATTTAACAGCAAACCTCGGTGGCATTATAAGCCCAAACCCCTTTTGGCTTGGGTCCGGTCCCCCCGCAAACACTTATAGTCAGGTTGCTCGAGCTTTTGATATTGGCTGGGGTGGGGCTGTGTGGAAGACTATCGGCGAACCCATTGTCAATGTATACAGCCGTTACGGTGCCGTCGATATTGGCCCCAATAAGATCATGGGGCTCAATAATATTGAACTCATCAGTGATCGACCCATTGAGGACAATCTCAAAGAGCTGGCTTTGGTTAAGAAACGCTATCCTAAGCACTCGGTAATTGCTTCCTTAATGGTGGAGTCCAAGCGCGAAGTCTGGCATGACATTGTTAAGCGATCTGAGGACACCGGGGTGGATGGTCTGGAATTGAATTTTGGCTGTCCCCATGGGATGAGCGAACGAGGAATGGGTAGCGCAGTAGGTCAGGTTCCTGAATATTGCGCCCAGATTGTAGAGTGGGTCAAGGAAGTTGCCAGAACTCCCGTTATCGTAAAACTCACCCCTAATATTGGTGACATTACCTATCCTGCTCGCGCGGCAAAGAAAGGAGGGGGTGACGCGGTGAGTCTGATCAATACAATTAACTCCCTCATGGGGGTTAATCTAGACGATCTGACGCCAATCCCAAATGTGGGTGGGCAAGGCAGTCACGGGGGATATTGTGGACCCGCAGTCAAACCCATTGCATTGAACATGATCAGCTCCATCGCTTGCGATCCTGAAACTAAGGATTTCCCAATTTCAGGAATCGGAGGAATCTCCAATTGGAGGGACGCTGCTGAATTTATTCTTTTAGGCTGCAATAACGTACAGGTTTGTACAGCTGTCATGCATTACGGCTTTCGTATCGTGGAAGATATGATCGAAGGATTATCCAACTGGATGGATGAAAAGGGCTTTAAAACCCTTGAAGACTTCAGGGGACAGATGAGTCCAACGATTTCAAGATGGGAAAACTTGAACCTGAATTACCACTCTGTTGCTAAAATTGATTATGACAAGTGCATTGATTGCCACCTCTGCTACGTAGCCTGTGAAGATGGAGCCCACCAATCCATTGAGCTTGTTAATCGGCAGGTGAATGGTTCCACCAAACTCAGAGCGGAAATCATTGATGATGCCTGCGTTGGATGCAATTTGTGTTCCCTGGTTTGCCCGGTTCCGGAATGCATAGAAATGGTTGAAGTTCGCAAGGGTCAGACTCCAGTCACCTGGAGCCAGCACTCAAGAGGAGAAGGAACCATAGCTCCTAGACCGGATCATTATGAAGTGGTAGATGAGTGAACCGAGATATTTTGGATAGATTTTTAGATAAAAGGCTCCGCCTATGATACTCGTCATCCCGCGACTTGATCGCGGGATCCATCTTTATCATTCTTTAACTTGACCCGGCGATCCTCTTTCTTCGTTTTGGTCTCTGGAAGCATTCATATAATCTCTTAAGACCTGATTGATCCTGGTTTGATAATGGCCTCCTGCGGATTTGAGCCAGGCCAAAATATCTGCATCCACTCTAAGACTAATAGCTTTCTTTACGGGCTTGTAAAATTTCCCTTGAACGGCATCATCCCAGGCGGGAATTTCAGGCATTTCCGAAAGATCAAGTTCCTCCTCCGTAAGCGACTTAAGAGCATCTAGATCTGATCTACGATTGTCTTCTGCGCTCTTCATAAGCCTCAACCTCCTTTTTAGTAGCCTTACGAGCCGATATGATTCTGATGATTTCAGTGTCTGGTGCCATATGGAATGTATGAACTACAAGAATCAGCACTGCCTCATGAGCGAGACCCAATGTATGGTATCTTTGCTCCCCCTTAATGGTTCTATCTTGCAGAGTCAAATGATAAGGATCTTCAAAAACTAAAACTGCAGTCTCGAACCCAATCTTATGCTTTTTACGATTTCGAACACTCTTACCAAGATCCCATTCAAAGTTCATAGCCTGTATATACATAATTGTATTTACAAAGTCCAGGACGTCAATGAGCGAAGCTGATCGCATCAAATGGAATGAGAAGTTTGGATCTCGGGGGCTTGTTCCCGGTTTGCCCGAACCCTTTCTTGTTGAAAATCATGAACTCCTTGATAGTGGGCTCGTTCTTGATCTCGCCTGTGGTGATGGGCGTAACTCCTTGTTTTTAGCCCAGGGTGGACACCCTGTTTTAGGGGTGGATCTCTCCGATACTGCCCTTGAAAGACTCCGTTCTCTTTCTGTGGAGCTTGCGCTCAGTATTAAGCTCTTCCAGATGGATCTTGAGGAGGCACCAGACCTGACTCCCCTACCCCCTTTCGAGCATGTTGTAATTATGCATTACAAACCCGTAGAGGGTCTCTGGGAACAGCTTGTTAAGAGAATCTCTACAGGGGGCAAAATCCTGGCTTGTACCTTTAACCACGGACAGCATGAATGCAGCGGATTTCCAAAACGATTCTGCTTACAAGAAAGGGAGTACTTCGACCTTCATCCAGAGCTGAAGGTCGAAAAGTACCAGTCCAGAGAAGATCAGGGAAAATTCACGGACGGATATGTATTAAGGAAGCTCTAGGAGTCTGTTGGAGAAATGCCTTTTACTGCGACAGACTCCTAGGAACTCCTCTTTACTGCTGTCGGTTCTCTACGCTTAGTTGCCTTTTTGATGGCTTCATAGACCGGAGTAAATGCGGGGCGCTTGATATATCTTCCAGCACCTCGCTCCACATTTAGATTTCCATTTTCAAAGACCACTTTTCCCTGGCTGATGGTTGTGGCCGCTACCCCTTTTATCTGCATTCCTTCAAATATATTGAAATCGATATTCTGGTGATGAGTTTTAGCGGAGATCGTTTTAGTTCCTTCCGGGTCCCAGATAACCAGGTCCGCATCCGCGCCTTCGGTAACTGAACCCTTTCTTGGGAAGATATTAAAAATTTTAGCGGCGTTGGTTGAGGTTATATTCACAAACTCATTCATGGTCAATCTGCCTGTATTGACCCCGTGAGTCCACAGAACCGCGAGACGATCTTCTACCCCGGCAGTCCCATTGGGAATTTTTGTGAAGTCATCTTTACCAGCCGCCTTTTGCTGTGCAACGAAACAGCAATGGTCAGTCGCTGTGGTCTGAAGATTACCGGACTGAAGTCCTTTCCACAGTGCTCTCAGGTTATCCTTGGGTCGAAAGGGAGGGCTCATGACATGGGCTGCCGCGAATTCAAAATTCTCATTTCTATAAACGCTGTCATCTACCAGTAGGTGCCCTGCAAGTGCCTCACCATAAACTCTTTGGCCTTCATTTCTGGCCCTCGTAATCGCCTCCAGGGCTTCTTTGCAGGATACATGAACGATATAAATTGGAGCTCCTAATGCCTGGGCGATTCGAATAGCTCGATTGGCCGCCTCACCTTCCACCTCAGGTGGTCTAGAGAGAGGATGTCCTTCAGGACCGGTGATCCCCTTGGCCAGGATCTTCTGCTGAAGATGGAAGACTAGTTCCCCATTTTCAGCGTGAACTGTTGGCATCGCCCCCAATTCCACGCAGCGGTTGAAGCTGTTCACAAGGGTTTCATCATCACACATGATGGCATTCTTGTAAGCCATGAAGTGCTTGAAGGAATTAACCCCATGTTCCTGAACTAGAGATGCCATATCTTTATGAACGGAGTCATCCCACCAGGTGATCGCCACATGAAATGTATAATCAGCCACCGCTTTTTGTGCCCATTCTCTCCAGGTGTTATAGGCTTCCATGATGTTTTGCTGTGGATTTGGGATTACAAAATCAATGATCGAGGTAGTACCGCCGGAAAGACCCGCCGCCGTACCTGTATAGAAGTCTTCTGAAGCGACAGTTCCCATGAAAGGTAACTGCATGTGCGTATGGGGGTCTATGCCGCCCGGCATTACATAACAGCCGCCGGCATCTACAGTTTGCGCCCCTGCAGGGACTTCCAGATCTGAGCCAACCGCCTTGATGAGGCCGTCTTCACAATACACATCCGCGCGAAATGATCTCTCTGAGGTAACTACTGTACCTCCCCTGATGAATGTGGACATCTCAATTCCCTCCTACAGAACACATAATCAATGCCAGATAAGTACTTTATACTGAAAAGCAATTAGTTTTCCAGGCCCCTGACAAACTTTGAATCCAGGAATCCAGAGTGTATCACCATGGAAATTCACTTTAAAGCAGGGATACCGCAAATGGGTTTTGGTTGTAAAAGGGCTATGGAGGTATAATCGGGCCATGCGAGCCATATGCTCTAAGCGTATTCTAACGCCCGAAGGCTGGCGCGAAGGCGTACTTCTCATTGAGAGAGGAGTTATAACCGAAATCCTTCCTTCTATTCCCTCTTATTTTGTGGGATCCATTGATAATGCTGATGATTTGGCAGTACTCCCCGGGGTCGTTGATACCCATGTCCATGTAAATGAACCGGGCCGTACCGAGTGGGAAGGATACGAAAGCGCCACTCATGGCGCTGCCAGGGGAGGGACCACTACCCTTGTGGACATGCCCTTGAATTGTTCTCCCGTAACCACTACTTCCAGGGCGTTGAAGGAGAAACTGTCCGCATTAAAGAACAAACTCTTTGTTGACTGTGGTTTCTGGGGCGGCGTTGTCCCGGGCAGTATCGATGATCTTTCGGAGCTGACCCGCGCGGGGGTTCTGGGGGTTAAATCCTTTCTAATTGATTCAGGCATTGATGAATTTCCAGAAATGAAGATTCCAGACCTGGAAAGAGCCATGAAAATCCTTAAGGATTCACGTCTCCCATACCTCCTTCATGCTGAGCTCGATAACGGTGAAGCTGAAAATGTGGAGATTTCTTCTCAATACGCGAGCTTCCTTGCCTCCCGACCGCGCAGTTTTGAAAATCAAGCCATTGAGGCGATTCTTGAAACGTGTGAACGAACTGGATGTAGAACTCACATCGTACATCTAAGCTCTTCAGACGCACTCTCTATTCTCAAAAATGCTCGTTCGAGAAATCTCCCGGTCAGTGTGGAGACCTGTCCCCATTATCTCGTACTGAGCTCTGAAGAAATTGAAGATGGACAGACTCTCTATAAATGTTGTCCACCCATACGGGAGGCGGAAAATCGCGAAAGTCTCTGGTCAGGACTCAAACAGGGTATTATCGATTTTGTCGTTTCGGACCATTCTCCCTGTACACCCTCCCTCAAACTGATGGAAAGCGGTGATTTGGAAGGGGCATGGGGTGGAATATCCTCCCTTCAATTCTCTTTTTCTCTGGTTTGGACCGAAGCGAGCCGACGAGGAATTGATCTGAGCACAATCAGCAGGCTCATGTCTCTTGAACCAGCCCGGTTTGCAGGACTTGCTGAGCGTAAAGGATCTCTTGAACCGGGTAAAGACGCCGATCTTTTCTTTTTTGATCCAGAAGAGTCCTATGCCCTGGAGCGTGAGGGTATTTTACATAGACATTCAGACACACCCTACCTGGGTAGACGCCTCAAAGGAAGCGTCAAACGAACCTATTTACGGGGGGAAATCATCTACGACAATGGAAACTTCCCCGGTATTCCTGGAGGAAGACCCCTGCTCAAGGAGTTAAAATGAATGATTCAAATTCCTCTGAAGACACCCGTTTTTCTTCGCAATGGGTAAATCTTTCGCTGGAACAACTAGGAGCAAGAGTACTATTTGCTAGCGATGATTTCTTTGCGGAAAAGGAAAATCTACTCAAGCCGGGCCGTGGTGTCTTTATTCCTGATAAATACACCGAACGAGGCAAATGGATGGACGGATGGGAATCCAGAAGAAAGCGTGTCGCTGGACATGATCATTGCATAGTCAGGTTGGGACTGGCGGGGGTTTTGAAGGGGCTGGACATTGACACCAATCACTTCCTTGGAAACCATCCCCCTTTTGCATCAGTGGAAGCGTGCTATAGCGAGAAAGACGCAACTGACTCCTCAGACTGGGTTGAGATCTTACCCAAATCATTTCTAGGTCCGGGGATGCAGAACCTTTTTCAAATTCATGACCAGAGACCCTTCAACCACTTGAGACTGCATATCTATCCAGACGGAGGTGTGGCTCGACTCAAGGCCTATGGAGAGGTCCATGTAGACCCTGATCATTTCTCGAAGGGGGGGGAATTTGATCTTGCAGCTATGGTCAATGGCGGAAGGGTTCTGGCTTGTAACGACATGTTTTTCAGCTCCAGAGATAATCTCATTATACCCGGCAGAGGTATCAATATGGGGGATGGCTGGGAAACAAGACGCAGGCGAATCCCCGGTAATGACTGGTTGATTCTCAAATTAGGCAAAGAAGGAGTGGTGCAGCGAGCTGTCGTAGATACCTTGCACTTTAAAGGTAACTTTCCCGATGGCTGCAGCCTGGAGGCGGCCAGAGTAAATCCTGATGAGGAAGAAGGTTTGATCCTTGAAAATTTAGACTGGACTCCCCTGCTCAGCCGGGTTCCCTTACAGGCGGACCGAGAGCATGAATTCTCTGGTGAGCTGCTCGACATTGGTCCGGTAACCCATATCCGACTGAGTATCTATCCTGATGGTGGTATAGGACGTTTAAGACTCTTTGGTATGCCTTCATGATCCAGCTCAGTCAGATTAACGAATTTCAACAGGATGAGGCACATAATCGCTTCTTCCAGTGCTGCGCCTCATCGAGATGGGCCGAGGAAATGGTAAAAGCCCGACCCTTTGAAAACACCACCGATCTTTTGAACAAGGCTGAGACGTTGTGGAATTCCCTTCAAGAAGAGGACTGGCTGGAGGCCTTCGAGGGTCACCCGCAAATCGGGGACATGAGCAGCCTGCGAAAAAAATACGCCAATACCTCGGGTTGGAGTTCCCAGGAACAATCGGGAGTGGATGGCAGCTCCGAGGAAAACTTACTGGATTTGTCCGAATACAATCGGAAGTATAAGGAAAAGTATGGATTTATCTTCATTGTCTGCGCTACCGGAAAATCCGCGTCCCAAATGCTGGAAATTCTAAAAGGAAGAATGAACCATAGCCGCAGCCAGGAAATTTCCATTGCTGCTCAGGAACAATCTAAAATTACCGCGATTCGATTGGAGAAAATGCTATGAGCCCTATAACCACTCATATTCTAGATACTGGAGCAGGAAAACCCGCAGAGGGAGTCGACACTACCCTGGAGCTTCTTAGGGATGACGGGACATGGGAGGAATTCGCTCATGCTGTTACCAACAGCGACGGTAGGATACCAGACCTGGTATCCAAGTCTGAAAAATTTGGTCCTGGAGTATACAGGCTGAATTTTGATACCGGCGCTTATTTTCGTTCCAGGGAAGAAGAGACTTTTTACCCTTATGTCACAATTGTGTTCCGCGTCTCAGATGCAGCTCAGCACTATCATGTACCCTTATTGCTCAATCGCTACGGGTACTCTACCTACCGGGGGAGCTAGATCATGACAACCACTCTCATCCAGGATGCTATCACCGATATACTGACCAATTTAGACCGCGCCAACGATGACTTTGGCTCCCGCTACCCGGGAGAGTCCTCTCGACGCCAACCCGTCCACACCATCTATGGAGGAGCTCATCTTTTTAAGTATGACACGGCTGTAAAAATGGGGCACCTTGCACTTCAGAGCCTGAAAAACTATGCCCCCAATTTCGTGATCCTGGCACAGTGCCTTCAAATTCCGGGCTATGAATCACTCCCTACAGATGAAGGTGAAATCAGGGAACTTGTTAGTAGAGTTGAAGGTTCTAGTGAAGAACCCATTCATCGATCAATCTGGCTTGCTCATACCGTCTACCAGAGAATTCTTAAGAAACTGGAGCAGGAGCCTGTGGAGGATTTCCGTCTTGATTTTGAGGATGGTTTCGGGAGTCGTCCAGACGCGGAGGAGGATGAAGTCGCGATCAATTCAGCAAAGGCCGTGGCCATGGGTATGCGTGAGCGCACCCTTCCGCCTTATATCGGAATTCGCATCAAGCCCTTCAACAAAGAATGCTCCCGAAGAGGAATTCGCACCCTGGATTTGTTCCTGAACTCTCTCCTGGCGGAAGCTGATGGCAAACTCCCTGAAAACTTCGTGGTTACTCTACCCAAGGTAGAGATTCCCGAACAAGTCACCGCCCTGGTCAACCTCTTTGAGAGAATCGAAGCAAAAAGCTCCCTTTCCAGGGGTGCACTTGAAATGGAAATCATGATCGAGACAACCCAGTCTATTTTTGATTCACAGGGAAGAGCCACGGTCAGACTTCTGACCGAAGCCTCCAAGGGCCGCTGTATCGGGGCTCATTTCGGCACCTATGACTACACTGCTTCGTGCAATGTGACCGCACAGTACCAACTAATGGACAACCCCGTGTGCGACTTCGCTCGCCACGTGATGAAGGTAGCTCTTGGCGGAACCGGTATCTTTCTTTCTGACGGTGCTACAAATGTCATGCCTGTGGGACCCCATCGAGCAGGAGATTCTGGTCTGAGTCCAAGGCAAACCCAGGAGAATATCGATATCATCCAGAGAGCCTGGAAACTTGACTACGACCATATTCGCCATTCCCTGGCCCATGCATACTACCAGGGGTGGGACCTTCACCCAGCGCAAATCCCCATACGCTATGCTGCTTGCTACACCTTTTTCCTCGAGGGTTTTCAAGCTTCGGCTTCGAGGCTTAAGAACTTCATGGAAAAGGCAGCCCAGGCAACTCTGACTGACGATGTATTTGATGATGCGGCAACAGGTCAGGGACTCCTGAACTACTTTTTGAGAGCACTAAATTGCGGAGCTATCTCCGAGACTGAGATCCCCCAGACTGGGCTGACCCTCGAAGAAATCCAAAGCCGCTCCTTTCTAAAGATTCTACAGGGTCGACGTTCCCAGGGAGAAGGTTAAGCCGTGGAGATTATCAGAGAGCTGCCCGAGTTGTTGTTTCGCTGGCTTCACCTCCTCTTTGCCATCATGTGGGTTGGCAACTCCATCTTCTTCAACTGGCTCGATGCCCATCTTTTACCTCCGGAAGAGGAGAAAGAAGATGTTGAAGGAGAGCTGTGGATGCTGCATGGCGGGGGATTCTTTCACGTGGAAAAGCGTCCCGTGATTCCTGGGAACTTACCGGAAACGATCCATTGGTTCAAATGGGAATCTTATATGACCTGGATCACCGGGTTTGTACTCCTTAGCATCGTCTATTATTTCACCGGTGGAGTTTTTCTTGTCGATCCAGCCTCAGAGTTAAGCGCTCAAAAGGCCTCCTATCTTGGCCTTGCCATACTCACGGGAGGCTGGCTTGTTTATGATGGACTCTGGAGATCACCCCTAGGACGAATGGGATGGCTACCTATCCTGATTTCTCTCGCCCTGCTTTTCACACTTGCCTACTTTTTAGAATCCGTCTTCCTCGGGCGTGGAATGTATATCCATATAGGCGCACTCCTTGGAACCTTGATGGCCGGGAACGTGTTCTTTCATATCATACCTTCCCAGAAACTGATGATGTCTGCTGCTGAGCGAGGTGAGGTTCCTGATCCAAACTTTTCTCGCCACGCAAAACAACGTTCCAGGCAGAACAATTACATGACCTTTCCGGTAATTTTTCTGATGATCAGCGCTCACTTTCCCAGTACTTACGGGCATCCGCATTCGTGGGTTGTACTGGCAGTTCTGATCCTGGGCAGTGCGATCGTTAAGCATTTTATGAACATGCAGAATCGCTATAAAAACTGGATCTCTGCAGCTGTCTGGACCGCTATCATAACGGTGGTTGTGCTGCTCTTTCTAGTGATGAGTGCTCAAGGACAACAGTCAGGTGGTTTGGAAGGCCGGATTGTGGCTATTGTGACAGAACTTCTAAACCTTTTTGCACGTTGGGCACATGTTATTTTCGGGTTCATGTGGATTGGGAACTCTCTATTTTTCAACTGGATGGATTTGAGCCTGGAACAGCCCAAGAAACCCAGGAAAAATGTAACTGGAGAATTATGGATGCTTCATGGAGGAGTGTTCCTTTTCGTTGAAAAACGATCTCTTTCTCCGAAATTCATTCCACAGCCGCTTCATTGGTTCAAATGGGAGGCCTATTGGACCTGGATCACCGGATTTTTCTTGTTAGGAGTTGTCTATTACCTGAGCGGCGGATCTTACCTGGTTGACCCGGAGATCTATGCAATGGACGTTGATTTCGCAATTGCCCTTGGCATCGGAGTACTTATCGGAGGTTGGCTTCTCTATGACTCGCTGTGGAAGAGCAACCTGGCGAAAGAACCGAAAATTTGCACCATAGTCTCTTTCCTGCTATTGATCATTATAGCGTTTGCTCTAACCCACCTACTCGGGGGAAGAGCAGCCTTCATTCATATAGGAGCTTTGCTGGGAACTCTCATGGCTGCAAATGTTTTCTTTCACATCATTCCCTTCCAGGAGAGAATGATGGCAGCGGTAGCGAATAACCAGGTACCTAACCCAGACTGGGGATCCCATGCCAAAGGTCGCTCCAAGCACAACAACTACATGACATTCCCCCTGCTTTTCACCATGATAAGCAACCATTTCCCTGCCACATATGGCCATGAAGCCAACTGGTTACTCCTCATAGGATTATTCTTTGTGAGCGGATTCATCAAACACTTACTCAACGTCCCCCACCAGCTATTCAATTTTATGGAGGGGCTCTACACCAGAATGCGTGACCTTCGAGATCAAGAAGATAAATTTGGAGGAGTAACCCTGGGTGACATTTTCGGTATAATGATAGTCGCGTCTTTCTTTGTCGGATTCCTGTTCTTTAGCTTAAAGCCTCAGAGTGCCCCGCATCGCATTGCAGTATCCCATTCTCCCTCCATGGTGGATTTTCAAAAAGTGCGCGCCATCATCGATCAGCGATGCACCACCTGTCACTCAGCTAACCCGAGCGATCCTACCGTTCCAGTACCGGCAGGTGTCTTCTTCGATGAGCCGGAAATCATCGCAAAATTCGCTTCGCGTATAAAGGCCCGGAGCGTAGATTCAAAAACCATGCCACTGGGCAACAAGACTGGAATGACTGATAGCGAGCGAAAAACTCTCGGGGAGTGGATTCAGGCAGGCTCTCCTATACAATAAAGGTAAAACATAACTATGTCCCTAAAAGACGCAATTTTTAAGCTTAAAACCTTTTTTCAAGATTATCCCTATGCTTTTCATTTAATTGAAATCCTGGTTATTCTAGTTACCGCATGGCTAGCACATTCCCTATTACGCCGTTATCTCATTACCATCTTGTCGGGTTTCGTGAAGCGGGTTAGGCCGGAATGGGCTGAACCCATGCAAAAATATAAACCTCTAGAAAAACTTGCCTACCTGGCTCCCTTTTTCATTATCTACCAGTCCTCTCACCTGGTTCATGAAAGTCTAAACCTCCTGTTCCAAACCTTAGGTCTGGTTGGAATGCTCTGGTCTGTTGTGACCATGATCGATGATTCCCTGGATACAGTTCACGCTGTCTATGCTTCCCATGAAGTATCCAAACATCATCCAGTTAAGGGATTCATTCAGATCTTCAAGATCATTCTCTACGTGATCACCATCCTGGTCACCCTTGCAATCCTGCTCAACAAATCACCGTGGTATTTCTTGAGTGGTATCGGTGCTTTGACGGCTGTTCTATTGTTGGTCTTCAAAGATACCCTTCTTTCTTTGGTGGCCAGTATTCAGCTTGCATTCAGTGACATGATCCACATCGGTGACTGGGTATCAATGCCGCAGTATGGTGCCGATGGAGACGTCATCGATATTGCCCTTCATACCGTCTCTATCCAAAATTGGGACAAGACGATCAGCACCATCCCAACCTATAAATTCATCACCGAGTCCTTCAAAAACTGGAAAGGAATGTCCCAATCGGGAGGGCGAAGGATCTGTAGATCTATCTTTCTTGATGCTAATTCAGTGAAATTCATCGACGAGAGTCTATTTAAAAAACTAAAGAAAATTCAGATTCTAAAGTCTTATCTCGAACAAAAAGAAATAGAGATTGAAAGATTTAATGAAGAAACCGGGGTCAATCCAGGCTCACCCGTAAACGGCAGAAAACAGACCAACCTGGGAGCGTTTAGAGCCTACATGGAGCAGTATTTAAGATCTCATCCGCGAATTCGCAAGGATATGACTTTGCTGGTACGCCAACAAGCCTCCTCAGAGCAAGGCATACCCATCCAGATCTATACCTTTACGAACACTACGGTCTGGGCTTCCTATGAATCCATCCAGGCGGACATATTTGATCACTTTTTCGCGATCCTTCAGGAATTCGAACTCAAGGTTTTCCAAAACCCAACCGGAGCAGATTTTTCCCAGGTCCAACCTTCTTCCATCCCGCAAACCGCATGAATTCTCGAGTCAAAGTCGAAAATGAGGAGTTAGCTCGGACAATATATTTACTTCTTCGCGAAATCATTTACGTCCATAACTTCTCCATCTAAGAGGATCGTTCCTTCACTATCTTCGATCTTTAGACCATCAAGGGAGGCGTTTGAGAAGTCAGTTTTTTCAAAATGTATCTCCCGAAACTGAACTGAATTTAGATCCGCATTTTGGAAAGATGCGCCGGCAAGTTCAGCGTCTTGAAATACGCTTGACCCAAGATCCGAATCAGAAAAGTCCGCACCGCTGAGATCCACGTCGGAAAAGGAGGAACCAAAAAGATCGCAATCCTTGTACGAAGTACTTTTCAGTGCAGCGTCATGAAACTTAACTCCGCTCAAATCTGCTCCATCAAAACAGGCATCTTGTAAATCAGCGTCATCGATTTTCAATCCCTTGCAGGCACTTCCCGAAAATTGAGCTCCTTTGAGAGCCGCATCGGTAATGATCACGGAGCTGAGTTCTGAATCACGAAAAGACAACCCGGGAATTTCTACCTCCTTCAGCTCTATTGAAGATAGAGACACAGATTCAAATTGAACGTTTCCACTTTGAAGTGAGTCCATGAACTCAGCTTGACCCAGACTTTGTGTTTCGGAGGTCTCAGTCTCATCCCCTTCGCGATTGGATGAAAGTTCTGGACTGGGTTGAAGAGGAGTTGACGAGGTGCTGCCCTTCTTGCCAAACCCGCCTGATTTCTTTGAAAAGCCGCCACTAACCATGTTGTATCCTCCTGTGATAGATGACTATCATAAACCCCAGGGGTAAAAAAGGGAAAATGAATGGAACAGTTGGATCTCTCAAAAGTTCGTCATGATCTTGGGTCAACGCTGAAATACAGATCAGGTCCGGGACTGGGGGCAAAGGTTGCTCGCACCTGGAGAAAAAGACTTGAGGGCATGATGAAGCAGGTTCGTACAAAGCTTGTCGGTCAGGACCTGATGCTGGAAACTTTGATTTTGGGAATTCTTGCCGATGGACATGTACTTTTGGAAGGACCTCCAGGAGTTGGAAAATCCACTGCGGTCCAGGCCATCTCAGAAACCCTGAATATGGAAATGCGAAAGGTAAGAAGGTCCGCAGATTTCATTGGTGCCAACCTTCTTGTTCTTGAGGAATTCCACCATGTTGATCCCGAATTTAGGGCTAATCTTCTCTTTGCCATGCAGGAAGGAAGAGTACTGTTTCAAAATGATGAAATCTATTTGGATAAGCCATTCCTTGTTTTTGCCACACTAAATCCTGATTCAGGAGGGTCCTACTCCCTGAGTATGGCCCAGCTTGATCGATTCGTCCTTTATCATCAAGTTCCCTTCAATTCGCCTGCGGAAGAGCTTCAAATACTTCACCTATATGGCGACACAGTTCAGCAGCGTGCCCTGAGGAAAGTATTCAATGCATCTGAAATTCTGGAAATGCAAAGACTTGTGGAAAAAATCAAAATCCCTGATTCTTTAGCCACCTTGATTGTGGATCTGGTAGTGAGTACCAGGGCACCTCTTTCAACAAGAGAAGTTGGTCTTGGGTCAGAATTCCAGGGTCTCGCTACGCGCAGCGTTCTCGATCTTGCCCGCGTCTCTCAGGCCAGAGCCTTTCTCAATGGCAGGTGTGAAATAGAGAGAGATGATATCAAGGTTCTACTGAGAAGAACTCTGAAACACAAAATGACAGGGGTAGATGAAGCTTACAGGGAAGGAATATTGAACCAGATGGAAGAAAACCTTGAAAGCTAAGGGCCTAAACTCCCGTTTCATCAAAGGGTCGATAATTGTCACGATGATCACTTGTGTCGATTTCCCGCCCATACTTCTGGTATAGATCCCAGTACCAACTCACCATGGAGTAAATTTCGGGCTGGGAAGGCATAAAGTAATTTCCTTCGGTGATGGTATATTCTTTCAGAAAACCAGTTGGGTCGTTCTTGGGTAGATAAAAGTCTTTCACGAGATGTTTGTAGGCCTGCTGGTACCACTCTCGAATCCGCGAATAAGCTTCTTCTGATGTATCAACAAGTAGTTTTTTGGCACTCTCGTCAAAGCTGAGAACCTTTGTTTCGAAAAGCCCTGCGAGGTGAATCAGTCCTTCACAATAATATGCCTCAACTTCTGGTGCCTCTCTCCAGGCCATCAAGCCAACACCCCGACCGATCACATCCTTAAGAATATGGTTGCGCAGTTCAGGTCCCCCGCTCCTCTCTTCATCACCCAGAAAGAATGCTAGCAATCCTCCGGTAGTGGCTTTCCATTCCTCCACATTCTTATAGTTACCACCAAGATTCATCCTGGCCTCGGTGTCATCATCCACCCACAGAATGTGTCCATACTCATGACCAATAGTAGAAATATCATAAAGCTGGAACCACAGAAGCCTGTTCTGGAAGAGCAAGGTTCGATTTTCCCTTAAGTATTCCTGCTCAAATACTTCACTTGCCAGTCTCAAAAATGGCCGACTGCGCTGATTCTGAAGCACATGGTCAGGAAAGGCGAAGATTTTTTTTCCGTATTCCTTGGAGATAACTTCATCATTAGGAACTACCTGTGCAGAAGGCAATCCTGTGAAGAGGGCGCCATAGTACATAGCACTTCTACCAATATGCAGCTGAGTTAGGTCCAGCTTTTTATCAGAGTAACTGATGACCTCTGAATATTTTTCATGAGAAATGTCCAGGGATTGAAAAATGTTGGCTGCCATATCTTGAACCCGTTCCCGTCGTCTACCACGGGTACTATGCTCAGGATTGGCAATTCTCAGGTCCCATTCCAAAGCCACACACTGGCGAAAATGATCTTCGTAATACTCCAGTGGATGACATGGCTGAATGGGACCGGTAATCTTCATCCAAACCAAATCAACCTTAGACCATCTCTCGATGAGAAGATCTACATCACGTTCTTCCAAAGCATTCCTTAATGATTGTATATAATTTAGCCAGGCATCCTTTTCATGAAATACCTTGTCCTCTAGTTTGGTGAGCTCCTCTTTCCAAGTACCTAGCTCTATGAGAACTTTTTCCACAGCGGCGGGAAATCCATCACGATAGCTGTGGGAACTCCATTGATCTTCAATCTTTTTAAGGATTGAATAGCATCGATCGCCCAAATTCCCGTCATGGCCCTTATCAAGAAGTCGGTTCTTTTCTATGAAGTGGTGGACTTCCTCCTTGTTATCGTTATGCTCTTGTAAAATCGATCGATTGACGCCTTGCAAAATCGTTTCAATCCATTGGGGGTGCCAATCACTAAAGGCCAATCCTACCCTGTGCGAGCCCCTTAGAACGGCGCGATAGAAATGGGTTAAAAGTCCCTGCTTCTCAATTTTATGAAGGAACTCTTCATGTATAGCATGGTAGTGATCTCTGACCCACCTGTAGGAGATCGCTATAGCCCGATCAATGCCATCCTGGGAGCGCCCAGATTTTTTTAATACCTGTACCAGGGAATCCTCGCGAAGAGAAAGGAGTCTACTTGCCGCTGCCAGACGGTTTTGTGGAGAAATCTCAAGCTCAATACTGCGCAGGAATTCATCGAGAACAGAAAGGGAATTGGAATCTCCTTCCTCCCCAGCCTCAATGGCACGATAATAGATCTCTTCGTTCTGCTCTCCCTCACGGAGAATTTGCTGAACTTCGGAGAGTTCTCTTAAGAAATCGACAGAAGTTTTCATGGTTCAATCCTAATTGTCAGTAGACTTTATAGCGCAAACACAAGATATATACCATTACTGGTAAAGTAAGAGGCATATTTCTACCCTATACCGAAAAGCAAACCTAAGTCCGTTGTAGGTTCTTGACCAACAAAAAGCTCATCCCAGATGAGCGAGGGAATCGGGAGTTTCCTGGTTTGACAGGGAATCCTGGTAAACCAGATGCGTTTGGATATATAAATTCAATGTTACGTTCTATTCTCATCCCTGAATTCGGCAAATACTTTCTAGTTTGTATTCTTTGCTTCGGCCTGGATTTCTCCCTATTGGTAGCTCTCAGAGAGTATGCCGGGATGCACTACCTGGTTGCTGGACTCATCAGTATCCTGGCTGGCAATATCCTCAACTATACACTCTCTACAAAGTGGGTATTTCACTCCAGAAAGCTTGAAGATAAATCCAAAGAACTGACAGTCTTTCTAACCATAGGACTTGGAGCCATACCATTTCATCACCTGGTATTCTGGCTATGTACAGACTTTGGCGATCTGCACTATCAAATTTCAAAGTTAATCGCTGTGGGAACAACCTTCATTTTGATTTTTATCCTAAGAAAGGTGATGCTTTTTTAGGAGCCTGTCTGCGGCTAAATCCTCTCTTTTTCTACCTGGGCTCCCAGTCTCACCAGTAGAGAAAGCACCATAAGAATCAGTACAAAGGTAAAGGGAAATGCAAAAGTAAGTGCTGCTGCCTTGATTGCTTCGATACCTCCTCCCAGGGCAAGAATCAGAGTCACGACTGCCATTGTCACTCCCCATACAAGCTTGATACGAAAGGAAGGGTCCAGGTCCCCTTCTGTAGTCATCATCGCGATGACATAAGTGGCGGAATCCGCCGAGGTAACAAGAAAGGTAAGAAGTAGCGCCAGGGAGATCGTTCCTGTGATCTTGAAGAAGGGAAACTGCTTCAGCAACAAGAATAGAGCCGTCGTTACATCTGTGTTAACTGCGGCAGCGAGATCATGAAAGCCGCGCATGTCCAGATCAAGTGCTGCGCCCCCGAAAATTGAGAACCATAGTATGGTAAAAATGGTCGGAAGAAGTAGCGAGCCGACAATCAATTCACGAATGGTTCTACCCCGTGAAATTCGAGCGAGAAAAATTCCGACAAAGGGTGTCCACGCTATCCACCAGGTGAAATAAGTGATGGTCCAATCGCCCATCCACTTTTCATAGCTAGCTACCATGGGATTGGTTTGAAAGCTTAAAACAAAAAGTTCATTCAAATACTTTCCAATGGTGTCTACGAAAATCTTGAGAGCAAAGAGTTTGGGTCCGGCAAAGAAGACGAACAGCAGAAGAAGAAGGGCTACAATCACGTTCACATTGGAAAGAATCTTTATCCCTTTTTCCAGACCGGTCCCAGCAGAGATGAGATACAAAGCTGTAATCGAAACGAGAATGATTGTGAGTCCCCAATTCGTGTTTGCCGGTATTCCATAAACCTCATTCAGACCGGTTGCAAACTGCATGATCCCGATTCCAAGGGAGGCCGCCAGTCCAAATACCACCGCCAGAGTCGAGGTTATGTCAGCGAAGGCCTTTACAAAATATTGGGCCTTGGGATTATCAAATAGTTCAATGATGCAGGAGGAAATCAGGTACTTCTTGCGTTTCCTGAATCCAAAATAAGCGACCGCTACGGCACAAATCGTATAAATGCCCCAGCCATGAAAACCCCAATGCAGTGTCGTGTAGACCATGGCCATGGAGCCAGCTTCAGGACTTCTAGGCACACCTCCAGGAGGATTCGTATAATGAATGAGGGGTTCGGCACCTCCCCAAAACAAGAGCCCTACTCCCATACCTGCTGAAAACAGCATGGCTATCCAGCTCAAATTGGAAAACTCCGGTTGCTCGTTGGGATCCCCTAAAACGACAGACCCAAATCTTGAAAAGGCAAGGTAAGCCAGAACAAAGAGAAAACCTGAACTTGCTAAGAGGTAAAACCAACTCAGGTTCTTCACACAGAAATCTTTGACCTGACCAGCCAGGGTCGCGATGCTGTCAGCGTTCCATAAAGCCAGGACAACGAAGACTGCCAGGAAACCAAGGGAACAAACCAGGGTCGTGTTGATAAGAAGATGCTCTTCTTCTCGAATCGCTTCCAAAGATTGGTCTTCTTTTCGCAGTTCACGCCAGAGCAGTCGCTGTCGGAAATTTACTTTTTGCTGGGAAATAACCGCGTGATCGTCTTCTCGCCGAAAAGTCTTGCGGATGTCATTCTCAAACTGGGCGACTTCATCTTCGATTCTTTCCTTCGCACCGAGCTTTAAATCCGATTTCTTATCCTCCCAATCTGAAGAGGTGGAATGAGCAGCTTTTTTAGCTTTCTCTTTTCCCTGGTTTTTTTTCTTTTTTTCCCTACGTTCGTCAGTTCTTGGTTTTTTACCAGATTCCGGCATGTGCCTCCCCGATTGGCTGGATTCTGAGCCAGTCTAACAACTGTGAGAGGAATGTACAAATCTCTGAGTTCTCATCACAGACCCTCATTTACTACACGGTAACACTCCCATCGGGGACAAAAGACACCCTCTTGAATAGCTATTTGTAGACGGCTGATGAGAATACAATTTTTTAGGGTAACTGAACCCTCAAGATCACCAGATGATGGTTCGAGGATCTTATGGATATGCATCTTTCTCTTCTGCAAGTCTGTCTTAGATATTTCTCCAATACTGAGTCGAGTCGAGTGGATTCTGAGAGGCCCTTGAGGTTAAGTTCAGAGTTCCCAAGAAATTTCTGTATTTCTGTAGTCCTGGTTCTGTTTCTGTTGGTTCTATTTTGCCTGGCTGGCGAAATCACATACCTTTTATTCCAGTCGATCATGCAGTCAGGGCCGACCTTTAGCTTCTCCTCATTTCTCTACTTTCTGGCCTATGTATTGGCAAACATCCTGTTCCTGACTCACCTGAGCCTGTACTTCGGATATAGAGAGGAAATTAGTCTGGGATCAGAGTCATTTGACGTGAGTCATGCTTTCTTTGGAGTTCGAAGATACCGCTGCATCCCCATAGAAAAAATTCTATATTTCCAGATGAAACAGAATTTGCTGGGAAACTACCATGTTGAACTTTTCTACTTCGCAGATGATGGGAAGACTAAGAAAATATACATCGGCACCTACCTGGGGGATGAACATATATCCCTACTCTCAGCCCACCTGAGAAGATTTGAAATTTAGCACGAGCCAGACAGTTCAGGAATCAGGAGTATTCTTAAACTCTAATGAACTAGCATTGATTCAAATTCATCCTGGTTCTCGGAGAACAATCTTGGAATCGTAATCTGTAAGGTCCCATCGTAAAAGTCAGCCTCGATGTTTTGATCATCCAAATCTGCATTGAGCTGGAAAGATTCACGAAAGTTCTGTGTACAAGGACGCAGGCTATTGCTATTGAGGTCTACACCCAGACCTCCAACCAGACCTTGAACAATCAACTCCCCCGCATCGCTCTGAAGGGAAATGGAATTGGGATCCAAACCTGGTATATCTAATAATATACGCAGTGCGTCTTCTGAATCGAATGTCTCCATCGAAGGTACAAATATCCTCAAATTCTGCTCCGTTGCCGGTATGGTTTTCGTTTCAACGATTTGTATTTCTAGAGTCATATCAATCTCCCTGACACAATACCCAAATCCCGCGCCATCTAATATGAATATACAAAAACCGTGCCAATATTGAGAATTATGGAGAACCCTTTTAATCAGGTGATTTTATTAAATTTCACTCCATTCTTTGAAAATTAACTCACCTATTGGTCAGTTAATCTTCCTCTTTCGTCAGGTCGTTGCTGAAATCCTTACAGGTCCATCTAACAAACACTCTGGACTCTTATTGCTGAATCCGTTATTCTAAAAGGGTAGTTGGGGATTATTCATACAATTATATGAGAATTTGGCATATTTTTGTCTTTACTATGTGCCTGGGGGCCTGCTTTCCGCTGAGTCGTGATCTCCACGAAGGATGGAATCTAGTCTCGTTGACCCTTCACACCCCTGTATCTGTAGACCAGTACCTCGATGAAAATCTGCGCGGTGGAGATGTAGTCAAAATTTGGACCTTTGACACTAGATGGAAAAAATACGAATACGGACTCATTGAACCTAATCCTGACCAATACTTCACCAAGTTCATACCTACGAGAGGATATTGGTTTTTCATGAACGCCCCTGGGAAATTAATGCTTGATGAGGGGGTCCGATCCCATGGAATCCTGGTTCCGCATAACGGATGGTTCCTCGGCAGTTTTAACCAGGGTCACAGCCTGAGCATCTCCCTGGATGTACTCACAGCCACCAACCTGGGGAAAGACCATGTGCCACAAAATATTGGAAAAATCTGGGAATTCACATCCCAATGGAAATCCTACAGCTACGATCAGCCAGGACTAACACTTTTCAAACCCGGGTACGCCTACTGGTTTCTGGCTCAAGACTATGGAAAGTACACCATACCTCCATTTCTCTCCCTAACCCCAGAGGGGGCCCTTTCCCCAAAAGCAGTTGCAGCTGTCGCTCCACCAATCGAGGTCTTCCAGGCTCCGCTCACCAGTACTAACTTCAGTTTACGAGGATTAAGAAATCAACGCGTGACCCTCAGACTGAAACAGTAGACCATGAAGTTACGAATTCTTTTCCTTGTCCTTTTGCTTCGATCTGCTGGATTTACCTCAGAAGAAGGTTATTTTTACTATAGTGGAATCCTGACCAAGGCTAATGGAAATCCCCTGAGCAGCGAAACCGCTGATATCCAGATCAGTCTTTTCAATGTTTTAACAGGGGGATCAGCGGGTTATATCCAGACATTTGATGACGTAGACCTGGATGAAGGATACTTTACGTTAAAGATCGGCCCATCTCTTCCGGACCTCACTGAATATTGCTATATGGAATTCGAGGTAGACTCGGAGACGATGGCTCCTCGGGATATTCTCCAGGTAAAAGCGCTAACCCATACCTCCTATGATTCAAAAAAGTTTTCGGGTTTGACCACTTCAGAATTCTTGGCACTGGTACCCCCAACTCTCGGCACCCTTGCACTTCAGGATGCAGATCAAATCGATGTAACAGGGGGCTCAATCAACTCCACCGAAATCGGTAATTTGAGTCCGGCTTCAGCCAACTTTACCGAGGTATCCGTTTCAAGTCAGGTCATTGCCAGTGCGTTTCATGGGGATGGTTCCAATCTGATTAATGTAATTCCAGCAGATGGCACGGTTACCAGTAGTAAAGTAGCCATCAACGCCATTAACAGCACACATATATCAACAGGTGCAGTGATTACTGAGAAGATTCAAGATGGGGCAGTTACCGTTGTAAAGTTAGCAACGAACTCTGTCAGCACAGAAAAGGTCCAAGACTCCGCGATTACATCCACAAAGATTGCCTCTGACTCCATCAGCACCGCGAAGATCCAGGACTCCGCGATCACATCCCTTAAAGTCGCCTCTGACGCCATCAGTACCGCGAAGATTCAGGACTCCGCGGTCACATCCACTAAAATCGCCTCTGACTCCATCAGCACCCATAAAATCCAGGACTCCGCGATTACTTCCGCTAAAGTCGCTTCTGACTCCATTGGCACCGCGAAGATTCAGGACTCCGCGATCACATCCTCTAAAGTTGCCTCTGACTCTATTAGTACCGCGAAGATTCAGGACTCCGCCATAACCTCGTCCAAAATCTCCTCTGACTCTATTAGTACCGCGAAGATCCAGGACTCCGCCATAACCTCGTCCAAAATCTCCTCTGACTCTATTAGTACCGCGAAGATCCAGGACTCCGCCATAACCTCGTCTAAAATCTCCTCTGACTCTATTAGTACCGCGAAGATCCAGGACTCCGCCATAACCTCGTCCAAAATCTCCTCTGACTCTATCAGTACCGCGAAGATCCAGGACTCCTCTATCACATCCACGAAGATCGCCTCTGACTCCATCAGCACCCATAAAATCCAAGATGCATCCATCACTTCAGTAAAGATCGCGACAGGTGCTATTACTTCTGAAAAAATTCAAGACTACGCTGTAACTGGTAATAATATTTCTGATGGTGCCATCTCAACACAGCACATCCTTACGGCCGCGGTCACCAGTACTCATTTAGCCAGTGGAATCATCACGGAGCAGCATTTCTCGCATGGCTCAATCACGACCGAGTTCATTGCGACCGGAGCGGTTCAATCCGGATCTGTAAATCCCTCAGCGATTCAGAGCATTCATCTGGCAGACGGATCGGCCACAGGCGTCAAACTCGGTGCAGATGTAGTCAAAACTACCGGGAGCCAGAGCATTGGAGGGTCCAAGGAATTTGTTGATCCAGTGAGTTTTTTAGCCGGAATAAATGCTACTCTGGCAACAACTAACCAACCTCTAATTCAAACCCTGGGGACACTATTGTCCCTGAATATATCAGGCAATGTTACCGCTTCCTCGTTCTACGGAGATGGGTCCAAACTTACCAACATTCAGGTCCAGGGAGTTGGACAGCCTATTGGAACTACCGGCCTCCTCCTGGATGGAGTTTACCTTTCTCGGCACTCAGAAAATACGCTAATCGGCAACCTGGCCAACACTCATGTGAACCTTGGTTTTTTCTCCGTAACGGGTCAGGCTGGAGAGAGTAATGAATTTGATACGATCGGCGGAGGTCTGGATAACATAGCCAGCAAAGACTTTGCGACCGTGGGAGGCGGACATACAAATATTTCCTCGGGTTATGGAGCACTCATTGGAGGAGGCATCGAGAATACTGCTGCTGGACCTTATGCAACCATTGCCGGAGGAGAGAACAACTATTCCACCGAATACGCATCCAGTATTCTGGGGGGATCTGATAACGAAGCAATCGGAGAATTTTCTTCTATTGGTGGAGGAGAAACAAATTACGCGACCTCCTATGCCGCAACAATAGCTGGAGGCAGTGAAAACGAGGCAAGTGGAGAGCTTTCGACAATTGGAGGAGGTATTTTCAATCTGGCCTTAAGTTATGGAACAACCGTTAGCGGGGGAGATAAAAATACAGCAGAGGAACCTTATGCCAGCATTGGAGGAGGATTCATCAATACAGCTTCCGGATTCTACGCAACTGTCAGCGGGGGCTATGCCAATAATGCCGGAGAGAACAGTTCCAGCGTGGGTGGAGGAGATCACAATGAAGCCATTGAAGTCGGCTCCACAGTCAGTGGCGGAACCGATAATGAAGCTAGCGGACTCTACAGCACCGTGGGAGGTGGGATGAACAACAGCGCTAGTGGATATGGTACGACCATATCCGGCGGACAGGATAACGAAGTCGGTGGTATGAATAGCGCGATTGCAGGAGGGAGGGGGTTGGCTCTCACTGGCGATGGCAGTCTGGGATTCCGTGGCGGTGATAGTTCTACCCAGATCAGCCGCTCGGAATCCAATTCGGTCTATCTCATGGAAGTAGCACTGTGTATTGGGGCAGAGAGCACAGACTGTACAATGACCATGACCCCCGGACAAACCTACGCCGACGCCCATAATACATCCAATGGAGATTATGCGGAGTACTTTTTCACGGAGGAAAACCTCTCTTCTGGAGATATTGTTGGATTGAACTCGAAGAGCAGAAAGGTACGAAAATTCCGCCCGGGTGATCTACTGGTAGGCATCATTTCTAAAAATCCAGGTATTGCCGGAAACCACGAGATTAGAGAACAGGGAAAAAGTGCTCTGGTTGGACTCATGGGACAACTCCCCTTCAATCGAGAACAAGTCCGTATAAATGGCCCCGAAGTTACCACTACAGATGGTCAATTCCTGGGTTACTTGTTAAGCGACGGAAGAGTCTTTATCAATATATCTCCAGGACATCAGGCATTAAACTCCTCAATTCGAAGCCTGAAAAAGCAAAACGAGGAATTGAACAAAAAACTTAGAACGCTTGAGAAGAATATGCGTTTATTGCTACAGAGCTTGAACTAGTAAGTTTTCGCTACCGGACTGGGTAGAGTCAATTACAACATTGGAGAGTAGTACAGGGTGCAGTAGAATAGGAAAACTGGAGAATTTCCCTATGACTAATCTCTGTCCCTTTGGAACCCATCGTGTCCTTGAACCTTGTGGATCACTACCCCAAAATGCCTGGAAGTTAGATCCTTCTCTTCCTATAAGAGAAAATGAACTTCTGATCTCAGTTGATACTTTAAACATTGATTCCGCTTCCTTTCATCAAATGCTCGAAGAGTCCGGGGGAAACCCAAAAGGAGTCGGAGAGAAGGTACTTGAAACAGTCCTAACTCGCGGTAAGCAGCATAATCCAGTCACTGGCTCAGGCGGCATGCTTTTAGGAACCGTCGCTGAAATCGGACCGAAATATCACTCCCCTACTTCTGTTAAGAAAGGACAGAGGCTGGCAACACTGGTTTCCTTGAGTCTTACCCCCCTCCAGATTGAGGAGGTACTAGCTGTCCACCCAACCATGGATCAAATTGATGTAAGGGGAACTGCAATTTTGTTTCCAACCGGTAATTTTGCTGTTTTGCCCGATGATCTACCCGAAACTCTTTGCCTGGCTGCCCTTGATGTGTGTGGAGCACCTGCCCAGATGCCCCGGATTGCCAGGCAAGGCATGACGGTAGTTGTACTCGGTGCCGGGGGAAAGTCAGGCTTGCTTTGCTGTGCGGCTTTAAGGGAAATTCTGGGAAGCAGCGGGAAATTGATAGGAATTGAGCGCTCTGAGAACGAGCCTACACGACGTCTTCGATCCCTGAACTTCTGCGATGAATTGATTCTTGCAGATGCAACCTCGCCACTTGAAGTTCATGAATTGGTTTCTAAATCGACCCAGGGAAAACTCGCCGATCTTGTGGTGAATCTCACTAATGTTGCCCAGGTAGAGATGAGCTGTATTCTATGTTCCAAACCAGGAGGAATTGTATATTTTTTCTCCATGGCGACCTCCTTTTCCCAGGCAGCCCTCGGAGCGGAAGGTATAAGCTCTGATTCCCACCTCGTCATCGGCAATGGCTTTGTACCTGGCGCTGCCGATTACACGCTCAATTTGATTCGCCGACAGGATAGACTGCGCCAGCATCTTGTAAATTTCTACTCCCACCAAACTGGGTAGGGAAAGGACTAGTCCCATTTCACTACAGACTTACGGCTTTCTTGGTTCGGACAAAAATGCCGGAAAAACTACGGCGATGGGATTCGTGTCCAAAAAGTTCAGAGACCAGGGAAAAAGGATTCTTTTCTCTTCGGTGGGAATCAATGGGGAGTGCGTTGATACCTATGAAGGAATACCAAAACCATCTATAAAGTTATCTCCCGGTGATTTCTTTGTTACTGCTTCAGCCCATCTTTCAGGAAACTCGGGAAAATTTCGTATGATTCAGTGTTTTGGCCCCCCTGAGTTTTCCCGTAATTATTGCCTCTGCCAGGCTTTGATAAGTCAATCATGGATCTTGGAAGGTCCTAACGATCTTGCTTCCCTGGTGAACCTGAAAGAGGGCTTAAAAGAGTGGGAGACCAACTTGATAGTTTTGCTGGATGGATCCATTGACCGCCAGTTCCTGGGACATCCTAAAATCTGTGATTACTTCTATTTTTCCTTGCTGATTACAGATCGAAAGGAGCAAATAGAAAAAGCATCCCAACTTCTTGAACCCATCCATTTTAAAGCCTGCTCGAATGAGCAAAGAGAATGGATCCAGAAAATCGTCAGGACTCAAACACGCAGCTTGCTGTTCGACGAGTCTGGGATGCTGGTCTATGAAGGATTCCAGCCACCCTTTCTAGACTCAGAATTGAAGTCGAAAATCCGCCCATTGGCATCCAATTCCTGTACTTTGTACCTCAATGGGGCCTTAACCCATTCCCTGTGCAATTTCCTATCTCCTTACCAGAATTGGAGGATTATTCTTGATAATTTTACACTCTACCAGAGAATCTCAGTGACTAAGGAGAAGCGCAGTTTTCGCCCCGAAATCTGCCTTTTCCACCCCTTGAGACTCAAGGGAATCTTTCTTCGAGAGGTCTCGTTTCAAAGCTTGGACCTCCCAGAAAAGATTCCAATTCATAATATTTATCGCGAGGACTCTGATGCCATTAGTATTTCCTGAGAATGCTCATACACACCTGATTGATGAGCTAGGACTGGTTGATTTCCTCAATAAGTTTCAAGCCCCGGTCCCCATCCTGGGAAAGACACTCCTCAAACCACTAAAGGAATCTGATGCCAGAGATCACTTCGAGAGCCTGAAGAACCTGGATCAGAAGATCCATCAATCGAATCTCAATGCATTGAAGATGCTTCAATTTACCCAAAAACTTCCGTGTCTTGACGCTGTTTTTACGGCCTTTCAAAATCAAAATCTGGAACAGTATGAACTGCGTATTCTGGCTGAATTTCTCAGTATTGAACTTCATCTTCTTAAGTTGGAGTCCAGCTTCTCAGCAATCGATGATGAAGAGAGTCTGCTGAGCACGATGCTAACCATTTTGGATAAGACTCTGGAAAACGGTTATGAATTCATAAGAGGAAATGAGAATCTAAAATTGCTCCAAATCCGCCTGGAAAATATAGATAACGAGTTCGATTCCAAGATTTCTATGATTGAAAAGCGAATTTTCTCTGAGACTGGACTCAAAATTGCCTATCCCAATCCCAGGGAAAGGATCGATATTGATGATTCAGTATTGGAAAGCCTGAAAGATTGTTCGCTTGTCTCTGTTACTGAAGAATCACAACGTATCATTATTGAAGTAAAGCTCCCTTTGGATTTGGAGCGACTTGAGCAGGATCGAAAGCAAGCCTTGCTTGAGTTTGAAGGGGAAGTTCAACAGATTCTAAGAAGTGTTAACTCTAAGTTTTCCCCCCTCGTCGAGCGCTTTGAAGAACACTACTCTAAACGAAAGGCTCGTGCATTTGAGTACCTGCTGCTAGCTACCGCCCAGGAATCTGACCTGGTGTTGCCGCAGTTAACCCATGACCCAATTCTCGAAATCAGCCACGGAAAATTACCCATTCTCTCTGATCGAAAGGAAGATTATCTTCCCCTGGATCTCAGCCTGGAGCAAAATGTCCAAGTTTTGGTGGGACCCAATATGACCGGGAAAACCACTATTTTAAAAACCCTGTATTTCCTCCTCTTTCTCACCAGGCATGGTCTACCGGTTCCCGCCCGAAAGATGCGTTTAAAACTTCCATCGGAGCTCTTTCTCCACCTCCCCAATCCCGGTGATTTACAAAAGAACCTCTCAGCTCTTGGGGACGAACTTGAGTTCTGGGCCAGAGAGTTTCCAAAGAACTCCCTCGTGCTTGTAGACGAACTCTTTCAATCCACTGATCCGGTAAGCGGGGCTCAGTTGAGCAAAATCTTCCTGGAGGAATTTCGGAATTCCGGGATCTTCTTACTAGTCACCAGTCACTATTCACAAGTATTGAAGGTATCAGGCCTTCGTTTCCTGCGCATGAAAAACTATGGTGGACCTGTTCCTTTTCAACCGGAGACGGAGCCCCTGTCAGGTATTGAGTCGGAGGTATTGAAATCCACGCTTGATTTTCAGCTTCCCGACCGAGTGATCGATCGTATCAAAAAGAGAATTCAGAGATTACAAAAGACTGAGAAATAAGCTCGAATTCTGGTTTCAGGACCCCTTAGCTCTAATGTACAATGCAATCCAAAGGATCGCATCTATGCCTCGAATTCCATTGAATCAAGACCAGGTCTTGCGAGTGAAGGGACTCGCCAAAGAAATCGCGGATCGAATTCAGAACTTTATCGATTCTCATTCTTCCGTTTCTACCGAACGGACCATCCTAAGGCTCTTTGGTATTGATGGAACCAATGACCAGGAGATTCCTCTACCTAACCGCATTGTGGACCTCCTCCGGGAACAAAACCTCCTTGAACAGGGAATCTCCTTTCCCTTTAGCGCAGCTTGCCTCAAGTCCCGTAGAGACACCCAAACCACCGCTGAAATGATTGATCGGGGGGAAATAATTCTAGGAGATTACGATGGGATTTCAATTTCCAAGATCCGCGAACAGGTGTCTGTGTTTGCAGCAGGCGCGATTGAACTTCTCGATAGTACCAGGCAGAGAAAACAGAGGAAGCGGGAACAATTCCCTATGGGAGCCCAGCCCTGGAAGTATCTGATCGTAGCCACGGGAAATATTTTTGAAGATCGAACCCAGGCAATTTCTGCAGTTCACTGCGGGGCTGATGTGATCGCCGTGATCCGTACCACAGCGCAATCCCTTCTTGACCATGTCCCTTACGGCGCGACCACCGAAGGGTGGGGGGGGACAATGGCTACCCAGGAGAACTTCCGAATCATGCGCAAGTCCCTGGATGAAGCCTCAGAACAGGCCGGAAGATACGTAATGTTAACCAATTACTCCTCTGGCCTGTGTATGGCTGAGATTGCCGCGTGTGCCGCCATAGAAGATCTTGATATGCTCCTCAATGACTCTATGTACGGAATCCTTTTTCGCGACATCAATATGCAGCGCACTTTCATCGATCAATACTTCTCCAGGATGATCTGCGCAAGGGCCAAGATTGTTATCAACACAGGCGAAGATAACTACCTGACTACCTCTGACGCCATAGAACAGGCTCATACCGTAACCGCTTCCCAATTGATTAACGAGGCTATGGCCCGTAATGCCCTCATCACTGATGAAATTATGGGTCTCGGACATGCCTTTGAAATCAGCCCCAATGTTCCCAATGCATTCCTTTACGAATTAGCCCATGCCCAACTTGCCAGGGAGCTTTTTCCAAATGCTCCCTTAAAGTATATGCCGCCTACCAAACACAAAAGTACGGACATCTTTTTCTCTCACAGCATGGACACACTCTTTAACCTGGCCTCTGTCACAACTGGCCAGGGAATTCACCTGGCGGGAATCCTCTCCGAGGCAATCCATACACCCCTCATGCAGGAAAGATTCAAAGCCCTCCAGTCCATTAACTACGTTTTTGGAGTCGCTCGAGAGCTTGGAGACGAGATAGAGTGGAAGGAAGATGGTTTCATCGTAAATAGAGCTAAAACCGTCCTTGGAGAAACGGAGAAAATGCTTGAGGAGATTTTAGAGTTAGGAGGACTCCGCAAAGCGATAGAAGCCGGAAAGTTTGCTAACATCATTCGTACTTTTGAGGGAGGAAAGGGATTCGACGGAGTATTTTTAAAGGCCGAAAACTACTCAAACCCGGTAATGGAGATTCTTTCGAAGGAGGGGGTCATTGTCTGAGCCTGAGTTTATAAAACCCTACGGAGACACACTAGGGGACGGTAGAATCCAGATTAGTTTTACCCTGCCAGTGGAACTTAGCGCACGCGCAAAAAAGGCAGCCGAGATTTATGCCACCTCCTTGAATTGTGAAAATGTAAGTGTAGTTTACGCTGCCAAAATCAGTGAGGGATATACCTATTTCGTAATCTTCGCTGATGCGAAACATGAGTTGGATTTCTCTAAAATTCAGGCTGTAGAAGCCCCTAAAGGCAATCGAGACTTTTACGAAATCAATGCTTTTGTTAAGGAAAAGATCGGAAGAAAAGTAGTGATTGTAGGAGCCACTATCGGAACCGATGCCCATACGGTCGGAATCGATGCCATTTTGAATATGAAGGGCTACGATCACGATTACGGTCTGGAAAGATATCCAGAGTTCCGTGTCTATAACCTGGGGGCGCAAGTGTCCTCTGAAGACCTTTTGGCCCAGGCCCTGGAAGTGAATGCAGATGGAATCCTGATCTCCCAGACTGTCACGCAGAAAGATTCTCATATTCGGAATTTCACTGAATTCATGGAAATCTTGGAGGCTGAACAAATGCGGGATAGATTCGTTACACTTATTGGAGGAGCCCGCATTACACAGGAACTTGCTATCGAGCTTGGATATGACGCTGGATTTGGACCTGGTACGAAACCTTCAAGCGTTGCTGATTTTTTGGTGAGTCGCATGGTCGAACACCAATCATAGGCTTGAGAGCCTGTGTACTGTTAAAAGGAGTGAAAATGACTGAGCCGCTTAATCTTAGTAGATCCCAGGAGCTGTTTGAGGAAGGACTAGATCTCATCCCCGGAGCGATCCTGGGCATTCGACGACCCTATAATTTTGTTCCGGGGGAGTATCCTATTTTTTTTGATTCTGCCACTGGAGGAAGAGTCACAGATGTAGACGGGAACAACTATATAGACATGCTTTGCGCCTATGGACCCATCATCCTGGGACATCGGGAGGCCGAGGTGGATGACGCGGTCATTGATCAGATTCGCAACCGCGGATTCTGCATGTCTTTAACTCAGCCCGTTCAAAATCAGCTTGCAAGGAAACTTAGAGAACTCATCCCCTCTTGTGATCAGGCGGTTTTTACAAAGACCGGGTCTGATGCTACTACCGCCTCCATACGTGTTGCCCGAGCCTATACCGAGAGAACAAAAATTCTGCGCTGCGGATATCACGGCTGGCATGACTGGTGTGTGGAAGTCAAAGGCGGTGTCCCCAAAAAGCTTTATGAGGATATTCATGAATTTACTTATAACCGCATCGACCAGGTACGTTCCCTCTTCGAAGAACATCGCTCGCAGGTTGCGGCTGTAATTCTCACTCCGCTTGGACATCCCCTGGCTCAGCCTTTGGAATATCCAAAGCCTGGTTTCCTTGAAGAAGTGCGAGACTTGTGTACCTCCAACGGTGCCGTATTGATTTTTGATGAGGTAAGAACCGGCTTTCGAGTCCATCTTGGCGGTGCGCAATCTCTATTTGATGTGATTCCTGATCTCTCTGTATTTGGGAAGGCAATGGCCAATGGCTACCCCATCGGTGCCGTTGTAGGAAAACGTGAAATTATGGAAGTTCTTGCCTCAGGTGCTTTCCTGAGTTCCACCTTTTTTCCCAATAGCGAATCTCAAGTCGCTGCCTTAAAGACAATCGAGATACTACAAAGAGATAAAGTTCTAGATCAGATCGCTGAAAAAGGATCTCTATTTTGCGAAAGAATACAGGGGTTTATCGACTCCGGTGAGGTTCCCTGCGAACTCAGTGGAGGCCCCTGGATGCCCTTCATTACTTTTAACAAAGATAGTTCGGGTCTCTATAAGAAGCTGAGAACGGAATTTTACACCCAATTGATCCGTAAAAAGGTTTTCCTACAGCCCTTCCATCACGGGTACATCGCCTATAGGCACACGGATGAGGACCTCAATTATGCCTCGGAAATGATCGCCGAGTCCCTTCATTCACTGAAGAAGTTCTTATGATACAATCCCCCCATGTCCAATCCGGTGATACTCACCTGCCCCATCATCGGGGCTGAATTAACACGCGAAGTTTATCCCGAACTTCCCCTGAGCCCCGAAGAATTAGCTGAGGCTGCTCGGGGAGCCTGTGAAGCGGGGGCTACGATTATCCACCTTCATGTGCGTGATGAAGATGGAAAGCCCACCCAGAGAGTCGATGTCTTTGAAGAGACTAGCCGAAGAATTAGGGAAAGATGCGATTGCATTCTTCAATACTCTACCGGTGGCGCCGTAGGCACACCGCTTGAGGATCGATTAGCTCCGCTTGATCTACACCCAGACATGGCAACCCTCTCTATGGGATCCATGAACTTTGGAGATGACATCTTTGAAAATAAGGAACACACGATTCGGGCACTATCCTCCAAAATGAAAGAGCTCTCTATCATGCCTGAATTAGAAATTTTTGATTACGGTATGATGGATACTGTTGATCGGTTCCTTAAAAAGGGCTACCTGTCAGCCCCCTTCCATGTGGACTTTGTCCTGGGAGTTCCAGGAGGAATGAATGGACAGGTTGGAAGTCTGAATATGCTCGTTGAACGTCTCCCAAAGGGACAATCCTGGACCGTTTCAGGAGTGGGCCGCTTTCAGCTTAGCCTTGCCGCACATGCACTGGTCATGGGCGGTCATGTACGTGTAGGCCTGGAAGACAACATCTACTATCGCAAGGGAGAACTTGCTCAGTCCAATACCCAATTAGTAGCAAGAGTGGCCAGAATCGCGAGGGAACTCGATCGCGACGTCGCGACACTTGAGGATACAAGAAAGATACTAAATCTCCCTCCGAGGAGCTAAAATGCCAGGAGAGACTGGGAAAGGGGCACCGCTCCAAGCATTGGAATCCCTGATAAGGAAATACCCGGAATGGCAGATTGCACAACAAATATTAGAAGAGAACAAAAACGTGGGAGCTCTAATATTAGCGATTTCAACGCCCGAGAGAAGACAGGCGATAGTATCCAGGCTAAACAAGGCCAAGAGAGCGGAGGTGCTGGATGCTCTATCCAATCTCAAGCGTCCTCCGGACTTCGTCATCAGCACGATAGTCGATTCCCTGAAAAAGACTCTGGGACCCAGCCCAAACCAGGCTTAGAGAACCTTCCCGGATTTTTAGGAACACAGATTCTGGCTGAGTATTACGCTTGTGACCCCACTGTCTTGAGTGATAGTTCCCTGGTGGAAAAGATCATGGTAGAAGCCGCACGCGATGCCGGTGCTACGGTCGTAGGCACATCTTTTCACCAGTTCTCCCCCCACGGCGTTTCAGGCGTTGTGATCATCGAAGAAAGCCACCTGGGTATCCATACCTGGCCGGAATTTGGATTCGCGGCTGTAGATTTATTCACCTGTGGAGACTCAGTGAATCCCTGGAAGGCCTATGAATCATTGAAATCATCCCTAAAAGCTAACCAGGGTACTTTCATGGAACTGCGCCGGGGACATCGCGGCCTGATTGAAAATAGCTGAATTCCTTATCGATGGTCTTCAGTGAACCCATGCGATCCTCCTGTTTTCATGTTAAAATTTGTGCTTTGAGGGAATTGGAGAAACTATGGCCGAAATCCTGCAATCTTCAGAAGAAGCAACCCGCATAATCAAGGACGGCATGAGTGTCATGGTGGGAGGCTTTGGGGTCTGTGGACTTCCAGAAAACCTTTTACACTCGCTTGCCAGCCAGGGAACAAAGCAACTCACCTTAATTTCAAATAATGGAAGTGTGGACGGCTGGGGCAATGGAAGACTAATTGCCAATGGCCAGGTTAAAAAACTCTATGGGTCCTATATAGGCGAAAACAAGAGGCTAGGCGAACTTTTCCTTTCCAATGAACTTGATGTCGAACTAGTACCACAGGGCACTCTGGCGGAGAGAATTCGTGCGGCAGGTGCCGGTATTGCGGCTTTTTTTACTCCAACGGGCTATGGCACATTAGTAGCCGAGGGTAAAGAAACTCGTATCATCGACGGCAAGGGGTTTGTACTTGAACAGGCTCTTCATGCGGATGTTGCCTTGATAAAGGCTTACAAGGCAGATCGTAAGGGAAACCTGTGTTTTCGTATGACCGCCCGTAACTTCAATCCTATTATGGTCACTGCCGCAAAGACCACCATCGTTGAAGTAGAAGAGATTGTAGAACGTGGGGAACTCAAGCCAGATCAAATTCATACCCCCGCCATTTATGTAGACTACCTGGTGAAGGGAGAGGAATATGCCCGCAGAATCGAAAAAAGAACGAATCGCTCGTAGAATTGCTAAGGAACTGCAACCGGGTTATTTCGTAAATCTTGGTATTGGGATTCCCACTCTCGTTGCCAATTATATCCCTGAAGAATACGACATCTTCCTGCAATCAGAAAACGGGCTTCTTGGAATTGGACCCTATCCTTTCGAAGGTGAGGAAGACTGTGACTTGATCAATGCCGGAAAGGAAACGGTAACCACCATCCCCGGCTCTTCCTTCTTTTCATCGGCTGATTCTTTCGCCATGATTCGTGGAGGTCATGTTGACGCTACAATCCTCGGCGCTATGGAAGTCTCCCAGGATGGAAATATTGCCAACTATATGATTCCTGGGAAGCTTGTAAAGGGTATGGGTGGAGCGATGGACCTGGTGGCGGGTTCTAAAAATGTGATCGTGGCCATGATGCATTGCTCCAAGGATGGAGTCTCGAAGATTTTGAAGGAATGCTCCCTACCGCTGACAGGTATCAAATGCGTAAACATGGTTGTGACTGATCTTGGCGTATTAGAAGTTCACGGAGATGGTTTCATCCTGAGGGAAACTGCCGAAGGAGTAAGTGTCGAGGACATAAAAGAAAGCACCGAAGCCAATTTGATTATTTCTCCCAATTGCCAGGAAGGGACATACTAGGTAGTTGAACCCATCCATCGCACTGTATGCCAAGAGCCTCTTTTTAACGTGGTTCTGGCTTGAACTTAGTACCTTCATTAGCCAGCGTTGGACCCTCCCTGCCCCCCTGGAACGCCTTCATAAACAAGGTACACTCGATTGCCTGTGTCTCTATTTAATTCTCTACTATTTTTTAGTTGGTTCAGGAATCGAGACATACCTCCATTTGATATTCCCGGTTTTTCTAATTGCGGACTACCTGATTACCAGTGAAAGAGTCAGACTCCAGCTTTTCTTCTGGCTGGAAGTGGTAGTTCTGGTTGCCCTCGTCTTCTACGGTCTTAAAATCTCCTTCGTGTCAAATCCCAGCGGCGGTATGTTTTTTCTGGGTAAATCCGCATTCTATGTGAGTTTTTTCTGGCTGATCTTCATCGTGTCTCTGATCAACCTTTTCAATATGGTCGAAGGGCTGCTCTGCGGTATAGGGGCGGTACTTTCCTACGCCTTTTTGTTCACCATTTTCATACAGCCTTCGATAGATCCGAATGCCGTTCGATTGGCGATGATACTGGGCGCTTTCTGCACTCTGCAGTGGTTCTTTATCACCTTACGCGAAAAACGAGGCTCCCAGGCCGCAATCCTTTCTTCGACCCTATCCATCCTGGTCGGCGCTCTCTCCATTATTTCCACTTCAAAGGGAATCGCCCTGCTTAGCGTGGGAATGATCCTGGGGCTCTTTGCCATTCCCGTAGTTGTGTTTGCGTTTATCATTTTTTTTACTCATCTTCAGTACAAATTTCGAGCCGGAAGTCTGGCGGATAAACATCATCTTCTCTGGAGATTTTCCACGAGTTCAGTAAATGCTTTTGTAGTGCTCGCAAGCTTTACGATGGTTTTTATTCTCTTTGTCGGGCTCAAGTTTCCTGACAAATTCTGGTCCTTTGGCCTGTCACTTTTCGCTGTGATCATGTTCGCCCGTCTGGCAAGGCAGATATTTATTAAACGAGTGATTCGATACAAAGACATTTTCTTTCCCCATGAAGATCACATCATGCTCTTTCAAACTCGAATTTTCAGAGGTACAAAGGACCGTGCCATGGAAATAGTCGCTAAGATTCTTTCTTCAGACGATTGTACTCCCCAACATGTTGTAACCCCGGACGCACTATGCCTGTATCGAACAACCTGGGAACCCGAGTTTGCTGAAATCCTTCATCGAGCTCACATGGCCATACCCGATGGAGCAGGAGTCTTGTGGGCTTCCATCTTCCTAAAAGAAAGACCTATTCTTGAACGAATCCCTGGAATTGAGTTCTCTATGAGCCTTTGTGAGCTTTGTCAAAAAGAGGGTTATCCAGTTTATTTTCTTGGAGCTCGTGAAGAGGCTTTACAAACATCATTGGATGTCATTCTTAAGAAATTCCCACAACTAAAGATCGCTGGTTCCCATGACGGATATTTTGAGGAAGAACACGAAGAAGCCCTGGTAAACGAGATTAATGAGTCTGGGGCCAGGCTTCTTTTCATTGCTCTTGGAGTTCCGAGACAGGAATATTGGATAGAACGCAACCGGGACAAACTAAAAGTGCAGCTCATGATGGGCATTGGCGGTTCCCTGGATGTAATTTCCGGAAATATCCCCAGGTGCCCCAAGTTTTTCCAGGACTATGGTCTCGAATGGTTTTACCGCACCCTTCGCGAACCCTGGAGAATTTCAAGAATCTATTCCCTTCCTCTCTACATTCTTCACGTAGTTCGTGAAAAACTTGAAGACGGAGACAAGGAACACGAGCGAAGCCTAGCCCCTTAAGCTCGGTCCTGCCGATGGGAAGAATATGAGACTCCTGCTTGTTGGATTTCTTTTTCAATTATCCTTTACCAACCTGACCGGCTCGAGCCCTTTACTCTATCCTGATTTAGTCCTTAAAAACCGCTATCAAGAGTCCATTAATAAATCCCTTGAGTTCTTCATGAACCGACAAAAGCGAGATGGATCCTTCATTTACGACCATTTTCCTTTCCAGGGTCGGACTCTTTACAAGGGCAATTGGGTTCGACAGGCCGGAGCTCTTCTTTCGATGGCATTCGCCTACCAGGGAAAAAATAAGAAGCTGAAGTCATCCATCGATCGTGCCCTTTCCTTTTTTCAACAAAACACTATTGCTTTTGAACGTGATGGGATCAAAATGCGGATTATTTCTGAGAACCATGAAGGTCTGACCGGAACCATCTGTTTATTTCTTAGCGCATACTTTCATCTGCACCATAACTTTCCAACCAGGTATCCCATAGATTCCCCTATATACCAGGAGCTGATGGACACCCTCGCCTACTACCATCATGTTGATGAAGGGCTCACCAGCTACATCAATACCAAAGAGGCCTATATTGAGAAACATCGCCGAGACTCGGAAATCTACGCATCGGCACAGCATTTCCTTCTCTTAGCTATGTATCATCGAGTTTTCAAAAGGCCCTTCCTCCATCCATCCTTACTTTCCTACCTGGACCTATACGATCGGGAGTGGACCTATGGAGAATTGGCTCCCAGCTACCATTGGGTGATGCTGGCCCTAAGCCTGGTAAATGAACTCAACAACCCGGAATTAGAACCAGAGGTGGCAAAAATCGCTGGCCAACTGCAGTTGGCAATTGACAGAGAATTACCTCTTGAATTCCAGAACAATAATTACTGTGCCCGAGTTGAAGGGCTCGGTTCTTATCTGGTTCTTAAACAGGAAAGAGGCAAACTAGACCGTCGAGAACTCTATGAACTTTCACGCCACTTGCGCCACCTGAAGAATTTTCAGTTAGAAGTATCCACCAAAAAGAAGGCACCGCTTCCATCAAGCTCCAAGAAAAAGTCCACACAGAACAAAGTTCTGGTCGCACAGAAGACCCCTGCCTATTCAGTAGGTGGATTCTGGCATCGCGAAGAAGACGGCTACCACACCCGCATCGACATGACCCAACACTGCATGATGGCCTACCTTCATCACGAATCTATCATGGAAAGAATTCCCCTTAAACCGCATACTTCAGAGTCAACCTGGGAACCCATTCCCAGACCGGAAGCAATATCGAGAAAAAAACTCCATCCGATCATTCTCAGGACCATCTGGAAATAACCCCCCTATATATCTGAAACAAGGTTCTTGTACTCAAAAACCTGGAGTGGTAGAGTTGACGCTGCCTTAAGACTATTGGGGGTTTTATCTACCAAAAAAAAAAATTATGAGGGAGCAAACTTTTCTTAAGAAGAGCCTACCAAACCCTTACCATCGAGAGCACTTTTGTACGCAAAACGGGTATTCGGGACCCGTTTCAGGCGGTAGTCGCGTGTCGCCAAAATCCCCGAATTCATACCTTTCCTATGGAGGAAATCATGCTTAAATTTATCCGGTTTTTCTATTCTTTTGTCTTTTTATTCGGCCTGTTTATGACGACTAGCTTTGCCGGCAGTCGGGCGTTAACTTCTGGCTGGAACCTGGTTTCCCTGCCTGTTAGCGGGAGCACCGACGTCGCAAGTACGATCCTTGGTCTTGCTGTGGCTAAGATCTGGACTTATGACGGCGCCTGGCTCAAATACGTCCCGGGTGAAACCAATACGGGAAACACCCGTTTCGCGAATTTTGAACCCAATCGCGGTTATTGGTTCTTCATGAATGACACGGGTACGTTGAATTGGAGCGATAGTGAAACGATTCGGGCCCTGGCCCTGGACACCGGCGGTTGGGCCCTGGTGAGTTTCAATCAAACCAGCAATTTGGACATTTCCACTCAAGTTCTCTCCGATTCCAACTTTGATGCGTCGCATGCCCCAAATAATATCTCCAAGGTATGGGAGTACTCAGGCACATGGGCTTATTATTCCCCTGCCAGCAGCGGCAGCAGTGATCTGCAGACAGTTACCCCCGGTTACGCATATTGGTTTTTTGTCAAAAGCGGTGAAGATGGTGCCTCTGAAGTGAGTGAAAGCAGCGTTATGACCATCACTCCTGTAGGTTCGAGCGCCACAGACGACGCGGTATTGGTTCTTGGCGGAGCCACCAGCCTGCTGCCCCCTGACGCCCAGACAGCGGCAGCGATTCGAGGTCAAGCTCCCCGTTTCGCACGCTTCTCCATGTCCCGCTTCGCCACCACAGCCGCAGCCTCCTCCCATGAGACAGATACCACGGAGATGAGTTGTGACAGTGCCGCTGATGAAGGCAAGATCATTGGCTGGGCTCACCTGTTTTCTATTGAGGGTGAAAAGCTCACCAGCGATGCCCCTGTCATGTGTGGGAATGATCCTGCCACACCACTAGATTTCGAGTTTCGCCTCCCCGAACCAATTGTAGAACGGATTCGTGAGGAGAGACTTTCATGCGTGATCGATATTGATCTAAATTCAGGACAAGGCCAGCAGCTTTTAGTCCCAATGGATCCCATTGAGAATCTACCTGATGACCTGAGTTCCCTTGTTGGAAATCCTAACGAGAGTACCAATAATGACACCAGCTCTACCTCCACGCTAGGAGTAGGCCTTCTTTCCCAAGAGCTTGCTAATCAACTAGGCCACTCGCCCGAGCAATTTAAACTAGGTACAGAGAATTCAGGTCTTGGGGAAATTGACAGGAGCATCCGCGACACGACTAATGAGAGTTCTGATGACGGAGTTGATCTGCATGAGCTCAACAATATGTTTACCCAGGGAGCCTCGGATCCTAATTCCCTCTTTTTTGACCTGGTTCAAACCATAGACAGTGTCAATGACGCGGCTTCTCTGACGGATACAACCCGTGTAAATGATCGTGGTGATGAGATCAACCGGATTCTCACCGGGGAGTCCGATGACTCCAATAACACCACCTTCACAGCTAAGCTCGATCAGCTCAAGCGCATTGGTTCTTTGACCAACGAACTCCTGACCAATCGTCGTACAGCCGAGCGCAAAGGCATCATTGAGATGGGTACAGGCAATGATGAGCACGGCAAAATCGGAGATCTCATCGGCGACCTCCTTATGCAGGATGAAAGTAACCACAACCTGCTCGACGTGGGTGAGGTTCTCAATGACTCCCTTGGCATGAGTAATGAGACCAGCGATGACGCATCACTATCCAATATCACCAGGTCCCAGGCCTGTTCTTTTATTCTCTCAGCCCATTCCATTCGCGGCTCCCTTGGTACCAGCGACACCACCAGGGCCATGGAGTTAATCGGCCAGGGATTGAATTACTCCGATGACGCTGTAGAGCTTTTCGCGGATAACCCGGGAGCGGGTGAAAATTTCGCCAGAATCATCGGAAAAGGCCTTCAGATTCATGAAAGAGCCAAGGAAGAAGACCAGAAAAGACCTCTTGATGAACGTCAACTCGATGATTTAGGGGAACTGACCTCCATCTTCGAGAATGGTTCTGATTTATTCGGAATTCTTTTAGAGAACGCGGATGATGAAGACGCGCAGGGAAGATTTCTCGCCGGTGCCACCGAGGGGATTGTCTCCGGTGGAGAAGAAAAGGACGACGGTACGGGAGCCGGGGCGGATGACTCCAAGAACAATGCCAGCGCCAGGCTTTTTGAAATCGTTTCCGATCAAGAAGAAAAGGGTAATATCAATGCCGCTGACGCACTTGGCAATGCCGCAGATAAGATTGGCGGCCCCAATGCCAGCGGTGCCTTCCAGACCCTGGCCAGAAATGCTCCTGACGCCAGTTCAGCCGCGAATATTCTCAACAAAGGTAAAGACAAACTGCCTGAGAAGGCTCTTGGGAAAGTCCTTGAGGATGACAAGCTCAAGAATGATTTCGCGCTCGACAACAAGATTCTTCCCAGCGCGGGTTCCAGTCGTAAGATTCGCATCAAATCCGATCTGACCAACCTGACCTTGGATGCCTCTGGAAGTTTTGATCCCAAGGGTTCGACCCTTTATTTCCAGTGGTTTGAAATCGATGCTTCCGGTAATGAGAGCACCATCAATACCACCGGCTCTACAGCCAACATAAAGATCAGTACCAGTATCGATACCTCAGCGCGGCAGCCGCTTGAGAAAACCTATCGTGTAAAGGTGCGAGACGGGCTTACCAGCTCTGCTCGCCTTGCTTCCGCAGATG
>Ga0257122_1000018_pt1 | contig 206058 bp, 160 predicted proteins | sample SI106_120metaG_FD_190146 | JGI IMG/M metagenome (GOLD analysis project Ga0257122, IMG submission 190146) | Marine microbial communities from Saanich Inlet, British Columbia, Canada - SI106_120 | ecosystem: Environmental > Aquatic > Marine > Inlet | place: Canada: British Columbia | collected... | reverse complement strand
CGCAACAATTTTAACGAAAAAGTATCAATCAAAAGAGTCAGAGAGCTAAGAATCAAAATTAAGAATGAAGCTGGTAGTTTCAATTTTGACACTTTAACTCAGAACGATTTCAAAGAACAGAGGAAAAGTCAGGACTACGCAAAAACCTAACCGGACACTACTGGCTTTTTCTAAGATTTTATTTGGTTTACTGGAGAGAAGACGCATTGTTCCTATGGTTAATCCATCTCACCCAAACAAGCAGCTTATAAAACCTCCCTTTTCCATTAGAAGGTTGAACACGAGAAAGGACCGTACTTGACCATTCTCTGACAAGGAGATCATCTAGTATTATATCTTTTCCCATAAGCTAATAATCTCTTGCTTTCATCTTGTACCGTTATATAATTTAGTTTGATCCTTTGGAATTTATTCTTTTTAAATATTTTATAGGAAAAACTGTTTTGGAGAAAAGATCACTCTGTAGCTTACCAAGCGGCTCATATGGAACCACCTTTTTGTTTTGCATTGGAGTACTGGTACTCGTGTGCAGCTGTGCTTCAAACAACAAACCCGCAAGAGTTGGGAACGCGGCTGGCAGCGCTGTTATACAAAGCGCTCCTGCTTCCGCATCAGGAGCATTTAGTGGAGCCACATCAACAGCAATAAGCGGTGGCAAGGTTCTGCAAGGTGCCCGTCAGGGTGTTGCGTCTAGTGCAGGAAATGCGGCAGGTGCCACAGCAGGTGCAGTTTTACAAGAATTATTGAAATAATTCTAAGAGGTTCTAATAATCCCCTAAGGGGTCATAAGGGGTCAGGTCTCAACATTCAACAAATCACCTCAAAAAATTATAACCCGAGAAATTTGATCGTGATTCCACAAAGACAAATAGTAGCCCCTGCCAATGCGTGAGTGTACCGATCCAAACGTCCCATGGGAAGTAGATTTGCACCCAGAGACAGAAGTATGACGATACTCAACATTGTTGCGATTGTTACTACACCGAAGACACCCGTTACCAACACCAGACCAAAAGTGCTGCTCTTAGCCGCAGGATATATCAGTAACGGTATCAGGGGCTCACAAGGTCCGAATACAAAGATGGTAAAGAGTATCCAGGGAGTGAGATTTTTTGCCTTTTCCCCTTTGTGAACATGTAATTGATCTACATTATGTTTGTGTTTATGTTTGTGGATCGGCATACTCACGTCACCATGCGCATGCCAGTGTTTGTGTGGCCGGTTCTTTCGTACTGTGAATACTCCCCATACAAAATACCCCAGCCCAAAAGCTATGAGCAACCATGCTGCAATTCCACCACGGAATGATTCTACTGCTCCTAACTTATTTAATGAGATCCCTAAAGCTATTCCTATTATGCCTAAAACAACGGAACTTAACACATGACCTATTCCACATAAAAAGGTTATACATGTTGTTCTTGCCAGCGACCATTTCCTCGCCCGTGCCATTACAATAAAGGGCAGATAGTGGTCTGGCCCGAGCATTGTATGAATCAGGCCTATGGATGCGGCCGTAATAGTGATAACGGTTAGTTCGTGCAACTTTTATAATCCTTTCAATTCAGGGTTATGGGATAATCCCCCCCCTAGCCTCCTTTTTTAAAAGAGGAATATGGAGTGCATCATCCCCGTCCGAACGGCCTGGCCGGGCGGGCGCGATGATGCCTATTAAAGCAGTGACACGGTCACTGCACTCCAAAGTAGCATAATTTTTTAATTAGTAGCACTTATATTACAAAAAAATCTATTTAAAATCTTTACCCAAAGTAGTCGTTGTCAGCTTCCCATGCATTACTCCTTTTGTACCGATAAGCCTGTCCGCGACTATCTTTATTTCCCTGGCCTTGCCTTTCACGACCAGAACCTCCAGGCAGTTATGGGAATCAAGATGCACGTGCATGGTAGAAATCATAGAGGCGTGGTATTTATGCTGAATGTTTGTCAGGGTATCCGTCAATTCACGCTTGTGATGGTTGTATATGATCGTAATGGTTCCAACAGTTTCCCCTGTACCAACTTCCCACTCCTCCTCCACCAGATTGCTCCTTATCAGATCTCTGATGGCCTCTGACCTGTTCTCATAGCCCTTCTGGTTTATATATTTGTCAAATTGTTTGAGAAGCCTGGAGTCCATTGAAACTCCAAACCTGACTAAATCATCCATAATTCAACTCTTCCCATCGTGTTACCATTTTATATTTTGTACCACTCACAAACACAAAAGTCAACCGGTATTTATCGCACTATGTCCTTCTTGACGAAATACTCTATTTCCTGTATTATGCTGCAACAAGTTTCAAATAACTTTTGTAAGTTCACACGAAAGAGAGAACGTTAGTTGAAACAAAAATCGTTTAAAATAATTCAGGAGACATTACTATGGCGGACACACATTCGCTCGACATTGTATGCAAAGTAGAGATGCACGAGGTTAAGAACGCGGTAGACCAGGCCCAAAAGCAGCTGGCGGTAAGATACGATTTCAAAGGAAGTAAGTCGTCAATAACTTTAAACAAAGAGGACACCATAACTTTGATCGCCGATGATGATTATAAGCTTAAAAGCTTGACAGATATATTAACGGAAAAACTTGCAAAGAGAGCTATCCCAACAAAAGCACTGGATTTTGGAAAAACCGAAAATGCCCTGGGAAATACCATAAGGCAGGTTGTTACGTTTCAGGCAGGCATTCCTATGGACAAGGCTAAAGGAATCGTTAAACTTATAAAAGGCATGAAAACAAAAGTCCAGTCGCAAATCCAAGAGGACAAAATCAAGGTTTCGGGAAAAAAGATAGATGATCTACAGGCTGTTATGCAGTTAATCAAAGATCAGAATTACGATTTTGCAGTGCAATTTGAAAACTACAAATAAGAGGTATGGTTTTTATTCAATTCTGGCAAACTTGAATCTTCACTGAATAACCCAATTGATTGAGGAAGCTTTCACACTCTTCCCAGGTTATTCCAAATGTCTTGACGTCAGCAACACCCAATCGGCTCACGACATCACGTAATATCTCATAATTATCTTCACCGAAGTCGCCATCCATCATAATATTTTCTGCCCAATCAACTAACTCTGCGAGTTCTAATTCATGATGCAAATATGATGTCAATTTTTCAGCAACTACCTTAGACGTAACTAATTGCATATTAGTTTGCTCCTATACTGTTTGATGACCTTTATCTTCCGGATATTTATGGTGAATCTCAATTAATCTGCCATTTCCATCATAAACTTCTTGGAAAAAGCGAATAGTATTTTCTCTATTATCTACTTCCTTGATATAACTTGAATACCAACCTGAACGCCCCTTAACATCATACCGGTAAAGCCTACCTCCTGATGGTAGTTCCTTCCAATTTTCATACTTACGTTCATTCTTAAGACGTTTTTGTTCTTTCACATTTGAGTTGTTGCATTCCTAAATCCTGACCCCTACCTTTTTGAATTCCCTTTCACTGTACAGCATTACATAATCGTCAAGACCGGTTTTCTCTTTTATACTTTTTATAACGTTCTCACACTCCTCATCCGTGTAACCATGAATCATCGTAAATACGTTATACTCCCAACCGGGAAATGTCGGACGTTCGTAGCAATGTGTAACCTCTTCAAAGGCAGCCATAATCTTCCCACACTCATCCACCTTCTCACTAGGGACTTTCCATACGGTCATGGCATTAGAGTTAATTCCTATCTTCCTGTGAGCGATAGAAGCCGCAAGACGCCTTATCTTTCCGTTTTCCAACAGAGCCTTTAGCCTGTCTATAACTTCTTCCTCTGTCATACCCAATCCATCAGCAATGTCCTTGTATGGGGTCTTTGTCAGGGGTAAACCTTCCTGAGTATATTTAATCAGTTTAATGTCTAGATCTTCTGTCATAAATTATCCTTTTCTGTATATTTTAAATTTCACGCCTATCTTATATTTCTTAGTCGTTGGCAGCATGCGGACATCAAAACCGGTACGATCCTCTATCTCTTTAATATTTCCCTCTAGCTCTTCCTGTGATGGTGCCGACATCGTAAACCAGATATTAAGAGGAAGTTCTCTGTTCTTCCCTTTTCTCAAATAATTATGAGAAACCCCACTATACCCGTTTATTACCTCGGCTACATCCTCAATTCTGTCATCCGGCACCTGCATCGCCGCAAGTGTCGCAGAGTTTCCAACAGCCTGGGTATTTATGATAGGGGCAAGACGCCTGACGTATTTACCCTCAACCATCGCTTTTATTTTTTCAATAACCAAATCTTCATCAAGATCCAATTCGTTGGCTATATCCAAGAATGGTCTATGTGTTAATGGAAGATTCGATTGAAGCCTTTGCAGTATTTTTTTTTCAATTTCGCTTAATGCCATTTTATTAAATTTCCCACCTTTAAAAATGTACGGAACCTACGCAACTATTTTTGTTACGCCTAATTATGCACTCCCGAATGTGCTATCTCTTTATCACTCACCTGTTCACGTGAAAGATCTTTATTTCCATTTAACCTTCTTTTAAATTCTTCAATACCAATTTTCCTCACCAATTCTCCAAAACGTTTCTCTTTCTTTTCGTTCAGCAACGCGTCTACACATACATCCAGAGCTTTAAGCACTTCGGATTCATCTGCAAAGCCTGTGAGATCATCAGCAAACCGAGGATGCCTGCCCAGCTTGCCGCCAATCATCACACGGAAGCATTTTTTATCTGTCTTTATCGTACCTGTAGGACAGACCTCGGCACATAAGCCACAATGCACGCAACGATCGTAATTGATCGTAACCACTTTTTTCCCATTTTCCGGCTGCCCATCCCCTGCTTCTTCCCTCTGTTCATTTGACATTCCCGTAATCCTGATCGCACCTTCTTTGCACGCCCTCAGACAATTCCCACAACCGTTACATTCAAAATCTTCATCGACAGATACCGTCGCTCGAACGTGTACACCAAAATCCCTAATCTGAGGCATTGAGCAGCAATTCGGGCAACTGGCTATCGCAATCTTTAACCTTTGATGAGGAAGGATTTTACCATCTATCCTGCTGATCAGCTTTTTGCTGAATTCTATCTCTTTCAGCCGGTCTTTCATTTTCTGACGAAGCCCCTTGATTTCTGCTATCAAAAATGGGCACTCAACGTCCTCTCCACGGCATATTTCAATAGTGTACATTGCCGGGAGTCCATCTTCCACTTCGTATTCTTTTGATCTCTTCAGGATTTCAAATTTATCCTCTCCCGCTTTTGAGTCAAGGGAGAATGGATTTGCGTTTATAACGCCTTTATCACTTTTAGCACTTCCGGTTCCCATAAAACCTGCCTTTGCGTCTTCAACGTCCTCCAGGGTTACAATGTTCTTCCCCTTATCGCTGGCACGTTTTTCAATCTTTGAGCGGGCCATCCTTCGTACAAATATGGGTATTTTTTCAAGCCTTGAACTTGCCTCTTCATCCCATTCCATTAAACTCAAACTCCTTAAAAAACATAAAGCTTTCTATAACTAAGCTTTTACCGTCATGAATAGCGGAAAAAGTAAAAAACTTAATTATATTTTAAACAAACTTTTAGTCAAACAAAAACTAGAAGTGCTTGTTATCTGAGGGCATTCTCAAGGTAAGAAATTATATTTTTTGCAATCTCTGTTTTGCCTTTTAACGGCTTAGATATTTTACTGTCACCGGTAACTATATACGCAATATGACGTTTGCGGGAGATATTTTTGTAGTCATTTGCCACTATCATATTGGCCCTGTTTTTTGTTAAAAAGCTTTTTGCCGTTTTTATCAGATCATCTTTTGTCCTGTTTACCTCTAATTTAAAGCCCACAAGAAACGCGTCCGGCCATAAATCCCTGATAATGGCTATAACCTTTGGCGTTTTTACCAATTTAAGTAACCATTCTCTCTTTTTAGAAGGAGTTTTGTCTCGTTTCGTCTTGGCCGGCACATAATCTGCCACCGCCATTGCATGAACAATGGCATCAAATTTCCTACTCTTCAATTTTCCCTGAATAACCTTAACCAGATCATCATTCGTTTCAATTTCGATTAACTTAAGCTGCGAAGGTTTTATGTCTTTATGATCTTGAATCACAGGAAACAGACTATCTGTACCGTATATGTATGTAACAACCGCACCGCGGCTCATCGCTTCATACGCTATTTCACTGCTGAGCTTCCCTGTTGATGTATTGGTTATATAACGAATGGCATCCAGATAGCCACGTGTTGAACCGGCGGTAATGAGAATATTTTTCTTTTTAAGGAGGGGCATTTAACGTCTCTATCCCTGTAAATGCTCTATTTTAAAGAGGGCTGGGGTCTGATACCGGATAGCCGAGTTACGGGTATCCGGTATCATCAAGTATATCAGTTACTCCTGTTCATTTTCTAACTCAATAGTATTTACTTCTCCAAATTCAGTTAACGGTTTATCAAATTGTTCCATATCGCCAATAACGAGCAATTTGATATCATCAGGATGCAAATACTCTTTTGCCACACGAGCAATATCTTCTTTGGTAACTGCCTTTATATTATCTACATAGGTATCAAGATAGTCTAATGGCAAACCTTCATATTCTATCCCTACCATTTGGCCAACGATGCTGGCACTTGATGTAAATTTAAAGATGAACTGGTTTATGTAAGTATCCTTTGCCAACTCTAATTCGTCATCATCAACGTACTCTTCCCTGATCTTCCGGACCTCATCCAGGGCAAAGTTTATGGCCTTTACCGTCGACTCACTCTTCGTCTGGCACGACGCGAAGAAAAAGCCAAGATCTCTTGGTGTATGAAATCCACTATACGCCGAATATGCCAACCCTTCGTCAGAACGAACTTTGCTCGGTATTCTGGAGGTAAAGCTTCCGCCCCCAAGGATAAAGTTCATTATCTTGATGGGAAAATAGTCTTTGTTTAACCGATGGATGCCTATGTGGCCAAAAACAACACTCGCCTGGTTTACATCTTTGTAGATATAATTTATAGACCTTTTGAATGTTTTCTCAACTGCAGGCACTTCCGGGAAATTTATCTCTGCCTTTTTCCAATCTGCAAAAACGGCCTTTAGCTTTCCTAATATTTCCTGAGTATCAAAATCACCGGATATGCCCATAATAACATTATTCGGACAAAAGTACTTTTTATGGAAAGCAATCATGTCATCTCTGGTTATATTTTCTATGGTATCTTTATACCCTATTGTTTTTCTACTGTACGGATGATCTGCCTTATACATTATCTTCCTGAATTCTCTGAAAATAATCGTTCTGGGAGTGTCATTTTCCCTTCTGATACCTTCCAGTATTTCATCTTTCTCCTTCCTGATCATCTCCTCCGGAAAAGCAGGATTCATCAGCACATCTGCAAAAACCTCCAGACCCTTGTCAATATCCTTCTTCATTGTAGAGAGGGACGCGCTACCTGATTCTCTGCCAATCCCCGTCTCAACGGATGCAGCAATAAACTCCAACTCTTCATTCATCTGTTCCGGCGTTCTTGATTTTGTACCGCCTCTTCTCATTACGCTACCAACCAGATTCGCGAGTCCTGCTTTTTCTTCAGGCTCGTAAACAGCACCCGTCCTGAAATTGGCAGAAATTTTGAATAGAGGCAACTCATGGTCTTCAAGAAGATAAAGAACCATGCCATTGTCCAAAACCAATCTTTCAGGCTTTGACGGAGTAAATTCAATTGGTTCGTATTCAAATTTCGATACTATCCTTGCTCCCTCAGATTGAGGAGCAGTCATAACCGGTTCGATCGCCTGGCCGCTATGTTCATCATACGCAAAAAGTATTTTTGCCTGCCCAATAGAGAAACTTGACAATATGAGAACCAAAATGAACACATAACTTAGTGAAAAATTAACTTCCTTTATTTTCATGAGCTGCTTCCTTTCCTTTCTTTTTATTCACTATGATTGCTACCGTTCTATTGGTCTTTGTAAAATATTTGTTTGCAACACGCATAATATCCTCCGGAGTCACGGCAACTGTTTTTTCAACAAGCGTATTAATGTATCTCCACCCTGAAATTGATTCGTATGAAGATATTTCACTTGCCAGTCCCGATGCAGATTCCAGACTTCTTATGAAACCAGCCTCCAGTTGGTTCTTAATCTTTTGTAATTCTCGGTCTGTTACGGGAGTTGTCTTCAGCTTTTCCAGCTCTTCGTAGATTGCCGCTTCAACCTCTTCTGCGGTATGAGGATGTCGTGGTGAAGAGAAGAAGATAAAAGTATCCGCATACTTGGATGGTCCGCCATACGCATGAGCCATTACTGCCATGCGCTTCTCTTCTATCAAACTTTTGTACAGCCTCGAAGTCCTTCCATTTGAAAGAATCGCTGATATAACATCAAATACATATTGATCCGGATGGCCAACTGCGGGTTTATGGTATGCAATAGCCAATACAGGATTGGCGTCATATTCCACATAAACCCTACGTTCTCCTCTTTGTTCGGGTTCTACCGTCGTAACCTCTGGTGGTGGTGGCTGGCGTTGAATATCACCAAAGTATTTTTCAATAAGAGTGACAACTTCATCAGGATTTATGTCCCCGACAACGACTATAACAGCATTGTTTGGCGAATAGTATTGCTCAAAATATTTGGTAACTTCCGCCTTTTTCATATTTTTAATATCCGACATCCAACCTATAACGGGCCAGCTGTAAGGATGGGCCGTAAAAGTAGCGGCGTTTAGTTGCTCTATTAGCAAACCGAACGGGCTGTTTTCCGTACGCATACGCCTCTCTTCCATCACAACGTCCCTCTCAGAATAAAACTCTCTCAAGACGAGGTTTTTCATACGGTCAGACTCCATAAATGCCCACAATTCAAGCCTGTTTGCCGGCAGGTTACAATAATAATACGTTGCATCGTTCCCTGTTGATGCGTTAAGTCCTGTAGCACCATTCTTGAGATAAATAGACCACATTTCATCCTTAACGATCAAATCCTTCTGCTCTTTCCATACCGCTTCCAATTCCTCCTGCAACCGTTTTAGATTTTCATTATCGGTTTCATTTCCTCTGGACTTTTCAACAGTAATATCAGAAACGAGTTCTTCCTCTTTTACCAGAAGAGGTTTTTCACTATCATAATCTTTAGTCCCGAAAATCTCTGTACCTTTAAACATCATATGTTCAAACAGGTGAGATGCGCCTGTAATCCCCGGATGCTCATTTACAGAACCAACCTTATAAACAATTCTAAGTGAAACTATGGGAACATCGTGTTTCTCCAACATCAATAATTTTATACCATTGTCGAGTGTATGCTCCCTTACATCAAGTTTCAGCTTTTGACCAAAGGTGTTTACACAAAAAAAGAGTATTACTGAAATTACAACAATTTTTATTCTGAACTTCTTCATCAAAAAGTTCTCCTCTCTATTGATTTTTTGACGGTTTGACGGAGTGAATAGGAGTATATATGAATTTCCACTTCTTTAATCTAATCAAGACTTCAAGTACTGCTACAATAGTTTCACAAATAAAGTTCCCAGCCAGGTTATGATAACTCCCCTAATACCCTTCATGTAGCATTAATAAAGCAGAAAAATATGCGAACAGGATAAATTACTCATCATACCAGAACCCGCATTTATCCTTCAGATGTGCAAAGTGGTCTCTTCTACCGAATGGGTAAAGTTTGCACATATGAGGTCTACGATCATGCTCTTTACACTCGGCATGGCCATTTTCATCAAACGATAGGCTGGAACATCGAAACGAAGTATGGCAGCATCCGCCACATCTTTTACATTCTCCTTTTCTTTTCCCTACCGATCGTGTAACCTCTTGTTTATGAAAAAAGTAATAACACCATCGCCAGATCTGATGTTTTAGAGACGGAAAAAAGATACCAATTTTTTGCAAAGTACACTCCCTTCTTTTGAAAGTGTTATTTTAATGACTTTCTTGATTAAATCAAATAAAAACATTGACATGTACCTGCCTGTATGATATATGATAATGTTTAAATTCTTCGGAAGAATAGAAGATAAAAATAGTATTAACACTTTCAAATCAATTTTACTGAGATTTACAATAAACCATGATAAAGACATTTATAGCAAAGAAAGAAAATATTCAAAGAGACTGGCATCTAATTGATGCCACAGACAAAGTCCTGGGAAGAATGGCCAGCCGTATTGCGATGATACTCCAGGGAAAAACAAAACCTATATACACACCGCATGTCGATACCGGTGATTTTGTTATTGTTACTAACGCAAAAAAAATAAAATTAACCGGTAATAAGATGGATGAGAAAATGTACTATACTCATTCACGCTATCCCGGAGGGTTCAAGGAAATTCCTATAAAAAAGTGGATGGACAAACACCCGGACAGAGTGATAAATATGGCAGTAAAAAGGATGATGCCAAAAACAAAACTCGGACGTGCTATGTTAAAAAAATTAAAAATTTATGCTGATTCGGACCATTCACACGAGGCCCAACAGCCAAAAACTCTGGAAATTTAATTATTATAAGGAAACAAAATGACTGACGAAACAAAATTCATATGGGGCACCGGCAGACGGAAGTCATCTGTCGCCAGAGCCAGAATAAGAAAAGGTACCGGAAAATTTCTTGTAAACAGTAGAGAGCTGAATGATTACTTTGGCAGAGATCGTGATAAGAACGAAGCTCAACTACCATTAAAGACCACACAAACCGAAGGACAATATGACGTTTACATAAATGTCCGTGGTGGAGGTTCAACTGGTCAGGCCGGAGCCATTTCGCTGGGTGTCTCCAAGGCACTTTTAAAAGCAGACGAATTGCTTACGGAAAGTCTAAGGGGCGCCGATCTCTTGACGAGAGACAGCAGGATGAAAGAGCGGAAAAAATGCGGACGAAAGGGTGCAAGGGCTGGTTTCCAGTGGACAAAGAGATAACAGTTTTCTTTTTGTCGCTGGAATTACGACTTCAAGTCAGTTGTGTTCTTCTTTCCTTATAGAATTCGGCTGTCAGCTTTATTCCTTCCCGAAATACCACTTTAGGGCTCCAACCCAGCCCTTCTGCTGCTTTAGTGTTAGTTAGGCATATCCGGTCGATTTCTCCCGGACGCTTTTCATCAAATAGTGGCTCTACGCTAAGACCTAAAGCATCCCTGATAGCTTCGAAGACTTCTATATCTTTTATTTCTTTACCCCAGCCAAGGTTATAGATTTCTCCACTTAAGCCTGCTTCATTAAACATAGCACTCATATTTGCATTTACCAAATCACCGACATAGACATAGTCCCTTGTCTTTGTCCCATCACCAAATATAGTCGGCTGTTTACCACCAAACATCTGTTCTGTAAATATGGCAACAACACCGGCTTCACCATGAGGATCTTGTCTGGGGCCGTAAACGTTCGGATACCGCAAAACCGTATAAGACAGATTATGGGTTTGCTTGAAAACAAACAGATAATGCTCAACAGTATGCTTACTTACACCGTACTGCGATTGCGGGTCTATTAGGTGCTTTTCATCTACCGGTAGATACCTGGGTTCCCCATACACGGCACCACCGGTAGATGCATATACGAATCTCTTTATATTATGCTTAGTTGATATGTTTATCAGGTTTAAGGATCCCATTATATTTACCTGTGCGTCGTATAAGGGATCCCCGACAGATCTTCTCAAGTCAACTTGTGCGGCATGATGGTTGACAATATCGGGCTTTTCTTCTGCAAATATTTCTTCCAGGCGCTCCGTATTACCTATATCCTCTTTATAAAAGGTCGCCTTTGAATTAATATTCTCTTTTTTACCCGTCGAAAGGTTATCAATTATTACTACATCATGTCCCTGAGAAATTAAATTGTCTACAAGATTTGATGCAATAAACCCTGCACCACCCGTTACCAGTATCTTCATAATTTTTCTTTATTTCATTGTTTTCGGTCGTACGTCTTTATATAGTTTGTCCACTGCCACATCAAAATCTGTGTCCATATTCATTCTGTCAAGTTCTTTGCGGAGAATACGGTGACAGTAACTACAGGATTGTTTTAACGCTCTTAATCGAATATCCGCGGTATCGAAATCTTTCTCCAGACACGTTTGTTTAATCTTTGCTAAATTAACATTAAACATCTGTTGAAGCTCAAAATACTCTTCCGGTATTTTATCACTGGCAAGATTAAGTGCGGCAAAAGACTTCTCTATGTCAGAACATAACTCGACCGCATCAGCCCAATCCCCTTCACCCATTCTACGCGTCAGAAGAGTTGTCTCACCCTTTATCTTCTTCATATCTTCTTTAAACCCAAGTTTGACGTACCATTGAACAGCTTCATCGCCATCTACAAATACTTGCTCTTCTGCCTTCCCACAAGACAGGATAAAGATTAAGCCAATTATTGAAAACTTCAAAATATGTCTTGTAACTCTATTACTATATATTTCCATGATGTAAATAAACCCTTCCTACTAAAATAATTTCCAGTTTTTTATTATGTCGCATACAGGCACACTAAAAACAGGCGAGCCTGTCATTTCTTCCTGCCACATAGATATGCCAAAACATTGGGTACAGTCATGGTAAATACAATTCATCAAAACAATTACCAAAAAAATATCCGTTGTTATTAACGCCTTTATAACCCATTTTGCAAGAAAGGCTACATTTTGTCGATGACAAAATGTAGCCCCTTGCTCTTAACTGCTTTTTAACATCGCTTATTAATACGTATATAAGCTATCCAACCTAGAAAAGTCCTTTTACCCTACCGGTTTCCACATCAACATCCACACGCCGGTAAGCAGGATCGGAGCAGGTACCCGGCATGACTTTCACGGTTCCCGCAAATGGTACAACAAATCCAGCTCCCTTGAATGTTAATACCTCTTGGATATTCAATCTCCAATCCTTCGGAGCACCCTTAAGCATTGGGTTATCCGAAAGGGAAAGATGCGTCTTCGCCATACATATTCCAAGCTTGGCTATTTCAGGATCAGCCTCCATCGCCTTGATCTTTGTTAGAGCGGCAGGAGCATAATCTACTCCGTCAGCACCGTAAACCTCTGTCGCAATCATATTGATGCGTTCTCTTAATGGAGTCTCCAACTCATAGAGGAACTTGAAGTTGTTCTCTTCGCTGCATGCATCGATTACCGCATCAGCCAGTTCCAAGGCTCCTTCGCCACCCTTTTCCCAATGTTTAGAAAGAGCAACACGGGCTCCAGCATCTTCTACAACTTTTCGTACCGCTTTTATCTCATCATCCGTATCTGTATAGAAATTATTTATACAGACTACAGGATTGATACCGGCCTTCTTTACCACATTAATAAGGTGAAGCAGATTCGTTTCCGCCCCCTTCACAGCATATTCAACGTTCTCTTCCTGATAAATTGGGTCCAAAGGTTTTCCAGGAATAGGAATCGGTGCGCCACCATGGCTCTTAAGCGCCCTGATAGTAGCAACCAGAACGGCCGCATTAGGCTTATTTCCTGAGAAACGACATTTCAGATTCCAGAATTTTTCAAATCCTATATCAGCTCCAAAACCGGATTCGGTTACGTTATATTCACCCAGCTTCAATCCCAATCTATCTGCAATGATAGAGGATTGGCCAATGGCAATATTAGCAAAAGGTCCGGCATGAACTAATACCGGCTGCCCTTCAATAGTCTGCATCAGGTTCGGATTAATCGCTTCTACCATCCACGCAGTCATAGCTCCGTCCACCTCTATATCGGCAGTTGTAACAGGTTTGCCGGATTTATTATAGGCCAGCACAATTTTACCCATTCTCTCGCGCATATCCTTCAGATCTTGTGCAACTGAAAGTATAGCCATGATCTCGGAAGAGACGGCAATAGCAAATCCGGACCGCATCATAAACCCATCCATTTTACCGCCTATACCAATATTAATTTCCCGAAGCGACTGGGCACAAAAATCTATAATCCACTTGAAATTAATATTATTGGAATCAATATCAAGACGTTTTAGATTCCTTTTAGCGAGTTGTGCGTCGTTGTAGTTATACTCATGCTGTATCCTGGATGTAAGTGCCACCATACCCAGGTTGTGTGCGTTCATTATTGCATTTATGTCTCCTGTCAGTCCTAGAGAGAAAGGAGTCAACGGTATGCATTGAGAAAGTCCACCGCCTGCAGCAGATCCCTTGATATTCATAGTAGGCCCGCCAGATGGCTGACGAATGGCACCAACAACTTTTTTGCCTCTTTTTCCGAGACCCTGTACCAGACCCATAGTTGTAGTAGACTTTCCTTCACCAAGTGGAGTTGGTGTAATAGCAGTCACATCTACATATTTTCCATCCGGCTTACTACCAAGTCGTTTAATAGCCTTGTTAAAATCAATCTTCCCCACATAATGCCCGTGAGGGAGCAGTTCATCTTTCTCAATACCCAACTCCTCAGCCAGCTGATAAACGGTTTTCATCCCAGCTTCAGAATCTTCCGCTATTTCCCAATCCGCATGTTTGGTCGGATCCAATGCCATAATATTTACCCTCCTTTTCAATTATATAGTCTGATAAACTAATACTTTCTGCAAATTATAAAACACGCTATTGTTAATTAACTAAATCAACATATTACTCTTTAATATACTCAAAATACGGCGAACAGAACAACATTTACCGATGTCAAGACAAGAAACTTTTTAATTATATTGATAAAACTTGTAAGGTCAAGCAAAATGATTTATGTAATCTCTGTGATTCTTGCTAATTGAGTTGAATCCGGCACAATATCATCCAAACATTAATTTTTGAAAAAAACTTGAATTCTACTAGTCATTGCCCTATTATGCCCTTACCTTGTAGCAAGCAGTATCGTACCGCAAAGACATATTAACCTCTGACCGGCAAAGCCCGCACATCCTTTATTTCATAAATTTCTGGTGGGCAATAAGCACTTACTCCTTTGCACAATTTGATATATCTTTCTACCTATGAAACCTTTATTGATCTTTAGATTTTTACTGCTGGCGTTTTTTTCACTTTCATCCCATGTCTATGCCGACGATATTGTTATTGGTATGTCAGCCGCCTTTAAAGGCCCGTCGAAAGGGCTCGGGATTGAACTTTTCAGGGGTTCTGTCGCGTACTTTGCACACATAAATGAAGGTGGCGGAATCAATGGAAAAAGAATAGTATTAAAAGCATACAATGACGGATACAATCCCATACCGGCAATCAAAAACACAATCGACCTTGTAGAAAGAGACAAGGCGATGCTCCTTTTTGGCTATGTCGGCACTCCAACGGTAACAAGAATATTGCCCCTTCTCAAAAAATATAGCAACATGCACACCTATCTGTTCTTTCCGTTTACCGGAGCACAGCCCCAAAGGGAATTTCCTTATAATGAATATGTCTATAATCTTAGAACATCGTACAGACGTGAGACGGAGGGCCTTGTCGATAATTTTGTACAGATAGGTAAGAAAAAAATTGCTATATTCTACCAGGCTGATGCGTATGGAAGAAGCGGGTGGGACGGAGTTAAAAGGGCTTTGGTAAAATATAACCTTAAGATCGTTGGAGAAACGACATATCGAAGGGGTACGAAGTATTCAGATAGTCTTAAGCAGCAGGTAGATATTCTCAAAAAAGCGAAGCCTGATGCAATCATCTCCGTTGGCGCTTATGAGGCGTGTGCTGCATTTATCAGGGATGCAAGAGACGCCGGCATGAATGTTCCTATTGCTAATGTATCTTTTGTGGGAAGTGAAAACCTCCTTAATCTGCTGATTAATACTTCAAATCAAACAGGAAATGATTACACCCATAATCTTGTCAATTCTCAGGTAGTTCCGAGCTATGAGGACGAATCCTTACCTGCCGTCAAACAGTTTAAACAAGTAATGGATAAATATAACCCTGTACTGCCTGTCGGTATTTGTGATGAAACATACAAACCCGTAAAGTATAGTTTTGTCAGTTTTGAAGGATTTCTAAACGCTAAAATGCTCGTTGAAATTCTTTCCAGGATGGATGACAACATCGACAAGACGAGACTCAAAGATGTAATTGAAGACATAAAGGATTTTGACATTGGGATAGACACACCTATATCCTTTAGCCAGCAAAAACATGATGGCTTGGATAAAGTTTATTACACAACAGTTAAACAGAATCGATTTGTACCTCTCAAATCCTGGGAAGGAAAATTCAAATGAAAATGTCCAAACTGTTTAAAAAAATGCTATTAATAATCATTGCCCTCTTTGCCCTTATTGCAGTGACTACCTCATCCCTTTCTGTCTGGGAGCTCCATAACCATCTTACAAGGGAATACAAGAGCAAAGGCAAGGCTATTTCAGAAAGTATTGCCAGATCAAGTGTTGAAATGATTCTCTACAGAGACGCCTCTACGGTACAGGCAATAGTTGACCAGTTTATTGAGATTTCAGGAGTCTCTTACGTTTTTGTCGTTGACGCGGAAGGAGAGTTTATCTCCCATACCTTTGTTCCACAAATCCCTGAAGATGTTTTAAAAATTGTTAAAGAAGAAAAAGAAGAAACCGAAATCATGCATGTCGATATAAGCGAAATAGGAAAGATCATAGATATCGCTTCTCCTATACTGGCCGGAGTGGTTGGTCACGTCCACGTGGGGATGGACAAAGAAATTATAAACGCCCATATCAGGACTGCAGTTATTAAGCAACTCTCCCTGATGTTTGCAGTTTTTTTGTTGGCCGTAACAATAGCATATTTATTTGGGAATATGATCTCCCGACCGCTTAACAGATTAACCGAACATGCAAAGGAGCTTGTAACTCACGATTTTTCAACACCTGAAGACATGCGCGCGGATATTAAGCTTCTTCCTGAGAAATCAAAGAATGAGCTTGGAGAACTTGCAGAGTCATTTTTATATATGGAAGATTCTCTAAAAAAATATATTAAGGAATTAACAGAAACTACTGCTGTTAAAGAGAAGGCGGAGAGTGAGTTGACGATAGCACGTCAAATACAGATGGAAATTCTGCCAAAAATATTCCCACCGTTTCCCCATAGACATGAATTGAATATATTTGCCACTATTGAACCGGCAAGGGAGGTTGGAGGGGATTTTTATGATTTTTTCTTTATGGATGACGATATTTTCTGCTTTGTCATTGGAGATGTTTCCGGCAAGGGGGTCCCGGCTGCCCTGTTTATGGCAGTAACCAAAACCCTTATTAAGGCAGCATCTACCAAGGGCCTTACGCCTGATGAAATCATGAATAGAGTCAACGATGATCTCAGCCAGAACAATGATTCGGCAATGTTTGTGACTATATTTTTCGGAACCCTGGATCTAAAAACAGGGGAAATGTTATATGTTAATTGCGGACACAACTTGCCACTGTTCATTCGCCAGGGGAAAAAGGCAAAATATATGAGAAGGAGTCAGGGTGTAATTGTGGGTGCAATGGAAAACGTTGAGTTCAAGTTGGAAAAAATGTTTATAAAGCCCGGTGACACCGTTTTCATGTACACCGATGGGGTCACGGAAGCAATGAACGAAACAAATGATTTCTTTTCGGATGAAAGGTTGCTGGAAGACATGAACACCATGCTTGATGAAACGATTGAAGAAAAGGTCCACGGTCTTATGGAAAAGATAAAAATCTTTTCAAATGAAGCTCCTCAATCCGATGACATTACCATGCTGGCCTTGCAATATAAAGGGCCATGATTGATGATACGAAAACTTTGCTAATAACAAAAGAAAACATAAAGGAGAAACAGGGTACATTCCATGATCTGCCGATCGATTAGGCCCATTAACAGAAAACAATATTTATGGTTTTAATAGAGGGAGTGGGGACAGCTAAATCACCTCAACAATACCGTTATTTATGTTCAAACTTTAAATTATTTTACGATCCCTATAAAATCGCCAAAAAAATAATCACCTATCATCTCATCTAGAATCGGTAGCCGAGGATGAATCGGTACTCGTTCAACCATCCATCTTCGAGAGTATCATGATTGTGATATTCAACATTACCACGCGTTATCTTTAGGTAAGCGCTTTCTGTGATATCACGAGAGTAAATCAAATTAAATTCCCTACTGCATCCATCACAAGGAAGATCTGTACTCTGCTCAGTATGACGGCATAAAAAATACAAACTATTTTTTCCTCAACCCTACGAACTTTCAAGAAAATAAGATAAACTCCCTCCTTCAAAACCGAGATCAATCTCAAAGATTAAATATTCCGGGTTCAACGCTAAAACCTTTAAATGCCATCTTCAGGCTTGTTTGAAATGCGTTTGCTTTTACAACGGTTCCGATCCTTTTCTTGAATCTGCCAACATCCCACTGCTTTATAAAATGCAATCTGGGTATTAACGGTAACTTAGAACCTGGGTTAAGAGTATAATCTATTTTTCCACCAAGTGTATTATATAGATCGTGGCCAAAATAGTCATATACAGACAAAACCGTATATAGGAATACCAGAATACTCAGTCTCTATAAACTTAAACCATTTGTTGAATAGGAAACTTTTTCTACATTTTCAATCGAGATAAAATGGTTAGATGTGCTGCCCTCATGCACGTTGTATCGTGACGTTCAACTGCTGATTTTTTCTAAATGTCCCGTAGTAATGGCCAGTTTGTCTATAGCTTTGGTCTCAAATACTATAGCTTCAAATGCCTGATCTTCCTGATGGATATTATAATTAGCTATTAAATTGAGGTCTAAACTCTGCCGACCAATGGTTATCTTAGTATCTTTAAGACCGAAACGTTTAAAGTCATAACTGATAAAAGCGTTGTTTGAGAGATTGTGCGCTTGATTACTGTCCCCTTCAAAACCCCATCGCGAGTAGATCTCTATGGCATATATACCGATATCAAAATGGTTTTAGGCGCTTTAAAATAAATATTTATAGGCTTTATTCGTAGGGCAATCCTTTAGGTTTGCTTTCGTACAATCAGCGAAAGGCTAAAGCCTCGCCCTACGTCTCTTTCTAATTTCATTTCGTAACTGGTATACATAATGCGAAGCAAGTGTAAAATCCTGAAATTCAGGGCTCAGATAATTACCGGTTACCGCTAATGAACCGGAATGGGCGTCTCTGCCTAATGGAGACCCAATAGCGTCAAACCCTCCATGGATCCTCCCCATAGAAAGATGTTGTATCTGGCCAGTCAACATCCCGTAACCAGCTTCCTTTAATGAGTAAAACAATTCCTCGGCACTGGAAGTTATTGTTAAAAGAAGATACAAGACAGTAAGAATATATGGTGTTACAAACCTGTTTATATTAATCATGGATTTTTCATAATAAATATTATGAATTAAATACGCGATAAAAGCATTTTATTATAAGAGCCATAGGAATACAATTTTTTATATAAAGTCTACACTTATGAAACCTATCAGCATGAAAGGTGTAACGGTAAAAAATATGAGAGGTACCAAAAGAGATCAGTCATTTAGTTTCTTTTTCATAAAATGATTGAATAAAAAAAATATCATTTTTAAAGGTGTAGTTGAAAAATACTATGAAACATAAACCAGAGGAAGTGTTGCAGAAAGTGATTGTGAAACCGAAATATTTGGAATATAATCACTTAGCGTTTTCTAGCCTGCCAGTATAGCCTCGGTACTCTGGTACTCTAGGCATTAAATCTTTTATCTTATTTCCGTTAGACGGCAATAAGGTGAATACAAATTACGATTATTTAATTATATGAAATTTCTTTTAACATCTAACCGCATTCAACTTGTTTTTCAATTTTTATTTATCATCGCACTTTTAGCAAGCGAGTGCTTCGGCTCTATTAATGAAAATGGAACAACTGCAGGCACCTCAAAGTTAGTCGAGAAATCACCGACTGAGAATCATTTGACATTCAGGATTTTGACGGAAGAGTTCCCCCCATATAATTTTACTGATAATGAGAAGATAAGTGGCATTTCAACCGAAATTGTGCGTGAAATTCTCAAAAAGGTCAATCATCCGGACAAATTAGAAGTTCTGCCATGGATGCAAGGTTACAATCTTTTGCAGGAAGAGAACAATATCATTCTTTTTTCAACAACAAGATCTCCGATGCGCGAAGATCTTTTCAAATGGGTAGGGCCATTAGTGCCAAACAACACCGTATTTTTCGCAAAAAAAGGTTCAGGTATTTCAATATCCAGTATGGATGACGCAAGAAAAGTTAAAAGCATAGGCGTCTATAAGGATGATTTTGGAGAGCTTTTATTAAAAAAGAAAGGATTTAATAATCTTAACTCAGAACTTGATAACAAACTCAACGTAAAAAAACTTGCAGAAGGCAAGATAGATCTATGGATTATTAATGAACTCACCGGCAAGCATATGGCCAGAAAAGTCGGGCTTGAGGACAAGATAGAAAAAGTTTATGCAGTACAAAAAGATTACATGTACATAGCATTCAGCAAAAGCACTCCCGATACAGTAATTAAAGAGTGGCAGAACGTTCTTGACACAATAAAAGCCGACGGGACATATGCTCAAATCTTCAGCAAATGGATTATGTTCTCTTATTCTAAAGACCTTAAACCGAGAATAAAATTGTCTGAGAAGGAAAAGATATGGTTGGATGAGCATCAGGTTATTCGTTTTGGTGTAGATCCTGCCTGGCCGCCTTTTGATTTTGTAGATGATAAAGGTAAGCACCAGGGGATAGCCGCAGACATACTTAAGTTGTTAGGTGAGCGTCTTGGTATTACTTTGGAGAGGCAACAAGGTCTTAGTTGGGAACAGGTGCTGACAGGTGCACGGGAGCACACGTTGGATCTTATTTCAATTTGTTCTATGACACTTGATCGTAGTAAGTATCTGGCGTTTACCAACTCATTTGCAACTCAATCCTATGTAATTGCCACACGAAAACAATTCAGGCACGTTGAAAGCCTGAAAGACATTATCGATGACAAGGTTGCTATGGCAAACGGTTATGCCGTTGTTGAACTGGTGCAGAATCAATTCCCGGATTTGCCTATACAACTTGTTGAAACACCTCTGGCCGGACTGAGTGCAGTCGCCACAGGCCGGGTAGATGCCTACGTTGGAGATCTGGGAGTCATTAGTTACCTGATCCAGGAGAAGAATCTTGGAAACCTTAAAGTTGCCGGGGATAGTGGTCTCGGGTTTCAGACTAATTTTCATTTAGCAACCGGTGTGCGTTCTGATTGGCCAGAATTGGTTACAATATTGAACAAAGGGTTGGATTCCATTTCCCAGGAAGATATGAAAAGCATTCGCCAGAAATGGATTCCTGTTGAACTGGAACATGCCAAGGCTAAAAAATCCACTTTGACATCTTTATGGCAATTGATAGCAGGTAGTGTTGTAATATTTATTGCGCTCTTCTTTTTGATCCGGTACTTGATGAAGTATTCCAAAGAGGACGCTATTGTACTTCAATACGGATCACGGCGATTCAGGATGCTGACTATAATTACCTTGAGCTTCATCGTCACTGCTATCTCATTTAGCAGTTGGTTCGCAATGAAGCACAACAAGAAAGAAGTATTGTATGATATACAAACCAATTTGGAAACTATTCTGAAAAGTACATCGGAACGGCTTGATAACTGGGTGAATCATCAGAAAAATTTTATTGAGCAATTAGGACGTAATCAAGAGCTTGTTGCAATCACAGAACATTTATTAGCCGAATCGTTGGATAGTAATGTATTGAAGACCTCAAGTACGCAATCCGAAGCACGTGAATTTTTTGACAGGAAAAGGGACCAACTCGGGGAAATTGAGTTTTTCATCATCAACCCGGAGTATATCAGCATTGCTTCAAAATTTGATTCAAATATAGGTCACCGTAATTTCATAGCTATTCAAAGACCAGATTTGATCAAGAAAGCTTTTCAGGGGGAAGCAATGTTCATACCTCCTATCTTCCCTGATGTAAACTCTGACAATTTTCCTCATAAAAAAATTGACAAAAATACCCCAGCCATGTTTTTTGTTTCACCGGTTCAAAAAGCAGATGGCGAAACTATAGCTGTTATCGCCCGAAGTATGGATCCCGCAGATGAATTTTCAAAGATAATGCAATTCTCCCGATTGGGAGAAACCGGTGAAAGTTATGCTTTTGATCGTAATGGCAGGCTTTTATCGAAGAGCCGGTTTAAAGATCATTTAATACAAATAGGACTACTCAAACCGGACCAATCAAGTATTTTGAATGTCGAAATTCGAGACCCTGGTGGAAACATGGTGGAAGGGTACCAATCCAGTGTTCCAAGGTCGAAACAGCCACTAACACTTATGGCCTCAAGAGCGATAAAGGGCCTATCAGGGATAAGAACAGAAATATCTCCGGGGGATTACAATAAAATTGAGATAAATATGCAGGGATATCGCGATTATCGTGGAGTTTCTGTATTTGGTGCCTGGCTCTGGGAAAATCATCTCGATGCAGGATTGACAGTTGAAATAGACGTGGAAGATGCCTTATCTACATATCACACTATACGTCTGACGATCACGATTATTCTGGGAGTTACATTATTTTTGTTTGTGGGAACAACCCTGTTTACATTGGTATCCGGAGAAAGCACGAACCGAACATTAATCAAGGCCCGGGACAAGCTGGAAGAACGTGTCAAAGAGAGAACATCAGAGTTGGGAGAGAAGAAAAAGGAGGTGGAAGATAAATCAGCACTGATTGAGGCAGTACTGCACAGTATCTCCCAAGGGTTGGTAGCTTATGATAAACAACTTCGATTAATTATCTGCAATCAACGGTTCAGAGAGATTCGGGATGTACCGGCAGAGTTGACACAACCGGGTTCCTCTTTTGAAGATCTAATGCGCTTCGACTTGAAACGAGGAGAGTTTGGTACAGAATATTCTGAAGAGGCCCTGAGAAAACTGGTTGACATTGCAAAACAGTTTATAAAACATAGTTTCGAACGAGTTCGAGACAATGGTACTGTGATAGAAGTGTTTGGAGGCCCATTACCCAATGGTGGGTTTGTCAGTACATTCGATGACATCACCGATCGTAGAAAAATGGAAAAACAGTTGCAGGAAGCATACCAAATAATAAAATCACAAAATGAACGTATGGAAGGAGAGCTAAGCGTTGGCCATGAAATTCAAATGAGTATGCTACCACTGGTGTTTCCTCCTTTTCCAGACCGTAAGGAGTTTGAAATATATGCTGATTTGCAGCCAGCTCGTGAAGTGGGTGGCGATCTTTATGATTTCTTTTTTATCAATGATGAGCAACTATGCTTTTGTGTTGGAGACGTTTCCGGCAAGGGAGTTCCAGCAGCTTTGTTCATGGCTGTTACAAAGACGTTAATTAAATCCAGCTCTTCAAATGACACGTCCCCTGCCAGTATTCTAACTCAGGCGAATGAAGAGCTTAGCCAGAATAATAATTCATGCATGTTTGTCACCGTATTCATCGGAATTCTTAATACGAAAACCGGAGAGATGGTTTACTCAAATGCAGGCCACAATCCACCTTATATCAAGAGGAATAATAACTCTATCGAATGTATGGATAATCGTCACGGCCCTGTAATTGGCGCTGTAGGTGGTATTGCTTATAAGGAGGACAAAGCTATCTTGAAAAAAGGCGACGTGTTGTTGTTGTTTACTGACGGTGTTACAGAGGCAATGGACCCTGATAAGAACCTTTTTTCGGAGACACGTTTGACAGGGCTTTTATCATCACGCAAGTTCGCATCTGTTGAGGACATAGTTAACACTACAATAAAGGAGGTAAAACTCTTTGCAGGTGATGCTGAACAGTCAGATGATATTACAATCTTGGCCATAGAGTTTCACGGTCAGACATCAGGAATATCAGCACAAAATCTCACGATAACAATAAGAAACAACGTATCAGAAATAGACAAAGTTAACCAACGCTTTAATACTTTCGCAGAACATTGCGGAATTCCAAAAACACTATGCCAGAAAGTAAATATAGTCTTTGACGAACTCTTGAACAATATTATCTCCTACGCTTATAAAGACAATATCGAACATGAGATAATAATTGAATTGGAATTTTTGGTGGATCGCTTGTCTTTAACTATTAAGGATGACGGCGTCCCATTCAATCCGTTAGAAGCTAAAAAACCTGATACAGAACTTTCACTAGAGGATCGAGAAATTGGTGGTTTAGGAATTCATCTGGTCTGCAAACTGATGGATAAAGTTTCCTATAAGCGCCACATAGACAGAAATGTTATAAGCGTTACGAAACAGATAAAGGGTTAATGTGAGGGTATAATCATGCCTGAATTCAAGCAAGAAGTACTGATGATATTAAAGGTTGTTAAACTTGTTGGGTAACTGATACTATTATAGTGTCTGATTTTGATAAGCACCTTAACAAACTTAAAAAAGGATATACGCCGATGGAGTTCAAAAAAATCGATGATGTTGTTGTCATATATCTTAAGGACCGTCTGAATGCAACCAATTCACCAGAACTGCAAAACGAAATTATACCTATGATAAATAAGGATGTAAATAAATTCATATTAAATATGCAGGAACTTGAATATATTTCAAGTAGCGGTCTTAGACTAATTGTTCTAATGATAAAAAAGCTAAAATCGCATGCAGGCAATTTGATTTTAACAAACCTTCATCCATTTGTAGAAAATATAATTGATATGACCGGATTCACCCAGATGCTTAAAATAGCCAACAGTGAAGAAGAAGCCTTGGACATTTTAAAAGAATAAAAAAATGAAAGTATCCATAATAGGTACCGGAACGGTAGGTTCAGCATTTGCATTCCGTTTGTTTACAAGTGGAATAGCATCCGAGATTGCACTAATCAACAGGAACCAATCCAAAGCGCTTGGCGATATGGCAGACTTAACCAATGCATTAGCCGGAGCATCCAAAACCAAAATATACTCCGGAGACTACCGTGCATGTAAGAACTCTGATATAGTTGTGATAACTGCCGGACCAGCAATGAAACCCGGCCAAACCAGACTGGATTTGATAAAATCAAACTATTCAATATTGAAATCTATAGTTTCAAGTGTTATGGAACACAACGATGACTGTATTCTTTTGCTTGTATCAAATCCGGTTGATATTCTTACACAACTGGCAATTAAATTCTCAGGCCTTCCTGCTGGTAAAGTTATCGGTGCAGGTACTTTACTGGATTCGATGAGATTAAGGTCCAGTTTGAGCCTCCACTACAACGTTGATCCCACCGATGTCTCTACATTCGTTGTTGGTGAGCATGGAGATTCAATGGTCCCAATATGGTCGCTTGCGGCAATTGGCGGAATTCCACTAACGGCATTCCCTGAGTATGACAAAGAAGAGATGGATGATCTTTTCATGATGGCACGAAAAAGTGCACATTATATCAAGCAGAAAAAAGGTGCTACTGAATTTGGCGTAGCTGTTGCCGTCCAGACAATTGTCGAAACCATATATTACGACAAGAGACACATTATTCCAGTCTCATCGCTAATCGATGGATATTACGGGTTGGAAAATATCTGCATAAGCGTTCCCGTAATTGTCGGTAAAAATGGTGTTGAACGGTGCTTTGAAATTCCTATCTCAACTCCTGAAAAAACCGCTCTCCAGGATTCAGCAAAAATCCTCGAAAGTTATTTGGAGAAATTAGATAATGAATGTCAATAGATTGAGTTTGGTAAACAATCGTGATTTTCCAAATGGTAGTTATATCAATGGAGAAGATAGAGAAACGGTATTACCTTATGAAATTTGTCTCAAATAATGCTAACCAGTACAGTTTTTACAAGAGAAAACAACATTAGATTATTAAAGTCTTATCAATTTTAATGAAAGCTTATCGCGTCAAATGCTGGTATTGTATACTCTCGGAAAACCTCCTGGAATTACATATAAAACTATTACCAGGAACATCAAAAATATTATCAAAAAAGATATATAAACAGGAGGAGTGGGAAATGACTATTAAGTCCGGAATTCCGTCACAACAGAAGAATATTTTCAGCATCATAGGCATTTACATTATTGCCACTATATTGTCATGTCATGTCTTATCAGCATCGGAAGAAAGGCTTTCCGGCCGCAAAATCATTCAAAAGCAAGTGGACTTGCATAGCCTGAATAGCAGCAGAATAAAAACGGTCATGATTCTGGTTGATAAGAAGAAGAGGCAGAAGAAGAGAATCGTTGAAAGTTATTCAAAAAAAGACTCCACTGGTAAAAAAAGTCTCATGGTATTTCGAGATCCTGCAGATATCAAGAATACGGCCTTGCTGAGTAAAGAAATTGATAACACTACACGTCAATGGTTATATTTGCCCGCCTTAAAGAAACTTCAAAACCTCGCGGAATCCGGCCAGGGCAATTACTTTATGGGTACTGATTTTACTTATGGTGATTTAAAAGCGGATAATATGAATAACTATAATTATGAACTAATCGATTCAGAAACTGTGGAAGAACAGGATTGTTATGTTATCGATATTATTCCAATTTCCCGAGAAATAGCCAAAAACACCGGATATGCAAAACGCATATCATGGGTACGTAAAGACATCTATTTTACCATTAAGACACAATTTTTTGGCAAAAACAAAAAAATGATTAAAGAATCTCTGTCAAAGGACCTAATAAATGTACACGGCACTGCTTGGATGGCCAAGAAAGTCCTCATGGACAATAAAAAGGCGAGACACAAAACACTTATGGGTGTGGTAGATTACGAGGTTAATATCCCCATTGATGATAAAGTTTTTACAGAAAAGAACATCAAAGCGGGCTCAATACGTTAATTATATTTTAAATTACCCCCCCTCCGAGGAGAGAACAGGGTGAGGAGAATCGGACATATCTCATTTATTATGAAAACTTAAAATGAAAATCCCGATATAATCCAGTTACTCCGACTGGTACAGATATCTTCTATTGATTATTTATTTTAAGCTCCCTGGTTCCACTCGTTTTATGTTAAACAAGAAAGAGTTTCTTTATGCGTAAAATAATGTTATGGGCGCTTAAATACCCCCTCGCAGTAATCCTGATAATATGTCTGATATGTTGTATCGCCGTTTTTGGAGCCCTACGCCTGGAACTTGATCCCTCCACTTCAGGTATGCGTATTGATGACCCTGCTGAAGTTGATTTCTATCATAAGACTATTGATGAATTTGGCAATGATGAATTGGCAATTATCTATGTCCATGACGATGATCTATTTACACCTCAAAAACTGGCATTATTGGAAGAACTCTGTTTTGCCCTGGAGGAGATTAAGGGCGTCAACAGAGTTGAGAGCCTTTTCACTTCAAATGATTTTGCATCCAGCAACGGCATTCTGAGAATAGCTCCCCTGCTGTCATGGGCTCCCGAGTCCCAGGCAGAGGCTGAAGAGGCAAAAGAGAAAGCCATTAGAAATCCAATATTTAAAGATAATATTGTCTCGCAGGATGGTAATAGTATAGCCATAAATCTCATCCTTGATTCAGACAATCCAGATGAGTATTTCCATAAAAATCTCACAAACGAGATAGAAAAACTTATTCAGCCATTGGAAGCTGAATTCCAACGTATTTTTCAACTGGGTACCCCTTATGTCAGCACCATGATTGCTGAGTTGTTGTTCAAAGACCAAATCAGTTTAGTCCCTATGGCAGTAGCCGTTCTTCTGATTGTTTTCATTCTTATAACCAGGCGATTATCCAGTTGCATGTTGCCGATAATAACTGCCGGCACCAGTATTCTGTGTACTGCCGGATTCATGGGTTTTATTGGAATAAAATTAAACATCCTTACCGTCCTGGTGCCGCCGTTGGTCATGGTTATAGGTTCCACTGAGGATATGCATCTTATAAACGAATATATTGAAGGGTTGAAACAAAAGAACAACCGGCTGTTTGCAGTAGAATTTATGATTTCCAAAATGGGAGTTGTAGTATTTTTGACAGCCCTTACAACATTCCTTGGTTTTCTATCGGTCTCTATCAATAAAATTGAAATGCTCAGAGAGTTTGGCATGGTCAGTGGTTTTGCCATGTTTATAAACCCCTTAATAACAGTATTGATTGCTCCGGTATTCTTGCGTTATTTAGGACCAAGCAAATCTTGTTCTGAAGACAAAACAAAATGCGGCAAGACATTTTTTGGCATGTTAAGTAATATCTTAGTCGGGCTAATTGAAAAAAAGAGAAAAATATTGGTATTTTCCATCATGGCCTTTTGTGCCCTCATGATATTCGGTGTATTCCGGGTAAATTTTACCAACGATACTATTGGAGTATTTAAAAAAGACTCACCAGTGCGGACCAGGACTAATGAAATGGGCAAAGATATGGCTGGTATCCAATCTTTTTTCATTCGGGTTGATTCAAGTATTCCAGGGCTGTTTACCAACCCGGATGCCTTACGTAAAATCGACCTTATCCAGGAGTATATCGCAAGACACACGTTATTCGACAAGTCTGAATCAATCGTGGATATGATAAAACTGATGAACAGAGAATTTCACAATTCCAATCCCGCTTACTATGCCATACCCGACACAGAAGAAGAAATCTCCCAATATCTGATGATGATGCATGACGATGAGACGTCTCGCTATATCACCTCAGATTTCAACCAGGTTAACATCATAGTGCGCCACAGCTTGTCATCGTCCACAGATCTACAAGCAGCGTTGGACGATTTAAACAATTATGTTCACGAAGAGGTCAGTCAACATTTTTCTTTTGTTGAGACCGGTGAATCGATTCTTTTTCTAAAGGGCGTAGATCAAATGACTGATGGCCAGGTAAAGTCTATTGGTCTGATGATGGCAATAATTTTTATCGTAATGTCCATATTATTTGTGAACATTAAGGCCGGTTTTATTTCTTTACTGCCCAATATTTTTCCAGTATTAGTCCAGTTCGGTGCAATGGGTCTTCTGGGAATTCCTCTGAATATCGGAACTGCGATGGTGGCAGCTCTGGCTATTGGTATTGCGGTAGATGATACTATCCATATGATGACCCAGTACAACATGGAGATGCGCCGTCTGAAAGATCAAAGAGCAGCCATGGCGCACTGCATACAGAAAGAAATCGAACCGGTGTGTGCTACTTCGCTAGCCATGGCGGCAGGATTTGGCATCCTCCTGATGTCTAATTTTGTGACAACCCAACAATTCGGTGGTATATCAGCTATAGTCATCATGGCTGCTTTGCTGGGAGACTTGCTTATCACCCCTGCCTTGCTTGCCAACACTCGTTTCCTCACTCTCTGGGACATGATATCTCTCAGATTACGCAAAGAAGTAATCGAAGGCTCAGAGTTTTTCCATGGTTTAAAACCATGGCAGATTAAACGCCTCATCCTGCTTGGCCACCAGGACACAATAAAAGCTGACCAACATCTGTTTAAGGAGTGGGATGAAGGAAACAGTATGTTTATCATTTTGGACGGCCGCTTTAGATCTTACGGAGTCAGTGAACATGCCAACGAACGTGTTGACTACAACATTTTTGCGGACGGTGAGGTAATCGGCATGGAATCCATGCTTGAAGGTATGACCAGGTCATCGAATATGATCGCAGATGTAGATACCAGCTATGTAGAAATTACTGACCAGGATTTCAACAGAATTCGACGCCTCCATCCCAGACTGGCAGCTAAAGCCTATGAAAATCTCATTAAAATCCTTGCCAATCGTTTATCGATTATTGAAATCATGTATAGAGAAAAAGGATAACATGAAATTGAAATTAGCCTCCTGCCTACTCACCTCTCTCTGTTTGACATTTTCCGTCCATAACTGCCTTGCAGATGAAGCAGACCCTTTCAGCGGGTTGGATGAGGCTATTACAGAAATAAAACAAGCCTCCCATTCAAAAAATTCAATAATCCAGAAATTTTCCGATAATCTAACTCTTCGTGTAAAGTCCAGGGGGTATTATAGGTTTGAGAAACCAAATAGGTCTTTTACCGACGATGACCAACAACATAAACACGGTGGGATGAGAATGATACTGGATTCTAACGCCGGCACAGACTCCTGGAACATGGGGCTGAATATCTGGGCGGAGTACGGTTCCAAGGAGAGTCTCTATTCCGGCCTTTCCGAATTTTTTCAAGACGATTCTCACCATAGGAGATACCTGGAAGTGAATGAGTTGTATTTTACTTATTATCTTGATAATATAGACATAACCGTTGGGAAAAAGGAGATTAACAAGGGCCTAGCTGTCCTTCCCTTAACCAGCCCGTTACAAAGATACGGACGCTGGGATCTTGTCGAACCTACCCGTCCCCGCCGACTTGGTACCTGGCAGACAACTATTGACTATACAAAAGAGAACTACTCATTTTCTTTTTCCATTCTGCCGGTATTTCCTGAACCTAAATTACCCGTAAATAATTCCATATGGCTGGGCGAGCATGACTCATTTCCTGATAGTAGTATATTGGTATCCACCACTCCTGAATTCTCTTCTACATTATCCAGCTTCAGTCAATTTATCGGACTGGATACCCAGCAAGTTCTTGATTTTTTAAATTCTCTCGTAAACAACAACACCTCTCCCATTAACAGTTTCTCTGTTTCTGAAGAACAACCGGATGAAAAACTTGACGAGTTTGGTTTCTACGCTGATTACAAAACCAGCCTTGCAGGCTTAGATTTAATGTTTTCTGCCTATCATGGTCCAAGCGTTTATCCCGTCCTGGAAACACAGCTAATCGGTGATTTCCTCAAAATCATCAAACAGAACCCGATAGTCAATAATTTTTCAACAGGTTTTTCAATAACTCGTAAGAATGTCGAGTTACACGGGGAGGGCTTAGTCTCATTTTCAGAAGGCAGAAAAGATGATAGCTATTTAAATTATATAGGTGGTGTAATTGTTAATCTGGATACAGTCGCTCAACGTATGCACTTAAATAGTTTTACCGCTTCACTTGAATATGCCGGTGAAGTAGAAATTAGAGAACAATCCCATGATAATTATCTAATAAGCTCCAAAGATACCAGGTTATGGGATGACGATTTTATCCTGAGTACAAATACCGGCATTAACGACGCCTGGAACATAAGTACGTTACACATTTCTCCTTTGTCAGGAGATGGGTTATTTAATCGTATGGAAATCACCTGGCAAATAAACGAAAAACTGAAATGGAATATAGGAGGAGAGATTTTCGATGGCAACAATGATAAATATTTTGGTATATGGCGTGAGAATGACCGTATAATAACCGGTTTTGACTTCATATTCTAATTTATATATTCTTGCCAAAACAAAATATGATGTTGTCTTTATATGACCAATGGTGTATACATAACAGGCTCATTAATGTAGTCTATCTAACAGGGTTGACAGAGCTTACGTCTTTTGGTTTTCCTTGTTTTCATCAACACAATTTCAGAAAGGATAAAAATGGAAATAGTAATAGGGAAAGGTGAAAAAGCCGTAGTTGTTTCACTGAAAGGTAGAATGGACGCCGTTACTGCACCTGAGCTAGAAAAGCAGATTAACGGTTTCATTAAAGAAGGAGAAAGCTGTTTTGTCATTAATTTTGAAAATCTTGAATATATAAGCAGCGCCGGTCTCAGGGTTGTCCTGGTTATAGCCAAGAAGTTGAAACCAGTCAACGGTCAGATGCTGATTTCAAATTTAAAAGGTGTAGTTAAAGAGGTGTTCGAAATTTCAGGATTTACTTCTTTATTACAAATCTATGAAACAGAAGAAGAAGCCTTAAAACAGATGTAGCTGATCGTGTAAATGTTGTATCCCGGCTTATTTTACAGCACGTTATAGTAATTCCCAAGCGGTGGTTTATTTATGGTAAAGATAACCAAACAGGCGAAGATAGAGTATCTGCATGAGCTTATGGAATTTGTCTCAAACAATGCTCTCCGGCATGGTTTCTCACAAAAGAAAATAAAAGAGATCGAACTGGTAACGGAAGAGGTATTAATGAACATCATTAGCTATGCCTATGAAAACGATGCGGGTGATATCGAAATTAACTGCTGGAAAGATAACGACAAGCGATTCATAACCGAAATCGTAGATACGGGAAAGCACTTTGATGTCCTTTCAGGAAAAGAACCCGATTTAATCAGTGATATTGATGAACGAGAGGTTGGTGGCCTTGGGTTGTTTTTTATGAAACAATTTATGGATGATGTACAGTATCAACGAGAGGAAGGCAAGAATATTTTGACCTTGGCAGTACAACAGGACTGATGTACGTGAATAATTTTCAGTACGGTGTAGTAAAAAACTTCCGTAAAGAGAAAATGAGACAAATAACGAAAACAGACTCATCATCCCCAAACCTATCCGTCTATTTGAGGGTCCTCTAAATCTGCATTTTTATCCTTATTAGCTAAAGTAGTAAATTCATTTTCGACAGGGTTTACCGTGCGAATGTGCAGATCTCGTTGAGGAAAAGGTATTTCGATGTTATTTTCTCTGAATATTTTGTCAATTGCAAAATTCAGATCGCTGATCGCCATCCATCTATCGTTTATATGAGCCCAGAAAAATAACTCAAAATTCAGTGAACTATCCCCAAACTCCGCAAAGCGTACTATCGGCGCAGGATATTTTTTCACATCCGAATGTGAATCCATCACTTTAAGCATGCAATCCTTTACCAGTTCAGTATCAGAACCATACGCAACACCTACTCCTATTTTAGACCTCAGCAACATGTCGCCACCATGGATCCAGTTCACCACATTACTCTCCAGGAACTTTGAGTTTGGCACAACTACTGTTTTCCTGTCGAAGGTATTTATCATGGTACTTCTAATACTGATCTTTTCAACCTTGCCTGCAAGTTCCTTATCCAGTGTTATTACATCACCAATCTTTATCGGTTTTTCAAAGAAAATTATAATACCGCTTACAAGATTATTGATTATATTCTGCATACCAAAGCCCAGGCCAATACCGAACGCACCGGCAAATATGGTAAGGCTTCTTAAGGGGATTCCCGCGATATTCAGACCTATAAGCGTTGCCACAACAATTATGAAATATGTTATCCCAGATGAAATTGCATGACGGGCGCCTTGCTCTAACTGGGCTTTTTCATAAACTTTTGTTCGTAATACATTTTTTAAATATCTGGTGGATATTAATGCTCCTACCAGAACTAAGATGGCAATTAACATCTTAAAGGGCGTTGTATATCTGCCCTCTGCAAGTGTAAACTTATACGTCAAACCGTTCTTTATTGAAATGAAGACGTATAAAACATTTTCATAAATATTTCGAAATAACGTTGGAGCTACTGGTGAACTTACAACATCTTTAAATGTGTTGTTCCACATTACCAAGATTATGACTACTGCAATAACCAAAATACCATAATCCAGTAACCACCGGTAAATCCTGAATGCCAGATTTAAAGATATTTCCTCTGATTCAAACTCCTCGTCACCAAGCTGTCTCCTCAACGTTAACTTACGTTCCTTTGATAATGATAGACGTTTCAATATAAACCGGTATACAGCGTAAGCAATGATTGCAACGCCCACACTCTTGATGAGCACGACAATGAAAGTATAGGTTAATTGCGCATACCCAAGACTTCGTATAGCAAAAAGAAAGATAGCAAACGCAATAAGTATTGGATAAAGGATATTAATGACCTTATTGACGAACTTACCAATAGCGCTCTCATAATAAGGTAATATCTTCAATAAAAAAGACCTTTGCCTGGCAGCTATCCAGACCGCAAGAGAAATCGTAACCACCCGGTAAGTGAACCATAGTAATTCTATCACGTCTTTTTTATAACCATAAGCATTCAAAACAGATATTAATGTTACTGTTATTACGGAAAAGCGTAGAATTATATTTAAACCTTTGAAGATATGCCTTGCAGAAGAGTAAGTAACCGGTACCCATCGTCTCACACCTGTATACGGGCTGAATGATTCAACAACAGTTGCTCTTAAGAATTTATAAACAGAAAGAATTGCGAATGCATAAACGGCAGAAAGAATTAACGGTGCATCAGAAGGAACGGTGAGTGATATTGTGAGTGCTATTACAAACAAAAAGAACATGGTTAATGTATTCCGCATTATGCGGAATAGACCTGGCACAAGTTCGAATGAGAAAAATGTTTGCGGTGACATCGCCATAAATCTTTCTATTTCGTGTTTTGCCCATTTCTTAAGGGAACGCCTCGCAAAGAAAGTAAAAAAGATAACAAAAACAATAATAAGTACCTTTATAATGAATGCCGGTATGTTTTTAGTTTTCGACAGATAAATCCTAAGATCCTTTAAATTGTTGACTGATGCCTTGTAGAAATCAAAAGGTTTGTTCTTAAGGGTCTTTAAATCTGTTACACCCTCTATCACTGTATTGGTCGATATCCTGCTCTCATGTCTTGACCAAATATTTGCGGCACGTATTTGAGAAAGGGTTTTACTCGTTTTTGATAATTCATCTAATAAAATTTTATTCAGTTCTAACCTCTCATTTAACCCGTCTATCTTTGTCTCTATGAGGATGTTTTGTTCCTCGATATGTTTAACACGTAAATTAGCAAGCTTTATCAACTGTAGGCTCAGTGCGTAATCTGAGAAGCCTTCCGCTTCCTTCTCCAGGTTTGATTTTTCTCCGGGTACGGTTGGTAAAAGATCGGAACGTGATTTTTTTAAACTTTCAATTATGATGGATTTTTGTTTTGCTGTAGCAGTTAATAGACTTTGAATAGCCTGTGCTTTGTCCTCTATTCTCTGAATATCTATATTGATTATGCCTAATTCGGCAGCAATCTCATCAGGTGTGTTTTCACCGCCAAGTACCTCTTCAATCTCTTTTTGTATTTTTCTAAATTCTGTACGGTCTTTATGTCTTTCGTTATCTGTAGTGATTAATTCATCCTTTATTGTTGCTATAATCCCCTGTTGCTTATGAACATCTGCCTCAATCGCTAAAACTCTTTTCCTTTCAGGTGATGTCTCCCCTAATTGCTTCTGTACGGCAATCTCTTCTTTCTTTAACGCTACCTTTTTCTCTAATTCTGCCCTTGCTTTTTCCGCTTCGGCAAGCCTCTGCCTTTTTTCCTCAGCCGCCACATCTTCTTCTTCATTTATCTGCAGCTCCGCTTCTTTAAACTTTTTTGATAAGATTTCAGCAATTCCCGCCTTAACATGTATTTCCAACTGTTTATTTAATCTTTGAATCTGAGCCATTTGCAAATTACGTCTTGCCAGCTCTGTTTGAGCCAATAACAAAGCAACCTTTTCATCCTTTAATTTAATTTCGCTTTCTAAACTATGTTTTATATTATCAATTTTAAAGGAGTTTTCTCCTGTAGATAGTTTCCGTTTTGTAAATGTTTTCAATTTGTCGCTAAGTTTGCCTCTCTCCTTTTTAAGCTTTAATCTTGACGTATCACAAGATGTTTTCGACGTTGAAAGATAGGTCTCCTTTTCATGAACTACCGATAGAGTTGCCTGTAAACCTGCCTTCAGTAGTTCCACTTCTTTTTGAATACCTTCAGATTGAGATGCGGGCAACAGTGCGGCTTCATCCTTTATCTTCTTTTTCCTATAAGTCAGTGTTGAAGCAACTTCGAGCGACTTTGCTAAATAGTCCGCCTTGTCTTTTATCTCTGTTCTAACCCTTATGGTTTCGTTTAAAACATTAATCCTTTTTTCGATAACAACCTTCTGTTTTGTAAAAATATCTAAAGCCTCTACTCCTGCCTTACCTTCAATTAATTTCTCTATTGATGTATTTAATATCTTTTCTTCTTCTTCGAGAGTATTTACATTGGATTTCAAATTTGCAATATCCTGCAAGTGGACAGCAATGTCCTTTTTTACATCTTCAAGTCGCTTCTCCTGTTTTGATGTTAATTCCTCAATCTTAACGGGTTGGCAGCAAAGGTCACCCCCGGTAAGAATGAATGATAGAGAAACCAAAATTATCGTGACAAAAGCCAGTTTTTTTATAATCATCTTATTAATTGTGAAAATTTGTGGCATGACATGTGAAATGTTTTTAGTTTACTAAGAGCCTGAGATTTGATTACTTCGGGTATATCAGAAAACTCATCTTAGGGCCATTGTCATTATCCACCAGGTAAAGATGCTTCCTATATAACCCAATGCGATAACGGGTGCCCATTTCAGATGGGACATAAAGGTATAATTTTCCCTGTTGATACCCATCACCGCTACTCCTGCCGCTGAGCCTATCGACAGCAAGCTACCACCTACACCGCAAGTTAACGTTACGAGGAGCCACTGGTCCAGTCCCATTGACAGGTCCATATTTAAGACGGCAAACATAATGGGAATATTGTCAACAATAGCGGAAAAGATCCCGATAGATGTATTTGCCGTAGTATATCCCGTCAAATCATAAAAACCCCCTCCTACAATTTTGAGGAAACCAATGTACTGTAATGCCCCCACCGCAGTCAAAACCCCAAAGAAGAAAAGCAGGGTATCAAATTCTACCCGCTCCACCTGCTTGAAAATGTCAACACGATCAACCTTACGTCTGTCCTCTTCCAATCCTAATTTTTTCAAATACTTCTTTATCCCCCATTGTTTCATATAGTAAGAGCTGAACATAAGATATCCCAGACCGCACATCATACCCATAAAAGGAGGAAGGTGCAGGAACTGGTGAAAAGAGACACCAGTGGCTATAGTAAGTATGAAGCAAAGCATTGTTCTCTTGGCCCCCGGTTTCATAGCCATCACTTCTTCTTTAGCATCCGGTTTCCCCTTCGGGATAAACAAGCTCATGATAAACGCTGGGATAAGCCAGTTGACAATTGAAGGAAGAACGAGATAGAGGAAGTCAAGAGTATGCACCTTACCGGCTGTCCATACCATCAATGTGGTAATATCACCAAAAGGGCTCCATGCACCACCGGCATTGGCAGCAACCACTATATTGACAAAGGCCGGTACTATGAACTTCTTGTTACCGTCGCTTACCGCAAATGCAACAGTAGACATAAGCAGGGCGCTGGTTAAATTATCTGCCAGAGGGGACAGGAAAAATGTCAAGATACCTGTTGCCCAGAAGAGAGATTTGAATCCCATCCCTTTAGATAATAACCAGGCGCGTAATGCCTGAAATACATTTAAAGAGGTTAGTGTATTAATATACGTCATTGCAACGAGCAGGAAGAAAAAGAGGCCTCCTATCTCTGCAATAAGATGTTCAAGAAATTCGTGGGCCCCACTGCCATGTCCTCCCCCATGCATCCTCTCATAAATGCCGATAAATAGCCACATAAGGCAACCTACCAGTACGATTGGTTTGGATTTCTTTAAATGGATCTTTTCCTCAAAAATAATGAGGATATAAGCTATAATAAATAAAAACAGTGATAAATATCCGACCCACGTATTAAGTATATACATTCAGTTTGTCATCCTTTTCTTAGACTAAAGATATGAGATTAATGTGTAGATATTAATTGAACTTTTGCACCAACAAAAAATATTATCTGCTCCGAATCAATCGCATGGGCTATATAACTAATCCTGGGACCGTAAGTCAAGCTAAATCTAACGTAAGCTTGTAGCTTATCTGGAGATGTAAGTGCTTCTTTTTGCAGTCGCGAGTTCGTATTTTTATGTGAAAACCGCTAATGATATAAAAGGCAAATGCAACGGCAAATTACAATAATACCGTAATGAATGATTTCTCTTAATATTAAAAACACTTAACTCATTAACAGGACTTAGATTTTACCGCCTTTGTTACTGCTTGAACTATTTCATTTAATTCAAATGGCTTGTTTATTAAAAAATCTACCCCTTTCTGTTTTATTTCTTTTTCTGATATATCCCACCCTGTTACAACCCCAATTATTACATCCGGTTTTATCTGTCTGGCAGTATTAATTACTTCCCATCCTGATGCACCTGGCATTCCTAAATCAGTTATCAAAATTCCATAGTCACCTTTTTTAAATGCTTCTATTCCGCGTGTACCGCTGTTGAAAGAACAGATTTGATGACCCTCATTTGATAGTATTTCAGATAACACTACGCTTACTTCCGGCAGATCATCTATTATCAGTATATTCACTTTTTCAGCCTTAATAGCAGGGCTCGATTCTTCAGCTCTCTTTTCTATACATTCTTTTCCCATTGGTAATACTATCGTGAACGTTGTACCTTTTCCAGGTGTCGTCTTTATATCTATTGATCCATTATGTCTTTTGATTGTTCCGTACAACATACTCATTCCCAGCCCACTATGATTTATACCTTTTGTGGTAAAAAACGGATCAAATATTCTACTTTTTGTCTCTTCAGTCATTCCAATTCCATTATCAGATAAGTCTAAATATATACTTTCATTTTTCGTATACGTCGCTAAATGTATTTTTCCGCCCTGCGGCATTGCGTCTACAGAATTGAATATCAAATTAATTATAGCCTCTCTCAAATCAGTATCATTTCCAAGAATAATTAATTCTTCTTCTGTAAAAGTATCTATAATTTCTATACTAATCCCTTTCGCATCTGGACCGTCTTTCCACACCGGAGTTGACATTTCTATCGCTTCTCTTACCAGATCATTAAACTTGATTGCCTGAAGTAGTAATTTTTCATCTCTTGTCTTTGCATATTTTTGTAACCTTTTTATTAGTTTGGCACTATCCATTGCGGTTTTCTTGATTATTTGTACCTTTTTTAATATCTTGTCTTTGTCTTCTTCCACTTCGATAAGATCTATATTCCCAGTAATTATAGCCAACATATTATTGAAATCATGCGCTACACCGGACGTCATCAAACCCAATGCCCAAAGCTTCTCTGCTTCTACAAGTTTTTCCTGCATCTGTTTCTCTTCTTCATATTTACGCTCTAACTCACCATAGTATCTGGCATTCTCAATTGCGACAGCAGTCTGATTTGCAAAGAAGTTAAGCAGCATGGCATCCTCTTCGGTAAAAGAAACATCATCTTTTTTGTTAATAACCTCCAATACACCTATCAACTTTGATTTTGCCATAAGCGGAACGCAAAGTACTGATTTTGTTTGAAACCCGCTTATTTCATCGACTTTGCCATAAAACCTCGGGTCTTTACTGGCATCGGAAATTAAAATGTCTTGTACATTTACCGCAACCCAACCCGCAATTCCTTTCCCCGGTGGAATACGAATATCTGTCAGCTTATCAGACTCTGATCCGGTTGGAACACTGAATACCAATTCTCCGGTTTCTTCATCCAACAACATCAGCGTACTTGCCTCTGAATTTGTAACAAGATTTGCGTACTTCATGATATTTTCTAATACCTCAGCAATATTTAGCGAAGAGTTAATTACCGTACATTTCTCTATAACGGCTCCCAATTTCTCACTTTTCAACATCTTGTACACATCCAGCATTTTCTCCTGTTGTCTCATGGCCTGATCAAGCTGGTTGTTTGTGGTAACTCCCATATCAATCAATATTTGACCCAGCGCTGGAGTTGTATTTGCCGCCAATCGCGCTTCTGAAATTAACCTGGTTCTCTGTAACCGTTCCGGCAACACCTTCTCTCTACAGATCTTCCTTTGTTTTGTTAAAGCCTCCTCAAGGTGCTGTTTTGTAACAAATCCCATATCTGCCAGTATTTCACCTAATAATTTTTTCAGTAACATCCAGTTTACCTCAAGTCATTGATATATAATGCAAAACGCATTCAATATATTAAACAAATAATGCTCGTTATCAGCATTATAAGAAATACTATAATAATATAAACAAAATTTAAAAAACAACATATCTTATTGTAGTATGAGTCAGAACGAGTAAAAAGTTTTGGTAAAAACGTTACAGAAGTTTTGTTTTATTGAAATAAAAAAAGTATATTCTCGATTTACTCCCCGTTAAGGTATACTGACACGGTAAATCAATGTTGACACACCATGGTAAAATTAATAGAATAACGACGAGTAAAGTTCAATTGCAACTTATGTAAAAAAATAAAATATAGTTTTTCAATTTTTTAATACTGTTCAGGGTTAATTCTGGAAAATGGGTACGGAGAGTTTGTTATATACGAAGAAGAAGGTCTCCTTTAAAGAGGGGGACATTATATTTAAAGAGAATGACGCGGAATGCAATGAAATGTATATAATTGATTCCGGAAGGGTCAAAATAGAAAAGAAAGTTGGGGACACGGAAGCCACTCTAACAACTCTTGACGAAGGTGGATTCTTTGGAGAAATGTCGTTGATAACCGGAAATAAACGAAGCGCCTCTGCAATAGCTTTTACGGATTGCAAGCTTCATACCATGGACAAAGAAACATTTGAATTCAATATCTTAAAAGATATAAATTTTATGAGACAAATACTTGAGACACTTGCCCATCGCCTTGAAGAAACGGACACAAACCTCAAGCGTCATATCCAGAGAAATGCAAGATTAGCTAAAGTCTTTAACGTAACCGGATAGACGACACTCTTTGCGCTATCCAGCCCTCTCTCATAATTTACCAAAACTTATCATAATTTACCGGTGTGTCTGGTTCTACAATTTTGAAAGGATATTTTTTGCCGCACCGAGTATGCCGCTATTATCTCCCAGTTGTGACAATTCTATCCTTAGGGATTCTGTCGCTTTTTTAAATGCCCTCCTGTTAACTTCTTCCTTCAAAGGCCCCACAAGGTTTTCTCCCAGATTAGTTACACCACCAAACAAAACAATTATTTCCGGATTCAACAGGTTCGCAATATTTGCGATCGCAATTCCCAGGATAACTCCAGTTTCCTTAATTATATTTAGAACAATTTCATTGCCTTGCATAACCATATGGCTCACCTGTTTAAGGTCCTTAAGTGGTTGCAGGCCAGCATGATCTCCTTCTCTCAATAATGCGTCGTTTACCCTTTTCAAAATCCCTCCAGAACAAGCATATCTTTCAAGACACCCGATATTTCCACAGGTACATTGTATTCCATCTCTTATAACGGTCGTGTGTCCTATTTCTCCCGCTATAGATGATGCACCATGCCAGATTTTTCCATCCATGACAAGGCCTCCTCCGACTCCCGTGCCAAGGGTAATACAAAACAAACTGCTAGTCCCTGACCCGGCACCTTTCCACCATTCTCCAAGTGCTGCCGCATTCGCATCATTCTCGATTGCAACAGGTACTCTCAACTCTTTTTCAAGAATATCCCTTAATGGTATGTTATCCCAACCATTTAAATTAGGAGGATTGAAGATTGTACCCGTCTCCACATTTAAGGGACCGGGAAAGCCAATTCCCATTCCACAGATTTCCTCTTTTGGCAGTCTTGATTCTTTGATTGTTTCCTCTGCACAAGAGACAATAAACTTAATCATCTTGTCCCTACCATCTTTACAATATGTCGTTTTTTTTAAGAGCGCAAGGATATCACCATTTTCATTCACAACAGCCATCCGCGTATTTGTTCCACCTATATCCGCAGCAAGGACATGATTATTGGAAATCTTTGTCATATGGATTCTCTGTTTCTTTTAGATTGTAATCCCAATCATTAAGGTAAGATGTGATGTAATTCCGATGACAGTAAAATCAACCTGGGCGACACTTGAAGGTTTATTTAATCCTATTTATGCGAGTATTAATGATGGCTTTAAAAAATGAATGTGAACTACAAATGACATGCAGAAGAAAAGTACCTGTTATGGCTTTTTGATTTACAAAAGGCTCAAACTAAGACAGTTTTTTAGATCTACTTTTTTTACTCTTACTACCTTTACTACCTTTACTACCTTTACTACCTTTACTACCTTTACTACCTTTACTACTCACAACACTCTTGCTACTCTTATCACTCGCAATACTCTTGCTACCCTTATCACTTGCAATACTCTTGCTACCTTTATCGCTCACAACACTCTTGCTACCTTTATCGCTTACAATACTCTTGCTACCTTTATCACTCACAATACTCTTGCTACCTTTATCACTCGCAATACTCTTGCTACCTTTATCGCTTACAATACTCTTGCTACCTTTATCACTCACAATACTCTTGCTACCTTTATCACTCGCAATACTCTTGCTACCTTTATCACTCGCAATACTCTTGCTACCTTTATCGCTCACAACACTCTTGCTACCCTTATCACTTGCAATACTCTTGCTACCTTTATCGCTCACAACACTCTTGCTACCTTTATCGCTCACAATACTCTTGCTACCTTTATCACTCACAATACTCTTGCTACCTTTATCGCTCACAATACTCTTGCTACCCTTATCACTCACAATACTCTTGCTACCCTTATCGCTCACAACACTCTTGCTACCCTTATCGCTCACAACACTCTTGCTACCCTTATCACTTGCAATACTCTTGCTACCTTTATCGCTCACAACACTCTTGCTACCTTTATCGCTCACAATACTCTTGCTACCTTTATCGCTCACAACACGCTTGCTACCTTTATCGCTCACAATACTCTTGCTACCTTTATCGCTCACAACACGCTTGCTACCTTTATCACTCACAATACTCTTGCTACCTTTATCACTCACAATACTCTTGCTACCCTTATCGCTCACAATACTCTTGCTACCTTTATCGCTCACAACACTCTTGCTACCTTTATCACTCACAATACTCTTGCTACCTTTATCACTCACAATACTCTTGCTACCTTTATCACTCACAATACTCTTGCTACCCTTATCGCTCACAACACTCTTGCTACCCTTATCGCTCACAACACTCTTGCTACCCTTATCACTCGCAATACTCTTGCTACCTTTACCTCTCGCGCTGCTCTTGCTGCTCTCACTATCCTTTTCATTCTTTCCATGTTTTTCTTCTTCTTGTAAGTTATCGAGTCTATCAAGAGCCTTCTGGCTTTCTTCCATATCCGGATTGAACCTGATCGACTTTTCAAGGTAATCTTTTGCTTTCACAAAATCCTTCTTTCTAAGCGAGAAAATGCCAAGATTATGAAGTGCCCACGCCATATCCTCATCAGGAAGTCCCAGGTTAACAGCCTTGTATAACAGATCTGCGCCCTCATTATAATTCTTTTTGCGTAGCTCAACTGTCCCGAGGACGAAATATGCCTGCCCAAAATCAGGATCCTTTTGCCTCAGATCATCCGCAATTTTATAAGCTTCATCATCCCTACCTTCTTCACAAAGGCTCTTAGCCTGTGCAATTGCCTGTGTCTTATGTAAATAATCATTTATCAACTTGAGGGCCTTTCTGCTCTTCTCCATACCAGAATTGAACTCAATCGCCTTCTCCAGATGTACTCTTGCCTCATCATAATTCTTTTTTCGAATAGATGAGATCCCAAGATTATGCAATGCCCAAGACATATCTTTATCCGGCATCGAAAGCGAAACCGCTCTGCCTAATAGATCTTCCCCCTTAGTATAATTCTTTTTACGTAGCTCAATCGTCCCGAGAACGAAATATGCCTGCCCAAAATCAGGATCCTTTTGCCTCAGATCATCCGCAATTTTATAAGCTTCATCATACTTACCTTCATCGCACAGATCCTTGGCCTGCGTTATTAAGTCACTATAACCAGTCTCAGAAATAACCTGAGCGACAGCTTCTTCTTGTTTATCTGTAGCCGGTTCCAGGGAAGGAACATCCTGGCCCTCATCCCGAGTTTCTAACTGCTCCTCCCTGATTTGTTCCGGTTCTATAACTTTGGGCCTATCAAACTGAAGTTCTAACTGCTCATCCCTAACCTGCTTCTGGACTTTAGCTTTTGGACTACCAATCTGAGATTCTAACTGTTGTATGATTTTGTCTTTTCCTGACAGGTTTTTTTGATACTCATCGATTCTGGTAAGTAGCTTATTATTACCACTGACAAGTTCATCAATTTGGTAGGCTTTTTCGCTTACACTATAATGAAGGTGTTTGTCGTCAAACCTGTTTCTGATATTCTGTCCAAAAAAAATCAGAAATGTTCCTGCGGCAATTAAGGCAATACCTGACATCGTAATCCAATGCATAGTTATCTCATAAATACATTTTCTAATAAATATAATAGGACCATCACTTAAAAAATATCCTGTAATTATGTTTATTCAAAGGGATGAAGGTGAATGGATTATTATTCAATATATTATTTCCAAAAAGGTTTTAATATACTTAACGCTACCGGAATCTCATCTTAACGGTGCTTGCTGACCAATTCAAGCTATTTTTGAAGATTTATACCCGCATTTAAGAGTGCAACTTAATGGCAAAGACCAGACCACAGCAATAATGAATAATCTTTCCATATTTTCACGGTAAATCGTCAAGAAACTTGAGCGCTTTCTTGCTTTCCTCCATATCCGGATTAAACTCCATCGCTTTCTCAAGAAATCCTTTCGCCTTCTTAAAATCCTGTTTTTGAAGCAATGAATAACCTAGATTGTGATAGGCCCACGCCATGTCATCATCTGGCAGCCCTAGCTGAATCGCACGATTTAAAAGCGCTTGCCCCTTTACATAGTTTTCTTTATACATCTCAATAGTCCCAAGCATGAAATATGCCTGCCCAAAGTCCGGATGCTTTTGTCTTAGACTTTCCATAATTTTATAGGCATCATCATCCTTACCTTCAACACAAAGACTCTTCGCCCGTAAGATTATGTCATGTAAATTTTCTTCAGGGACAATATGTATGCCTGCTTTTATTTGTTTATCTGCATGTTGTTCTGATGTAACAACATCCGGCTTATCAACGGGAACATCTACTTGCTCATCTGCAGGCTGCTTAGCGGCAATCACATTAAGTTTGTTAACGTGGTCTTTTAACCGTTGTATGGTTTCGCTCTTTTCCAACAGTTTTTTTTGATATTCATCAATCCTTACAAGTAACTCACTTTTGCTTTTTACGAGTTTATCAACTTGAGAAGACTTTCCACCTATGCTTTGGTGAAGATATTTATCATCAAATCTGTTGCTTGTACTCTTACCGACATAGGTCAAAAGCGTTCCCACTGCTATTAAGGCTACGCCAGATATCGTGATCCAATGCACAATTATCTTACGAATATATTTCTTTAACATGGTCCTTTTAACATAAATATAAAAAACTATTTAATTCTAAAATCATGAAATTGTATATTGTGTAGCTACGGCTACTGGCCCGACATATTGGAGGGGGTTCAGGCGGGCATAAATTGCTCAATTTAGATAAAGGAATTTAATAAAATCCATCTCTGTTGGATGCTTACCTTAACGTCACTTAAAGGCCAATTCAAGTATAATTTTGCACGAATATTACTACTAACCTTATTTATATCAGCAAGTCCCCAATAAGTTGAGGAAACTGCCGTTTATCCCACCTTCCCACCAGGGCAACCTACTTAAACGGATGTAAGGAGGAGAAATGGGATAGTAAAAAAATAAAGATCGTCCTCTGCTTATTGAGAACTTACTATATTTCTTCTATATTCTGGATATAATAAAATAAATTTTCTCTTTAGTTTCCTCAAAATCATGAAAGAGCTACAGGATATAACCAAATGGCTTCCTACTACAAAAAAGGAAGTGGAAGTGCGTGGCTGGAGTGAGCTTGATGTTATTCTTATTTCCGGAGACGCATATGTTGACCATCCGTCATTTGGACCTGCCGTTATTGGCAGGATTATCGAAAGCGAAGGATACCGGGTCGCTATTATACCGCAACCAAACTGGAAGGATGACTTGCGTGATTTTAAAAAACTTGGCAGGCCCAGATTTTTCTTTGGAGTAACCGCGGGCTGCATGGACTCCATGGTAAACCATTACACCGCAAATAAAAGGCTTCGTTCTACAGATGCCTATACTCCCGGGGGAGAATCCGGCTTTCGTCCGGATTCTGCAGTTAACATATATTCAAAGATCTTAAAATCCATTTATCCTGATATTCCTATTATTATTGGAGGCATCGAAGCTTCTTTAAGAAGAGTCACACACTATGACTACTGGTCGGATAAACTGGCACCTTCTATTCTCGAAACAAGCGGCGCTGATTTACTGGTTTATGGAATGGGAGAACAACCGCTGAAAGAGATCCTCAAACTTCTGGAAAAAGGGGTCCCCTTCCATCAACTGACTATGGTAAAGCAAACAGCTTATATTCGGGACCAAAGCAAAGGAGTTCCAAAAAACAAGAGCTGGAAAGATATTACAATTAACTCACATCAGAATTGTATGGAAGACAAGAAAGCCTTTGCTGCAAATTTCAAACATGTAGAACAGGAATCAAATAAAGTTGTTGCGAACAGGATTATTCAGAATATTGCAGAAAACACACTGATTATTAATCCTCCTTTTCAAACAATGACCGAAAAAGAGATAGATACGTCCTTTGATTTGCCCTATACAAGACTCCCTCATCCTAAATATAAAAAACGCGGAACTATACCCGCCCACGAGATGATAAAGTTCTCGATAAATATGCACCGTGGATGCTTTGGAGGATGCAGTTTTTGCACTATTTCAGCACATCAGGGAAAGTTCATTGCAAGCCGTTCACAAAAATCTATTTTGAATGAAGTTGATCAGGTAGTTGATATGCCCGGTTTCAAAGGCTATATTTCTGACCTCGGAGGCCCATCTGCCAATATGTACAAAATAAAGGGCGTGGTACAGGAAACATGTGACAAATGTATCGCTCCTTCATGCATCCATCCTGTCGTCTGTAATAACCTGGACACAAGCCATTCCCAAATAACGGAAATCTATCGTAAAGTAGACGAGCATCCAAAAGTAAAGAAAGCATTTATCGGAAGTGGAATCCGGCATGATCTATTGACAAAAAGCTATAACAAAAAGGCAAATACATCTATCAACGATTACATGGTACAGCTTTTAACCCGCCATGTTTCCGGAAGGCTGAAAGTAGCGCCGGAGCATACATCTGCCGATACCTTGAAAATCATGAGAAAACCATCATTTGATCATTTTAAAGAATTTAAAAAACAGTTTGATGACATTGACAGAAAGTTAGGACTTAATCAGCAACTTGTCCCCTACTTTATATCCAGCCATCCCGGTTGCAAAGAAGAAGATATGGTAAACCTCGCAATAGAAACCAAAGAGCTTGGTTTTAAATTAGAGCACGTACAGGATTTTACTCCCACCCCGATGACAGTAGCTACCGTTATGTATTATTCCGGTTACCATCCTTATACTTTAAAACAATACTACACACCAAAATCAAAGCAGGAAAAGAACAGCCAGCATAGATTCTTTTTCTGGTACAAGAAAGAGAATCGGGATTGGATAAGGAAGAGACTCAATGATATCAAAAGGCCGGACCTGCTAAAAAGGCTTCTCGGCTCCGACCAAAAGAAATTAAACCAACAAGTAAAATCTGGCAATAAAACAAGAACGAAATCGTCAGAGAGTTTTCAAAGAGGAAAAAACAAGGAAGGAAGGATTAATAATACGGGAACAAAACGAAAGAGACATTAGTTCTATAAGAAAGAAATATCATTCTTTTGAAAGGTAAAATGTTAAATGCCGTTAAATGAATTGGTTTTGCAGAAAAAAGCAATACTATCGCTTCTCCCCGGTTTATGCATTTAGCCTCATATCATGATTTTGCACATGCTTCAATAATTCCATTTTAGTAGTTAAACTAATCTCGCACATATTCAATTTATTATTTGTGTATTGATTGTACAGTTCGTTTAGTTTCTCCAGCAATTCTTTATGAGAGTCCCGATGATCAGAATCAAAATTTCTATTATTTGCTTGTCCCCATTTCTCTTCGAAATCAAAATGATGAGCAAGAGCATTTCTTATGATTTCAAACTTTCTTTCACTTACCTCTTTTTCTGACCCTTCTTTCGCAAGTTCCGTAAGCATAAAAGCAATGTTGGCGTGCTGAATATCAATTTCCAAAATTCCTGTTTTATACGATGAATACCTCATTTTCTAATGTCTGAATATGTTATTTGATAATTCGCCTATAAAAGAAATTTACATGAGAATAGGTAAGCCTATTTTTGGTTTCTTACAATTAATCAAATGCAATCGGCAATTTTGCGATGTAAAAATTGTTTTCAAGAAATGGATGTTTATGTATTTCCGTACCTGTAAAGGAAAACGGATAAAGGGGTTGTCAATAGAGGTTGCCATCCGTAAATAGTGTATCAAGCAAGCTGGTTTTTGTTATTGGGAAAATATTATAGAACGGTTTGATACCGGAAATAAATATGGAGTGTCCACCCAAGGGCTGTTTAAATATCCCTTGGGTCAATAAAATACTTCAGGCATTAATAACCCCTAATGCCAAATAGCAAGCTACAATGTCGCCATACAACAACTCATTTTAAAAGAAGCAACAACCTTAATGATCACCAACAGTAGACTTAAATACAAAATTGCTGCTTCAAATAACCGTATTCAATAAAAAATTAATCCACTAAACTTAATGTCTTGATGTTCTTATTGTCAAAATCATTCAAGACATCTGCTGAACATTTATCGGTAAGTAACAACAAACATTCATGATCACCCTTGAACAGATCCAGGCTTTGAACATTGTAGTTCAGTATTTTTTCATCGGTGATTTTTGAATTCTCAAGAAAAAACCCAAGAAAGTTCCAACTCATTTTTGACACCACCATGTACGTAATCTCTGAATGCTCACACGCACCATAAATGGCTAAACTGACTTCTTTACCCTTAGTCGCCTTTACAATCCTGGCTTCTATGTCTTTTCTAACCTCTTTATAATAGTGAATATTTCGATCAAAGAACTTATATGCCAAATGGGTCTTTTCCCTCAATCCTTCCGGAGTGATATGATACGAAATACGCCTTGGGTTCTCGCCTTCTTTCATAACAAACCCCTTTTGGATTAAGCGCTTCAGGGCAAAATTCACCGATGCCACATTAAGATCCATCTGAGAAGAAAGTTTTCTTTGAGAGACTGATGAGTCTGCCTCTACAGTCTTAAGTATTTGGAAATCATTGTGTTCTTTTTTCATGATAATCTCTCCCCACTACACACCCCAAAAACCTTGCCAACAACAATACAATATTTGCTGCATTTCTGAAGCTAGTAATTGTCTTTTGTTATTTAAACTCTTTAATCAACTATGTCCTAACTACAATTTTCATTATTATCCAGGAACTATTTTCCCAAACAAACTAAACGAAATTTCCCGATTATACCTTTTCCTACTGTCATATTCAAGAAACATTACACTCAAGCAACACCAACATAATGTAGCAATATTTATGCCTAATGCTAGATATAGAGGCAAACACATTATCTACCACTGCTTATCTATGTAATAAGCAGTGGTAGTGTAACTAATTACAACAATAATACAAATTTCTTGAGCACGTGTTTTTGTGAAAGAATAAAAAATGAAAACCATTGATAAGTGTGCCATGGCACATATTTGTACCGTCACACAAGTGTGCCATGGCACACCTAGAGGCTTTATCAGCGTTTCCACCGGTTCATTATGATACTCGCTACCCGGCCTGCTTTGTTCTTGACCACTAACCCCTTTACCAAGTCAGGCTTTGCGTGGTAATGCATGCGGACAGTGCTTTTTAGATCGTAATTCTGAATTCACAAAAACTTATTACTTGTCATAAATCTCGTTTGACCCTTTCTTATTGGGAGTAGCAGGATCCTCAACCAACTCGTAGAGACCCATTCCTTCAGTACGAAGCTTACCCATTTCCACGAGTTTGTCCCACACCTCCTGAGGAAAATTATTCGGCGGTCGAATTGCGACAATACCAGACTTTCGGCCGCCACTGAGAGCACTGCTGCCCAGTGTTGACTCCGCGTCAAGCCGCGTCAATTTAAGGCGCTTCCTGAAAGTCTTATACGCCTTTTTCAGGTAAGCCGGATCCATGTTGTCCTCGGGTATATCGTTACTCATAGTATTTCTCCTACTTAAAGATTGATTAACTCTTACATTTTTTTACCTTATAGCCTCTGGATTTTAATAGGCTGATAACACTGCCTTCACCAACCAGATGACCAACACCAACGATTACAAGGGTTCTCTCGCCAGAGCCTATCAAAGTTTCCAGATGAGGAACCCAGTCCCTGTTCCGGTCCGTTAAAAGTCTTTTATATAATTGTGGAAATTCCTTACGCATATTGTCTGATAAATATTCATCTATCCCCACCTCATCCCCGGCCTTCCAGGATTTGATCAGGCCTTCCATTATTACCGGTACCTCCCCTACTTCCTCAATAAAACTTTCGACGATTGAATCATCAAACTCTTCCTCAAAAGAAGAAACTAATTCGATATGCTTGTAAACGTCTTCCAGTCCTCCGGTTTGCTTACCATCCTTCTTCGCCTTATTACTGAAATACATATCTAATCCATCTGCGGAAGATATTCCGTTCTTTTCCAGTTCAAGGACCAGTAAAATCATGGTAACCATCCATGGTTTAAAGCTCTGAAACAGATCAATGGACATGGACCTGTCCCTACAATACTCAGTTAAAGAATCGTACGCCTTTTTTGATAACTTTTTCTCCAGAGTATTACCTCCGGTATACATCCCTTTGCTAACCAGCAGAAGCTGAATGTCAGGACTCATAAGAGCTTCAATATCCGTTTCAAAAATAACCTGATCAACATCATCATAAGCTGATTCAAACTCATCCGGAAGAGGATAGTCAGACTTTCTCAAGACATGGCAGGAACCCGCCAGATAAAAACTGCCGTTATCTGTATCTAATTTCCAGACACTCGATTCTGCATATACTGCGGTAGATAACAATACTATCGTTATGAAGGCAATTATGAGCCTTTTCATGATTAATTTTATCTCCTGCCCAAATAATGTCATTCCCAACTTGTCGCCTAAGGCACCCCTTGGCGTAGCTTGTAGATCCGACTCAGTCGGGATTGGGAATCTATATGACAACTTCCAAAACCACATTTCTATAGACAACCATGAACTTATTTTCTATCCGCTATTTTCTAACCACTTGTATTATTTACTCGTGAAATTTGGGTATACCGCAAGCGCAATATGGAACACTTTGTAATATTACTCATGCAATTCTTGGCATAATTAAATTGTAGCTTTTGTATTCTTATGCGTCAATTAAATTGGTTGGTGCCCCTGAATTTCGAAGAAGAATTTTTAGATACTTTTCTGACAAGAGTACAGAGGCTAGAAAAAAATCCTGCGAAGAGATAAAAAAGCACTTAAACCTGCAAGCCTAGTTACTGATTATCGGAATCACCTTCGTCAATAGTTTTCAATTCAATCAAGTCCACGATAGTCCCCCACATATGAAAATGAGCAACATTTCTTTGCCTTGCTTTTCCCTCAACGCGTATACCCTCTGTCTGAAATTGCTTTGGCAATACAAGCGGATCATAGTGCTTTCCATCATCACTGACAATGCCCCAGAATCCACCCTCGAAGTTTTTATACACCACTCTGCCACTGAAGGAAATAATATCCTCTGTATCTTTAATTTTGCTATTATCAGGTAGGTGGTAGTCAGACTGTACTTTACAACTAAATGGTAAAAATGAAAAAATCAACAAGAGAAGTATTAACCGTATTTTCATTATCAATGTTTACTCATCGAGCTCAGGCATCTCAATCAGTTTTTCAAGACAGGCTCATAGCTGATTACCCACCTAATTAATTACCATGTTTTAAGGTATCAAATGCCTTCTTGAAAATATTTTTTGGCGTGTTTGAGCCCAGGTATCTGGCTATGACCATCGCACGCTCATTAGCATCAGTCAAACCCCGCAGTCGGGCATATTTGTCCAAATGAGTGGCAATATCATTAGGAGCTATGCCGGTCTTTCCCATGAGCGTCTTGACGGGAATATTTCCATCAAATGCAGCTGCTACTATTGCCTCATCATTGCTGAGTTGCCAGCTGTTCACCTTACTGTTTGCATTTGAATCAGCTGTCTTTTGGTTCATCCCCATCTTGCGGAGCCGATCAGACACAAGATTCACCCGAGCCTGTGTCTCCTTTAGCGTTGATACTGAGCTATTTGGCATTGCTTCTGTCTTAGTGCCTTTAGATGCATTTTTACCAAGAGGCTCCATATCCCAGGTTTTGGCTTGGGAAGTATTGTTACTGCCAGATTTAATAGGTTTATTTGAACCTGGAGTATAAGTAACTGTTGATTCGGGATCTATATCCATCTTGGGATTATTTAACGTTGGCTCCTTTATTGTTGATGCTGAACCAGTTTCAAACTCCCCGGTTTTCCATCCAGTCGGCTTCTGACCTTGTGGAGTTGGCGTTGATAGACTGTCTGAAATTCGCTCTGTCTTGGTGCTCCTGAATGTCTCCTTTGTATTTAGCTGAGTAGGTTTTCCCGGCAGTTTGGATGAATTAATATCCAGGGTTTCATGTCCTGTTGAAAGTTTCTCTTTTACCGTTGACGGTAGGCTATCCGGAATGCGTTCTGTCTTCACACTCCTGAATGAATCAGCTCCAAACTCCTGAGTCTCCCAACTAGCTCCCTTGGATTTACTGCCAGGTGTCACCGTTGAAAACTCCTGCGTTTCCCAAGGCTGTGCCTGTGATTTCTTACCGGGTTGCAGCTTCGAACCCGGTACAGAGGTAACCGTTGATTCTGGGTCTAAACCGGTCTGGGGATTCTTGAACGAAGGCTCCTTTACCGTTGGCGGCAGACTATCCGGAATTCGTTCTGTCTTAGCGCTCCTGAATGAATCAGCTCCAAACTCCTGAGTCTCCCAACCAGCTCCCTTAGATTTACTGCCAGGTGTCACCTTTGAAAACTCCTGCGTTTCCCAAGGCTGTGCCTGTGATTTCTTACCGGATTGCAGCTTCGAACCCGATACATAGGTAACCGTTGATTCTGAGTCTAAACCGGCCTGGGAATTCTTGAGCCAAGGCTCCTTTACCGTTGGCGGCAGGCTATCCGGAATTCGTTCTGTCTTCGCGCTCCTGAATGTATCAGCTCCAAACTCCTGAGTCTCCCAACCAGCTCCCTTAGATTTACTGCCAGGTGTCACCTTTGAAAACTCCTGCGTTTCCCAAGGCTGTGCCTGCGATTTCTTACCGGGTTGCAGCTTCGAACCCGGTACATAGGTAACCGTTGATTCTGGGTCTAAACCGGTCTGGGGATTCTTGAGCGAAGGCTCTTTTACCGTTGGCGGCAGGCTATCCGGAATGCGTTCTGTCTTGGTGCCTGTAGATGTATTCTTGCCAGTAAACTCCCTGTTCCATCCTGTTAACGTTGGTTCTTTTGCGGTAGGCATTCCCTTACCTGCCACTTTCCCTGTTGGTGCAATAACATCGCTTCCAAGATCCGTATTGTTTATGGCCGAGGATGTTTTAGGTGGTTTTATGGATGACTTTATTTTACCCGCTAATCTTCCAACATTTTTGGGAACTGAAATAAGTCCTAGCCCAGAAGTAGCTCCACCCATGACAAGAGCTGTCTCTTTTGAATCGATCTCCTTCTGGATTTTTTTCAGCCTCTCCGGACCTAATATTTCAACTGCACCCTCTGCAAATGTTCGATCATTTTTTAGTTTCTCATAGTCATCGTAAGTGTTTACAAGATCAACGATACTGGCCGCATTTAAAGCGTCCAAAGCAAGAACGGTACCTAAACTGTGTTGAACATATTTTCCTGTAAGGTTGGCAAAGCCAAACTTATTTGCATTGAGCAAAATAGAACCCGACATAACAATAGCAGTAGAAGCGGTGAGTAGGACTGTCGTATCTAAATCTGAATATATTTTCTGGGCCTTAACGGCTTCCCCAAGAACATAGAGGCTCTTCACATGTCTTTGTGCTACCAAGTCTGGGACTACGGTAGGAATACGAGGTTCATCGCCCAAAGGTGGGCGGACAAGTTTGGGCATAACCATATCAACAATCGGTTTTATATTCGTCCCAACCAAGCGAAACAACTCGTCAATATTGCAATCATCTGCGGAGATAGACCGTGCTGCAGCTACTTTTGCACCTTTACGCAGTTTGACCTCTGCTTCAATTATAGCTTGCCTGGCAAAACGTTTGAACTCCTCTTCGTCATCAAAATCTGCACTCCCGGTAAAAAGTGCAATTTGCAATGGTACCGTTTCAGCAGTAACGACATGAATATCTTTAGAAATGGATTTCAATGCTTTTCGACTTTTATACACTTTTGCCCGTTCTACTCCAATGGCAAGTAGTGGATGGTCCTTTTTATCTTTTGCCATCTGGAGCATGGTTTCTGTCCACCCTTCCTTTAAATAGGAAGGTTTTGTTTTTTCCAGACGCTGTCGGTTCAAAGATAAAACTCTCTTTAACTCATCATTTAAAATAAGCATGGCCGCGTTATCTTCCACTGTTACTTTAATGACACGACTCTTACCAAAATCCGCAACGTTAGGTATATAGCGATTTTTAATAACATAGCTCTCCGGATACTTTCCCTTACATTCCTTTGCTCTCTTCAGAGCACTTAGCCAAGGCCAGGATCGCAGTTTTTTTACATTGGCACGGGCAACTTTTATTTTACCTTTTTTCTTTTTAGCAGTTTTTATAAGCATTTTTTCCAAATCATGAACAGCCGCAACAGTGAGAACAGAACTGTCCTGCGCCGGTACAATATGTTTAACATCAGTAGCAACTCCATTTTTGCCACGAGGTAATAATGCTGACTTTTCAGGAAGGTCATCGGGTTGCCATAACAGGATCGGTTCTGACCTCATTATATTTCGGTTACTCTGTACTTTCCGCAGTAAGAACTTGATCGGTTTACCATCTCTCTTTTTTTTAGGAATGATACTGTATGATATTTGACCGACAAATATGTCATGCGAGAATTCAGCTTCCACATAGAATATCTCTCCCTGGTACAGTCGTTTTACAGGAAGAAATTTGCCTTTCTCAAAATTACGAACAAAACGTAAATCTTTCGGATCAACTTTGGGAAGCCCCATATCCCAGAGGCCATTAACACCATTTAACGTCACGGGTTTTGGTTCCATGGTAAGCCCGTCTTTGGTCAACTTGACTTCCGCTTTCAACCATGTCTGGTCCCTGGGATCAGTTCGGTATCGTCCAGTGAAAGTGACTTTAGGGTCTTTAAACTTGATTGCTACTTTCTGCTTGGGTTGGACCGGAAGATTCTCTCCTTTGAACAGCACCCATACATTTGTTTCACGACCCTTCTCAAACGGCTTAAAAGCATATGAAGTAGTGACCGTTTCCAGAGTAAATGGAAGACGGGACCAGCTTTCCTTGCCTTTTATGTAAGGAAATTCACTTGTTCCAGCCCGATTGTTTGGTATTTGTGATTCCGGGCCAGAATAGACCCAGCTTCCGGTTAAGGAGTTCATCCCTTTTTTCGAATCCACTTTGAACTCAAGGGTTAATGGGTGCCCATCCACTATCTCCGCTGTTTTTTTAGCTTTCAGGGAGACAACACCCTCTTTTTCCGGAGTATCATCAATTCGAATGGTTAGCTTGCTTTTTGGGGCGATGGTGAGCCGCTTTGCGTTCTGTATGTCTTTGGACATAAGGTGGCTCCCGGTACCATCGTCACCACTGGGCGGGGACATGCCTCTCAGTTCAATTTTAACAGTCTCAGGAGGGCCTTTGATCTCAGGAAAGACCCGGACTAACCATGATTTCAAGTAGTAGGATTTCCCGCTTTTAGGATGTTTAAGAATAACAGACACCCCGTCGTGCCCGCCTGTAACTGTTGCCGTACCGGAAACAGTACCGAGCTTTTTATCCTCATAAGCGACTTTCCACTTCCCGTACATCCAGTCATATACCGTTCCATCAAATTTAACCTTCTCTTGAAGACTATCATATTTTTCGAACTCATGAATAAGTTTGTACCCCTTATTATCTTTGACCTTCTCAGGAGATGTCTGGGCAGCCCGGCAAACCCCCATCATTAAAAAGAGAAGGAAGCTGCTAAGCCAAAAGACAAATATAGATTTTTCTATTATTTTTCGATTCATAACTAATCAGCTCACTGGTTTGATTTCTTTTCTGCTTCCTGTACAGGCGTGATAACATAAGGACCATTTCTATACAAAGAACTATCTTCTTTATTACGCCGTAACTTCACCTTAATTTCATTTTCTCCCCACGACATAGCGATGACCTTTTCTTCACCCTTCGGTCTAAAGCTGAAACGGGCCTCCACCCAAAACGGTTCGCCACGCGGTATTTGAATAACTCTTTCGAATCCATTACCGCGTCGTATTACATAGTCGAGAGAAACTTTTCTGTCAGTACTGCCTGGTGGAACTAAATGAATATTTAACTTATAGCTATAACTTGAGCCGTAACCACGATCAACATATATCCAATAACTCCCGGCTTCTTTCACGCTGTGCTCAAGTTCCTTAGTATTTTCGCTCCCTGGATTTTGGAATTCCCTTAAAACCTTGTAAGTTTGCATGACAGACACAATCTCAACATCTTCATCACCCTTCTTATTGTTGCCGTCTATCGGTATAATTTGTTTCAATGAAATCCGTACATCACCCCGTTTGTGCTGTCCAATCTTGTCCGGAGTTTCTGACTCGTGAAAGCGAAAACCTTGATAGCCTACAACCGATGAAATTGTTACCCGAATTATTGTTCCAACATCGAGGTTATCCAGCATATATGCATCAGCTTTATCCGTATTAGAAAGATATCCGGTAAAGATTTTATCTATAACCGCGTTTAATACTGTCTTAGGCTTAGTCCCTGCATCAACCGGTAATCCCATATCTCCACGGGACACGATAGCTACCCGAAAACGATACTTGGTCACCTTCTTACTCCATTTTTCAACTACCAATTGGCAGACATGGTTGGCCTCAGGGGGTGCAATCCAGGCTATTTTGGGACGACGCTTAGTGCTTAAGTGATGTATGTTATCGATATGCCGATATAGTGTGTCAGGATCATTGCTATATTTGCAATACAGCTTTAATTGCTTAATATCACCTTCAATATACTCGGTAAATATCTGTACTTCCATTCCGGCAGGAACATTAAAAGTATGTTTATTTTTTGGTATGCTTTCCGTTAATTTTCCTTCTAATACAAATGTCCTTTCAGGCATTTTGTTTACCGTCTTGCTTGCGGAAACAATCTCATTGTTTGGAAGGTTTTGAGAACTTACAATACGAGAAATGAATTTGTTCACATCTGCAGGAACTTGAGCAGAGGCATTTCCCCAAAAAACCAGAACTATTAAAAATGATGCCGCGGAAATAGCCACCATTATTCGTAGTCTGGTCAATAAGAATGTGATAGTTGCTGCTCTTACAAAAAACATCATTGCACAATTTACTCCTATTAAATAATCATGTCCCCGAATAAACGACATGACGTATGGCAAGATTTTGTTTTTTATACCTTATGTTTAATCACTTGTATGATTTGCTCTCGAAATTTTGTTGCGCCGCCGTTAGCAGGATGTCTTACCATTGACGCATCAATACCCATTTCTCCCAACTGGATCCTTGACTTTTCACCAACGGCAATGATCTTTGTCACATTTACTGATTTAAGTAGTTCTAACATTACCGGCTTGCCTTTTTCAAATTCTTTATCGGAAGGTGTCCTGTTGGAGAGAATCCCTTTCTCCGGTTTGTACGGATGCCATGGCAGTGCATTCCATAAAATAAAGTCTCTCATATCAAACCCTGACGTTATTAACCGTTCCCATACTATCGTTGCGGTGGGTTCTGTAAAACCATCTTTTTTGACGGAAGGCAGACTTGTGCGCCTCGGCTCTATCCCCGAGAACACATGCTCGGGAGTGATCGACTTATGTTTCATCTTCCCCAGTAGAATACGTTCAGACGTCATAGCGATTCCAGTGAAGTGACCACCCTGATACCCCAAAGCCTCCCCTACCAGAAGGTACTTCGCGTTTTTTCTTTCTAACAGATATTGCTTAAGCTGCGACAACCTTATAGCAGGTGAATTTGAATCAATGTCATTCTCCTCGTCACGGCAGAACCAGGGATTAAATAAATTATCTAATTTTACTGCTTTTAAACTTTTAAAAAAACTATCCATATAGAATTACACTCTTTAAAGAAGAAAAATTAAATGCTGAAACTAAAATTTTGCCAAGTGACGGGATGTGGCCCAGTTTTTCGTTTGATAAATTAAACCGCTTGGCCATAGATTAGGTTTGGTCTAACCAAGTACCGGACATAATCTTTAATCGGTGTTCTTATTCTGAGTTCTTTATTCTCTGAATCACTTGTTTAATTATCTTTGGGTGTAATATTTTTCCACTATTGAAATGGAACAACAATTCTTCTATTATCTTTTGCATATATTCTATGACTTCCTTTGCTTCTAAGCATTTCAAACCCAAGCCTTTAACAACATCTTTTCTGCTTCCAGTGGTGTTAAACGTGGCAACTTAGGCAATGTTAACCTCTAATGTAGTAGTTAAAATCTCTTTGCTTAGAGATGCATTTCTTTCTTCCTCTGATAATGTTTCCAGATAAAGTTCAATAGCCTTTTTTATGTTACTTAATACTTCTTCTAAAGAATCACCTTGCGTCTGGCAACCTTCAAGCTCCGGACAATATGCATAATAACCATGTTCATCCTTTTCTATAACTACACCAACTTTTTGAGGCATCCTCCTCCCTCCTATTTTGGTTGTCACTCCGGCAATAAAATACTCTCGTACAGGTTTGATAGAGAGTACCAGCTAAATAAAAAGATTAAAAGAAAAATCCTCACACAGAGATCACCAAGAAAACAGAAGATAATTGTTTTTGTTCTTTGCGTTCTTCCCGCCCGGCCAAAGCCATTCTGACGGGTGCGGCTTCGCGTAATGAATTAAAAAAAATTACACAATTGCAGTCTCTAAAAGGCGAATGATTGCCGGTTTCTCAATTCGCCTGACTTTTGCAACGAAACCGTTTGCATGTACGAAGAGTACATCATTCTCACCTTTAATACGCCTGAAGTCAACCCGGGGGTGATCACCAACCCTGCTGAGCGACCATCCACTTTCGCGAGTATTATTAACGACCAGAACCGCTGCATTCTTACCTGCCTCTTTCAAATACGCGTTAATACTCAATTTTGGGTCAGATACATCCTCCATGAAGAAAAGCACTTTCAGTCCGTTAACTTCACCAATTTCTGCCTTTTCTCGGAGGAGCTGAAGACGCTCTTTCTTGTTTCTGATGTCTGTGACTATGTGAGTACCTATTGCAGAGAGGAGCTTTACCAATTCACTATCCGAGTCGAGTTTTTTCGCCTGTTCGAACCTGGCTAAGACAAAATCGTTTAACGGCCCTCTCAGTAGACCTTTCAGTAGAGTGGCACTACAGCCAAGCTCTCCGGCAGTTTTAATCGGGCCCAAGGTATCATCAAGTACAAGCGTTCGAAACCAGACCATTTCATTCAGATCATCCTTGAGGTCAAAATGTTCGGCAATGAGACTTAATGTACATCTCCTTGTACCTGCCGGAAATTGATGATGATCAAAATTTCTGTTTTCAGGATCATGAACACCCCCCTGATCCAACACCCATACTTTAGGATCTGCAATCTCTTCAGGTTCTACGGGACGCCGCTCTACACATTTTATATCGTTGTTCATAGCCAGCACAATGCAGACGGAGATCAGATCGTCCATGTGAGGGCCACCGCCATGAGTTACTATTCTTGAAGTCAAAACACACACTCCTTTTATATTATGAAACCATAAAGGCTTCTTTTGTTATGAGATTTCTTATAATAATGCAATATACCTTGAAATCATTACTACTATTTCTATCATATCAAACATAGTATGTATTACTCAACTCTAATCAACAGGCGTGTCTGTACTATCCATATTTTTTTTATTCAGATAAAAAAGAAATTACTCATTTCCTTAAGTCGTAGCAAACAAAATGGAGGATTATTGTATACATTTTAATTCTTTCTTTTTTAGTATTTTATGATATTTTCACAAGGTTCTTAGTGCTTACCAAGCTAAAGAAACATAATGTTCTGAATAATACAAGAATATTAAAAAGTAATAAAAGGTTCAGATTAGTAACGCTTAAACCCTAAATATATGGGAGAATACATTGTGTCTATAAAGAATCTGAAAAAGAAACTTGAAGAGTTAACATATAACGACCTTCAGGATTGGGCAGGTACTAAAATATTACAAAGAGGTGATAGTTATTTCAAGAGTGGTTGCGTTACAAATCTAAGGATAACGCCAAAAGGTCTTCTTGCCTGTGTATCTGGTACTCATGAATATATCACTCTTGTTACATTTGAAGGCAAGGGGGGTAAAAAATATCTCTCTTCTGACTGCACCTGCCCTTACGGTACGGATTGTAAACACGCAGTCGCCACGCTACTGGCATATTGCCAGGCAATAAAAGAAAAGAAAACGGTACAAGTAGCGAAATCAAACGATCCTGATTTTGAAAGAATAGAATCCGGTAATGGTGAGTATGACGATGAATTTGATGAAGAGTACGATGATTTTGAGACAGATACCTTCCCCGAAAAAGCATCTGTTAAGTCAAAAAAAGACAAAGAGAACGAGATTAGCAATTTCCTGGACATATTCACAAAAAAATCGTTAAAGGAACTCGTAATCAAACTGGCACATACCTATCCTGAAGTGAGAACAGAACTTCTGGATAAAGCACGATTGGAAGGAGGGGCAGTCAACAAAATTGTTACCAGCATGCGAAAGGAAATCGACAATATTACTTCAGAGCCCGCATGGGACTCCCACTGGTCAGATGAAGGAAATCTGGCCGATTTCAGCAGGGTACAAACCACGATGTCCAGTCTTTATGAGCAGGAACAGTATGATGCCGTAATCGATATTACCAAAGAATTGCTGAGAACTGTAGATTCATATATTTCCACCTGTGATGATGATGGGGATTCCGCTATTCAGATTTCAGAATGCCTGGAAACAGGGTTTCGTGCTGTTGAAAAGTCTACATGGACAAACGAAAAGAAGGTTCTCTTTGCCATAGATGCAGGGCTCAATGATGAATATGATACATGCAGTGGCGCATACGTGCTCCTGGATCTGATAAATGACAAACCAACATGGTCAAAAGTGGCGGACGAATTACTACATAGGCTGAACAACCTGCCAATCATAAATGAGGGTTCTGATAACTTTAACCTAAAATATAGGAGAAAACACCTTTCTAATTTTCTTATTTCCGCTTTTGAAAATTCTGACAGAATGGAAGAGATTCTTCCGCTATGTAAGAGGGAAGCGGCAATCACTGACAGTTGGGAAAGATACGTTGACATACTCATTGATGCCAGGAAATATGTTGAGGCCAGAAAAGCGGCAGAAGAGGGTATACAACAGGTTGGCACACGATACCCCGGCATTGTTAACTCCCTTCGTGAAAAGGTCGCAACGCTTGCGGAAAGAAGTGGTGATTATGATTCAATTGTTCTTTTGAGGCAGGAAGAGTTTTTGAATTACCCATCCCTTAAAATATACAATAAGCTCATAAAGGCCGCTGTTCACACAAAAAACAGGAAAAAAACCAGGGATTGGGCATTGAAGTATTTAAAAACCGGTGAAGCAGATCTTGAAAATGCGATAGCGGCTCCTGCGAAGAAGAAGGGGCATTATTTTGAAAGGTTCCCAAACTATTCGGTCTTAATCGATATAGCAGAAAAGGAAAAAGATGTAAAAACCGTTTATAGCTGGTATAAGAAGGCTGTCAGCGACAAAGAAGTGTTTTTCAATGAATATGAACAGGTTGCCCAAGCTATAGCAAAAGAATACCCTGATGAAGCCCTCAATATCTGGCGCATGCTGGCAGAGAAACAGATTGCACTAACAAAACCTTCTGCCTATGAAACTGCTGTAAGATTTCTTCGTCACGCCCGGGATATTTATCAAAATACCGGTAAGAATAACGAATGGGAGTCCTATTTAGCACAATTAAGAGAAACCAATAAAAGGAAGACCCGTTTTATACAAAGCCTCCTGGGCCTTACCAACAAGAAACTGATTTAACAATCTTTACGAATTGATTACATTTGATATGTAGAACTTGAGGTAATAAAAAGAGCTTATTATTGTCCACTAATCACTGATCAAGGTTTGACCCTCTATCCCCCACATTTTATATCGCTGTTCATAGCCAGCACAATGCAGATGGAGATCAGGTCGTCCATGTGAGGGCCACCGCCATGAGTTACTATTCTTGAAGTCAAAACACACACTCCTTTATATTATGTCATCGTAATATCTTCTTTTTCCGCAACTTTAGTTCACTTCACACTTTCCGCCTAACAGACTGGCGGACGGGTAGGCACTTCAAACTTGGCCATAGCTGCTATCATATCAAACATGTTATGTATTACTCAACTTTAATTAAATTAAGGCCTCATCGTTATAGGTCTTTACCATCACAAGTCTTCCATTCCTTTAGAAATAGAAAAGGTAAAAGAGTTTTCTACCAACCTTGGGTTTACATTCCCTGTTGCCATTGACAGAGAGCGGATTACGTTAAGGAACTGGTGGCTCAATAAGTACCGAAAAGCCCGCTGGACCAGCGCCAGCTTCTTAATAGACCGAAATGGTATCATTCGCTATATCCATCCGGGTGGTCAGTATGTAAAGGAAGATGATGATTACGCTATTTTAAAGTCCAGGATTGAAGAACTCCTTACTGAAAAACAGGAAGAATAAAATCATATTATTAATCCGGCAACTATTTAGATACTACCCATAATGGCATAAACCACTAAATACCAACTGGATAAGATGACAACATTTTCACGTATTTAATTGCCATATTAATAATATAGATATAGGAATTAGTAATTGTGTTAGGAAAGCGCAACCATGCACTTTTCTTTGCTTGCTAAGCATATTCTGCTTTCAAGGTCTTACCCTATCCCACCTCACTCCTTTATATACTTTGTAAGAAAAAGTCACAGTCTTACAGGTTGTCAGAGGATTGTCATTTTTTGTTTGACGAATTGAATCGTTTGTCATTTTGAAAGATTTAACCCCCATTTGTTCTCTATTCTAATTTTGAATGTTTTCTTCTTTCAACTTTACAACATAACCTTCAAATTCTTCGTGCTTTTTAAATTCGAATCTTTCTAAAACTTGGATTATTACTCTCTCCTTTAAGTATGCTCTCTGTTTATTTTCATCACCTTTTTTCTTTAACCAGTCAGTTGGCTTATCAATGAACTCTTTCATTAGTTCTTCGTCTTCAGAAAACGATTGGATATTTATAAAAAGGTTTTCCTTCACTAAATCTATATTCTCTCCCTCATTCAAAGGTGAATACTGAACTAGTGTTCCAAATTTGGCTTTGTTCAGAATTAATATTTGCTCATTCATTTCCCTATGGTAGGTCTCAAAGACGGGTATGGAGCTTTCCTTATACGAATAGTATCCTACAAAACCGTCTAATTTAATTTGCTTAACATCCTCATCCCATTTTGACTTAAAACATTCTGATATCTCAGGAAATTTGTAAAAATCTTCACTTGTATTTAAAATAATAACCTCTGATATATCATCAAATTGAGCAAGTCTTTTCCTTAAATCACTTTCATTTATTTCTGTACACTCTTTCGCGATTTTTTCAAAAAAATCTGATTTTTCATTTGAAGCTAAACTATCTCCATAATTGGCACCCCAATCATTACCATAACTAACATACCATTCATCAAAGAATGCTTCCTTAGCGTCAACTGTATTTATCCCATATTTATTTAAATCGCCTTCATAGTTTTCATTCGTTTTGTCTTCATACAGCTTGTAATATTTTAAAATATTTCTTAATGAAGAACGACTGTTATATCCTTCTAGCACGTTATCTTTGAACTTGTCTACTTTGTTTTGAGAAATTTTAGCAAGCCTTTTATCTTCTTTCTCTTTCTGTTCATACCGTGTTTTTCCCATTTCTAATATCTCTTTAAACAGTGAAACTTTTTGAATTGCATCATCTGATAATACAAACTTCCATTCTTCGCTTTTAACAGATATATCATCGAGAATTTTCATTAATTTATTGTCTTTTTCAGTCATGAAGACTAAACTTCGATTAAATGTTAGATTTGCTTCCTTAGCTTTATCTTCAGTTATTGATGTAATAATTTGTAAGGATTTAACACAATAAAAAACTTCTAATTTTCCTAATGAATCAATTTCACGAACTTCACCGTCAGCTATTACATCCCACCAGTTTCGACCCCAAAAATCTTCATCTTCAAAATTATACACTTGCATGAATAGTTCTGTTAATTCTTCCAAACCTGAAGGAACAGAATTTTGTATCACGTCATAGAAATTTAACCATTCCTCATCTTCTCTTCGTAAACTAAGGCGGGATAGCACCCAGCTTGCGAAACCGAATATCATTTGTTGCTTCTTTTGTTTAATTTCTTTTTTTAAATTCTGAAATATTTTAAGATGATTCAATGATTTATTTATGTCTACTTTCTCTTTTCCTGAAAGCTCTCCTCTTTCTAATTGCCGCTCTAGGCGTTGGATATTAAATCTTATATTGGGAGATTGAATCTTTGTAAATAATTTACTAACAACATAATTATATTTCTTAAAGTTAGCTAAGTCTCTTTTTTCAAATGTTCTCTTTAAGAGATTTTGCAAAACCAAAAAGAGATATACACCAAAATCCTTCAAGTTTATTAGCTCTTCTTTTTTATAATCTTTTTCCATCTCTGGCTCGACATAATAATCTGCAGTCTCTTTCAAATGCATCCAGGAACGTTCCACCATCATATCTCTTAACTGCTCATCCTTCTCTTTAAAGGCATGCGAATATAAAAGCTCGGAAAACCTAATAAAGTCTTGGAACAAATAATGATCCTGATAGCCGATTGCACGTTTTGCAATAGCAATCGGTAAGCTTCCGACTCGCCTAATTATTTCATTATCATGAGATTCCATCGCCTTTTCATAAACAGTTCTTATATCAGAAAGTAACCACCCTTTAATTTGTTTCCATTGATCAAATACCAGTGCACCCCTCTCTTTGCTAGCGTGCTCAAAAGAATAAACAGAATTATTTGTTTTCATGTATTTCAAAAATCCATCTGCCAGATCAAGATACAATTTCACTAATTCCTCAACTTTCCCGATATGCTTGTTTGAAATTTCTGTAATAAATTGGTCTTTAACTCCTGAAAGTTCCGACCGGACTTCTTCCAAAAAATTATTTGAACTCTTTATAGTAAATATTTGATTAGCAATGTTCTTTAGCAACCTCAGTTTCTTATCGTCTTTTACCAGATCCTCGTCTATGCAAAAGAGATTATTTTGTTCTTCATTCACTATGCTATGAAATAATTTGAGTACATATCGCAATTGTTTCTTTTTGTATTCTTCCTTTTTACTCTCCTCTTTTGTCTCTGAGTCAGTGTTAATTATTGGCTCGATTAAATCACTTTTATCTTTAAAGGCGTAACCATTTTTGTTGGCCTCCTCTTCTATCAAATTGGCAAATCCTCTTAATTTGTCCAGATTTATATCTACGACAATTCCTGTTTTCTCCGCCTTGAAGTAGTGAAAGCGGGATTTCTTGCTCATAAAAGGGCTGTATTCTAACATGATTTCTTTCTCATCTAGCATACTCACAAGGATATTATTTCCTACTCGCTCGTCAATTGCCAAATCAATACTTTGTTCGAGTCTTTCAATCAGGAGTTCCGTTCGCTTTTGTGTAAATCTGTTTTTATTCAATAGAACACTAATAAGCCTCCATAGTGAACATATGGAGGCAGAACCAACTAGCAATACAGGTACAACAATGAATATATTTGGTTTTGGAAGAAGGAATGCAAAAAATACTAGAATCTCAGCAACCGAAAGAGGGAATAGATAACTTTCTTTTAACAAAACACGTGCACGATCTTTTGTGTCATCATCTCGTAAACTTTCGGCGATAAATATAATTAATGCAAAGATAATTATGCCTATCCCTGCATGTATAGTGATAAGGCTTCGAAAGTACTTGTCATCTAGAGCTGGCTTTAGAAAACAGGACAAGGCAGAAAAGAACACTACAACAATCAAGACAGTGAAGAAAGATGTCTTAGTAGGAAGATAAATGAAGGATAACAATTCTTTAAAAAATTGTTTTTCCTTAGATTTGATTAATTTCCTTTTTTCTGCTTTGATAAGAATTGTTAATAATTCTTCGTTTTGCCAAGGCAATATATTTGCCTTTGTATCTGTAAGAATCCTACATAATCTCTTCCAGACTTCGTTAAAAGAAATACTATTTTCTGTTCTCTTGTTTTCCATGTCACATTATGACGCTTTTAATCTTTAGATTATTATTTGATAATAGGGACATACCTTACTGACATACAGAGCTACACCAGAGGCTACCCAGGCATTGAAAAACGCCGCAGGCATCTAATTGGCTTCGGCAAGTGGCTTAGATGCCATATGATCAGTCAACGATACACAAAGCAAACTATGGCACTATGTTAAATACAAATACCGCAAGTTTAAAGTACATCTTACCCGCATAGTGAACAGTATCTAACTTATCAGCCGGTATTTTGTACCTTCTACTACGGATCCCATACACCACATATGAATTAACGCAATAAACAGAAGACAATAAAGATGTTCAACTATTTAGGCTTCCAACCGCCGCGCATTTTGCTCAGATCTACCTCCTGAAGCGTCACGTTTGACGGTACCTCAAATTTGTCTTTTGGGATAGAAGCCCCATCTATTACCTCTGTCGCGACAGTGTTCACACTCATTTTGCCTAGTCCGGCTTCCGCTTTCAGGGTGATACCATTCCACACACAGGTCTTTGTCTTAACCATCTGTGATTCCCATACATCACAGATCTTACCAGCGACTTCTTCAGTACCTGTTTTTTTCGCGCCCATTGCGCCTAACATCTCTTCAGCAAAGTTTTCCAGCTCTTTTTCCGATTTCCCGGCAAATTGATCATACATCGGGTTTTTCATCTTTGTTCCTGTCTTTTTATCAAGGTCAATATTATAGATCCATTGTCCGCTGTCCGTTATTATGGTCAATGAATTGGTCTTCTTGGTTATTCCCATCATACTCATAGTCGTATTTGTGTACTTTGCCTCATCTCCTCCCCAATTGTCAAAGTAAACGACCTCGGTCCCTTCGTTCATACCTGAAATTTTATACTTAATGATCCCTGATTTTACCTTGGGGTAGCGTTTGGGGCTACCTGCGTCAGTTTTATCAACAGTAAACGCTAATAATAAAATAAGTACTAAAACACCCATACACAACTTCTTCATAATAGTAATCCTCCTGTTCTAATAATAAGTTGGAATAATAGCGGCAGACGCTATTTATTGACAATCCCTCTCCCCACCCACACCTAACGAGCGCACAAAATTTCTTCTTTCTCATGGTTGTTCCATCTTACCTGCATACAGAGCTAAGTCAGTGGATACCCCAATATTTAAAAATACCGCGCTAAATGTCTTCATCAAGCGACCAGATGCCACGTGATCATCCAACAATACACAAAGCAAAATATGGTACTATGTTAAATACAAATATAGCAATCTTAAAGTACATCATACCCGCATAGTGAATAGTATCAAACTTATCAGACGGTATTTTGAACCATTTACTATGGACCCGATATACCCAATCGTGAGCAAACATAATAAACAGAAACCAGTAAAGCAGCAATCCCATGTTTATTATGGAACACCATCCCAGAAATGAACGAACAACTTCAATAGTCATTTTTCCCCCTTTTTATTTTTGGCATTTAATAAATGATGATGTTGTTGTTTTTCTCCTGCATTCCTGGCTTCCTTATAGTTGTTTCTTTTAGAGCTACTAACACTAATTTCTTATGAAGAAGTCAGGTAAAGAAAATAAAGAAAAATAATTATAAGGAAACCAGGAGACTAGTTAATTGACTTAGTTTTGCAAGAACACATCTAAATCATTAATTATTTGAAAAAATCTGACTTCTTTAGAAACAAGTAAAACTATCTATTGAAGATATAAAAATTGAAGTGTAAGTGAATTGTAGCAACTGCTTATTGCCAGTCATTATAAAATAGTGGGGTTGTTTTGCAATACAAAAGATTCTCGTGGCGGTTATCACACAAAGCCACAAAGGACACAGAGGAAAACGGTGAATATAGGAGAAAACACGGACGGTAGAAGCAGGGAGAACATAATAAACCCACGGCAAATTTGTTTCAAATTTCCAGGGTAGGTGCAGAAGAAAATAAAAGTGAAAAATAAAGATTACTTAACCGCTTATTTCCACGTAAGTTAAAAACGAGAGGATTAATTATTCAGAATTTATGCTTGACTTTTAAAGCTTGTTATACTATATATTGTAACAGTCTAATAACTAACTACGACATGTAGTATCTTAGTGAAGACTTTTAACATAATGAGCGGGGCTCTTGCTCTCAAACAAAAAACTACTCATAATTGAGTATCACGGAGATAATCCCCGCCATATCTCTTTCTGTAGAATCAGGAACAAAAGATTGCTCACCGCTCCCCGGACAAAAGGCGCCGAGGACAAGAAGACGCTAAGAGCGCAAAGGAAAGAAAAAAGAGGAAATTAGCCACACCCGCCGGAGAAGGCTTTTCACAGAATAAACACAGAAGTGAAAGTCGAGAAACAGGATAGTTATTTATCCATATGCGTTAGTGTTTTAATACACGGTTAGATGTCTTCTGTCGATTGCCAACTGAATACCAATAAAACCAGCTACTCTCTAGTTATATCTTCCCTACCTCAGATTCAGGTATCCAGCCTGTTTTGAACTCTGCCTCTTTCTTACCTTCATCGTCATGAACCTCTTCTACATCTACGTAGACATAAACCTTGTACCACTTATCTTTTTTCTCTTCTATCCTTACCTCAGCTCCTTCATGTATCTTAAACCTGGGCTCAAACTCTTCACCCGGGCCGTATCTTATCTTACTCTCATCCGCAATCACCACTCCCATTTCAACAGAGTGATTATATGCCTTTATGCCCAGAGTAATAACCAGCACAAGAAAACAGGATGCAAAAATAATGATCATCTTTTTAAGCCATTGTAGCCTTAAAAAGATGATAGAGAGTATGGATGCAATGAGTGCAAGATATATATATATTGTAATGGCCGTAATCTCACCCTGGTTAAGATAGAAATACCAGAAGCACGCAACCTTAAGGATCTCCGGTGTCTGACCAATTGTCTCTCTATCAACAAAATCATGTTTTAACAGGTTTATATTTGCCTTTATGTCAGCATCTCTCGGAAGCAGCTTCTCCGCCCTGCGGTAATACATGATTGCTTTCCCCGGCATACCCAGCCGGTAATAGGCGTTACCCAGATTGTAGTATATCTGCCCATTTATAAAACCGGATTCAATCAGTTGTTCGTATAGACTGACCGCTTGCTCAAATTCCTGAACAGCATCTTCCTGTTTCCTTCCAGCCATTGCCTTCTGCCCGGCACTATACTCCTTGTTTGCTCTGAAAAAAGTATCAGCCGCGCTATCACCAGCAAACGCTTCAGTTAAATAGTTCCCCTGAAAGAGGAATACAAAACTCAAAATAAAAATTATCAGTATGTTTTTTGATCTCATAATTGTTTTTCCAGATGCATTATAACTTTTTCCGCGGTATCCAGTATTGACTCCATCTGCTCCCTGGACAATTGGCCAGATGAAAATCTACCGTAATCGCAGGACTCAAGGCACTGTCTCAGCTCCTTTATTACATCATTTGATACACCACGCTTTTCCAGTATATCGTAAATATTGTCTGATGTTACAGCAGCCGATGTTACGTTTAACTTGTCCGCGATATGTTCAAGGATAGACCTGGTCAGTGTCACATAAAACTCGGACGGATTATCCAGTTGTAATAGCTCTCTTGCGTTTGAAAGATGCTTCTGTGCATGGGCCATCGCACGTTTCTTCCTCGCGTAACCCACATCAGTATGCAGAAGTTCCCTTTGCCTCTGCACATAAATACATGCAACCACAATAAGTATCGGTATGATAAAAATAATAGAGAGTAAGAACGGTCTCTTATATAAAGCAATCCCCCGATTCTTAAATGAGTATAAATCCGTCATCAGGGGCAGTATATCTTTGGTCAATATTTTAACCTGGCCCTTCGTCATTCCAGCACCTTCAATAGACAAGCGTATTGGAGTTTCAATGTCAGAGTGTTCTATCTCAAGAGGGATCGGATCGTGAATAAGCGTTTTATATTTCTCAAGCTCAGGGTCAAAGTAACTGAATGATATTCCGGGTATAACGCTAATATCTTCACTCTGCGGTTCAATAACCTTGTTGAAAAGTTTTTCTCCCTTTATGCCGTCCCCTCTGTCTGTTATTGTCACCTTAGTCTCAGAATTGTAAGCTTTAAAGTCATTCATGCCTTCGGGAGCGAGTATCGGCTCACCTATGGTCTGAATATTTCCCTCTCCCCGAATGTTTATCGTTAATGTTATCGGATCTCCAATTTTTACTTTTGTTGGTTTTGCAAGAACATCCATTGTATACTTCCCCACCGCACCGGAAAATGCTTCAGGCTTATCAACAACTGGCAGGGGTTTTATTATCAACTTTACCGGTTCCGTGCTCCTTTCCACTGGATACCTCCGCCCACCTCCACCCATAAATTCATCAAACAGGGAGCCTCTCGACCTTTTTTGCCTGATAATGACATTACATTTGAATTTTGCGGGAGGTATCTCTATTTTACCGGAAACCAGAGGAAAAAGTGCCGTACGAAGTTCTATTACATTATAAAGTATTCCGTCACGCACCTCTTCATAGCGTCTCTCATCACCAAGCTTTTCCGCGAGAAAGCTTTTCGTTGAAGCGGCAACATAATCAAGGTCATCTATTGGTAATCTTTTCTGGAAATACAGCTTAAAGGATTGTATAACTTCTTCATAAATATACGCTTCTGCCTTGTCAGTTGTAAGCTCAACAAATACCATCTTGTTGATATCTACTCTCCTCCCACTTGTATCATTTTCTTCGTCTATAACGCCTTCAAATGGTGTTCTTTTTACTACCTCAATTTTGATTGAATTTGATGTATATTTTTTGCCTTTATATTCTAACGTTGCCGGACCTATCTCAAAGTTGCCTTTTTCTCTCGGGCTGAAGCCATACATAAAACCTCGAAAAACCTTGACAACATTGTTTATTATCGTTGTTTGAGTTGACACACTTGGCCCATACAGCAAGGAAAAACTTTCAGATACGGATAACGTTGGTATCTCCGTATCAAAAGCCCCCTCTACACCAACCGTAAGACGTATATGGCTACCTATTTCAACCCTGTTTTTGTCTACGCTAACTACAACCGCTATCTCTTTCGCGTAAGCAGTCGAAATAACATTAAGCATGAATATAAAAATTATTATTGAAAAAACTTTTTTTATCATATTTTACCAGTTCTTCTCTGTCTCGTATTGTGCAGATTCGTTCTCTTTTTCCTGCATCTCCCGAGCGGACTCCTCCGATTGCCTCAACGCGTCAAGGATTCTTTCCGCTTCTTCCTTTGTCATATCCTTTTTCTCTTGAGGCTGAGAAGGGGATTCTTGTTTTTCCTCTTCAGGGGGTTGCTCTTTTTGTTGTCCGTTCTGACTACCTTTATCTTCCTTTTTCTCGTCCTTTTTTTTCTGCTCCTGGTCCTTCTTCTGTTCCTGCTCCTTAGGATCTTTCTCTTCGGGAGGTTGGTCCCCCTGCTTTTGTTCTTCCTGTTTGTCTTCTTCTTCCTGTTCCTGTTCCTGTTCCTGTTCCTGTTCCTGTTTTTCTTGCTCTTCCTGTTCCTGCTGCTCCTGTTTCATCTCTTCCATTTTTTTCTGCACGAATTCGTAATTATACTTCGCATCTTCTCTAAGCCCTTTTATTTCATCACCCTTTTTATCAGTGTTCTTCTCAGTCAACTCGATGGCCTTCTTATAAAAGTCCAATGCTTCGTTGAGCTTACCCTGTTTGAAGAGAGTATTACCCATATTATAATTGGCTTTTGTCTTTAAAGAAATATCCTTTGAACCCAAAGCGCTTTTATAAGCTTTTTCAGCCTCAGGAAGCTTACCTCCTTGATAGTGAGTGGTTGCAATATTAAAATCCAAGGAATCCGACTTCGGCAAATGTAACTGCGCGTCCGCAAACTTACTTATTGCTTCGTCATAAGCCTGTTCATTATAAAGCTGGACCCCCTCTTCGTTTATATCTGAAGCAGGGTCTATCCAACCGATCAGCATTGTACAGGCTAATGGTATTATAATAATCCTTAATGTTGTACTAAGTTTAATCATATTAATTTAAGAAATATTTTCCTACTCCTCAACTCCTCTGTCAAGTGAAGTCTTACGCTTGCTGGCCCGTTCACCGATTAATGATTCCAACATAATAAGAATAAGCGCTATAAACAGTGGAATCTGGAATCGATTCTCATATAATTTTATCTTTCTTCCGCCTAACTGTTTCTCTTCCATATTACCGATTATATTTGTATAAATATTAGCCAGTCCCCATTGTGTTCCGTACGCGGGAGTATACGCACCTCCCGTTTCAAGTGCTATCTTATTGAGAAGTACTTCGTCAAGACGTGTTTTGACAACCTGTCCTTCCCTGTCTTTTAGTAACGTCTCATTACCTTTACCATCTTTCAGTCTAATATATGCACCCTCTTTCTTTCCGACTCCAACCGTATAGACAACTATACCCTGCTCCTTCGCAGCCTTTGCCATTTCCATAGCATTTCCCTGATGGTCTTCTCCATCAGTAATAAGCACGATAGCCTTATGCTTTTTCAGTTTACTGCTAAACGCTGACATGCTCTTTTTTATCGCCTCACCGAATGATGTACCACCGACAGGGATGAGATTTGTATTAATATCATCCAGAAAGAGATTGAACGCTCCGTAATCTAGAGTCAGAGGACACTGAAGAAACGCGGTCCCTGCGAATGCAACTAAACCGACCCTGTCACCATCAATAACATTTATCAGATCACTTATCTCTCTTTTGGCCGCTTGCAATCTATTTGGCTTAATGTCATCTGCCAGCATACTGCGAGATGTATCAACGGCAACAACAAGATCAATCCCCCTTCTCTCCACATCTTCCCAATGGTATCCCCATTTTGGCTGCACAAGAGAGAAGATAATGAAGAGCAGTGCAGCAATAACAAAGACAGCCTTGATCTTTTGCTTTCTTTTGCTTACCGATGCGACAATGCTATCCATCAATTCTGCCTGGACAAATTTCTTTATCGCATTTTGCCTGTTTTTAAAAAACACAATATAAGCCACTGCCATTAAAACAACTATTGGCAGCAGATAGAGATAGTTAATGTTTTCGTATTTCATACTTTTATTAAATGGGACGCAGATTTTCGCTGATAGATACGGATAAAAAAATAATCGTAATTTTATTTATCACGGGATCCTCCTGAATCTAGTATTTGCAAGTACAACTTCAAGAAGAAATATTCCTAATGCGGGAATTAGCAGATAAGTAAAAAGTTCACTATACTCTGTGTATTTTGCCTCCTCCATTTTGGTCTTCTCCAGGCTATCAATTTGTTTATAAACTTCTTTCAGAGAAGCAGTATCCGTTGCCCTGAAATACTTACCACCGGTAATCTTTGCAATTTCTGTCAAAGCCTCTTCATCGATATCAATCTGTATTGACCTGTACGTCTTCAATCCAAACAGGTTCTTGGTAGGATAAGGCGCAAGCCCCTTCGTACCAGCCCCGACCGTATATATCTTCATACCAAAAGTTTTTGACAGTTCCGCAGCAGTTAACGGATCTATCCCGCCAGCATTATTACGACCGTCAGTCAGAAGAATTACTACTTTACTTTTCGCTTTGGAAGATTTAAGTCTGTTTACACATACGCCTATGGCAGATCCAATTGCAGTACCGTCCTCAACCATTCCGATCTCTACTTTTTCAAGAAACTGTAGTAATACATCATAATCAAGCGTAAGAGGACATTGAGTATAAGCCTGGCCGGCAAAAACCACCATCCCTATTCGATCGTTTTCACGCCACTCTATAAAGTCTTTTACCACTTCTTTGGCAACGTAAAGACGGTTTCTTCTTTTGTTTTTTAAATTAAAATCTTCTGCAAGCATGCTACCTGAAACGTCCAGCGCCAGAATTATGTCGATACCCTCTGTGGTGACCTTTGAATGGGCCTTTCCCGATTGCGGCCTTGCAAGGGCGATCACCAGTAAAATGATTGCCAACACCCTCAATCCTATCAGAATGTGTCTGTATTTAACGGAGCGTCCCTGTTCTATCCTTTTAAGATAATTGAGAGAGGAAAACCTCAACATCCCACTATCTTTTCTGAAAATGTAATTAGCAAGTATTAGCGGAACCAGGATAATGATTAAGCAAAGTACTAATGGATCTTTTAATATAAACATGTTTTATCTATATAAGTAGGGTGGGCATAGCCCACCAATTAAGAATTAGTAAAACCAATATGGGGTGGGCTATGTCCACCCTACAACTAGATTCCCGCTCAACAGACTGCGGGAATGACAGAATTCTTCACTTGAAAGAAAAGAAAGGCGAAAAAATCGTCCCTCATCCCTCGCTTCCTTCTTAATCAACATGAGTCTGAGCTACCGCCTCTTCCCGGATAACCTCTCTGGTCTCATCAACCAGTCTTTTTGCAGAGTTAAATGAATTTTCTATTTCCCTGCCATCGGGACCATACGCGGCAAACTTAACCATGTCGCAATGTTCCAGGAAATTCCCAACGAGCTCTTTATGGTCTCCCGTTAATCTATCGGTAACCATCATCTCTGCCAGGAACTCTTCTGTTGTTCTTTCAGGAGCCATCAGATTAAACCTGTTCTCAATATAGTGTCTGACTATATTTGATAAGCAATAATAATATTCCTTTATCTGGCCTTTAGAAATCAGGCCCATAGCACTTAATCGTTCAAGATCATTATAGGCAATCTGATGGGCGGAGAGAGGTTCCGGAATAGCCTCAATCTCTCCGTGTTTTCTGCGATATATAAAATGTAAAACAACCGCTACCAGTAGTAAAACTCCAAAAACTATTGCAATAATGATGTATAGTTTAAAATATCTTTTGTCCAATGACACTGGAGGTTTTATACCCCTGACATCACTGGCATTCTCATCCAATGTAGTCACAACCTCAATAAAGATTTCCGGTGTCTTAGCCACCTCTTCCTCAGATTTAAGCTTCTCTTTGTATTTAATATCAAACGCGGGAATTATATATGAACCGGTTTTATATGTTTCCAGAACATACCTAAATTCCCTTATAATTCTGCCTTTCTCCTTCTCAGTATCTGAAACAGCAAAATCCTTTACCGCAAGTCCACCTACTTTATCTTTAGTCTCAGGAAAGAAAACCTCTATATTTTCAGGGAACCCTACCGTTATCTTATAATTTATTTTATCTCCAATTGTGGCCCTGGCCTTATCAACATTGGCATTTACGGTAACTGTGTTATCAGCGCTCTCTTCTTTCAATACATCTTGCGCCAGACACGTTTCTTCTGCATACGCGAAGACGATGAATATGAAAATAAATATTGAGTATCTAATGATATTATTCATGCAATAAAACCGGTTTAGGGGTTCGGAACGGGAGTATTCCCAATTTGTTGTAGATAATAAAGGTGGAATCCTGCCTACCAATAGCAATGTCATTCTGAAAGAGGAACGACTGAAGAATCTCTTTCCAGAGAAGTCTCTAACCACATGAAACATCATTGGCTTACCAACAAGAGATTCTTCGCTTCACTCAGAATGACAAGGATGTATCTTCTGGTGATACTAGAGGTTAAAATGAAAATCCCTACACTATGCTTTTATACCCATAAAGTAAATTTAATGTTCCCAAAAGAATCTATAAAATAATGTATCCAAAGTATTTTGTATATGTATAACAAGCCGAAGTCAGAATTGAAGTCTCTTTTCCCTCGCCCTGAAAAATTTCATAATTGGTTCTACATACGGACTGTCAGTCCTTACGTCAACCAGATCAACACCCATGCCTCTCAATAATTTTTCCCTGTCCTCCATATTTTTTTTATTAAACCGGTTAAATCTTTCCATCATTTTCCTGTCTGATGTATCAATAAGCGTTATTTCACCCGTCTCAGCGTCCTCTAACTCAACAAAACCAACATTTGGTATCTCCAGTTCCCGAGGGTCTGTTATGGAAATTGCAACCATATCGTGACGCTTGTTTGCGATACGTAAAGCGCGCTCATAGCCCTCAGTTATAAAGTCAGAAACCAGGAAACAGATAGTCTTACGTTTGGTAACTTTCAAAAGGTACTCAAGGGCGATTGATATGTCTGTACCCTTATTTTCCGGTTTGTAGTAAAGGACCTCTCTGATCACGCGAAGTACATGTGTCTTTCCCTTCTTTGGAGGAATAAATTTCTCAACCTTATCCGTAAAGAGAATAAGCCCAACTTTGTCATTGTTCCTTACCGCAGAGAAAGCGAGTACCGCACAAATCTCAGTTGCTATCTCATTCTTAAACTGTTTTTCACTCCCAAACTCTCCTGAAAAACTGAGATCAACCAGAAACATAATGGTTAATTCCCTCTCTTCCGTATACCTCTTTATGTATGGATAGCCTAAACGTGCCGTAACATTCCAGTCAATTGTACGGATATCATCTCCTGCCTGATATTCCCTCACCTCGTCAAACTCCATACCACGACCTTTGAAGACGCTAACGTACTCACCGGCCAATACGTCGTTTACAAGACGACTTGAGCGTATCTGTATCTGTTTTACCTTTTTTAGTATTTCCTTAGGGATCATGATTAAAATAATTTAGATTTTTTACAATACAAGGTGGATTAACACCTGCAGGAAAGCAGGATAAGTTAGAAAACCCTCAAATTTCAATAATATACTATAATGGAAAAAAATGAAATTTCAAGTTAATGTATTCAAGTAGTTTATACTATTTCTCTGATATAAGAATACTCCTCCTCTGACTTCATACTTTATCAAAAAATATTAAATTTTTTGACATTCATTTGCTCTTTATAGTATAATCGTTTTTCTTTTATTTGTATTATGCAGTTTTTATGACGCTTCAGATCCTGAATAAATAAGGATCTTTTTTTATAAATTTGTTTTAACTATAAATGAAGATTAAAATTACAACAAAAGAGTTAACGTCTGATTTCGCAAAGGAAGTTAAAGAGAGAAGCGGAATAGATGTTAAGAAATGTTATCAATGTGGTAAGTGTACGGCAGGTTGTCCTGTAGCGTATGAGATGGATTATATGCCAAATCAAATAATCAGATTTGTGCAGATTGGCGCCAGAAAACAGGCCTTAACTTCAAGGACCATATGGTTATGTGCTTCCTGTATTACGTGTACGACAAGGTGTCCTAAAGAGGTAAAGATAGCGGAGTTAATGGACGTTTTAAGAGAAATGGCGCTTGAAGAAGGTGTAGCCAACCCAATGGAAAAGGATATTACCACTTTTCACGAAGCATTTCTTAACTCTGTCAAGAAACACGGCCGAATCTCTGAGTGCGGAATGATAATGGAGTACAAAAGAAAGAGGCCTAAGGCTGCTTTAAAGTCTGCTTTGCAAGATTTGTCTGATGGTTCGCACTTGATGCTTAAAGGAAAATTATCACTGGCACCACACAGTATTAAAGGCAAGGACAGCATAAAACGAATTTTCGAAAAACTTGGATAGTATTAAACAATGTCAGAAGAAACTAAAAAAACAAAGATAGGTTATTATCCGGGCTGTGCAATCACAAAGTGTTCAACTTCTGAAGAGTACGGCACCTCGGTTTTGGGCGTCTCCCGTGTTATAGGCCCTGAACTGGTAGAGATCGATGATTGGAATTGCTGTGGCGCATCTTCAGGTCATGCGACTAACCATAAGCTGTCTACTGCCCTGTCAGTCAGGAATATCAGCCTGGCAGAGAAAGACGGTTATGATGAAGTCCTTGCCCCATGCCCCATGTGTTCTCAAAGACTGATTGTTTCTCAAGACGATGTTGAAAAAGATGAAAAACTGAGAGAAGAAGTAGAAGACGCTATAGAAATGCCAATCAGCAACAATGTAAAGGTTTCAAACTATCTCGAAATTGTCAAGAACTACAGCATGGATGAGATTGCAGAGAAACAGAAGAAAAAACCTGAGGGCCTGAAGGTTGCCAGTTATTACGGGTGTCTTCTGGTACGACCCCCTAAGATACTTAAATTTGACGACCCTGAAGACCCCAAGACTATGGACGAGATTGTAACGGCAATAGGAGCTGAAGCTGTAGATTGGGAATTTAAAACAAGCTGCTGTGGCGGCGGGTTTACACTCAGCAGAACAGATGTAGTAGTTAAATTAACTAATGATATTCTGGAAGGCGCTGCTGATGCAGGTGCAAATGCCATAGCTGTAGCCTGCCCCATGTGCCACGCAAATCTGGATATGAAGCAGAATAATATAGAGAAGGAGACTGGTCGCAGATTCAATATCCCTATCGTGTATATCTCAGAGCTTATTGGTCTAGCTCTTGGCCTGAATCCAAAAGACCTCGGAATGGATAAACACTTTATAGATACTGGTTCTGTCATTAACGCATTTTCAAATATAGAAAAATAAAACTCCTTTTTCCCCTCTTTTCTATCGAAAAGGGTAAAAAGAGAAGTTTTTAATAAAGAGATTATAAAAGGAGCATGAATAAGTGAGTAAGAAAATCGGTGTTTTTGTCTGTCATTGTGGTACGAATATCTCTGCTACCGTTGACGTCGAGAAAGTTGCCGAAGAGGCCAAGAAGAACAACCCGGGTGTTTCATATACAACTACCTACAAATATATGTGTTCAGACCCCGGCCAGAAACTCTTGCGAGACAAAATCAAGGAAGAGGGGTTGGATGGTGTAGTCGTTGCCGCCTGTTCCCCAAAGATGCACGAACATACATTCCGTAATGCCTCAAAAAAAGCAGGTATGAACCCATACCATGTTGAAATCTCAAATCTCAGGGAACAGTGTTCGTGGGTCCATCCGGACAAACCCACAGGAACAGAAAAGTCTGTCGATCTCGTAAGGATGATGACCGAAAAGACCAGAAAAGACAAATCCCTGAACCCAATTAAAGTGCCGGTAACAAAACGTGCTCTCGTAATCGGTGGTGGTATTGCCGGAATACAGGCAGCTTTGGATATTGCTGATGCCGGACATGAAGTTATTATGGTTGAGCGAGAAGCGTCAATTGGTGGCCATATGGCCCAATTATCTGAAACGTTCCCAACCCTCGACTGTTCACAGTGCATCATGACACCGAAGATGGTAGAACTCGCACAAAATGAAAACATTACGCTATACACATGGTCTGAGATAGAAGCGGTAGATGGTTACCTTGGTAATTTTGATGTCAAGATCCGTAAAAAAGCTAGATCGGTTGACTTAGATCTGTGCACGGGGTGCAGTTCTTGCTGGCAAGTATGTCCAAGCAAAAAGATCAAGAGTGAATTTGATATGGGACTCGGAAAAAGGACTGCTATCTATATTCCGTTTCCGCAAGCAATCCCCAGTAAACCTGTACTCGACAGGGAACATTGTTTACTGTTTAAGGATGCGCGTAAAAAGAATATTCCGCCAAATGATTCCAAGGTATGCAGAAAATGTTTAGACATATGTCCGATAGCACCCGTTAAGGCAATTGACTACACTCAGGAAGATGAAATTATTACGGAAAAGATTGGTGCTATAGTTGTAGCTACAGGTTATAAGGAACTTGATGATATAAGTATGTATGGTGAATATGGCGGTGGAAAATATAAAGATGTAATAACCGGCTTACAATTTGAACGTCTTGCAAGCGCTTCAGGCCCATCTGAAGGTGAAATACAAAGGCCTTCTGACGGAAAGGTGCCGGAGATAATTGTATTTATCCAATGCGTGGGATCAAGAGACCCGGCAAAAGGGTGTTCGTATTGTTCCAAGACCTGTTGTATGTACACAGCCAAGCATACCATGTTGTATAAACACAAAGTGCACCATGGACACGCATACGTCTTCTACATCGATATCAGATGTCCCGGAAAAGGCTATGAAGAGTTCTCGCTAAGGGCAATAGAAGAAGAAGGAGCTACATATCTTAGGGGTCGTGTATCAAGAGTTTATAAAAAAGGTGATAAACTTGTTGTACTCGGTGCGGATACATTAACCGGTTCAGTAGTAGAAATAGAAGCGGACATGGTTGTGCTCGCATCCGCAATGAAGGCACAGGATGATGCGGAGAAATTCGCGCAAAAGCTGAGTATACAGTATGACAAAGATAAATTTTTCTCAGAGATACATCCAAAGCTGAAACCGGTAGAGAGCAGTAGCGCCGGAATATTTCTTGCAGGAACATGTCAAGGTCCTAAAGATATACCGGAGACAGTTGCGCAGGCTGGCGCTGCGGCAAGTAAGGTACTTGCACTGCTATCGGCAGATGAGCTGGAACGTGAGCCAGTTGTCGCCAAAGTGGACAGGCTCCCTGCACCGATATTTTCAACCTGTATTGGATGTTTCTACTGTCAAAGGGTATGTCCTTACGGAGCGATTGAGTCGGAAGATATCAAGGCCAGAGACGGCAGTACAATAAAGACAGTTGCTAGGGTAAATGAAGGACTTTGCCAGGGATGCGGTTTGTGTGCGGCAACGTGCAGATCAAAGAGCGTTGAGTTGGCTGGATTTAACGACGAACAAGTCTACGCGGAAATTAATTCCGTAGAATTTAATTAAAAAATTACAATGTCTAAAGCTGAAGCTAAACCTGAAAATCAATTTGAACCAAAAATAATCGCCTTTCTCTGTAACTGGTGTACCTATGCTGGGGCTGACCTTGCAGGTACAGGAAGAAAAGAGTATCAGGCAAATGTACGCATCATTAAACTCCCGTGCACCGGAGGAATAGATCCCCTATTTTTGATTAAGGCATTTGAGCGAGGAGCAGATGGCATTCTTGTTTCAGGATGCCACCCGGGAGACTGTCACTACAATTCCGGTAATTACCACGCCAGACGCAGATGGAATGTATTCAGGCCACTGCTGGAATTCTGTGGTATCAATCCGGATCGAATTCAGTTCTCATGGATATCCGCTGCGGAAGGTGGAAAATGGGTGGAAACAATAAACGGGATAGTTGATGCCGTAAGAGAGCTTGGTCCGTTTGAATCGTATCAGAAGCTTAATACAATTGGCCCTGAAACTTCCGGTGGAGCAGCTGACGCATCCAGTGAAACGGGCTGATTAAATTAGTAATGTATGACAGGTGTACTAACCTACATCGATAGAATATGGAGATGAGTTGAATGATTGAGGAACTGAGAAAAAAAGCTGAGGAACTTCTGAAGAACGGCACGGTAAAAGTTGTCTTTGGGTACGGTGAGGGAAGTGTGCCTGAAAGGACAAGGCCGGTATTTATTACGAAACCCGAAGATGTAAACAAATTAACATGGAATAAGTACTGCGTCTATAACCTCACAACCTACCTCAAGAGACAGGAAACCAGGAAACTCGGAAAACCGGCATTAATACTTAAAGGATGTGATGCAAGGACGATTATCGTCCTCTTAAAAGAGTGCCAGATAAAACGTGAAGATGTGTACATCATTGGTGTCACATGTGATGGTGTAGGAGACCCACTTGCAGAAAAATGTAAGGCATGTGATGTCCATACTCCACTGATATATGATGATCTTGTTGGTGAGAAGAGAGAAAACAAGGAAGTCCCGTTCGAAGAGAGATACGCGGAACTGGATGAATATGAGAAGTTGGAAGAAAAGGATAAATGGGAATTCTGGCAAAAACAGTTTGAGAAATGTATCAAGTGTTACGCATGCAGCAATATATGTCCACTCTGTTTCTGTGATCGATGTATTGTTGAGAAGAATCAGCCACAGTGGATAGACCCGAGCGCGCATCCGCGTGGTAATCTCTCTTGGAACGTTACAAGAGCTTATCATTTAGCCGGTAGATGTATTAATTGTGAGGAGTGTCAGAGAGTATGTCCTGTAGACATCCCTCTCAACCTTCTGAACAAGAAGCTCGCCAAGGAAGCAGAGAAGAGTTTCGATTATCGGCCGGGCTATAACATAGATGATGAACTCGCGATGTCTACCTACAAAGAAGATGATGATGAGGATTTCTTCAAATAAAACAATTACCATAAAATTTTAATCATATATTTTCAATATAGATCGTGGAAAAAACATTAAATAAAAATAATTTTGATTCTTTCATAACAGGGTTAAAAAAACAAGGTTACAAGACTATTGCTCCTAAAAAAGATAATAAGCTTGTTACGCTGGATGAGATTCAGGATGCAAATGAAATCTCCCTTGACCATGTTATTACCAACAATTCTATAAAAGAATATTTCCTTCCAAAGACGGAAAAAATTCTATCTTATACAATAGAAAAAAATAAAGTTGAAATGAAGGAGCCTGAAGGCTTCGCTGTTAAGTCCGTCATATTTGGGTCAAGACCCTGTGACGCTTTCAGTCTGCCGGTCATGGATAAGGTCTTTAACTGGGATTGCGTTGACAAATTCTGGGTTGAGAGAAGGGAAGCTGTTACCATAGTAACTATTTCGTGTGATAAGTTCGATAGTTACTGTTTCTGTACATCAGTAGGTCTCGCCCCGGATGCAAAGCAGGGAAGCGATGTACTGCTTACCAAAATCTCTAACGATGAATATTTAGTTGAAACGGTAACTGAAAAGGGTGAAAATCTTGTTAAGGAGCTGGAATCTGTTTTTTCAGACCCGCCGTCAGGTACACCGGACCGACAGGTTGCAACAGTCGAAAAGAAATTTGACATTGGCAAAATCAAGCCGTGGCTTGATGATAATTTTGAACACGATGTATGGGATGAATTTTCTCACAAGTGTATTGGCTGTGGTGCATGCACATTTGTGTGCCCTACTTGTCACTGTTTCGATATTGTTGACGAGTGCTCGATGACAAAGGGAGACCGGGTAAAGAACTGGGACGGATGCCAGTTCAAGATGTTTACCATGCATACATCGGGACATAATCCAAGAAACACACAAGGCATGCGGTGGAGACAGAGGATTATGCATAAATTTAAATATTATGTAGAAAAATTTGACAGCACTCTCTGTGTTGGATGCGGAAGATGTTCAAGGGTTTGCCCTGCAGATATGAATATTTCTGAAATGCTTGAAATTATAGAAACCGAAGCCGGAAAATAAGGAATAAAGATGGATAATATATACAGACCATATCTTATGACTATCAGTGATATGATAGATGAAGCGCCCGGTGTAAGGACATTCCGGCTCAACTTCTCAGACGAAGAAGAAGGCAATAAATTTCAATACCAGACAGGACAGTTCGGACTCTATTCAGTGTTTGGTGCTGGAGAAAGCACCTTCTGCATCGCCTCATCACCTACAAGAGAAGGCTACATTGAGTGCACCTTCAGAGAGGCAGGAAGGGTCACCAAAGCGTTAAGAGAGCTGAACATTGGTGATACTCTAGGTTTCAGGGGGCCATACGGAAATGTGTTTCCCATAGAAAAATGGGAAGGCAAGAACCTTGTGTTTATTGCAGGTGGTATTGCATTGCCTCCATTAAGATCAGTTATCTGGAATTGCCTCGACCTTCGTGATAAATATAAGGATGTTACGATTATCTATGGAGCGAAAACAATTGATGATCTGGTTTATAAAAACGAACTTAAGGAGTGGGATGCGAGAGATGATGTTAATCTGGTTACTACTGTTGACCCCGGTGGAGAAACACCTGAGTGGACTGGCAAAGTGGGCTTTGTTCCAACCGTAGTGGAAGAAGCAGCACCGGACTGCAAGGACACAATCGCTATCGTATGCGGCCCTCCCATTATGATTAAGTTTACGTTACCGGTACTGGAGAAACTCGGTTTTAAACATGATAAAGTTTACACCACTCTTGAGAACAGGATGAAGTGTGGGCTGGGAAAATGCGGCAGATGCAATATTGGTTGTACTTATGTCTGCAAAGAAGGTCCGGTATTTACCGCTGAAGAAATAAGTAAGATGCCTGATGAATTCTGAAGACGTAACAATCATATCCATTGTAGGAAAGCAGAACGCCGGCAAGACTACACTAATCAGAGACCTCATACCAAAACTAAAAGAACACGAATACACGGTAGGGACCCTCAAATACAATATCAGAAAGTTTGATGTTGATCACGAAGGCAAGGACACATACAAGTATTTTCATTCAGGTGCAGATTCGATCGCGCTTACTTCGCATGATACGCTCGCTGTTGTAAAGAAAGTATCAAGTCCCCCCAAACTAAATGAAATTATCGAAACACACCTTAATGATGTAAGTGTTGTGTTGGTTGAAGGATATAGAGAGGACGATTATCCCAGGATCAGGTTAATAGATTCGCAGGAAGCAGAAACAGTTAATTCTAATTCAGATAACGAACTATTACTTGTAAAGGAAAACCCGGAAATCGGTCGTTTTTCAGCAAAAGACATTAATAAAGCCCTGGATTTTATAGAAACAATTTCCAAAAATATTTAATTTTGTAAAAAAATTACTTGAAAATTATCTGAAAATACTATATACAGACACTGGCATATAGACGGTGTCATATATAGCACCCTGTAACATTTCTTTAAATCTTGTCTTAGTTTTTTATATAAAAGGGAGGTGGTAAAATGAGTGCAGTTTTAGAAACATACTTTCAACATGTTGTGGTAGACAAGCTTAATGAAACGCTGTCTAAGCAGTTTGAGGAAATGAAGGATGACCTTCAAGTACTGAAGAAACTCCAGTCGGATTATACTAACCTTCGCATTGAACTGGAAACTCTGAAAAAGCGTGTCTCCGACTCTGGCAATGAAATAAAAGAGATATTAGCGAATAACGGAAGCAAGAGTGCTGTAGTAAAGACACCGGCACCAGTAAAGATAACAACAGGAGCAGTGAAACCGGTAGCTAAAAAGCCAGTGACAAAAAAACCTGCAATTAAGAAAAAAGCAGCAGCAAAGAAAACAACAAAAAAATAAGTTTTTTTAAATAGTTCCTGCTAATAAAGCGATAAGGAACAGTAATCTTTGTATAGAATCAGCCACTCCCTTTCTAATCGTGCTAACCAGTGCATCGGTTAACATTACCATATAACGGATGCCACACGGCACTCAGACTTTTATACAAAAGCTGCTATTTCATACCTGATGATATAGTGGTTTGATAATCTCGCCGAGTATATCAACCCGTAAATAAATCTACAAAATCAAATGTATCCACATCAACTAATCCTTTGTCGGTAAACTTGAGCTCAGGAACTACGGGCAGGGCTAAAAAACTTAAAGACATCAAGGGATCTTTCAGTTTTGAACCAAGTTTTCTGATTGAAGCGTTAATTCTTTCAACTTTCCGGGCTACCTCATGCAAGGATAATTCCGACATCAATCCGGCAATAGGAAGCGGCAACTCTTCAACCGGTTGATTATCTACAACGACCGTAATCCCTCCTCCGATTTTATTTATTCTCACTACCGCCTGGAATATGTCATCATCGTCGACACCAACAACGATGATGTTATGTGAGTCATGAGCGATACTGGTTGCTACAGCACCTCTTTTCAAACCAAACCCTTTTACCAGGCCTTTTCCAATTCTACCTGAAGCAGTGTGCCTCTCCACAACACAAATTTTAAGGATGTCGCGTGATGTATCAGAGACTATCCTTTCTTCTTGCAGCTTGGGTTTCAGGAGTAATTGACGGGTTACAATCTGCCCGGGAACAATCTTCATCACACGGCATTTCCCTTTGCCTTTCGGGTAAACAAATTCATCCCCTTCCAACCACTTGATATTTACTGAACTTCGTAAGACAGATTTAGGACGGAGCGGTTCCTCATAAACCGGCTTACCATTTTTTGCTACAAGTACCCCGTTTTTGTAAACAGCGTGAATCTTCAAATCATCAAAATTGTTAAATACTATCAGGTCCGCCAGCTTTCCGGGGCCAATAGCACCCAGATCACGCAACCCGAAATATTCTGCGGGATTAAGCGTAACTAGTTGTATAGCCGTCACCGGGTCTAAGCCCAGTTTTATCGATTTACGAACGACCCCGTCTATATGTCCGTGTTTTACAATATCAACTGGATTATGGTCATCAGTTACCAGCATAAACCTGGATTTATTTTCTGGCTTGACCAGAGGAAGGATATCGGCAAGATTTTTTGCCGCAGAACCCTCGCGTATCATTACATACATTCCCAGACGCAGCTTCTCCTGTGCTTCCTTCAGGTTTGTGGCTTCATGGTCTGAACTTATACCGGTAGAAATATACCCTGCCAGCGCTTTACCCGTCACTCCCGGCGCATGACCTTCCAGGCGCTTTTCTGAATAAATAGAAATCTTATCCAGTAAATCATGATCACAAGACAACACATTGGGATAGTTCATTACTTCACCCAGACCAACCACCCATTTCTCCCTGAGAAATGGGTAAATATCAAATGCCGACAGAGAAGACCCTGACGTTTCCATTACCGTCGGAGGAACGCAGGACGGCATGGTAAAAAAGAAATTCATCGGGTTGTATTTTGAAGATTCCAGCATAAAACGGATTCCATCATAACCAAACACATTAGCAATTTCGTGGGGATCAGCGACTGCCGATGTAGTACCTGACGGAAGGACCGCACGGGTGAACTCCGGAATGGTAACCATCGATGATTCCAGATGGAAATGAGCATCAATAAATCCTGGTGCAATATAAGCGCCTTTAAGATTTAGCCGCTTTTTCGCTTTATACCTTGGGCCAACCCCCGCAATGCGGTCACGAAAGATAGCAACAGAACCTTTTATTATCTCTCCGGAAAATACATTTATGATACGGCAGTTATCCAGACACAAGTCTGCCGGGGTTTTACCGGAAGCAACATCGATCAACTCCGCAATCTCTTTTTTACTTCTTCTGGTAAAAGGGCTTTCACTCATGTTTCTTATTTTCCACAGGTATAGTTAATCAATGGATAAAGTCAGTAGTATCCGGTTAGGTTTTTGTACGTAACACGTAGGGCAATCCTTTAGGTTTACTTTCGTACATTAAGAGCAAGACTACCCGCCCGTACCGAACGGGTACGTTCGGGCGGGAAGCCTTGCCCTACGTCTCTGCCGACGGTTCGGATATAAAAAAGCTGTACTCGCAAAAATCTAACCGGACGCTACTGACTTAATGCAAATACAAATATATTGATGAAGAGTGGATTTACGTAAATCCACTCTGTTTTTTACCGTAGTTTTATTTTACCTGATTTTAGCACCTAAAACTATTTTGGGATAAGTATATCTAGCCTGTTTTGTACCATTAACCCATGTCAATAGTGGTTATCGTTTATTATCGTCTACTGTCCGCACTAAATATAACATTTATATGTTTCGTCAACTCTGATAAATTGAAAGGTTTCCTTAGAATAAAGTCAACCTTTACGCCTTCCCCATTCAGCTTTTCTCTCCAACCGGTAATTATTCCTGTCTTAGGCTTATTCTCTAACTCACTCACGGCCTTAATTACGTCATATCCCGTGATATTTTGCATGGCCAGATCACACAATATAAGGTCATACGATTCAGTCTTTATTTTACCTATAGCATCAGCACCATTATAAACGGTTGTAACCTTCTGGCCACTTTCCGAAAGAAATTCATCCAGTACAGTACATAAGGCCACTTCATCATCTACCACCAGGATACGTAGATTTTTATGCTTTATTTCTTGTCCCGGCTCGGAAGTCGATTTTTGACTGGCCCCTTTAGAAGTAGTTGGGAATTGCAGAGTAAACGTACTGCCTTCCCCCAGCTTGCTTTCCACCTCTATTTTCCCACCATGCCTGGTTATTATACCATAAGCCATACTCATACCCAATCCGGTCCCTGCCACCAACTTTGTAGTGAAGAATGGGTCAAATATTTTTTTCATCACATCTCCAGGCATGCCTTCTCCCGTATCAGAAATACCTATGAATGCCGTATCATTATCACACCATGTACTAAACGAGATACTGCCACCTTCAGGCATCGCGTCAAGTGCATTGTTTATTATGTTTATAAATACCTCTCTAACTTCTGCAGGATTACACATTATAGATGAAATGCTTTTTACGCCTTCCGTGTCTATCTGATATTTTATGCCTCTGGACTGCGCTTCATTCTTCCATCTGGGTTTTGTAAAATCAATAGACTGGATTATCAAATCCCTAGTATCAAAAGATACGAATTCTTTGTTGTCCTGTTTTGTCTTGGTAAATGTAAGCATATTTCTGGATATTTGAGCTCCATCATCTACTGCTTTCTTAACAGTACGAAGTGCATCCATCAACTTTCCATGGTCCTTATAAGTATTCTGCAATAATTGCACATTACCAGAGATAATTGAAAGAATATTATTAAAATCATGGGATATTCCGGCAGTTATTGTCCCTATGGATTTTAGCTTTTCCGACTGAAAAAGTACTTCCTCCATCTTCTTTCGCTCAGTGATATTAATAATGATTCCTCGCAACCGTTTTGTATCATTGTCGCATTCGATTACCTGGATAACATCGTATACCCAGATAATACTATTATCTTCTGTCATCATACGATACTCAAGCTGATGGTCCTCTGATCTTTGAGTGTATTCCATGCAAAGCCTGACCGTCTTTTCCCTGTCATCCGGGTGGATGTGTTCACTCCAGAAATTCTCCTTGTACCATTCATCAATAGAGTATCCAAACAGCTCAACTGCATGGGAACCAATAAAAGTAAATTTCCCTGTTGATGGATCAAACTCCCAGGGAATCGTATTGGTTGTCTCTACTAACGTACGGTATTTCTCCTCTGATAATTTCAGTGTTCTCTCTATTTCCTTACGCTCGGTAATATCGTCCTTAACGGCAATGAAGTTTGTTATAACGCCTTCAGCATTTTTAACAGGTGAAATGGAGGCAAACTCCCAATAGAGTTCCCCGTTCTTCTTCTTATTACAAAATTCCCCCGTCCATTTACTGCCTGCTGTAATCGTCTGCCATAACTCTTTATAAGCTTTACGGGGTGTTTTTCCAGATTTTATGATACGTGGATTATTGCCAATGACTTCTTCAATACGGTAACCAGTGCTCTTTGTAAAGCTTGAATTTACATACTCTATCTTTCCATCAATGTCTGTAATCACTACTATACTAGAGCTCTGTTCTATGGCTTGATATAACTTGTGTAATGTCTCTTCGGTCTTTCCCCGCTCAACAATTTCTGTTCTGAGTTGCTCATTAGTCTCTTTCAGATTAGCGGTACGCTCACTTACCCGTGATTCCAGCTTTTCATTGAGTTCTTTTAATTTGTTCTCAGCCATCTTACGTTCACTGAGCTCCCCTGTAAGAAACAGAGACACAATGGTCAGGACAGCCATGTATGTTTGTAATAACAATAGAGAGTCATTTGTAAATTCCATGACAAACGGCCCATGACCGTTTATCGTAAACAATACGGCAATTACACTGCTGAGCAGGACCGTGTTAGTTGCTCCGAGTCGTCCAAACATGAACGTTGATAATACAATAATAGGTATTGTTAGATACTCCAGTCTATTTGATAATATAAAAGTATTTTGTTCTGATATTCCATAGGTAATGTACAATACACCCAGTAAGATGATCAATATGAAACAAGCGAGTAAGTATTGGTGGTACTTCCAGCTAATTGGTGTTTCTTTAACCCATGCCAGTACAACAGGCACTATGACAAGAGCGCCCACAGCATCACCAACCCACCACGTCCACCAGGTATATCCAAAGCTAGACCACTCTACAACATCTCCCGCGCAAAGACATAACACACCTACTGACGCACTTATAACAGTGGCCACCATTGCCGTAAGAGTTACAAATTTAAATACATTATGAGTCCGGGAGAAAGGATCATTGGTCCCAGAAAATCTAAGGATAAAGAAAGCTCCCATGATAGCTTCAAGGGTGTTTCCCGTCCCTATTCCGAAGGACATCAGAACCGATGTCGTTAATGGAACGTCATTCCAGATAAACGTTAAAGCATTTATCAAAAAGGCCCCTATTAAAATTCCAGGCCAGACACGGTAACCCCATAGGAAGATAACTGCTATTGCGAAACCTGTGGGAGGCCAGACGGGAGATGCGTTCGTCTGCTTAAATGCCATCAACAATCCGAGCTTAGCTAATATGAAATAACCTGCAACAATGACTAAAATTTTTATCAGATAGGATTTGTTAATTACCATAATTTTAAATTAGTAATAAGGAAACATGGACACCAAGTATAAAAGATTAATATCTGCATCCCACGTACATACAGTTACAAATAACAATAATGATGATGGATTAACCCGACCGCAATCGAAATTTGTTACATAAACATGGCCATCTCATCAAAAGAGAATTTTAGCGAAAGTGTATATAAAATAAAAGGCAATTATAGGTAATTTTGTTCTGATCTGTTTGTGCAACACAACTTAATAATCGATCTTTGGAATGCAGTTCATTAACAAACGATGATTACTTAGTTAAATGTGATACATATAATGGTGATACTCCACTTCTATAAATTGTGGCATAAAGAAAGTATTCTAAAATAATTGATCTATTCATTGTGATTTTTCAGATTACAAAAAATAATTTGAATAATTACACTTAATACTATACCCATTTCAATCTCCGACAGAGAAGAACCTGACATTTTCATTACTGCTGGATGAGCTTAGGGCAGTAGGGTAAAAATGTTTTAACACTCTTACGCTGTTAATAAAGATGGAAATACAAGCGTATTGATAAAGAATGATTTTCATAAAATTCCGGTTATAAATACCAAAGATGCACCCTATTCCGTACACTTGTCACAAAATATAAACATTTCTAAACCCACTCTGTTTTTTACAGTGGTTTTATTTTATCTGTTTTTATAGTATATTGTCTTAAGGATTGTAGCCCTTCTCTGTCATTTTGTAAAAACGGTAATCGGGAAACGGCATAAGGGCAACTATGAAATTACCAAACATAAACTTAATAATTATTTAATAAATCTTAACTCAAAAAAAGAATACCAATGAAAATATATTCACTACAGGATTTTATCAAATATCTCGATGCAAACGGGGAACTCATACGTATCAAAACTGAAGTGGACGCCAGGTTGGAAGCTACTGAGATCTCCGTCAGGGCGTTACAACAGGGAATGCCTGCCCTGCTTTTCGAAAACGTGAAGGGAGCGAAATTTCCACTGGCCATGAACGTCCTTGCCAGTGACAAACGAATTGAACTGGCACTGGGCAAACACCCTGACCAGCTTGGTGAGGAGTTGATTACGTTTATAGAAGATGCGATACCGCCAAATCCGAAAGTATTTTTCAAACACCCGGGAACAACCAAAAGGATTATCAGTGCCCTTCCCAGGATGACATACCGCCCCACCTCTCAGGAAGTAGTCAGCCAGCCGAATCTGGATGATCTCCCGGTTATAACCAGCTGGCCTGATGACGGCGGACCTTTCATCACACTGCCACAGGTCTTTACTTACGACCCGCATGACGGGAAACGAAACCTGGGAATGTATCGTATGCAGGTCTTCGACAACCAGACAACAGGCATGCACTGGCAGATACAGAAAGGTGGTGGGTTTCATTTTTATCAGGCTAAAAAAATGGGTGAGGATTTTAAGATTGCGGTGGCATTAGGTACAGATCCAGCCCTGCTGTTGGCTACCGTCGCCGCATTACCGGAAGGAATAGACGAAGTCATGTTCAGTGGGTTCCTTCGTGGCAGAAGGACAAGGATGACAAAAGGCAGAAGTATACCTATCAAGGTTCCTGCAGATGCGGAGTTTGTCCTTGAAGGCACGGTTCACCCCACGGAGTTGCGTATGGAAGGTCCGTTTGGTGATCACTTCGGGCACTATTCTCATGCTTCTAAATTTCCCGTCTTCCACATAAGTAAAGTCACGCACAGAAAAAACGCTATCTATCCTGCAACTGTTGTGGGTCGTCCCCCTATGGAAGACAAATATCTGGGAAATGCGACGCAACAGGTTCTCGGCCCGCTTATTCGACTGATTCATCATGAAATCCGTGAACTCTGGGCTTATTATGAAGCAGGGTTTCATAACCTGCTGGTAATTTCAATAGAAGAACGTTACCAGAAAGAGGCAATGAAGACAGCCATTTCTATTATGGGCGAAGGACAACTTTCATTAACAAAATGTATTGTAATGGTTTCCGAAGAGGTCAATCCTCGCGACTTCAATGCTGTCCTAAGTGCGATCCGTGAAAACTTTGATCCAACATATGATTTTATCATGATCCCAAAAGTCCCGTTGGATACCCTTGATTTCACCAGTTACAAAATGAACCTCGGAAGCAAGATGATAATGGACGCAACAAAATCAGGAAACAGAGATAGAAAAAGTATTCCAACAAAATCGGAAATAGGCCAATTGACAAAGTCGATAGACAATCGAGTGTTAGATTTTGAGCTTCTTGGTGAGACGCTGTTAGTGGTTACGGTTAAGGATAACGGTAGAGACGTTGTTCGCAAATTAGTACAATCCAAAGAACTTGTCGGACCAAAGATCATTGCAGCTGTAAGTCCTGATGTTGATATTCGTAATCAGGAACAAGCCATCTGGGGCATATTCACCAGATTTGATGCGGAACGTGATATTATGTTTACCGAGGAAAAACTGGTAGGTATAAGCCCCCTGTTCAAAGGTAAGATGGGAATTGATGCTACATGGAAGAAAGGCTACCCCGCACCACTGGTAATGACAGATGAAATTATCAAAAAAGTAGATGAGCGTTGGGACAGCTACTGGAGATAAGTTAGGTCGCCATCGAGACAACACCTATCCTTCGACTCCGCTCAGGATGACGTAACATCGAGCGCTCACCTGTCCGCCAGTCTGTTAGGCAGAGAACTACGTCACACTGAGCGAAGTCGAAGTGTTATCAACATTGAATTTCCTATATATTAAATGAGTTAAGATTCAGTAGCGTCCAGTTCGATTTTTGCATATGCTACTTTTGTCATACCCGAGTGCTTTTATCGGGTATCTAAAGACCTGTTCATACTAGATTCCCGCTAGAAGAATGCGGGAATGACAGCTTTTGGACAATAAATGGAACATATGCAAAAACCTAACCAGTTGCTTCACAGAAATTTCGCTTGAAAATTGCTTTAAAGTGATATAAACCATGACTATGATATTGGAAATATAAAGATGCCGTGTATTTCTGATATCATAGCAGCTGTATATTTAACTGTTCGCCCTTCAAAATAAAAATCAGAACAATCTTCAAACTAAAGTCAGTCTTTTAAGGATTAATAATGGCCAAGGAAAAAGTGGCACCGAAAAACGATAAAGGCTTCGAAGAGTCTCTGTGGGATTCCGCAAACCGGCTAAGGGGCAGCGTCGAGTCTTCCGAATACAAACACGTTGTGCTGAGTTTGATCTTCCTCAAGTTCGTTTCGGACAAGTTTGAGGAGCGTCGAGCGGAGCTGATCGCGGAGGGCAAGGAGAAATACACCGATATGGTGGAGTTTTACACCATGAAGAATGTGTTCTACCTGCTGGAAACTTCCCGCTGGAGCCATATTCAGCAACACGCCAAGCAGGGCGATATTGCGATCAAGATCGACTCGGCTCTGACAGCGGTCGAAAAGAGCAATCCCTCGCTCAAGGGAGCCTTGCCGGACAACTATTTCTCCCGCCTTGGGTTGGATGGCAGTAAGCTCTCTGCCCTGATCGATGCGATCAACAACATCGACACCGTGGAGGATAAGGAAGAAGACGTGGTCGGCCGGGTCTATGAATATTTCCTCGGCAAGTTTGCCGCCTCGGAGGGCAAGCTGGGAGGCGAGTTCTATACGCCCAAGTGCGTGGTCAATCTGATTGCGGAAATGATCGAGCCCTATAAGGGCAAAATCTACGACCCCTGCTGTGGCTCGGGGGGTATGTTCGTGCAGTCGCTCAAGTTTGTGCAGAGCCACCACGGCAATACCAAAGACATCTCGGTGTACGGGCAGGAGTTCACCTCCGCCACATACAAGCTGGCCAAGATGAATCTCGCGGTGCGAGGGCTTTCGGCCAATCTAGGTGAACTCCCCGCCGATACCTTCTTTAAGGATCAACACCCCGATTTGAAGGCCGACTACATCATGGCCAATCCACCCTTCAATATGAAGGAGTGGCGGGCTGCCGACGAGTTGGTCCACGACTCGCGCTGGAACGGCTATGAAACACCGCCCACCGGCAATGCCAACTACGCATGGATTCTCCACATGGTCTCCAAACTCTCCAAACACGGTGTGGCCGGCTTCGTTCTGGCCAACGGTTCCATGTCGACCAACACCACCGGCGAAGGCACGATCCGCAAAAAACTGGTGGAAAACGATCTCGTGGACTGCATGATTGCCCTGCCCGGGCAACTTTTCTATACCACCCAGATTCCCGTCTGCCTTTGGTTCCTTACAAAGAATAAGAAGGCCGACAGCGAGCGCGGCTACCGCAAACGCGAAGGCGAGACCCTCTTCATCGATGCCCGTAAGATCGGCTCGATGATCAGCCGCACGCAAAAGGAACTCGATTCTGACGACATCACAGCCATCGCCAAAACTTATCACGCCTGGCGGGGTGAGTCGAAAGACGGTGTCTATGAAGATAAGGCAGGTTATTGCAAATCCGCCACGCTTGCAGACATGCGAAAGCACGACTATGTGCTCACGCCTGGGCGTTACGTCGGTGCGGCAGACATCGAAGACGACGGCATCCCGTTTGAGACCAAGATGAACGAGATGAGCCAGGCGCTTTACGGCCAGATGGAGGAGTCTGCAAAACTGGATGAGGTGATTCGGAAGAATTTGAACCTTTTAGGATTTGGAGAATAAGTCATGATTGAGTACGACAAATTTAAAAAATCACTTAAACACCTTGAGTTACAGTTTGAAAATTATAAGGGGTTGGATACAACGCAGCCTGAGCTCATACAGGAAGCCGTTTCAGAGTCGGTCATCCAACGCTTTGAAATCTGCTATGACTGCATGTGGAAAGTGCTCAAGCGTTATTTGCAGGAAGAATTAGGAATTCCGGAAGTTCCCAACAGCCCTAAGCCGATTATTCGGCTGGGATATGAGAACGATCTTTTCGCTTCCACACTCGAACAATGGATCTCCTATGCAGATGCCCGCATTGGAACCTCGCATGATTATAGTGGTGAAAAAGCTGAAGACGCTCTGGGTCTGATGGGTGATTTTATCGATGACGCCATCGGCCTTTACCAAACCATGAGCGGGGAAACCTGGGAGTAGTTTAAAAATGAGCACTGAATTAAACAACATTGATTTGACTCCGAATCAGCGCAAGGCAGTGGCTGAATTACTGAAACGAAATATTCCCGATACGGAAGTCTGGGCGTATGGTTCCAGAGTTAAATTCACCTCAACCCCCAAGTCAGATTTGGATCTGGTGGCCTTTGCAACACGTGAACAGAAACAAGCCATTTCCAATCTAAAAGAAGCCTTCGAAGAAAGCAGCCTGCCCTTTCGGGTGGATCTGTTTATCTGGAACAAAGTCCCCGAGCAGTTTCATAAGAATATTGAAGCTGAGCGGGTGGTGTTGCAGAATGCGGCAGAAAAACGGGTTATAGGCAGTGAGTGGAAAGAAGTTCTGCTAAAGGATGTTTGCTCGAAAATTGGAAGTGGAGCGACCCCCAGAGGTGGAAATAGCGTCTACCTCTCAGAAGGAGAGTTCTCTCTGATTAGAAGTCAAAACGTTCGCAATGATTTTTTTGATCATAACGGTTTAGCATTCATAGAAAAATGCCATGCAGATAAACTCTCGAATGTCACTGTAGAAGAGAAGGACGTCCTTCTAAACATTACTGGAGACTCTGTTGCACGTTGTTGCCAAGTTGATCCAAGTGTTCTTCCAGCAAGAGTAAATCAGCATGTGGCCATAATTCGTCCAACATCAACAATCTTATATGCTCAGTTTTTAAGATACTATTTCGTTTCGCCTACGATGCAGAATGAGATGCTCTCAAAGGCAGGCATCGGTGCGACACGGAACGCATTAACCAAAGGGATGATCGAGAATTTTGAAATCCCACTCCCGCCATTCTCCGAGCAAAAAACGATCGCTCACATCCTGGGATCATTGGATGACAAGATTGAGTTGAATCGGCGGATGAATGCGACGCTGGAAGGGATGGTGCAGGCGCTCTTCAAAAGCTGGTTTATTGATTTTGATCCAGTATTGGATAACGCGATCCGTACAGGGACTCCTATACCGGATGAGTTTGCGGAACTGACTGAAGTTCGCCGGTCAATACTGGAACAAGAACAACCCTCACCTAACCTCTCCCAAATGGAGAGGGGAAATGGCGCTTCTCCCGCTGGGAGAAGCGGAGATGAGGGGCTCTCAGATAACATTCGTAAGCTTTTCCCCGCCGCCTTCCACCGCACCGAAGAACTGGGCTGGATTCCAGAGGGGTGGGAACGCAAACAATGGGGTGAAATTGCAAAACTCGAATATGGGAAAAGCCTAAAAGGATATCGCGACGGCAAAGGCACAATCCCAGTATACGGAACAAATGGGGCAATTGGTTTTACCGACAAGACGCTATGCAACAATGATGGAATAGTAATAGGGCGCAAGGGGGCGTATCGAGGTGTTCACTACTCACCAGTTCCATTTTATGTTATAGATACAGCTTTCTACCTAGTGCCTATCATGACATTGAGCAACAAATGGGCTTACTACGAAATATTACAGTATGACATAAACGGAATGGATTCCGGATCGGCAATTCCATCAACAAGTCGCGACGACTTCTATAGCTTATGGAGCACTGTTCCTCCATCTATCCTGCAAATAGAATTCGATAGAGTGGTCTCAGCATTTTACGAAAAGAAGAAATCAAACAATGCTGAAAACGCTTCGCTCACAAACCTCCGTGACGTCCTTCTGCCAAAACTTATCTCCGGAGAGCTTCGCATTTCCGAAGCAGACAAACTAGTTGGGGAGGTAGAACTATGAGCTCAGAATTCCGAAAAATAGTTGAGGCTGTGATCGTGGCTCAAAGAGGTTTGTATGAACAGAATCAGGAGTTTAATGAATACTATGATGAGATCACGGGCGCTACACTAGAGGGGATGAATCCCAGTGAGGTCCTCTTTAAATGCGATCAAATAAAGTATGAAACAGCTTTGGATGAATGGATCGAAGAACAGTTTAATCAAAATTTCGAACTGACCCTTGGGCTCCTAAAAGATTCTCTTATTCGTGGTCGAGTTGAGGCGCTGGTTCAGGTGCTAAAAAAAGGCAAAGTCGCTCCATTCGTTGGCGCCGGGCTTTCCATCCCCTGCGGAAAGAAGAGCTGGCCTGAAATCCTGCGCGAACTCGGTGCCCAATCCAAGAGAATAAATCAGAATGATTTGAACTCTCTCATTGAATTAGGAAACTATATTGAGGCCGCAGAAATAGTAGAATCCTGCCTCAAAACACGATTACTGGAATACCTTAGAACCTCACTTCCTGCCAGAGATATTAATGGTCCAATCAAGATACTGCCAGACCTTTCTGACGAGTGTGTTATTACAACAAACCTGGATGACATTATTGAGAAAGTATATCGAAGTGCAAAGCGTTCGTTTGATGACGGATTCATGTATGGCACACAAGATAGTCATTTCATGCGGCAATTTATTGCGGGTGGAAGATGTCTCCTAAAGATCCATGGGGACTACCAAAATGAAGCCACACAGGTTTTCACTAAATCCCAATATTCCGATGCTTATGGCGAAGAGGAAATACATTTTGAAAAACCGCTCCCCAAAATCTTAAGGCAGATTTATATAAGTAAAACGTTACTGTTTCTGGGTTGCAGCCTAAATTCCGATAAGACATTGGAGATTTTCAAACAAGTCGCCGAAAGCAATGAGTATCAAATACCATGGCATTACGCCTTTTTAGAGACTCCAGAGAATGGTGAAACCGAGGAAAGAGAAGAATTTCTAAGTCCACTACAAATCGTTCCGATCTGGTATCCTTCAGGTAAACACGAATATGTTGAGAACTTCATGGGATATCTTGCCGCCCACAGAAAAGGAAAAGCATATCGCTAGGATATTACATTTTACATTTAGGAACCTTTTGAACCATGAAATTCACTGAAGCCCAACTTGAATCAGCAATAATCGAACTCCTTATAGCAGAGGGTTATCCGCATGTGTTGGGAGAACGCATTAATCGACAATCTCAAGATGTTTTGATCAAGGCGGATCTGAGAGAGTTTTTAGCGAAGCAGTATGCGGCGGACGGCATCACGCCAGGTGAGATCAATTCGGTGATTCGTCAGCTGGAAGCTTACTCGGCTGCGGATCTCTACGTGAGCAATAAGGCGATCATGAAGCTTGTCTCGGATGGGTTTCTGCTCAAGCGTGAAGACCGCGACCGGAAAGACCTCTATGTGCAGTTGATCGATTATTCTGATCTGGTCGCATTTCGGGAACCGAAGGCCGGCGAGGTACCAACGATCGTGGCGGAGAAGGCGGAGGTTTACCAAACGGGCGGCAATATCCTTAAGATGGTGAATCAGCTGGAGATTTACGGATACGAGAAGCGGATACCGGATGGCATTCTCTATATCAATGGGCTGCCGCTGGTAGTGTTTGAATTTAAGAGCGCGATCCGTGAGGAAGCGACGATTCATGATGCCTTTGTTCAACTGACGGTACGCTACAAGCGCGATATCCCGGAGCTGTTTAAATACAATGCGTTTTGCGTAATCAGTGACGGGGTGAACAATAAGGCGGGTTCGTTTTTCGCACCCTATGAATTCTTCTACGCCTGGCGCAAGACCGACGGCGGAGACCTGATCGAAAAGGACGGGATCGACTCGCTCTATTCCATGATCAAAGGGCTGTTTCATCCGACCCGCCTCTGCGATGTGATCCGCAATTTCGTCTATCTGCCTGATACCTCGCGGCGGGAGGAGAAAGTCCTTTGCCGGTATCCGCAATACTATGCGGCGACCAAACTCTATCGAAACATTTTACTCCACATGCGGCCCGAAGGCGATGGTAAGGGCGGCACCTACTTTGGGGCGACAGGCTGCGGGAAGAGCTTTACCATGTTGTTCCTAGCACGATTGTTGATGAAGAGCGTGGATCTATCAAGCCCGACCATCGTGTTGATCACGGACCGCACGGATCTCGATGACCAGCTCTCAGCCCTCTTTACCAATGGCAAGGGCTACATTGGCGATGAGTCGGTGATCAGTGTGGAAAGCCGCTCACAACTGCGCGACTTGTTGAAGGGGCGTAACAGCGGCGGGGTCTTTCTCACCACGATTCATAAGTTTACTGAAGACACGGAATTGCTGACGAAACGCAATAACGTGATCTGCATCTCAGATGAGGCGCACCGAAGTCAGGTGAATCTGGATCAGAAGATCAAAGTAACGGAAGAAGGTGTGAAGCGGACTTATGGTTTTGCCAAGTATCTGCACGACTCGTTGCCGAACGCGACTTATGTAGGCTTCACCGGCACACCCATCGATGCGACTCTGGATGTCTTCGGTGAAGTGGTAGACGCCTACACGATGACGGAATCCGTGACCGATGAGATCACCGTGCGTATCGTTTACGAAGGCCGGGCAGCGAAGGTGTTGCTCGACAACAGCAAGCTGAAGGAGATTGAAGACTACTACGCCCGTTGCGCAGATGACGGGGCCAGCAATTACGCGATTGAGGAGAGCAAACGGGCCAACCTGCAGATGACCGCCATTCTCGGGGATCCTGACCGCTTGAAGGCTTTGGCCGCAGACTTCGTCCACCATTATGAAGCACGCATCAAAGAGAGTGCCACGATTGCCGGGAAAGCGATGTTCGTCAGCAGCAACCGTCAAATTGCCTACGATTTCTACAAGGAAGTGATTGTTCTACGTCCCGACTGGGCCGAAGTGAAGGTCTGTGCCGACGGGGAGAAGCTAACGGAACAAGAGAAAAAACAGATCATGCCCATGGAGCGTATCAAACTGGTGATGACCCGTGGCCAGGATGATGAACCCGCTTTGTACGATATGCTGGGAAGCAAAGATTACCGAAAAGAGTTAGATCGTCAGTTTAAAACCTCCAAATCCAATTTTAAAATCGCTATCGTGGTAGACATGTGGCTCACGGGCTTCGATGTCCCTTTTCTCGACAGCATGTATATCGACAAGCCGGTCAAACGCCACAACCTGATCCAGACCATCTCCCGGGTGAACCGGAAGTATCAGCAGAAAGAAAAAGGGTTGATCATCGATTATATCGGTATCAAGAAGCAGATGAACCTGGCTCTGGCACATTACTCCAAAGCCGACACCGCTAACTTTGAGGAGATCAAGCAATCCATTGTAGTAGTCAGAGACCATCTGGATCTGATGCGTGCGATCTTCCACAAGTTTGACTCTGCTCCGTATTTCTCCGGTCAGCCCATCCAGCAACTGCACTGCCTCAACATGGCTGCGGAATATGTCCAGATTACCGAAGAGATCGAGAAGCGCTTCATGTTTCTGGGCAAACGGATGAAAGCCGCCTATGACATCTGCGTTGGCTGTGATGAATTTACTCAGGACGAGCGGGACCATGTCCATTTCTATATGGCGATCCGCTCCATTGTCTTCAAACTCACCAAAGGCGATGCGCCCGACCTCGTTCAAATGAACGCCAAAGTACAACAGATGATTGCCGAGGCCTTGAAGAGCGATGGGGTCGAAGAAATCTTCAAGATGGGGCAAGGGGATACCCGCGAGGTGGATATTTTTGACCCGGACTACATGGCGAAAATCGAAAAGATCAAACTGCCGAACACCAGAATCAAGCTGCTCCAGCAGTTACTGGCCAAGGCGATTGAAGAGTTCAAGAAGGTTAACAAGCTAAAGGGCGTCGACTTTTCCAAACAGTTCAAAGCCCTGGTGGACAAATACAATGACCGGAGCGAGCAGGACATTCTCAGGAGTGAAGTGCTGGAAGAGTTCACTGGCGAAATTATCAACCTGTACCACGCCATAAAAAAGGAGAAAGACTCCTTCGCCGAACTGGGCATTGATTTCGAAGAAAAGGCCTTCTACGACATCCTCAAAGCCCTCACCATTAAATACGATTTTCAATACCCTGAGGACAAGCTCCTTGATCTTGCAAAAAAAGTGAAAGTCATAGTCGACGACAAGGCCAAATTCACCGACTGGAGTCAGCGCGCCGACATCAAGGCTGAGCTGAAGGTAGACCTCATCATCCTACTCGCCGAAAACGGATACCCTCCGATCGACCGCGACGAGGTCTACAAGGAAATCTTCGAGCAGGCGGAGAACTTTAAGAGATACCAAAGGCAAAGTAATGGCTAACATTTTCAATATTATGGATTATCTATGTTAAAACAAAAAAATATTACGGTAGAAATAACGGGAATGTCCTGCGCCTCATGCGCGCAGAAGATTGAGTCCGCTATTGGTAATGCTGAAGGAGTTAGTGAATCTATCGTAAATTTCGCCACAAGGAAAGCAACGGTTACGGGCAGTGTCTCTGCCGAAGAGATCCATAAAATTATTGAAGACCTTAGTTATAGTGTTGTCAAGGATGAAGCCCTCGCCGTATCGGAAGAGTCGTCCTCTCCTTCTTGAAAAAAACCCGCCCTGAAACTCTCGATAAATGGAATCTCTTTATCTCAAACGATTATTGAAGAAAGAAGATCCGGAACGTAACTGTGCCTGCCTTTAATGTCTACTTCGATTTATCAATCTTTAGTGTTGAATTTAACCTTAGTTACAGTATACTTTTTTATATATGTGGTATACTAAAAAGGAGATTCAAATTCCTAAGGTAACAAGCAAGTATCAAATTACCATCCCCGTGTCTGTAAGGAAGACCCTTGGTATCATCCCGGGAAGTGAGGTTGATATTGTATCCAAAGGAGACGATTTTGTTTTAAAGACTAATCCTATTGAAGACCTGAAGCGAATTTGGAAGGGAAAATACAAGAACAATAAGTGTTCGGATGAATATTTGTTAGAAATCCGCGGAAATAATTTGTGAAAAGTTGTACTGATACAATCATGTTTTTTGATATCCTGAAAGATGAATACCGCAAAATACAAAAAAAATTCTAGGGGGTTTACCTATGGAAGAAACAAAAAAAATCACAATAGAAATATCGGGAATGTCCTGTCCTGCGTGTGCGGAAACGATACAGAATGGGCTGAGCAATGCTGAAGGTGTTACTGAGTCAGAGGTTATTTTTGAGACGAGGAAAGCTGCTGTTGTGAGTAGTATTTCCCTTGAAGAAATCAGCAAGATCGTTGAAGGGTTGGGCTACGGTGTTATTAAAGAATAACACCTTCCAACATTGATACAAAAAAGCAAACTTTTAATAAGGAAAACCTCCCCTTTCCTGGACAAAAAGTATCTTTAAAACTTTGCGATCTTTGCGGCTTCTTGTCCTCGGCATCTTTTGTCCGGGGAAAGTCCTCGGCGCCTTTTGTCCGGGGAGCGGTGAACTTTTCTTTCTGACTTGTTCAGGTTAGGTATTAACTATGGGAAAACCAAAGAATATTACCGTGGAAATAACGGGAATGTCCTGTGCTTCATGTGCGCAAAGGATAGAGTCAGCTATTGGCAAGACTGAGGGAGTGAGTGAATCTATCGTTAACTTCGCCACAAGGAAAGCCACAGTTACGGGCAGCGTCACTACTAAAGAGATCCACAAAATTATTGAAGGACTGGGTTATAACGTTCTTAAAGAAGACGTACCCTCTATATCTGAAGAAGAGATTGCTCAAACTGAGTGGAAAAAGTTTTTAACTTCAGCAATATTAAGCGTACCCGTCTTCGTAATCAGTATGTTTATGCTTCATTTCAAATTCTCCGATCTTTGCCAATTCATTTTAACAACTGCCGTAATTTTCTGGCCTGGCATAGGTTTCTTTAAAAATGCCCTGAAACAGGTCAGACACTGGTCGCTGGGAATGGACTCTCTCATTGCATTGGGATCGGGCACTGCTTACGTTTATAGTGTTGTTGTCCTATTACAGGGTGGAAGCGGACTTTACTTTGAATCTGCATCAATAATAATTACGCTAATCCTGCTTGGCAGGTTTTTCGAATCAAAGGCAAAAGGTAAGGCCGGTGAGGCGATCAGAAAGCTGATGGACCTGCAGCCGAAGAGTGCCAGGGTAGTAAGGGACGGCACAACAATAGAAGTTCCGGTAACTGAAGTAGAGGTTGGAGAATTGATCATCATAAGACCGGGAGAGAAGATACCGGTTGATGGAGTAATAACTGAAGGAAGTACTTCTATTGATGAATCAATGTTGACCGGTGAAAGTATGCCCGCTAAAAAGGTGGAAGACGATAAAGTTTTTGGTGGTACGGTAAATACAACCGGGCTCATTTACATGAAGGCTGAAAATATCGGGGCAGATACGGTGCTGGCCCACATTGCAAAGCTGGTTGCGGACGCGCAGGGCTCAAGGGCCCCTGTTCAACGGTTAGCGGACAGAGTCTCCGGAGTATTTGTACAGATCGTTATTTCACTAGCATTGTTAACTCTGTGTATATGGTTGCTGACCGGTAAGCCATTTAATGAAGCAATTATTCCTGCCGTCGCGGTACTGGTGATTGCATGCCCATGCGCGTTGGGTCTTGCTACACCTACAGCCGTTATGGTGGGTACCGGTAGAGCGGCAGGATTGGGTATACTGATCAAAGATGCGACAAGTCTGGAACTTGCACATAAGATTAATACACTGGTGTTGGATAAAACAGGGACAATAACAGAGGGGAAACCCAAAGTTACCGATCTATTTGACAAAAAGAGTAGTGAAATAGAAACAACAGAAACGGATAATGAAAAGATAAAGGATCTTTTACACATAATGGGAAGCTGCGAACAGCATTCGGAGCATCCTATAGGGAAAGCAATCGTAAACTATGTCAAAGGTCAAAGCATAGACATAAGTGAGGTAAAGGAGTTCAAAACCGTTACCGGCATGGGTATATGGGCCAGTTTTAACTGGTCTACCGTGTTAATCGGCAGTGAAAGATTAATGGAAGAAAACAAGATCGACGTATCAGAATTAAAACAGAGAGCTGAGGAAATCAAAAGTGAAGGGAAGACCGTTGCCTTTATGGCTATTGACAATGAGATAAAAGCCGTCATTGGTATTGGAGATGTGGTCAGAGAAACGTCAGAAGATGCCATTCAAAGAATTAGTGATATGGGTGTTGAAATCGTTATGCTTACCGGTGATAATGAGATAGTTGCTGAAGCAATCGGGAAAGAAATGCACATAAAGAGTGTACACGCGAACCTCAAACCTTCGGACAAATGTGATGAGATAAAAAAACTTCAACAAAACGGTAAGGTCGTCGGAATGATAGGAGACGGAATAAATGACGCACCTGCCCTCGCCACGGCAGACGTCAGCTTTGCAATTGGAACTGCCACAGAAATAGCAATGGAAGCCGCAAATATCACGCTTGTTAAAGGCGACATTACAAAGGCATGGGAAGCGCTGAGGCTGAGCAGACAAACGATGAAAATAATTAAACAGAATCTTTTCTGGGCTTTCGGTTATAACGTTATTGCAATTCCCTTCGCCGCACTCGGCCTCCTTAACCCTATGATTGCCGCAGGTGCCATGGCATTCAGCTCGGTATCCGTGGTTACCAACTCCCTGAGATTGAGAAAATTTAAGATTAAATAGGACGCAGATCGATTCGGACAGGTTGCCAGCTCATTCCCACGCTCTGCGTGGGAATGAAGTATTCTACGCTCCGCGTCATAATTAAAGCTTACTCAATGGAAAGAACTAATTAAATAGTCTCTTGGTTTCCTGGCTTCCTTATAAAAAATTAGTATTAGTGGCTATAAAGGAAACAACTATAAAGAAGCCAGGAATGCAGGAGAAACCCAAAAAATAAAACAGTAAAGTTTGTTTGAGGTTCATCTGGAGTGGTGACGCGGAGCGTCTGTATAGGCGTTCCCACGCAGAGCGTGGGAACGAGTTATGATGCGTATTAAAACAGTGACACGGTCACTACACTCCAAATATAAAAAACAATCTGGTATTTTACTTCATAAAATGAGAACATATACGTGATCCAATATAATTCATGTAAAAAAGCTGGAGTAAACAATGAATTTAAAAAATAGTAAAAACAGAATCGTTTCTTTCTCTCTGTTTTTGTCAGCCCTGTTATTCTCTATTGCTATGTTTACAGAAACCTCAATAGCAGAGGAGAAGAACGACGTTTTAGAAATCAGAGGGGTAATAGATGAAGCGCTACGAACGAACCCTGAACTTCAGGCGGCAAAACTGAGATGGAGCGCGTCATCAGAAAGGATAGTGCAGGAGAGGGCTTTGGACGATCCAGTCATAGGCTTTACCTATTTTGGCGAGCAGGTCCAGACCCGTGTAGGTGAAAAACAGGCGGGAGTAACGGCATCACAGAAGATACCATTCTTCGGAAAACTCAGGTTAAAGGGAGAGGTTGCCAGAAATGAAGCGAAAGTGTCCGGAGGAAAATATCAAACACTTGAAAGAGAGATTGTCGCGAAAGCTAAATCGGCATTTTATGCATTATACTGGGCGTATAAATCGATAAGCATAAACGAGGAAAACATGAACCTTTTAAAAAGGTTTGTCAAGATTGCTGAGATAAAATATGCCACCGGCAAAGCGACACAACAGGACGTCTTAAAGGCTCAGGTAGAGCTTTCCAAAATTGTGAATGACCTGATCTCCCTGGAGCAGCTGAAAGAGACTGCTGCCGCCAGAATAAATACGTTATTAAACCGCCACCCTGACGCTCCAATCGGGATCCCTGAGGAAGTTGATATCACAGAGCTCACTGTTTCGCTGGAAGATCTGTACGAAAAGGCAAAAGAGGTCAGTCCTGACCTCAGCATACTTAAATATAAAATAGAGAGAGATAAGGCTGCTTATAAACTCGCAAGAAAACAGTACTACCCTGACTTTACCTTTGGTCTTAATTATGTTTTTATCAATGATTTGCCATCGTCAGTAATGTCATCGCCAATTGGAGAAAGCAGGGATTCATATACGGGTACTTTGAGCGTTAATGTCCCTATATTTCAGAAAAGAAAATATGACGCAGGCGTAAGAGAGGCAAATGCCAGACTGAAATCCAGTAAAATGGCATATAAAAACAGGGAAAACATGACACTTTTTGAAGTAAAGGACCTTCATTTTAAAGTACAAACGGCGGAGAGGCTGGTCAATCTCTACCGGAACAGTATCATACCACTGGCAAAACAATCACTGCAAGCGGCGGAGAGTGGCTACCAGGCGGGCCAGGTTGACTTCTTGAATCTCATTGACAGCCAGAGAGCCTTGCTTGACTTTAATCTCGCGTTTTATAGAGCAGTAGCCGACTTCGGTACAAACATCGCGGGATTGGAAAGAGTGGTTGGTATTGAGTTGTCGAAAAAAGACCAATAGGCTTTGTTGTGAATTATTCCCGTAATACTTGTTTTACCAGATCCCTTCCGCTCGAAATTCCATTAACCAAAAATCCGTATTTTATCAGTATATCCAACGTTAATACAACAATTGATTTAAACTATTACTAGATTTTAAAAAAGCAATTAGTTATTATGTCTGAATAAACCTTATTATTTATAGAAATTTATGCAAATTCTCTATATGTTGGTGAAGACCGCCCCCTATTGAGGATTTACGCTTTTATTTATTAGGAGATAAAATGAATATTCTTGTTTCAGGATCACTAGCTTTTGACCGGATCATGGACTTCCCCGGGAAGTTTTCTGATCACATACTTCCGGATAAGGTACACGTCCTCAATGTATGTTTTATGATAAATGAGTTGAAGGAAAACTTTGGAGGTACTGCCGGTAATATCGCGTATGCCCTTTCACAACTAGGTGAAAGCCCGACAATAGTAGCCACTGCGGGTCGCGATTTTGACTCTTATAAAGAGTGGTTTGGTAAGAATAACATTTCCACAGATAATATTAAGATCATAGACGATGAACTCACAGCCGGTGCGTATATAACTACTGACCAGTCGGATAATCAGATAACAGCATTTAATCCGGGAGCAATGAAGTTCGGTGCCAGTTATGATTTTGAAACTACCGCGCACAATAACACGATTGCCATAGTTTCACCGGGAAACCTGGACGATATGTATAATTTTTCCAATATATATAAACAGAAAAAAATTGATTATATTTTTGATCCCGGACAGTCTCTTCCCGCTTGGTCTAAAGAAAAACTAATAGAGATGATAGACGGGTCCAAAATATTTATCTGCAATGATTATGAACTGCAGATGACACAGGAGAAAACCTCCATGACAATTGATGATATTATGGAAAAAACGGAGACATTGGTACAAACGAAAAGTGAACACGGTTCAGTAGTAATACTAAAAGAGCATGGCCAAACTAAAAATATTGATATTCCTGCTGCCAGAGTAGATTCTGTAAAAGATCCTACAGGAGCGGGTGATGCTTACAGGGCTGGATTAATAAAAGGATTCTTTTTGTCGGACAACGACATTGTCCATGCCGCAAAAATGGGTGCAGTCACAGCCGCATATTGCGTAGAGGTTTATGGTCCACAGAATTTCAGCTTTAACACTGAATCTTTTAACAAACGATTTGAAGAAGCTTTTGGTGAAAAGGCATTTTAAAAATACTGCTTTGTACACTGATCAAGTAAGAAACACCGGGTAAACTGCCCCCGTCCGAACGGGTTCATCCGGACAGGCGACTTTGCTATTCAGGCGGGAGACCATTACCTGCATTAATGCAGCTCTTCTCAAGTTTGTTGAGGAATAAAATAATATAGGGGCAACTCATAAATTGCCCCTATATTATTAATCTCCGTAACTATGGCCATCCGGTCTTTACTATCTCTTTATCAATCCAATCTATTCTAGCCCTTTTGCCATTTCTTTAAGAGTGTCTTTCCGTAATAAATTCGTAATAATTCAAGTAACTCTATTAAATAGTAATATTATTTCGCTCTCGTTTATCAACCTGATAGAACAAATTTCCGCAAATAATTCCCCTTCTCTCATAAGATGTTGCAATCCAAAGAGATATAAGGCTGCACAAACTTTTGTCCACAATCATTTATGATCGGTATAGTAATTGCTCTTTTACCGTACGATTAAACGTGTTTTTAATTCAGGAAATATTTCACCCTGTTAGATAGAGCATGGGGGAGGGGATACCGGACTCCGGTATCCATGACTATCTGGCAGGGATAACTTTTTGGAATAACTGCTATCTGATTCTTTATCATTTTCCGGAGTCACCATGAAACCCGGAATAGACTGCTACCCAAACTATTAACCCTGCAAAACAGACGAAGCTCATCTATGGAACTATCATCTCGCAATAGGATACCACGGTAATTAACAACTTCTTTTCACCTTGAGAAAAACTATCATACTTTTCACCATCAACCTGACAATAAGTATCTCCGGTAAAATCCAATTCCAATCTATCAGTCTGAAACTGCATGAGGTTCCGGGTTACCGTATCAAGCGGTTTTTTTAATAGCAGTGCGAAAAACAGGTGTATCCATTCCCACATACTCCGAATAACCGTTACTTCAAACTTGCCATCATTCATTCTACACTTTGATGATATTTCCACTCCGCCCGCATAAACTTTTGTGTTAGTAATTAGAATCCCACATAAGCCTTTACCTATAGTCGCTACCTCAGTTGTTGCATTTTCATTTTCATATCTGATTTCAATTTCGAATGGTATCCGGTAAAAAATATTCTTTAAAGCAAGTAATCCATAAAAACCCTTGTTAGAGATGCATCTGCAAATATTTCTGAAAACCGGCATATGTCTTAGCCTGTCAAAGTCATTGGATATCTTTGCATCGTTACCAATGCCGAAATAATTTGTAAATATGAATTTGTTTCCCAGGCTCAAAACATCCATTCTCATGACTTTGCATCTCAGGATCATCTTTAACAATGCTCCCAGCCCCTGAGATTTATAAAGATGCAGAATACCAATTGAATTCGCCAGATCGTTTCCGGTACCAATGGGGATTATGCCAAGTTTCGGCTTTTTCTCTAAACAAGTTATTACTTTTACAATCTGAGAAATAGTACCATCACCACCCGCAACTACTACGATTTCATAGTTTGATAAAATATTCTTACACTGTTTTTCTATATCTTTTTCGGAATAACCTATATCATAACTACCACGATCAAGAACTCCATTAAGTTCTGTAACAATACAATCCTTCAGACTCTGCCCGGACAGCTTTCCGGAAACAGGATTAATTAAAAAAAGTGCTTTTTTCATACAGTTTTTGTAACGTCTTAATAAAAAGAGAAAGGCGTTCTTATCATAGTGTTCCCACAACTACACCTTGCCACATTCTACCATATTTTTAAATTGACATTATGATTTAATAGCTTTAACCTTCATTACGTTAACCAAAATAGGGGCAAAATTGCATTTTCAATAAAAGATAATAAACATAAATCCTACCTTGCTGTATTTTAAAACAAGATGGCTATTTTAAGTAATAATCTTACAACGTTCTATAGCTTCAGTCAGGAAAGTCCTGACAAGTTGACTATTCATTTTCAGGACAGGTTGGATGTGAGTAACGCCGAACTGCTTATAAAGGAGTTGAATGTACTTCTACGGACCCACAAACCAAATAACCTGGTAATTGATCTGGATAAACTGGATCATCTTGACGACTATGGGGTATCCGTGTTTGTGGAACTTAAGAAAACGATGGGTGAGAGACGCGGCACCTTCTCACTAATAAATGTTTCTGAAAAAGCTGAAGAGGTTCTCTCAATGCACAGTTTCAATGTTTTGGGACAGCAACCTATCTCCGAACATAAAATATCTCCAAACTTTTTTGCAAACCTTGGGAATTCCATATTTAGTATAGGATGTGAGATAGGTTTCATGCTTACGTTTCTTGGTGAAACCTGTTTTTCATTTCTAAGGTTTTTGCGACATCCCGGATCGTTACGCTGGAACGATACTATAGAAAACATGAAGCGTGTTGGATTGGATGCATTGCCCATCGTTGGTTTGATCAGTTTCCTCCTGGGCCTGATAATGGCATTTATGTCATCTGTTCAACTCCAACAGTTTGGAGCCAATATTTACGTGGCTTCACTTGTTGGAATTTCTATGACCCGTGAATTGGGCCCGATTATGACGGCCATCATTGTAGCCGGACGTTCAGGTTCCTCCTTTGCGGCTGAGATAGGCACCATGAAAATATCAGAAGAGGTAGATGCCTTATCTACTATGGGTATTAACCCGAACCATTTCCTTGTACTTCCACGAGTGATTGCTGCCTGCATGGTAGTACCCATATTGACTCTTTTTTCAGATTTATTTGCTATTTCAGGTGGTTTGGTAGTAGGGGTTACTATGCTGGATCTCACCATCAGTGGTTACACAAACCAGACGATAAATACTCTTACATTTTTTGACGTATTCTGGGGAGTGTTCAAAAGTGGGCTCTTTGCCCTTCTCATTTCCTGGACGGGATGCCTTAAGGGATTTCAGGTAAAAGGCGGCGCTGCCGGAGTAGGACAGGCGACTACATCGGCAGTGGTAACCAGTATTTTTCTGATCGTCTTGAGCGATTCGCTCCTCGTCGTCATACTCCGGTATTGGAATGGATAACAGAAAAAGGAAAGTTGTAATCGTGTATGCGGAAAATGAGCATAAAACGTGAAATAGTAAATACAACATATTAAAGTGATGATTAATAAACCGATAAAAGAGAAGAGAGTTGCCATCAAAGTTACGGAGATGGTGGCTGGTTATGGAGAAGATATAATACTGAACCATGTTAATTTCGAAGTAAACGAGGGTGAAATATTTGTAATTCTGGGTGGAAGCGGCTGCGGAAAATCTACTTTGCTCAAACATCTTATAGGTCTGAATCAACCGATATCCGGAAGCATCGTTATTGACGGTGTTGATATTACTGATTATAAAGGAGGTAGTTTCCAACAGGTTTTGCGTCAATGTGGTATCCTGTTTCAAAGCGGTGCGCTCTTCGGTTCAATGACCGTTGCCGAAAATGTGGCACTGCCAATGCAGGAACATACAGATTTGACTGCTGCTTATATTGATAATATTGTAAGGATGAAGCTTGCTCAGGTAAGTCTGACAGGATATGAAAATCACCTGCCGTCAGAGATCAGCGGAGGGATGAGAAAACGGGCGGGTCTTGCACGTGCGATGGCACTCAATCCAAAAATTTTATTTTTTGATGAACCCTCTGCCGGCCTTGATCCCGTGACTTCTGCAGAACTTGATCAACTTATTATCCGTCTTAACCGGAGCTACGGTACGACTATGGTAATTGTCACTCATGAACTTCCCAGTATATTTGCCGTTGCAGATCGTGTTATAATGCTTGATAAAAGGTTCAAAACAATTATTGCGGAAGGGGCACCTCAATATTTATGTGATAACAGTCAAAATCCATATGTAAGACAGTTTTTCAATCGCGAAACTGAGATTGATAAGGATAATGATATATTGTAAATCGCACACCCGGAGGAATCAGTTCGGGAGAGAATGACAGTGGTAGGTTATGTTGTTTGATTTTATCGCAATAGCATCCTAAATTAGGAAATTTAAATTATGATTAATCAGAAAGCTAAATTCTTTGTTGGTTTGTTCATGGTTAGCGGGATCAGCCTTGCAGTGGTAGCCATCATTTTGTTGGGTATGAACCGTTTTCTTGAAAAAGGGCAATTCTACGCAGTTTATTTTAACGAGTCAGTTCAAGGGTTGAAACCCGACTCTCCTGTGAAATACAGAGGAGTTGCCATTGGACATATTGAACGAATAAGCCTGGCTCCGGATTCCAAATTAATAGAGGTTATCCTGAATATAGAATCTGATATCAGTCTTGAGGAAAATATGGTGGCGCAGCAAAAAGCAGTGGGGATTACCGGTAGCAAATTTATTGAACTTGATCGTCAAAAGGATGAAGATGAGGACCTTTTTCCAAAACTGGAATTCCCCACCGAGTATCCCGTATTAGCATCAAGACCATCAAACATAAGCGAGTTGTTTCGTGGTATTGACGATATCGTGCAGAAACTCAATGCACTTGATATAGCTGGTATCTCGACTAGTTTAAAAACTTCTTTAGATCGTATGGATCAAACAATGAGTGATATTGATGCGAAGGGAATCTCAAGTAATATTAAGACTTCATTGGAAATTATAAATAAAGGTTTTGATCAGGAACGATGGGGTAGACTTATTTCTGGTCTTGAGAAAAACGTAAACGCTCTTGAGAAATTTATAAACAGCACTGATAGTCTTATGCAAAAAACCTCTGGCATAATGGACCGTGCCGGAGTTGAGGTTTCAAATCTCAGTCACCATCTAATTGCAATTGGCCAAAATCTAGAAAAAACAACAGGGAATCTTGATAATTTACTGGAACAGATCTCTACTCATCCATCACAACTCCTGTTCGGTGATCCACCACCAGAGAGAGTACTTGATGGTAGTAATGAATAATAAACGATTATTAGTTAATCAACACTTTCATTTAGAGAGGTTAAAATGATGCGCCTTACCATATTTATTCCGATCATATTTTTAATATCTTCTGGTGGTTGTGTAACACTCAAACAACCAAATATGAAGGTTGAACATTACACGTTGGAATATGATGCATTGCGACAGGTAACGAATACCGATTTAGACCCTGTGCGAGCGGCGCTAAAGATTGAGCGTTTCAGCATAGCGCCAGTCTATAATACCAGCAGAATTATCTATAGAGACCAAGAGTTTAAACGCTCCTCTTATTTCTATCACAAGTGGAAGTCAAACCCCGCAGATCTGGTAACGTATTTCCTGACACGAGATATCAGGGAAAGCGGTCTTTATACAGCGGTTAACGTGCCCGATAGTAAAATCACACACACTCATATTGTAGAAGGTGTGATAGATGAGTTTCTCGAGTGGGACTCAAAAGATAAATGGGAAGCGGTATTAAGTATGAATGTAACGTTACTGGATGCGGGTACATCAGATATCAGCAAAAGAGTTGTCTTTCAACAAAGTTTTTCATCCAGAAAAATATGTAAAGAGAAACATCCAAAGGCCCTGGCTCAAGCGATGAGCCAGGCCATGGCCGAAGTATCAGAGGATATCTGTTTGACGATCCATAAAGCTTTAACAGGGAAATAGAGGGAAAATAGATGCTGGATATTATAAACAGGCCGGAGATGCAAAAGTTTACTGTGTCCTTTGCCTCCGGAGAGACTCTATTTCTTCAAGGAGATAATTCGCAAGACATGTATCTTCTTGTCAGCGGACAGATTGAGGTCTTCAAGGATGATAAAAAAATTGCCGATATTACCGAGCCCGGTACGACTGTAGGTGAAATGTCTTTCCTGTTAAACGCAAGAAGAACCGCAACGGTCAAGGCACTCACGGATGTCGAGACCATCAAGATTTCAACCGACCAGATTACCGATTTTATGCATGGTAATCCAACCCTTGTTTTACATATAGCATTGAAACTAGCCAAACGGCTCGAAGAAACTACCCGTATAATGCACGGCCTCAGGGAGTTTAGCGATCAACTGCCTGATGCGATTATCATGGCCGACAAGGAAAAACATATCCTCTCTTGGAATCATGCTGCGGAAAAACTATACGGTCGTACCTGGCAGCAGATGAAAGGCTATCCATTAGCCGATTTATACCAGGATCCAGGAACTTACGAGCAGTTTGTAGTGGACGTGCAGACAGGCAATTCATTAAGAGAAAAGGAGCTGGCGGTCAAACATCCTGACGGGAACGCGCTGTTTGTATCCACCAGCACAACCGTACTGTATGATGGCCATCACAATATAGAAGGTTTTATCTTCCTCAGTCGTGATGTTACTACAAGCAAAGATCTTGAAAAAAAATACAAACGAGTTAAAAGATGGTTAATTCCATCAATCGCTTTTTTCTGTCTGGTGATAATAGCCATATTTTTCAGTATTCCCTATTTTTCCAGAGGTAACAAGATTCTCGATTACAAAAAAGGAGTCTTCGAGAATCGTATTATTGAGGACTCACAGAATATAACTATGGCTTTAACCGAACCCCTGGCAGCCGGAAATTTAACAGCCATTACCGATATAATCCGGGCCTTCTTTGATGACGAAAACCATGCGCATTTTGGAATTAAAGGTCTTTTACTGCTTAATAGTGACAAGAAGGTAATAAGTGCATATTCGCCTGATCAGAGTAGCGCTGTTGCGACCATCGTTGGTTCCAGCTACAGTGGCATCAAATTCAAAGGGGAGGAGGGGGCTGCATATAAACACCTTACCCTGTTCCGTGCAGACAAGAAACATCGTATGGGTGCAAAGGGAGTAGAAATCGCTTATGAAATACGTCAGAAAGATGGTGAGCTGACAAACTGGCTGATCTTCCAACTGGACATGGAGCACCTGGATCTGGAATATGGCATTAATACGAAGATATTGTCTAAAATAGATTTCCAGAAAGATTAAAGAAATAAAGGAGATAACCTACCTCTCCCTTAAATTCGTTCACCTTATACGTCAACCATCCAATTCGGATCAAAACAGGCATGGCAGCTTGGACATATCAGGATAATTTTACACTGTTCTTTTGTCTGCCGTACAAATGATGTATGAAAGCCGTCCTCGTACCCACATTCAGGACAAACATGAAGTTCATCTCCTATTGTTATCCGCTCCGGTTTCTTACTCATAACGTTTCCTTCCACTTGATCGAACATCCCATCGATGGGTATTGATTGGAATTTGGTTTTCTACCTTCAAGTAGTGTTTGAATTGCATCATGTAAATCGTGCGACGTTACTTTTTCAGGATGCTGCCAGTTGTCATCTATCTGGCCGTGGTAGCACAACTCTCTCTCCTTATTGTAAACGTATATGTCTGGTGTGCATTGCGCTTGATATTTTTTTGCTACTGATTGATCTTCATCTCTTAAATAGGGAAAGTTGTATCCTTTTTCTTTTGCCCTCTTGACCATACCTTCAAAATTATCTTCCGGGTATTTAACACCGTCATTCGGGTTGATTCCGACAAGCTGGACATTTCGTTCCACAAATTTTTCCTGCAACTGGACGAGCCTGTCATCCACAGCCTGCACATACGGACAATGGTTGCACATAATGACAATAACCAGAACATCCTTATCGTCATATTCAGCAAGTGAGTGCGTTTCCCCGTCTATACCCTTCAAGCAGAAATCTATCGCCTTTGTCCCTAATCGTACATTGATTGATTTTAGTAGTGCCATTTCTTACCTCCTGGTTAAAAAAAGCATTTATTTTATTTTCTCAATAAAACTCTTGAATGCTTCTTCAATGATCTTTTCGTGCTGTTCCGGTGTCTCCGCCCTGCCATATTTCTTTATGATGTTGTCCCATTCAGGAGTTCCATGGTATTGATGGCATCCCATGCACAACCCCTCTCTCTCCACAATATTCCTTTCCTTCTCATTTAACGGCCTGTCTTCAGGCAGCGGCATGTTCTGTATCTGTTTCCCGCTCCTCGTAACCAACTGGTCTAAGGCAAAGGGAAAGTCAGTAATCTTCGGGACTTGCCATTTACCGGTCTTCGCACCGGGGATATCACCATATACGCCCTTAGATAGGTCCTGAAAGAGAGGGCTGTCTCCCAGGATTTTCCCGGCACTCCTTGAGTTACCCGTACCATAGCCAATAGCCTTAGGGTTGGTGTGGCAATCCTCACACGTCCTGGCAACCAGTGAAATTGAATGAGGCTGCAAAGGGGCAAGTGTTGGAGAATTATGTCCGGTTGAAGTAGTATATGTTTTATTAAGGGCCTTAATCTCTCCCTTTTCATCAATAAATGTGTAGAAGACCTGGCACCCCGGAGCAAGCGGTGACACCTTCTCCCTCAAATTCATTCCCAATATCGGGCTTTCCCATCTCATAAAAGAGCGATTTTCCAATGACAGGTTACCGTCTTTCTTTGTCACCGTTTGTCTTCCGGTTACAGGATCAACCTTTTTAGAAGTAGTGATCCAATCGGTACCCTCTGCCCTTCTGTCATATTCCATGTGGCATCCAAAACATTGAGGAGCCCATGTGGCATGGCACGCGTAACATTCCATTTTTTCAATATGCTTGTGAATGGTCGACATAGCCACCTTACCCTGTTTGGTCTTGTAAGTATCGGTTTCATCTATTTTCTTCAACAGAGGTATTTCATGTTTTTTCCCGGTAAATCTGCTGTAAACATATGACGTGTCTCCCTCTCTTCTCCAGTTTTCTTTTACGTTTCCCCTTGAAGTAAGTAGATACTCCACACTGTTTTTTTTATATGTTCCCCTGTCACCATCCAGAGTTACCGGAGTTCCATATCCCACGGAAAGCTCCCAGGGGAATTTCTCAGGCGTTCCGTGGCAATCGTAACAGCTGATCTCCACCTGGTATAACGTTGCCGGATAAATATTGCCGTCACCGTGTACATCAATTGATGTGTGACAGTCCACGCACTGCATTCCTCTTTCAAAATGTACGTCTTTCCGCACATGCATATACTCTTTCGTAAAGAGCGGTTTCTGCGCCTGTCCCTTTTCATCAAAAGGAGCGGCATGAGCGTCCTTTATATAATCAAACTCAAACATTCCCACAAAGGTCGTTCCTATCCTCTTTCCCCTCGTGTGACAGTGAGTACACTGAGCGGCAGGAATTGCCGTAGTAATGCGATGTTTTAACGGATGAGGGCGTTCACCCGAGTTTTTAATATTTGGATCATTCCCTTCATACTGCCCGTCGTTTCCATAGAGCATGTGGCAGGCTGCGCAACCTGATGCCCTGAGATCACCTCTTTTACCTCTTCCCTCTCCCCAGACATGGCATCGTCCACACTGTTTCCTATAGGTATCTGAGAAACCGGCTCTTTCTTCCGATCCGAACACACTTACGCCCTTTTCGAAATCCGGTATCTCCTCTACCCTGTCAAGTCTTCTCAGATATCCGAACTTAATGGCCTTTTCCGTCCACTCCTTGAATTTATCTGTGCCTACACCGGGAACCTGGCCATCCGTGTCAACCATGTCAAAGTTACCATAGGGAAAGGTGCCCTTCGAAATTACACCGTTTGAAGAGAGATTTTTATTTACAATACCCGTCTGAAGTGAATGAAGCGATCTGGACAGCCTGTTTGTGTAATCTTTCCCAAGAGTCCCTGACGGATCCAGAGTGGCAGTCTGTCCCGACATGATCTCCCCACCAACAGGTTTTTCAAGTGGTTTCCCCATTAAGGTTGTAATACTCCCTTTGCCATCATGACACTTTGCGCATCCTTTTCCCTTATGAAGTACCCACATACTGGATGGATTTGGAATGAGCCCCTTATGAGATTCTTCTTTATTGTCAGATGATGGAACACCCTCGTGGCAAATGGCGCACTCATAACCCCTGCCCTTTCCATATTTCTGTTTGGCAAAGAGCAGAAGATACGGCTGCATTCTGTCATTAATAACTTCAATCCCTTCATGGCATGACATACATCCCATATCTTCATTCTCTATGTTTAAGACGCTTTTGGAAATACTTTTTACAGTAACAATCTGGGTACTATCGGAACCAGGTGTTGTATTTTCAACGCTGACCGATTGCATGCTTCCGGATTCAGGTACCGCTTTGCACGCACCAATCATCCCCGAAAAAACCGTAAGAATTACTATGATAAATAATTTTATATTCTTCATGAAATTTTCCTTAATGTTATAAATCACTGATTACAATGGACAAGTAATGATTATTTAACGAACATCATTATACAAGAACTTATGAATTTTTCCATCAAATGCTATACTAAATCCTTTTAACGAATTATCTGGATTCAACAAACAAGTGCAGATAGTTATTAGTTTTTAATCAGTAGTATCCGTTTAGGCTATTGTGTGTGTGTAACACGTAGGGCAATCCTTTAGGTTTGCTTTCGTACATTAAGCGCAAGGCTAAAGCCTCGCCCTACGTCTCTTCGACAGTCCGGGCATAAAAAAGCCGTGTGTACAAAAATCTAACTGGATACTACTGAGAGGAAAGAAAAAAAAGAGTAGCAGACACCGTAAAGTTGTTCTTTCCGTAATAACTTACAGAAGATTTTATTCGCTAAGGAATGTAGGAAATCTAGGAACAAATACACAAAACAGATCCTTTATTGGATTGTAGACTTCGGGTTTAGGGATACAGGGTGAAAGATGTGAGCCTGAAGTTAGCCAGGTTGTGCTATAGAGTTCAGTATTTCAACTCCACGTTCCAGAGTCTCAAAAGTTGCAGCGTATGAGATCCTGAAATGGGTTTTCTTTTCTGAAAACACACTGCCGGGTATGATTAACAAATCGTGCTTTATTGCCTCAGTAACGAATTCTTCATCGGTTCCCCATGGCACTTGAGGGAAGGCGTAAAACGCGCCATCAGGCTTGATTAACTTGTAACGCTCTTTAAGGCCTTCATAAACGAAATCACGTTTCTTTTTGTAATCTTCTACATACGCATCCATATTAACATCCATGGCCTTTACTCCGGCTACCTGCGCAAATGAGGGAGCACAAATATAGGTATACTGCTGAAGTTTCATCATTTCATCAATAATGTTTACAGGACCAATTGCGCTGCCTAATCGCCATCCGGTCATTGCGTATGATTTGGAAAAACCGTTACAGGTCACCGTATTTTCATAATATTTTCCAATGCTCTGATATTCTATGTCATAAACGAATTTCTTATATATTTCGTCTGAAATAATTACCAGGTTGTGTTTTTTTGCAATGTCGCTGATATCTTTAAGGTGTTGCGGGTTGTAAACTACACCGGTAGGATTAGACGGACTGTTTATAATGATGATTTTAGTGCGCGGACTTATAAGAGGTAAGATGCGTTCCGGGGTGAGTTCAAAATCAGGATATGTGTCAATAAACTTCGCCTTACCACCGCAAAAATTCACAAGATGTTTAAATGACACAAAGTAGGGATCCGGTACAAGGACTTCATCTCCAGGATTTATGAGAACCATAAACGCAAGTGTTAAAGCTCCGGCCACACCGGACGTAATCATTATGCTATCACCCTTGATACCGCGTTCTTTTCTTGCTTTTTCCAGGATCTTTTCACCAAGTTCAGGTATACCCTGGGTCCTTGTATATCGGTTAAAGCCCCCTTCAATTGCTTTTATTGCTTCTTGTTTCACCTCTTCAGGGATATCAAAATCCGGCTGTCCGATACTGAGGTTAACCGGATTCTTAATCTTTTGTGCAAGATCAAATACCTTTCTTATCCCAGATGCTTCAAACCCCTGCATTCGATCTGCGATCATCAGGATGCTGCCTTATCATCAGTAGCTTCAGCAGCTTTCTTCACTTTTGCCTTCCTCTTTAGCTTCATAATTTTTACCTTTGGCAAACCGTACACAGACTTTTTTTCATCCCATAAACCTTCATCAGTCAAAAATTTTATACGTTCCGGTCTTGTAAGAACATTTCTCTGCCTGACCAATTTACTCTTTGCTACAAGACTTTTGTCAATACTCATTTTGTATCCTTTCTTCCTTATCGTACTTGAATTGGATAGCTACTTGCAAATTGCTTTTTTCCTTCGTATTCTAACTTGCTGATCGCATTTAAAGCCTTCGTTAGTTCACTACTATCCTTAGAATTAAATTTACCCGTACATACAACAATCTCCTTACCTCTTTTTGCTACAAATGTATTGTAGTTCGTCATGTTTTTGATAGCTTTTGCCAGATCACGTGCCTTCTTTATATGTTGTTTTGTATCACTATAGGATATAATCTGAAGAGTCCATTTGATATTTCCAGCCTTTTGATTTGTTATCACTGAGGGCCTTTTTATTGATAAATCTACTGTATTTATCTTTTTGCCCCGAGGCATTGACTTAACCCCGCCTTCCAACTCAGAATATTCAACAGATCTCTGTACCGTCTCAGGAATTAATATATCTTTAATGCCAATCTTGTAACCGACAAAAAAACAGGCTAATGATAAAAAAACGGCGCCTAACGCGCCAAATATCAACGTTTCCTGTTTAATAACAACTTCATTAAGAAATAGCTTTCTAGGTTTTTTAGTATCGGCTTGGGCCTCTTTGACCTCTTTCTCTCTTTGTGTGTCTTTAATCCAACCTAGTGGGCTCTTCTTTTGATTATCAACTATGATATCCTGACTGATATCCTGACTTCTTTTTTTGTCCGGTCGGGGTAATACCGTTGGATTCACTAGATCTCTTTCAAGCACTTTACTATCACATTTAACTTCTTCATCATGTTGTTTTTTGAAAACTTCAAAAAACTCTTTTGATTCTTTCTCTTTCCCAAACATTACCGCCCCTTAATGTAAAGTTAATGATTTATAAATAATCGGCTACAGAAAGATTTTAAGATTTTTTAAACAGAATTGAGTAATTCGTTCCTGAATCCATGTCCCTGACCTAAAAAGGTCATGTTGCCCGCACTGGCGGGAAATAATGTGAAGGCAGGTAAAAAAATCATCCCACAACAGGTTTATAAATCTATAAAGACATATCGACAGATATCTTTATGATACAAGTGGTAAAGTCTATAAAAAACAGATTTTATTGTCAAGGTTTTTCGCTTATACAGAAGGTATGCCACATAGTACGGCGTAGCAGCAACCAGGTTTGAAGTGTCTAAAGTTAGTAAACAGGTACGGTTTGAACCGTTTGAGTCGTTTAAACCGTTTAAACGGTTATTTTTAGACACTCTTAACTTGTTATAACACGAAAATATTCTTCTAAAAAAAAGGTCCTACCATGTAATGTTGTAAGCTACAACAGCCAATAAAATACCATTGTCTTTCATCTGAGGCTCGTGTATTATTCAGTAGAAAATGGACGATTAGGAACCATAGTTGCAAATTTCGGCATTTTTGCTTAGATTTCCGTATTTTTCCGGTTAAGGATAAGAGTAAGTGTGAATAAGAATGTGATTGAGAAGATTGAAGATCTTCGCGCAAGGATCCGATACCACGATGGAAAATATTATGTTGAGAATATGCCGGAGATTGCGGATTATGATTATGATCAGCTAATGAAAGAGCTGGGAAGGCTCGAAAGTTCCTACCCGCAATTTATCACGCCTGATTCACCAACTCAACGCGTAGGTGGCGAACCTGTTTCAGAATTTGCACCTCTCGAACACAGGATACCTATGCTCAGCATTGAAAATACATACTCAGAAGATGAATTAAGAGAATTTGACAAGAGAATCAGGCGGATGTTAAAAAATGACCGCCTGAATGAAGTAGTCGGGCAGGCACCGGATCAAGCAGACAATGTCGAACCAGCCGATGAAATAGAATATGTTGTAGAACATAAGATTGATGGTGTGGCAATCACGCTGTGGTATGAAAATGGAGTTTTCACACGTGGCGCGACGAGAGGTAATGGTTTCAGGGGCGATGATGTCACAACAAATTTAAGAACGGTAAAGGACATACCCTTAAAATTTTTGTGCACGGATTACAGCAAGATACCACCGGTTATTGAAATCCGTGGTGAAATTTACATGCCAAACAAAGATTTTGAGATACTGAATCTAAGACGTGAAGAAGCTGGCGAACCTCAATTTGCCAATCCCAGAAATGCTGCTGCTGGCTCCCTAAAACTCCTTAATCCTCAAACAACGGCTAAAAGGCCCCTCCGCTTATTTGCCTACTCCTTCGGGCATTATGAAGCTGGTAAATTTACCAGCCACATTGAATGCCTTGAGGCTATAGAAAAGTTCGGTCTTCCGGTAAACCCACACTATAAATTATATAAGACTATAGATGAAGTTGTTTCATATTGCAACTCATGGGAAAGCAGACGAGATGAGCTTGATTATCAGGTGGATGGAATGGTCATTAAGGTTAATTCGTTAGAACTTCATGACAAACTGGGGTCGACCAGTAAAGCACCGCGCTGGGTTATCTCATACAAGTACCACCCGGAAGAAATACCCACAAAGATAGAGGCAATAAAGGTACAGGTTGGTAAAACGGGAACATTGACTCCAGTGGCGCAGTTAATCCCTGTCCCACTTAGTGGTACAACAGTAAGCAAAGCATCACTTCACAATTTTGATGAAATTGAGAGAAAGGATATTCGTATAGGAGATTACGTCGTTGTTCAGAAAGCGGGTGAAATTATCCCTCAGGTAGTTAAGATTCTCCATGAAAGACGCACGGGGAATGAGGTAGTACGATTTGATGTGCCGGAAATATGTCCTGTCTGTAAAAGTGGGATTACTAAAGAAAAGGTGTATCTGAAATGTTACAATCCCTTGTGTGTCGCTCAGGCAAAAAGGAGGATAATATATTTTGCAAGTAGAAATGCGATGGATATTGAGGGCTTCGGCCCTGCCATCATCGAACAATTAGTAGATAAAAAAATTATCGAAGATTATGCTGATATTTATTCACTGAAATTCGAAGACCTTGAACCACTGGAAAGGATGGGCGAGAAATCTGCCCGAAATCTTCTCGATGCAATTGGCAAGAGTAAGGACAGAGATTTACACTGTCTGATCTGCGCACTGGGGATACGGAATATTGGTACTCATGCGGCGGAGGTACTGTCGAAACACTTCGGCACACTCGATAAACTCATGGATGCCTCTAATGATAAGTTAAAGGAACTCTCTGAGATTGGAGAAATCACGGCAAAGGTCGTCGTAGATTTCTTCTCAAATAGCCACACAAAAAACGTTATCGATAAACTTAAGGCGGCAGGTGTTAATTTAAGCACCATTCGCAAAGAAGCAAAGACATCTTCTCATATAGCTGGAAAATCTTTTGTGATAACGGGAACGCTGAACGGGTATTCCCGTAAAGAGATAGAGGATATAATAAAAAATCTGGATGGCAGAGTATCATCAGCCGTGAGTGGCAAAACTGATTTTCTGATTGCCGGTGAATCACCGGGGTCAAAACTCGAAGCGGCACAAAAGCTGGGAACAACAACTTTAAGCAAAGTTGAGTTTGAGAATTTGATTAATGAAACATGAGGTAAAATTAGATTTGACTCTGAAGTGAAATGAGGAGAAAGCATGGAAGTTTACGATGGTTTTAATTGGGCAGTGCCAAAAGCGTTTAAAGATGCTATTGCTTCTTGTACCTTTGAAGAAGGTGATACTTTATACAGCACAAAGATGGCATATGGCACATGGGACGAAGTGGTTGACAAAGTAGACCATGCTATACAAGTACATTCTCCAGCGCGCAATAGTAGCAAAAACACATCAGAAGATAATGCCTCGGTGTTTAAAGCAAATTGGAACACTACTGTTAAAGTCGAATTTGTAATTGGTAGTAAACCCAACAATAAAGATAAATTCATATATACAACTCAGGGGCGATTATTCACACTTCTTCAGACAGGAAATATTGAAGTGTTAAATAAGGATAATGAAATCCCAAAGATTCCTTTGTTTGTAGCTGAATTAAAAAAACACATAAACAATGATGCCATTGAATTAATAAAGAAAAATGTAGACGAAGATTTTGATAAACCAAACCTTGTTATTATGGCTTATGATGCAACGAATGATGCATTGGTTGATAAATTTAAATCAATATTTTATTCACTTCACGAATTTAAACCAAAAGTTATAGATTTATCACTTTCTAAATTTGCCTCACTAGAGAAATATCATTTCCATCCTACCTTATCAATAAAAAGTATCGTTATTGATTCAAACTCTCCAGAAAAGATTAGGGATATAATTAAAAAGGTATTGTGGCCAAAAAGAGATTCTAAGAACGCAACTAAATCTTTTTGTAATATTATCGACAGAACGAGGAGTGTTTCATCAAATTCTTTTAAACTTAGAAATCACACATTATTTATTCCATATCAAGTAAAGAGACACGGTGAAATAAGGGTTCATTCATTTAATCACTCCCCTGTTTATCGCTATAGATTGCATACTACAAAGGTTACTGAACAAAACAATATTCCTAAAAGTCTCAAAAATTATCTGGATCTGGTTTTTGCTGATTGCCCAAATCATTTATTTACAAAAACTGCCTTTAGAGTTTCAAAGTTAAAAATGGAGATGAGTGTAAATTTATTCAATCATAAATCTCACAAATTAATAGATTTAGCAAAAGATAGCAGAGTGTATAACAAATTTAAAAGTAGGCATGAAAATCTTGAACAATATTTTCTTGATAACGATAAAGGTACTATTGCAGTAGAATTACCGTTATGGGTTGAAGAAGGCGAATTGCAAGATTTTAAAAAGGTGTTTAATATAACAGGGCCACTAGTCGGTCATATTGATATATTAAGAATTGAAGATGATGGGAAAATAGCGGTTTGGGATTATAAGCCAAATGCGTACAAAGAAACGAAAGCATATGTCCAAGTATTTTTATACACTTATATGTTGTCTGTTAGAACAGGAATAAAACTAAGTGACTTTATTTGTGGTTACTTTGATGAGGTTGACGCCTATCAATTTAATCCGTGTGAAGCTATAGTTGCTTACGGTAAAAATACAACTGCTATTAGGTCTTCTTTTGTAAAAGGAGATTCTTCCGGTTAGCAAGGGTAGTAGTTTTTAATTTTATAGTTGAACAATAAGGAAAAGATCACAATGTTTGGATGTCTGATAAAAACATTAGTGATAAAAAAAATAAAATGGAAAAATTGATAAAAAATGCTTTAAAATCCGCCAAGGCGGATCAAATAGAAATACGTATTAATGAAGGACGAGGAACGGGAGTCTCTTATGTAGGCAAGGAATTGGAGAGTATAGGCGAAAGCAGTATGATGGGTGGATGTGTACGTGCTCTCGTCAAGGGAGGATGGGGATTTGTAGCCTTTAATGATATTGAAAATTTATCTCGCTACGTCAAAATGGCATGTGAGCAGGCAACACTTGTTGGTAATAAGGACGTTTCGCTGGCAGAAACCGGGGTGATTAATGACGTTGTAAAGACGCATGTTGATCTAGACCCGGCAGACGTTTCGCTGATTGATAAACATGATTTGTGTCAAAAGTATAATAACATAATCTTATCTTCAAAGAAGATCCAGACTTCCAGTGTAAGATATGTGGATTCCCACGGTACGCTTTACTTTGCGAACCTGGAAGGCAGTTTTATTGTTAGCGAAAATATATTCTGCGGTGTTTCTGTAATGGCAATGGCAAAGGACGGCATGGACGTACAGCAGGCTTATGATTCAATTGGAGACCTCCGAGGATACAAGAAGGTTGAAAACTTTGAAGAAAGTTGTGAAGAGGTTACAAAGAGAGCGGTAGATTTACTCTCCGCGAAACCCGTGGAAGCAGGTAAATATACTGTAATTGCTGATCCGAAACTTTGCGGTGTGTTTACACATGAGGCGTTTGGACATCTGAGCGAAGCAGATTTTATCCATGAAAACAAAAAACTCCGTGAGATTATGAAAATCGGAAAACGCTTCGGCCCCGATGAATTGTCTATTGTTGATGACGGCACATTGGAAGGAGAAGCGGGTTATAATAAGTATGACAGTGAGGGTACTCCTACTCAAAAAACGTACCTGATAAAGGATGGGATCCTGACCAACCGGTTGCATTCAAGAGAAACGGCAGCCAAAATGAGCGAGAAGCCTACAGGAAACGCAAGAGCTATCAGCTATGGCAGTGAACCGATTGTGCGCATGACTAATACTTATATGGAACCCCGTGATCAAACGTTTGAAGAGATGCTGACAGGAGTAGATGACGGCATTTATGCAAAAGGATCACTTGGAGGCCAGACAAACACAGAGATGTTTACGTTCAGCGCTGAAGAAGCATATAGAATAAAAGATGGAAAGGTTTGTGAACAAGTCCGCGATATAGTATTGACAGGCAATGTATTTGAAACATTAACGAACATAGATGCAATTGGTAATGATTTTGTCCTGTATGGAGGGCTTGGTGGTTGTGGTAAGGGCGGACAGTCTCCCCTGCGTGTAAGTGACGGCGGACCACATATCAGAATAAAAAATGTGACTATTGGTGGCAGATGATAATGTAGACAGGATTCAAGTCAGTAATCATCAACATACAGGCGATATCACAATTAAAGTTGGAATACATCCTCGTATATAAGAAGAGAGTGATAGACCAAAACAAACATACATAAGAGTATTAGAAAAACGTCATACATCGAGAAAAGCAATCAAATTCACAGATAGCCTACGTCAAATTGTAGATGAAAAAATCAGTAAGTAGTTTAGCCATTATTTGATCTCCGACAGATTAAGCATGCTTGATCTTCATATCAGCCATAAGTGGATATATCAATATTTCAAGTGAGGATGGGGAAACAATGTATCTTCCGTTTTCCGGGCTTTATTCTTGCTTTTTTTGGCTCTTTTTACTAACCTTCTCGTTATTGGCACCACTCTTCGTGTTAACCTGTTTGCATGTAATCCTTAGCTACTATAGGAGTCAATATCCAATATTCCAACTAACTATCATACACCCTATTAGGCAAGAAAAGATTGTAAGCGAGACAAGTTTTCCAAGTAAACACTCCACGCCATACTCAATGGCCTTGTAATGGCACTAGCGTATCACCGAACTACTCAGGCGGTGACATCATTGCTCTCAGAATACTGGATACAACTTCTGACGCCAAAATCCTAGAACCTGAGTCGTCAAAATGTATATCTTTTTCTGGCTGAACTTGGTCTATGTATGACAATACTGCATTGTACAAATCATTAACCTCTATATTGTGTTCTTTCATCAACTCTTTGGTCGTAATATTGTACGCTTCAACGTTGCCCTCGATATACCCAATGTCATTTGGTACGGGTGTTGTGGTAGCGAAAATCAATCTGATCCCTTTGTCTTCAAGTTGAGTAATTAACGTTTCAAGATTCTTTCGATACTTCTTAACCGCTAATGCAAGATCTTTTCTTTCATCTCTATTATCTCCGCTTCTCTGCAAATCATGAAGCCCCCAGTTGAAATGTATTATGTCCCAACCTGTTTTACCTATCCACTCCTCTAACATGTTAATCCCCCTCAAAGTTGATGCACAATTTACTGGCTGTAAGAGTGGGCCTCCGATGAACAAACTATGTAGCCGCTGGGGAGCATATTCAACTAGTCGATAAACAATCGCTTTGCCTCGTAATGCATCACGAACAAAAGGGAAATATCTGATAGTGGTTGAATCTCCGATTAGAAGAACTTTAGGTAGTTGATTGTCAACATTATCCACTTTTGCAAACTGTTTGGTAAACAATTGAACTGGAACGGTAAATCGAGAGAGAATTGCCAGTAGTATAATAATTATAATTGCAGATAAGCCTATCCATTTCATTAGAATCTGATCTTTCTACTCCAACATTTTTGATAAATTATTTTTTCATGTTCAACGCAATATTGCATACTACGGACCTTGTTTCTTCTATAGATAATGCTGACACTGAACAGGTTATACATACTACAAAGAAGTCCTTATCAGGCTTAAAGAGTGGGAATCATTATCTACTCTTAAAGAAGAACTAGAGCCTGGATAGCCAAATACAACATCAATTCTCCACATTCTTCATTTAAATAAAAAATATACTGCGCCCAATTAAGCAAGCAGATACTTGACTCTCATTCACTTTCACCCAGACGAAGACAAAAAAGGATAGAGTCGTTCGGTAGTATTTATTAAAACACTTAGATAATTTCCATCTGATTAAATAAAGAAATGATTTATTACTATTTTTTTATCTCGAATGAATTTGCTTCTTTATGAATCATTTTGTTTGAAATGAGTATCTGAGATGTTTTTTCGGCCTGCAGTCTGTTTCCTTGAGGAGATTGGTGGATTTCATCATGAAAATTTTCTGCTTTTTTGCCAATAGTCGCAATATCTACTACCGGTACATTTAATTCACTGCCTAATTTAACAATTTCATTATTAAGGAATTCCAACTTAAGAACTATTCGGTTTTCTCTCCCTTTTTCTCTTCCCTTATTAAACCAATTAGGCTTTCGTCCAAATTGGTTTTTCATTTGTACCGCTAATTTCTTTTTTTCTTTTTCTGAAGCTTCATACATAGTCGCAAAAGTAGAGTAAACAAGTTTTGTATTATGCTCTTTTGCGACAACGGTAATGTGTCTTAAATTAGATATGATAGTTTCCATCAAAATATTATTAACAGGATCATACGCTTTATTAGGACGTCTTGATGGTTCTTTTGATTTTGATGAGAATTTAAATAGTCGGCTTACATTACTCTTAAGAGATAAATATCTATATTTAACTTTAGTAAAAAATTTAAATCTTTTCTGTAGAATAGTATATATATTCGAGTGTTCATACCACTCTGCACCAATAGCATGCATCACATGTGAATAATCAGTCTTAAATGTTTCCGGATTATCACCTATAACCACATCATTAATTCCGTGATAAATATATACAATATCAGGCTCCAGGTAAACCAGGTTCAGCATATAATTAATTAAACTATGCATCGTTGTGTAACCGGAAACTGCTGCATTAATTACTTCAACATTATATCCCTTCTCGTTAAGAATTTTTTCTAATTGAAAGGGGTAGGTGTCTTTTGTCTCCACACAAAAACCATACGTTGTGGAACCTCCAAGAGTCATAATCCTGATTGTCCCCGGGTCTTTTTCCTTATCAAATTTTTTACCCCTAAATAAAAAAGGCGGATGTACGGTATGCGGCAGTATTGGGCTGGGTGCATGATATCCATCTCCGGGAGGAAATGCATATTTAAGATTATCGTAATTGAAGAAATAGTTTTTGACGTATTTCAATCCATAGACAGTAAATTCTGCGTATAAGAGAGATGCAATCAAAATCGATAATATAATAAAGCAGTGAAGGAAAATGTTTCTACGCTTTTTCGTCTTTTTCAATATTTAGCCTGCGATTAGATTTCAAAGAGATGAATTAATTAAAAAATACATAATACAAACATAATGAATTTCTTCAAATCAATAATAGAATATCAACTAATACGTGTAAACAGTTTATGCAACATTGGTTCAGGAAAGATACAAAAGGGATAATCCCTGTTCGTCACAATGGAATTATATCTTAGCTTTTTCTCTAAATCTTCCATCTCCTTTTCCTTCATTAAAGTATTGAGCTGTTTTAACCTGTCAAAAGTCCATTCCTTTTTTACATCGTTCTTTATACCTTTCAATGTACGAAAATAATATGTAATTCTTGTCGGAGCTATTTTATTGAAAAATAGCCTGAGTGCCGAAGTATAAAAGAAAAAGACGTTTAGTTGTAGATAAGCGCAAAGAAGAGAGAGAAGAGAATAAAAACAGGAAGCTGAGAAGAGAAGTTGAAAGAGAGACGAAAGGCCATAATCACAAATCAAGGTTTTGACTTCAAATACATTCCGGTTGTACTAAAGCAGGCTTGACCTTTTTGCATAAATCTTTACAATGCGCTGGTATGGCAGATTGCAGGAGAATTAATTGCCCATATTTATTACACATCTGTAAAATTCGGCTGTAATTTTTTTAAGGAAATACTCAATGAAAAGAAAGCTGTCACTGTTTGCATGTATAGCGATATTTATTTCGTTACAAACCGGTTGTTTTCAATTAAAGAGTTTGGACTTAAAGAGTTTAGACTTTATGAGAATGGATGAATTTCATTCTCAAGTCCAAACTCAAGAACTTCAAACTGAGGGTTATGTGCAAAAGGTTGACAGCTTTATTATAGTACTGGATTCATCATCATCTATGGGTACTATTTACAAGGATGAGGTTGCCGAGCGATATTCCCGGTTTATGATTGCCAAAGATATTGTTAGTCGAATGAATAATACTCTGCCTGAAATGGAGATTCAAGGGACCCTCCAGAGATTTGGTTACGGTTATTCTGCAAGGGGAAAACTGACCGAGGCCGTATACGGGCCGACTACATATTCCAGATTTGGCTTGGAACAAGCTTTACAAAGTATAATAACTCCCGGGGGGCATAGTCCTGCCGGGCTTGCCATTGGGGCGACAAGTAAAATTGTAGGTTCTACAGAAGGTAAGAATGCCGTAATTGTTATAAGTGATGGTGAAAAGCTGAAAGATGACCCTCTCATGAAGGTTAAGACTTTGAAGAAACAATTTGGAGACAGAACATGCCTTTATACGATTTGGGTGGGAAGTAAGACGGAAAGCAAGGAATTTATGGATGAGATCGCCGCAGAAATGAGATGCGGTTTCTCTGTAACAGCTGATGACCTAGCAACAAGCGAAGGTATGGAAGATTTTGTAAGAAAAGTATTCCTTGCGGTGGACAGCGACGGAGATGGTGTTCCCGATGATGCAGATGAATGCCCGGGTACGCCTCCCGGAGTCCAGGTTAATGCTGTGGGGTGTACTGTAGATAGTGATGGAGACGGTGTTACTGACGATGTAGATGCGTGTCCGAATACTCCGAGAGGTGCTATTGTTGATAACCGGGGTTGCTGGGTTGTCAAAGGGGTAAGATTTGATTATAAAAAATGGGATGTAAAACCTCAGTTTAATACAAACCTGGATAATATTATTAATATTTTGAAAAAGACTCCGGGCTTAAAGATAAGGGTAGAGGGGCATACTGACAATATAGGTTCAAAGAAATATAATCTGGACTTGTCGAAAAAGAGGGCACAGGCAATAAAGGATTATCTGGTTGGAAAGGGCATAGATCAGTCACGAATCACTTCAGTAGGACATGGACTTTCAAAGCCGATAGCCGGTAACGATACAAAAAAGGGACGTGCTTTAAATAGAAGGGCTGAATTGATACCCGTGAAATAGTTTAGAAATAGCGAACTGATAATCAAGCCTTTTAAAAATAAATGTGGCAGAGATTGTTGTGTACCACCTGGCATCCGGCAAGATATAATAGCCTTGCTGGCAGATGCGTTATGTACGGACTCTTTGTCGCTCCCGATAACCTTGTAAAGCCATTCGCAGGGATAATCTATGCTGACCTATTGATGATTGATATCTTCTCTGTTATCTCCTTCTTTTCACTGTTTCACAAGAATCATATTGCGGAATATTTTATTGTTCTTAACTATATGCCAAAGTTTTTCTGAGTGTTCTTGAGACCTGTAGATACTAAAGACTATGTATGATTTGTCAAAGAGCTCAATCGAAATATTTGGAACAAAAATAACTGAACTTATCTTACTTCTGAATTGTTCTGCCCCTCTTTTATTTAGTGCAGGATCTAACAATCCTTTAATTGGTTGTCCTTCCCAGTATTCTTGTAGTAACGGCTCTTGTGTTACACCAAACATTACCATCTGAACATCAGTATAATCAAAATGCTCAAAATGAAACTGTGAACAATCTATCACAATTGTAGAAATTACATTTTCATTCTGACTTGGAAATTTGTCAATTTTTTCCAAAATTTTTTCCTGCAATCGAATAGTCACTGCCCCTCAGGTCGCAGGTACTTATCTGGATGCCCACCTTCCATCTGTACCTCAGAATATTTTACTCCATCCTCTATTTCTACTGGAGTCAATGCAGATTTTAATGGATTGCTCATTTCGGGTCTATTTAATTCAAAGCCGAAAATATTTTATGATGCGTTTAGGTATGTAAAATCTACAGTTTTGTCGCTTTCAGGATTAATATTCTTTTCATACTCCAAGCTCAAATTACATTTTTCAAACACCTGTGCAAAATAAGCCTCAAAAATGTAAGAGGAATCTGAAGGATTATTCTCTATGTTTCTAACTATTTCATCATATTTTCCTAAACTCTTTAAAAAAGAAACCGTATCTTTAAGAACTGGATCATTTATCATATTAATATCCATAGATTTAACACGTCTGTAATTGCTGCAATTATTCATTCTAACATAAAATATTTGTTATCTGCGGTTGATCTTTTTGCCTTCTCAGTAATTTAATTTAAACAGCCCTCCCAGCCTTGATTCTGGATAGATACAGAAGGGATAATCCCTATTCGTTACAATAGAATTGTGCTTTAGTCTATTTTCTAAATTTTCTATCTCCTTTTCCTTCTCTTTAATCAGGGGACTGATCTTCTCTTTCATCAGGCAGTTAAGCTGTTTTATCTTGTCAAACGTCTGATATTTTTCTTTGCTATCGTGTGACGTTTTAGTTATCAGCTCTTTTTTTTCACTTGCCATAGATCTCATTTCGGCATCTTCCATAAATTCGTCGGAAGCATATCTGTCCGGATTATAGCCCATATCCTTGATGATATGTTTAAGCGCTATAACATCTTCTTTAGAAACGTTAAATGGTTTATATGGCAGATGCAGGGTCGCTGAGATGGTTGCATATTCAGGTGGTTCTACACCAAAGAACTCTCTTATGATTTCGTCGGTAATCAGATCGTACTTTGCCCCACCAATTCCATGAATGAACAGGTCGGAAAAGAACATCCTTGAGTACATGGTGTTAGCTATCGCCTTTGGGCGGATCTTTATGCCCTCACTTATCACCTCTTTCAACCTTTCCAGATTTTCTGAAGAGTTGCCTCTTTCACCAAAATCAAAATGAGTAACAGTCTCGTTCTCAGATAGTATGCTTATGCGGCTCTCATTTGCTACAGATACAAAGAGGCTTTTCCTCGATCCACCCTCTCTCCACATCCAGAATGGCATTTCGACTACATCCCCTTTCTCCATCAAATCAGGCAGCGGATTAGCCTTAGAGCTTATTTTCTTTAGTATCCGATACTCTCTGAGTTTTGTATTATAGGTTTCTACAAAACTCTTTGCATTCGCCGTTATGTGTAGGAAAAAATTGAGAAATGAATCTGTCTCACTGATAGAAGAAACTGGAATCTCCAGATTGCTGATTCCAAATCTTGTCAAAAAAGCATGCCTTGCAAACGTAAACAGATCACTGAATTGCAGTGTTTCTCCAGCAAGCTTTAATACTACATCCATAAAACCCTCAAACGTCTTCTTCATGTCAGGATTATGCAGGGCCTTTAAAACGCTCTCTTTAAAAGCGGTCAGTTGTGTTGAATCCGCATATCTGATCTCTTCAAAGGCAAGATTGCGTAGGCCGGGAATGTATTCTATCTTTTCCACAGATGAATCCGGGACGTTTATGTCTGGAATGTTCAGACAGTTATCATTACTGGCATCATTGTCTACGACCATATTTATCCCGACAGCATTCACCTTCTTTGCAATACTGTTCACAAGAGTATGCTTTATCATTACACCCGGATGCGCAAGGGTAGGGGAGTGTCCGGTTTGGATTATCTCCTTTTCAGGAGTATAAGGATCATTAATATTTGATAAATTTTCTGTACCAGTTATATTCAGTTTTGTGCAAAGAGAGCAAATTTTCTCAGTGTATTTCCCCGCCTTTTTTAATGTGTCGGATCGAACCTGTTCGCGGAATTGGGAAAAAGGTATGTTGTTAATGTCAAAATTGTAGGATTGGAATCTCTCTTTATTTATATCGATTAATCTCGGAATGTCTTCATGTGCAGGGTCGATGAATATCTCTTTGTTCTGCTTTGGGGTCGTGAATGATTTAATTTTCATATTTTATTACGGGTTACACATTTCGGGGTATGTCGCTATCTCGACAAAGACTATCCTTCGACTCCGCTCAGGATGACGTCACACTGTGCGAAGTCGAAGTGTTATAAACGCCAAAATTCATCTAGTTGCAAGTTTTAGGAAATAGTCATGATTTAATCCGTAACCTCAACTCGAAAACTCAGTTGATTTTTTCTTACCTACTCTTCCAGTTTCTCTTTCAGTTTATGAAGTTTATTGAGTGCTTCCAGCGGTGTGATTTTCGACGTGTCCAGATTTCTTAGCTCTTCAATCACTACATTTTGAGGCGGATTAAAAAGGGCAAGTTGTTTTGGCTCATTTTTTTCTTCACTCTTGATAGTTGCAAATTTAGGTTTGCCATCTACATCCAGTGTTCCGGCTTCAAGATTGGTAAGTATCACCCTGGCCCGTTTAATTACCTCGTTGGGCATTCCGGCCAGCCTTGCGACATGGATACCATAGCTTTTATCAGTGCCTCCCTCAATAATCTTTCTCAGGAATATTATTTCATCTTCCCATTCCCTTACCGCAATGTTATAGTTTCTGATACCCGGGAAGAGCAGGGCCAGTTCAGCCAGCTCGTGATAATGAGTAGCAAACAGTGTTCTGGCTTTCAAGCGTTCATAGATATATTCTGTTAATGCCCACGCAATACTTACACCGTCAAATGTACTGGTCCCACGGCCAACCTCGTCAAGTATAATCAGGCTACGTTTTGTCGCGTTGTTTAAAATGTTTGCGGCTTCATTCATCTCCACCATAAATGTGCTCTGGCCTTTTGCCAATTCATCCATTGCTCCTACCCTGGTAAATATACGATCAACGACTCCTATTGTTGCCTCTTTTGCCGGGATGAAACTGCCCATCTGTGCCATGAGTACGAGCAGAGCTACTTGACGAATATACGTACTCTTTCCTGCCATATTTGGTCCTGTAATGACCATAATCTGTTTGTCTGTCCCGTTAATGTCAATATCATTGGGCACAAATTTCTCAGCCATTAATGTTTTATCCAGAACGGGGTGTCTTCCATCAACAATCCTGAGACCGAGTCCATCTGATATTTCTGGTCTTGTGTATCCGTTCTCGGCCGCTATATTTGCAAGTGTTGAAAGGACGTCTAAATGGGCAATAACGTCTGCCGTCTTCTGTAGACGTTCAGTATAGGTGGACACCTCTTCCCTGATCTTTTGAAAGTACTCGTACTCCAGATCCTTCGCTCTGTCATCTGCGGTAAGTACCTTCGTCTCATATTCCTTGAGTTCGGGTGTAATGTACCTCTCGGCATGTTTAAGGGTTTGCTTGCGAATATATGTCTCCGGAACCCTCTCTTTGTGGACATTTGTGATCTCAAGATAGTATCCGAATACTTTGTTGTATCCTATCTTTAATGAACTTATACCCGTTCTTTCTGTCTCTTTTGCCTGGAAACCGGCAATCCAGCTTTTTCCGTTTTTGCTGATATTCTTCAACTCATCCAGATCGTGATCGTAGCCCTCACGTATCATCCCTCCATCACGGATTGAATGCGGCGGATCAGACACTATGGCGGTACTTATGAGTACCTTTGGTTCTTCCAAAAGATCCAGTGTCTCATGCAAAAGTTTTAGAATGGACGAATTACAGGCAGAAATTTCAGATTTTATTTTTGGTAAAAGGGATAGTGATTGTTTCAGTGAAATAAGATCTCTCGCATTAGCACGGCCAAAGCTGATCTTTGCGGAAATCCTTTCAATATCATAAACGTCTTTGAGCAGTTCACAAATTCCCCTGCACAGGTTTTTGTTACTATATAACTCTTCAACGCCATCCTGCCTGATATTTATATCCTCGGATACACTAAGTGGGCTTACCAACCAGCCCTTTATCAACCGTCCTCCCATAGGGGTTTTCGTCCGATCCATTACCCCCAATAAAGAACCTTCTTTCTGGTGTGTCCTTGAAGTCTTGACCAGCTCAAGACTCAGTTGTGTGGAATGGTCCAGGATAAGGCGATTATGGTTTGAAAACTTTTCAATCTTATTAATATGCTTCAGAGATGTTTTCTGGGTCTCGTCAAGGTAGCCAATCAACGCCCCTGCCGCGCTGAGAGACGGGCCGATATCTTCACATCCAAACCCATCCAGCGAAGACGTACAAAAATGGCCAATAAGTTTCTGATATGCTGTATCGCGTGAGAACTCCCAGTCTGAACGACGCGTAACCATTGCGCTGAAATCTGCAGATATTCTTTCTGAAAGATCAAACCCTTTAAAGGTAATATTTTCAGGAATAATACACTCAGACGGATGTATCCTCGACAATTCGTCGAATAAATTATCCTTATTAATGTCCTGTACCATGAATTTTCCAGTCGAAATATCTACCCAGGACAAACCGACCATATCATCATGTATAAACAGAGACAAAAGATAATTGTTGTCTTTATCTTCCAACATTGTATCTTCAGTAAGTGTGCCGGGTGTGATAATCCTTACGACGTCTCGTTCAACGATTCCTTTTGTGCCTACTTTAGAATCATTTTTTTCAGTGCCATTCTGCATCTGTTCACAAACAGCAACCTTATATCCAGCCTTTATCAACTTTGGTATGTAAGAACCGGCGGCATGATAAGGTATGCCGGCCATAGGCATGGCCTTTTCTCCCTTGGATCTTGAAGTCAATGTAATACCCAGGACCTTTGCGGCGATCCTGGCGTCATCATGGAACATTTCATAAAAATCCCCCATACGGAAAAATAATAATGCATCCTCATTTTTCCTTTTAATACTCATATATTGTTTCATCATAGGGGTTGAAAAAGGCATCTTAACTTTCCTTATATGTACGGTTTCTTACGAGGCAAAATCCTCCGATTACTAACGGTTTCTTAAAATACACCTGCCATCATATAATGTCAAGTTGTAACCGAGGTATTTGACACGATTATGAGAGAAACATTGTTGGAAATAAGTATTGATTTTGTAAATGGTTAACATTAGTATGGATTTTTATAAACCACTTATTATAGATTTATTAAATGTTTATTCTAAAGAAGATTATTTCATCTTTTCTATATCCTTTCCCGATAAGCCTTTTGCTCTCTTTTCTGGGCCTATATCTGTTATGGTTTACGACTAAACAGAGAGCGGGAAAGATATTGGTATCGGTTGGTTTGGTTATTTTGACGTTATTCAGCTACGGCATTATTGTAAATAAACTTCTCCGGCCACTTGAAAGGCAATATGATAAGTTTGAAATAAAAAACCCATCAACAGTATCAAAAGAAGAGGACGAATCCACGATAAAATTTGTTGTCGTTCTCGGAGGAGGACACTGCTCTGACCCCGAATTACCACTTATAAGCCAAATTGGAAGAAGTGCACTGGTCAGATTAATAGAAGGAATTCGAATATATAGAAAATATCCAGGTGCAAAGCTTCTCCTATCAGGAAGTGGCGGCAATGATCCGTTTTCCAATGCGGAAATGATGGCGCGTGTTGCCAGGGAAATAGGAGTATCTGAGGGAGATATAATTCTTGAATCGAAATCACAAGACACAAAGGATGAAGCACTGTTTATTAAGCCCATAGTCGGCAATGAACCATTTGTATTAGTAACTACCGCTTCCCATATACCCAGATCAATGGCCCTGTTTAAAAAACTTGGTATGAATCCCATCCCATCTCCTGTCGGTCATAGCGTTAGCGGCAATCAAGGATTAAGCTTTTATTCTTTTATTCCAAATGCAGGCAACCACGGCAAAGCAGAATTGGTTATTCATGAATATTTAGGAATGACCTGGGCGAAGCTTAGGGGGCAGATGTAGAATGAGTCAATAAGTAATTGCTAAAGACCTATTTTTTATAAAAGGAGTTGAAGATGTCACTTTCAAAAAAAGAATGTGTACCCTGTAAAGGTGGAGTGCCACCATTAAAAGGTCAGGAATTAGAAAAACTTAGAGAACTGGTAGATGAATGGGATGTGGTTGAAGAACATCATATTACGAAGACGTACAAGTTTCCCAACTTTGTAAAGGCGCTTGCCTTTGTAAATAAAGTGGGAGACATTGCGGAAGAGCAGGGACATCATCCTGATATTTTCCTGACATGGGGAAAAGTCGGCATTACCATGTGTACACACAAGATTGACGGCTTGACAGAAAGTGATTTCATACTTGCCGCTAAGATAGATGAAATTCCTGTTAGCTAGAAATCATTAAGGAGATTGTTTATGGAAAATCAGTATACGCCTCTTTTTAACGAAGCAATCAGAGTGGAAAGAAACATTGCGTCCTTTTATACGTTGTGTGCCACTCATTTCAAAGATGATCAACTCTTCTGGCAAATGCTCAGTGAAGAAGAGGAGCATCATGCTAAAATTCTGGAAAGCGGACTTGAATTGCTTTTGGAACAAAATCTGTTCCCTGGCACAATCCTAGACCTGGATATTAAAGAGTTAAAGGCAACAAATGATATGCTGGAAGAGAAAATAGCAGAATGGAAAGAGAAGGTACCTGGTAAGAAGGAAGCATATACTTATGCTCTTGAGTTGGAACAGGCATCTCTTGAATTCTTTTTTCAACAGACTACTTCAGACAAATCAGACGAGCAAGCAACAAAAATTTTTGAAAATCTGGTAGGTTTTGATAAAGACCATGCACAGAGAATACAGGATTTAATTGAGACTACGAAATTTGATTAATTATTTATTATAACCACTGATTACATTTAAAATAAATCACACAAAGGCACAGAGGCACAAAGGAGGAATTTATGGCAAAGCATAAGGTGGCTATTTTTAAACCATATCCGTTTCAGCTGGGTCAAAAAATTAGGATTGAGGGTTCGACACGTGGTGGCGACTGGGAGGTTGCTGATATTACTGAGCGCAAGGTTACTCTACGGTGCCCCATATCCAATAAAGAATATACATGGGACCTGTTCTGTTATTTTGCGGAAGAGAAGGATGATGCTCCATGGCCTATGGAGTAAATTCAAGGGATATTTTTTTTATGATGAACATGAGAAGTACAATTTTTACATTTTGCTAACTCGTAAATTTTATTCCAATCGCCCTGAAAAAGAGCCTCTTTCTTCTTTCTACTCCAGCCTTTTATCTGTTTCTCAGCGGTAATTGCATCTTTTGGATTTGAAAAGTCTTGAACAAACATTAGTTTGACAGGCCTTCTTTTATACGTATAACAATCTGGATTAATTCCATGATTATGTCCGTATAGTCGACTCTCAATATTATTCGTGATACCTGTATAGTATGATAGATCGGCACATTTAACGATGTATACATAATATGTTTTCATGATAGCCTCATAGCCCACCCTTCGACTCCGCTCAGGATGACCGCGTAAGTCAGCTCCTCTTACGGTAGAAAGTTTATATCAGGCTGTGTTCAGTGCGACCAGTGGTGTTTAGATCTTATCAGAATTTTAGTGTTTATTCAACTTTACTCGGCGGGCAGCATGTATTCGATTTTACGTCAACCTGATCTGCTTTTTTCATTGTCACGACTTGCCTATTCTGTCATCCTGAGCGGAGTCGAAGGACGTAAAGCTAAAATATTACTCGGAAGACTCTCTCATCTCCTTGAAAGCATTTATTAATCCGTTTGTAGATGAATCGTGGGATTCAATTGGACTATCATCTGTAAGCTCCGGAAGTATCTTCTTTGCCAGTTGTTTACCAAGCTCGACACCCCATTGATCAAAGCTGAAGATATTCCAGACTACTCCCTGGACAAATATCTTGTGCTCATACATCGCTATTAGACTGCCCAAGACTCTGGGGGTCAGTTTTCTGAACAGGATTGAATTTGTTGGCCTGTTGCCTTCAAAGACTTTATGGGGATGTAATTTTTTAATCTCATCATCACTCTTGCCATCCTTTTTCAACTCATCGATAACCTCTTCTCTTGTCTTTCCATTAAGGAGGGCTTCTGTCTGCGCGAAAAAGTTTGATAATAGAATATTATGATGCTCACCAATCCGGTTATGGCTGATTGCGGGTGCAAGGAAATCTGCCGGAATTATCTTTGTTCCCTGATGGATTAATTGATAAAAAGCGTGTTGACCATTTGTTCCGGGTTCACCCCATATGACAGGTCCTGTCTGATAATCAACTTTGTTCCCTGATCTATCTATAGATTTTCCATTACTCTCCATATTCCCCTGCTGAAAGTATGCAGGGAATCTGTGCATATATTGGTCGTAGGGTAGGATTGCTTCGGTTTGAGCACCAAAGAAATTGTTATACCAGACTCCTAATAAAGCCAGGATAACAGGAATGTTTCTCTCAAATGGAGTATCTCTAAAATGACTGTCCATTTCAAAGGCACCTTGCAGCAATGCTGCATAATTCTCAAATCCAATATAACACGCTATAGAGAGACCGATTGCCGACCAGAGTGAATAGCGGCCGCCAACCCAGTCCCAGAACACGAACATGTTTTCTTTGTCGATACCGAACTCCTCAACTTTTTCACTATTTGTAGAAATTGCCACGAAATGTTTTGACACATATGCTTGCTCTTTTGCACATGTTAAAAACCACTCTCTTGCAGAAAATGCATTTGTCATTGTCTCCTGAGTTGTAAAAGTTTTAGAGGCAATTAAAAACAGAGTGGTTTCAGGATCAAGCCGTTTCAAAGTTTCACTGATATGAGTCCCATCAACATTTGAGACAAAATGAACTTCCAGACCTTCCTTTGCATAAGGACGTAAGCATTCCGTTACCATTACCGGTCCCAGGTCTGACCCTCCAATACCAATATTTACAATATCCGTAATTTTCTTATTAGTAAACCCCCCCCACTTTCCGGAAATGATTTTCTCTGAAAAACCTTTCATTTTGCTTAAAACTGCATTTACTTCCGGCATTATATCTTTACCATCAACGCAAACAGGAATGTTTATTCTATTCCTTAAAGCGGTATGCAAAACGGCTCTATCCTCAGCCTCATTTATCCTTTCTCCAATGAACATCTTATTAAGCGCATCTCTCAAGCCAACATCATCAGTTAATTTAAGTAATAGCTTCAGCGTTTCCTCTGTGATTATATTCTTTGAATAATCTACAAGAATACCATCAAATCTAATGGAATATTTTTTAAATCTGTCAGGATCTCCGGCAAAAAGATCTTTCATGTGAATATTCTCCATCACTTTGAAATGATCGACGAGATTCTTCCAGCTTTGAGTCTTTGTAGGGTTGATTTTTTTCAGCATTTCTAATTCCTCTTGTAATATGTCTAAATTTCTGTACTTCGGGAATTGCTTCCGAATCTAATCCTTCTCTTTAATAAACTTGTAAGAAATAAGTGTGTCCATTATACTTCCTCTATAAGCATTAGACTTACAAAAAAATTTAGAATATTTTTACAAATATTAAAAGAAGTATTTCACAAATAGAGAATCATATATGCAGAACATAAAGATAGAATCTGATAGTGCTCAACTACCGGTAAAAGGATTATTAGAAAACGGCATTGAAGGGAAAAAAGAACTTACGTCTATAATCCACGAAATAATTTTGCAGTTGAATGACGGCTATGATTTTGGCCTTGAGTTGGCCGAGGAGTGGGTACATTATTTAAATCTGCTTGTTAATGGCTGTGGCAAGAATTTGTCAAACCCATATTCGGATATAGAGAATTACAATGTTGAAACCCTTTCTGAAAATACAGAGCATTTAAGTGAAATTGAAACAATTAGAATACTTGACAAGATACCTACTACACCTTTAGAGGAGACCAATCTTAACAACCTTCCTGTTATGAACAGGACAATATTTGTTGTTGCAATAGGAGGTACAGATTCGACTTTTTATCGAGGGTTGTCAAAATCGGATTTCGATATTTTTACCAAAGAGTTATATTCCCCCGAATTATATTCTTTCTTTAAAGATCACGGTTATGAAGAATTTATTCCCAGAGGTTTAAGCGCGAAAAGAGACAGAGCCGGAAACTATGTTTCTAATGTAGAGAGCATGATTATGCATGCCTACTGTTCCGGAATCAGACATGTTGCTGTAATTGCAAATTCCAAATCATATAAACCAATAGACGGATATTTGAAAAAACGGCTGGGTTATTTAAAGGATTTAAAAGTCGTAGTTACCGTTCAGCCTCTTTTACCAATGATTAAAGCATTCAACGATCCAGAAGAATTTATTGTATCCGAAGAAAATGGCGGTTATCCTGGAGGACACGGACATGGTTTCAAATATTGTCTGAAGAATAGAGATATTCAAAATATAATAAATGAAAAAAATTTAGAGTTTTTTATATTTAGTAATGGTGATAATGCTGTTGTATTGAACTGGGGTGCAAACCATTTTATAACTGCAATTAATAAAATGAAGTCTTTGGCGGCAAACCCAAAATACAAAAACCTGAGAATTGCGTTCTTTATGGTCTGGGAATACTTAAGAAAAGGAGGATTCTCATTTTTACTGAAAAACAAGGTAACAGGCGATTATATTACGCAAATATTTGAAGCTGAACTTGCTGAAAAAAGCGGTGCAGATATTATACAGTTAGAAAAATCCAGAGGTGCGTATAATACAAATGTTGCAACCGGGAATATCAGAAATGTTTTGTCTCATTTTGATAATATTCCCATGGCTTTAAAGAAAAAAGAAAAAAGAGGTTTTACTCATTATCTGTTTGAAGCCTCTTTAGCTACGGCTATTACTACACACCAGGATGCCAATGGTATCTCATTTTTTGATAATAACGCGGCGCTTAATATCTTAGGGCCCACAGAGGCTAAATATCAGCATTGGAACCATATCGCGACAAGAAAAAGAGATGACTTTTTCGCGTTTTTCTCCTCAATTTTTAAAGTACAGACAAAAGAGACAAAATATGGAAAGGCATTATTGATTGTTGCGGATAGAGACGCAACACAAAACTATCCTCTGTTAAAGGGTAATTTTGTTGATCAAAATATATTAAATTCAAAAGATTTTTTTGAGATTTTCAACGACGCCTATGTTGACGTAGATGATTTCAGAGGCACTTTAACCATCAATTTATCAAAAGAAAATGATAAATCTCAGGGAAGGATGAAGTTTGAAGGAAACATAAAACTGATTGGTACTGGAGAAATCCTCATAAATGTTCCTGCCGGAAAACACTGGATTATCAAAAACAAAACAATTAATACCCAACATAATTTGTATAAAGTCGAAAAAGAGATAGATGAAGTCTGTTTCGATTAAAGTGAGAAAATAAATTATTGCCTAGATTCCGAATATACGTGGAAAAACGATCATCACCTCTTTACAGCCCTCCATAAATATGATCATCTTTTGAGTTATTATCTGGATAATGGGAATTCTTCCTTATTAAATTTAGTATCGGAATTTGCTTGACCGTTGATAGTAATTAACTAGAATCCCATATATCTTTATAATATGTAAGACCTTGTCATTTCATACACTTATCTAACGTAATGTCCGAACTGCCAGGACCATTAAAGATTTTTGAATTTTCAAGGAAGGAATCACTTGCTACATTCTTCCTCATAACGACAATCTTAATAGGGACAGGGGTCAAATACGCAATTGATCAGCATTGGTGGCTTCCAAAAACAGAAGTTGTAGACAGTGATCCAGAATCCATAAAATTAAAGATTGACTTGAATATGGCGGAATGGTACGAACTTATAATCTTGCCCGGAATTGGTGAAAAAAAGGCCAGGGCAATTGTTGAATATCGAAAAAAAACCGGTACCTTTAAAACAATAGAACATTTGTGTGAGGTTAATGGTATAGGGAAAGAAACGGTAAAAAAGATTAAAGACCTCGTTTTTGTTAATGAGCAAAGAATCATTTCACCGCACCCGTCCCCACCAGAATGATGTTGGGCAGATCAGGAGGACTTTGATCTTTACGGTGGACTATTCTTTTAAGACTCGTTATCGTTTGGACTGAAAGGGATTAAAATTTATGGAAAAACAGAAGATATTCGAAAACGTGTGGATAAGGGCGTTGGCAATTGTATGTGTACTGGCCCTATTTTTCACATTATGTTATTTCCTGAAAGGTATCCTGATTTCGCTTTTCCTTGCCTTTACTATTGCATATATCTTTGATCCCGTAGCTGATTATATTTCAAAGAGAAAACTCATATTTTCAAAAAGATGCGTGCCACGTGGTTTGGCAATAGCAATACTTTTAACTTTGGTATTTCTGGTTATGGGAGGGTTGTTAACATATACAGTACCTAAAACGGTTAATGGCGTCCAGCGAGTAGGGACTAAGCTGAAGAGTCAGTATCCAAAGTATCAGGAACAGGTTATAGGCATAGTTGATAAATTCGAGGGGACGGAGCTTGGAGCATTTCTGAAATTACAACTGGAAAATAAAGAAGGAAAAACCTCTGTTGCCAGGAGTGCAGCAGATGAAAATTTCAGGATTCCGCAACTTATACGTGACCTGCGGAAACATGTGCCACAGGTAATGAATGTGGTACTGGGAGCGGTAAAGGACATATTTTACAGTACATTTGGTTTTATTGGAGTAATCGTAAATATTATTGTTTTCGGTGTTGTTACTGTGTATCTGTTAAATGATTTTAATACAATTATATCAAAGGGTAATGAACTATTGCCGTCTACGAAAAAAGATAAAATAGTTGATATTGTGTCCAAGATAGACGGAAACCTCAAGGCCTTTTTCAGGGGCCAGATGACCGTTTGTGCTATCCTCTCTATTATTTATGGTATAGGGCTTACTGCCATAGGAATTCCAATGTCTTTTCTGCTGGCCTTTGTGGGTGGGTTTGGGAATATGATACCTTATGTTGGAATTGGATTTGGATTGATACCTGCCATAGTCCTCGCTTTTATTCAATATCAGGATATTACTCATATACTCCTTGTTGGATTGGTTTTTGGCATAGGACAATTCCTGGAAGGAACTCTGATAACACCGAAAATTGTGGGTACAAAGTTAGGGCTGAACCCAGTTGCCATCATACTGTCAATCTTGATTTGTGGTGAAATATTTGGCTTTTTAGGTCTATTACTGGCAGTGCCTATTGCATCAGTAGTTAAAGTGTTGATTGATGAGGGGATTATTAAGTATAAAGAGACAAAGCTTTTTAAAGGAAGTTAGACACTAATTCCCCCCCGGACAAACAGCGCCGAGGGCGAGTAAAAGGCACGAATTTACACTAATTAACATTGGTTTAATACCTAGTCTTTTGTTGCGGAGTGACTTGGTTTAAAATATCGGCAATTCTACAACTTATTGATATTTAGGAATTCCTAAATTCCTAAATCTTAAAGTGTGTAGATAATTCATACAATATGTCTATTTTCAAATTATCATCAAAATATAAACCTCAGGGTGACCAGCCCGAGGCGATAAAGAAATTAACAAAAGCATTTAAATCAGGTGAAAAGTTCCAGACTCTTATGGGAGTAACAGGCTCAGGAAAGACATTCACCATGGCAAACGTTATAAAAGCGCTGGGTAAGCCGACACTCGTGATGTCCCATAACAAAACTCTCGCCGCACAGCTTTACAGCGAATTCAAAGAGTTCTTTCCGGAAAATGCGGTAGGATATTTTGTCAGTTATTATGATTATTATCAGCCGGAGGCCTATATTCCGCAGAGGGATATCTATATTGAAAAAGAGTCGACAATAAATCAGGAGATAGACCGCCTTCGCCTGGCGGCAACAAGCGCCCTTATGTCACGTAAGGACGTGATATTAGTGGCAAGCGTTTCCTGTATTTACGGTCTGGGCTCACCGGAAGAGTATCGGGAGATGTATGTGCCGTTAAAAAAGGGGCAGGAGATAGAACGTGATACACTGCTCCTGAAACTTGTTAACATACTTTACGAGAGAAGTGACATTAAATTTGAGCGTGGTGTATTTCGCGTTAATGGCGATGTGATAGATGTATATCCCGCATATGAAAAATTTGCCTACCGCATCGAACTATTTGGTGATGAGGTAGATGGCCTCTCAATTATTGATCCGGTAACAGGAGATAAATTAGAGGAGATGGAAGAGATCTCTATCTATCCGGCCAAACACTTTGTAATGCCGGAAGGCAAGATTGAGGGTGTTATCGAATCTATTGAAAGTGAGCTTGATGCCCGACTGAAGGAGCTGCGTTCCCAAAATAAAGATTTTGAGGCACAACGTCTGGAGGCAAGAACACGTTACGATATGGAGATGCTGTCAGAGATAGGTTTTTGCCATGGCATTGAAAACTATTCTCGTCATATCAGTGGCCGTGCACCGGGAGATCGACCATTTTCACTTCTTGATTACTTTTCTGATGAATTTCTCATGATTGTTGATGAATCACATGTGGCAATTCCTCAGATTCGTGGTATGTATGCAGGGGACAGATCACGGAAGGAGACTCTGGTGAAATATGGTTTCAGGCTTCCTTCTGCTCTGGATAACAGGCCATTACGTTTTGATGAATGGGAGTCAATAGTTCAACAGGTATTGCTGGTCTCAGCAACTCCTGCAGAGTATGAGATAAATAAGTGCCATGGCAAGACTGTTGAACAGGTAATTCGGCCGACAGGGCTCCTGGATCCAATAGTAAGGATATTGCCTGCAAAGACACAGGTCAAAGACCTTCTGCAGCAGATCAGGAAGAGAGTGGATAAAAAAGAGCGTGTTCTTGTCACAACGTTAACAAAGCGGCTTGCAGAAGATTTGAGCGAATACATAAAAGAAGAGGGCCTTAAAGGAATGTATTTACATTCAGAATTTAACGCTATTGAGCGGGTGGAGATACTTAAAGATCTCAGACTTGGGAAGTTTGACGTAGTTGTAGGCGTAAACCTGTTGAGAGAAGGGCTTGATCTGCCTGAGGTATCATTGGTTGCAATATTGGATGCTGATAAAGAAGGGTTTCTTCGTTCTGAGACATCTCTTATACAAACAATAGGACGGACAGCAAGAAACGTAAACGCGGAAGTTATATTGTACGCTGATAAAGTAACACAATCCATGCAGAAAGCCATGGATGAAACGGAGAGAAGACGTAAGATCCAGTTTGAACACAATAAACAAAATAATATCACGCCACAGACTATTCGCAAGGAAATCAGAAAAAGCCTTGAAGATGAAAGTGCTACAAAAAAGCTTGCCAGGCAGATGGTTAAAGAAGATGAGGCCGAATACGTAACCCAGGAATATATAAGAGAGCTTGAAGAAGAGATGCTTCAGGCTGCCAGAGATCTCAACTTTGAAAAGGCAGCAGAAATACGTGACAGGGTACTGAAATTACAATCGGAGATGGGGATGGAAACGGTATAAGTGTACGCAAGAATGTAATTTTAAGTTTAGTGGTTGTTGTGGATAAGAACTGATAGTTATTAAAAGATAATGAATGACAGGTTAATTTTGGTGAAGAGAGTCTCGCCCACAAAAGAGTTCTTTTAAAAAATTAGTGTTAATTTGTGTCATAACGTTCGTGTCTAAAAAATTATTAAATTATTACAAACATGAAGACAGAATTTGATTTTGAGAAAATAAAAGAGATTGTTCAGTTGGCGATAAAGGAAGATATCGGTGACGGAGATATTACCTCTAAGATATTCATTCCCGATGGTTCCAAATCAGAGGGAGTGTTAGTAGCGAAGGAAACCGGTATTGTTGCCGGTTTACCGGTTGCCGGATATGTTCTTTCGCAAATAGATAAGGAACTGCTTCTTTCGGTCAATATTGCAGATGGCTCAAGGGTTGAGAAAGGTGAGGTAATAGCAAGGGTAAAAGGCTTAACGTTATCATTGCTATCAGCAGAAAGAGTGATGCTTAATTTCCTGCAGAAGCTTTCCGGTATTGCAACGGCGACGAACAAGTTTGCGGAAAAAATTAAGGAATATAAAACTCAGATTCTGGATACACGGAAGACTACACCCGGGTGGCGCTACCTCGAAAAATATGCTGTAAAAACCGGTGGGGGTGCTAATCATAGAATGGGACTGTATGATCAGATTCTGATAAAAGACAATCATCTCAAAATTATGGAATCGGAAAAAGAGAACGGTGATATAGGCCATCTTGTAAAAAAAGCCCGAGAACAAATAGCAGATGAAGTACTTATAGAAGTTGAGGTAGAAGATTTATGCCAGATCAAGGATATGATGGATGCCGGTGTCGATATAATTTTATTTGACAATATGGTCCCTTCAAAAATAAATGAAGCGGTAGAAATGGTTAGGGAGTGGGGAAATAGTTGTGATGCAGGAACAGGCAGAGCGATATTAACAGAAGCGTCAGGTAATATTACCATTGAAAATGTTGAAGAATATGCAAAGGCAGGAGTGGACAGAATATCGATTGGAATGATAACACACTCTGCCAGGGCATTGGATATATCTTTTGATATAAGTTATAAAGTAATGCTATAATCAATATCGAAACATTTATCTAAAAGAAATAGGATCTCTACATATATGGATAATAATGAAATAAAAATCGTTTTTACGGATTTAGATGGTACTTTACTGGATCATAGCACCTACTCTTATAGTGAGGCAGAAAATGCATTAATGTCGCTTAGACAGAAAGGCATTCATCTTGTTTTATGTTCCAGTAAATCCAGGGACGAAATCAAGATCTATCGCGATAAACTGACAAATAATGAACCCTTTATATCAGAAAACGGTGGAGCTATATACATTCCTGAAAAATATGGTCTGAAGTGCGAGTTTGATAAAACTGATAGCGGTTTTTTAGTGATAGAGATTGGTTCTGAATACAAAATTCTCAAGATTGCCTTTGAAAAAATAAAAAGGGAAACCGGTATAAATGTAAAAAGCATTGCGGATTTTACGGTAGATGAAATTGTTAAATTGACAGGTTTGAATAGAGAAGAAGCTTGTCTCGCCCAAAAAAAAGAATATTCACTACCTTTTATTATTGATGGAAATGAAGAGGATGTTAAGAATATTAAAGATGCAATCCAATTATCAGGTTTCAATTATACTGAAGGTGCAAGGTTTGCGTATCTTATGGGTGGAAATGACAAGGGAAAGGCCGTCAATATCCTGATAGACATTTACCGGAAAAATTATCCTGAGACAAAAATATTAACTGTTGGCCTGGGAGACAGTTTAAATGATCTTCCGATGTTGGAAGCAGTGGATAAGAAATTCCTTGTTAAGAAGGAATTGGGGAACTATGAAGAGCGCATAAAGGTTGATGACCTTAATTATGCCGATGGTATCGGGCCGATTGGTTGGAATAAAGCGATTCTAGGTTTGTTTGGTAAGTAGTAATCAGTTAGCAGTAACGTTAGGCACTCTGTACCTTTTCAGTACATTGGCGCTAATTTATTTGTCAGGACTCAAATAGAGTGGGAGGTTCGTATTATGGGTGACTTTCATCAGTCAGGAGAAATCACAACACTACACAGATTTGGTAGTAGGGATATTGCCAAACTGGAGGCAGAAATAAAAAAACTCTCACGTCTGAGGCCTATTGCACTTGTCTTGCCGACAATTTTCACTGAACTTAAAGGTGCGGCTTTACCTGCAATTCTAAACGAATTAAAGGGAGTTAAATACTTAAAACAGATAATTGTAACCCTGGGCAGGTTTAATAAGGAACAATTTAATTATGCGAAAGAGTTCTTTTCTGTTTTACCTCAGGAGGTAACGTTGATATGGAACGATGGCCCCAGGGTTAAGAAGCTTTATAAACTACTTGATGAAAAGAACGTTCCTGCAGGGTCAGATGGTAAGGGAAGATCCGCGTGGATGGCTTATGGTTATATTCTGGCAAGTGAAAAATCAAAGGTAATCGTATTGCACGACTGTGACGTACTGACGTACAGCAGAGAATTCCTCGCGCGGTTATGTTATCCGGTTGTTAACCAAGATCTGGATTTTGAATTTTGCAAAGGATATTATAGCCGAGTTACTGATCGTATGCATGGCCGGGTAACCAGACTCCTTGTTACCCCTCTGTTAAGGGCACTAAGCAAGTTGCTGGGGGACCTTGATTTTCTAAAATATATGGATAGCTTCAGATATCCATTGGCGGGAGAATTTTCCATGGTAGCTGACCTTGCAAGGGTAAACAGGATTCCCGGAGATTGGGGGCTGGAAGTGGGGGTCCTGGCAGAGATATACAGGAATTGTTCCAAGAAAAGAATATGTCAGGTGGATATATGTGAAACATATGAACATAAACATCAGCCGCTCTCTGAAGAAGATACTACAACAGGATTAATGAAGATGAGCATAGACATCACCAAGACAATTTTTACAACGTTAGCAAGTGCAGGCATAATATTCAATGAGGGTTTCTTCCGTACGTTAAGCATAACATATCTGAGGACTGCTCAGGCCTTTATTGAAAAATATGAAACTGATTCAGCAATAAACGGGTTGTACTTTGACAGGCACCTTGAGACAAAGGCAGTAGAGGCCTTTACTAAAGGGCTTAAGATTGCAGGCGACAAATTCCTAGACGATCCAAGTGGATCACCACTGATACCGAACTGGAGCAGGGTAAGTTCGGCAATACCAGATTTCTTTGAAAAGCTTATTGACGCCGTTGAGAGTGATAATGAAAGGGACAAATAAGTTTTATTTTAGGCTGGATTCACCGGTGATTTACAGAATCAAATCCAGCTTTATATAATCCCTTTTGATTAGTTAGGCAAGTTAACAATTTCCGTCATAAAGAAAGAATATGGAAGGCATAAAAATAATAGATAATATTTATTGGGTTGGAGCATTAGACCATGAAATGAGGGTCTTTGATTTAATCTTTAAGACAGATCATGGGACTACTTATAATGCTTATTTGATAAAGGATAAGAAAACCGCGTTAATAGATGCGGTGAAAGAACCTTTTACAAAAGAGTATATTTCAAGGATTGGTTCACTGGTTGATTTCAAGGATATTGATTATATAGTTATTAATCATACAGAGCCTGACCATACAGGAGCACTTCCGGAACTACTGAAGTATGCATGCAACGCGGAGATTGTAGTTTCAAAAGCCGGTGGGCATTTACTGAAAGAGATAGTTAATATGCCCTTGAATCTAACAACCATTGATAAGTGTCCTAATATAGATTTGGGTACTTGCGGACTAAAATTTTTTCCTGCACCTTATTTACACTGGCCGGACACCATTTTTACGTATTTAGATAAAGAGAAAATACTTTTTACGTCTGACGCCTTTGGCGCGCATTATTGTGATGAAAGAATGTTTGATGATTTGGTTGGCGATTTTGATCCCCAGTTTCACTTTTACTATGACAGCATAATGCGTCCATTTAAACCGTATATTCTTAAAGCTATCGAAAGGATTGAGGATTTAGATATTGAAATTATTGCACCTGCACATGGGCCGATTATACGTAAAAATCCACAGAAATATATTGAAAGTTACTTTCGCTGGAGCCAGACTCAGACAGATGAAATAAAGAATATTTTGATTCTGTATACGAGTGTATATGGAAGTACGAAAAAAATGGCGGAAGCCATTACCAAAGGGGCTTCAGAAATGGGTGCAAATGTTAAAATCTTAGATGTAAATGAAATAGATCCTCAATTTATCAGGGACGCTATTGAAAAAGCGGATGGTATAATTGTCGGATCTCCAACAATTGTTGGGGATGTTCCAATACCTATCTGGGACGCGCTTACCCTTATTTCTACCGTTAAATCCAGCATTAAGTTGGGGGCTGCTTTTGGTTCTTATGGTTGGAGTGGTGAAGCCGCGAAAATGGTTGAGGAGAGACTAAGCGGGCTGCACATAAAGCTTCATAAATCTTCCTTAAAGATAAAATTTACCCCGGACGATACTACTATAGAAGAGTGTCAGGTATTTGGAAAAGAGTTTGTAATCGCCCTGAAACAAAAATAAATATCACCTCACGTTGTAATTTCTGTTGCTGAAACAACAGAAATTTATATATCAATTCTTTAATATAGATCCTGACTCAAGTTCAGGGTGACGATATAGAGCTCCAGTAATCACAATACTTAAATTAATTTTTATTATGAAAATGTTTTGAGGTGAAGATGCCTATTCTTAGAGAACATGCAAATGAAATCTTTAAACACGTACTGAGCACATTAGATCCGGAACAGTTAGTTAAGGAAAAAGTCAGTATTCAGGATTCTACACTTATAGTAGAAAAAAGAGAATATAACCTCAATAATTATGAAAATATCTATGTGGTAGGTGGTGGAAAGGCATGTGCTCCAATGGCTAAAGCCATGGAAGAACTTCTCGGAGACAAAATAGATAATGGTCTCATTGTCGTGAAATACAACCATGGCTTACCTCTTAATAAGATTGAGACTGTCGAAGCATCACATCCTATTCCGGATAAGAATGGCATAAGAGGCACTTCTGACATTCTCAGGCTTTTATCCAAAACCGGTGAAAAAGATCTGGTTATTTGCCTTATCTCCGGAGGAGGATCTGCTCTACTCGTTCAACCACATAAAGAGATAACATTACCGGGCTTGCAGATTATCTCAACTAAACTACTTGCCTGTGGGGCCAGGATCGACGAAATCAATACGGTAAGAAAACATTTATCTTCGATAAAGGGCGGACAGCTTGCCAGGGCTTCTTACCCTTCAACACTTATCACGCTAATACTGTCTGATGTCGTTGGAGATCCGATGGATATTATAGCATCCGGCCCTACCGTACCTGATGAAAGCACTTTTGAAGATGCCTATAAAATAATTCAGAAATACTCATTAGAAGATAAGATACTGAATAGCGTTTATCGTTTTCTCAGGAGCGGAAAGACGGGGAAAATCGAAGAAACACCTAAAAATGGTGATGAGATATTTGATAACACTCAAAACGTAATTGTCGGTTCCAATAAAATAGCATTGGATGCAGCTGAAAAGAAAGCTAAAGACCTGGGGTATAATACGATAATCCTTTCCTCTCTGGTGGAAGGTGAAAGCAAGGACGCCGCTAAATTTTTTGCAGCGATTGCCAAAGAGGTTAGTCGAACCGGTACACCAGTCCCCAAACCCGCATGTATAATTGCAGGAGGAGAAACAACCGTTACGATAAAAGGCAAGGGAAAGGGTGGCAGAAATCAGGAATTTGCCCTTTCTGCAGCTCTGGAAATATCAGGATGTGATGGTATTGTCGTCTTAAGCGCAGGTACCGATGGAACTGACGGGCCAACAGACGCAACGGGCGCAATCGTTGATTCTAATACTTGTAAAAATGCCAAAGTGAAATTCTGCTTGAAGCCTGAAGAATATTTAAGGAGAAATGACTCTTATAATTTTTTCAACAATACCGGAGAGCACATAATTACCGGCCCAACAATGACTAATGTGATGGATATAATGATTTCTTTAATAGATTAGTTTTATCATAATAATCTGGGCAGAGGAAGGATAAGAATTAATTCTTTATTAATTGGAGAAATTTAAGATAATTCATTATGACTGATTCTAATCCTGATAAACAATCATCCCATAAAGACATTTGTCATGAACTTGAAGCTCATTTCAAGATTATCCAATCATGTTCTATAGAAACAGATGGGGGAGAAAGAATATTACTGGCTGCAAGGCCAGAGTCACGATATCCTTATTTTTATCCTCGTGATAGTGCATGTGCTTCCGGTCTTCTGGCGTATCTTTCCACTTCAGACCTCTCTTTTGCTGATGATGCATATAAATTGCTCAAATCAATTGCATACTTTGTTTTAAAAGTTTTGAGAGACGATGGTTATATTGGGCAACGATACGCTCTCTCCAGAGAGGAAAAAAGTGTTTATAAGCAGGAAGATAATAATGCGCACGGCTTGATTATTCTCTCCAATTATTTACTTACTGCGGAAGCGAGAGGGGAAAATATTCAAGATATAGACAAATTTCTCCTTTCAATAAACAGTGCCTCGCAATTTGCCATTAAGAATTATTATCGCCCTGAGATAAATCTTTTCCATTCCACTACATCTATTCACGAGTCGGCTCTTGAAGAAGGTTTCAGTTGCTGGACAAATTTTGCATATTTGAAGGCCTTTACTCTCGTTTCCAGGGTAAATGACGATTTAGATGCTCCTGATATTATTCCGGATAAAATACTCACCTTTAAATCAGCTTTTAAGCACAATCTATTTAGTATTATGGTCTCAAATAAAAGATTTCTCAGGCGCATAGATAAGAGAGGTAATTATGATTTTAAACCCGATTTTACGCTATTAAGTCCATTCTATTTTGGTTTTGGTAATGAGGATAAAAGCCTACTTGATAATAGTGTGAGTTTTCTGGAAAGGCAGCTCTGGGATCCTGAACTGGGTATGATCCAACGGTACCTTCCATTCAGTGGAGACATTGAAATACACACTCACGCCGGTAATGGCCCCTGGCTTCAGTACACGGCAATACTTGCCCAATATCATTACTGAAGTAAGAATGTTGAGTGTGGCGATGAATTAATAGGACTTATTGACGGCTATAAAAATGAAAAGGGAGAAATCCCTGAACATATTTCTACCTGTAAAAGATTTGATTCATTCGTGGAAACAAAATGGAAGACGGGTCTTGATTTTGCCAAGGAGTTTGATAAGCATATCCTACAGGACAATCTGGATTTTGATAAAATTTTAGAAGAAACTAATAATATGCAGAGGGCTTACAACGAAGTGGCAGATAGATGCATGATATCTGATAATACTATGGAAGAGGGTGGATATGTCATGTTCGTTACCCCGCTGATGTGGTCTCATGTGGAATACATGAAGGCGTTGCTGTACAAACACGGTCTTTGTACTAACGATAGTCTGTAGTGGAAACCAAAAATTTTAAATGGGTTTATAGCTGAAATAATAAGATAAAAAAAGGTGGTTAAAATATGTCCGAACTCGATTCCAATAACGCTATTACTATATTACGAGATATTTTCTGGGTTGGCTTCCATGATAAAGAATCAGATCTCCACTGTAATTCATACATTCTAAGAGATGATCATGACGTGGTACTGATAGATCCCGGATCAATTCCTCACTTTTCTACTGTCATGAGAAAGGTCATAGATGTTGTTGACCCGAGAGAAATCACCAAGATTATAGTAACCCATCAGGATCCGGATGTTTGCGGTAACTTGCCCATAGTAGAAAGTTTGATTGATCGTAAAGACCTGGAGGTTGTAGTACACTCAAGCTGTTCTCGCCTTATACGTCATTACGGTATCAGCTCCAGCATTTATGAGGTTGACAAACATGACGATAAGCTTGAGCTAAAAGGTGGAAGAGTATTGGACTTCTTTCATACCCCTTACTTGCATTCACCATTTGCAATGATCATCTATGACAGTAAAACTAAGACTGTTTTTACCAGTGATATATTCGGTGGCCTCTCTAAAAGCTGGTCTCTCTTTGCTGATGAAGGCTTTCTGGAGTCGATGGAGGCATGGCATCAGTTGGTTATGCCCAGTAGTGAGATTCTTAAAAAATGTATGAATGGGATCGAGAGACTTGAAATAGAACACATTCTTCCACAGCATGGTTCCATAATCGAAGGAGATAATATAAAGAAGGCTATTGAATGCTTAAAGGCATTGGAATGCGGTGTGGAGAGCATAAAGGGAGCAACGCTTTATGAATAAGGATGGCATCCTGCACACCGGGACAAGACATATCTTTGAGGTGAGAAATATTAGTAGCGATTTGCTGGAAAAGTCTCTGAATATGCGAGCATTGGCTTATCTTTCTTCTATAAAAGCGGACCTTCTGAGAGATACTATTTTTCAAATAGATTCGAGCAAAAAAGAGGTATGCAGGGCACGGGATCGTTTAGAGGAAAAGGTCCAGGAGAGGACAAAAGAATTAGAAGCAAGCGTAAAAAAACTACAAGCTGTAGAGGAGGAGTTAAGGGAAACCAACGATAAACTTGCACGTCGTGTTAAAGACCGTACCGCAGAGGTCAACAAGTTGTCTTACGCTCTAGAGCAAAGCCCCAGTTCTGTTGTGATTACGGATACTAAAGGCAACATTGAATATGTCAATTTGAAGTTTACTCAATTAACAGGTTACACATTCGAAGAGTCAATTGGAAAGAACCCTCGCATCTTGAAATCGGGTAAAACTACGGTAAAGGAATACAAACGTTTATGGGAAATCATTACATCCGGTGAGGAATGGCGAGGAGAATTCTATAACAGAAAAAAGAATGGTGAATTTTTCTGGGAATCTACATCTATTTCACCTGTCAAAGATGATAAAGGTGTTATTACTAATTTCATTTCTATCAAGGAAGATATCAGCGAGCGTAGACAGAAGGAGGAAAAGTTGCAGATATATGGAATACTATTTGATAATATTTCTGATCTGGCATACATATGTGATACTGAAGGAAAAATTTTGTTTCTGAATAAAGTATTCGAAAAACTCTCTGGCCACAAACCGGAAGAATTCATAGGTAAGTCGTTTGCACCACTTTTTGACGGTGACGATTTGAAAAAGGCAATGAATTTATATGCAAGAACATTACAAGGAGAAAGCCGTCAAGAAGAAGTCTGTTTCAACGATACTGGGGTATTATGTGAATATAAAAGTCTACCATTATGGGATGAAGAAGGTGAAATAATTGGAGTTCTTGGTACCGCACGTGACGTAACTGAGCGCAAGAAAATAGATGAGCAAATCAAGGCATCTCTCAATGAGAAAGAAGTACTTCTCAATGAAGTTCACCACAGGGTCAAGAATAACCTTCAGATAATTTCAAGCCTGCTTGATATGAGCAGTATGAAAACAGAGAATCAAGAGGCGATTGCATTGTTTGAAGAATCGCGTAACAGAGTGAATTCCATGGCCCTTATCCATTCACAACTCTATGAAAGTGAACGATTCGATAGAATAGACATGGAGAAACATATTCATGGACTATCAGGGAACCTGTTAAATATCTATTCAAAAGAGCAAACAATTACACTTGACATTAATTCTGCCAATGTGTACCTTCCGGTTACTCAAGCGGTTCCCTGCGCACTGATCTTGAACGAGTTGGTTTCAAACTCTCTTAAACATGCCTTCAGGGACGGACAAAAAGGAACAATGAGTATCATTATGCGGCAGTCAAATGATGGCACAACTCTATTGAAAGTTAAAGATAATGGATCGGGTATTTCAGAGGACATTGAGATTGAACGGGTTAAGAGCCTGGGGCTAAAACTGGTAAAAAATATAGTATATAAGCAATTAAATGGGAAAATAGAGGTTATAAGGAATATGGGTACTGAATTTAGTATAGAATTCAAAAACTTCAAGGAGGAAGCATGAGCCGATTAATGATAGTAGACGATGAAGCAGTTATAACCACACAATTAGAAGATCGTTTACAGTCCATGAAATACGATGTAGTGGGGACCGCCTCATCGGCAGAAGAATCTGTGAGTATGGCCAGAGTACTCCGCCCCGATTTGATTCTCATGGATATTGTTATGCAAGGAAAGTTTGATGGTATAGATGCTGCCAAAATAATAAAGACGGATATGGATATTCCAATTATATTCCTGACTGCGTATGCGGATGATAAATACATAAAGAGGGCGATACAGGCAGATCCATTCGGATATATTGTAAAGCCGTTTAGAGAAAATGAAATAAAGGCAAACATTGAGATCGCTCTTTATAGAAAGAATTTGGAGCGAAAGCAGAAACAGACAGAGGAAAGAATTCGCAGGTTATTTTTCGTAATTGAGCATAATCCATACATGATTATGATAATGGATATCGAAGGAAATATCGAATTCGTAAATAACAAATTTTCTCAGATAACCAACTATGCACCTGATGAAATAATTGGAAAGAACATTCTTCTTTTGCAATCTGATGAAGAGTCGTCCGAAGTATTTAAGGAGATGAAAGGGGAAATTTTCTCAGATGAAGAGTGGAGGGGAGAGCTTTGCGTTAGGAAAAAAGATGGTACACCTGGTTTGAAATATACGGTTGCCCTGCCGGTGAAGGACATAAAGGGCGACATCATTTTTTTTGTTTTAATTAATGATGCGATTGATAAACGAGAGAAGAGGGAAGTACAGTTACTTAAGCCAGAAAAGCTGAATATCATGAGGACAATAACTGCCGGGGTAGCCCACGAGTTTAATAATATTCTTGCCGTCGTTCAAGGTAGTGTGGAGTTGCTGAAAGGGAGTGGTGAAGACAAAACAGAATTGAAAAATGGGCTACATGATATTTTGAATGCGAGTGAAAAAGGGGCTGGAATAGTTAGGAATATGATTGCTTTTATAAGCTCAGATAGAGACGTCTCCGATTACATTTTTCTTGATTTAAAGCAATTAATAATTCAGGCGATAGATTCGACAGTACCGGGATGGAGAAATATAGCTCATACCGGAGAGATCAAATATGAAATAGACAGAAACGGTATGAAAGGAATACCTGACGTATTTTGTGATCCTTTAGAGTTAGGAGATGTGTTTACAAATATAATAAACAATGCACTGGATGCAATGCCTGATGGAGGCTGTATTTCATTTGGTACATGGAGTAGTGAGGATACGGTGTTTGTAAGTATCTCTGATACAGGAAATGGTATGTCAGAAGAGGTAAAGAGGAAGATATTCGATCCGTTTTTTACCACAAGAAGGCCGCAAAGGACCGGGCTGGGTATGAGTATAGCCTATAGTATAATGGAGAGACATGATGGCAGGATAGAGGTGGAAAGTGAGTTGGGTAAAGCAACAACTATTACATTGTGTATTCCTGTCAATAAAGGGATTAAATGAGTTAGGTAAAGTGCCAAAAATTAGAGTTGTCACTGGTTGGGGCGAAAAGCTTACATCTGCAGAGGAAAATGACTTGAAGGTAGATTTCATCATTAACAAACCTCTTAAATCATTAGAATTGGCAAACACGTAAAGGCTTTATTCAGTGATGCATAAAGACATGCCTAATGACTACTTCGTTTCTGTTACAGAAACACCGTTTACTCCATCTCAACTTGTTTGAAAGTTTCTTAGTATGTTGATACATATGGATTCTGAAACTGAAGGCTCTGGATCAATTCCCCATTTTTCTACTGCCATGAAAAAGATCGTTTAATTTCTACATTCAATAAACAAGATATGGTAAAACCAAAACTACTGATTGTTGATGATGAGAGTAATACGTCTATCTTAATACGAAATATGTTGGAAGAACTGGGATATAACGTTGCCGGCCTGGCATCTTCAGGAAAGGAAGCAATTCAAAAGACATTGCAACTCCAACCGAACTTAGTATTAATGGATATAATATTGGGAGGTGAAATGGACGGAGTGGATGCTGCCAGACAAATACATGACAGTTTAGACGTTCCTATTGTGTATCTTACCGGTCATGCAGATGATGATTTACTGTACAGAGCAAAGTTGACAGAACCTTATGGATATATCATTAAGCCTTTTGATGAGAGTGAGCTACGTACTACTATTGAGATTGCTCTTTACCGGCATAAGATGGAAAAGTTGTTAAAAGAGAGTGGAAAACATTATAAGGCAGTCTGTGAACTGACTTCCGATTATATCTTTCACATCAATGTCAGTAAAGACAAGCAGATTCTATTTGATTGGATTACGGAAGGGTTTGCACCTCTTACCGGTTATACGATAAATGAGGTGAACAGTCCGGAGTTGTGGCATAAAATTTTTCATCCGGATGATATTTCCAAGATCGATGAAGCACTCAAGAACCTTATACAGGGGAATGAAGAAAAGTATGAGTGTCGTATCATTACAAAAGGAGGAGAAACACTTTGGTTGATTGTCAATATGCAGTCAGAGTGGGATACAAAAAAACAGAATGTCATTGGTATAATCGGGGCTGTTTCAAACATAACCGAGCGCAAGAAAGCAGATGAGCAAATCAAGGAATCTCTGAAAGAGAAAGACGTTCTTCTGGATGAAGTTCACCACAGGGTAAAGAATAACCTTCAGATAATTTCAAGTCTGCTCGATATGAGCAGTATGAAAACAGAGAATCAAGAGGCGATTGCATTGTTTGAAGAATCACGTAACAGAGTGGATTCCATGGCCCTTATCCATTCACAACTCTATCAAAGTGAACGATTCGATAGAATAGATATGGAGAAACATATTCAGGGACTATCAGGAAACCTGTTAAATATCTATTCAAAAGAGCAAACAATTGCGCTTGACATCAAGTCTACCAATGTGTACCTTCCGGTGACACAAGCGGTTCCTTGCGCACTGGTCTTGAACGAGTTGATTTCAAACTCTCTTAAATATGCATACAGGAAGGAACAAAAAGGGCTAATAAGTATCTCTATGCAGCAATCTAATGACGGTACGATTATTACGAAAGTTAAAGATAACGGTGTAGGTATTCCTGAGGAGATTGACATTGAAGGCGCTAAGAGTCTGGGGCTGAGACTGGTAAGAAATATTGTATATAAGCAATTAAATGGAAAAATAGAGATTATAAGGAATAAGGGTACAGAATTTATTATAGAATTCAAAAGCTTCAAGGAGGAAGTATGAGCAGACTAATGATAGTAGACGATGAGGCAGTGATATCCATGCAATTGGAGGACCGCCTACAGTCCATGGAATACGATGTAGTAGGAACCGCCTCATCAGCAGAAGAATCTGTGAGTATGGCCAGAGTACTCCGCCCCGATTTAATCCTCATGGATATTGTTATGCAAGGAAAGCTTGATGGTATCGATGCTGCCAAGAAAATAAAGGCGGATATGGATATCCCAATTATATTTCTGACCGCATATACGGATGATAGATATATAAAGAGGGCGATGTCAGTAGAACCATTCGGATATATTGTAAAGCCATTTAGAGAAAACGAAATAAGGGCAAACATTGAGATCGCTCTCTATAAAAGGGAATTGGAAAGAAAGCAAAAACAGGCAGAGGAAAAAATTCGCAGGTTATTTTTCGTTATTGAGCATAATCCATACATGATTATGATAATGGATATCAAAGGGAACATTGAATTCGTAAATAACAAATTTTCTCAGATAACCAACTATGCACCTGGTGAAATAATTGGAAAGAACATTCTTCTTTTGCAATCTGATGAAGAGTCGTCCGAAGTATTTAAGGAGATGAAAGGGAAAGTTCTCTCAGATGAAGAATGGAGGGGAGAGCTTTGCGTTAGAAAAAAAGATGGTACGCCTGGTTTGAAATATACGGTTGCCTTGCCGGTGAAAGACATAAAAGGTGACATCATTTCCTTTGTTTTAGTTAAGGAAGAAATTGCTAAACGAAAGAATAGGGAAGAGCAGTTACTTAAGTCAGAAAAGCTGAATATCATGAGGACAATAACTGCCGGGGTGGCCCACGAGTTTAATAATATTCTTGCCGTCGTTCAAGGTAGTGCGGAGTTGCTGGAAGGGGGTTTTGAAGATGAAACGGAATTGAAAAATGGGCTACATGATATTTTGAATTCGAGTGAAAAAGGGGCTGGAATAGTTAGGAATATGATTACTTTTACAAGCTCAGATAGAGACGTCTCCGATTACATTTTTCTTGATTTAAAGCAATTAATAATTCAGGCGATAGATTCTACAGTACCGGGATGGAGAAATATAGCTCATACCGGAGAGATCAAATATGAAATAGACAAAAACAGCATGAAAGGAATACCTGACGTATTTTGTGATCCTTTAGAGTTAGGAGATGTATTTACAAATATAATAAACAATGCACTGGATGCAATGCCTGATGGCGGCTGTATTTCATTTGGTACATGGAGTAGTGAGGATACGGTGTTTGTAAGCATCTCTGATACAGGCAAGGGTATGTCAGAAGAGGTAAAGAGGAAGATATTCGATCCGTTTTTTACCACAAGAAGGCCGCAAAGGACCGGGCTGGGTATGAGTATAGCCTATAGTGTAATGGAGAGACATGATGGCAGGATAGAGGTGGAAAGTGAGTTGGGTAAAGCAACAACTATTACATTGTGTATTCCTGCCAATAAAGGGATTAAACAGCAAAAACTATCATCAAGGCCTGCCCGGGGTTTAATGGTTAAGGGGCTCAACATCCTTGTGGTAGACGACAAAAAGGAGATATGCAATATACTGGATAAATTCTTTTCCGATGTGGGTCATACGGTTAAAACTGTTAACAATGGAACTGAGGCGATTGAGCTGGCAAAGAGAGAAGATTATGACCTTGTGTTATGTGATCTGCTCATGATTGATGTAACTGGGTATGCAATAAAGGCACTGAATGATTTAGATAAAGTACCAAAGATTGGCATGCTCACAGATTGTGACGTAAACCTCACATCCGCAGAGAAAAATGCTTTAACGGTAGATTTTATCATTAACAAACCTCTTAAATTATTAGAATTGGCAAACCACGTTAATGCGTTATTCAATGATATTTAGGAAAAGGAGGTTAAAATATGTCCGAACTCGATTCCAATAACGCTATTACTATATTACGAGATATTTTCTGGGTTGGCTTCCATGATAAAGAATCAGATCTCCACTGTAATTCATACATTCTAAGAGATGATCATGACGTGGTACTGATAGATCCCGGATCAATTCCTCACTTTTCTACTGTCATGAGAAAGGTCATAGATGTTGTTGACCCGAGAGAAATCACCAAGATTATAGTAACCCATCAGGATCCGGATGTTTGCGGTAACTTGCCCATAGTAGAAAGTTTGATTGATCGTAAAGACCTGGAGGTTGTAGTACACTCAAGCTGTTCTCGCCTTATACGTCATTACGGTATCAGCTCCAGCATTTATGAGGTTGACAAACATGACGATAAGCTTGAGCTAAAAGGTGGAAGAGTATTGGACTTCTTTCATACCCCTTACTTGCATTCACCATTTGCAATGATCATCTATGACAGTAAAACTAAGACTGTTTTTACCAGTGATATATTCGGTGGCCTCTCTAAAAGCTGGTCTCTCTTTGCTGATGAAGGCTTTCTGGAGTCGATGGAGGCATGGCATCAGTTGGTTATGCCCAGTAGTGAGATTCTTAAAAAATGTATGAATGGGATCGAGAGACTTGAAATAGAACACATTCTTCCACAGCATGGTTCCATAATCGAAGGAGATAATATAAAGAAGGCTATTGAATGCTTAAAGGCATTGGAATGCGGTGTGGAGGCCATAAAGGAGGCAAAGCTTTATGAATAAGGATAGCATCCTGCACACCGGGACGAGACACATCTTTGAGGTGAGAAATATTAGTAGCGATTTGTTGGAAAAGTCTCTGAATATGCGAGCATTGGCTTATCTTTCTTCTATAAAAGCGGACCTTCTGAGAGATACTATTTTCCAAATAGATTCGAGCAAGAAAGAGGTATGCAGGGCACGGGATCGTTTAGAGGAGAAGGTCCAGGAGAGGACAAAAGAATTAGAAGCAAGCGTAAAAAAACTACAAGCGGTAGAGGAGGAGTTAAGGGGAACCAATGATAAACTTGCACGCCGTGTTAAAGACCGTACTGCAGAGGTCAGCAAGTTGTCTTACGCTGTAGAGCAAAGCCCCAGTTCTGTTGTGATTACGGATACTAAAGGCAACATTGAATATGTCAATCCAAAGTTTACACAACTTACCGGCTACAGTCTTGAAGAAACCGTTGGAGCAAATCCGCGTATCTTAAAATCAGGTAAAACATCACCTGAAGTATACAAAGAGTTATGGAAAACGATTACATTAGGCAACGAATGGTGTGGAGAATTTTGTAATAAGAAAAAGGATGGCGGACTCTATTGGGAATCTGCATCTATTTCACCAATAAAAAATGATGAGGGTCTTATAACTAATTTCGTTGCTATCAAGGAAGATATTACTGATCGCAAGCATGCAGATGAACAGATAAAAGCCTCGCTTAAAGAGAAAAACGCGCTCCTCATGGAAATACATCATCGGGTAAGAAATAATTTACAGGTAATATCCAGCCTGTTTCTGCTTCATACCAGACATGTAAAGGATGAACACAGCATTCAGGTATTTAAGGATGCTCAGAATCGTATTCGGTCAATGGCTATAATCCATGAGATACTGTATGAGTCAAACCACCTGTCAAATATAAATATTTCTCTCTATGTCAGTACCCTTGCTGACAAATTATTCAGTTCTTATGGGATAGGATCAGGAAAGATTTCATTAAAGTTAAACATCAAGGATGTTTCGCTTAAGATCGAACAGGCGGTGCCACTTGGATTACTTGTTAATGAGCTCCTTTCTAATTCACTTAAACATGCATTTCCTTTTTACAAGAGCAGAACAGTCTTTTCTGACTCAGATCAGGTTCTTCCTGAAGACAAGCAGGAAGAACCTGAAATCGGTATCTCCCTTTTACAAGCCCAGGACAATAAAATTAAACTGATTGTTTGTGATAATGGTGTTGGCATGCCGAAGAATTTGGATTTTAGGACTATTGATTCTTTAGGTCTTAATTTGGTTGTTCTGATAGCAGAAGACCAGCTTAAAGGCAAGGTTACTCTGGATAGAAGTATTAAAGGGACTAAATTTCAAATAATATTTGAGTGAAAAGATATTAAATATAATCTAATCTAGTTGAGGAAGCCTCACGCTTCATTGCAAAAGACATGAAACAACATCCTACTGATACTGAATCCCGGATATCTTTCATGCTATACTTAGCTATAGATGTCTAATAATAAAGCTGGATTTACATTTCTCAAGTTGCTTGTTTTATAGTGGTGGCAAAGAACTTATTTCATTAATAAGTTATCTGTAAGGAAAATTTTTCCATCTGATATCCTATCAATATATTATCAAGCACAAACAGTTGTCGAATAAACAACAATGTGTTTAAATGACAAACAGATTAAGCTACGTATTTGTAACATATTCCTTCCAATCTCTTTATGTATAAAAATATTTGCGAATGTTCATCCTGTCTTAAATCATATAGAAAGCGATGTATGCTATAGAAATATTTACTCAAAACGAGAAGATATCGTACTGTTGAACAAGGAGTTATAAACCATACACACTATCCGTTAAATATCAGCTTATAGATAATTATATTCTGGTGTAGAGGACATATATCCAGGAAACACATTATGGGGCTCAAGATTGGCTCATTTTTTGCGAGTTTCCATTCATATCATAAATGCTAAAGTTTTATATGCAGCTTCCGATAATAAAGTTGTAGTTGTACGGAAGAAAGATTAAAACGCTCGAGCTAATTGAAGATTAAAATGTAAAAAATATAAATATAATTTATTTAAAACAGCTTGCAAGAGAGTTGCAGGTTGCCTTGTCAGCGGGTTAAGAGCCTGTGGGTCGAAGGCGCAAACGAATAGTCCAATTTAAGAGGACGTGTTCGATTGCGCCTTTTTTTTTCATTTGAGTTTCATGTATGTTGCTTTGAAGTGAATAATGCAGATTTTGATATTAGAATTATAGGGAAGAGACATAATGATATCCGAGCCAATTGAAGATTAAGATGAGAAAATAATATATAAAATACATTTAAAACAGCTTGCAAGAACGTTGCAGGTTGCCTTGTCAGCAGGTTAAGAGCCTGCGGGTCGAAGGCGCAAACGAATAGTCCAATTTAAGAGGACGTATTCGATTGCGCCTTTTTTTTTGATCTGGGGTTCGTGTATGTTGTTCTGCAGTGAATAATGTGGAGGTAAATACGACTTATGAATAATGGGAAAATTCTGGTGATGGATGATAAAGAGGACTTGAGATATATTTTCACAAAAGTGCTCAATCGTAATCATTATGAGGTAGAGGTTGCTGAAGATGGTAACGAGGCAATAACATTATTCAAGGGTACAATAGGTTCAAACAAACCTTTTGATGCGGTAATAATGGATTTAAAAGTAGCTGGCGGCATGGGAGGAGAGGAGGCAATAGAGAAGCTGTTTCAAATAGATTGTGGGACTAAAATAATTTTGTCCAGTGGTAGTATCGATGAGCAGGTTATGAAAAATTTTAGAAAGTACAGTATAAGCGATGTCCTTCGCAAGCCGTTTAAAAACAATGATCTGGTAAAAGTATTGAGAAAAGTGATAAGCGAAGAGAAACGTTGAATTAGACGGACTGTAGGGTTGGCAATATCTACTCAGTACTCATAATTTAATATTTCTAACGGCAAAATTAGGAAAAAGACGATAGAAACTATATGTTATTGAAACACTTTTTTTCAGAGCTGTTTTAATTTTTTAATATTAATCATGGAGGATTATTAGAAATGTTTAAGAATATGTCGATAGGAATAAAAATGTCACTTGGATTCGGCTTAATTACGCTGGTACTTGCTGCCGCAGTGTTGACTACCATATGGCAGGTGGAAAAGACTAATAAAGTAAACAACAGGCTAATAGAATTACGTGTTCCCACTGCTCATACAAGTCTCTCAATACTTAATGGGATCAACCACTCACTTGCTGCACTTCGAGGCTATATCATCCTGGGTAAGGATAAATTCAGAGAAGAGAGGGCAATCGCATGGTCTGAAGAGATAGATACTTCATTAGCTGATATGAAGAAATATGCACTTAACTGGACTAACCCGAAGAATTTGGAAAGGCTCAAAATTATCGAGAAGAACCTGATAGATTTTAAAAAATATCAGCAGGATATAGAAGACGTTGCACAAACAGTGGACAATACACCGGCTTTGAAGATTCTGTTCGAAGAGGCAGCACCAAAGGCGGCAATAATGATCACCAACATTACCCGGTTGATCGATCTGGAGGCTGGTTTGGAAGCAACAGCAGATAGAAAAGCACTGCTCGGTATGATGGCAGACGTGAGGGGTACTACAGGTCTGGCGCTTGCGAACATACGTGCATTTTTACTCTCAGGCGATGATAAGTTTAAAAAGAAGTTTGATACATTATGGGCCAAGAACGTAAAAAGATTTGGTGATCTAACCGATCATTCTACACTTCTTTCTCCTGAACAGGCTGAAGCTTTTGCTGCATTCAGCAGTGCAAGAGAGGTTTTTGCTCCATTACCTTCAAAGATGTTTGAGATAAGAGGTGGCAAAGAATGGAATCTGGCTCACTTGTGGCTGGCAGCTAAGGCAGCTCCAACAGCTTTTGCAATCAAAGAACAGCTTGACGGTATGGTAGCGAATCAACAACAGCTGATGGCAACTGACGCAATAAAAGCGAAAAGTCTTACCGCATCACTTATGAATCTGGAGTGGATATTGCTGGCCGCTGGTTTAACTTTTTCCATAATAATAACTGTCTTCCTGCCAAAGAATATAACCCGACAGATAACTGAGCCAATTAAAAAAGTAGTTAAGGAGTTGACATCCGCATTTTCACAACTTGCAGATGCAGCTGGTCAGATATCGGGTTCGAGTCAAAACCTCGCGGAAGGCTCATCGGAGCAGGCATCTTCACTTGAAGAGACATCTGCAACAATGGAAGAGATGTCATCAGTAACGGCACAGAATGCTAAAAATGCCGGAGAAGCAGCTAAGCTTGTAAAAATGTGCAGTTCCTCCGCAGACAATGGCAACAAGGCTGTTGATGAGATGAACACTTCAATGGGAGAGATAAACATTAGCAGTAAGAAGATAGCTGAGATTACAAAGGTAATAGACGGAATAGCATTCCAGACTAACCTTCTGGCACTTAATGCCGCAGTAGAAGCAGCACGGGCAGGTGAACATGGAAAGGGCTTCGCGGTAGTGGCAGAGGAAGTTCGTAACCTTGCACAGCGAAGCGCGACGGCGGCAAAGGATACGACAGCACTGATAGATGATTGTGTTAACAAGGCAAGCAAAGGAGTCGAACTTACCGGTAAATGCAATGATGCGTTACAAGATATTGTTGCTAATGTTAAGAAAGCAACAGTCCTGACTGAGGAAATCACAAATGCTTCTTCTGAACAATCTGAGGGAATAAGCCAGGTAAATGTTGCAGTTCAACAGATGGACCAGGTAACACAACAGATTGCTGCTAGCTCTGAGGAATCGGCATCAGCCAGCGAGGAGATGTCAGCACAGGCACACACCTTGAAGGACCAGGTTGATATATTATCAAAACTGGTTGGTTATGATGCTGAAGAAGATGAAATACAAACTGGTAGGAATAACGTCTCTCAGATATGCCATGAGCAGTATCAGGCTCCAACGGTAAGTGGAAATGATAACGGAGGGACTACTCAAAAAAAGGCTAAGGATAATGAAGATGCATTCGCGCTGATTCCGTTAGGAGATGAGACAGCTTCCGGCCAAGAAGACAGATTTAATGGTTTTTAACCATATAATTTTTGAAGTCCCTCTTTGTTTCCTTTTTTCTGTCTCCTTAAAGAAAAGAGAGATAAAGAGGGGCGGACGATTATGTTAATGGCGAATACAACCCTCACTACAGGATGGGCAAGAAATGTAGGTTGGGTATTGTTGCTAACACTAATAGGGTAATAAATTTAATTAAGGAAATCCTACATTGAGTACTAATAAGAGTACACGGCTAGTAACCGGTGGGACCCGATGGCTCCCCTCTCCTCTATCTCACCCATTCCGGGGTGAGGGGAGTTTATTGGGTTTAATTCCGTAATAAAAAGAGATTTAAGTTATGGGCAGTCCCGATAGATTGAAAAATTCATGAAGGAAGAGACACAAACTATAAAATAGGTATGGGCAAAATAAAACACCATTATTACTCCTTGATATCGAGGTAGTTATACCTTTTATTTTTTTGGATAGAAATTATCTTTCATTAGGTAGAAAGTAGAGGATAAGTTATGGCAGATATGGAAAATACCGTAGGAAAACATAGTAGTGAAAACATTATTCAGGAGCTTATGAATGCAGCACGTACCGTGACGGTATATGCTAACGATGTTAATAGAGAAGTTGAAACTATAATAACATCATGCCACACACCGGGAACAAAAGGAGCGGCTCATAAGGGTTTTTTATTGAGAAAGGTAGCTGGAATAAAAAGGTTGGCAGTGTTATATAGTTCGGTGGCAAAAAGGTATAAAAGTGTTGCTATGAAACTGGCAGACGGCGCCTCTGAGGATAAGGTTATGCATGAATTGCATTCATATAATATTTTTATTCGTGATCAGATCAAATCGGAACAAGACAGTTATAATCAAATTCTTCATATTATCAAGATTTGACTGGAATTATATTTATTGCGATGATGCATAGGTGAATGGTGTTTACCGCTTTGTTACAAAACCTGTTTCATATGATGTATTTTTGAAAAATTTGAAACCCTGATAGAATATTGTTAAGTTGTATTTAAGGCAGCATACTTTAAGCTTTTTAAATGTTGATTTTTATATAAAATATTTTAAGATTATTGTTATGACACAAAAGAAACGAATACTGTTAGCTGACGACGAAGTGATTTTCTTAAAAGCAACTTCCATCATACTGCGTGAAAATGGCTATATATGTGATTGCGCTTCAGATTCCAAGTCTGTTATAGAGATGCTGGGATCAAATGAATATGATCTCCTGATTTCCGACATTAACATGCCTGGAAACTCTGATATGGAGTTAATCAGTAATATTTCTCAAATTGCTGATGGAATACCTGTCATATTGGTAACTGCTTATCCTTCAATAGAGAATACAATTCGAGCACTAAGATTTCAAGTTTATGACTATTTGTTAAAGCCAGTTGATTTTGAGGAATTATTGAAACTGGTTAGTAAAGTACTTACAAATATCAGTATCTGCCGTGATGTTACCCTGGAAGTACAACGAAGTATCAGGAAGTGGAGGCTGGATCTGGATACTATTGAGAATATGATAAATAAGGCATCTAAGGATGCAAGCCTTAGGACACTCAATTCCTACCTGGATATTTCGTTTAAAAATATTTTTGATACTCTGATGAGATTGAGAGATATGGTAAAAACGGTAGTTATGGAAAACGATGAGCAATCTATACAAAATCTACACGGAAGTGTTAAGTTGAGAGAAGCTTTGGTGGAGACAGTGGCAATTCTGAAAAAAACGAAGGATACTTTTAAATCTAAAGACCTTGGTGTGTTAAGGGTTAAGCTGGAAAGCCTCTTAGAGGCAGCATCGTAGTTTCCGAATCGACCTCATTTTTTCGACTGAAAATTTTTGATTCAAAAACTGTTCTATCACACTTACGGTGTATCAAAGAAAAATGGTTAGAAGCTCCTTCGCTTGACCCATCATCACTACGTTACATGTTTGTTTTACAGCGGTTGTAAAGAGCTTATTTCCTTAATAAGTTGTCTATAAGGAAAATTTTTACCGGGACATGCCGTACCTTTTTGAAGGACCTGACTGTGTTTGACGATGTGTGAATTGGGGATGTTATATCTTTTAGAGAAATAAGCAACCAGACTTGTAAGAGATTTGAATTGGTTGTCTGTAGGCCCATTGTCCTCTTCGAAGTTTCCAACAAGGCAGATACCAATAGAAATTCGATTAAGATCCATATTGGCGGTGTGCGCGCCATGAATCTGTTTTTTCCATCTATCGCCTACTTCGATCTCACCATTGCCTGAACCGTTGCCGTTGCCGATGACAAAATGATATGCCAGGCCATGCGACCACTTTTTTTCTTCTCTATGATATCTGTCAAAGTTATCGGCATTTCCTTCTTCAGTAGCACTGTGATGTAATACCACATATTCCCACTCATTTTCCTCTACATCAACTCTGCACAACTCCTCAATGTGAATGGTAACCTCCCTTTCAACACTGAGGAATGGTAAGTAAATGAAAAGCCCTGTTGCTGTTATAAACATAACAATTGAGAATATTATGACATGCCGTTCAACTATCTTCATAGTGTCGTTTGGTTAAAGCAAGGCATAAGAGGAATATTATTATTTTCTTTCAGGGTGTGAGCGCATTAAAAAGACTTATGCTTACGTACCTGAAAAAAGCCCCTTAATAACAGTGTTTTATAGAAATATTGAGACAGTAAATCAAGAATAATATACTTGAATACTGATGCCTACCTTGACACTTTATTACAATTGTGATAGTATCCTGCAATATTATTACGATTTAAAATATTTGTAAGGGCATTAACTACAATGGCTTATGGAAATTTCGCCGAAGTCGTTCTGAACATACCTCTCAATAAAAAATTTCACTACAAAATCCCCCCATCTTTCGCAAATCAGATAGAAATTGGTAAAAGGGTTAAGGTGCCTTTCGGGGGGAGGACCGTCGTGGGGTATTGTGTCGGGCTGACCAATATATCAGATGTAAAAACACTTAAGGACATAATACACGTAATTGATGCAACACCTATCTTGAATTCCAAAATGTTAGGAGTTGCGGAATGGATGGCTAATTTCTATTTTTGTGGATTGGGTGAAGCCCTGGAATCCTTTTTACCTTCTGTGGTAAAGAGGGGTATTAAATCAAGGACGGTAAGTGTTGTCAGATTGTGTAAAGATGGAGCTTCAGTTACAGAGATGATTTCTGCAATTAAAAAGAGAGCGCCAAAACAGGCAAGAGTACTGGAGGTCCTCACTGAAGTAGGAGAGATAACATTTCCGGAATTAGCAAGTATCAGCAAGTGCAAAATGGATAGTGTAAATAGACTCCGAGATCGAGGTTTTATAACCCTTGATAAAAGAGAAGTAAGCGACCCCTTATTTGCAGGAAAACACTTTGAGAAAACATGTCATTTATCATCAACCAGAGAACAGGAAGTCGCAATCAGGCTTATTAAGAGAAAATTAAGAGAAAGAAAGCATAGCGTTGTATTACTGAAAGGTGTTACAGGAAGCGGCAAGACAGAGGTCTATCTTCAGGCAATCTCAGAAGTAATTATTTTGGGAATGAAGGCAATTGTGCTGGTTCCCGAAATATCTCTCACACCACAAACTATTGAAAGGTTCAAATCCCGTTTTGACAGAGTCGCTGTCTTGCATAGCAGCTTGACCGAAAGGCAGAGAAGCGATCAGTGGTGGGATATTAAGAATGGCAACGCAGACGTTGTTGTTGGCGCCCGTTCGGCAATATTTGCTCCTTTAGAAAATGTGGGAATTATCGTAATTGACGAAGAACATGAGAACACATTCAAGCAGGATACCTCTCCGCGTTATAACGCCCGTGATGTGAGTGTTGTCAGGGCGGCATATGAAAATGCTGTAGTTGTGCTTGGTTCCGCGACACCTTCTCTTGAGAGCTTTTATAATACCGATATCGGTAAGTATGAATGTGTAACTTTGGAAAACCGGGTTGGACACAAACCTCTTCCCAAGGTGGAAGTGATTGATATGCGACGCGAAATTTTCAAAGGTACAGGGCAGAAGCAGATATCAAATTATCTGGAACTTAGCATGAAGCAGTCTCTTTCTAAAAAAGAACAGGTGCTATTGCTTTTAAACAGACGTGGCTTTTCTCCTTTTATAAGTTGTAGAAGGTGCGGTTTTGTATTAAAATGCAAGAGATGTGACATATCTCTTACCTATCATAAAAAGAAAGACGCGGTAATATGTCATTATTGTTTTTTTGATGGACCAGTTCCCAGAGAATGTCCTGATTGCTGTTCTCCTCGCATGAGCTTCCTCGGGTTTGGTACGGAGAGAATGGAGGAATTGGTCAGATCCAGATTCCCTCAATACAATCTTTTGAGAATGGATAGCGATACAATGAGGGGGAGGGACTCTCACGAAAAGGCGTTAAGTGCTTTTCGACGCGGTGACATAGATATCCTTTTAGGTACTCAAATGATTGCAAAAGGCCTGGATTTTCCAAACGTTACCTTAGTTGGAGTGCTTTCCGCAGATACGATTGTTAATCTGCCTGATTTTCGGGCAAGCGAGAAAACATTCCAACTGCTTTGTCAGGTTGCGGGTAGAACAGGAAGAGGTACAAAAGGAGGAAAGGTAATCGTTCAAACTCATAACCCTGAGCATTACAGTATTACGTCTGCCGCTTTACATGATTATGATGGATTTGCCAAAAAAGAACTTGAATATAGAAAGCAACTTTATTATCCTCCATATGGAAGATTGGCCAGAGTCGTCCTACGTGGAAAGAACGATCAGGAAGTTAAAGAAAAGGCTTCTGATATTGCAGAGAAGTTAATGAGTGCAATAAAATTGTCCAATGGTTCGCTTCTGGCGGGTTTGCGTAAAGACAAAATTGGGGTTTTAGGTCCAGCGCCTGCACCGATTGTCAAGGTTAAAGACAACTATAGGTGGCACTTAATAGTAAAGGCGGATAGTTTCAAAAGCCTGCACACGATTATAAAAAGTATTGAAAACGAGAATAGAAATTCAAAAAAGGTCCAGATGATGATAGATGTGGACCCATATATGCTGTTATAAGGCGGTAAAAGATGTCAGAAAATGGTTATAGTGCTAAAGAATTTTTCTTAGATGGCGGTGGGATGACATATAGTGATTTTATCCTGCTACCGGGTCATATAGGATTTTCTATAGAAGATGTTGATATAGAAACAAACCTTACAAGGAACCTCAGGATAAGAAGACCACTTGTCAGTTCTCCTATGGATACGGTAACGGAGTCAAAAATGGCCATCTACATGGCCCTTCTGGGTGGAATTGGTATAATACATTACAACAACACAATTGCAGAACAGGCAAAGGAAGTCAGGTTGGTAAAAAGATTTGAAAACGGTTTTATCACTGACCCTGTAACGCTTAGCCCCGATAATATCATTTCGGATGTTGATAACATTAAAAAAACTTATGGATTTTCCGGTATACCAATAACTGAAGACGGGACATTAAATACTAAATTAATAGGTATCGTTACACGGAGAGATATAGATTTTGAATTAGATAGAACAAAGAAATTGCGTGAAGTTATGGTTGATCAGCTTATTACGGCAACCGCAGGTATTTCTCTCGCAGAAGGGAATAGAATACTTAAAGAGTCTAAGAAAGGTAAACTGCCGTTAGTGGATAAAGAAGGCCGTCTGGTGTCCTTAATGAGCAGGTCAGATTTATTAAAAAACAAAGATTTTCCTTTAGCTTCAAAAAATAAAGAAAAACAGTTGTTGGTAGGAGCAGCAATTTCAACGCGAGATGAAGACAAAGAGAGGCTTAACGAATTAGTAGATGCCGGAGTGGATGTAATAGTGATTGATGCTTCTCAGGGTGACTCAATTTACCAATACCAGATGATAGACTATATAAAGAAGAAGTATCCGGAAATAGAGGTTATCGGTGGAAATGTTGTAACTGCCAGACAATGTAAATCACTCATTGATAAGGGTGTAGATGCCCTTCGCATAGGTATGGGTGCAGGCTCTATCTGCATTACACAGGAAACTATGGCGGTAGGAAGGGCCCAGGGATCAGCGGTCTACCACTGCGCAAAGTTTGCAAGAGAGTACGCAGGAATACCGGTAATTGCGGATGGAGGGGTGGCAAACATAGGATACATAGTTAAGGCGCTGTCATTAGGGGCTAGTAGCGTAATGCTTGGTGCATTACTTGCCGGTACGAATGAGGCTCCGGGTGACTACTATTATGAAGGCGGAGTACGGTTGAAAAAATATAGAGGTATGGCATCTTTAGAGGCAATGGACAAAGGTGGTGACAAGAGATATTATTCAAATGATGATAAGATTAAAATTGCTCAGGGAGTGTCGGGTACGGTAGTTGATAAAGGCTCGGTTGCTCATTTTGGTGAATATATCATAAAGAGCTTATTGCATGCAATGCAAACTATTGGTTATAAGACAATAACAGATCTGCATAACGGGATATATGATGGTACTCTCGCTTTTGAAGGAAGGTCTCCTTCTGCTCAGGGGGAAGGGTCAGTCCATAATTTACATTCATATACTGCACCTGAAACAGCGTTGTTTTATCCTCATGATAGAAAAAGGGGATAGATCTAAAGGTGTGTAGCGGATCCCGCTTGTTGTCGGGAGCGTAAGCAGATAGGCTTAATCCACGTTCTGAATATGAAATTTAGACGCCTTAAAAATAACTCAAATTTCTGAAAGACCAAATATCAAAAAAAATTATACAGCACAAATTTATAAAACATTTTCAACTTGTAGTTTATAGGGTAAACTTCGTCATGATAAAAACGATACGGTCCTTCCATTTTTTGATCCTCGTCGCTATTATTTTTGCTTTTTCCGGTTGTGTCACCAGATCACTAACCGTTAAGACAGATCCCAGTAATGCATTGGTATATCTTGATAACAAGCTTATTGGAGAAAGTCCTGTTACCGTACCATTTACGTATTATGGCACCAGAAAAATAATGATAGAGAAAAAGGATGAAGATGGAGCACTTACCCATGAACGCACAATTGCATTTGAAGAAATAAAGGCGCCTCTTTACGAAGTATTTCCTCTGGACTTTTTCTCCGAATTATTATGGCCACGCAAACTTAAAGACGATCATCTTCTCAGTTATAATTTAGTTGAATTAGCGCCATTGTCAATTAAAGAGAAACAGGAAAAGGTATTAAAAAATGCAGAAGAATTGAGGCAAAGAGTCAACGTACCGGAGTTTTAGACATCGTTCCAAATGGATTTTAAATAGTGGCAATTCCAGCATCCGGTTGAAGTTGCTTATCAATTCTGGTTTCAACAGATATTACCATCTTTCCAAATAAATACCATCTTTCTGCTTTTAAATAAAACTATTTAAGATTTGCATGAAAATGACACTAATCTCCACAATAATTTTTTCCTTCTTTTTCTTCTGTTTTGGCCAGATTGTTAATGCCAGTGAAGATGATAGGAATAGATGGAACAAGCGTTATAATACCGGGGAATATATATACGGTAAAGGACCGTTAACGTTTCTGAAGGAGAAACTGGATATTCTGAATAGGGGTAAGGCCCTGGTTCTGGCTATGGGAGAAGGGAGAAATGCGGTATTTCTTGCCGGGAACGGATTCGACGTTGATGGTTGTGATGTTTCAGATAAAGCTATTGAAAAAAGTAAACTATTCGCCAGTGAAAGCAGTGTGATATTAAATGCATTCGTAGCTGATCTGGAGGAATATAAGATACCTGCTGATACGTATGATCTCATTACCTGTTTTTATTACACGCAAATGGACCTTATACCTCACATTAAGGAAGGCCTGAGAAAGGGTGGTATGGTTATGTTTGAGACATATTCCATAGACCAGCTAAAGTATGGAAAAGACGCGCCCGGACCCAAAAATCCAGCCTATCTGTTAAAACACAATGAACTTCTCGATTCCTTCAGGGACTTCCGTATTCTTTATTATAGAGAAGGCGAGATAGCAGAGAACAAGTCAGTGGTTAGTTTGATAGCGCAGAAGAAATGAGAGAAATCACAAATAAATCAGTGTAATTCAATAGTAAAATATTAGAGAAATGAACATCTTAGACAATGTAACTGAAGCCCAGAAAGAGGCGATTACCCATATAGATGGACCTTTGCTCGTGATTGCGGGGGCTGGTAGCGGCAAGACAAGGGTGATTACACGTCGGGTTGGATATCTTGTTGAGAAAGGAACTTCTCCGTCAAATATCTTATCTATAACCTTTACTAATAAAGCCGCTAATGAGATGAAAGAACGGTTGGGTGAATTTCTCGATCTAAGGGGTATGTGGATCTCGACTTTTCACGCGATGTGTTCAAGGATATTGCGTAGTGAAATAGAGCATCTGGAATTTACCAGAAACTTCAGCATTTATGATTCTGGGGATCAATCCAAGTGTATAAAGGATATTATGAAAGAACTGAATCTGGACACTGATCACTGGAGACCGGGTGCAGTTGCAGCATCAATAAGTAATGCTAAAAATGAATTGCTGTCAGCCGATGAATTCGCTGAGTATAAGTCAGGTTATTATAATGATGTTGTGTCAAAGGTATACACCAGATATCAGAAATATCTTGAGTCAAATAATGCGCTGGATTTTGACGACCTGCTTTTTACGGTTGTGCATCTATTTAAGAAATTTCCTGAAGTATTGGAGAAATACCAGGAGAAATTCAGATATATACTCATTGACGAGTACCAGGACACAAATCATGCTCAATACGCAATCACTCAACTGTTGGCGCAGAGGTATGAAAATATTTGTGCAACCGGAGATCCTGATCAATCTATCTATGGATGGCGCGGTGCTAACATACGGAATATACTCAATTTTGAAAAAGATTATCCTGACACAAAGACCGTCTGTTTGGAACAAAACTATCGTTCAACGAAAAATATTCTTCGTGTCGCCTCAGAAATAATCAATAATAACCTCTCAAGGAAACCGAAATCCCTCTGGACGGAAAATAGCGAAGGAAACAAGGTCAGAATTATTCACTGTGAGGACGAGAATGTTGAATCAAAGGAGATAGCTGCAAATATTTCTGAATTTATTCAGGGAGGAAACAGACATTCAGATATAGCGGTTTTCTACCGTACAAACGCGCAGTCACGTGTATTGGAAACTCGTATGTTGCGGGAAGGAATACCTTACTCAATTGTAGGTAGTGTTGCATTCTTCAAGAGAAAAGAGATTAAAGATGTCCTTTCGTACCTCAAGCTCTGTGCTAATCCCAATGATGATTTGTCATTTGAAAGGATTATAAATGTTCCTGCAAGAGGAATCGGAGCGACAACTATAAGACGATTAAGAGAATGGGCCGTGTTGAATAGTGCAAATATGTCAAAGGCGATATCCAGAGTTCAGGAAATTAAGGAAATTAAGGGAAAAAGCTCCAAGGCGGTGAAAGGTTTCGGGGATATTATTTCTGAGTTGCATGAGATTCCAACTTATCCGGTAATGGGATTTGTAAAAAAGGTTATAGAGAAGGTTGGATATGTAGATTACCTGGTAGTCTCTTACGAAGGTGATAGCGAGGAAAGGCTGGAGAATATTGAGGAGTTGGTAACCGCTGCAAGTGAGTATGATATTTCAAACCCGGATGGTTCGCTCCAGGGTTTTTTAGAAGAGGTGTCATTGATTGCAGATATTGACAAGTGGGACGATACAACAGATACCGTTACCCTGATGACACTGCATGCTGCAAAGGGTCTGGAATTTCCCGTTGTTTTCATTGCCGGTCTTGAGGAGGGGTTGTTACCGCACTCGCAATCAAAGAATTCAGATGATGATGTTGAAGAGGAGCGTCGTTTGTGCTATGTTGGTATTACAAGAGCCCAAAAGGACCTGTTTCTGATCTATACCAGATATCGGTCAAAATATGGGCAACGTTCTGCGTGTGTGCCTTCAAGGTTTTTAAGCGAGATACCTGTAGATTTTGTTGAGAAGATTGATAAAACAATCTATCGCTCTTATGCAGACAAATTGCACACCGAAACAACGACGGGATATAGAGAATCAGCAGGTGAGGATGATTATCAATATGATGCGGGAAATAGTGATTATGATGAGTTACCGGAATTCAGGCATGAGGAGTCTCAGGATAGTTGCAAATTGGTTTCAGGGGATATTGTACAGCACGAAATTTTCGGTCGTGGAAGAGTTATAAAGATAGCCCCATCTTCAGACACAGTACATGTTGATTTTAATAGAGTAGGTATGAAGAAGTTAGCACTGGAATATGCAAATTTAGAAAAGGTAGAAGGTTCCTGCCGGTAATAAATATAAAGGAGTGAGAAAATTGGAAAAAATATATCTTGATCATGCCTCTTGTACACCGACACATCCACTGGTTGTAGAAGCAATGGTAGATTCTATAAAAAACTGTTATGGTAATCCGTCAAACCTGCATCATTTCGGGCAAATTGCAGGTAAAGCAGTTACGACTGCCAGAGGTGAAGTTGCTGCACTCATAGGAGCAAAAGCCGAAGAGATAATTTTTACATCAAGCGGAAGCGAAGCAAATAATTTTGCCATCAGGGGTCTTGCAACGGCAAACAAGAAGAAGGGTAAACACATTATTACTTCAGAGATAGAACATTTTTCAATACTTAATCCACTGAAAAAACTTAAAAAAATGGATTTTGAAGTTACGCATGTACCTGTTGATAAATACGGCATGATAGACCCTGATGAGGTTGCAAGTGCCATTACTCCAGAGACTATTCTCGTCTCGATAATGCATGCAAATAGTGAGATAGGTACTATTCAACCGATTGAAGAGATCGGAAAAATCGTTAAGGAGAAAGGTATAACCTTTCATGTTGATGCTGTGGCATCTGCAGGTTATATACCCGTAGATGTAAACACGATGAATGCTGATGCCATAAGCCTGGCCAGCAGCCAGTTTTATGGTCCACCCGGTGCAGGTGCACTGTATCTAAGAGAGAAGACAAGGATAGTGCCTTTCATAGAAGGGGGCGTACAGGAAGGTGGGCGTCGTGCCGGTACGGAGAATATACCCGGAATAGTGGGTATGGGGAAAGCCGCAGAATTGGCAAAGAGAGAGATGGACACGCGCATAGGAGCGATAAAACCTCTGCGTGACAAGTTATTAAACGGCTTGATGGATTCAGTAGATCACATTTATCTCAATGGGCATCCGGAAAAACGGTTACCTAACAATATAAATATCAGTGTAGAATATGTTGAGGGTGAGTCTATACTTCTGTTTTTAAATATGAAAGGAATTGCGGTCTCTTCCGGTTCGGCATGTACCTCAAGATCATTAAAATCATCACATGTCTTGAGTGCAATTGGAGTAGAAGACGCGGTAGCTCAGGGTTCGATACTCTTCAGTCTGGGAATAGATAATTCTGAAGCGCATATTGAATATGTATTAGAAACGTTTCCTCCTATCATAAAAAGGTTGAGAGAAATGTCTCCATTATATGAGGACAGACAGGTATAAATCTTCTGAACCAGATGAAAAGATGGATTTAGTTGCTCTACCATATACGCTACTAACTTGTCTTGTTGCGGAAATACGGGTTTATCCATTCCTCCCATGCTTACTGTTTACCGCTTCTTGTCTTTTTAGTTTTTTCTGGTCCCAGCTTATTTCCTTTGCTATACAATCCCCATAGATAATATTTTTGTGATGCAAAGCCTAATGCGGATTTCCTGATCTCCATTTCTGAATACTTTACATTGTACTTCCAAGTGTGGTAGTTAAAGCTGAGGCTTCTTGCAAAATAGAGAGGTTTAAGGCTATTAATTATCTTCTTTCTGTCTTCACTACTCGTTGAGATATCGTATCGATACACGAGGCTGTAAAAAATCTGTGTCCACAGAAGGATAGTCAGATCAAAAACTTCCACTTCAAACATCTCATGTACTCTTGAAAACGCATATGGTTCTAAAAGCTCTTTAATGTCAGTTTGATATTTACTGTATTCCGTCTGACCTTTCTCTTTCAGGTCAAGAATGTTAATATCCAACTCTTGTGGTTCTGCTAAATCCTTTAAACCAAATGTGTCAGGTACAAAGATATCACCATTATTTCCGGTCATCCAGGCGTCCTTATTCTGCACAAGCACCGTCAGTAACGTTTCGATTACCTGTTCAAACATGATACCCAGTTTAGGAGCGCTTGCTTTATGAATCTTTGTCCCCAGTCCGCTCTGGCAGATTTTAAAACCTCCGAGAACAGCGCTCAGGGACATAAAGATATCTATCCCATACTGTCTGGTGCTTTCCGTCCATGATTGTTTGAGTAAATACTTTATAAGTTTTGGAGAAAATGCAAACTCTCCTCCTATCGGCTGTCGGATATCCATGGAAAGCATACCAAACATGGCAGGATAACATATATGATTTGTAATAGTGCCGTCAAACTGGTGCCTTGAATAGAGTGGTATTACGTAGTCATGACCCTCAACAATAGGACGCCCAAGGTATTCAATCCACTCCTTTGTTATCGACTTAAGGTCTGCGTCTACAACAATAGTGACTTCAGCACCAGCATCTTTTGCAAAATTGAACAGATTTAACATATTATTACCTTTACCTCGGACACCATGAGCCGTGCTGATGTATCTCTTCTCTATACGGGTTTTTGTGCCCAGGAAAGCGTCTTTTGTATTATCCGGACTATTATTATCCACATTGACAATAATACATTTTTTGCCTGGAAAATACTCTTCAAGCCCTTCCCCTACAGTTTTGGCAACATACGGAATAGTATCAGATTCATTATATGAGGGTATACCTACGACAACATTATATTTACTACTCTGTTTTTTTTTCATGATTTTCTATAACGGTAATTTTTAACTTCTTCAGGGGTGCTATGAATTGCTAAATATTTTTTGATTAAAAATTATAGATCCTAGTTCAATCTTGCAGCATTAACACTTACTTGCCTCTCAATATTTCAAGGCTATTATTGCCGCAGTTGAACAATAAGTCAATAGCTGACATGTAAGGCTCAAAATCTCCAAATAATTGGCTGTATTCCGGATGTTTAAAGTCCTGAAAGATTATTTCTATATCCTCTTTATCGAACTGTTCTAAATCCATGTATTTATTACCATCCTTCCCCGCAAGGTATTTATTACCTTTCAACGTCTTGCAGATATCGATTAAGCGTTCTGTCGGTTCTTCTCTCAGTTCTAAATCAGATGCCATAACAAGTTCAGTTTTGAGTTCTAAAGCACTGATCAAAAACTTTATTATCTCAATGTTTATATCGACAAGGCGGTCCCAGTTACGACTGAAGATATTCTCAAAAAAACCTTTATAATCGTCAAAATAGGTCGATTTTGAATAGTTAGTGATTAGTGCTTGAAGATGTTTTCTGCTCCAGTTTGCTTTGTTGTTAATCATCACTTCATTAATCTTTTCCGGAAACCGGTATAAGACAGGGACGGTGATCCACTGGCAGCCTTGAGCAGTTTTTATTCTGTTACGATTTTGCCATTCGTTTTTCTTGAATTGGACATTATCTAATATTACAAATATATCTGCTTTGTCAATTTTATCTAGATAACCTAACCAGGGAAGGTATTGTGGTTGATGAATTGCGATTAGCATATGTTTATTTTTTTGTCTAAGCGTATCGCAGGTTCAGGTTTGTAGCCTGAACCTAAACGTTTCGTTTCAATTTACTATATAAGTCTTCAATTTTATGCACAGTTGTAGTGATGTAAAAAAAGTTTTTTGCCCTACGGTATCCTGCTAATCCATCTCTAAAGACATGTCGAGCACTAAGATTGGCGGACCGCCAAGTTCCATACGAGTAATTATGTTTACTATTCTGATCTTTTTTGGCGTCACATTTAAGATTGAAACTTTTATTGTTTTCCCTTAAACTGCACAAAAATAGGGTTGGTGACTATACCTCTGAACAGATAGCTAGTATCAATAGCCAGACGGTAATAGACTTTTTGATTTGGGTTGTAGTAATCATCATCGTAAGCGATATCTATCGAATCATTTGCTTCAAATGTTTTAATAACAGTTCCGTTTCTTATCAAATCTATGTTGAAACTCCTTTTCTTATATGCAGAGGATTTATGGGTTTTGTCAACAGTTACAACAATTCTTATACGGGGTTTCCCTGTGAGCGCTATTTCATCTCCCATAAAAGCCATCTTGCCACTTTTAGAATCTTCAACGACAAAGCTGTTCAAACTAAGCTGATTAGCATCACCCATAGCGGCGTACATCTTACCGGTCGCAAGCGCATTCATTACTTCTTCATTGCTCTTTTCCTTTATTAAAAAGACCGTCTGTGTTTCGTCAATAGAGAATCCGTGGCCTCTATAGTCAACTTCTCCAATAACCCAGACGGGTTTAAATCTTTTTCCTGAACAATATTGCAGTAAAATCTTGTCCCAGATTCCCCCCGGCGGACCAACGTGTCTCATCCCTTCGCTGAAGACTGCTATACCCGTATAATCAAAAGTGCTAAGAAGGTCTTTCTCGTATGGTGATGATACGACTTTAATATTGCCGAAATCCATAGACCTTTCTACTTCCGGGTGTGCCCAGAAGGTTAATGCATTATTTTTGTTTGCGTGATCAATAAGATATTGGTAAGGTCCCACACCCTGTTCCCCATGATATTGATCATATAAAGGTGTTTTAAACGGATAGTTATTCACCAAAAAGACGGCCCCTACAAATAAACATATTATTCCTGATATTGTGCCAGGGCCTATGCTGTGTGAATGCCCATGTTTCTCTATGGAAGTCTTTCGACTAAGTGAAATAAGACGCCATCCAAGTAAGAAAAAAAAGACAGGCCATAATCTGAAAATACCTTCTACGTCGAATACTCCCGGAAATCCATTTCCTACCGACGGTAGATTTTTGTAATCGGATGGGTTTTGCAGCCCAAATACCAGGATATGTTCATTGCCTTTTACCAATGCCAGAGTTTTTTTGAAAGGACTTCCTCGCCAATAGTAGAAAGGGATAGACTCTGCTCCATGGATTAGAAGCATATCGGGATGTTTTTTATTTAACTCTTCGATTCTATTGATGTAATTCTCTGCTCCATATTTAAGTATGGATTTTTGATCTACAACCTTCTGGATAATCTTTCTTAAGGGTGGGATTCCGTATGTCCATTTCATGGTGTCATGATCGGTAAAGATTACAACCTTTATACCGCTCTTTCTCGCGATCTCTACAATCTCCTCTGGCGTTTGCTCTCCATTGCCTATTGAGGTGTGTATATGGATAGCACTTGGAATGAGTTTGTATTGTTCAGCAAAACAGACATTTATAAGTAGATTTGAGTTGCTTAAGAACAGGCAAGCAAAAATAATCAGAATAAAACCGGAGTAAAGACGTTTTTTTCTATACATTATTTTAAAAGTAATTGTATATAAATAATAATGTTCCCGTTTTCTTTAAATGCGAGATAAGGGAGGTAGTTGTTTCTTATATTAGTATTTTCCCAAAGATGATGAATAATATATCATAGGTTATTTAAAATCTATATAATTCTGTACATCTTGTACATACAGGATATTTTTTTTCTTTCTTTGTAATCTTTCTGAAACGCATGTATTTTTCATTATTCCATATTTTACTAAAAGTACTATCCTTGACGTTTCCGGCAGAGAAGTTTAACGATTGACAGGGTCGTACGGAACCATCCGGAAAGATGTACGAAACCATCCAGGGGCTCAGACATCTTTTTCCATAACCCGAAGAGACAAAATCAAATCCGGTGTAATACCTCCTTATTTCTTCATCGGTAAAATTTGGATAAAAGTTAATCTTTACCTTAGAACTTCTTTTTTTAATATCTTCCATTTTTCGAATAAGAAAATCAACGTCGATGTCTGGCAAGCTGTTCCTTACAAATCCTTTCCAATCACTACAAACCATCCCGTAGAAACCCTTAAAAATATTATTATGTTGGTTGTACCTCTCTTCACTTAAAAATATTAAGTGGTGAAACGTAATCGTACTTGCTGCCAGTTCTTCTGCAATGCTGATTAACTCATCAAGGCGCTTATAATTTATCTCAAATATCGTACTTGAGATACTTACGACAGGCTTGCTTGCCCCTGACTTTTTTTTAATATCTCTAATTAATTTAAGACCCCTGGACGCCCTCTCAAATGTACCTTTTGCTCCTCTCACCTCGTCATGTACCTCACGAGGGCCATCCAGTGAAAAGATAATTTCGTCAACTCCCAAGTCAATTATGGAATTTGCATATCTTTCTAATAATATTCCATTAGTAATCATATTGCAGCGCATTCCCTCTTGTTTTATACGTGAAACTACCTTTTCCCAATTTGTATACATTAACGGCTCGCCGCCAAAAAGTGTCACATTTGGCTTGAATGTCTTTATATCATTTATGATTTTATATATTTCATCAAGTGACAACTCTCTCTTCAATTCCTTGGGTGACATCTCTTTAGATGTACCAGCCTCTCCCCACTGACCGCACATCTTACATCTAAGGTTGCACATGTAAGTCAGAAACAGATCAACCGTCTCCGGATAATGGCTGTATCCATCGTGAATCGTGTATGTTAAGTAAGAAAGCAGACGTTGTCTTAATGCTTTCAACGCATAACCAGGCTGGGTAATTGCTTTAGCAAGGTTTCTTTTTAAATTACGTAATTGAATCATCTTTTTCTATCAAGTAATTGCCCATTATTAAACAATCTATACCGGTTGAGAAAAAACAGCGAATGGCCTCTTTTGGCGTAGTGACTACCGGCTCCCCTGCCACATTAAATGAAGTATTCAGTACAATAGGAATACCACTGATATCTCCAAAATTCTTAATAACATTATAAAAGAGTTTATTATACTGAGAATCAACCGTTTGGACTCTTGCTGTTCCGTCTGTATGGGTAACAGCGGGAATCAATTTTCTCTTTTCCGGTTTGACATCACAAATAAAGAGCATAAAAGGCGATTCCTGATCAAAGTCAAAGAAATCTCCGGATGATTCTTTCAGTACTGCAGGCGCAAAAGGGCGGAAATCTTCCCTGTGTTTTACATACTTGTTAACAATATCCTGCATATCGTCTCTCGTTGCATTTGCCAGGATACTTCTATTACCCAATGCTCTCGGACCCCATTCCGCCCTCCCCTGAAACCACCCGATAATCTTTCCATCGTTTATTAATTCAGCACACTTTTTTGCAATATCCTGGTGATGGGTATACTTCAACTTATCAAGGTCGAGTTCAGCCTTTATTTCTTCATTTGAATATTCAGGACCCCAGTAAGCATGTCTCATAACGAAATTCCTGTTTTTCTTCAATATTGTATTATAAATATAATATGCGGCACCGAGTGACGTGCCGGCGTCATGTGCTGATGGTTGTACAAAAACAGATTCAAAAGGAGAATCCTTCAACAATCTGTAGTTCATTGAACAGTTTAAACCAACGCCACCGGCAATACACAGATTCTTTTCCCCGGTTTTTTTGTATAGATAATCAGCAATGTGTAGGGTCGTATCTTCCAGGATTTTCTGTAGACTTGCCGCAATGTCCATGTGTCTCTCTTCAATTTCCTGGTCCTTAATCCGAATTGGCCCGCATGCATCAATGAATTTCCTGGACATAAAGCCTTCTCTTGAACCGGCACTTGCCCAATAGGTGAAATAATCCGGGTTCATCCGATATCCCCCATCAGGCAATAATTTAACCATATCTTTAAAAATATCAATGTATGCAGGTTTGCCGTATGATGCAAGCCCCATCACCTTGTATTCGTCATTTCCATGCTGGAATCCAAGATATTTTGTTACCGCGGCATAAAGGATCCCCAAAGAGTGAGGGAATTTAATCTCTTTTATCTTCTCTATTTGACTGCCCGTACCTTTGCCCATTAATGTGCTTGTCCACTCTCCCATATAGTCCAAAGTAAGAATTGCGGATTCTTCAAATGGTGACGTGAGAAAGACGCTTGCAGCATGTGCCAGATGATGCTCTATAAAATGTATTTTAGTTTTTTCATTTTGCTTGAGCTGTTTTAATTCAGAAAGGTAAAGTCCTGTGCTGTTAATTTCATCAACTATATAACCAAGAGAATAGAAAGGAGCCTTTGGAATTTTTAATATTCTATACGGAATCCTTTTCGATATCCTTAACCACGGTTTGTAACTGAATCCTATATGGTCAATATCCTTTAATGTTATGTTTGCCTCTTTCAGGCAGTAGTCAATGGCCTTATACGGCATACCTCCTTCATGTTTTTTTCGTGTAAAACGCTCTTCTTCTACCGCCGCAATTAACTCTCCATCTTTTACTAAAGAAGCAGCAGCATCTAATGTGTAACCGCCTATACCAAGGATGTACAAAGCTTATCTCCTCTTTAATTATAGCTTAAAAAATATCCTTTTTAATTTCTGAAAGAATTTTGTGTCCTTGAACGACATAATATTCAATGCGCCATCCAATTTTTGCTTAAATAGTGAAAAAGTATCTGTTGTTTCTATGCCAATCCTTTTGAGTGCAAAAATGTCAGCATTCTCACTGTTCTCGCCATACATGTTCGAACATGCGCACGTGTATTTACATGCCTTAACAATTTCTATTGTTGCATCATCGAAATCTGCCCTTGTGCCGACAGGATACGCAAAAGAATCTATTCTCTGACTGAGCAGTGATTCTAATATTTCTTTAGAGTCTTTGATTTCTCTAACAACTTCTTCATTTGGTAATCTTGCCAGTATTTGATGGGAAATAGTATGGGAACCAAATGAAATGTTATTACTCTTCATTTCATCTATTTGGGGCAGAGAAAGATATTTGCTCCCACTGTCCTTGACAAAATCACTGATCAGGAATATTGTTGCCGGAAAATCATGCTTTTTGAGTAAGGGATAAGCATTGTAATAATTATCAGCATATCCGTCATCAAATGTAATTACTACTGAACCGGAAATCTTTTCAAAATCAGTTTGAAAACATTCGATAGCTTCGTCCAGAGAAATTACTTTATAATTTTCTTTTATATACTGTAGTTGCCTCTCAAACTCATCGGGTGTAACTGTTTCATCTGGATCAATTCTGTCGTTGATACTATGATACGTCAGGATTTTCAATCTCTTCTTGTCGCTTTTACTTCCAGTAATATATTGGTATCCCGTATAAGTAGTGACATTACATACTACGATTTTAATAATCTTTTTCAGTAAATATCTCAACGAGAGAGATGTCATAGATCCGTTTTCTTGCTTTTTGGTAAAATGAATATTAATATCCATTGAGAAAATTTGTCGGAATTCAAAGAGATTTAAACACTCCTATAATTTTTTCAATAGAGTTGTCATCAAGATAAGGATGAGATGGGAGTGTTAATAATCTCTCAGCAATATAAAGCGCATTGGGAAACAGTTCCTTCTGCTTATCATATCCAAGGTCATATAAATGGTGCACAGGTTTCAAATACATCCTGCCCGTGTCAATTCCTCTTTCCCATAGTTCTGCCTGCACCTTCTCCATAGTCCTTGTCTCTTTAAAGACTACAGGGAAGTGGTTGAAAACAGGAGTACTGTTTTTAGCTATCTGTGGTAATATTATGTGTTCATTATCCGTTAGTGCGTCGTAGAGTACCATACCCTTTCTCAATCTTATTTCATTAAATCCATCAAGTCTCTTAAGGAGTCCTGATCCGATTATTGCCTGAAAATCGGAATACTGTTTTGGCTCAAAACCGTCGTGCACTGTTGTGTGCTTAAACGGAGCAATCAGCTTATAGAATGGACCATAGATAACAGGCCTTGTTACTAAAGAATATGCTGTCAGGATAAATGGAATTTTTATCTTAAATGAAAACTCCTGCTCCGGTAACAAATCTCTCTCTTCTCCTATGATTTTTGCAAGTTTATCAGAATTTGTTGTAAGCATGCCACCGTTAAAAGTAGAAAAATTCTTACCTCTGCATAAGCTGAAGCAACCGGCATCTCCCAGAGTTCCAACCTTTTTATCGTCTATCATTGCTCCAGGTGCCTGTGCTGTATCTTCCAGGACAAAGAATCCCTTCTCTTTAGCAAGCCTTAATAGTGAATCTATCTCATAAGGAAAACCGAAATGGTATATTGGCAAAACGCATAATGTGTTATCATTAACGACGTCTGGTAAACGGTTGAAATCCATTGTGAGAGTCTCTAAAGAGCTTTCACAAAGTATCGGTATTAAGCCGGCCTTTCGTATGGGCAGGACCAGGGTCGGGACAGTATAAGCGGGTATAACTACTTCTTTCCTGTTTGAAAATTTTTTGAGTGCCTTGAGAAATATATATATGGAAGTAGTACATTTGTTAAACGAGAAAGCATGGCCTGCCCCCATGTACTTTGCAAAGTTTTGTTCGAATTCCTCAATATAAGATTTGTTTCCAAAAAAAGATTTAAACCCTTTAAGGATTTCAAATATTGATAACGGAACTGCTGTCGTTGGAATCTTTCTTAGCAAATCAATAAACCCTCCTTTTTCCTGTACAGAAAATAAGCATGAACATGTACCTGGTAAAGCTTGCATTCTTCATTATTATGAAGATGCATTCTGGCCGGTCAGGAAACTCCGGGATTATAGACTAACGGCCGGATATATTCAAGCTGTCATAGCAAATTTACAAAAAATAATAAAACTATTTCTTCGAGGACTCTTATTACCGATATCCTACTTTTACCAGGATTATAGGTGCAAACATTGCTATCGGAAATCCTATAGGTATTGTCTCTTTTATAACAAGACCTTTAGAAGTTAAAACCGTTGTTAATTCCTTTAGTGAATATGCATTTAAGGTTACGTCCGTATCGTAAATCCTCACAAATTTGAAGCTGAGATAAACAAAAGGGTTTATCTTATTGCGGACATCGAATATTATAAAACCGTCACGTTTACATACCCTTTCCATCTCTTCGAGCGTTTCAACAACGTCACTCTTCGCATGAAAATTGTAAAATGTATTTATGCAGATTGCGATATCTATAGATTTATCCTTGAAAGGAAGGTTCTGTGCGTATGCTTTTAAAAAATTCAAACCGGATAGTTTCCTGTTTTTGAAACTATCATCGGCCGTTTTCAAAGATTCATGGTCTGCATCTACTCCTACATACCTGAGCATATTCTGTTTTGTTGAAAGGTTTTCATATAAGAGCCCATCTCCGCATCCAACATCAAGTAAAAAACCGTTATAGTTATTTACAAGTTGTCTTACCTTTGCCCTTATCTTAAAACGAAAAAGGTCAGATGTTACGTTGCCTCTTTCATCAGGCTTTGACAGGCTTTGACGGACCAGATCCATTAATGGACGTAGAATTTTACTAAACATAGTTTTTAACTCAATGAGAAATTTCAAGAAGCCCACGAAGAGACACAAAAAGATGCGCCCTTGTCATTCTGAGCGAAGTGAAGAATCTTGCGTTTGTAATCCAATGAGCTTACCGTGGAGAGACTCTTCAGTCGTTCCTCCTTCAGAATGACATATTGGCGAGTGAAGTCTGCGCAAATGGCTTAAATTTAAACTTGTTTTTCTTTGGTCATCTCCTTTAAAAGAGATTCAACGCCCTCCCATACCATATCAGTCGTAATACTTTCCATGCATTCATGAGTTCTGCATGTATGTTTCAGGCAAGGGCTACAGGAGACTTTCATACCCGTAACCAGGCGGTTATTTGACCTTGAATCATAAGGGCCGTATCGATAGAAATTTTCAGGTCCAAACAGTACTACATACGGCGTATTTAAAGCGTCGGCAATATGAGCAGGTCCCGTGTCATTTGAAATAAAGAGATGAACACGTTCCAAAAGGGCACCAAATTCACCTAGTGATAACCCAACTGCCAGGATAGGTTTAATATCCTTAAGATCATCATTTATTTCATAAGCAACGTTATCATTATTACCACCGGTAATGATAATCCGGGCTCTATATTTTTGAGATAACCTTCTCCCTATCTCAACAAATCCCTTGCTTTTCCATTCCCTGGAAGGAACAAATGCCCCGGGCTGCATAGCGACGATTGTTCTCTTATCATCAATACCTGAATCCGTCAGCCACTTATTCATGAATTCTCTATCTTCTTCTGAAATATCGAATTCCTGTTTCGTGTTGTTCGTTTCAGCACCTAAAGTCTTAGCAATTAGCAGTTTTCTATCAACCTCATGAACCTTCCCAAAAAGCTCATCAGGCACTTTAACATCAAGGAAAAACCCCTTCCCGTCAGAATTTCTACCGACTTTACTTTTTGCCCCTATGCACTTATAAAATATACATCTCAGCAGAGATGATTTCCATGACTCTATCGCTTCCAGATCGATCATCATGTCAAAGCGCTCTTTACGTAAAGCCCATAATAATTTACTATTCGAAATAATTTGCGTATAGAAAGGCTTTGATGGCCCCTTGCTAAACGCTTCTTGTTTGAAGCATATGATTCTATTCGCGTAGTGTTTAATGTTTACCGCTTGTGCAGTCCTTGGTACGGTAAGCAATACTATTTCACTGTCAGAAAATCTTTCTCGCAAGGCTCTTAATGCAGGAGTTGACATCACCATATCACCAATTCCACCTGCTTCCATGATTAATATCTTTTTAAATTTGTTAACCATATTTCTTCCTGGACTCACTTAAATATATTCAACTTCTGTTAACAAATATCTTTGTATTTAACACGGATGATGTTCCTTATCAATACCGGTATAATAGGTATCTACCTGTCTTGAACGTCCTCTCAGTAGCCTTACCAGCTTGTGAACCATGTTCCGTAACGGGGATAGATACACCAACCAGGTGACAAGTTTGCTTTTAAAACCCAGCAATGCCAGATAATCCACAGGATCACGGTGATAGGAGAATGAGTGAGTCTTGAATTTCTCCAGACTGGAATTAAATTCGATGTCATCTATCGATTTTGGGCCCATATTTTTTTCCCAGGCAGTGCGTATATATCCGATTCTGTGAGGATCTACATCCATAAGGGACATAAGTGCCATGTCTGCACTCAAAGGAGTATCTGCAGCCATAACCATATTCATTTTTACCGCATTTCCGGACACAGGGCCATTATTGTCCAGAAAGTATTCACCATCTACAATAGTTATCCCGGATTTTTGGATTTTCATTATTTCGGTAATGGCATAATTAAAGAAATGGTGATTCCTCAATCGCATGGAGTCAGGAACGGTCCCCCAGTAATTCTTGATGGCCCCCGTATACCGCACCACAAAATGCATTTTTGGAACAGGAATACTGATGGTCATGTCTGCCTGTTCAACAATCTCTTTGCTCAGGGGAATTACTTTCTTTCCATGTGGTGTGGGGATTTCAACATAAGTCCTCTCTTCTCTGGTGAGGTTTATCAGACGAACATTCATAGAACCGCAGATTTCATAAAGATTATGTGTTTCAAACGCTTTTTCTGCCGGGTAGGAATTGTTGCCTCCGTCGGCTTCAAAAACGGTAATATGTGGAGTGCGTTCTTTTAATACGGAAAGAACTGCGGCCAGAAAATGTGGGGAGGTAGTAACTCCCGGGCGAAATTCCGGAAAAGTTAAATTAGGTTTTAGATAGATTCGGCTATCCGGATATATACGATCCTTCCAATTAACCCACTCCAGACAATCACGGATTTTCTCTTTTAGATTTTTTTCATCAAAATGATTTAATGCCACACGGTTGGACATAATTTTTCTCCTTTAAACATAGAAAGGAATATTAATTTATTAAGCTTTTTTATCTAAACCTTTCTTTACATAATCTATCATAGTTTACTTTAAGTGATACGGAAATAAGTATAGGTATATTTTACAATGATCCGGTTTAGACCGTAAGAGAATTATTAGTAGAAGGGGAAATATTTAAATCCTTTATCTGTCTTTCAACAGCCGCTATAAAATCATTTGTCGTGATCAGTTTCATACACTCATGTGTCTCACAAATCCCCTTTTTGCATGGACTGCAGTCTACGTCTTCTCTTAATACTATGTGGTTTTTACCACGTGGCCACCAGTGGTAAGGAATTGTAGGACCCATTGTTGAAACCGTTGGTATATTTAAGGCAGTTGCTATATGGAGAGGGCCGGAGTTATTACATAGGAAGAGGCTGCAGTAACTCAATGCCGACATAAACTCCCTCAAGCTGAGATCTTCAAGAATGACAGGTGCCTTCGCTGCATGACCTTTAAATTCTGAAATAAGCTGTTTCTCCTCTCTGCCTGCGAAAAGGATCACTTTTATGCCATAGTGGGTTATTAGATAATCAGATATAGCCGCAAATTCATTTATAGGCCATCTCTGGCTTTCATAATGCCCGCCCGGGTGTATACCAATAACTCTATCTTCCGGATTTACTCCTGCTTTTTTCAAAAGGTTATAAGCTTTTTCTTCTGAACTCAAAAAGATTTCCGGTTGTCTCTTTTCTGTTTCAACTCCTATACATGTTAATAGATCCAGATCATAATCGATCATATGTTTCTTTTCGGTAGAAACAGGAAAAACATTTGGATTGTATCTGATGTTGTAGAAAAGCCCTCTTCCGGCGAACTCAAAACCAAGCCTGAATCCATTTCCAACAAAACGAGTTATAAATGATGTCTTAAGTTCATAATCAAGATACGGATCAATAACAAGGTCAAATTTTCTTTCCCGTATACTCCTGAAAAAAGTTAAACGGCTATTGAAACTTTTGTGCTTATTCTCTCTGTCATAGACCAAGATGCAGTCAATAAACGGATTGTTGATTACTATATTATTATTTACCGGATTAGTCAGGGCAGTAACGTGTACATCAGGCAAATTTTCTTTTAATGCCCTGAAGATTGGAGTGGTTACGACCATATCACCAATCCTGTCGAGTCGTATTACTAGTATTTTTTTGAGACTTGAGCCTGATAAATCATCCTTCGTATAAGTTTTTGTAAAAGAACGTAAGCTTCCGAGTATAAGATTTCTGAGTGTAAGATATAAATCTAATATTTTTCTATTTCTTGATTTCATCTGAAAATACCATTACATAATACTTCAAAGCGGAAAAAATTCTCACGCAAAGCCGCAGAGATCGCTAAGAAAATACAAAAAAATAAAAGGCAAAAGTTTTTATTACTCTTTGCGTTCTTAGCGGCTTTGCGTGAATTAATAATCAGTTTACTGCTAAATTAGTGTCTAACAACTCTAAATAAACATATTCTGTCTCTTTTATATTCCTTTCAATGGTAAACAACTCCTCAACTCTTTTTCTTCCGGCCTTTCCATACTGTTTTGCGAGCTCTTTATTCTGTAATAACTGAATAATACATTTTGCCATATCTGAAGAGTCTCCTGGCGTTGTCAGCAAACCCGTAATACCATCCTGCACAATTTCCGGTGTGCCTCCCGCATTAGTTGCTACGAGAGGCTTCTGCATTGCCATAGCTTCAAACAATACCCTGCTGCAGGCATCTATTCCCGATGGCAAGACGACTACATCCATACTTGCAAGGAGTTGTGGTATATCCCTTCTGAATCCGGTAAAGATAGTATTCTTATCAATTCCTTTCTCAACTGACATTTCATAGAGCGATTTTTCAAGTGCGAGTGAAGATTTATTAGATGCCCCGCCAACAATAAGAAAACGTACGTTTTCTAAATCCTCTAAAATAATCCTCGCGCTCTCTAGGAAACACTCATAACCTTTTTCCGGATCAATACGGCCAATGGTCCCTACCACAAGTTCGTCTTTATCAATATTAAACTCTTCCCTGATTACCCTTCCGTTTGATTCAGAATTAAATTCTCTCAAATCTACGCCATTTATAATTGTCCTGATTTTAGCATCAGTTCTCTCACCTTTTGTGAATCTGTTTCTGACGGCGTCGGAATTGCAGATAATCTTGTCAGGCAGGAAAGAAAAAATATTGTCACTATCAAATCTACCTTGTTCGAGACATCTTTCATGCCATACTATGGGAACATTTTTTATCTTTGCCGCAATTGCGCCAAACAAATTAGAGCGAGGTTGGTTAGAGTGGATCAAATCTATCTGTCTCTTTTTTATGATATCTATGAGGGTCCTGATGGTATTACAAATTTGCACAGGATTTGGCAATCTAATACTGGGGAATTGAACAAAGTCCGGAAGGATTTCAATTTTTCTCAGTTCGTCAATAAAAGGCCCCTCCTTGGAGCAGGCAAAGTGTGGTATGAAAAATTTCTTATTTAATCTCTTTACCAGATTTAATAAACTTATCTCTGCACCTCCCATTACGGATTCATTATGGAGATAGAGGATATTAAACTTTTTACCATCATTAATCATGTGGCTTTTCTTGTCACTCAAATCGTCCTTCCCCGAAAAAAAAGTACTGAGGTTTTTCTAAAGGAGGATTTTTCTGAATTAAATGATATTTTATCGCAGATCTATTGTCACTCCTACCCGCCAGAATGCGTGTCGGACAGGCAGCCTTTTCAGTGGAAATCTAGTCATCCATATCTTCCGTTTTCTAAAATTTATGTTGTATATTGTAGCCGCCTGCCCAGGCGGGCGTTTCTCCCCTTGATATAGTTATTAATAAACAATTGCGTCTAAAATACTAAGGACGTCATTTAATATTTTTGATGGGGCTTTTTCTACAAACTTTATTTTTCTCGTAACGTAATCAATTGATTTAATCTGATCAACCATAATGAAACCGGTTAGCTTGGCACACTGAGAGATTTCGACATGAAATGGATATTCTCGATCGGTATTGGTTATAGGGCAAACTAAGGCGAAGCCAGTATGCTTGTTGAACAAGTTATTACTTACAACTAAAGAAGGCCTTCTCCCCTTCTGTTCGTGTCCCGCCTGGGGGTTAAAAGTAACAACAACAAAATCTCCTTTTTGTGGAATATATTTTGTTGTCACCATTCTTCGTTACCAACAGGGAGTCCCCAATTTGTTTCGGATGGTTTATGGTCTTTTGGTAACTGATTTATTAAATCCTTTAATTTGTGCTTTCCCCTGACTACGGACATAGGTTTTATAGTAATTTGTCCTTTTTTTGCTGAAATACTTATAGATTCTCCAACAGAAATTTGAGAGTGCTTCAGTATCTCTTTGGAAATTCTTATTCCTTGACTATTCCCCCATTTTTGCAGTTTTGTAACCATGGTAATCTCCTTTAATTGTATATCCGCAGTATATACAACACGGAAATGATGTCAAGGCAGATTTTGTTCTTGTACCTCATTTGATAATATCTTAAAAAACACCTTGAATTGTATTAATAATTTCACTACCGTTATATTCTAACTTAATGGCGATTTTCAATTGTCTTATTGGGAAAATGAAGTCAGCATATTGACAGTGGTTATAGATTACAAATTAAGGAAGGTTGTTCTATGCGTTCTACACGCAGGGATTTTATTAAAACCGTAGTGGCCCTGGGAGGAATGGCGTCACTGAATGGGCTAATGCCCTTAATAAGCGCTGCTGCTGAAAGTGCAACTTCGTCAGCAACTGGCATGTCGGTAAAAAGTATCAAGACTACTTGCTGCTATTGCGTTAATTATTGTGGAATCAGTGTAAAGACTGTTAATGGTACAATTCGTGGGATTTATCCCGACCCGGCCAGGGCAGCAGTTTTCAACAGGGGTATTTGTCCCATGGGATCCGCTGGGGCTTTCAATGCATACAACCCATATCGCCTGAAGGTGCCGCTTAAACGTACGAACCCCAATAAAGGGCTTAATGAAGATCCACGCTGGGTAGAGATCTCGTGGGAAGAGGCTTTTTCTACAATAGCTGCCAGGATGAATAAGATTAAAAAAGAGGATCCTGCCAAGGTTGTCTGGCAGACAGGGCATGGACAGTATCTGATGAACATGAACTTTATGGAGGCCTTTTTTGCGGCCTTTGGAAGCCCTAATGTAGTTGGGAGGGCATCCGAATGCATCGCTTCCCGGTTTGTCGCCGAGGGACTTACCTGGGGAAACATATCATGCCTTCCTGACCTTGATCACACAAACATGTTGTTGAACTTTGGTTCAAACTATTTTGAGGCGGACCAGTGGGCCCGCTGGCTTGACTATAATGTTACCAGGGCAAGAGGCCGAGGCATGAAGGTCGTTGTTATGGATCCGCGTTTAAGCAATTCGGCAGGAAAGGCAGACGAATGGATTCCTGTCCGCCCCGGTACAGATGTTGTGATGATACTGGCAATGGCCAAGGTCATGATGGACGATGGGACTATAGATATACCGTTCTTGAATACATATACCAATGCTTCGAACCTGGTGGATGAAGACGGTCTTATTATAAGCAGCGGGGAAGGCGATCCGCTCGTCTGGGACAGTACGAGCAACAGCGCCAGGCCCTTTACATCAGACGTTACGCCTACACTAACGGGAACCTACACTGTCGAAGGTAAGACCGCTAGAACAGCATACCAGGTTTTTGTTGATAGCTTGAAAGATATTACCCCTGAATACGCGGAAGAAGTGTGCGATATCCCGGCAGCTACGATTACCCGTCTTGCAAGGGAGTTTGCAAAAGCGGCCAGAATAGGTTCGACGATAACCCTGAACGGTCAGAAATTGCGCTATAGACCTGCTGCCGTATATACATTCCGCGGGGTCACTGCAAAGGAATTCGGTGTCCAAAACTGGAGGTCCGGGCTTATCCTGGAAATGCTCATTGGCGGTATTGACGCGGTGGGTGGTGTTCAGACCTACAAACCCATGTCAAAAGGCGCTTTTTTTGAAACCTCAAAATGTGAGTATCCACCAAAAAGGATGGATCTTGCGCAAAGCGTATATTACCCATATTCGTTTTTAGGTGTAGCCCAGCAGATGCAGAGATCGATGAGTGACCCTGAAGCGTATGGCCTGGACTATAAGCCGGAAATGCAGTTTTTTTACGCGACAAACCGCTCTTTTAGCTGTGCTGAGCCGCAGAAACAGTTTGAAGCTTTAAGCAAAACATTCAATGTTGTAATAGAGCTTTTCATGAGTGAGACTGCCTGGTATGGCGATATAGTATTGCCGGATATAACCTATCTCGAATCCTGGCACCTGTCTCAAACACGCTGGACTGTTGGCGCTACGCACCATGCGATAAGGCAGCCGGTTACCAATGCCTATAACCTCCCTCATGACGGCTTCTCTATTATCTGGGAGCTTGCAAAACGTACCGGCATTCGAGACAGATATATTGAGCAACTTAACGAGAAATGGGGACTGAAGGAGAACAAGCTGGAAACCGGCCGCGACTATACCGCCCGTGAGGTTGTTGAAATACTCTGGCACAGCAAGACGAAAAAGGACTTTAGCTATGCCCTTGAACACGCTTTTCTTGGAAACCATAAAAACACGAAGGAACGTTACCTTTCCGGTGTTGAAAGCAAATTCAAAGGTCCGGGAAAGTCTAAGATGAAATTCTACGCGGACCAGCTCGTCACCAGCATGGCAAAGGTGCAAGAAACAGTAACGAAACATGAGATCAAAAACATCGATCTCGCCAACCATAAGTTAGCGATGTTGCCTTTACCTGTAAGGGAGCACGCAAAGCCCAGAGGACACCAGGTTGATCATATGCCCTTCTATCTGATTACCTACAAAGTCAGCTACCGGTATCATTCCGGTGCGAATATATCGCTTAATCCGGTCCTGCGCTCACTTGGTAAGGATGCTACGGAGAACTGTATTTTAATAAACAGAGATACCGCAATTAAGATGGGGATAAGGGACGGTACAATGCTGGTAGTAGAATCGCGAATCGGTAAGGTAAAGGGAAAGGCGAGCCTTACTGAAGGCATCAGGCCCGATACCGTAGCTGTTTCAAATAGTTACGGACAGTGGAGTCCCGGCCTGCCGGAACATACTCATAAAGGTATGTGGATAAACCAGGCGCTGGAGTCCAATTCGGATGTTATCTCCGGAATGGAGTCATACAATGATACTAAATGTAAAGTTTATAAGGTTTAAGGAGAATTGCTATGGCAAAATTTGCTCGCGTAATTGATACCAAAAGTTGTATGGGTTGTCAGTCATGCGTGTCAGCGTGTATGGTAGAGAACCACTGTACGTCCGGTACTTTATGGAACACGATGCTGGAGTTTGAATCAGGCAAATATCCAAAGACAAAAAAAATATTTCTTACAATGGGGTGTATGCATTGCGATAAACCTGCATGCATGGCAGCGTGCAAAAAAGTCGGAGCAAATGCGATTAGCAAGAAGGAGGATGGCGCTGTCTTGATTGATTACAACAAGTGCATTGGCTGCCGCGAATGTGAAGCAGTCTGCCCCTATGGTGTTCCCCGGTATAACGAAGAGGTCACCCCTCTCTATCCCGGGACCAAAGGTACGGAGTATGAATCGATATCAGACAAGTATCGTCACTCGACACACCGGAAGAGGGCCAATACGGCAGAAAAGTGTACATTCTGCAGGCATAAAATTGAACAGGCAGAAAAAGACGGCAAGACAGATGAGATAGGAGATAACCCAGAGTATACACCGACCTGTGATGTGGTCTGTCCCGTTCGCGCACGTACATTTGGTGACATTGATAATCCTGATAGCAAGGTTTCAAAGAAGCTTGAATCGAAAAAGGCGGTACAGATTAAAAAAGAGTTCGGGACCGGACCGCAAGTCCACTATCTTCTTGAGGAAGGGGTTGAATTAGAGACTTACGGGCGGACTTAGCTTGCTAACATGTCATTCTGAAGGAGGAACGACTGAAGAACTATTCGCGGAAATCTTATTGATCTCACAATGCGTATTTGGCTTCCTAACGAGAGATTCTTCACTTCGTTCAGAATGACAGAAGGTGAAGGTTTCAGAATAACAGGAAGCGAAGGGCTCAGAATGACAATTTGTATCTTATTATATTACAAGTAGTCAAAATGGAAATTTCTATAATCAAATTATGAAACGGTTTCTAACTATATCACTCTTTGTACTTTACCTGCTCGGCCTGTCAGGAATATATAACGAATGCATGCCTGAGGATAGTGAAGCAGAGAAACAAGCATTGCCTGTTCACTTTGCCAGGATGCACAAGTTGCATGATGACAAAGGGCTGCAGTGTAAAACATGCCACAGAGCAGAGGAAAGATATCCTGAAGACGCGTTGACAGTAGCACAATACAGTTCTGCAGAATTGCCCGGCCCGGGGTATGTGGATAAAACTATTTGTCTCTATTGCCATCGTGAGAATGGTGAAGATAGCTCAGATATAGCCCCGGCATTTTACGGAGAAGAGTGATGAAGGAGAGAGAGCTTATAATATGTGCAGCAGAAAACCGGAGCAAGTTATACTGGTTTATGGGAACGCTTTTTCTTACAAAGCCTGATAAGGAATTTATTGCCCTCTTATCTGATGAGCTGTCTTCTGTCGCGAATGACATATTAAAGACCGAGATTGAAGCACTTCGAAGATCGCTTGAGACGAGACACACTTCTGACCTTGCTGAACAGCTAGAACACGAGTTCACACGGCTTTTCCGTGGCATACATAACAACTACGGCCCACCACCTCCTTATGAGTCGGTCTACAGAGAATCCAATATTATGGGTGATAGCACAAGAGCAGTGATAGAGTGCTATTCAGAAGCTGGTTTTGGAGAAATAGATAAGTCTGCTGGACCTCAGGACCACCTTGGCGTTGAGCTTAAATTCATCGCGCTTCTCTGTCAGCGTGAATCTCAACAGAGAGAAGCCGGTAAGGATACAGATGCACTCAATACGCTAAAGATGGAAAAAGCATTCCTCAATGATCATCTTCTGCAGTGGATGCCCGATTTCCAGGGAGCTGTTGCGCGCCACGACCCTCACCCTTTCTATGAAGCCCTTGTGTCGCTTACCAGCAGGGTCCTTGTCCTTGACAACGAATACATTACCGGGCTTCTTTCTGAACTTGAAAAAGATGAGGAGATTCATGACAGGTCGGTAGTGTCAGGTTAGGTTTGTAAACGCCTGTTTTTGTGGCGAGCAGAGCCATTCGCTACCTGTCATTTTGAATTGAAATCTTTTATAAAAATGATAATTAGCTTTGTATAACTTTTAAGCGTAGATGTTTCTCTAATGGTGTAAAATCCCGATCATCGTGCAGAAGCGAAAAGGCGTTGTGAATGCAGAAAGTTCCAATAATAACATCTATCGTTTTACGTATTGTCACACCCTTTTTTCTGAGATAGCGATAATTTGAGGCACTTTTTAGTGCGACTTCCCGGCCAAGCATCTCAACTAGTGGAAAACTTAAAAGTAAACTTTTAGCTTTTTTAAAATCTTTATCACTTTGAAAACCCTGAAGGACTTCAGTTAAAATAAGGTCACCTATAAAAACAGATTCTTTTCCAAGAGCTGCATCTAACCAATCAGTTTTTGGAGTTTTTTTGCCATTAAAATAATCTATCCAGACAGATGAATCTACGATAATCAATTGTCTCTCCGCATTTCATCAAGGTTTCCAACCCACTTTAACTTACCACGAAAATTTTTTACTCTTTCCTGTTGTTTGCACTCAACCAGTAATTTCAATCCCGCTTCAATAGTATCTTTTTTTGTTTTCAGCCCTGATAACTTTTGAGCGGTACTCATTAATCGATCATCAATAACAACATTTGTTCTCATCTTTTTACCTCCCATAGCATTTAATACGGTGTGTATAAAGTTGACAGAGTATACACATGTATCGAAAAAAGACAATCAATTAATATAGAAAAAATGGGCCGAGTCTCTCCTTGGGCACATGTCTAGAAAAATAATAGTGAATCAGCCCAGGGTTTTAATACTCTGTCTCTTGAGTATTGAAACCCTGGGCTGAACAAGCTAGGTCGATATCGCGACATAAGACTATCCTTCGACTCCGCTCAGGATGACGTCACAGTGAGCGGTGTCGAAGTGTTGTTAACATTGAAATCCCTCATATCATATATTTATCTCTTTCAGGGAATACAAAAAAAACTTTCATAATATTTCGTGATTTTCGTGGGTAAAAGTGAAAAAAGACCTTGAATTATCTGGCATGAGTAAGCTATAAAGACGATTGCAAGCATGCCAATCAATATAATTGTTACTGTCCAATAATGGCGTGTTATGTTGTACTCTTTGTTAAAAACATAGTTTTTTACTTAATGGAGAATCATGTCGTTACTTATAGATAATATGTAGTTTTTCATATTATCTATAAACTTATCAATTACTGGTTAGTCATAAAAGATTATAAAAAAATACTTGATAACCACTGGATTAATCGCTGTTTTGTTAATTACGTTTTTAATAATTAAATCAAAATACACAATAAAGGAAGAAGGAGAAAATATAGCATTTGAAGAGCAGTATGGTGAGATTATCAAAGTATCACACGTGTCGATATAAAAAATCAGCCTAAGAGTTCGGTAGAAAATTGCTTTAGCTCAGCCGAAATCGTACATTTTCTAAAGGCAAAAAGTAAACTCGATTTCTTCAGGTAATTCTAGTAAACGTAATACCACATAGAAAACAACTAAGAATAAGAGTTAATGCGTATCCATACATGCCGGAATATGGTTATTATTTCTGGCATAGAAGAAATATGAAAATGTAGAAACTTATTGGAGGTTCTCAAATGAGGTAGACATAAATTTTAGATTAGGTCCTTATTATATTAATAGCTTGGTTGTTTCACAAGAACAACCTTTTGAAATGCTTAAGCCGGATAACGGGAAACTATCAAGCCCGGTTCTGAGCAGGGAATCGGGTAGCAATGCCCGTGGTCTATCAGGTATGTTCAAACAATGGAGAGGAGAAACAATGCAATTCATTGATAATTCATTTTCAGGAAGTTCGCAAAGCAGTATGGAGAAATCAATTCGATGTTTAAATAAAGCCAAGGTATTTTTGAAATGCTTTATTATTCTACTTGCTGTCTGCGTTAGTGGTACGGAACAGTCGTCCGCGTTGGAACGTAAGAGTGTTAACAGTGATCCAAACGGAAGTAAACCATTCATGGAATTCCAAAACATTACTAAACGCAAACTGGATAACGGATTGACAGTCATTGTGAAGGAGGATCACTCTTCGCCGGTTGCGACAGTAAATGTGTGGGTAAAAACGGGCTATTTCAATGAACAAGATGAGTGGACTGGAATTTCGCATCTACTTGAGCATATGTTTTTCAAAGGGACAAAAACCCGGCCTGTTGGAGAAATACAGAATGAGGTAAGAAGTGTAGGAGGTTATTGGAATGCCTCAACATATTACGAACGAACAAATTACTACATAGTCGTGCCATCTTCGTCGATTTTTAATGCTCTGGATATAGAAGCGGACTGTCTCAAAAACTCAAACATTGATCCTGGTGAGCTTGATAAAGAGCACGAAGTTGTAATACAGGAGATACTGCGGAAATATGATAAACCGGGCACAATGGCTTGGGAGAAAATGATGGCCCTGGCATATAAACGCCATCATATTGGACGCTGGAGGATGGGCACACCCGAGCAGGTTCGATCTATGCGCAATAGCGTTCTAGTTGATTATTACAAAAAAAATTACTGTCCTGAAAATATCATCCTTGTGGTTGTTGGCGATGTAGACACTAGTCTGGTAATACCTAAAATTGATAAGCTGTTTGGGCCGATACCTGGAGGAACGCTCGATAAACATTTTTCACCTGAAGAACCACCACAAACAGAACTTAGGTATAGGCAAACAGGGTCCGATATTACTCAATCATATGTCGCTATAGGCTTTCATGCTCCCCCCGCGCTTCATAAGGATAAACACGCGGTTGAAGCGCTTTCTCAGCTTATGGGAAAAGGCAAAAGTTCTTATCTCTTTAGAACATTAAAACAGCAAAAAGAACTTGTTAACGATATCAGCGCAGGTTATGACACCTTGGCGAATGCTGGAACTTTTTACATTGAGGCTGAACTTCCAACGAAAAACATGCTTGAGGCGCAGCATGAAATTTTTAAGCTAATAGATAGGATAAAAAATAATGGTATTGCAAAATCAGACCTAGATAAAGTAAAAACCTCACTAGAATACGATTTCATCACATCAATGGAAGGAGTGCGCAGGCAGTCTAACACCCTTGCGTATTATGAGTCGCTGGGCAATTATGAACTTCTTCGCAAGTATGTGGACAAGCTACATGCTGTTACCGTTTCAGATATTTCACGGGTAGCCGCAAAATACCTTTCAGTTGACAAGGCGTCAATTCAGGAATATCGTCCAGAAAATGAAATGGATGATACGACGGCTGAAAAGGTAAAAAATAACATAAAACATGGAATAGAAATAAGGAATGCCGATGAAACTGACGCTGATGTATCGATGCACGAGCTTTCTAATGGCATTCGGATTGTCATAAAGGAGAGGCACGGGCTTCCTGTAGTTTCCCTCGGAATATATTTTGAGGGAGGCAGGCTTAGTGAGACGAGCATGACAGCCGGTCTTACAAAAATGACTCTAAATTCCTCACTCAAGGGAACTACATCACGCGAAGCGGAGAAAGTTCAGGACGAAATCGCGGCCCTGGGTTTTGAACTAGATGTAAAGGCTTTTCCAGATTACTCTGGATATATTGCAAATGGATTGAGCCGCAATCTACTAAAAGCATTCGACATAATTGCAGACGTTATCATTAACCCTGTTTTCTCAGCAAATGAAGTGGAAAAAGTACGTAAAACTCAGATTGCGAGAATAAAAAAGCGTAAGGACAACATGTATTATCATCCCATGGAACTCGCCAGATATATCACGTATGGAAAACACTCATACGGTCTTCCTGTAAATGGGTTTGAGGAAACCGTTGAAAAATTTACTCAAGAGCAGATTCTTAAAAAGTATAAAACTCTCATAAGAAACGAACACGCAATGGTAGTTGTAGTAGGGGATGTTGAAACGAGCGCAGTTCTTAAAATGCTAGAAAACAAGCTTCAAGATATGCCGTCGAGACTATCCGATGAAATACAACTAAAGGTAAAAGCTCCGAAATATCAGACTGGAGAGAATATAGTTAAACGCCATAAGTCACAGAGTGCACAGGCGTTTGCCTTCTTTGCTCCTTCCGCTGATTCGGAAAAAGCGCCAGCGCTTAATGTTTTGAAAAATATAGCATCTGGTATGGGAGGACGTTTATATAACGAAGTCAGAGAAAAAAACAATCTTGCGTACACAGTGCGCGCCTTGCTTGAACTTAATAAATATGGCGGAATCATTATAAACTACGCAGCCACATTACCAGAAAACGAAGAAAAGGCTCGGGATATGATACTGAAGGAATGGGGAAAAATGGTTGATGGTGAAATAACTGAGAAAGAATTTGAAAACGCTATTAAGTACACTATCGGTAAGCACCAAATATCACTTGAGACTAACGCGGCCCTGCGCAACCAATATGCACAGAACGTCCTAACTGGACGAGGACTCAATTACATCAAGCTGTTCCCAGATCTGATCCGTGCTACAACGCTAAATCAGGTTAAATCGGCTGCTGCAAAATTTGCGAAACCGGACAAAATTGCTCTAGGCGTTGTTCGTTCTATAAAGGAAGAAGCTGGGGAAAGGGAAAAATGGGGTCGAGTCTCTCCTTGACTGCATGTCTAAAAAAATATTTGGTAAAACCTTGAAAACAGAATATACAATCGTTTTATTACTCCGGCAATTAAATACGCGACATATTTTTCGTCTGTTTGCTAATATTTGGTACCTTGAGCTCTCTGTTATGTATAATGGACTGGGGTTTTCGGACCAGTAGTTAAGATGCATTTTTGATGTTAAAATATCAAAAAGGAGGTTCGAAAATGAGAAAGGGTTTTAATGCGGAATTTAAGGCAAAAGTGGCATTGGAAGCAATCAAGGAAGAAAAGACAATAGCGGAGTTGTCATCGAAATACGAAGTACATAGGACACAAATAACGGATTGGCGTAAACGAGCCTTAGGAGGAGTGAAAGAGACCTTCAAGGGAAAACAGGAGAAGGACAACAAGGAAAATGAGAAGTTGGTTGATGAATTGTATAGGCAGATCGGACAACTGAAGGTAGAAAACGAATGGCTTAAAAAAAAAGCTGCATTGTTTGACCGTTGAGGAGAAAAGGCACCTAATAGAATTTGGGTATGGTATGGTAAGTTAAGTATTCGCAGGCAGTGCGAACTTTTGGATTTTCATAGATCAAATTACTATTACGAGCCGGTAAAGACACCGGAAGACAGCCTACGGATAATGCGCCGTGTAGATGAGATATTTACAGAATGTCCATTTTATGGAAGCCGAAAGATACGGGAGGGATTAAGGCGAGAAGGTTTTGAAATAGGCAGAGAGAGAGTTCGGGTATACATGCGTCAAATGGGATTACGAGCGATTTATCCCAGGGTAAAAACAAGCAAGAAACACCCGGAACATAAGATATATCCCTATTTGCTGGGTGATACGAAGATTGCTTATCCGGATCAAGTGTGGGGTACTGATATCACGTATATTCGACTTAGGCAGGGGTTTTTATATCTTGTAGCTATTATCGACTGGTTCAGCCGTTACGTTTTATCCTGGCGTTTAAGCAACTCTCTTGATGTGAGTTTTTGCACGGAAGCGTTACAGGAGGCCTTAGAGAGAGGTTGTCCTAAGATATTTAACAGTGATCAGGGATCACAGTTTACGAGTAATGAGTTTACTGGTATTCTCTTAAGAAGTGGGATAGAGATCAGTATGGATGGACGAGGCCGAGTGTTTGACAACATCTTTACCGAGAGGCTTTGGAGGAGTGTGAAGTATGAGGAGGTGTATATAAAAAACTATCAGGTATATAAGGATGCCCGTGAGGGTTTAAGCAGTTATTTCTTATTTTATAACAACCGTAGATATCATCAATCGTTAGGATACAGGACTCCAGTTGAGGTACATTGTGGGAGAGGTAAAGGGAGATAGCAGCAAAAATAATTATTTTTAGATAAGAAAAATAAAAAAGGAGGAGTGATTTGTGATCCCTCAAAAAGTGTAACTCCAATCGCCCTACGGGCTCCTTCCGTTACACTTTTTGTCTTGTATTGTTCAATGAGTAATGCATTTTAAAAATAGTAGAAAATGGTCTTGACAAACCAAGCCACCTCAATGTAAGCCTATTTAATTGCCATGTTAATATTATTGACGATCATAGAATCACAAGCAGTAGATCAGGGTCAAACCTGATCAGGCTGTCCGAGAATACACCTTAGGAAGCTCAATCATAAAGTAATATTTCCAAATTATACAGGAGTAATTGAGAATATATTCCTTCATGTTATAATATACGTCAATGAAGTATTCGACACCTAAAC